>Ga0209417_1000086_pt1 | contig 247971 bp, 186 predicted proteins | sample RifGroF2_FD_184002 | JGI IMG/M metagenome (GOLD analysis project Ga0209417, IMG submission 184002) | Groundwater microbial communities from Rifle, Colorado, USA - Groundwater F2 (SPAdes) (version 2) | ecosystem: Environmental > Aquatic > Deep subsurface > Groundwater | place: Rifle, Colorado... | reverse complement strand
GCCGCACAGTCAGTAAGTAGGTTTCTTCTATGCTTGTCCTTTTTGGTTGGTGAACAAATAAGTTTTGACGACATTTAAGCCTTTCGACGCTTCATCAATGGTTTGCTTTCGCTCATCTTTTATACTCATACCTGATATTATCATAGTAATATCTTTTCCTTGCCGCTCAGTACCATAACTTTTGATTACAGCACCGCAAGGTGGTTTGGTAGCCACTCCTACAAATCGCTACCGAAGTCCAATCTACTTTCGTAAATTTCTTCATCTCATACACAGCATGTTAAAGAACCTTTGTGCCCCTTTAACTTCTTGGCACACCCCAGACCTTGTCGGTTTTCTTCCAGGAAGAATCTGTTTCGCCTCATTTTGACTGCTCACCGCAGTCCACAGCAAACAACAATCACATCGATATAGCCAAATCACTCATAATACAGGTAAGGTGGGTGGTGCGGTGGGTTGTTTATATATATTATTATAATACATAAATCTCTAAAAAAATAATAGTACAAAAAAACATTCTGTATTACGCTCCACGCCTTGTTTCTGTGTTTTTTCAGTGATTCTTTTTGGAAGGAAATATGAAGGAAATATGAAGGAAATATGAATCTTATATGAATGTAATATGAATCCGTTTTTAGCTTTTTGTGAAGTTTATGTGACTCCGCTTTGATTCTCTATTAAAGGAAATTATAGGAAAACAACCACAGATAAAACTGTTAACGGAAAGCGAGTTTTCCGTTAGTTGTATCTTTCCAAAACAAAAATTAAAACCATGAAAAAACCATTGACAAAACAAGAAATGTTTTCACAGAATATCATTGCCGTGAAAATTGATAAACAAAAAAGGGAATACCGGCGGACCCTGGGCGGAATCATCGTAAAACAAATCAGCCGCTCAGTGTACTTAAAAATATGCTGGTATTGTGGTAGTTCTTATGAGAGCAACCGCCGCAGCTCGTTTGCATGCTGCAAACGTTGCTCTCAGAATTTAACCAGGCAAAGAAAAAAGGGATGGAACCCACCTGCCCGGATGGACCAGATCATGAAGGATAAAAATGTTAAGGAGATTAAGGATCTGAGGGGGTATAAGTAAAAAAGCACTGCCTTAAAAGGCAATGCTTTATAAAAAAATCCTTTTCTAATTATTATTTTATAACCAATTTTTGAGTCATTAAAAAATTTCCTTTCATATCATAAACAGCAATAATATATATTCCCGGCTCAAAATTAGAAACATCCAATTTATTTGAATTAACAAAAGAAATTTGTTTGCCTGTTAAATCTGTTAACTTAATACTTACTTCCTTTTCAGTATTAAAGTAAATTATTTTTGAAGCTGGATTCGGATAAAAATTTATATTGTTTAATCTAAAATTTTCAGGAACTGTAATAATGGGATCTCCAAGTTTAATTGTCCAAGCATCGCATCCACCATTATTTTCTGAACAGTCTAAGTCAATTGATCTTGATGCTCCTGTGACAATATACCCAGTTTCTATTTCTTCAACGTCATTCATCCATTCACCTTCAGATCCCCCATAGTAATCTTCCCATAAAATATTTCCTTCAACATCTAATCTTTGCATCCAACAATCCCCTTGTGAGTTACCAGCTGTAATTATTTGACCATTTGACAATCTTTTTATTGAACTTATTTCATCGTCACCTGAACCCCCATAAGTTTTTGTCCAAACAGTATCTCCTGTAGCACTAATATTTATAATCCATCCGTCTTCTGATCCATGAGAATTACTTACATCAAAATCATCTGAATATGTAATACCAGCCACATAAAAACCATCTTCAACGCCTTCACATATACTTTTACCTAATTCTGTTGTACTTCCTCCTAAACTTACTTGCCAATCTATAATACCAATGGCCGTTAGCTTTACTATCCACAAATCAAGTTCTCCATTGTTTGAAGTAACATCACCTCCTTCTGAGCTTGAATTTCCTATAAAAATATAACCATTATCTTTTGTTTGTAATATACAATTTGCTATGTCACCATCTGCACTTGGTCCACCAAAAACCTTTGAACTTATCAAATTCCCTACACTATCAATTTTAATAACCCATGCATCTGAGTAACCATTTGTATAAGAAACATCACCATCTGTTGAATTTGTATATCCACATGCAATATACCCACCATCATTTGTTAAGTTAATTGAGCGAATTTCATCCATTCCTGAACCTCCATAATTTTTTTCCCATTCAATATTTCCAAGTGAATCAATTTTTACAATCCAACCATCATAAACACCATAATTTGCAGAAACATCAATATCTGACGAAAAAGAAAGTCCAGCAAGAATAAAACCATTATCGTTTGTTTTTTTTATGTCATTCAATCTATCGGCACTTGACCCGCCATAACACTTCTGCCAAACAATCTCACCAAATTCATCCATTTTTATTACCCAAAAATCATCAGGTTCGTAAGGATACAATACATCTCCATCTGAGGAACTAGAAACACACCCGATAATGTATGAACCATCAGATAAAACTTCAACTCCCTTTGAATATTCATCCCATGTACCCCCATATGATTTCTGCCAATCAATGTTTACTTGAGAAAACATCCAAAATGAGTTAAGCAATAATGTAAATAATAATGTCTTTTTCATTTTAATTTGAAATATGTGATTAAATAAGTTAATTCTTAATTATTTTTTTTAAATAAATATCATTCGAAGTTACAATTTTTATCCAATACATACCACTTCTTTGTTTTCTTATGTCTACCTCAGATTTTTTTCCATTAAAAATAACTTTACCATTAGCATCATAAACTTCAATTTTCTCAATGCTTTCATAATTGACATAAAAAATACCATTTGAAGGATTTGGAAATACTTCAAAATTATTTAAATAATCTATTGTTTCCACATTTTCTATAAGTACTACAAAAACTGAATCATATGATGAACATCCTAAAGTGTCTTCAACATATACTGAATACCATGAAAACCAATCATCTATTTCCACATTTTGCGTGGTATCCCCAGTATTCCAAAGGTATGACCACTCATGCTCCCCAGAACCAGCATCAACATAGACAAACCCGGCATCAGCAGCATAAATTGTGTCATTATCTGGAGCAGGTGTAAAATTAATAACTGGATTTTCATAAAAAGTAATAAATAATGGGTTTGCTGTATCAGTACAACAAATATCAAATGTTTCAAACTCAACTCTGTTACAAGCAATAAGATTTAATTGGTGTATTCCATAATACTCAACGGCTACTGTATCATTCACATTATTAGGATTAGTTAACCCACTTGGGCTATTATTATAAAAAACTGTTCCAGGAAAAGAAGAATCAATCCAATAAGCAGTATCTCCATCAAAAATACTCCCGTTAATTGATGCAAACATTAATCCACAAGTATATGCATTTTCCATTAGCAAAGAGGTATTTGGAGTTGGTTCAAATGTAACCGACTTACAATCAGTTATTATACATTGATCTGGAAATCCTGCTGAAATTGACTCTCTCCAACAAAAATTTTCAGTCCCTGGATGATTTGATGTAACTTGAGTAGCTGTAGAACTTTGGTTTACATATGCGTACCCCGTTTCCCATTGTGTTGTATTCCATATCCCAGTTCCATACCCACCTGTAACTTCAATAAATCCAATATATTGATCAGTCGGATTTTGACAAAAAGCTGTGTCATTTCCAACATCAATATTATTTACAACATACAAAAATGTAATCTGAACTGAATCAACTTTCGTTACGCTTCCATATGTTTCAAATAAATAAAATTTTATCACCATGTCTTCTGTAATTTCAAATGAAATTGAAGTATAAGGATTTAAAACATCATTTGAAGGAATAAAATGACAACCATCAGACGATGTCCAATAATAAGTTGATCCAACAGCATACTCTAGAGAACCGTTCAATTGTATTGTGTTCCCGCAAACTGTTTCATCATACCCAGCATTTGGTTGAGCAAATAACCATTTTGTAATAATAATAAATAATACTAAAAAAACTTTTTTCATTTTTACTTTTTATTTAATCCATAATACACCTAATTGAATATCCCTTTTCCTTATGAATTGGTCCGGTGTTAATACTTCCTAATTCATTATATAATATAAAAATATAAGCATCAGAACTTGTATATTCTGTTGAGCACCACCATAAGCCTGTTTCACCAATATATTGAAAACTTCCTGTTGAATTAAATCCGCCTCCAGGCAATGCTGTAAAACCACTTTCATTCGTACCATTAGCATTTATATACAACCAATGATTAGTTCCACTTTCCTTAAGTTTTCCACCAGAAAATTCATTCCCTCCTAAAAATTCAATCAAAATATTAACTTCTTCTATTGTTGGTACATGCCATCCCTCAGGTGCAATATTTCTTTCGTCATGTGCTGCCCACCAATTGTAATACAATCCATAACTTACGTTTGGATAATTATAATGAATATAATATGAAGCCGAATTTACAATCCCAAAATTAATATTATATGGAATAGAATCTCCGTTTCTAAACCTTTTTACTTCTAAATTTTCTGCCATCCATGTTTGAGTTCCAATTGTAATTGTTTTATATTCATTTCCATCAATATCAGTAACCGTCCCATATAATAAATCTGAATTAAAAATAATTGAATTTGGTTTTGTATTGAATGTTAAAGTGTTACCATATGTAATACCAACATCAGTCTTTGTGTATGCTCTTACATAATATGTCGAATTGCAAATTAAATCATTTATTGTCATACAATAGCTACCAATAATGTCGTTATAATCATATATTAAAACATTATCTGAAAACATAGGTGTAAAATTTATACTCCATACAATTCCCCTTTCAATTATTTTTGATCCACCATTATTTGTAATACTGCAAGAAACAATTGCAGTATTCAATGTTATATTTGTTATAGTATCAGTTGTTATGGTAGGTGCTGAAACTGAAGGAATGTCTTCATCAACTTCTTTTGTATCTTCTTTTTTGCAACTTACAACAGCAACAACAATTAACAATAATAACCAAAATACAAAACATTTTTTCTTCATGCTCTTTTTTATTATTTCTAATTAAATAAATTATCTGTCGTTTTTTTCTTTATAAGTTTTTAAATAATCGTTTAACTTATAAATATCAAATTTTATTTGATTTTTTGCTTTCAATAAACTAGTTAAATATTCTTTCAAATTTTTATTTGTTTGTTTTTTTTCATATTTATCAAAAGTAAATTTACATAAAAATAATTCATTTCTTTCAAGTGTATACTTTAAATTTTCTTGTGCATCATTACACATTTCTTTCAATTCTCTATTTTCAATTATATTTACTACAACTTTTAAATTTTTTAATAAATCCCTCACCCTAAATTCAAAATTTTCAACTCCTTCATCATTACTGGAATTTATAATTTTTTCAATATTATCACTAATGTTATATAATTCTCGATCTTTCATTTTAATAACTTCTGTTATATACTTAAATTCCTCTACGTAAAGATACAACTTTTCAATCCAATAAATCTTTTGCAATGAAATAATTAATTTAATAATAAACAGTATTACTTTTTTTTAAAATTTCTTAAAAAACCAACTTATAATCATCAACCCTCCTAATAAGCAAAAGACCTTAATCCAATTCTTTTTCAATATTCTTACATATTTTGATCTTGATCCCTCCCTAACCACCCTCTCCACCGCAATCTCCTTAGTAATCACAACCGTATCACTTTCCTGTTCAGCCCAAAAATAAACCGTATCATTAACAGCATAAAGCTTCACCTGAAGCTTTTCTTTTGTAATTGTGACAGTATCTTTCAACTGCGAAAACAAAACCAAGGTGTCAATTTTCACCCCGGGAAGTATGGTTGTGTCCTGGATCCTGATAGTGTCGTTTTGAACCAGTTCCGGATGAAGTGCCAGAAGCCGGTGAAGCCGTCTTTCCGGACTGCAGGATGTGATCATGATTATTCCTAATAAAATCCAAAAAATCAGGATAGAGATCCTGATTATCATGTAAATACTTGGGCTGTTTTTTTTCATGGCTGTATGTTTTAGTTTGTCATTCCTTGTGCTTTTGCTGAGAAATAGTATTGTTTGTTGATGATCAAATAGTCGTACAGATTGTTGGCTTTCGCTATCCTTCTTATCATTTCTTCCTCTTTTCTTCCCGGATAATGGGTACCACGGATCAGGTTCCGGATGATGATGAGCTTTTTCTTTCCTCTGAATGGTTTTATCAGCGACTCTATTTCAGATAAGTCGTTTATCTTCCTGTAAATTGTTTTGTCCAGATAACCATTTGTATCTGTGAAAATGATCATAACTCCCTGTTCCCAGTCAATCCTTTCCCCCCATTCTGCTCTGGCATACTCGAAAACTTTTTGAATGGAATCTCCGGGATAATTCGTTTTTTCATCGATCAACTTTATTCTTTTTGAGACAACACCCAGTCCAGACAATACGCTCATTCTCCTTCGATAAACCATCACCGCTATCAGTAACAATATTATGACCAAAATAATAATCGCATTTTTCATCTCTTTACTTGCTACTTGTTACTTTTTACTTGCTACTTCAAATTATCCCCTCGTCAGCAAACGAATAATAAGCATCCCGAGTCATAATCAAATGATCCAAAAGCTGAATATCCATGATCTGGCCGGCTTCTTTGATTTTTCTGGTCAGAGTGATGTCTTGTTCGCTGGGACTGAGGTTGCCTGATGGGTGATTGTGGGCAAGGATTACTGATGTTGCCAGGGATTTTAATGCAACGGAAAAAAGCAGCCGGAGATCTGCTACGGTCCCGGTGATGCCGCCCATGCTCAGGATGTGATATCCGAGGACGTTGTTCGACCGGTCTAGTAATAAAAACATCATTTCTTCACGGGTGTCCATCTGTCCGCTCCAGATGTCTTTGAATACCTGGTAGGCATCGCGGGAACTGGATATTTTTCTGATCTGGTCACGGCTTAGTTTTTTGGAATATACTATCCGGACTTTCGGCGGACGGTTCTTGTTTAAAAAACCCAATCCGCTTAATTTGTTCGCTGCTTTTAAATCAAAAAAAATCAGCAACGCAAAAACAAAAATTACTATCAATATGGCTTTTGTCAGTATATTCATGCTTATTTATTAATCCATCTTACAATTTCTTTTCTAAAATACCAGGCAATACCTATGGTCAAAACAACCACAATTGCAATCAGTCTTTTTTTTTATCTGAAATGCTATCAAGCTCCTTCAATTTGTTTTTACTTATCAGCATTTTCAATGTTGATGCGTAATTCGGATCGGTGGCATAACCGGCCTTTTGCAAAGCATCGGCCTGCTCTTCCGGAGATTTTGCAGTAAAAACACCATTCTTTTTATACCTGCTGTTTTCCTGCAGAAACTTTACTCTGTCTTTAAAACTGTCTGCCGGATCCTCGTACCATCTGAACCCATCTTTAATGTAAACTTCGTTTCCATTAAAAACCTCACGGGTACTCATTCTAACTACCTTTCCTTTCCAGTCCGGTGTTGCTTTAATCCCGAAATGGTTATTGTAGATTTTTGCAAGTGAACTCTGGCCGTTTCCACTCTCAAGTATCGCCTGGGCCATAAACAATGAAGGGAACAATCCTGTTCCTTTAGCTGCTTTGACCACCATAGTCGAAAATTTCTTTATATAATCTGTTCTTTCTGACATTTGCTATGATTTTTTGTTCATGTACATTAACCTTACTGCTTCAAAAACGCTGAGTTCTTTTTTGAACCCGGCTTTTACCAGAGCATTTTCTGTTTGTGGACCAAAATACCCGTCCACTGTCAGTCCGGCATTGAAATTTTTATTTAAAGATTCCTGGATCTTTTTTACTTTATCTCCTTTACAGCCCAACTTGAAAATTGCAGAACATTCAGTATACAATGTTTTGGGAATGTAGATTGGTGATGGCTGTGGCCTTGGTGAAATCTCATTGTTTGTTTCAGCAGGATCTTCAGAGGTTGTTTCCGCGGTCGGTCCAAATCCGAGTTTTTCTTTTATCCATGATCTTTTCCAGAAGATAATCGTGCCCACCACAACCAGGATCAGTAAAGCGATTATTGTTTTTTTCTTGTTCATTGTTTTGTTTTTTTTCATTCGTCATTCGTCATTCCTTGTTCGGCGTTCGGTGTTCGTTATTCCATTTTCTTGAATGTCGAATGTCGAACGCTGAATTTCGAATATCGAACAGATGTTCATCGTTTCCATCAATAATTAATTCCTGATGATATCAAAGTATCCTTCAACTCCTGCATTTCCGAGCTGTCCAGTTCGTCACCGAGCCACATCTTCAGATCACCGGTGATGTCGGCGTAAAAAGTGCCTCCATCTTTTTTTCTTATTCCGAACGCTTTTTGCAGATAGTTCCAGTCATCCTGTGTCCTGAGCCGCATGATGACTCCCATCACCGCCTCTTCGTCGGTTCCGGTTCCCTCCATGGCCGACTCCAGGGTTGAACACATGGAGTAATATTCACCGTTTTCAAAGGTGAGGTTGCCCTTATCCACATCGATCTTTGAGATATCCCGGTGAAACAGATTTCTAAAACCATCAATGATCCTGTTTTTGAATATCAGAAACAGAATGATGATGATGATGATATTTCTGAGCCGGCGGCGCTTTGCAACAGGCATCTCATTGTATTTTGTTTTGATGTAGCTGCCTGCGTTTGTAATCGAATCGTTCATCTTGCTATGATTTTAATACTTTCAACACTTGCCTTACATATTTCGGCAGCCGGAGCAATAACTGTGCTTCAGAAAGACTCTCTCCTTCCTCGATCATGTCCTTGACAACCGGAATCAAATCAGGTTTTTCGTGGATCATCTCAACGGTGGATATCAAATCTTCATGCTTTACCGATTGGTTGAGCACTTTGAGTGCGTTTAGTTTCTGTGAAAGCTCATTGGCATTTTCGGCTTCCAGTGAAAGAGTTTTTTGCAATTGCCTGTCTCCTTCGTTAATCGTTATGTTCAGATGGTATGTCCTCATTTTCTTCAGATTTATTTTGGTTATTGCTTTCTGTTTTTTCTTCGTTTTGACTGTCATCGGGCATCAGGATGTCCAGAAGCTGCATTTTTTGCTCCTCGCTAAGCTCAGCGACCACACAGGCCAGTTCCTTGAAACTGTCTGTCTTTTCTTCAGGAGATTTCTGTTCCTCAAAGCCGTCGTCATTCAGGGATGACTTGCTTGATGCACCCTTGAGTTCCTTTACCGGCTCATCTTTGCTTTTTGATTTTTTGTCCAGCTGGTCAATGCCAAATGCTGATTTTCCAAGCTCAAGCAATCCACCGGCAATGGTTTTTGTGTATTCCTTAACCGAGCCAAGTCCTTCGGCCTTTCTCCGGTCAAAGTCTTCCATCTCCTCACGGAGCTGTCTTTCCTTTTCCTCCACTTCCCTTGCCCTTAGGTCAAGCTTGTAGAGTTCCATTTTCATCTCCAGATCTGCGATCCTGCGAATGGACTCTGCTTCACGTCTTGCAGCGCTCTCTTCGTATCCTGCTTTTATCGACCTGGTGGCGTCTGTGACGTTTCTATCAATGATGCCCTGAATGTCAGAAATGGAATATCCCGGCATTGGCATTGCCGGCGGACGCTGTCCGTAACCTCCAAATCCTAGCGGAATCATCTGTTCCTGACTCATTGGATAGGGCTGCGGTGTGCCAAACATCAGCGGAGTGCCCAGATCGTTGCCTTTGAACTTGTCAAACTTAATCTTGAAATACTTTTTGGTACTGTTGAGCATGCTGCCCGGATTGGCTTTTTCGCAGTTTCCAACCACAATAACCAGCGGATGGGGAAATTCTTTTGCAGAATGATCTGAGATGAAATTCCGGAACTTCAAAATCTCATCACACTTTCCGGAGATATGCTCGCGCTGTTCGTTCTGAAGCGGACGGATGCTCCACAGATCATAGATCGGAATGGTGTTGTTCACAAACTGATCCAGAAAGTTTTCGTCGTAGTCGTGTATGTCGAAGATGTTTTGCATTATTTGATGATTTTGAGTTTTGTATAACTTACCTGGTATTCGAAATTGTGCGATTTGGTGAAATACACGTTGCCCTTGTGTTTGGTGATGATCTCATAAAAAATGGTCTCGGTATTGTTCACCTGTTTTTCCACCAACCGGCTCTCGATGGCAGAATGATATTCCAACCAAAAATTTGCCGATACAACAATCTTTATATTTGTGACAAAAACTGTTTCATCCCTTTTAACATCAATCCTTTTGGGATTATCTTCAAAATGGTGCGAAATACTGAAAGCCCGATTTTCACCAAGCTCATTTTCGATCATCTTTTCCAGTATGTTGTCCGGTGTTTTCATTTATTTCTGCATGATTAAATAAACCGAAAAAACATCTTTCGGCTTGAAAGTCCCTTTTTTGGTGATCACTCCCTTGATGATGTCCATTTCGATATTCCGCTTAAAAAAAACAGGCCTTTTGTTGGGCGGGACATCCATCATCTCCCTTTGCTCAAAACTCCTGAGCATCACATCCCTTTCATTGTCAAAAGCCAGGGAAAGGTAAGTCCCGCCCGTGCAAAAAGCTCCGCATACTTTCTTGTAATCCTTCACAGTAAAGCGAAATGCTTCATTGTTCTGGTTTTTTAGGTTACCTTGATATATTTTAACCAAAGAGTACATTGATTGTTTCCTCCGGATTATTGGTCAATAAAACCTGCACCTGCAGATTGTAATTTTTGATGTATTCTGGATCGCGGAAGCGGATCACCATCTCATCACCCGAAACCGGCATGGGCTTAAACCATGAAAAGAACCTTTTGTTTGGTTCCACTGCCAGTGATGACATGACATGTGCCGCTTCAAAACCCTCGGGCAGCAGCTCCAGTCCCTTGACCTTTACCACCTCCAGAACCGACAATTTTGAGCAGTAGATATCCGAAATGGCAATGCCCACAATGTGTGAATAGTCCTTGTCAAGCTCATCCCTGAGTTCATGAACCTGGTCCGAAGTGATCAACAAGTCAATGCACTGGATGATGAATTTTGGTTTTACTTTTTCTGCCATTTTTAGTTCCTCCCTTTTTGTCTTTCTGCCGATAATTTGATTTCTTCAATTTCTTCGCTATGCTTTTCCAGAATTTTGTCGTGCAGATCAATTGATTTGTTAAGATATTCAATGTCCTTCTGACTTCCCTTGATGGAAAGCGAAAGTTCCTGGATTACTTTTTTTAGTTCCTTGATGTTGGAAACAAAAAGCGTCAGTGTGATGCCGTTTGCAGATAAAAGCACGCTGATGATGATTCCCATTACATATTCACTGCTCATTGTCGTCCTCCTTATTATACATTTTTGCCTCTGCGAATTTTTGCAGGGCTTTTGGTGCGAAACAGGCAGTGATCAGAAGAATATCCAGTTCTATGTAGATTTTCCCCTGGGCCATCTGCCAGATGATCATCACGAAAGAAAAAATGAGTGTCAACAGCGATTGCAGACGAATCAGCGAATCGACACCCTTTTTCTCTTCCAGATATTTTTTCAGCCAGTTCATTACTGTTGAATTTGATCAAGGATTGTTGTCTGTCCCATCTTCACATCAATTTCTTTGGGGTCTGATACCTGACCGTTGATGGTGAATGTCACAGAATAAAGATCCTGATCGAGTTCAAACCTGTAAAAACCATATTGGTTTGTTTTGGTGGATTTTTTCATCCCCAGCTTACCGCTTGCATCAACGGTGGCATCCTTGATGGGATCGCGACCGTCGGTGACGGTTCCGACCATCATTCCGGACTGTGATTTTTCACTCAGTCCGCCGATGCCGTTGACTGCATTCCATATCTCAGGATCCTGACGCACTGCCTCTGCAATCGCCTGTCTTTCCTCCTTAGAGGTTCCTTTGATTTCGTTGATGTTGAATTTTGCCATTTGACTTTTTTTTATTGATTAAACAAAACTTAAAAAAGAGGCCCGGCAAGCCGGGACCTCCGCACACTAATAGCTCTTCACTTCTGTGCCAATGAGCTTTAGCTTAACATACCCGGACATACTTGCCGGAGCATCTTCAATATCAAAAGCGATGGTTTTTTTCGGAATCAGCAGTTTGGGATTGTTCAGGACAATGATTCCAAAATCTTTGTGGTTATTGTAACCGAACACTGGGCTCTGGAACATATCCACCGGATTTTTACTCATGATCTCACGGGTTCCCAATTTGAAGGTGAACACTGCGTTTGCCAGAAAATCTGGAAACAATTCATCAAACCTTCCGGTATTTCCACTGCGGTACTGCAGGCAGATTGCCGATAACAGGAAAAACTGGTTTTCACCAAGTTCTGCATCGTCAATATTCCTGAGTCCGGCCTCAGATTTCTCATTTTTCTTGATCACATCGGTACTGGTACCGGTGAGCTCACGGATCACAAAATATTCCTTGTCGGAAATCTGTGCCCTGTCATCCTTCAGGTTCTTCTGCATGGTGGCAGGAAGCTGGGGAATTCTCTCAATCATCTGTTTGCGGAACATGCTTGCTCCGAGTTTTGACACCTGAGCGTCTTTTTTCTTACTCTCCAAACCGGTTTCCACGTTGCCGGCCAATCCGCTGAGGATAATCTCCTCGTTTGTAAGTTCTTTCATACTTGCTTTATTTTAAATTATTAATATTTTCCTTTTAATTGAGTTCTCGTTTAACTCGAATGTCAGATGTCAGAAGTATGATGTCAAATGTCAAATGTTTTTGTTCATTGGTAATTAATGACTTACCGTTTTTGATTTGACTTTTTTTCTTTCATCTGTCAATTTTTTGTTTTTTCAATGAACATTGTTCTTTTCCGTAAAGCCCACATTTGACCTCTGACATTTGACCTCTGACATTTGACATCAATTTTTTAACCATATAGTTCCTTAGATGCCTGGATAACGCAGTTCTTCCACTTCATCTTAGGATGTCCCTGCCTGATCTTTCTTGCCCTTTCGGTAATCATCTTAAACCTTGCAGAAGATTCATTACCCTTGCTTTTGGGCTTTGGTTTTTTTGCAGTTCTCATTCCTCCGGAGATATCTTCAGTTAACCCTACCTTTTTTTTTTGACTTCCTTCCATGCCTCTTTCCATGCAGCCGATCCGCCGCCCTTTTGTTTGGCAAGCTGTCTTACCTCACGGTACATTCCATTGTAGTTTTGTGCAGCAGAAACCTGCTTTTGAGAAAGCGGTCTGGAAAATGCATCACTGAAAACTTTTTTATAGTATGCCTTTCGGTTGTCCTGATTGTAGGGCTTTTTGTCCCTCTTGATCTCCTCACGGATCAGCGAAGCATACGCACGGTTGTTCAATCCCTGGCGCTTGATGAAATTTTCCTGTTTTGCAGAAATACCCGCTTCGCCAAGTCCCCTTAATGCACGCTGTCTGATTTTCCAGATCACCAGGGCAACGATACCCAGCACAAGGATGATCGAAACAATGATGATCAGCGTTTTGTTTTTCAGCAGAAACGCCTTGAAACGGCTAATCTCATTGCCGTCCTTATCACGGTAGATGGTTGTTTGGTTGCCATTGGCATCGGTAACCACCTCAGTTGTCACTCCCGATTTTTCATCAGTCTTGATGTTGGCATTTTCTGTTTCGGTCTCTGTGGACGGAACGGTATCTGCCCCGATAGATTTAGTTTTTTCCATAATTTCCTCTGATTCTGTGTTAGTATCTTCACGGTATGATCCGTCTTTCTTTTTTAACCTCAATTTTTTGAACATCTCGATCACTGCTCCGAATGCGGATGTGATTGCAGAGATAATCCCGGGAGCGACTCCCATCTGACCTTTCAGTCCGGCTTTTCTTGCACCCCTGCTGTTCTGGATCATCTTTCTGAAATGTTCCTTTTCACCGCCCAGGGCAAACCATTTCTGTTCTGCCTGATCTTTTGCCTTAACAAACTCCTGGTATTCGGCTTTTGAGTAGCCCTGCTTTGCAGCTTCGCCCTCAGTGGCATATCCGATGGAAAGCTTTTCGGCCATGCTGAACACGTTGGCTTTCATAAACACTTCCATGGATTTTCTGATGGTGAAAGTGGCCGGATTGTATTTTTTCAGCGCATGACCAATTTTGGCAAGTTTCGGATGTTTTTCTTTCAGCTTTTGCATTCCCTCCTTGATGTTTTTGCGGAGTTTTTTCAGGATCCCGATGCCATCAACATCTTCATAGAGATCATTTTCCTCCATCACCTGGAGATAATACAGATCGTCATCATCCTCACCGGCCAGACCGTTGACCACATCATCAAGACCGTATTTCACCGCCTTGTAAAAGTTCAGATACAAAGTACCCTTGCCAATGGCCTGATCGATGGCCTCGTCCCGGGCATCCTCGTCATTGAAATTGTTGATGATGTTCACGATCAAACCCAGATCAATGCGGTTGTCGTTGAGCTGCGACATGTCAGTGGGGTTTTTCACCTCGTTTTCAAGTGCAGTTTTTGCCTCCATCAACTGTTTCAGGATGATGTTGCTCTGAAGTTCCGATCCCGAAAGAACAGTCTGGTAGCCGTCCTGTTCATCCACAATGGCAACAGTGCCAAGAAGTCCGCCGATGGCTTCCATCTGGTCTTCCTCCGTTCCACAACCCTGCAGCATGTTTTGCTCAAAGGGCTGAGTAAGCTCACTGATCATGTCAGTGGAAACGGCTTGTCCTAATTCCTCTAGTCTCATATTAATTACTATTTTGTTTTTGATTGGTTGTGCTTCATAGTTGAAGTATGGTATCTCCGGAACACAGTCGATGACATATCTTTCGCCCCGGCGGTCGTATGCCACAGTATAGATGTGCTGCCACGAGTTCTGTTTTTTGTATGCCGTTACCCAAAGCTCATGTTCGTGTCCCAAGTTGGTCAGGATGCATGAAATAAGGATGCTCATATCGTCACAGTCGCCCGTTGCATCATGGAGTGTCCTTTGCGGAGTTCGTAGCTGCTCTTTGCCCGGCTCGTCGTTTTCGTATCGGATGTTCCTTCTGACAAAATCCCATATATTTTGAAAAGTGATCCGGCAGAAATCCCCCTGAAGCGACTGAGCAAGATCGGCCACCGCCGGGTAATTTTCCCTGACAATACGCTTGATAGCGGCAATGGTGTCATTCACATCAGCGTAATGCTTTAGTGTGACAGACTTTCCCGATACCGCATAATTTTTATTCATAAAGCATATAGTCTTCGTCAATACTCAGTGTGATGCCCTCGGCCTGGATAAAACCCTTGAGTTTCATTTTCAGGTTGCTCAGTTTTATTGAACTGTAATATTGAGCAGGATGAGTGATCACCTGCCACAGCGTTGTATCCTCCGGAATAACCCCGGACTCTTTGAAAAGCATAAAAACCTTAACAATATCCACCTTGTATTCAAGCGGAATGTTGGTTGACTGTTTGCTTTTGAGGATGATATTGTTTTGGAGGATATTAGTCTGTTCAGCCATCAGCTTATCCGATTTTGGAGTATAGCAATCCACGCTCAACTGGTTAAGGGTATAATCCTGGCCCGAAAGATTTCTGATTTCTATAAACCCGGTCAGTCGCAGTCCGTTTTTCAGAACATCAACAATACCATTAAAATCCTTGATTTCCTTAACCGGTTTGAGAGAAGTCTCACCGATCTTCAGCTTCTCGGTATCCTTAAGTTTTCGGTAATATTTCCAAGCAATCCCCAAGGTGAGGATTACAATTACAATGATGATTATGGTCTTTAGTTTGAACATATATTGCAATAAAATCTACTGCAATATTATGATGGCGGAAAATGGTGCTTTCTTTTAATGGGGGTAATGGGGGTAATTGATGGTTAAGAGGGGATAATTTCTTTTAATTCAAAAACTTTATTTAAAATATCTTATTAACCTTCCTTTTATTTATATTTGCTTATATTTTAGAAATCTAAAAGCTATTTCATGAAAATTCTATTCTTTAGTTTTTTTTTAAAACTTTCATTCTCTTGCTTGGTGGATATTACTAAAAAATTTGAAACAAAAGCAGGGGAAATATTCCCCTGCTAATTTATAACACTCGTATGAGACTTTTAACAACCGTCATAATTTTTGTTTGGTCTGTTTGCGATACAAATGCCCAAGATGTATTTAACAAACTGTTTCCAGAGCTCCACAATACATTTTGCAATGCCATTGTGAAAATGGATTCTTCATATATAGTTTGCTCAAGTGATATTGGAAATTTTAGAGGAGTAAAATTGCACAAATTTGACGAGGCCTTTAATAAAATTGATTCACTTATTATAACACCTAGCGAATATGAAATATATGAAGGGGCTCATTATCCAATTATTGCAAACAATAATAACCTTATTATTAGTACGAGTAATTATAACTATAACACTGATTCATTTTTTATTTCATTAACATGTCTAGACAAATATCTGGATACCTTATGGACAAAGAATTATTTAAATGATACTTTCATTAAATCGGCTTATACAGTAATAAAGACATTTGATAATGGTTTTGCGATTTCAGGTGCAACTTATACTGAAACAAATGATATTGATGCATATTTGATAAAAACAGATAGTTTGGGAAATAAAGAATGGGAGAGATTTTATGGTTATAGTAATTCTGACGGTGCCTTTTGCATGATCCAAACCCCCGACAGCGGTTTCATGCTTGCGGGAGACAGTAGGAAATACGATATGTACCGATCCGACTGGTATATAATCCGTATCGACAGTTTAGGAAATCAGGTTTGGGACTGGATAATACAAAACCCCGGCTTCGATGATGGTTATATCAATGATTTGATACAGACTCAGGATGGCAATTTTATTGCCGTTGGAGGCAAGACTTATGGTAGTGATTATGTTGATAATTTTTCATATTCACGTTTGTTAAAGTTTGATGATGAAAAGAACACTATTATTGATACCTTGTACCTAGAACCATATTATAACGATGACAGTCCTGAATATCTCTTTGAGTCAATGTTCTTGAAAATCAAAGAAATAGAAAACGGAAATCTGTTGGTAATTAATATGACGTCAGATTTACCAGAAAGGTTTTCATCGTTTCCAAAATTATATGAGTTATCTAAAAATGGCATACTTCTAAAGAAAAGATCTTTTCATTCCGTTACAATTGGAATACCCTATTATGACTGTCTGCTTGATTTGGTTATTGAACCAGAAGGGGTTATAATGTGCGGCTTCTCCTCACATTCTGGGATTTATAATCCACATCCGGCAACTCAAAATATTTGGATTGTTAAAACCAACTTGGATTATTGTGATAACTGGGGCTCTTGCGATACTACTTACCATGTGGAATTTTTGAATTTACCAGATACAATTAATAGAAGTAATGAGTTTGATCTTCAGATGCAGTTATTTGGCAATCGAGCAGAATTTCTATATAATGTGAATCTTAAGGTTCGTACAACAGACTCATTAATTCATACGGTCCAGTTTGCAAACATAGAATTATCGACAATATGCCATTATATTATTGATTATGATAGTTTGGTCGCTTTTAATAACGGTATTGCCATTGATAGTGTTTTTGTTTCTTATTCAACAAATTACTCCGATTCCGTTTCAGGTTATTCTGACTACTCCTGTCCCTGGTACACAAATAAAATTGTATTTACTGATACCTACAATGTAAACGAACTTTCAATACCCAACCTAACTTTAAAAGTTTACCCCAATCCGGTAAATGATATTTTACAAATAGAATATATATCATTAACAGGTTCAGGGACAATTAACATTTATGACCTTCAGGGCAGGAAGCAAATTTCAATCCCAATTAAGGACAAAATGGGGTTTGAGCAAGTTGATGTAAGCAGTCTGCCCACTGGAACCTATATTGTTACCGATGGAGAGTTAGGAAGTAAAAACTCAATAAAAATGAATGTACAGCATTAATACTAAAAAAGTTAAACAAAAGCAGGGGAATATATTCCCCTGCTAATATATAACACTCGTATGAAACTTTTAACAACCGTCATAATTTTTGCTTGGTCTGCTTGCAGTACAAATGCCCAGGTTGTATTTAATAAACTGTTTCCAGATACCCACAATACATTTTGCAATGCCATTGTGAAAATGGATTCTTCATTTATTGTTTGTTCAAGCGATGACGGTAATTTCAGGGGTGTAAAACTTCATAAATTTGACGAGATCTTTAATAAAATAGATTCATTATTAATTGTTCCTGAGCAACTTAGTATTTATGAAGGAGGTAAAACTCCTATGGTTATTAATGACAAGGAACAGTTGGTTCTTTTAACAACGGATTTTAACCATAGTAATGACTCTAATAATATAACTATTACTTGTCTGAATGAATATTTGGATACAGTTTGGTTTGCCAATTATCTAAAAGATACCATGGATATTGCAGCATTTGAAATAATTAAAACAATTGATAAGGGCTATGCAGTTTGTGGAGCAGTTTTTTCAAACACAACAGATTATAATGTGTTTTTATTAAAGACGGACAGTTTAGGAAACCAAGAATGGGTAAAATACTATGGGTATGCTAATACAGATGGTGCAACTTGCCTGATCCAAACCCCCGACAGCGGTTTCATGCTTGCGGGAGACAGTAGGAAATATGATATGTACCGATCCGACTGGTATATAATCCGATCCGACAGTTTAGGAAATCAGGTTTGGGACTGGATAATACAAAACCCCGGCTTCGATGATGGTTATATCAATGATTTGATACAGACTCAGGATGGCAATTTTATTGCCGTTGGAGGCAAGACTTATGGTAGTGATTATGTTGATAATTTTTCATATTCACGTTTGTTAAAGTTTGATATAAATAAAAATGTCATCAAAGACACATTATATTTAGAACCATATTATAATTACAATAACGAAGAATATCCATACTTTTCGAAATTCACTAAAATTGTTGAAATGGACAATGGAAATCTTTTAACAATAAATATGACTGCTGATTTGCCAGAACAATATAGGTTTTTTCCAAAATTATATGAGCTTTCTCCAAACGGGGAAGTATTAAAAAAAAGACCGTTCCACTCAATTGTAATTGGAACAGAAGGTTACCCTATGGTTGCATGGAATGACTGTTTTTTAGATTTGCTTGTGGAACCAAACGGAATAATTTTGGTGGGTTTTTCCATCAACCCGGGAATAAATGAGATTTATCCTGCATCACAAAATATTTGGTTGGTTAAAACGGATGAGGATTATTGTGATAATTTTGGTTCCTGCGATACTACATTCCATGTTCAATTTCTCAACTTGCCAGATACTGTAAAAATAGGAACAGACTATAATCTGCAGTTTAGATTGTTTGGAGACAGACAAGAGTATCTATATAATATTTGTTTGTACTTTAGGACTTCACAACATACAACAATTCTTCGGGTGGAATACCCGTTTGTCGCAATTGATAGCATTTGCAGTTACCTTATTAATTATGACAGTTTGGTTGCAGCAAACGTTGGGGAGCCTTTGGACAGTGTTTATGTTGCATATTCAACATATTATTCATCATCCGTTCAAGGTTATTTTGATTACTCCTGTCCTTGGTATTCATATAAAATAATTTTTTCCAACACTTATGATGTAGAGGAAATCTCAGAGCCAAACATCAGTTTTAAGGCATTTCCCAACCCGGTGAATGATATTTTACAGATAGAATATATATCCTTAACAGGTTCAGGGTCAATTAACATATATGATCTTCAGGGCAGGAAACTAATAACAATTCCAATTAAAGACAAAATGGGGTTTGAGCAAGTTGATGTAAGCAGTCTGCCAACTGGAACCTATATTGTAACCGATGGAGAGCTAGGGAGCAAAAACTCGATCAAAGTGAATGTACAGCATTAATAATAAAAAAAATGTCAAGGAAAAGTAACCGAAAGCAAATTAGATTAAAAAAAGTCGATTAATTATCGGCTTTTTTATTTTCACACCTACCCCAAAAACTCCCTAATCAGCTTCACCTGTTTAGGAATTAAAATCCGGATTCTTTTTTTTCTGATGGGGTTCATGTCGAACAATTGTTGGCGGATGGGGACCAGCCAGGAGTATAACGTGCGGGTATTAACATTGTAATACTTTGCAAGTTCTTTGAGCGTGTATGCAGAATGATTTTCTTCCATGAGAACAAATTTACAGCATCCAATTATAAAAGTAAAATGCAAAAGGAACCATACGAGCGCAAACGCACCGAGACAAAATTAATCCATGTAATATGGATTAATTTTGATGTCAGATGTATGAGGTCAAATGTCTGATGTCAAATGTTCTGTTCTTACCGGCATTACTGATAAAAAATAGATTTCTGCCTTTATTACAACTTTTGCTTAATTTTTTTCGCAAAAACATGATAATGAGCAAGAAACCCACATTTGACATTTGACGTCTGACATCTGACATTTGACATCAAAAAAGAATATTATGCAGCAAACAGACCTTTACCTCGATCTCGAATGGTTTTTCACCCAAGAGCTTTTTCTCGTTGGCTACGCATACTCCATCACCGACCACGGCCAGCTCTACGACGAAACCCTGACCATAGAAAACATCCTCACAATCCTCCAGCCCGTTGACGGATACATATACTTTTACGGTCCGGATATCGGAATGCTCGAAAAATGCACCGGTCTAGACATCCGAAACAACTACCGCTGCGTCAACCTCCTGAAAGTTTTCAGACAAATAATGCCCGGCATGGAATCATACCGGCTCTCTTCTTTCGAAGATATGTTTGAGATTAAACGCACGCAGCGGCAATACAAAACCAATATCTTCAAACTCATGGAAGACTGGCGTAATCCTTATAAAAAGCAGAATGTGCTGAAGTATAATTTGGAGGATGTGGTGAATTTGGTAAGGTTGAAACGGGAGATTTTTGAGGTTTATGGGGTTGGGGAGGGGTGGTTGGAGGGGGTGGTTTGGTGAATTAAAAACATCACCAACCCCTAATTGTAATAATCAGTCAAACCAATACTTATTGAGGAATTTGTAGAATCATAATCAAACAATGTATATGTGTAATAACCACTTGGCATATACCTAGTCCTTGTTTCTTTATCTAATTCAGATCCAGGATTTGTCCACATGATTTTATAAAAAGTACTATCAAAATAAGTAATAAATAAAAAATCAGACTTTAAGTTTATAAATTCAATAAAATTACCTTCACAATTATTTTCAATATTATAATATTTTGCTTTTTCTGAACCAGCAAGATCCCATTGTTCACTACAAATGGATATTGAATCAATATTTTTCCCAGACTCATTTAATATTTTAATATTTAAGGTATTAATAAATGGCTCATTTTCCTTTTTACAACCAATGAAAACAGAAAAAATCAAAATAACATAAATAACATTTGCAATTTTCATGTTCCTTTTATTTTATTATTAATACTTGACAAGTATACTTATCAAAGGTAAATTGTATTTTTATTAATTCCAACTAATGTGTGTAGCTCAAACAAGTTTAGCTATGCCCTCACTTGTCGCAAAATTTGTTTTGAGCTTTGTTTCGTGGGGGCTTGCAAATGTGGATTGCCTATTTAATAAGTTCATTTAAAATATTCCAATGTCTTTTTGTTTGTTGATTAATCTTATTATTTACCATGTACTTGGCGGCTTTTCTAGTGTAAGAAAGAAAGTTGCCCCAATTATATGATTCGCTTCGCTCAAATTTATTTTCCTTTTTACTCCAAATGTATTTTCGAATCCGTTTAGCTCCTCTGTATGAGAACTTCTTGAAAATTCTATGTTTGAAAATTTCACCGTTATTTTTTGCATGTTTATATTTCGAATATCGTTTTGCTCGCCTGACATAGCGTTTCATTTTTCTATAAAAACCTGATAAACTTGCTGATTTTAATAAAACATTTTGGCCATCAAATTCAAAACCTAAATATATAAGATTTTTATTCCAATTTATCCCTTCAGGAAATTCCTGTCCGCAAATTAATCTATCACCCTCACGTTTAAATTGGAAACCTTGTGTTTTTGTATCCTGAATTTCAAGTTTATATTCTAATATTTCTTTGCTAATCAATTCAGTAATTTCATCTTTTGCATGTGTAGGACAAACAACAACCATATCATCGGAATAACGGCGATAAATGCCACCATTAACCTGAATAAAATCGTTAATCTTCTTATCGTATTCCAATAAGTATATATTTGCTAAAATGGAACTTATTGGAGAACCTTGAGGAATTCCAAAATCGCGATAAACAATCGTTCCATCTTTTAATTTCTTTGTCTTCGATGGCTGTATAAGTTTACCCTTAACTTTAAAGAATTCCTTTTCCTTACAAAAAGCAATAGCATTTTGATTGCGAAGAAATTTTAGCTTTTCAACTGGTTTTTGGTTGATTTCTAACGGTTTTCCAAATTTATTTATTTTGCGAGTATAAATTCTGTTTTCGAACTCCTTAAAAATATCTACGATATCAACATGGCTAAAACGTGTAATGTTTTTGTAAACGTTGAAATGGTCTGGCGGCAGTTTGTCAACTTCTAAAACATCACACCATCGGTCACGGAGTAATTTATGGTTCAGATTATCAAAGAAACTTGAAATGTCAAATGCTATTACTGTAAATTGATTTTCCGGATAATTAAGTATGTATTTAAAAATGTCGTTTGCGAAATTGATATTGCATTTGCTAGGACTATTTTCATCCTTAGGATTAATTGGGATTGAACGATATGCATTTACAACCTCATTTAAATTATATTCTTTGCTTTTTAGTTTTATTTCGTATTGTTCAGAAAGTTTTTTTGCATAATAACTGAATATCAATGAATCTAAATGACTTGCGTAAAAAAGCTCCCTTTTCTTTTCATTGGGATTTCGAAGTATTTTATAACCCTTAACAAAGTCAGAATTTATTTTACCGTTTTCTTTAGAATATACCTTTCGGAATTTCTTAACTCTTGATGTTTTGTGAATAAAAGGCAAAAAGGAATGAATTGCAACCGATTCAGGGTCGGTTACATATTTTTCAATCCATTTGTATCGGTCATTAGGGTTTAAGGGCAACCCAATATGAGGATACCGTTTAATCTTGAACCAATCTTTTTCCTTTTTCTTTAACATTTAATTTTCAAAAAGAAGTGAGCAGTGAAGACCCAATGCGAAGCTATTTGCTTTTAGATTTGGTTACCCAAATCCCGAAGTATGCATGCTTTTTCGACACCTAAGTGCCGCTCCGACTCAAGCTGGGTAGCGAAATATTAATTGTATATTTACTTATAAATTCAAATATGAACTTAAAGAAACATCCAATCGTTAAGGTAATCCAGTTAGTTGTTAACTTACTGGTTCAGCTTATTGCTTTAGGAGTAAATGAAATAAATTCATTATATCCTTGCATTTCTGAAATACCTTTCCACCAACAGTTTTTCGTGTTGGGCGAGACAAAACTTTCGTTTATACCTTAAAACGCATACTTCAGCTCTTCAACTGCTCACAAATTCATAATTACTTTTTTTATTATTTATTTTTCCATATTTCATTTCAGGATCCACTGCCATTGAAAACTTTTATCTTTTAAAGTCGACTCCTATTTAAAGATTTTTCATATTACAATCATTGCTTATTCCCATACATTTACAGTTTTTGCATCAAAATATCTGACATAGCATTTAAACTTGTTTTCTATTGATTTTAAGTGCTTCATATCTGTATCAGAATAAACGCCGATGTAAATACTATTTAATATGTGCCATTTACCATCTTTATCTTTCTTCTTTTTTGCAGCTTTATTGATGGCAGCAATAATATGTTCGTCATATGCACCGAAACCAAAACCAAAACAAATCAAAGTTCCTTCAATGTTTGAAAGCGTTTCGTAGCAATATGATAAATAACGATTGTGGCGAATGTGACTTAGCTTTTCTTCTCCGTTTCCGGCAGTTACAAAAATTGGATATTCTTTCCGTTCCATTCTTCTTTTCACATTCTCAAGCAAAACATGTTCATTATTGTATTCTTCTTTGATAACATAAATTCCAGTATCGAACAAATGAAGAGCACCATGAACATAGAAAATAGATTGTGTGTCGCTGTTTTTGCCCCAACGCAATTCCGACCAATCTCTATCTTCGGGCGCAATCCATTCATCAGTATCATCTGTTTCTCTCCCAAACCCATCGCCTATTCGGTCAAGTTGGTTTCTCATTAACACCCAATAAAGCAATAAATCGTAATTTGTGGTAAAGATGTTACCTTCTTTTGACAGGTACTCATTCAGGAAAATTGCACATGCTTTACTTTTTTTTTCAGGAATTTCAAATACATGTTCAGGATGCAGTTCTTTAATGGCATCAATCAGACTTTCTTTAAGTGTTTCTGTGGCTTTCCGAATATTAGCAACAACCTTTTTATCTGCCTCAAAAACCTCTGCTATTTGAGCTACATTATCGAGTTGCTCCATCAATAATTCAAAGTTGCTTGTTTTGATTATCTGAAAAAGCTTTTGAAGTACGTCATTATCCAAGTTTTCAAGAAACTCACTTAATGCATTGTATGAGAAAATACCTGAATCATAAGACATACTGAATCCATTCCCAAGCAACAAATGTTTCTGTCGTCCTTTTTTATTCAAAGATTCTATCACTTGTTGATATGTCATTAATTCTTCACCTGCCATTTTTATTCACCGTATTTAGTTTCCGGCTCCGCAGCCATTAACAAACTTTCATCTTTTATGCTTAACTCCCCCCTAAACGCCCTTTGACTCAAACTCCCATACAAATTCTCCAACTCCTGCAAGCTTTGTTTATATTGTATTTTGAGGGCTTCTGTTTTTTCTACGATTTGGGCAAATTGGATTTGGAGTTTGATAGGAGGAACTATTATTGGTAATGTTTTAATATCATTAAAAGTTAAGCCTGATTTGACCGCTGATTTATTTTTCTTTTGAATTGCTGAATATCCAAAAGGCATGAAAAAATAGAATGCAGCATAGGTCGGGTTAACAGATTTCTTTAGCCTAACAAGAGCAATATGTTGATTGATGTATGCTTCTCCAAAATTTTTTGGAACTACTGCTGTTCTACCCAAATCCGCTGTAATTGTAATAAGCAGGTCTCCTTCTTGCACCTTTGTTCTGATTGCTTCTTGTGTTTTTGGAGCATTTACATATTGCAGTTCATCAATCCTCAATGCCCCTTTCCAAACATTCTGTATTCTTAAAAATTTTGCACCAGTATTTGAATAGTATTTTGCCCAACCTCTTGAACCACTTGTTAAGAACTCAATGTGATCTGAAAAATTTTCAGACTTCATTTCCTTCATTTTTTGTATATCTCCAAACATCTCCAAAAACGTGCTTTTCAGAAAATCATCCAACAGACGAATGCTTTCTTTGCGTTGGCTTATCAGGTTTTCGGCTTTGCTGAGGAGATTGGCGATGTGGAGTTGGTCTGATAAATCTAATTCAGGAATTATAAGTTGTTCCAATGATTTCCTGTTTATGTGCATGATGGTTGCCCCTGTAGCTTTACGTTTTAGATATTCCGATTTGGTCTGAAGAAATCTGTAAATAAAAAATGGCGAAAATTGTTTTTTGTTTTTCACTTTCAATTTTACCATCGTGCTTCCCACATAACCGCTTCTACCAAAACCCATTTGCCCAACAGAACCGTCCCAAACCATCATAATATCATCTTCTTGTGCTAAAACTCCATCATCATCTAAAGTGTAAAGCGGTTTGTTTTCATTTCTGAAATCATTTGCCTGAAACACACGAATTGCACCTTCTTGATTTTCTTCAAGTAAGTTGTATTTTCTTCCCTTCTCTATTTGAGCTATGTCTTTCAGTAATGTCATTGAATAAGCGGCTTTAGTTCTTTTAATCCACTTTGAATACTTTCTTCTAAGGTTTCAAGTTTCTTGAAAATCAAATTGGGCTTCTCATATTTCACTTCTTCATACACTTCCTCTTTGTAGGTGCTCAGATTGAGGTCGTAATTGTTTTCTACAATCTCCTTTTTCCGAACCATAAAATATTTCAACTTGCGGTCGCTATCTTTTTTGGCATCTCTACTTTTGTAGCGTTGCACAATGTCGGGCAAATCACTTTCAGCTATTTTGTTTCGTTTGTCGTCTAAGCTATAGCCGTCTGATTGCATGTCGTAAAACCATACATTATTGGTTTCTCCGCCTTTGGTAAAAATCAATATGGCTGTGCTTACGCCTGCATAAGGTTTAAAGGCTCCACTTGGAACAGCTACTACGGCTTTTAGTTCGGCTTTTTCAATTATCATTTTCCGTAAGGCTTCAAATGCTTTACCGCTGTTTTGTATTACACCACTTGGTACAATAACGGCAGCCGTTCCACCCATTTTGAGCATGTTAAAAATACGTTCTACAAAGAGTAGTTCCGTTTTGGTGGTGGGTAGTTTTAACCCTTCATTAATGTCGCCTTTGTCAATATTCCCAGTAAATGGCGGATTTGCCATAATAATGTCGAATTGGCTGTCTTCGTTGTAGCTTTTGCTCAGGGTGTCTTTATAGTCAATTTTGGGCTCGTCAATGCCGTGCATCATAAGATTCATTAAACCCAAACGTACCATGGTGGTATCAATATCATAGCCCACAAAACTTTGGTCGAGAATGGTTTTTACTTTTTGAGTTAAAACCGCACTAATAGCGGCACGTTCAAATCCGTCTTCGTCTTTGCTCAGTTTTGCAGGGTCTTTTTTCCTCACTAAATCGGTGAGAATGTATTGATAAGCGCCAAGCAAGAAACCGCCTGTTCCGCAGGCAGGGTCAGCAATGCGTTGTCCCAATTGGGGAGCAACTAGCTCAGCCATCAGTTTAATAATGTGCCGAGGTGTGCGGAACTGTCCATTTTTACCTGCTGTAGCAATCTCACTCAAAAGCATTTCATAAACATCTCCCTGAATGTCCTGAAATGCATGTCCGCCTTCGGTGGCATCTTTTTCAATCTCCTTGAAAATATCTTCTACAATGTTGATGGCAGAAACCAGCAAACTTGCTTTGGGCATTATAAACACAGCATTTGCCATGTGTTTGGTGAAAGGTGAAGTTTCACCGTTCAAATCCTTAAGAAATGGGAACACTTTCATTTGCACATGGAATAGCATTTCATCTGCCGGCTTGTGTTTAAATACGCTCCAACGTAATTCATTTTTATCGATGCTTTCGGTACTGCCCGGAACGTTGAATTTCCCTGCAAATCGCGAAACGTATTTTTCTCCTGTAAACTCGGCATCACGCTCTCGTTTGGCTTCTAAATCGTCCAAACGTTTCATGAAAATAAGATAGGTAATTTGCTCAATGGCAGTTAAAGGGTTGGCAATGCCACCTTCCCAAAAGTTCTGCCAAAGCTTTTCAATAAGCGATTTTAATTGTGCATTATTTTGTAACATCTACTTCTTTTTGCTTTTCGTTTTTTTCTTGCCACCTTCATTCAATTGCAATGCGGTTTTGGCATTTAGAGCAGTAACTACCTTTTTACCGGTTTTAGCTTCCAGTTCTTTACGTGCTACCTTTGCTACATTGCCACCCTGTTTTGCAACTTTCTTACTTTCTTCAAAATCTTTCGGATTGGTTGCGGCTGATATGTCTTTTGTGGATGCCTCGGCAAGCATGTTTAAGATGAGTTCTGTATTGGTCATGTTATCCCGTAGGTTTTCCTTTTTCAAACCTTTCAGAATTTTGTATTCTTTGGTGGTTCTATCGCTCCAGGTTTTGGTAATAATATCGGTAAGCGTAGCAAACTGAACACCTTCTTTCAATCCCCTTTTTTTCCATTCGTCTGTTAGTTCTTTTCTTATCTCAATGCTTTTGAGGCGTTGGTTAATCCAATTTTCTGAATAGCCAAGTTTTAGGTATTGTTCTAGTGCCCTGTCAATACTGAGTTCGGGGTCTTGCATTTCGTCCAATCGTTCTGCTGCTACCTGTGCCAGCCATTGCTTAAAGGGTTCGGCCTTGGGTGATGGGATTGATTGTATTAATCGGAAAAGTTGTTCGGTATCAGCTACATCGGTAAGGTAAAACTTCCCGTCAGCCGATTGCATTTTCAGTTGTCCCAAATTTTGGGACAACTCACTTCCTTCAGCTTTAAGTTTTGTTTTTAAGGCATTCCAATATTTTCGTGGTCTTGGACTGTCAGTTAACACTTCAATTACATCAATAATCGAGAAATACCACTTTTCATGTTCATTATCCCATAAAGTCCTTACTTTCCTGTCTTCAAATATTTTTATCTCATTTTTCTTTTCCATATACTCTGTTCGTTTTCAGTTTATTCAAACCGTGACGAATTGTCACGGTTTCATTTTTATGCTGCTAATACTTTTTCCGTTAAACTTAAAATTTCGTCAATCTCTTTTTGATTAAATATTCCTCTAATGCCTTCGGGATGAATCATTGTAAAGGGAGATTCAATCAGATTGCGCTTACTTACATCGCCTTTTTCCAATACAAAATTCTTTAGCAAGTCAAGAAATTGAAGTTGTCTGCTGGTAAGGTAACTATGTTTTGAAATAAAATCATCAAATGCTTTAGAAACAGTTTCTGCAAAAGTTTCCAGCTGCTCAATACCCAAAATATGTTTGATAAATTGCACTAATGCAGCTTTGCGGTGGTTGTAAACCTTGCGAAGTAAATCAATGGTAATATGCGGATGTTCGTTGTGTAGTTCCTCGGCTAATTGTTCAGCTTCATCTGATGTAATTTCTTGCCCTTGTTTTAGTTTTTGTAGAATCGGACTGCCTGTAACCAATTCATTGATTTTCTTTTCAACCAGTTCTCGGTATTTAGCTACGCTCAATGCTTCGTGTTGTGGCCCAAACTCAATAAATTCTTTTTCAGCAACAATATCTTTTAGGTTGAATTTTGCAGGTGCTAAAGGAATAACAGCTTCACGAAATTTCATCAAAGGTGAAAGTTTTAGAATCAGTTCTTCAAACTTATCTTCATTGATGGTTGACCAATAATGATTGCTTTGTGCTTGACGAATTAATTCCTGCTCTCGTGCCACAATATTAATACTCAAAGGCAGTTCGCCAATTTCTTCAATGATGCTTTCTTTTAGCGTTTCAAATTTTTCTGCTTCACCAGATAAATGAGCCAACGAAACTTCAACAATGTCTTTTTCAAATCGCATGGCTTTGAAATCAACATCCGAAACCGTGCGTAGCAATGGTTTTACAACGGCTTCCAAAAATTCCATTTTGCCGGAAGTCAGGTTGTTCCAAAAGTTTTCATCTTCCAATCGCTGTAACTCGTTTCGAGCTTCCATAATCACCACGGAGTTTTTCGGAAGCAACTCAACCTGCTTTCTGATTTTCTGAATTTCTTTGTTTACAATCTCAAATTTGCTTTGTGTTTGGGCTTCTTCAATTTTATCTAATCGCACACCAAATAATCGAACGGGTAAAGGAATCTGTCCTTTTATCTCTTTACCCCTTGGGTTGAGTTTAAAATATTCAAAATTGTCCCAACAATCAAGAACCAAGAAATTATCTTTTTGAGTGCACCATGGTTTAATTTTTTCAGGTTCGAGTAAACGAGTTCCTCTGCCTATCATCTGCCAAAACTTAGTATAACTGTAAACAGGTTTTGCAAAAACTAAATTAACCAACTCACGAACATCAATGCCAGTGTCGAGCATGTCAACACTAATTGCAATTCGTGGCATATCATTGTGAACAAACTGGTCAAGCAAACCACCTTTGCCGTAAACTCTTGGATCTTCGCTTACCAATACTTTGGCTAATTCGCCTTTATATTCGGGATAAAGTGAATCGAATATTTCTTCAACACGTCTTGCATGTGCTTTTGAAATGCAAAAGAAAATTGTTTTACCTGGTAATACTCCGTTGGCATCTTTGATGCTTTCTTCCATGAACTCACGGACTATCAAGGCATTTGTCCCCCGGTTGATTACTTTCTTTTCAATATCTGTACCTTCGTAATTGATTTCTTCAATTTCTTTACCCTCCAACATCAATTTTTGTTGGTCTTCCAATGAAATTGTCCTCTTGTTTATTCCTTCATCCTGAAACTTGGTTTTAATTTTCATTACCTGAAAATTGCTCAGAAATGGCGGAATGTGATTTACTGCTTCGTCATAGGAATATGCAAAAGTCGGCACGCCATCTTCGCATTCAAATAATTGAAACGTATTGTGGTCAATTACATCCGTTGGAGTGGCTGTTAAACCAAGAGTAATGGTATTGAAAAAATCAAGTATTTCCTGATAGGTGTTGTAAATACTACGGTGGCTTTCGTCTACCACAATCAAGTCAAAGAAATGTGGGCTTAACGATTTTTCTTCATGTCTAATTACGTTCAACATAGTCGGATAAGTCGAAACATAAATCCTTCTGTCTGTTGCAATTTCTTTTTCACTTTGTTTTGGCCAGCGGGGTTCATTGGGTAAATGTTCCTTGAATGCTTCCAATGTTTGATCACGAAGCGCAATTCTGTCCACTAAAAACAAAACCCTTTCCGCCCAACCAGCTCTCATTAATGCATCAACCAAAGCAATACAAGTTCTTGTTTTTCCAGTGCCAGTCGCCATGACTAACAAAAATTTGCGCTTCCGCTTTTCAATAGCTTCCATTACGGCACGAATAGAAGCAATCTGATAATTGCGTCCTGCAATTTTAGTATTAATCAGTTCACCTGCTAATTGCTTTCTTGCTTTGCGAATGTAGGAATAACGTTCAAGGTCGTCACGGGTCGGGAAACCGTATACTTTTTTAGGTGGATAATTGTCTAAATCCCAAAAATAAATATCGTGACCATTAGTATAAAAGCAAAAAGGCAACTCTACACTTTGAGTAGATTGTATATTGTAGCAATATTGTTTGGCTTGTTCCCGTCCGAGTGCTGCATTAACTGAAGTTTTCTTAGCTTCCACAACTGCAAGTGGTTTGCCATCCTTTCCCAATAAAACATAGTCGCTGTATTGATGTCCGGCGTATGGAGTTGGTGCTTCTTGGACTAAATTTTTGTCAATAATTATATCAAATTCTTCCATCACTTGAGTACGGTCGTTGATATTCCATCCCGCTTGCTTAAGTCGGTTGTCAATTATCTCTTTCCTTGTTTCAGTTTCAGTTTTTGACATTATAGAAAATCGGACTATTTTATCTTGACAAAATCCGTAGTTCCAAAATTACAATTTATAACCATATTGTCAAATAAAAATACCACATTCAATTAATGTTACTTTATTAAGATAAAAACTTCTGTAATTCCTTTATTCTTTTATAATCATAAATTCCTTGCTTTTTACCTCATACCTAAAGAAGTTACTTATTAATGCCATATCTTATATTTTATTTTCTAATGCAATTTACTCATTAGTATTTTTCAATTAAACATTTTAAATTCAGTAATTTGTGTTTTTATTCTTAATTTATCAGACACTGTCTGACAATTTGTAAATCTCTTAAAGGGCAATAATTTTTACTCAACTTTAATTTTTTGTGTTTATAATAAAAAAAAGTTTTTTTTGCATTTTCCACTTATACACTTATATCACCCCTTTTTAAGTTATTGATATTCAAATGTTATAAGTAGAGATTTTTTTATTTTTTTGACCTGTTTCAACCTTATAACTTATATCGATATAAGTTATAAGGTTGATATAAGCAGAAATATTATACTTATATCAACCTTTATTTTTCTGTATTTCAAATAATTACAAACCACTGATATAAGGTTATAAGTACATACCCTATTTATTTGCAATTTCATTTACATTTTTAAGATAATAGCCATGCTTTAACTTACCATTAATCCTTTTTGCTGTGCGCTCATAATTAAGAAACCTCAGTGCTTTCCCCACCTTTTCCGGAGCCAGTTTTATGGCTGTTTTTGTCATAATATGCTCTAAGATTTCGGTGGCGTTGTAAAAAAACCGTCCTCGTCCTCCCCAGCCGGCTCGAAAAAACGTTCTACCAAATCTGCTTCAGGAGATGAAATCTGAAATTTCTTGTTTATCCTGTCATTCTCTTCAATTTCATCTCTGGTAAGCTCTGAAACAAACTCTTTGTCCTTTGCCAGATGCCATACCATTGAATACACATTATCCATGTCCACTTCCTTGCTGTAATTCCAATCAATATACTCTATTTCCATACACAACCAGCGCACACTTCCGTTTTCATCGGTAAGGAATTCCCATTTGTCAGTGGAACCAAGAAAACTTGCACGCCTTACATGTATTGAAGCTCTTTTGTCATAGGTAAGCCGGGCTTTTACTCTGTCTTTTGAAAACATTGATTTAAAAGCATTAATCTCTGCTTTTTCGGCCTGAGAAAGTTCATCCAGGTTAATCAAAAAGTTTTCTGTAATAGCCACATGGCTGTCCTTATCTGTTCCGATGTTTTCAGCAATGTAACCGGATAATGCCTTCGGACAAAGAAAACGACAAAATGTAGATTTACCGGAATTCTGGCGATTGCTTACTAAAACAAATGCCTGTTTGTTATAGGAATCCGGATTTGTTGCTGTTTTTACAGTTCTAACCAACCACTTTAAAAAATGATGGTTGAACCTTTCCTGTTCCTTTGCCTTTACAAAACTGCAAAGATGCTCAACATAGTCTGTTGCTTCATCCCATTGAGGCAAACTTTTAAAGTACTCAAGGAAAGGATCATGCTTGTTCACAAAATCCGATTTAAGCAAAGCCACAAGATTATTCAAACTCAAATTGATATTATCTTTCTGAAGCTTAACGTACAGATTGTTTTCATTCAGATCCTCATATTCTTTCGCATCCTTTTCCTTATACTCAAATTTATTGTTTACAGAATTATACCTGATATCATACCTTTGATTTAAATACTCTTCAGCTATATTGAATTTGTTTGAAGTGATCTTTTTCCTCTCCTTAATTTTAACTGTTTTAGATTCCTTTACCGGAAAATTATCCTCCTCCTTTTCATTATTTTCCACTCGTTTATTAATGGATTTAACAACCACTCCATACTTCTTTGCAATATGAAACAATGTTCTAATAGTTATCCCGAAACGGTTATTCCTCAGACATTTTGTGTACTGTTCATTGCATGCTTCGGCATTATAGGTATGGTTGTGCCGGCTGATGTCGTGAAAATATGGTCGGCCAAATTCGCCATACTCCGATTCCAGGGCAAAGCCAATTTTTATCCATTCATCGTAATCACCGGTTATATCCACCTTTTTTCCGTCAATCTGTTCAATCAGATTTTCAATATCACTTTTTATACTCATTTCTTTTTTTGTTTTAAAAATTTCAGATTCATTGTTCACATAAATTTCCGGATCCCATGAAAAAAAGCAAAGACGGCTAACGTCCTTGCCTGATGGGTCAATTTTAATGTTCAAGAGTTTTTCGTAGTATTCCTGGACCTCCAAAAAAGCTTCCCTGTGTTTTGATACAGAATTATCTGTTTTTACAAGGATTTTTAAGCCGTTTCCGCTGGGGCTGATAAAGCAAACATGAGTAAACACACAGTTTTCTGCTTTTTTTCTGATTTCGGTAATATTTTCAACCTTATCAATGTCGAGAATGATAATGCGGGAATATTCCTGGAGGAATTCCATTTTTCTTCCATCCTTGAATTTTCCCGAAGGAGTAAACGCCGGCAGCGACTTTTTGCTTTGGGCGTACTCCTTATCTTTTCCTTGCTTCAACAAAAGTTGGAGCTTTGCAACCTGAGCTTTGTATTTATTGCTTTTTATAACAGCAACAATTTTTTCAATGCTTAGGTTGGCTACAACTTTTGTGAAGTTTTGGAAGATTGTTAGTTCGGTCATTTTATAAACCATTTGTAATTGTTTTTTGATAGTTCTTTTTCAGAAGCTTGTCAAAATCAGATGCTCTATAGTATATTTTTGCACCTATTTGAGAAAAAGGAATTTTCTTTTCATCTCTATAACTCTGAAGAGTTCTTTTGCTCAATTTCAACAATAGCATTACATCCTGGTTATCAAGCCATTTTTCATTTAAAGGACATGATGCTTGTTCTTTTAGTTCTATAAATTTTTCTTCAAGACTTTGAAGTTTAGCCATAATCTGTGTAAAGGCAACAGTTTCAATTGTTATTACATCCATTTTATTAAGTTTTTGAATTAATACTATGGTCCGGCTTGGCCTTCACCAGAACCAAATATCGTTTTGTTGCAACAAAAACCTTTTGCAATATTATGGAAGTGAAAAAGTCTAAAAAGTCCCTTTTCTAAAAAAAATAAAAAATATTTTTAATTGATTGTATTTCAGAAATCAAACTTTTTTTGGTCTAAAAAAGTCCCCGAGGTGTTTTGGGGACTGTTTTTTTTATATTCAATTGATTTACAAACTAATAATTTATTAACAAGAAAAAAGTCCCCGGAAAATTTTAAAAAGTCCCCGACCATACAACCATTTCGATACTCGATTTGTCTTATTAGAAAGCAAGAAACACAATGAGAATTATTTTTTTAATGGCATTTCTTTCATTTACTATTTTGAATTCATTTTCTCAATTTGATTCCACTTATATTTATAGTTATAAGGAAGCCAGAGATTCATTCCGAAAACACCGTGTTATAAGAGTTGAATTATCAGAGATTGTATGTAAAAAAACAAAAGTCCCCACACGTATTAAAAGGTGTTACAATCTTGAATACATATCATTAAGACCAAGAATAAACATGTGGGCAATGCCATCTGGTCATCGTCCCTGCATTGTAGGTTTTGAGGCATCTTCAATAAAATCACTTCCGGACTGGTTTATAAACTTCAAAAAGCTAAAAGAGCTTGATCTTATGGGATTAATTGATTTTGATTTAAAAACCGAACTTAAAAAGATTTATCCCGACAACCTTGAAGTTTTGAAAATTTCCCTTCCGGTCATAGATGATGAAATGATAAAAATTATTTCAGGTTTTCCCAAGCTTAAACTTTTAAAAATCAAAGGCAGTCTTCCTGATGAAGAAGTTGAAAAAATTGAATCACTTTTTCCTAACTGCGAAGTAATCATTTCATATGCTGCTTATATGTAGTGTCAGCAAGAACTTTATTGATCCCGGAATTTATTTTATCTCAATTCTCTTTTTTCCTTTTACTCTTTTTTCAACCTTACCGTCCTTCAGACATGTGGAAACGGTTGATTCTTTCATAGGATTTCCATTTTTGTCAACAAAGAAATTTGTAAGAAGATGCACAACATCATTATTTGTTGTTTCAAGAAGAAATTCATTATCAATTTTCATATTCATAAGATCATATAAATATGTAACCAGAGTATTTATCTGTCCGTTCCATTTAAACTTCATTTCCTTTTCAGTATTGTCTGTTTTTTTAATATAATCTACTTCAGGTTCCATAATCTTTCCCATATTCATTGTCTCAAATAGTTCTAATTTTAAATCATATTTAGAGTGAACTTCCTCAGAATAAAAATTACTAAACATATTCTGCATATACATCAACACATTGATAATAAACAAATTTTGAATATAAACAATAAACATTGCTTCCTTTGACCCGTGTTTCTGTATCTTCTCCATTTTTACTTTTGATTCATAACACATGCGGCGAGCCATCTGAATATTTTTTACCGCATACAATTCAATATTCTTAAAATTATCGGCAGAATGCAAAATGTTTTCGGCTTTGACTTTAAGTCTTTCAAATGCATCTGCCATAACAGACAACCACATTTCACCTTTTTTGCTAAATGGATCCGGTAGAATGATTTTATCCTCCAAGTAATAAACAGTTTTTGGAATCATAGTAATTTTAGATTCACATGCAAAAACATCTGGAATCATGTCAAATTTTACATCATTTCTTTCTCTGAATCCAAACTCTTTGATATTTATCTTATCGAATTCTTTTCTTTTGTTTAAGTCCAATCCGGAAATAATAATTTCAATAGAATGTATCCTCTGAATAATTTCCAGCAGGTTCCTAGGATTCCCGCTGTTTGCATCTTCACAATATTCCTTTTTAGTAATATCGCCAAGCAAATTAACGTCAATGCGTTGCCAGGGTTTTTTGGTCATCGTACAATGTTATTTCTGTAAAAAATATTTAATGGTATTTACAAAAATACATCGAATTGCACTTATTTGCTTAGTTTGTTAATAAATCATACACTACTGTAAATCAATTTAATAATATATCTGTTTTTCTAATGATCTGATTTTTAAAAAGAAAATTTTATTAACAGCGAACAAGTTGCTTTAATCAAGGTGATTATGATTTATTACCGGAATAAAAGCCAATACACAAAACAATGGCAAACAATTCTTTTTTTTGCCGAAATTTTGAATTGTATGATTTTTATAAATTATTTCTAAATCTCAATTCTAAGTTTAAATTTTTATATTCCAAATAACCGGCTTTAACCTTTCCCTGATTCTGATCATAGTCTTAAAGACTTCTTCTTCATTTGGTAATTCTCCGTAAACCAAATTTTTAAATTCTCCGTTATAAACAACTTTCAATTCATTCCAAATATTATCAAGATCTTTAAAAAACAAAGATTCACCTGGATGATAATTTAGCCATTCATTATTACTTTTAAAACTTACCACATCATCTTTTGCCACCTTCAACAACATTTCATCAAAAACCGGAGAATCAATAAAAACGGAAAATTCTTTCTGCCTCAATAACTGATTTAAGTCATAGGTGTGTCTGATTTTATTTTTCAGATCTTCCAAAGGATTTTCGCTATATGAAAAACGAACCAAACTCATTATCTTTTCACAAATAGTTCTTATGGGCTCTAATACCTGCAGGTCATAAGGAATTAAATTGTATTCCTGGGCTATTTCTGTTTGTCCGTTATTAAGCATCATACTACCAACAAAGGAAACAATGCTTTTTGTGGTAAAAGGTTCGTAATAACCCAACCAGGTTGCTTCTACCACAATAACATTTCTTACTTGTCCGTAATCACCAGAAAATTCTTTGTTGTATGAGTGTGCTGTTTTACGGTTCATTCCCATTTTATGTGTAATTCCTTCAATAATTACTTCCGGCAAGACGGCATTAACAATATCGCTAATTTTTCTGATTTTTGTAGTCAGTTTATTGTTTGACTCTCCTTCTCGTCTTATTACTACCAAGTCAATATCTTCAGAAAAACGGTCTATCATTTTGTAACATTTGGATAGTGCCGTTCCCCCTTTAAATACCATGTCTTTTCCAATTTCATGATGGTAAACAGTATACAAAGCAAATGTAATCCAATAGTCTTTTTCAACATATTCTGGTTTCAGATTCATTTGTTGTGCGGTAAACCTAATGGCATCCTTGTATAAGTTTTTGTTTTCGTGCAATCTCATTCGATATACCAATTATTTTTTGTGAGTAAATCTATCTCCTTTATTCCCAATTTTATAGTGGTTAATGGATTAAGACTGTTTTTCAATTTTTCCAATCCTTTTCCTTCATAGCCGTTATTTTGCAAAACTGCCCCAACCAATGCTTTTACTCTGGGCGGATAGACCAAAGCATATTTAATCAATGATTCGATTTGCTTTTCGCCGAGCTTCTTTAAAATTGCACTCAACCTACGGACTGCCTGGACCAAAGTACAATCCGGAATGCGTTTGATATCTTTAAAAGCATCCAGCAACCCTAAAATTTCATAATTACTTTCGGTTACTTCGGCATAGCTTTTTACGGCATCTGCTTTTAAAGATCCACGATTAATATAAATACGTTTGCCCCGGCTGGCAATTTTAATTCGAAAAGCCATTTGAGTTGTCAAACCCAAACGGTTATACAGGGATGTGCCCGTTTCGTACGCCACGCGTTTACCATTTTCAAACAAAAAGGGTCTAAGTAATTCACTATAATCTGGTTTCAACTCTCCAAATACAGTTTGTTCAGGTTTATAAAACACACCCTTGGAAACTTTCTTAATCAAACCTTCTTTTTGCATGCGTTCCAGTGCCTTGGCGGCTGTGGAGTATTCTTCCTTTGCAATACGTAAATCTTCATACCCAAAAGTTTTGCCTTCGGGTAATTGTTTAATTCTATTTCTTATTTGTGAAGCCAAATTCATATTGCAAAGATAATTATTTTTTCTAATTGTCAAGTTTATGGAGCAAAAAACTTGACAATTTAATGATCTCCGAGCACATTAACGTCAATGCGCTGCCATGATTTTTTGGTATTTACAAAAATACATTGAATTACACTTATTTGCGTCACTTATTAATAACTCACATCATATTGTATTTCAATATAATAATCTAATTAAATCTTTAAATATTTGTTTATTAATGGATTAAATTTACTTCTTAAAATATCCACAAAATGAATTGAAAAATTATCACATCTTATGATCTATTTTTTCGATATAAATCCTCGCTGAAAAAAACGCCCAAAATTTACCGTCCCCAGCACATATACTTTAATACTAAAAATAACTAACAGATTATCTGCATAATACAATCGCAAAAATAGGGGAGACGCTTATTTTTCAAAAAAATGAACCCAAAATTATTTGTTCGGAAAAAGTTTTATTTATATATTTGTCAACACGTTGCAAAACGACGTAAAAGGTTCATTAACATAAAATAAAAATTTTGCAAAAATCAGGTGTGCAAATCGGTAGGCCTATTTTTTGCATTGCTGTAAAATATTATAATATAATCGGTTAGGGAAGGGTTCAACGTCCCCCCCTCTCCGCAACCTAAAAATGCCTGCCCGAAGGGTGGGCTTTTTTGTTGGTGGGACACTTCTAATAGGACCAAGGAATAATCTCAAAAGTAAAACCCATTTTGCTCAAGATCATGGTATAGTGCCTGTTTATTTTTGCTAGCACTTTTCCGGCCTGCAAAGTATCAGTAATTTAATGCAAAATTGTGCATCATTCCTGATAAATTATATTTTTTATTTTGGTAACTTTTTAATAATGTAGTAAATAGAATCAATAATCAATTCTTCATTAGGTATTTGTTTAAATACAAAACCAGATAATTCACGTCTATACGTCGATTTTACAGAATCCCATATTGCCAAAAGATCATTGAATAACGGTGATTGAGAAACAGTTTGACCTTTCCACCCGGTGGGGTCATCAAAAATAGTCTGGTCATGCAGCCATATTTCACTGAACTGTTTTGCAAAATCAGAAGAATCAATAAACACCCTGCAATCCTTGTCTGCTAAAAGAAAATACAAATCGTAAAAATGACGAATCTTGGCTAATACACCTGTATTCGGATTTTCTTCAAAAGAAGAACGAAACAAAGAAACCAGTTTTTCAATCATAGTCTGTTGTTTATTCAGAACATTAATCCTGAAAGGAAGTAATTCATATTTTTTTATCAGATCATTTTGATTGTTCATTGCAAGCGATGTACTTATCAGACAGTTTATTTCCCTTTTTTCATATGGAAAGGGATTTGCAAAAGAATTTATTTCGATGATAAGTTTGTCTGAAAAACCTTCATAGAAACGAGAATCACCAGTTTTAGAATAAGTGAAATATGATTTGCGAAAACCTGAGCCCTTACTTGTTCCGGGATGGTCAGGAATTTCTGTAAGATCAACAGATATATCCCTTACAACGTCACGAATAAGATTCTTTACCTGATTGCCAGACAATTCGGAAACATTCAGTACAGCAATATCAATGTCCTCAGAAAAACGGTCTATCAATTTGTACCCTTTTGACAGAGATGTTCCACCCTTGAACACTACCCCATCGTTGAATTTACTCTCAGAGAGCCGTTTTAGAACCAATGTTATCCAGTAATCCTTTTCGATAAACACAGGTAATATTTCCAGTTTATCGGAAGTTGCCTGAACAGCAGCAAAAAACGAATTTTTATCATTATGCAGGTTCATCTTATGTTCCATTTAAGTTTGTTGGGCAATATGTTGTCTGATATTCCAAACTCATATTCTGAGGATGGGTTTAATGATTTTAGCAAAGGTTCTGCAACCTTCCCGCCGTAGCACAAATCAATAATTGCACCCGATAAAGCACGGGTGGCAGGGTTGTATTTTTTTGCAAGCCGTACAATAATCTCTATGTCATCATTGTTGATTTTTTTTGCAATATTGATAAGTATTTTGCATGAATCCTGCACCGTTGTATCTGGTATTTCTTTGATGTTCCGGATAGCATCGAGAATGCGCAACAAGGGTATGTTTTCTTTTGTTATTGTATTTGGCTGCTTAATAAACCGGATTTTATAAATGCCACGTGTGATGCTTTTTTTAGGTTCATTGGCACCAATCTGAATGATGCTTGAGATTTGTGTTGTAAGCCCAAGCTTATTGAAGGAAGAATAGCCAGTAAGGTAACCGAGAATATTACCGTTCTGTTCCAAAAGGTCTTTCACCACCTGGTAAACTTCAGGCTTTAACTCGCCAAAATCTGTACAACGGGGTTTGTAAAAACGCCCCGGTGACAGCTTGCGAATTTTGCCATCCTGTACCATACGACTGAGTGCTTTGGTAAGGGCATCGACCTTATCCACCGGAATATCAAAATCCTCATAGGTGAAAACATAGCCAACCGGTAGGCGTCGTATCTTACTTTCTATAATATCAGGCATTTTCATTATTTATCAGATTTGATGCAAAGATATAAAAAGTCAGGTAACTACCGGTAATTACCTGACATTTATTTTGTAAACACGAGTGGGTTCATGGATCTGCCCCATCCTAAATGACTACAAAAAGCCCATGAATATATGCTTTCAAAGAATAAAAAAGAAAAAACGTCACAAAACATTAATAGCAAGTGATTAAAACAATACTTTATTTCTATTCATCCAATCCTGGTCTGATAAAACATTCAGCATCGGGGAAAGCTGTTTTTGTTTTCCCGAGCAATTCACCTAATATTTTCAGGAACGAATATATCTCATCTTCATGGTTTAAATGCTTTTCAAGCAATAATCCCCATGCGGCAATTGACCTTTTAATGGCTATCATGGCAATTTTCGCGGAGCCATTGGAATCATACTGGGCACCATCATATTCCTCAAATTCCTCAAAATCTTTAAAATCCAGACAAGCCCTTTCTAATTTTGCCGTAATAAATAGGTGATACCACAAAATAACCTCTGTCGCTTCACAATTTATTTCATTTTGATTTTCTTTATTTATTACATCAAAACATCCTGATCTATACCAATTGTTTACTTTTTCAGAATATCCTGCCGAAAATTTTACCAACGGATGATCAATGTGCATAAAATCCGGGTGCGGCGGCACTATTTCATGAAATTCAACATTAAACTTATTCATTTGTTCCGATAATATTTCACCCGTTGCTTCAAACATCAGGGACAAATAATCCAGAAAATCATTCCCATTGGATTGCTGGTTTGATTCACTGATGTCTTTTTCAAACAGAAACACAGTACAATTTCCGGTAAATTGGCACCTTTCACACCATCTGTCACAATAATTGTGTATTCCCGGAATACATTTGGCATGGTCAAAATCCTTTATTTTTTCTTTTAACACCTTTACCCTGCCCGGTCCATCAGTTACGCCTTGTTTCTCGATAAAATCACTGATGGTATCCCCGGGCTGAACGGGATTTTCATACAACTTATATTCTTCCTCTAATTCACTGCACTTATTGCAATATTCAGGAAATGGACATTCTTCCTTATCATAGTTGCAAAATTCAAAATGAGAATGGCCGCTGCTCATATACATAGAGGGCTCATCCCAGCTTTCCCTAAATTTTCTATATCGCAATCTTGGAGGTACATTTTCGGGAAAATCTGCATAAAAATTATAGCAATTCCATAATTCTTCGCATTCTAAAGCAAGGGTTTCAACCTGTTTGTCATCCAGCAGTGAATCATCAGGCAAAGATGATTTATCTATTCCCAATATTTCAGATAAAGGTGTCCTTTCTCCATAAATATAGTTTTCAACTTCTTCAAAATCAATTTCATCAGGATTAGTTCCTTTAATTATATACATGGCTTCTTCCTGACTGACAATTCTTTTTTTTGATTCATCAAACTGCTCAATTAGTTGCTCAATGTATTTATTCATATTAACTTTTGCTTGTTTTATGATAATATTATTTTGAGGCAAATATATAATTTTTCTTTTTTTTAGAACCTTTTATATTAAAAAAATATTTTATGATAAGAGATGTTGTTAACAATAACAAAAAATCTCTGGAATTGGTTATGCTTATTTTATTAATAGTAATATTTCCTTTGAAACAAGTTTAACTTATGCACTTGAGAAAGACTATTCAAAAACAAATACTCCTTCTTTAAATTTTGAATTTGGAATTTATTTATAACCTACCCCAAAAACTCCCTAATCAGCTTCACCAGTTTCGGAATTAATATAGCATTCTTTTTTTTCTGAAAATTATAAATGGCATGTAGATAAAAGTTTTTTTTGCCCTAAAAATTATTTTATAAATTTAAAAGTCTTAATTATGCCGGAACTGACATAAACCCTGCATAAATACAATCCCTCAGGCAAACCTGCAATGCTAATGGCTTTAGCATTTTCAACAATTACGGTTTTCCCTGCTAAATCGAGTATTTCAATTTTACCAATGACAAATTGATCTGAACTGACTGTGAGAATTTCTTTGTTGTTGAATATTTTAAAATCAAAAACTTCATGACTTTCAATATTTTCGGTGTATTGCTCATCATCCAGCACAATAAAAAACACCCGGATGGTGTCCCCGCTATCATTTATATAATAAGTCAAATCATCGGAAGGATCGCTTTCGGTTTTGGCGATTTGCGAACTTTGCTGGTTTAAATACAGATTAAAATCATTGGGCCAGGTAATATCCCAACTCCAATATAAAAAACTTGCAAACTGACTCTCGGCAACGCATGTATCAACAAATAAAGTACTGTCCCACATCACATTTACCGGCCAATGGTTTGATTTGATGTCAATACAGATAACCGGATAAACAGGAAATCCATAACCGCATGAGTTTTTAATAATTTGTTTTTTTGTGTGGTATGTTGCTGGCAATTCGCCGTAACCCCTGAAAAAAGCATTGCTGACACGCACATCAAGCTCATCGTTCAATGGCTCTGAGATAATATTGATTTCATCAAATGCAATGTCAACCGAATCAGTGGCTGTGATGTCATATCCCAGGACCAATGTATCTTTGTAACCTGCTGCATCTTCAAAATATATGGGAAAAGCGAACTCCTGTGCGTTTGAAAATATAATAAAAAGAAGTAATACCAGAGATAAATAAATTTTTTTCATACTCATTTTTTTCAATTAATCTACTGCTTGTGAATTTACAAATTTACTGAATATTGCATTATCACGATTATGTTTTGTAAAAAAAAATAAATTCTGTTTTTGAATCTCTATTAATGAAGTATAATTATCTAATCCAACTTGTTATAATGCTGCATTTCATTATATTTGTGTGAAATTAAGACCATTATTTTAATGAAACAGCATAAGACATTTTTTTTATGCGAAGCCTAAATCATAATACAATGAAATCAAAATTATTTGTTTTGATATTTGGAATAATTGCTTTTTTTAATCAGGCACAGGATTACCAGATCAGCTTTACAGCAACAGGGGCAGAAACCGATATTGACTCTGTAAAAGTTGAAAATCTGACACAGTGTACCAGTATAAGCATATTAGGAGATGACATTTTAAATCTCGTTAATGAATTAGGAATTGGCAATGTTGTTGAAAGCAGGAACAGCGCATTAAGCATTTTCCCAAACCCTTTTATTAATTTTTGCAACATTGAATTTGAAACCCCTGTTTCAGTTAATGCCATCATTGAAATTTCTGACATGACAGGCAAAATAGTTACCCGAATTCAAAACGATTTACAAAAGGGCAAAAACAGTTTCCGATTAAGTGGTTTATCCATTGGTGTGTATTTAATTCAAATTAAATCGGAATCATTTACCTGCTCCGGAAAAATTATTTGCACTTCCGAAGAAGCAGGTATTCCTGAAATCAAACTTCAAAGCACCAAAATCGACGGTTCTGAAAGCCAAAAAATCAAAACCGTTAAAAACTCCAATAATTTAAAAAACACAACCTCCGTTGTTCAAATGCAGTATAATTCGGGAGATATTATAAAACTTACAGGAATATCAGGCATTTACCGCACTGTATTTATGATTGTTCCTACATCCAGCCAGACTGTTAATTTCACCTTTATTCCCTGCACAGATTCCGATGGAAACAACTATACCATTGTTCAAATTGGAAATCAATGGTGGATGGCAGAAAACTTAAACGCAGGCACATATGTTCCTGTAACAAGTCCGCAGGTTTCAGGAACAAAATTTTGCATGGATGTTTACGGTCAGGCCGATCCTGATTGTCCAATGGGCGGATTGTATGAATGGTCAAACCTCATGCAGGGATCCGCTCCATGTAATGGCTCCGGTGCCCCGCCAAACGACAAGTGTTCAACACCTGTAAAAGGATTGTGTCCAAATGGCTGGCATATTCCATCGCATTATGAGTGGACAACTTTAGAAAGAAATGCCGGAAGCAACCCAAGTGCTTTTCCTTATAACGAATCAACAATCAGTCTGCTCGGAACCGACGAAGGTGGCAACCTGAAGGAAACCTGCACATCTTTCTGGTGGGCTCCAAATACCGGGGCAACAAATTTGACCGGATTTTCAGCTCTGCCCGGCGGAGATACATGGAATGGTGTTTTCGAAGATTTTGGCCAAAGTGCTTACTTTTGGACAACCACCGAAACTTTTTTCATGTCATGGGTTCATGCGTTAAATTACAGTTTAACAGTTGTAGGACGATCAAGTTATGCAGTAGAAAGTGGCTTTAGCTGCCGATGTGTTAAAGATTAACTTAAAATCATTCAAGACCTTCAAATATTCAAAAAAAGTATAGGCAAATTCTTTGAATGTTATCCATAGCATGGATCAAGCCATCTCAACGGGGTAACTGAATAATTAATAAAAGTGACTCTGTACAAAATCAAACTCATTCAGCTTTTTCCTCCTTAAATGCAAACCCCAACAATTGCTTTATCCGATCTGCATTTTTAACCAAGGGCAATTTGCTGTCATTTCCTCCTTTGTGCATCAGTTGACCGCTAAGAAACTCTTGTATAATTACAATGTCCTCGTAATCAACGTCACAAACCCGTGTTGTATCACTTTCGCCTTGAATATTTATCAATAAGCAAATTTCATGCTTTTCAATTTTGGGTGAACAATGTTTGCAAAACGCTGATTCATCCAATCTGATGTTTATTCCTTTTACTTTCTCAACCTCGCGCCGACAGGCATTTAAACCTGATTCAAGTGCCCAAAAACTTCCCCCCCCCCATTTGTCATCTTCCATTTTCCTTCTTCTGTAAATTGTTTTTTCTCCGCACACCGGACAAACATAAGTGTACTTTTCCTGAACGGCTGTAACTATTACCGAATAGCACATTGCTCCGAAGGACAATTCGTCAGGGGGCGGAGTTTTGCATAAATAATCGAGCTTTTCTTCAATTTGCTCTTTTGTGTAAAGAGGTGTCAGGGTATCGCTTTCCACAGAAGATTTTTTCTTTGTTTTGAGTTCCTTTTCCGACTCATTTTTTATCTGCGCATGAATTTTGTTTGTAAAGAAAATTCCTGCAAGCAAAACCAATATTACGATCAGATACCACATGTTATTTTTTTATATAGAATGCAATATAAATGTAATTTTCAATAATAAAAACGGTTTTTAAAATGTTTTTACTTATAACATCTGCGTTAGCATACTTAACTAATTTTTGTTGCCGGTTAATCTTTAAAATAAACATCAAAAGTATACCATGTTTTAATACTTGTCTGTTTAAATGAAGTATCCCCTTGACTAATCGAAGTAATTTCTTCTGGAAAATCTTCTTTAATAACTGCAGTCATAAAATATTTACCCTGCTTTTGAGGTATAATTGTAATTCTACCTGTATTATTTATTTTATAATCAAATATTAATTTTTCTCTTGATACGGAATCTTTCAGTTTTAAAGTCCTATAAAGTTCAAAATCAATCTGAGAATTTGTATCGAAATTTAAGACATAAACATCAACTTTATTTTCAACACCATAAACAAAAGAATCCTCTGGTGGTTGAAATGAAATAAATGGCTTAGGATTGATTATTGCACCTAAAGAATCATAATGAAATTCATGTGTTACTATTCCATATTTAAACAATTGAAAAAAAACAAGATTTGCATTTTCGTTGTATACCCTTAACCATTGAATAGTATCCCTTTTATAAAATCTTTTTTCAAATCCATCTGATAGATAATGTATTTCTATGCCATTTTTCAACCCATGTAAATATTGAAAAATAACTAAAGTATCACCTTCCTTTGAAAAAAGAACACCTTGTCCATGAGGTTTATTGTCCTTTAATGGCATAGCAATTTTTAGTTCTCCTGTCTCATAATATTCATATTGCACTTCGTTTTCTTTACTTACAAAAATTGAATCATAATAAGCAATACAAATTAAAGCTAATATTATCAGACCAATCCATTTCATGATTTTACGTTCTTTCTTAGTAATATAATCAACAAGTATTTTCTACATATCAATCCATTGATTTAATGCAAAACTACAACATAATTCATTATTATAAAAACATTCTTTGAATGTCCATGACTTTCAAAAATTTAGTTTTACTAATAATATAATTTCAGGCAACCATCAGGTGTTATTTTTTGTCTAATAATCAGATACAGATTGTTAATCTAAAAAAGAAACCCTATGAAAAAATTACATTTACTACTAATAATCACATTACTTTCTGTTACCGGATATTCTCAGGTAACCTCAGATTGTACTGCACCTTCAATTCTATTATCAGAATATGAAAAGGACGTTAAAGATATTGCACTGAAAAGAATTATTTACTTTGACAGTGAGGATGCCGGATTAATTGACATTCCTTCTGCCTGGCAGGATACGGTATGGGCTGGTCTTGCAGCAATTTTTAACTCATTTTCAATTCCTGAAAGAGATACTGTTTTTGATATTCATTGTATTCACAATTCATCCCCAATAAATTCAAAAATTTACAAAAGAATCATGGTAAAAGTGAATGAATCATACGGATGGCCTCTGGCTTGGGCCAGTCTGAATACAGTTACAGGAAATGCTGCAGTTGATGAACTTGTAAACACTTATGGCTTTACAGTGGTATCTTATTCGTCATTTAGCGATGTGGCCACCCTGGAAACAGATCAATTAATCAATGCGATTGCTTTTTGTGAACAGATGGCTCTAAATGAAGGGGTTATTTATGCTGAACCCAGTTATGGCATTGGTGATGCAAACCAAATTAATTACAGCAGGATCGGAGATAACTTATTTTTCACGTTTTCAGTGAAATGGGACGATTGTCCTTCGGGTTGTATCAACCGGTATATGTGGCATTTTTTTGTAGATTACAATACCTGTGAAACCATGTTTACCGGTGCGGAGTCATACATAAGTACCTCAGCACCAATTCCCGATCCTTCATATTGTAATATCACTGGTATTAAAACACCAAAAACAGAGGTTAGTTCTGACTGGGTAGTTTTTCCAAACCCGGCAACCAACATAATTAATATAAAAACAGGTAATCAGGCTAAAATTGAAATTATAAATTCAGAGGGTAAAATTAAATTCAGAAAGAATACCGATGATATTGCAACATCCATTGATATTTCTGAATATAAAAGCGGTTTATATCTGGTGAAATTATCAGACGGCAGCAGCATTCGGGTATTTAAGATTATAAAGGAATAGTCTGATAAATTGCGAATATCTTTTGTTCTGCTGCAAATAAAGTTTGAAACAGGTAAATTATCATTTGATCATTGAGATAAGCAAACAATTATTAAATTTGACCTCAATTAACAAACTTTACCCGTATGAAGACCCAACACCGCCGCATTCCCGTTTTACCCAACCGTCCTGTTACCCATCCCTTTGCCCGTCAGATCGTTCGTTCTTATCCTGTGGGCAGACAGAGTTTTTCCAGGGCTTGTACAGGAAAAAATATGTCGCTGGTGATCACCATGGAAGAAGGCCTGCCTCCTAAACTCAAAGCCAACATTTTAACTACAATGAACTCGAAGGATGGCAACGAATGGCAAAAAATTCCCTTTGTGCGTACTCACAAAAAAACCATGGAATGTGAGCTAAAACCAAAACGACCCGGTTTGCATTCCTTCAGAGCCGAATTCTCCATGGATAACGGCACCACCTGGTTCCGCGACACCGTTCCCGATGCCTGGGTGCTGGTCGATCCGCAACAGGTGGACAGTCTGCGCATGTACACCCTCATTCCCAATATATCCGGCACCATTGCCCACTGGAAAGCCGATCTAAAACGAATAAATGAGATGGGATTCAACGCCATCCATCTGCTGCCGCTCACACTTCAGGATACTTCAAAAAGTCCGTATTCGGCAAAAGACTTTTTTCATATCGATCCATCCTATCTGGATAAGAATTCTAAACTGAGCGGACTGGAACAGCTTGAGGACTTTATCGAAGAAGCAAGGACGCTCAACATCAGACTGTGCTTTGATCTGGTGCTTAACCACATCGGATTGAACAGCACCATGTCGAAACAGGCGCCGGACTGGATCATGGCTGATCCCAAACGTTCCGACGGACTGAGACGTGCCGGTTACTGGTGCGAAAAGGGCTGGCTGTTTTGGGAAGATCTGGTGCTGATAAACTATGAACATCCTTCGGATTCCATCAGGGCCGAGATTTGGTCGTACATGACCGAATATGCACTTTTCTGGGCCAAATATGCCAACGACACCAATGGTTTTGTACGTTTCGACAATCTGCACAGCAGCAACCCTGAGTTTATTCAGGGACTGACCTCAGAGCTTCATGCCAGATATCCCAATATTGGAATCATTGCTGAATATTTCACCGATGAAAACATCATGCTGCATACGGCGCCCAAATGGGGATTAAACCTGAATCTGGCTACTCCGTGGAACTTTAAATTTGTTCCGCAGCTCAGGGAATATCTCAATTACATTCATCGTGTCTCCATGCATATCAGATATTTTATGCCGGTTACCTCGCACGATTCGGGCACTCCGGCTCAGGAATTCGGAGGCATTTACTCCACAATTCCGCGCTATGTTGCCGCTGCCCTGATGGGAACCGGAGCAAGCGGAATGGTTCAGGGAGTGGAATACGGACAAGAAGAAAAGATTGACTTTATCGGGAAAAAACCAAAGATGAAATTTCCCTCCGAAGCTGTTTTTGGATTGTTTATCGGAAAAATAAATGCCATTCTGGCCAATTATCCGGCATTCAGACGAGGTGGCAACTGTGTTTTTGTGGACAACAGCCATGATGCCATTCTGGCTGCATTCAGGAAAAGCACCGGAAGCCAGCTTTTCGGCTTTTTGGTGGTATGTAATTTTGACATCTACCACGAGCAGCGCATTTATATAGATTTGACAAAAACCATCGAAACCGATGAGTCAATTACATATTGCGAGCTGTTAAGCGAAAGAGTCGACAGTTTCCCCGGTCCGCGGTTTGAACTGACTCTCCCACCCTGCTCGGCTGAGGTTTTTATGCTTACTGAGAGGGATGAAAATAGCAAGTAATTACTTTCATATTCATTTCCGCCGGAATTTCATTTATGGTTTTAATGGTTTTTCGGCCGTATCACCGTTGGCAAGTCTGAAGACAAACCTTTGGTGACCAATGGGCGGTTAGCTTCCCCGGACTGAATGCCGGGGTTATGATTGGGGAACTCCTCCGGAGTTGCTTTCTACTCACTATTCATTGTTCCTGATTTGGAACTTAAAACCTCTAACTTAGTACCTTAAACTTGCTACTAATTACTCAATACAATGACTTCCAACTTCCGACTTCCGACTTAACATTTTTTCAATTACAAACGATCCTATTTAAAATCAAAGTATATTTTATCTTCAAGAGAACTGCTTTCAAAAAGATGCTCATAATCGGCCTTCCCATAATCGGTAACTTCAAGAGTATAGTGGTCAGTGCCACCTGAATATTCATTTATATATCCCAATAAAGTTACGGTTTTGTTTTGGGGCCAATAATAGCCGAAATAATCTTTATACAGGCTTTCAAATGAAATATCGCTTGCATTTAAGAGAGAATAAAAGTCATCGAATATTTTTCTTTGAGTAAAAATATATGTTTCTGTTTCGCTGTCTGAAAGCCATATATTAGGTCTTTTCTCCCCATCAAAAAAAACTTTTAAACAGTAATCATAATCAGGCAATGCAAAATATTTTTCACTAACAGAATTTTTCACAATTAACTTAAAAAATCTGTCGTAAGTATATGAATTGAAAAATCCCCTGACATAAATTAATTCCGAGTTATTGTTAACACAAGCTGTTTTAACCCAAGAAGATGTATATAATGACGATGAAATGCCTGAGGGCACAGGTAAATCAACAACATCAACAATTCCATTACTATAATAAATTTTCGCACCGTCAAACATATATAATGTTGAGTTATTTATCCAATCAATTTGTTTTACAGGATTTTCCAGATTTTGCTGTTCCAACACGGTTCCGTCATCGCTAATAATCACAACATCACTATTGTTGTCTATGTAGGCAATTTTATCACCCGACCAGTTTATTTTTACTTCCTTTTTATCAGAAATGTCAAAGGTAAGCTGCAAGGGATCATTGTAGGCATAATCAGAAACAAGATAAATATTGTCATCGATTATTAAGGCCAATTTAAAATAGTCAGGTTTTTTAATCTCTTCCGCATCCTCTTCAGAAAGAAATGGGTTTTGTGGCAAACAGGATGGGAACACAAAGGCAACAAGTAAAACAAAGCCAGAAACACTAATCTTATATAAGTTTTTAAAACACATAGGACAGTCCTCCTCCAATAGTTAAATAATGATGGAAAAAACTTGGGGTATAGGCACCTTCCTCCATATATCCCCCGTCAAGGTCAAACATTCCCGTATATTTGATAATAATATTCAGATAAAATTTTTCAGATAAATTATAAGTAGCACCAAATCTGGCTGAAGCTCCAAACCTTCCAACACTGGTATTTCCGTTATAGGCATAATAGGATAAAAAATATGCCCCCTGAAATCCGGGTTTAACAGAAAACTTTTCATTAACCTCAATAAATTTGATATATCCAAGATAAATAGGCACTACATAATGATCTTCAAAGGAAACCTGTCCGTAACCTGTAATACTTGTAGTATCAATATAAAAAAAGGTATCACTTACAGGTTTAAACTTCATATAACCCAATCCGACTAAAAACCCCTCAGATTCATATTCATAATTAATACTGACAGCAGGTTTAAATATATAATAATCTTCACCCCTAAGTTGTTCGTAGCCGATATATATTCCCGTATTACTATCCTGAGAATTAACTGATGAGATAATCGAAAGCAGAATAATAAATAAAAGACAGATTTTATTCATCGCTATTTTTTTTTTTGAGATTTACAGAGTATAAATATATTAAAACAATCAACATTCACAAAAATATTTTGCTTTGTTTTTCAAAAAAAAAAAAACAATTAACAAAATCTTAAAAAGAACAAATTTAACCGACAAAAAGCTATCTGATTTTTATGAAAGCAGCAAGGCATCCCTTGCTTAAAAAAATACAATTCACTTTGCTGTTTCGAAAAAAGAAAATACTTTTACTGATGTTTGTAATTTAAAAGTCAGGTTACCTTGTTGGATTAAGAAATTCAGTGTCAAATATGACAGAAAAAGAAAAAATAGTAATTAAGGAATTTCCGAAAAATCTGAATCGGCGGTTTATTAATTTAAATTCATATTCTACAGAGAGTATGATACCGAAATAAATTTCGAGTATCCATGATGCTCTGCACCTAGATAAAAATTCAATAATAACCGTCAGGCTTATTTTGCAACAAAATGATTATCAATTCATAACAAAGAGATCCCTCGCTTCACTCGGGATGACAATTCATGTTTTGGATTGGTCAGATGGGATGGGGAAGGCGGCAAAGCCGCCTTCCCCATCCCATCTGACACTATCTCATAGAGACCATTGTCTTCCCGAACCGCCCAAAGCGGTGAGGGATCTCATTGGAAATTAACTAAGTTTAATACAGAAAAACTTAACCTGACGGCTATGTACAGAGCACCTAACTCTCTGTAGGTTAAAAATTAAAATGAATTAAAAGGTACAGAGTACCGAACTCTATTTATGAAAAATCTCAAATTGTAAGAAAGAATAATAAACTTCTTAGTTTACATTATTCATCTTTCCCGAAATACATAAAAATCGAAAAACACGCAAAATTTTCCAGCTATTTTTGTTTTCTATCTTTTTGAAACAATACTCAGTTTTCCGTTATTAATATAATCTTTTCCGATAACCTGATAATAGTATTGACCGGGTTTTAGTTCAGGAAGGGTAATTGATTCCGTGCCCGGATGAGCGGCAATAAATACCATTTTTCCTGTTGCATCAAACAATGTAAAGCTTTCGGGTTCTGAGGATACTGCTCCAAAAAATACTTCTCCGCCCGACACAACCGGATTCGGATAAACACCTGCAAATGATTTATTTCCAATGGTATTTACAGGCACGGTATTGTTGAACAGAATTTTGTCAAGATATATTCCCTGTCCCCAGCTTCCGTGGTTTCTGAATTTAACCATGACATTGTCATTTCCTGCGTAGGCAGAAAGATCAATGGTTTCGGTGCGCCACTGGTCGGCAAGCGGAACAAAGAGTGAATCGGTGATGGAAGACACTGTTGCCAGTTCATCGCCACCTTTGAAATAAACTGATTCCCAGGTAAACCCGCAATCGGCCGAGACAAGTACTTCGAGTGAGTCAGAATAAATTCCTCCGTACCTGCTGTATGCCACGTCAAATGTAAGGTTATAATCAGCACAGGCTTCAAGGTTCCATCCGGCATAAATATCCGACCATCCGCCCTGAGCGTCGTAGTTAAAGTTATCAAACAAGGCCGAGTGGGTGCTTAATCCAAAACTGCCTGCTCTGTTGGTGAGTGTCCAGGAACCGCCTGTTACGCTGCTTTCGTTCATCCAGTTATAGGGCAAAAACCCTGTTTCAAAATCTTCCTCGATAAAAACTGCAGGAACATACGGAGTGACAGTCACCATAATGGTATCAGAATCGGTCTGACCTGAGGCATCAGTTACTTTCAGAGTGGTCATGAATGTGCCCGGTACCGCATAAACCACCAATGGATTTCTTTGTGTGGATATGGTAGGTTCACCTCCTTCAAATGTCCATTCCCACGATGCTCCGTCATGATTGATAAAACTGTGATCGTCATATCTGATGGTATCTGATGCGCAGTAAACAAAAGGATTATCCTTATCGAGCATGATCACGGCTACGGGCTGTGCCGGACTTACATTTAATTCCTTTTCCCAAATTCCTTTGCCGTAGGTTGCCAGCCGGAGCTTGCTGTCGCGGTAAAAAGGTTTCGCAATGCAGGTATTCACCACATCGGGCAAACCGTCGGCATCCACTTCCCAGTTACCGGTTAAATCATCACGATAAAAAACATTGTAATAGGAAAATAAATAAATTCCGTTATTTGTATTGGGGATACAAACCATTGCCCTGATTTCCTCGCCGTCGAGCATGGAGGTTGTAATGTTTGTCCAGGTACCTCCGCCATTTTCGGTGACATATACTTTATTGCCGTTGCTTCCCGAGGGATAGGCAATCCATAGTTTGTAAGGATCAACGGGGCTCAGACTCATGATAATCCTGCTGCTGTTTCCCGAAGGAATGGTGAGGGTGGCCCAGGTTTCTCCGCCATTGGTTGTCCGGTAGATTTTTCCGGTCGAACCGGAAGCCGGTCTTTGGCTGACATACATGATCTGGGGATTTGAAGCAGAAATTTCAATATGCTGAACATTGGATGTGGTGATAGTCCCGAATTCCTTAACCAATTCATAGCTGGTTCCGTTATCCTCAGAGCGCCACAGCTTGTTTTCGCGGCCCAGATAAACAATATTATAATAATTGGGATGCCATTCCATTTCGCTTGATTCGGCAGCCCAGTAACTTTCATTGGGAAACATGCTAACAGTAAAATTATTGATGGTTTCGCCAATATTTTCAGGAAGGATTTTCCCACCAATTTCACTGCTCATAACTTTTCGTCCGGGACCCGGATTTACATACCCCGAGGCAGGTTCTGCTCCGCCCAGTTGCAGACCGGTTCCTGCAGGATAGTTGTCATAGCCTGACATCACCCCGTTGTGATACAGTCCGCCAATGGTAATATCATCATTCCATCCCTGACCGAATCCCCAGTATTCGCTTGCGCGGATGCCGTTGTTCAGAACAGCAGGTTGTGTTACCAGAAAATCCTCTGAAAAATACACACCGCCATCGGTGGTCACCCAGGTGCCATAAGGAGTTTCCCTGAAATCCTGCATATCCACATGAAGGTTCAGATAGCCTCCCACATATCCGGCAACGGGAAAAAATGTTGCACCTCCGTCAGTTGATTTCCAGCAATTGAGTCCGCCGATAAGAATCTCATTAGCATTGGTTTGTGAAGCAATGATGGCACAGTTGTAAAAACCCTGATGGTAAGTCCAGGCAGGATACCCGTAAGCAAGATTGGGATGGGTACCGGTGTATGGGCCGCCGGCCGGACCGTTTGGTAATGTCCAGGTTACACCGCCATCGTCGCTGCGATACACACCGATATAACCAAAATCATCGGCTTTAGCCTGACCAATGAGGTAAGCATAAACCTTTTCGGGGTTAGCCGGACTAACAGCCAGACGAGCGCCACCATCGGAACGCAGCGGATCGGAGGAATCGTACCATCCTGAAGATTGAACATCAAATGAAATTCCGTTGTCATTGCTGATCAGAAACTCAGCTTTAACAAGTGTGGTATTTCCCCTGAGCGCAAAAAAAGTGGAAAACGAAGAGGGCTTCATTTTAATATCGTAATAGGGAAAAGCATCAATCTGGGAAAAAGAACTTCCTCCGTTTGTACTTCTGTAAAGACCTTTCAGACTTGCTGCAAAAACAATCTGCGAGTTAAGGGGATGAATCAGTATTTCGGTAATATTCAGACCTGAAACACTCAGCACATTCGACCAGGTATTTCCCCCGTCCACCGAAAGGTAGATAGCACTGCCATTGCCTGCCAGCACAGTATCTCCGGAGAAATCACTGACCGCGACGGCGGTTATTCCGGAAGTAATTGGGATACCTTCGCTCACACAAAACCAATTGACTCCGTTGTCAGCAGATTTATAAATTTCGCCGGGTTCAGAACCGCAAAAAAGAATTTCGGGATGGTTTGTACACTGAGCAAAACTATAGATATTTGACTGTTCGCCGGTGGGATTGCCCGAACTGTTTTTTACGTTAAAAGGACCAATGGGAGTCCAGGGGTTCAGTTTATCGCTGCCGGAAGCCAGTCTTTTGTTTTTCGCAAGAGAAGCCAAAGCTTTTTCACTTTCGGGAGAAATGTCAATGATATAACCATTTTCATCTACCCTGCCGCGGATGGCCCTTTTCCATCTTTTATAATACTGAGTGTGATAGTTTTTAGCAAAAATATGAGACCTGTAGTATTCCTGATACAGAGCGTCCACTTTGGTGACACAGGGATTTTCGGAATACATTTCTTTGGCCCATGCGGGGGCTGAATTAATTTCGGAAGCAGAAGGTTTCTGCAGGATTTGTGCGTTGCTGCAAATTGCTGAAAGCAGCAGGACAAAGAATAAAACTTTTTTCATAAGTCGTTTATTTAAAAGAACTATACAATATTACAAAAAAAAGATAAGCCGGCATTTACGTTGGTCAAAAGCTGGTAAAAAGGGAATGAAAAGTTGTGTTTTTTTCTTCGCCGCTAATTACGCGAATTGACGCGAATGTTTTTAAATAGATTTCTTTGTGTCTCTCTGCAGCTAATTTTTTTTAATTATTCTTTGCGGTTCTGCGATAACAAATATTTTCCCTAAAACCTAGATTGCAATGGAACATTTTTTGTTGCAATCAGTACACGTATAAAATTGACCCGCTATGAAAAAATATTTTCCGTTTCTGATTATCATCAGTTTTATTTTCAATTCATGCTATACCCAAAACTCTGATGTTAAGAATAATAAAGAATACAAATCACTTGAAGAAGCACTTGAAAACCCTGAAGATGTGTACCATCTCAGTTTAGAGGAAGACAGTCTGAAATCCCTTTCGCCTGAAATTTCAAAACTAGTGAATCTGGAGGTACTGGAGCTTGAAGACAACCAGTTAAAAGAGCTTCCGAAAGAAGTATGGGAACTGAAAAACCTGAAACGGCTTGATCTGGACCAGAATTATTTCACAGAAATTCCTTCGGGCATCGGAAAGCTTGAAAATCTTGAGGAACTTGATCTGGATAACAACAGACTGAAAGCCCTTCCTGCGGCTATCGGAAAACTTAAAAAACTGAAAAAGCTTGATCTTGACAACAATGAAATCACAAAACTTCCTTCGGGAATTGGAAAATGTACCAGTCTGGAAATAATTGAAATAAGCAACAATAAACTTACCGGATTGCCAGCCGAAATAGGGCAACTGAAAAACCTTAAAGTTTTGGTGGCGAGCATCAATAAAATGTCAACCCTGCCGGCACAGATAGCAAATTTAGAAAACCTCAGTAACTTATCTCTTGACTCCAACCAGTTCATCAACCTGCCCGAAGAAATCGGTAAGCTTAAGAACCTTAAGAATCTTTATCTGCAGAAGAACAATATTGTAAGTCTGCCAAAAAGCATTGGAGAGCTTGACAGTCTTCAAATTCTTATGGTCAATAACAACAAGCTTAAATCGCTACCCGAAAATTTTGGCAAGCTGAGCAATCTGTTCGCTCTGTACATCTCCAATAACGAACTCACCGCCTTACCCGAAAATTTCAGAAATCTATCACAAATAACAGAACTTAATCTCACCAATAACAAGCTTGAAAGTTTACCTGCTTCCATTGGCAACATGACTAACCTTACCACCCTGCTGCTTGACACAAATCAGCTTAAATCACTACCCCCTGAAATAGGCAAACTGGAAAACCTGATTATACTTTCGGCATGGAAAAATCAACTAAAAACGCTGCCCGAAGAGATTGGTAACTTGACAAACCTTTCACAACTCATACTTGAACAAAACGAGCTCACCTCACTGCCTGCGGGAATTGGCAAACTTGAGTTTTTATCAGTTTTAGAAGTCGATTCGAATAACCTCACAAAGATTCCGGTTGAGCTTTTCAATTGTCTGAATCTGACCAAGCTGGATTTTGAGAAAAACCATATTTCCTACCTCCCACCCGAGGTTGGCAAGCTCAAATCGCTGACATATCTTGACTTTGAGAAGAACAACCTTACACGTCTTCCCGTTGAAATCGACTCCCTAAGCAGTCTCGAGTTTTTTAGTCTGGGCGGCAATCAGCTCACCACCCTTCCCGACAGCATGCAGCACATGTTTAATCTGCAGAACCTGGGACTGGAGGATAATCCCATCACAAAAATGCCCGAGTCAATTCTGGATTGTCCAAGGATTACAGAAATGAACCTCACGGGAACAAAACTATCACCCATGGAGCGCAGGTTGCTTGAGTTTTGGGTGACCAATCATGCGTTTACCGGGGGAGATTGGAATGATTATGGGGATTGATTAAAGTTCGGAGTTTCTTGTTTATAGTTCCGGGTTTCGGGTTCACCTGATTTCAGTTCAGCTGCGATTTGAGAGGGGTTGAAAAGGGACATGGTCGGTGGGCAACTCCGGAGGAGTTGAATAATAATAGCCCCGGATGAAATCCGGGGTCAAATGTCATGAAAAGAAAAACCGCCGGCCGTGAGCAAATCAGAACCTCAAAACCTATTCCGGCGGAAATGAATGATGAAGTCAGTAAAGTCGAAAGTCAGTAAAGTCGAAAGTTCGTAAAGTCCGTTAAGTCGGAAGTTTGTAAAGTTGGAAGAAGGGGTCGCAATTTTTTAAATATCTTTATATTTTAGCCAATATATTAGCTATTATATAAACTTTTTCGTGTATTTGGCTAATATTTTAGCCATATGTTAAAAACACCAAAAGAAATATTAACCGAACTGGCCATTAACGCCAAAGCATTAAGACGGTCAAAGAAAATCTCACAAAAGGAGATGGCTGAAAGATCAGGGGTATCGCTTGGGAGCATAAAAAGATTTGAATCAACAGGAAAAATATCACTGGAATCTTTGCTTATGGTTGCCATGGTACTGAAAAGACTTCCCGATTTTGAAAAGCTTTTTACTGTTGAAAATACTCCCGGAACTATTGATGAACTTTTTAGATAAAACTGTATTTCTAATTTATCGCTGAATTATTTAATGATTAGTGGAATTATTTAAAATTGCTGTTTCATTTCAGCATTTTTTGGGTTTTTTGCATAAATGAATAAGCAAAATGAAGATATATCAAATCAAAAAAAAGTACATTATTCTCCATACTCATACATAAATTTCTGTTTAATACTACCATCCATATTATAGAGAATAAAATACCCATGTTTCCTCTCAGCTAAGTCATAATTTACAACTGACTTTAGTTTCCCGTTTTTATAATAATATCTCCAGGTACCTATTTTATAACTATATGTTTCGCTAAAAGAAAACGAATGCTCTGATTTTGGACCAATTTTTTTTATTGAACCGTTCTTGTATTTACTTTCTGTGATTTCAACTTTTTTAAAACCATATTTTTTATTGAACCCTTCCATTCTTTTATAATAATTCTCAAAATTCTTATCACTAACAGAATCATACTGAATAACTTTTAAATCTGAAAGATCAATAAAATTAGTCCTGTCAAATGGTTCGCCTTTGTGTTTAACTGAATAATCCATTAAAATATCCTCACATTCATCTTCTCCCTTGAAGCCTTTCATAAATTTCGCAGATAGTTCTTTATCGTCTTTTATTTTATCAAATATATAATCTTCCTTAACAGGAAAATATTTGCCGGTTCTTAAGTCAATCGCAGCTTGTGTTATTTTACTTTCATAACCATCTGTTGTTTGAAAAAATGAAAGATCTTTTGGATCACTTTTGAACTTTGTTATCTTTTCAAAAATTGAAAAAATACCTATAAAATCAATTTTTGTAAAAACTACATTACTCGAAAGCATAGATTTTTCCGAATTAAAATAAACTGATTTCCCATCACAAAACCCAAATACTTTCCCGACTTTTATTGCTTCTGTACTTGAAATATCAAGTTTAAAAATATCCAATATCCTACCATCGGTGCATTTTACTCCTTTCTTTATAACATTGCAATTAAGCTCAACGGAAGGACTATTGAATTTAAATTCATAAAAACTCCTGTAGATTCCTTTTTTTAATGGAATTGAGTCTGTATGAATTATATCCTGCGAAAAGACAGATGAAAAGGTAATAAAAAGAGACAATAACAATAATAATAATTTTCTTTTTTGCAAAAACCCTATTATACAAAGTCTGTCCATTACTCAACAATATTTTCACTAATATTTACAGAAATGTAGTAATATTTCACTTCTTAAATATATGAAAGTAAATTATGAAAATACATATATTGTTTGCCTTTTATTTTTCATTTTTCAGTATCAGGATGCATGATTTTTTTTACAGCTTTTCAAAATCGCTTTCAAAATTTGGTAATGAACGTGTTAGCCACTAGGCATGAGAATGTCTAAGTAATAAATGCTTAATAAGAATAAGCAATATTTTTTAAAGGATTGAGTTAGTTGATAAATGAAAAGGTTTATAGGTATATTTATTCTTTTTATTTTAGGGACTTCAATAGTTAATAGTCAGGAATGGTGTGAAAATCAGAAATCTTCAATTTTCAAGGCATCAAAATATAACCCTTTTAATGACATCAGCAGCTGTCGGATTAATCATACTGAAAATCCAAAAATTAGCAGATACAAAAAAATGCTGTTTCAATCTGTACTTTTCTTTAATAATGAATATATTGAAGCACCTGAATTAAATAAGGAGATTTTAACTTTCAACGTCTATTCAAGTCACAGATTAAACTTTATATTAGCGAGTAATCTTGAATTCAATTTGATGTTCCATGAATTAATTATTTATTCTGGCTATGAAATTCAAGATTATGCTGGACAAAACCCGTATTCAAGATTTTCATTAGGAACCAAATATTCATTTACAAAGTCAAAGTCCAACTTTGCTGTTTTTGGACAAATGGCTCTTCCCAAAAGAGAAATAAATGAAAAAATAACTTCTGAAATAAAATTTCTATATTCCAGAGGAATAATTCAACACCTGTGCTTTTCATCAAATATTGGCGGGTTGTTTTTCAGCAAAAACAATATTCTTTTAACATATTCTGTGGAGTTCAAATACTTAATCAGAAAAAAATTAGAACTTATTTTAGAGAATTATAGACATTATTCTCATTATACACTTTTAGGAAAGCCTGTAAACAAAATACTTGGTGGCTTTGGTGTTTATTTGAAAAAAAACTTTTATTACTATATTACATTTGAAAAAGGAGTTCATAAACAGAAAATAAATGATGTAGTAAAAGTTGATATTGGGATTAATTATTGTTTTTAATTCTACTTTAACACATTTGAGTTTTTAAGGATTTTTCAGCCTTTTTGCCCCATCCCTAAAGGGTGAATACTGAAAAATCAACCTGTTCCCTTTAGGGATTAAGGGTAAAAACAGATTGATTTGTTAATCTGTTAAAGTAGAATTAATTTCGAGAAAATAATCAAAACCCAAACCAAGGAAAAACTCAATTAAAAAAAAGAAAAGATTAGTTTTCATTTCCGCCGGAAAAAAAATCATGGTTCTAATAAGATCCCGGCCGGCGGTTTTCTCCACACATCATAAACCCCGGGCGCTGCCCGGGGCTGAATTGTATATGCCTTTCAGGCAATTGATATAGTATTACATTGAAATTTATGTAATAAATATAAACCGGAATCAATCCGGAATTTCAACTATTTTAAACTTTTTAGTATCATGAGGCCTTTTTTTACAGCTTAATCAAAATCGCTTTCAAAAAGTTTGTTATAGATGATATTACATCTAACTGTAAAGCTCTACTTGTCGATTTACCTCTCTTTTTCCTTCAGTTTGAACTATTCGAAAATTTCGAATAGTTGTACTATTCCTTATTTGTAACTTTTTCTGTCATTTTATTCAGAAACAATAATATTTTTAATCAAATAATTCAAATGCAAAAAAGCACACTACCACCGTTTGAAACGTTGTCTTTAATATACAACCCTTTAAAAAATGAATATTCTTGCCTGCAGCAAGCAGGGAACAAGGAACATCGATATTCGATTTTAGAAGTTTTGTTCATAAATCTAAAATCGGTGTTCCTTGTTCTTAAATCATACTCATTTATAAGGCCAATACACTATTGTACAATTACCTTTTAAGAAGGTGTATTTATGATCTTTATTAAAATTACTTCGCCTTATAAATCCACGGCTCACCAATTATATATTTCTCAATGTCGAGTTTTTTAAGGCGTTCGAATTCGGCTTTTACTTCCTTGGGACTTTCAAAGAAATCGGAGCACAGGAACAGGTACTTTCCGTTTTCCTTGCCAATGATGGTGGTTTCTAGTCCGAACTGCTGCTTGAGTATATCCTGGCCTATTTTGGCGTTTTCCATGTCGGTATAGGCACCAACGATAACACAGTAATCATAGGAACTGAATTTTGCATTGGACACATTATTGTCTTTTTCATTGGTCTTGTTCATTTTATCCAGCTCTTTTGCATCAACTTCAAACTCCGATTTGAGTTTCATCAGCATCAGCCGGTCCTCCTCAGATAGCCCCCCACCTTGATTTAATTCAGAGAGCTGCTTTCTCAATTCAAGTATGTCCTTTTTGTTTTGTTCAACTTCCTTTTTCAACTCTTCGTTTTTGTTTTTCAGGATGTCGGTGGTTTCGTACAGTTCGTTGTTTTTGTTTTTCAGATCATCGATTTCTTTCAGATCGCCATATCCCCCGCCCTGCTTCGAAGAACCGCCTAAACGCAAACCCAGAATAACATCATGGGTTCCCTGATTGTATCCCACCAGGTTTGTGGAATGGGTATAGGAATAACCAATGATGACATTGCCTAATACTCCGCCCAAACCCACTGAGTACCCGACTTTGTGCGAGTAGCCCAGTTTGAGCCACACATCTTTCTTGTAAAAACCTGTAACTCCGCCGCCAAACAATGATTTTACACCCTGTGCTGTCATCATCTGAAACGAGGGCATAATACCCCATTTTCCTTTGTTCAGGTTAAAGCGGTATTGTGTATTGATCATGTAATGTCTGATGTTCTGGAAATTAAGGTTATTCGAACTGAAATTGTTTTCATAGTAAAAGTCCTGCTGAAAAAGATTGGATGCCGAAATACCAAAAATAAACCTCTGGTACTGATATAAAAGTCCGCCTGCTGCATCAAACGAAGTGGCATTCTGGTTGTTGCTGAACAACTGCAATTCCGAAGGATCTTTGGCAACAATACGGTCAAAAATTATGCGGTTATTGTTTAATCCTGCTGACAATCCAAACCTGAGAAAATGGTCTTCACCGTACTTCACGCGATAGGCAAATGTGGAAAGCACGCCTGTGGATCCCAGAATATTCACCTGATCATTGATCACAGACAGTCCGAGTCCGATCTTATCATGATTGACGGAACCGTCCAGGCAAAAAATCTGCGTTTCGGGGGCGCCCACAAATCCTGCCCATTGTTTCCGGTAATCGAGGAACAGGTTTGATCCGTTCATACCGGCTGCCGCAGGATTTACCAAATATTGCTGTACCTGATAATGATCGGATGTAAAAATCTGCTGCGCGTTTGCTGAAATTGATGCTCCAATTATAAGGAGCGTATAGAGTATCTTTTTCATAGCTTATTTGTTTCTGAGTAATGTAATGCTGCCTCTGTAGTTAAAATCGGTATCGGGAAATGAGATCACATAATAGTAACTTCCATCAGGAAGCTGGTCATTTTCGTAAGTTCCCTGCCAATCGTTCTGATAGCCGGTTTTTTCATATACCATTTCACCCCAGCGGTTAAAAATCTGGACTTTGGCATCGGGGTAGAACTCAATGTTTTCTATCTCCCAGTAATCGTTCTGGCCATTTTCATCGGGTGTGATGACGTTATATATCAGAAGCTTAAAATCATTTTCAACCGTAATCGTGATGCTGTCGGTATTCTGACAGCCAAAAACATCGGTCATGGCGAGCACATAGGTTGTTGTTTCATCCGGACGGGCCACGGGGTTTGGAATTGAGGAGCTGGTGAGTGTTGAGAACGGATCCCATGCATAGTAAATTCCCGAAGGTGCATAGCCGTTGAGCATGACTTCATCACCCTTGCTGATGGTGGTATCTCGTCCGGCATTCACTTCAGGCAATTCATAAACCTGAGCGGTGAGCATGATTGAATCGGTGCATCCCGGTCCCGATGAAGTTACCAGCCACACCTGGTATATTCCCGGACTGTCATAAATATATCCCGGTGATGTGAGCGATGATGTTCCGCCTTCACCAAAAGACCATGCATAGGTGAGCGGACTGTCGCCCAGGATGGATGAACTGTTGGTGAAAATATTCGGTGTATTGAGACAGGCATTTTCCGCTGAAAAACCTGCAACCGGAACAGGTGTCACGATTACCGATTTGGTGGTATCATGGATGCAGCCAAAATCTGATGTAGCTCTTAATTTTACATTATAGGTACCCGGAACCGAATACTGGTGTTCGGCAACCGATGAACCAGCACTGGAACCATCACCAAAATCCCAGTAATAGGAAACAATGGAACCGCTTGAAATGGTCACATTCTGCGAGAAAGAACTTGGCAACCCATCGCATACCGGTGAATTCAGAAAATCAACCACCGGCAAAGGATGTACTGTTACCGCTTTCATTATGGTGTCGGTACAATTGTTATTGGTGGTGGTGATCAGAGTGACATCATAGGTTCCCTCGCCAGAATACAAATGCAGCGGGTTTTGCACCGGAGATGTTCCTTCGTCGCCAAAATTCCATAAATATGTCAGAGTACCGGTGCTTACTGTGGATGTTGAAATGAAATTCACGTTGTTCTCATCACAAACATCATCGGCGCTGAAATTGGCAACCGGCATGGGATAAATTGAAATCAGTTTTGTTTTATCGGCACTACAACCGTTAGTGGTATTGGCGGTCAAAGTGACATTGAAGTTGCCGGGAGTATTATACAAATGAGAAGGATTAACCCCTGAATTTGAAACAGCATCACCGAAAGCCCAGTTATAGGATAAATCGGTCGGCAGACCATTATAGAACGTTGAATTGAGGAAGGATGCCGAATCAGAAAGACAAACATTTTCGAAAGAAAAATCCGGGGAAGGAATCTCATAAACTACCACAGTATCCTGATGCATTGAAATGCAGGAAGATGATGATCCTGAGGTCTGTGCCTGCAAAATTACAGCATAAGTACCGGGCTCAGGATAAATGTAATTGGGGCTGGTCAGGTTTGAAGTAGCTCCATTGCCAAAATCCCATGTATAGGTAATGGTAACCGGCAAACCGCTGGAAGATGTATTAATGAAGGTGATGTATTCACCAAAACAAACACTGTCGGCTAAATATCCAACGTTTACAGGCGATGAAACCTCGATCTGCTTTGAAAGAGAATCAACACAACCTTTGTTTGTGGTCACAGTAAGCACAACATCATACAATCCGGCATCCGGATAGGTATAAGAATGAGTTCCGGATGTTGATGAGGTTCCGTTGTCATGATTCCAGAAATAGGAAGAAACGGTGCCTCCCGGAACGGTAACCAGTGCCTGAAAGACAGTGGGATTGCCCAAACAACCCGGTGGGGCTGTGAAATTAACAACAGGCAGCGGGTTAATGGTATCCAGCATGCTGGCGCTGGCAGTGCAGCCCGAAGCAGATTCAGCGGTAAGTTCAACCAGATACAATCCCGGCAACGGGTAGGTATAGGCAGGACTTGCAGAAATACTGCTGTTGCTGTTTCCAAAGTTCCACTGATAGCTGTTTATTGAGCCCGATGCAATGGTAGATGTATTGGTAAACACAGTTGGCTGACCTTCACAAACTGTGGTGGCAGTGAACGATGGCTCTGGAAGCGGGTTAACGGTAACAATTGCCGAATCGGAGAACATTACCGGACAACTGGAGCCGTTTTGAACCTCAGCTTTAAAATAAGTTGTTTGAGTGAGGTTTGTAAAACTGTAGTTGGTATTGTTGTTGATGATTTCAGTCCAGTCTGTTCCGTTTGTTGACCGCCACCACCTGTTGATGGCTCCTGTTGAATAAACAAGATTGAGCGTTCCTCCGTTTGTTCCGGAGCAAACAGCAGTGCTGCCCAAAATGAATCCGCCAACAGTAGTGTTGTTTACGGTAATCATGGCAGCTGAGCCAATGGCTTCGGGACAGGCGCTGGTTTTGACCACCGGACGGAAATATGTGTTTTGCAAAAGATTTGAATAGCTGATGGTATCGTTATTTCCGGAAATGGTGTACCATGGTCCGGTTGCCGCATTGGCCATCTCCCACCGTATCACATCACCGGTGATTCCGGTTACCGAAACATTCCCCGAATTGCTGTTCGAGCAAACAATGGCATTTCCTGATGTGGTGCCGGCTACAGAAGTCTGGGAGACATCAACTATTGTATAGGAAACAACAGCAGGACAACCCGGAACCGAAACTTCGAGTTTATATTCGCCTGACATGGCCGGAGTGCTTACCAGTGTAGGATTGTAAACGTTTGCAAACTGTATATTTGATGGGTTATACCAGATATAATCGGCACCAGCAAACAGAACGGAGTTAAAATGAATGGTATCACCACCGCAAAACGGACCGTCATTTGAGGCATTGGGTGACACAGGAAATTCTTCCTCAGACCCCGGAGTTGCCACAGGGTCAACAGCAAGTTTTCTCACCCTGAGCCAGTCAACCGAGAGAGAACCTGCGCTGGATGCATCATTGAGATGAGTCCCCAGAATCACCTTTTTCTGGTTTCCGAATGCGCCAGAATAACTGGCATCAGAATAATTGAGCTCAACACCCGAGCAGTTGATGACCTGACTGGCAGCTGCAGGCCATTTAAAAGACCATACACCTGTGATAGCGGGAGTGCCGGTGGGAGGAAAAACATCATCAAGAAACTGGCAGCCACCGGCATCATTGCTGACTTTTGACATTTTCATGACAATGGAACCTGTGTTTTCCATGGTGGTAGCATATCCCTGCTTCGAATTGTCAACCAAACCCAAAATAGCTTTACCGTTTGCTGCATTCTGGACATCTGCCTCAACTATCACATTATTCATAAAAGTGATATTTGAATAAACGATGCCGTCAGGTTTAGTATTGGAATCATTAAAATAGATTGTTCCGGCAGATAGGCTCACATTTGATATATCCCCGCAGCGGGTCCATTTATAAGAATCTATTGCAGTACCGTCAAATTCATCAAAAAACTCAAAGGTGGCATCACCGCTCGACATGAAAGCAGCCGAAGGGTTACCGTAAAAAAGGTAAATTGTATCGGCAACCGCTTCCAATTCATCAACTTTTACCCAAAACTCGGTAGTTGTTGTATTTAATGTCGAAGGATCAAACCAATATGAAAGGATTGTTCCGTTTTCACTGGTAAAGCGAATATCACCCCCGTCAAGCCGTAATTTGTCGGAACTTAACAAGTCCTGCGTGTTTACAATAACTTTTACCTGGAAATTGTACAGGACTCCATTCGGGTTTGTGATACGGACGGGAACCCTGAATTGGTAATTGCTCAGACATGCCTGAGAAAATCCCCCGCTGGTAAACGCGAAAAAGAAAATCAGAAAAGCAAAAAGAATTCTTCTCATACTAATTAGGTATTACAATAAATTTAACGGTGCGTCGGTCATTTTTGGTCACTAAGGTCAGAAAATACATGCTTGGTCTTAAGTTATCCAGACTGAATGAATATAAGCCGGTAGTCATCATCCGTTTTTCAGAAAATACGATAGCTCCGTCCATACTGGTGATAAAAATCTGTGAAGGAGTTTCGTAGTCAAGCTCAACATACAGGTTGAAATATCCGGTATTGGGGTTTGGATAAAGTGTCAACTGTTTGATAAATACCGGTGTATTTTCATTGGGTTTATCCGGTTCCTCAGCGATTGGCGGAGCCGCAGACATGGTATCGACAATAATTGGTTTGGAAAGATAAGAGACACAATATTCGTTATATACCCTAAGCTTGGCCATTATGGTATCGGATGGCGGACTGATGGTCATGTTAAACGGAATTTCGGGACAAGAATCGGTCGAAACGAGCATGTCATCAAGATACCACATGGAGTTGAATGGCTTTGGATAAGAAAGGTTAACGAATTTAACGGTATCGCCCACCTCTATTTTTGAATCAGCAAGAAAATAGGCAAACAGCGAGGTGCTTGACGGGATTACTTTAACAGAGTCCTCCGCCACACATCCATACATATCGGTAACTGTCAGGTAATACATACCTGTATCAGCAATCTGATAAGTTTCTTCAGAGGAAATAATTTCAGAAGAGTTTTCCCAGACAAATGAATTTCCAGTGGTAGTCAAAACGGCATCGAGTATAATTGTTGAACCCGGGCAGTATTGCTTTTCCGGTCCCAGATCAATAGTAAATACCGGCTGTATTTGCACGACCATATTGTCGGCACTTGAGCAGCCGTTGATATCGGTAACCACAACATCATAAACACCTTCGGCAGCAACTGTTATTGTCTGGGTTGTCTGGCCGCTGTTCCACTGAAAAGATGAACCGGGATTTCCAGCATCGATGGAAACAGTCTGGTAACTGCATAAAATGGTATCACTTCCCAAATCAACAACCGGCAGCGGATAAATGACTACATTGACGGTATCAAAAGCGACACAGGAAGAAGTGAGATCGGTCAGGGTTACAAAATAGGTACCTGATTCAAAAACCGATATTGCAGGTGTTGTGGCTCCAGTGTTCCATTCATAACTGCAATTGGTTGTAAAGGCATTCAGAACCGTCTGGTCACATATAAACTGATCATCGCCAAGGGTAAACACGGGAGCCAGATTGACAACGACATGAATAGTATCGGATGAATTACAACCCGCCCCATTGGTAACCTGCACCCAATAATAACCAGTTGCTTCAACTACAAGGGTTGGTTCAGTAGAGCCGTCGTTCCACAGAAAATCTGAACCGGTTCCGGCATCCAGAGTCAAACCGTCCGAATCGCACACAGTTGTATCAGCACCTAAAGACAAAGGTGAGCTGGAGTAAATTGTAATATTGATAGATGATGTACCTGTGCAGTTATTCTGGTCGGTTACTGTAACCGAGTAGGTACCTGAAGTTAAAACATCAATGGTTTGAGTTATTGCTCCGGTACTCCAGATATACTGAGTCAACGGAGAAGGATATCCCGCATCAAGAACGGTAAAATCACAAAAAACGCTGTCGGTGCCAAGCTCGGGAACAACCGCTTCATTGAGGACCACGGTCACATCATCCGTAGAAGTGCAACCATAAGGACTGGTCACAGAAACGCTGAAATTTCCGTTATACAAGGCAGTTAACTGATAATCAGTACTTCCGTTTGACCATGCATACGAACAGCCCGAATTTACTCCGGTTGTATCCACCTCAAGAATATAAGAAGATCCGCAGGTAGAGGCCAAATCACCCAGATCAACTTCGGGAAGCGGGTAAATGGTGATGTAACCGGTATCGGTAGTGCTGCATAAATAACTCGATGTACCAGTCAGGTAAACGGGGAAAGTGCCTGCCACATCAAAAGTCTGGACAGTATTCACCGAAGTTTCGGTAGTACTTAAAACCGGAAAATCCCAGAGAAAAGAAGCCGCACCGGTTGATGTGTTGATAAAGTTAATTGACGAATTGACGCAATTACTTAAGGCAGAGAACGAAACAATTGGTTCGGGATAAATGGTCACACTACCTGATGTAGCATCAAAACAGCCAAATTCAGATGTGATAGTCATTGAAACCTCAAAAGTACCGGAGGTTGTGTAAACATGAGATTCATTCTCAAGGGTACCTGTTTCACTATCACCAAAATTCCATGAAAAAGAATAAGTCAGACCCGGATCCTGAACAGATGTATTGGCAAAGGAGGCCGGACTGTTAACGCATGCATTTGCAGAGGTAAATCCGGCAACAGGATTTTCATAAACGGAAACAGGAATTGTTATTTCGTCAAAGCAGCCATAAGCACTTGTCACGGATAAAGAAACTGAATATGAACCTTCTGTGTTATAAGTATATTCGGGATTTTCGGTGGTGCTTGTAGGACCGGCTCCTCCGCTAAAGTCCCACAAATAGCTGAGCGGGCTTAAATCGGAAACATAAGATTCATTGGTAAATGAGATTGAGGTTCCTTCGCAGGCCGGACTATAAGAGAATGCGGCAACCGGATTGGGGTTAATGGTGACAGGCAATATTACCGGATCAGAAAAACAGCCGTTTGCTTCGGCAATCAGAGTCACATTATATGTACCGCCTGAAGTGTAAACATGTGAAATATCGCCAGCACCCGGAATTCCGTTGTTGTAATAATCGGGCGGGGTAGCAATCGAGTCGTCGCCAAAATCCCATGTGAGCGTAACCCATGTCGGGGCCGAATTCACAATTGTGCTGTTGATAAAATCAATGCTGACTCCGGGGCATGCTGTTCCGGCTGAAAACCCGGCAACAGGAATGGAATAAATCACAACATTCTTTGAAGTCTCGGACATACAACTATCAGCAGTCACAGCTTTTAGAGTAATGGTATAAGTACCCTGAACAGTATATAAATGCGTATCAGAATCCAAAACTGAAGTTCCTCCGTCACCAAAATCCCATTCATAGGAAACAGTGGGATCAATTACGGTCGGAGCAACTGAGATAAAATCACCAAGACAGGCCGAGCCGGGTGTTATGGTAAAATCTGAGTTGGCCTGAGGAGCAGTGACAGCAGGGATAGCAACAGAATCAGTACATCCTCTGATGTTTGTCATTTTTACCCAATACGTTCCCAGAGCTGTAATATCAAAGTACCCAATGGGTTCCTGAGGAAGATAATAGCCGGCAAGGTTTTTCCATTCAAAAACAGCACCTTCTTCGCCTGTTGCATACACTCTGGCATTAAGGTAAGCAGCATTGCAAACCCTTATCTCATTGATATCGGTCAAAGTGTCATTCGGGTAGATGCCGGTAAAAATCTGATTGACCTGAATGGGAGGCAAACCATCACAGGGATTAGTTGCAGCAGTTATAACCGAATAGTTAGATGGCACTGAGAATTCAGAAGTTCCAAAACTGTATGTCAGGGTATCATCCGATCCACCCCTGATCTGCCTCCAGCTCTGACCTTTGTCCTTACTAACAAATATCAGCAATGAATCTCCGTATGGATTGCCGGCAAGTTCAGAAGGTAAAAAATCAATTCTGGGGTTTCGGAGCTGAGCAGCATACGAGTTGTTTTCGAGTTTATAAACCCTTTGAATACTGCCGATATGGCCAATACTGTCGCCGCAGGGCAAGGGAACGAAAGTCCGGGTAAAAACCGGAGTCCCGCCCAAAGATTCGGGTTGGGTAAAGCCCAAGCCCATACCTTTAAGGTTGTCATAAGATGATCCCGAAATAAAAGGAAAATTCTGAAGGGATATTTTTCCTTCGGTGTTATTTGAAAGCAATAGAATTCTTCCTGTATCAGATTCACGTTCGATACCATCGCTAATATTCAAGGGATCATGAATCAATATCAAATGGTTGGTATCAAGATCAAATCCGCCCCTATAAAAATTCAGATTTCCATAAGCGTTAAGTGTTTGGGTTCTGAGCAGCACATTACTTGTCAAGGCATAATTGTTCAAGTTAATTTCAAAACCTTTCAGGTTGATGGTATTTCCGAGGATGCGGGCATCGTTTCCGGGTGATCCGCCAAAAAACCTAAGCGTTCCGGCAGTCGGAGGAAATGCAATGTTGCTGTTAAACAGGTAATGCGGACTGTTATTCATTAAATCGCCCTGAATATTGATTGTCCCCTGATTAATAATATAATCGCCCGAAGCAGTAGTTGTATCTTTTAAAGAACCCATGATAAACACATTAGTTCCGTTCATAACCTGAATTCTTTCACCCGTATGGATCACATTTTGTTGTGCCGGTACAATGAGTGAAAACAACAGGAGGGCAAAAAGCAATGTTTGCTTTCTTAATATCCTGTCCGGTAGTTTTTTCTTCTTTTCCATTTCTGGTTTTTTTAATTATTATTCAAACAGCAAAGCATGGGCGATTACGCTTTTAAAGTTTCATTATATAAATTAATGCATAAAAAGGTGGACGATTCTCGTGTGCTGTTCCTGAACCATTATCAGATACAGTTATTGTATGGCTGTGATTTCCATCAGTCGAACTGGTAACCGCACCGGTACAGTCCCAATCAAAAACCTCATTATTACCATTATAAGCAGCAACATATCCTTCACCACAATTTGGGATACTCCCTGTGGAATGGGAATGATTACCATCGGTTGAGCTTGAGGCAGGATGATCGTGGGTTGGCATTTCATTTATCGTTAATCCAACAGTATTCAGACCGTCTGTTGAATTAAGTGAATAGCCGGAAGTTCCTAAAACCAAAGGATTGTCTCCTCCAGCTCCGACAATAAACCGTTCCCTTAAGTCTGGTGTTCCGGCAGTGCCATCGCAAATATGCCAGTTGGTATTTGCCACACCAGCCATCAAAGGATAGCCACTTATATCACATGTTCCGAACCACATCACAATAGTACCTGAAGGGACCAAATCGAATCCGTTTTCTTTTATACTACCATTTCCAGCTGCATTAATGCTTCCATTAGCTGTCAGAACAGTATTTGTTGTAGTTGGTGAAGATGTTCTTATCTCAACCGTTCCTTCCTCTTCCTGAATTTTCAGCACTCCGGCTGTCGTAGCATTTGATTTGGCCATAATTTCATCTGAACCAATTAAAACATGCGGGCAGGATGGGTTGCTGTTGACTTCACCGACTACAATGGAGGCCGGACTGTTTCCTGCGGTAGTGATTTCACTTGTTCCTGCCACCTGGAGTTTATATGGAACCGGAACATCAGGATACATACCAATGGTTACAGTGGCTTGGGTGGGAGATGAGATGGCATGTGTTGAATCACCGTCCCATTTCCATGGAGTAAACACCTTAATGCCATCCTCGGTTTTCATATAAATGTTGCCTTTATAATAAATTACTGCAGCCGTGTCGGTAAGCAGGGAAAAAGGATCAACCGTTGTTTTGGGCATAACCAGATACTTGTCATTTGAATTTGACAAGTCAAGAATGCTTTTGGGCTTTGGAGTATTTCCAATACCAACTTGTGCTATTGTTATTAAATTAACAGCAAGAATTATAATCAAAGTTGCGAAAAGCTTTTTCATATATACTGTTTTACAGTTTCATAATAAATGCTAAGGCAAAATACGGAGGTCGATTTTCGTTATCAGAAGGTGCCAGGGTTGTAGCAACCGGTACACTAATTGTGTGTTGATGGTCACCTTGTCCGGAAACAGAAAATCCATGAGTATGCGAACCATCTCCAACATGTCCATCTATACACCAGCATCTTGTCATTGTTCCGCTGGGACCACCAGTAGTTCCTGAATGTCCGTGATTACCTTCTGTTGCAGAAGTCAAAAACGGATTAAAATTTATGGTATGATTGTGATTATTGACATCCTCCCCGCCTGTATCGCCGTTATCATAGCCATTTCCGGATCCTACAATAAATTTATCCCTCAAATCAGGTACAATAAGAGAGCCATGATTAACCCCGTCGCATAGAGTCCAACCATTGGGTACCACTGCACCACTCCACATGATTATAGAGCCCTGAGGCAATAAATCATTGCCTCCTTCCTGAATTTTCCCTGTTGCATTGACGTTGTTGGCTTCAATACCTCCATATGCTTTAAGCACATTTGAAGTTCCGGCATCAGTTGCAGTGCTACGGATCTCAACCACACCACTTTCTTCCTGAAACTTAAGTGTTCCGGCAGTTGTAGCGTTTGATTTAGCCATGATCTCATCCGAACCGATCAGTACATGAGGACAAATAGGATTACTATTGACTTCACCGATAACAATCGAAGCCGGACTAGCCCCTGCCGTAGTTATTTCACCTGCATCGGCCACCTGAAGTTTATATGGTACCGGAGTATCTGGATACATTCCGATGGTTACTGTGGCCTGCGTAGGGGATGAGATGAAATGGGTTGAATCACCGTCCCATTTCCATGGTGTAAAAACCTTAATACCGTTATCGGTTTTCATGTAAAGGTTTCCTTTATAATAAATAACTGCAGCCGTATCGGTAAGCAGGAAAAAAGGATCCCCCGCTGTTTCTGGCATTACCAGATACTTGTCATTTGAATTTGACAGATCAAGTATGCTTTTGGGCTTTGGGGTATTACCTATGCCAACCTGTGCACTAACTGAAACACCTATCATTGCCAATACAACAAAAAAGCTGATAACTTTTTTCATATTTAGTTTTTTAATTCTATAATTTCATAATAAACGCCAAAACATAATACGGTGGAAGATTTTCATGAGCATGGCCGCCACCAGTGGCTGTTAATGTATGGGTGTGTGATCCGGCATAACCAATACGATCATCCCCAATAATCCAACCGTAATAAGAACCTATTCCGTCATCAGTAAGGATAGTTGCATCTCCGTCTCCTCCTTCACTTGAACTTGCTTCTAAACTGTGTGTGTGACTGCCATCTGTTGTAATTGGATGATTATGGTTTGGCATCTGTCCGGTTGTTAATGTTACAGAGTCTTTACCACCTGTCAGCCCAACTGAATTATACGGTCCGCCAGGCAAAGCCGCATTGTTTCCATAACCGACAATAAATCGCTCTTTGAGGTTTGGGGTGAGGATTCCTCCTGACGGGACTACCACTCCTGAGGAATTGTACCGTTGACCGTCGCACAAAACCCAGCCGGCGGGAGGTGTTGTTCCGTTCCACATGATAATTGAGCCGGCTGGTAATAGATCATTGCCGTTTTCCCTCACTTTGCCAACTGAATTAACACTTCCATTAACATTGAGAACAGTATTGGTTGTTGTGGCTGCACCGGTTCTGATTTCAACAGTACCTTCTTCTTCCTGTAATTTCAACACTTCAGCGGTTGTAGCATCTTTTTTCGCCATGATTTCGTTGTTGTCTATGGCAAGGTGATACGAATTGGGATTTCCGACAATTATTGATGCATTGCTTCCTATGGGGGTCACTTCGGCCGGAGCATCGGCAACCAAAAGCCGGAAGGGATCTCCTATTCCGGGTGTTGCTCCAATCCCGACCGGTGCACCAGCGGGTGATGAAATCGGATGGGAATTGTCTCCATCCCAGTCCCACGGTGTATAAACCTTAATTCCGGTTGACGTTTTCACATAAACATTCCCATTATAGTATAAAACAGCAGCAGAGTCTGTCATTATAATCGGCGTTGGCTCCGAAATTGAAACCGGCAACACCAGATATTTGTTATTAACATTCGTCAAATCGAGGATACTCCCCGGTTTTGGCGTCTGACCAATTCCCACCTGTGCTGAAATACTCAGGCTTATTGTCATCATTGCGATAATCGCTAAAAATGATCTTCTCATAACCATTGGTTTTTATTCCTTTTTTTCATTCTGAATCCCAAAAGTCTCAGATTGAACTATTTTTCCGTTCACTGTATAACATTTAATATAAAACAGTCCGTTAACATTGTCATTTACTGAAATATCAGCATAATTATCTGTCAGCATGCCTGTTACAGGCTTAAATGGCAAATCGGGTTTAACCTGCATATAAACCACATATCCCTTTACATCTTCGTTAAGTCGTGCAGTCCATTCAAGCTTGAGCAAACCTTTCTTAACATTGAAGTTTTTTGAATCTATCTTTACCGTACCTGTGATCTTTTTTTCAGGTGTTTTGCAGCCAAAACCCTGGGATTTTTCTGAACTATTCCCACTACTGTCAACAGCCACCAGATAATAGTCATATTCGCTTCCGGGCTTTATATCACGGTCGGTATAGGTTGACATGTCTGATGGAATGAGGTTGAAATTCACCTTTGCCATTGTCAAAGTATCGCCTGAGAGTGTCCTGAAAAGGTTGTATCCGGCAAGGTCAGCATCGGCATTTGCAAGCCATGAAACTTTGGCGTTTGCTGTATCGGCGGAAGCGCTTTTTATTACCGGTTGCAATGGCGGGGTTACATCAGGCATTTTTGCCAATGTGTTATCTGATGGAATGCTGCGGTTAAAATTGGTATCAATAGCCACAACCCGGTAAACAAACTCATTACGGACATTTTTTGGCAGTTTTTCAGAATAATTTGTCTGTACGATGGGTTCTTTTGTAACATTAATATAACTGCTTCCAATGTCACTTTTTATTTTAAGGGAACGCTGCACGTGGTAACCTTTTAGATCAGGTTCGCTGTTTGCTTTCCATTTTAAATTTATGAACCCCTCTCCTGCCTCGGACTCCAATCCGGTTGGTTTAGCGGGCGGAGTAACATCGCGGATTTCGGTAAAAACGGGCGGACTTACACTTTCGTTTCCTGCAAGGTCAACTGTTGCAACCCAGTAATAATTACTTCCGACTGGCACGCTTGTGTGATTATAAGTAAGGGTTGTTTTCGGAATCAGCTCTTTATTTACCTTCTCATATTTTTTATCGGGCGAATTGCTCCAATAAATATTTACGCCTGCAAGATCTTTTTCATCGATTACCTTCCAATCGAGGCGCACCAATAAATTTAATGAGGAAGATGTAGGGGTAACTGAAAATGGCTGGGCAGGCGGGATAAAATCGGCAGCCGGAGCGCTGAATTCAGATGAGAGGCCTGATGACTGGCCAAAATAATCAATAGCTTTGAACCGGTAATAATAATTTGCATTATAATCTATGGCTGTATCCTGATAAAAAACAGAATTTTCAGAATATTTATCTGCCTGCTCTTTTTGAATGGCACGGGGAACTTTGGTTAGTTTTACCAGACTGGTATCAATATCCGACCGACGGTAAACATCAACTGCATAATATCTGTAAATATCGGGCTTCCATGAGATATCAACCCGTTTTTTTGACCTGATCAGCTTAACACCCTCAGGGCACCCGGGAAGACTGAATTCCTCAAAAACAAATGGTTTACTTATGCCCAACGGTTCAGTACTGCCGGCAAGACATACTTTATACTGATATTCCCTATTATTTTGTGCTGCTTTATCAAGAAAACTCACACCAATAAAATCCGCCAGTTCATTTTCATAAATGGCCTTGATCAGGACAAATGCACGAATGATGCTGGTGCTGAACTCTTCAAAACTTGACTCAACCATTGCTTTATGCAGATCCTTTGCTTCTTTATCAAGATTATTTGAAGCAGGCAGGACTTTTGTTGGTTTAATTGCATCACTGTTGAGTTTTACCCATTCAGAGCCTCCTTTTTCCTGACGATAAATATCGAATCCACCCGGATGATATACAGTCTTATATAACCATTTTATTCTGATGGCATTCTGAACACTGTTATCCACCGCACAAAAAACCTCAGCAAGTTTATCCTGCTGGGCATTCAGAATCAACGGAACAACAATCATTATAAATAAAATAACCCTTTTCATATCAATTAAATAGTAGAACTAAACGACATATCAAAACTTGCTGAAATAATATCCAGGATGCAAATACTTCCGTTGAGATTTCCCTCAACACGTGTTTTATCAGCGAAATACAGCATCAAATCGCCATGTAATCTGATCTCGGCAATTGTGAGTGAACCTGATACCCCCACAGCCCAATATCTTGCATAAATACCGGCATATATATCAACCCAAACTCCTGCATTGTTAATTTTAAACGGATCAAGGTCCAGATTTGCCCGCACCCCCAACTCGGCATTTGCAGTAGCACTCAGACTGGCTCCCACTGCATCGCTGCCAATTGAAACAGATGCGCTTGCACGCCATCCGGCAAAAACACCAACATTTACATTTGTGTTATGAATTCCCAACCATCCGCCACCGCCAAATCCGCTGCATGTGGGATACACTTCAACTCTCTGCGTTTCGGTACCAATATCAAGGTTAAAAGAGCCGGGCGACACATCCATAGCCATTGCACCGTTAATACAAACCGGATTGTTGCCGGCAACTGCTGCAGTCATCATGAAACGTGAATTGCGGCTATCAAAATAAACCGTAGCTTCACCTTTGATGCTTCCGCCGGCTTCATCAGAAATGCTGTTGGTGAGATGCACAGGGCCATCCTGTGCAGGAATGGTTGGTGCACCTTCCAGATTTTCTACTACCGGTTCGGTATCAGTGCCATTAATCAGCTGAATATTTCCGTTTTTAACTGCAAAACCGTAAATGCTTTCGGGTCCGGTTGCCAGAGTAGTTCTTATTTCCATCTTGCTGTTGACTGAGGCACTCATGGTTCCGAATTGTGAGTTGGAAACACCGATTGTCACATCACTGTTCCTCTGTCCTTCAACAAAGAAAGTATAATCGCCATTGGAGAAATCTATTCCGGGCAAGCTGCCATTAGCACCGCGAATTCCAAAAGTGTAACCATCCTGGGCATATGAAAGATAATGCGAATCCTTGAATAAAGCTATTTCCCTTACACCATCACTGAATTCAACTGTCAGATCCCTGCTGAGTGAAGCTGTATAAACTCCGCCCTTCAACACCAGTTTTTCATCCTGCGACAGGGCAATGCTGTATGAAGCATTTTTTAGTTCTACAAGATTTTCATCTCCGCCAAGAATGAATTCATACTCACCGTCAACATATTTTGCCCCGTTATTCATTACCTCAATATGTCGCTGGTTGTCAATTTCAACTCTGAGGAATTCCTCTTCGTTCACAGCATAACGTTTTCCGCCATATTCAATTGCAAAACCCGAACGGCTTAACTGGAAAAGGTCTGCGCCCTTTGAAAGCTCAATAGCCGGATATCCTCCCTGATCAATGACTGCAATATGTTTATCACCATCGTTCATTTCCAGTCCGGATGTAGAAAGCGCAAAGCTGCGCACCCCGTCGGTAAATGAAAGTGCATTGGAACTGCTGAAGGAGGCCTCGTAGTTATCGTATTTTACATCAAGTGAGTTTCCTGTGATGTAAACATGTTTGGTATCACCAATTTTTAATCCAAAACCGCTTTCGCCAACAAACAGACTGTTAGCGCCGCGTGCAACATACAGTCCGGTGTCAAGAATAGCTGCAGTGTTGGTTCCGTCGGTATATGAAAATCCGTTTGAGCCGGCATTGAAGATATATCCGTCAAAAGTGACTCCCAGTGCACTGTTGCTGATTTCGAGTTTACGGGCTTCGCCACTTTTAAGTGTAAGTTTACCGGCTTCGTATTCAAATGAATAGGCATCGTATGAGGCAGAAACTTTTTCACCAACAGTGTATTCGGCTGCAAAATTATCATAGTTTACCTCTATTGATGATTTTGTGAGATCCAGACTTTTTCCTGTTCCCAGTTTCAGTCCGAACTTTTCAGGTCCGACGAAAAGCTCTTTGTCATCTTTGGCAAGCGCCAGTCCTTCAGAGGAAAGCTTAGCTGTATTCTGACCATCAGAATAATTGAATTCAGATGGAGAAACTGACATATTATATCCGTCGTAAGCCACGCTCAGGACATCGCCATTGAGCATGAGCTGTCTTTCTGATCCCTTTTTAAGTGATATTATTCCGGGCTCATAACTGGCCTCAATATCGTTTACTGTCAGGGTATATTTTCCGCTTTCACGGGTCAGTCCGATGTTGTTACCGTTAACTGTCAGCAGCAGCGAACCGTTTGAAAAATCCGAGGTTGTAATCCTGAAACTGTTTCCATTGCTTGCAAAGAGGACTGAATATACACCCGAATTAAGTTCAACGGTTGTGTTAACCGATCCAACAGCTACGGTGAAACTGGCATTGACGGTGCTTAAAAACTCTTCGACTGATGAGCCATTCACTGTAATACCATCTGCGGTTACATTCATGGTATTTCCACCGGCTGAAAGAATGATCTTTTCGGTGCTGATGCTTACTTCAAGGTTTTCGTCGGAATAAGCCACATGAGGAACACCGCTTTCTATACCACCTTCAATGGATTTTCCATCCATTGTGAGCCCCACCAGATAATCGTCCGATTTTTTGCTTGCATGAACCGCATAGCCATTATAGCTTGCATCAATTGACTTATCTGTAGGGGAAGTTGATGCACTGAATGTAACACCTGAAGATTCAACATTTATGGAATGTTGCTGATCGGGAATATCAGTACTAACGGCAATGTGATTACTGCCAAAGGTAAGATCAACGGCACCTTTTTGCTGACTTGGGTTTCCGCTTAAGCTGAATGAATTACCCGGACCGGAAAACTTGACTGCTCCTGATCCTTCGGCCGAAACTCCGGTTGAAAAAGCATATCCCTCATAGTTTAAATTCAAAAAAGCAGTGTCATTGTTTACGGAAGAGTTAACTCCATTACCATTCAGGTCAATAACCAAAGAACCGGAATTGGCATCGGGATCAGCATTGAGGGCAATATTATTTGTGCCATCGGCATAGGAAACGCTGCCGGCTGCCCCGCCAGAGCCTGCGCTGCTCTGTGTTTTAGCAAGCTTTACGAGGTAATTCTGGTATCCAACAGAAAGCTCATCAGATTCATTGCTTATTTTCCCATCAAGTAAAAACTCACCTACATCCACTTTGATGGAATGTTCGTTGTTTGGTATATCGGTTGACAGGGCCACCTGGTTGCCACTCCATTGCAGGTCAAAGGAACCTCTTTTTTGTGAGGGGTTTCCATAGATTCCAAAGGAATTGCTGCCATCACTGTAATTCAATCCACCTGTTCCGGCAGATGATGCTCCGGCGCTGAATAAATAATTGTTATAGTTGAAATTAACAAAGGCCGAATCGGGTGTGAGTGCTGAAGAGATGCCGTTTCCGCCTAACATTAAAGTGAGTGATCCTGTTCGTGCAATACGGTCAGCAGCAACAGAAAACTCATTTGTTCCGTCTTTATAGCTTACACTGCCAGCCGAACCATCAGCATTTCCTGATATTCCAAACTCCTGTGACCCGTTCTTGAAACTCAGTGAACCCTGTGACCCGCCATCAAGTCCGGCGTGAAAAGCTTTATTGCCTCCATCGAAAGAAAAACCCAGTGATCCTGTTTTTGAGGGGAGATCACATTCCACATCTACATTAAAATCAGTGGTAGCTAGATGAAAGGCGCCACCAACATCTTTTTTGCCGGAAATATCAATGCCAATTCCGGGATAATTGAAAAGCAGGGATGCTGATTTTTCAGTTGCATTGGCCGATAAGTCAAGTTCCATACTGCCCAGAGTCATTGCCAAACGTCCGGATTTTTCGACTTTATCCCCTTCTAAGCTGAATATATTATTATCATACTGAAAACCGATATTTGCTGTTCCTGCTGTATTATACCCGGCATTGAAAGTTCTAGTGGGTGAAAGTTTTAAGCTGAGTGAACCACTGTTCGGGGTTACACCGATCCCAATTTCTTTTCCGTCGTACCCAAACAGGAAGTTACCAGTTTTATTGGCACGGTTGATGTCTGCATTGAGTACAGCACCTCCGATATTGAAATTAAGGTTACCGCCATTGGTTCCGCTGATTCCAAGTCCTACCTGATTGCCGTTGAAACCGACGCCAAGGTCAAACTCCCCGGCAGCATCGGCATTAATATTAAAGTTTGTGCTTCCTTTGGCAAAATTGAAGCCCAGACTAGGTGTTGAAGATACATCAGCAGAAACGCCAAAAGAATAATCGCTTTTTGTGTACTGAAGGGAGCCGGCTTTCAGACTCTGTGCTTCAACAGTAAGCGTACCACCATTAATATCGAGCGATAATGACAAAGGACCAACAGATTCAATAACTTCATTGACGATTTGCTCACCAACAGCAGAAACAATTCCGCCAGCACCCGGAGTACGTGTATTTTTATTCAGGACAGCAACATCGCCATCCATTCCAAGAGTAAATTCACCATCTTCATAAACCTTTAGCTCTGCTCCGATATCGGCGGCAAATAGTCGTCCGCCCGACGGATCAATAATCTGCATATATAAAGCACCGCCAAAAGCCAGTGACGGGTCAATGACGAATTCACCTTCGGCTTTTGCCATATGGTGATAGATACGGCCTTCCATAGCGGTGATATTGAACAGGTTTCCAACAGGCAATCCGGTGCCCTGCCTGTCGTTGAACCATGCATCGAAATACCAGAACTTCAGTCCTTCCCTGTTTCCAAGGATCATGTTGGCTCCTGCCTCGATTTCGGTCGGAATCTTTATTTTTCCGTTGATACCTCCTGAAAATGAGCTTCCCCAAACGGGGTCATTGGCTCTTAATTTCAGATAGCCGTTTATTTCGACAACAGAATTATTAATGCCAATGAACATTTCGACAGAGGTTATTGTCTGGCTTGTAGCGGCTTCGGGATCAGTTGGAACATTAATGGCAGGCTCGGGCTGAGGGTTTGAAACAGAAAACGAAGGAAGCTCGACACCACTTCCAACCGGAGAAACACTGGATACTGAAAGTAAGGGAGGGCCATCCTGACCAGTAACATCATCACCCAGGTCCATTTCTGCAATATATGAAAAAACATAGTTTCCGTTGAACAGAGATGCTCCAACATCAGTGATGTAGGCATTAAAGCCCTTGTAAGTGCCGTTAACCCTTGTATCAAGTTCCTTTGCGCCGTTTCGCGAACCGATACCGATTACATTGTCGCCATAAATCCTGAAGTCATTTATATTATTCACTTCGGCAGCAAAACCAACCAGTTCGGCATTTATTTCCATATCAATGCGCTCATTATCGGCAAAAACGGCTCTGGTAATAGAGACATTGACACGGTTTTCGCCACCAAACGGATTAAACACAATCTCGCGCAAGGTCAGATCCTCATTAAGAAATCCCGATTGCAAACCGTCGTTGTTTAATGGTATCTCAAAAGTAAAGTTATCCTGTTCGTTTATCAGCGGTATTTTTACTGCACCACGAAAATATGAATCAGATACAATGTTATCGGTGATTTTTATTTTTCCGGTCAAAGCAGTTTTAAACTTATTGAACATGATTCCTGATTCAGAAGTAGAAAACTCATAATTAAACTGAAGTCCCTGATTGGCAACCCAAAATTCAAACATGGTGATGTCCTCGTGAAAGTCAATATTGGAGGGCAATACAACCTGATTGGAGTTATCAAACTGCGAACTGAATAATCTCACCTGAAACTCAGGAAAATACAGTCCTTTCCATGAAGGATTTGAAGCCATTTTATCGGGAGAAACCTCATCACTCAAATCAATAACTGCCGCTTTCGGCATCAACCCTATGTTCAGAGCCTCAATGGGAGCAATAAAATTAGAACTGGTAATCAGCAGGTTATCTACATTAAAATAATATAACTGCGTTTGTTGGTTCATTCTTACTGAAAATGGATTGCCATTGTTGGTCCTTACCTGAGAACCGGCCAGGATGTTACCGTTAAGTTTGAGCGAGAAGCGATCAGAAGACAGGTTAAACTGGGTTGTTGCATCCAAACTGATGACCAGTCCGTCGGGTTCCAACAGAGTGAATGCCCGTGCTTCATCAATATTGACCTGGCCATTGAGCAAAAATTGTGAATTGAGCACAAAGGACGCAGTTTTTGATTTTACCGTTTGCAGGTCGGGTGAGGTGGTGGCATGCGGGAATGGCCATTCTATCCTTCCGTTAATTTTTAAACCGGAATTATCAACAAGGCCATTATTATAATAGAAAAAAGCAGATCCGTTTTCAGGAAGGATTCCCTGCAGCTCCTTCGGTTCCCTTGATGAAAGGTCAATGGAGAAACTGCCATTGGTCATGATCATGGTCCCGGAGTAGTCAACAACGGTAATATTTGAAAAATCAACATCAGCAAAGTCATCGGGGTCTTCAGACAACTGTATTCTGCCCCTTCCTGTAAGGTTGTTATAGGTATCGCCTGATTTATCAAAGCTGGTCATGGTAAGAATTTTAACCGGAAAATTTCCGGCAAGAAACTGTTCCATTACAGAGGGGGAAAAAAAGTCGTGAACCGGACTAATAGCAACCTGTTGGGCGCCGGTGGATGCCCGCACCTCCCAAACATAGTTTTTTCCAAATTCAAGTTCCTGCGTCAAAAGGTAGTCACCACCATTTACAGAGGTAGATGTGGGCAGGTTCACAGAAGTCCACTCGGGATTTTGGTCCATTGCACGTTCATTGGTCTGGCCGGGATTTTTTTCCTTGATGGTCAGTACATAGGAAAATTCCTGTCCGGGAACCGCTTTATCGCTGGTTTCCCAACTAAACATTTTATTTTCCATCCTTGAGAAGATGTGGGCTTCGGAAGGAGCTGTCAGGTTAATGATCCCATCGGAAGGATAGCCATAATAAAACCAGCAATATTCACTGTACCCGTCGTTTTTATAAATATTTTTTCCGTCAGCGTCAAGGGCGCGAACCTTATAAATGTATCTTTTACCGGGTATCAGAGGGGCAGAGTTTGACATTCCAAAGTCAATGGTCTGGGATGTTCCCTGTTGAAATTCGGATTCAAAAATCAGCAGTGCTTTGTTATTCTGAACGGCAAAATACGGGTTTTCTGATTCATCAGTCAATTCATATACAAAAAGCTTATACTGACTTGTGGCAGCAATTGTCGGGGAAGAGCCACCTGCGAGTTCCCAGTGGAAGTAGATGTTTTGCGGGTTAGTGGGCTGAATGGACGATTCGCATGCGGGAACAAGCAGTACAGGGGGATTTTCGAAAAAGATGAAAGCCGGACTGCATGCGCTGATGCTTAAGGGAGTGCCTGAGTTATAATCGAGTGCCTGAACGCAAAATTGGTAAACACCTTCGGGCAGCTTGCCGTTTTGAAGTGTGGTGGCCGAAATACCCTGAAGATTTAAGTTGTTAATATCGAGATACGGAGCGAGATCAGAGCCCTGAATCACCTGGGGAACACCGGGAAGCAGGGTAATGGGTACAGGAGGAACGTAGGTCTTTTTTGTTTCGATCACAATGCCCTGGCCTTCGATACTGATGATCAGCCGCACATTCCATGATGGTTCGTTTAAGTCGTTGAGCGTAACAAAGGCTTGCAAACCGGCAGATTCCATGCTGTAATAATCTGCAATATAAGGCGAACTTGGCGGGTTAATTATCACATTAACCCCAACCGGCATCATCTGTGCTTTTATTGAGTTTCCAATTAAGAAAAAAACAAAAAAACAAAGAAGTGCGCTTCTTATTTTACTTTTAAAAGACATAGTTGTATCCTAAGGTTACAATAAACTGCTCAGATACTGATGTATCCGATGATTTCTTTATATATGATATGGTATTTGTCAGAGCGTGATGGCGGTTAATCAGAAAATTGTTACTTCCTTTCAAATTTAAGATGTAGCCCAAATGGTCGCCGTTCATGAAGGATTTTAAAGTAGAAACCGAAACGGCCGAATTCAGTTTTCCTGTAAAAAAACGTTTGTTTACAACCAATGTAGGGCCAAGGGTGGAGACCTCATTTTCACCAGACTGGTTTTGTGCACCTGATAAATTGGCTGAGACATTCAGTCCTGATTTCAGAAACTCCATCTGAAATGAATAATTGGCATTCACAAGACGGGAACTTGAGTTGGTGTTCAGCTCCTGGTTCTGAAAAACATTGGCATTCTGGTAATTTCCACTTAACCCGGTAGCAAGCCGTACCTTTTTAAGCACTTTGTTGTACATCAACTGAGCAGAGGCGTTTTGTGTAACCTGGGCATACCGCATGGTATCGAGGGTATTGACCACCATCATTGAGCTGGATGTGTTGAAATTGGAGAAGGTGATCATGCTTGTCCAGTTCTTGCTAATGGTATAAGCACCAGAAATGGAAGCAATGAGCCGACTCATCTTAGTGGTTTTGTCCTTATTGAGGTTATTACGTTGGGAACCGCCGGACAAGGTCACATTGAGTTTATTTTTAATGGCCCTGAAATTTGATTTCAGCTGGATGTCTTCGAAATCATTGTTCAGGTAAACCGAACCCATGGTCAGGTAATCGGGGTCAACCCTGCGGTAAACCGCACCTATTTTGTATTTTTTTTCGGTATAGCTGATTTCCCCTTTGATGGCCTTATTAAACGTTGATGTTGAATTGGCATAGAAAAGGTCACCCATGTTGTTGATAAAGGTGTAGCCGTCAAGAACAGATTCGGGTATGCGGGTGTCGCGGGTGTATGCGCTGAAATTGATTTCGGAAGAGAAAGATATTTTTTTTGAAAGATCCTGAACTGTTGAAAAGCCCATGACGAGGTTTTCGGCCGGTTTAATGGAGACATCGTTTGCAAAGGCGGTAATTGAGTTTTTATCATCTTTTGCTTTAAACAAATATGCCGAAATACTGTTTTTAGGTTTGCCAACAGAAAACAGCACGCCTGCACCAATGCGTTCAAAGCTTGGGGTGCCGCTCACATGACCGTCGGTATAATAACCATCAACCGCTTTAGAAAACCTTCCGTACAGGAATTTGCCCTTGAAAATTGAATTTTCGGGATTGAGCTCAACCCCTGCCCCGAGAAATTGGTTACCGCTTAAAGAATATTCTGAAAAAAACATGGTACGGTATCCAAGATGTGTGGTGATCCATTTATATTTTGGACTTACCCCGTATTGGTTGAAAGGTTGAGTAAAGTTTCTTTCCTGCTGATTGTAAGTCACTGAAAAAGGTAAAGAAACCTGGCCAATGGTAATTTCAACGTTTCCTGCCACCTGCCAATAAAAAGGATCCCTTTGGTCAGGTATACCTATTGCCTGATAAAAAGCTGTTGAGAGGCCCATTCCCCCACGAATCTTAACTTTTTCCTTTACTTTCGATAGAAAACTGACAGAGTCTTTGGAATTTTCAGTTTGTGAATTAACAACACCTAAGGTATCAACAGATAAAGTATCTTCCTGTTGATTTTCATTAGTACAAACCTTTTCATAAACAATTAACCATTTATTAATTGTGCCGGAAAAAACCGGTGCAACTAAAAGAAATGTTAATAACAATATAAAAACCGACTTAATCAAAGGACAAAAATTTAAATTAAAAAGCCAAACTACTTGTGCATAAACTACAAAGCTAAAAAATTTCACTAAATAAACAAGTCCAAAAAAGCAATTTTAATTGATTTTAATTAAGTGCATTTTCACAATGTATATAGCTGTTATTCAATATTTTATATAACTTTATTTTATTATATATATATTTATCAATATAAATACATTTTTTCAATCCTACTAATTTTTTAGTTATTATCCTGATCCGATATAATAACCCTCACCGTATTTTTTTTATTTCCATTTTTAATTAACATTGCATTCTAAAACCTGATTTTTAGTTACAAACCTGCATTAAAATATTTTATCTAAAAATTGAATACAGACAATAATTAATATGAGAAAAAGAATTATAAAAAACACCTTGTTTTTTCTTAGTATATGCTTCTTGGTTTTCCTTTCACTAAACAGGCATAGCAAGTCAGGCATACAGAATTACCACAGTGAAATCTGGGCAGATAAAGCCGGTTATTATGTGTATCTGCCCTCGGTATTTATTTATAATTTTCAAGGCGAAAGTTTTCCTGATAAAATAGATCAGAAAACAGGACAAGGATTTGCTATTGAAGATAATAAGATTAAAACAAAGTACACCTATGGGGTGGCTCTGATGCAGAGTCCATTTTTTCTTTCAGCGCACATACTTTCAAAATTTACAGGATATCCTTCCGATGGTTTTTCATTTTTATACCACAAAGCGATTAATATCTCAGCAGTAATTTATTCATTATTTTCTTTATTATTCCTCTATTTTTTTCTTGTTCGTTATATTAGTAAAAAAGCCGCTGTTTTCACAGTGGTCTGTTTATACCTTGGAACCAATATCTTCTATTATTCAATATTTGAAACAGGAATGTCGCATATTTATTCGTTCTTCCTGTTTTCCTGCTATCTTTATCTGGCTCCCTTTATCGTTGAAAAAGAAAATAAACTAAAATATTTTATTTTATTCGGATTGGTTGCAGGTCTGATTATTGCTGTGAGACCACTAAACATATTATTCCTTCCGGTATTTTTCATCTTTCACAAGGTTAAAATTTCCGATTTAAGAACCAATTCAGGCAAATATGTACTATTAGTATTATCGGTAATTATTGTAATTATTCCCCAATTGTTATACTGGAAATACTCCAGTGGCGATTATTTTCATTATTCATATGGAGATGAGGGTTTTACAAATATACTTTCACCAAAACTTATTCAACTTTGGTTTTCCACAAACAACGGACTAATTACTTATAACCCACTAATTATATTGATTTTAGCAGGCTTAATTTATTATTATAAAAAATCACCGGGAAAAAGTATCCTCATAGGGGTTTATTTTTTAGTCATTTCACTAATTTTTTCTTTTTGGCATGACTGGACGTATGGCTGTTCTTTTGGCAGCAGGCCTTTTGTTGAATATTATTCAATACTTGTATTGCCCTTCGGTTTCATTATAGAAAAAACAAAAAGTAAGGGGATTTCAGGAATATTTAATATTTCCCTGATAGCACTATTAATAATATACAATCTTAAACTAAGTTTTACTTATGATGGTTGCTGGTATGGAGGTATGTGGGATTTTTCTGCATTCTTTGAATTGTTGTTTGGCCAGCCAAAATAAGCCGGTTTAACTTCAATAAGCTCAATTCCCGGTAATTTTTTAAAGAGAAGCTTTTTGAGCTAAAATTCTATAAATACCGTTGAAAATTCATGAATTTTTGAACGAGAATCTAATCCTGATACCTTACCTCACCCGGAGATTTTGACCAATTTGAAGAATTGAGTTTTTTGAAATTCCATTAAGTGCACAAAGGGTATTTACTGAAGTACCGTATCTGCCGGCAATAGCTGAAAGGGTATCACCTGATCTTACTTTGTACCATGTTCCTTTTCCGCTGGTTGCAACCGGAGGGTAGTATTTTTGCTTTGATTTGTAATTAAAATTCCTTGATGTCAGCAAAATAGTATCATTTTTGAGCAAACCGGTTTCATAATCAATCAATTTTTCAGGATCAAAAGCAAAGCCCCTGTATCTTGTTTCAAAATGAAGGTGTGGTCCTCTGGATCTTCCTGTGTTTCCTCCCTTTCCAATAATAGTCCCGGCTTTCACATACTGATCAGCGTCAACAAAAATTTGATCCAGGTGTCCATAGCAAGTTTCCAATCCGTTGAAATGCCTTATAACTACAAAATTACCATACCCACCCTTATTATATTCAGCATATCTCACCTTTCCGTCGAAAGTGGTCAAAATGGAATCCCCCACTTCACAATCAATATCCACTCCGTAATGGATTCTACCTCCCCTCGGACCAAATTCAGAAATAAATTTGCCTTTGTTAGGCAAGAAGTATTTTGAATGATAAGCATCAAAAAGAGGAACATATATTGAATCCTCAAATTCGGTTGTATCCTCATAAACATATACTTCATCAGTTTTCCAATACTCATTAAAAAAGCATACAGTATCAAAAAACATAGCATTCTGAACATTGAAATATTCATCTGCATCATCAGGATACAGGTAATCCCATGAAAAATCAGTGTACATGATTATGGGAATGGAATTGAATTTTATGGTATCAATCGGTGTTTTTCCGGGGTTCTGAGTATAAGCAACCAGTGCTGAAAAAGAAAAAATAAATAAAAATAAAAACCTCATAACTATCTTTTTGTCACTAAGTTAGAAATAAAATTAATTTAAAATACTATTATAAACCACATCCAGAATATTGGCCCTGACGTCATCTTTAATTAACTTTTTATTTTCTGAGTCAGGATAAATCCTGTTTGACAAAAATATATAAACTATTTTATTTTCCGGGTCAATCCATGTAAAAGTTCCTGTAAAACCTGAATGACCATAACTTGATTTTGGCACAACAGAGGTAACCGGACCGGGTTCGCCTTTCTTCTGAGGCTTGTCAAATCCTAATCCGCGGCGATTTTTAGGACAATTATAACATGCAGTAAATTCATTTAAAATTTTTGACGAAAGATATTTTTCTCCCCCATATTCTCCCCCATTCAAAAACATCTGCATCATTTTAGCAAGATCATTGGCATCTGAAAATAGTCCGGCATGACCGCAAACGCCTCCCAACATTGCAGCTCCGTAATCGTGAACGTAACCATGCACAAGACAATCTCTAAAAGAAGTATCATTCTCGGTAGGCACAATTTCACTTTTGTCAAATCTGGTCAATGGATTGAAACACAATCTGTCTGCGCCCAATTTTTTATAAAAAACCGAATCAAGATAATTATCAAAAGTAACTCCGGTGATATTTTCTATCATTTCATAAAAAAGATAAAAACCAAGGTCACTGTACTGATAATCTTTTTTTGTTCTTAACGGATAATTTGCGATTCGGGTGAATATGGAATCTCTGAAATTTTTATGAATATACATATTATCAGACACTTTGACAGGATAGTCAGTGGATTGTAAACTGCTATAAATTTCATTCTTTATGGAATCTGTCTTGACTGTGCGCTTATAAAAGGGAATCCATGCTTTTAGTCCGGCCTGATGTGCTAAAACATCCTTTATCCTCAAATTATTAAGTACCGATGAATCAAGATAATGAGAATAGCTGCCCATTGTTGAATCAACGGAAAATTTTCCTTCATCGCAAAGGCGCATCAATGCCGCAGTTGTAGCTGTGATTTTCGTTACAGAAGCAAGATCATACAAATCACAGCTGTCAACAGTTTTAATATTATCGTAAGTATGGTAGCCAAATGTTTTTTCATAGAAAACTATTCCGTCCTTTGCCAGCAGAACTGAGCATCCCGGGGTGGCCCCGTTTTTAATGGCCAGATTGGCAATGGAGTCAATTTTATATAATGCGGCAGAATTTATTCCGAGTTCTTCAGGAACACCATATTTTAATCTGACTGCATGTTCAACGAGCAAACCTGTTCCTGCAGGATATTTTGAAGATCCGGTAACCGGAAGTTTTCCTTTAGCAGGGATACCTCCGAAAATTAGTTGTGCAGAAAGATCATTAGTAACCTTTGTATCGAAATATGACATTACAATGGCTTCAATTCCTTTTACATCATCAAAAAGTTTGAGGGAATATGGATTTGCAAACACATCAAGAATTACTTTTTTCGTAGCGGCTACTTTACCTGTAAAATCAACTGCAACGGTTGAAATTCCATAATTTTTTGAAATAACCTGGTTTGTATTGTGAAAGCTGATTATCACAAGATTATAAGGAGTAAGTTTTTTAAGAAGGGCATTGCATTCCTCGGCGGTTGGGGCTTTTGGCAGACTATAATTATCGGTTTTTTTGTAGCGGGTCAGGGTTTTCTGAAAACTGTTGTTAACCGGATCTCCAATTACGACAGATGCTATTTTTAGGGTATCCAGACTTTTAAGAGGAATGAGACCATCTTTGTTTTTAACCAGTGTAAGTGCATTTTCGATAAGCTTTCTGTTGAGCAATGTAGCTTCAGAAGAGTTCAGATCAGTTTGAAGGTTTGCAAGGTCAATGGGTTTATACTTGTCTAGACCAGCCCATTTTTTAAATTTCAGTATTTTCTTACATCTGTCATCAATATCTTTTTGTGATATTTCTCCGTTTGCAATAGCCTCTTTAATTTTTTGAATGGCTTTGGGCACATCCTGAGGAAACAGGAGAACATCATTTCCGGCAATCAGGGCTTTTACTTCCACATCTCCGGGTTGAAAGTATTTTGTAACTCCGCCCATATTGAGCGCGTCAGTAAATATCAATCCTTTAAACCCAAGTTTATTTTTAAGGTATTCTGTGACCACTACTCTTGAAAGAGTTGTGGCAAGATTTTCTGTAGCATCCAGTGAAGGAACATATAAATGAGCCACCATCATACTGCCCACTCCTTCTTTGATCAACTCTCTGAATGGAAAAAATTCCAAAGTATCGAGTCTTTGAGTTGAATGGTTAATTACCGGTAATGATTTGTGTGAATCTGTGTCGGTGTCACCATGTCCGGGAAAATGTTTGGCACAAGCAAGCACACCATTGTCCTGCATGCCTTTCATGTAAGAAATTCCCTTGGATGCCACATTTCTTTTATTTTCGCCAAAAGATCTGAATCCGATCACCGGGTTGTTTCGGTTGTTGTTTACATCCACCACAGGGGCAAAATTCACATGAACTCCCATTCTTTTGCACTGACGGGCAATTTCGACACCCATTTTATAAATGAGTGTATTATCCTGAATAGCGCCTAAAACAATTTGTTTGGGAAAGTTAAAAGTTGAATCAAGCCGCATTGACAATCCCCATTCAGCATCCATTGCAATAAAAAGCGGAACTTTGGAAAGAGACTGATATTGGTTTGTAAGTTGGGCTTGCCTTACTGGTCCGCCCTGCATAAAAATAAGTCCGCCAATCTTATAATCTTTTATCAACTTGGTAATTTCATCAATATGCACCTGATCCTTATTGGAATATGCCGAAACCATGATAAGCTGGGCAATTCTTTCGTCGGGCGTTAAATTGTTAAAAACCTTATTAACCCATACGGTATCAGCACTCAAAAAAGCAGGATCCGACTCAGTCATTAAAATTTGTCGGTAATCGTTATTTTCAGTTGAAGGAGCACCAGAAATAAAAAAGCTTAATAAAACCAGAGCAAATATTTTGAATATCATAAAAAGTCAGTATTTAAAAAAGTTTCAAGGGAAACTTATTTACAAATAATTATAACGTCAAAAATAAAAAAGCAGATATAATATTGTATTAAAAACTGATTAGTTTATTAACAAACTTGTGTTTATTGTAATTTGTACTGAAGATATAAATGAAATGTTAGTGGAAAGTGGTTAACCTGACAACTAATTTTAGTCTGTCAGTAGTGAAAATTTTTCAAAAAAAAGGGCCGCCAAAGGCAGCCCGTAATTTTTTTTTCAAAGAAATTATTAATAGCTTGATCTCCTGGTATTACCCCTATCCTGGCCGCCGCCGGAATTTCCGTGATAATTACCACCGCCACGGTTAAATCCGCCGCCACGGTTGAATCCACCACCACGGTTTCCACCGCCAAAACCACCTTTTCTTTGATCGGGTTTTCTTTCTTCTGCTTTGTTAACAACAATTTTTCTGCTGTCAATTTCAGCCTCATGTAATTCCTCGATGGCTTTCTGTGCCTTTTCATCATCTGGCATCTCAACAAAACCAAAACCCTTGCTCCTGCCTGAGAATTTGTCTTTAATAATTTTAGCCGAGGTAACTTCCCCGTACTCTTCAAAAATTTGCTTTAATTCAGCCTCTTCCATATCATAGGGCAGGCTTCCAACGAAAATGTTCATAAAAAATTAATTAATTAGTACTAAATTTTATGCAAAAATAAGCTAATTAATTGATTAATCGACAAAAACAGTCCAAATATTATGATTATTTTTCTATTGTTTTATTAACGCACTGTAAATGTGATTGTTAAATAAATTATTTTTCTTTGCTTTATGCTTAGAAATATTAATTTATCTTTGCACTTTATTTAAAACTTATTCAAAATGAAAACAAATTTTATTTTAGCCGCTCTTTTATTATTCGTTTTTTCAGGAAAAATTTTTGCTCAGGATTGTCCTCAGTATTATCCAATAACCATGGGTTCCAGTTGGGAAACTCAATCTTTTGATGCGAAAGATAAAATTACCGGAACAACCAAATCAAAAGTATTAACCTACACCACTTCGGCCACAGGATATAATATGAGTATTGAAACTGAAAGTTCTGATGATAAAGGAAAAAATACTGTTAAGATGGTTTATGCAATGAAATGTGAAAATGGGATTTTTTACATTGATATGAAAAACTTTCTTGATCCAACTGTTTCTGAACAATACAAAGATATGCAGGTATCTTATGATGTAACTGATATGGAAATGCCATCGAGCCTGACAGTTGGAACAACCCTTAAGGATGCAAGTCTGAAAATGACCATCAGCAATCAGGGTATGACACTTATGACAATAACTGTATTTACTACTAACCGCAAAATTGAAAGCAAGGAAACCATTACCGTTCCTGCAGGTACATTCGAAGCGTACAAATTAACTTATGATACTGAAACTAAAATGATGTTCAAAGTAAAAACCCATACAGTTGAATACTGGGTTCCCGGAAAAGGTATTATTCGCTCAGAACAATACAATGACAAAGATAAACTTCAGGGATACAGTGTTATGAAAAGCATGTCTTAAAAAAGAAATCTTTTCTTGTACCGTTCCTGAAATAAAAAAAAATAAGATAATTTTGGTTTTTAATATTTTTTTCCCATTTTTAGCACATAATTGATTATTAACCTTTAATATTTTTTACTATGAAGAATTTAACATTGTTGATTGTTGCGATTTTCGCAATTTCTTTTATTCTGCCTTCATGCGGCGGAGGACTTGAAGGTGATGTAAAAGCATTAGCTGAAAAAAGATGCGAATGCAAAAAACTGGATGGTGATGATAAAGACAAATGCAAAGATGAGCTGGATGAAATGGAAGAAGGCCTTGAAAAAAAGGTAAAAGACATGGACAAAGGCGAACAGGAAAAACTTGAAAAAGTTTACAAAGAAACTTACGAAGCCTGCAAAGAAAAAGATAAAGAATAAAAAAAAGCCCGGTTGTCCGGGCTTTTTTTTTACTTCTTAATGCTTTCCTATATTAATCCCCTTGATTTTAATTCCAGATATTTGTTTATTGAATTCGCCGCTAATTCATTGGGTTTATTCATAATTACCTGTATACCGTATTGTTTTAATTCATGTATTATCTGATGCTTGTCGTTTACTAATTTTACAGCAATGGTTTTCAAATATATTTCCTCAAGATTTGCACTATCGGTTTTTGAATATTCAGTTATATCAGTATTTTCAAAAAACATTACCACAAGCAGGTGGTTTCGGTTTATTTTCCTGAGAATGGGCAACACTCTATGCAAGGAGTATATGCTTTCAAAATTCAGGTATAGGAAAATCAGGGATCTGAAACGTACCACATTTTTCAAAACCATATACAGTTTTTCATAATTTGCCTCTAACTTGCTTTCCTGTACTTTGTAAAGCGCTTCCAAAACAGTTCTCAACTGGTTGCGGCTCCGCTCTGCCGGCACTACCCGGTCAATTTCATTTGAAAAAGTAATCAGTCCGGCTTTATCATGCTTCTGCAAAGCTGTATTCAATATTACCAGTGAAGTATTGATTGAATAATCGAGCAGACTCATTCCTTCGTGCGAAAGACTCATTGACCTGCTGATATCAATCAGGGCATAAACCTGCTGGGCTTTTTCGTCCTCGTATAAATTAACCATTAACGAGTTTCGTCGACTTGTGGCTTTCCAGTTTATTTTGCGGTAATCATCACCTGTTACATAGTTTTTGATTTCTTCGAATTCAGATCCTCCTCCCAGTCGTCTGATTTTCTTAATCCCATAAAACTGCGACATCTTTTTGAGTGTCTTGAGTTCAAATTTTCTCATCTGAATCACCGAAGGGTAAACCGGCACCATTTTGCCACACTTCACCCTGATTCTTCTTTCTGCCAATCCAATCAACGATTTCACATAAACATTCAGGTCTTGAAACTCATATTCGCCCCGAGTTAATGGCTTTAGTGAATACCTGAGTTTTTTGACCGCACCGGGAGCAAGGAACATGCTCATGGAAAAATTTCTTTCCTGAAACTGAACCGGAATTTCATCTATTAAATTGATAAACAAAGGCATTCCATAATTATTTTCAATATTGATATGAATTTCGTTTTCATCACCAACAGAAAATATCTTGGGTGTTTTGCGTCCGGCATTAACAATAGTCTTTTTCCCAAAAAGGAACAGGATATCCACAAAAGTCAGTGCAAACAAACTCAACAGGGCAATCTGGCCTGCATAAAAAAACAGATCCAGAAAAAAGCTGATGGCAAAAACCGCCACCACAATTCCCAGCAGCACAAAAAACCTGTCGGGCAGGTATAGATATCTGAACAGCCTTATCATCTGGGCACTTCTATCTTTTTAATTACTGATTTAATTACATCTTCTATTTCAGTTCCCTCAAGCTCTACTTCGGGCGAAAGTATCATTCGGTGATTCATTACCGGAACGGCAACATATTGGATATCATCAGGCGTAACAAATCCCCTACCATTGATTGCTGCCAGTGCCTTTGCAGATTTCATTATTGAAAGGGATGCTCTGGGTGATGCCCCCAGAAAGAGCTCGGGATTATTCCTGGTGCTGTCAACAATTGCAGCAATGTACTTAATGAGTTCATCCTTGATGAAGATTTTTTCAACTTCGCTCTGACAGTATTTTATTTCATCCGGACTGATAACCGGATTTACCGTATTTATCACGTTTGATGAAAAATCTTCGCGGAAACGTGTCAGAATCTGTATTTCTTCTGAAAGTGACGGATATTTCAGCTTTACCCTGAACAAAAACCTGTCGAGTTGAGCCTCGGGAAGCTTATAGGTTCCCTCCTGCTCAATGGGATTTTGTGTTGCCAATACCATAAACGGGAATCCCATTTTATAAGTGGTACCATCAACAGTTACCTGGCGCTCTTCCATTACCTCAAACAAAGCTGCCTGGGTTTTTGCAGGCGAACGGTTTATCTCATCAATCAATACGATATTTGAGAAAACCGGACCTTTAACAAAGTTAAATTCAGATGTTTTCAAATTGAAAATAGAAGTCCCCACGATGTCTGTTGGCATTAAATCAGGCGTGAACTGCATCCTCGAAAATCCTGTGGAAATGGACTTTGCGAGTAGTTTAGCTGAAACTGTTTTTGCAATTCCAGGTACACCTTCGAGCAGGATATGACCGTTGGTAAATAACCCAACAAGCATGAGATCTATCATTTCATCCTGTCCCACAACAACTTTATGAAGCTCGGTCCTTATTTTCTGAACCATTTCACGGATTCGGGCAATACCGGGATTTGCTGCTCCACCATACATCATTTCAGGGGCTGCGAAATTGCCTGCAACCTGACCTGGGTTTTGTGCGCTTTCAGAATGGGTTCCGTCGGCCGGAATGTTTTCATTTGCAGGTGTAAAATTGTTTTCTTCCATATTATTTACAGTTTTTATAAAATGTATCCAGGGCCAGATGGAACTGAATCAACAGGTCGCCGGATATCTGATTTTCATTAATATAATTGATTGTATTTACAATATATTGTATGTCTTTTAATGATGTTTCCGATTTTTCGGCAAGCCGCTCGGCAAATTTATTATCAATGGTTTTTGTTGAAATCCGGTAACGGTTTCTGACAAAAAGTGTGAAATTCCGTACTTTATAACCAGCCAGCTTCTGGTGGTCGTTTTGCTTGTAATAAAGCCGGCCTATTGTCTTGGCAAATTCCAGCGAGGTATTCACGTTTGGCAGGATAACCGGAATAATTCGCTGCCGGCGCTTTGATCTGAACAGGAAAAACATTACAACCAGCAAAACAAGCAGGTACCATGCCCAGCGGAGACTTTGCTGCGACAGGATATAGCTGAGCGGACTAACGGAATTTCTGTTTTTGGGTTTTTCAGTTATATTGCGGTCAACAGCCAACTTTTTATCCCAATAAATATTGGCAGGTTCCAGATATGAAAAAACCAGTGAGGCATGCTCATATCCCTTATCTTCTATCATATGAAAATTGGTAAAAGTAAGCGGCGTGCTATGCAAATACAAAACACCCTCACCATATGGGATTTTTACAAAATTTTCCTTTTCTCCAATATAGCCCAATATCTCATGTTCAGTGACAATTTTGTTGAAATAATCCCATTTATAAAATGAATCAAAATCCTTTTCTTTAAAATTAAAAGAAAACGGCCCGGCATTTTCATATTCAGTGAAAGTTGCATTTGCTTTGCGGGCAGTAAAAAATAAATTGCCGTCGTATTTTTTTGAATACCAATTATTTATCATATTCATCAGATCATCAGGAACAATGCGGGCAGAAATAAACCCCTGGTTACCTTTTGAAATAAAATCAAGGAAATCGCTGCAATCTTTGTAATCCCATCCCTGATAATCTCCTACAAAAATATAGATGGCCGGTTCCTCAAGATTTTCAAGGTCGGTTTCGGCAAAATTTGTTTTCAGGTCTTCGAATTCATAACCTTCGAAATAACCCTGTAACATTTCATAAATATAATATGTACCATAAGGATTTTTATCCTGATCCATATAGGTTTGTGACCAGTCAAAATTTTTATCCTTTTTTTTCTGCATACTAAAAAATACCAATGCAATAACAGCAACAGCTATACCTACGACAATCAATATGGTATAATTTTTTTTCAAATTTTCTTTTTGTTTATCTCCTCAATAAAACTTTTAAAAACAGGTGACAATTTGTTGAAAATATTTTCTTCAATCATGGCATTTCCGTACCAGATTTGCTCGTAAAACAATGTGAGATCTGAGAATCCGGTGTACAAATCAGATTTCCGGACTTCCATAAGATATTGGAAATTTGTTTTATCCTTTTGCCAGTTTATCAAATTTTTCATTGACAGTCCGCGGATTACCATCAGATAATATATCCTCACAGCCTGTCTGTAATCTTTATTTTCAAGAGATTCCCTCAGAAAACGCTCAAGGTCGGATTCGTGGATATGCTCATCTGCATCCTCAATGGAAAAAACTTTTTTGGCCGATACTTTCTTATTTCTGACAAAAATGTTGCTTTTGATGAGCTTGTAAAGGATAAAAATTATCAGAGCACCAATCAGTACATATAATACTATCTGTAAAACTGGTCCGGCATCACCAAACCAAGATGATTGACCGGGCAATTCAATGGGATTGGAATTTAGGTCCTCGGGTGGTTTCTGCTCCTCAGTATAATCAACCCCCTCGGTCATATCTTCCCATTCTTCACGGTCAAATTTTCGCAAATCCTCTCCGGCTGCTGATTTTGCTGAGAAAAAAAACAGAAGCAAAAATAAAATCAATATGAGGCATTTACTTTTTCCCATTTTTCTTTTTTTCTCCAATATTCCGGATGCTTTCCATCAAAGCGGGTGAAAAATTTATTTCAACAAGTGTGTAATACAACAATCCTGCTCCTGCCATCAGAAAAGCATAAATCAAAACAAAACCAATTACAATGAAAAAGGTTGTAAATAAAACAAAAGCCATGTGAAACATTTCAGGATCCAATGTGATATTTTGCATTAAAAAATCAAATAAAAAGGATATCATCGGAGAACAAACGATCATAAAATATCCAAATCCAAGCAGAAAAATAACCCCATACAGCCCTAATACCCTGGAAAAATTTCCTGCAATCAGTCCGTTCATTTTCTTAAAAGTAGTAAAAATCATTACCCGTTCCTTCACAACAATAAAAAAGAGCAATGACACCAATGGCAAGAAAAAAAGGAATAATATCCATACCAGTATATTCGATTTAATCAAAGCCAGGGCAATAAGAACAAGAACAGGAAGAATATTTAAGATTGACATTAAAGCAAAAATCACCAACTCGGAAAATTTAACTTTAACCTTGTAAGATCCTGATTCAGTAAGTTTCTTAATATAAAACAGTACTCCAAACGTTAAAACAAACATCACTGTTGTGTTAATCCACATCAGCGAATTGTAATCATTATACAAAAAGTAATTTTTCAGATAAGGCAAGGATGAGAACAGAAATTTCAATCCGCCATTATTATCCGAAACCTTGAAATTGTATGTATATCCCTCGGGAAGGTAATAGCGGATAAAAAGGACATATATTATTGAAGTCAAAACAGCAACTGAAATCAATTTGCCGAAATTTTTCTTAAAAACATTGAAAGTATCAATAAACAATTCGCCATTTGACTGAACAGTATTAACCGAAGGCACAATGAGGTTTTCAGGTTGCAATTTTGCGGTTTTTACCGGAACCAGTGATCCGCTGCGGTATTTATGCCAGGGAAGCCAAACAAAGTAAAACAAAATAAAAAGCAATGAAAGAAGGATGCTTGTTAACCTCACTGCATCAGGCACACCTGTATGTCTGGTGATAAAACTTTCAATAAATCCGGCAAGAATTATAAGCGGAGCAATTCCCAGCATAATAACTATGCCCCGTCGTGCCGACATTTGAAAAGACTGCCCGCGTGAATATGAGCCGGGAAAAACCAATCCCTGACCAAGTGTAATGCCTGCTGCTCCGGCAATTATTATACAGGAAATTTCAATGGTACCATGTTGCCAGATAGTGAGAAACGAATCGACAAAAAGACCTTTCTGCAAGAAATAATACTGAAAAGTTCCCACCATGATTCCGTTAAATATCAGAAAAGCTGCCGATCCCACTGAAAAAAGAACACCCATCACAAAAGTGTAAAAAGCCACCATCAGGTTGTTATAGGTTATTCCAAGAAACATATCGCCCTCGTTTCGGCTTTTATAAATAGCCATGGGATCGCCCATTTCGATATTGCGATCGGTCATTGAGATGTAATCCTGGCCTAAAATCACTGAAGGAAATGAAGGATCATTGGCAGATGAAACAATGCCCACAAGCATGGAAATTACAAAAATCGAGAAAGCCAGAATAAACTGTTTGCGTGTGTACCAAATCATTGAAGGGACCTCATCCTTCCAGAAAGTAACAAACCTGCCTGTACTGATTTTTTTGCTTTTGTAAATTTCGGGAAATATTTTTTGGGCAATATTGTTCAGATAAACACTCACCGAGCGGTTTGGGTAAAATGTTCTGGAATAGGAAAGATCATCGGTTACTTCAATAAAAAGCTCACTGAGCTTATCCGGATCTTTCTTTTTATCCTGCAAGATTTTCTCAAAATCTGACCATTTTTGTTTATTTTGCTCAATGAATTTTGTTTCTTGCATAACCCAAATACCAAGTTTAATTTTGTAAAAATATTAAAATAATGGAGAAACAAGACATGTAAGGGTGAGTTATTGCAAAAAAAAAGTATTTTTGAAAACCAGTAATTTTATATGCGCACGATTGACATCACAACATCACAAAAAGTGACCATTTCTTATGAAATTTCTTCATATCAGGAAAGAATGGTAGCCTATATCATTGATGTGCTGGTTATGGTGGCAAGCATATTGATTTTCAGAATTCTTACCAATTTATTATTCAATTCCCTTTCTCTGGATTATTTCCAGTATTTTGTGATTTTGCCCGTTATTTTCCTTTATACTCCGGTATCAGAGTTGATTTTCAGCGGGCAATCCATTGGAAAAAAGGCTATGGGAATTAAAATATTTAAAATCGACGGGTCAGAACTTTCAATAACGGATATTGCTATCAGATGGGCATTCAGGTCCATTGATATCTACCTTTCTTTGGGATCGGTTGCCACAGTGCTGATCAGTTCCTCACAATATGGACAGAGACTTGGTTGTCAGCTTTCCAATACTGCGGTAGTCAGACTGAAATCAAAACTGGAGTTTAGCTTAAAGGATATTTTGTCGATAAAATCTTCTGAAAATTATCAGGTTACTTATCCCGAAGTTAAGAAACTGCCCGAACAGGATATGGTGCTAATTAAAAAAACCATTGACCGATACAACAGGCATCCGAACAAAGCACACACCGAAGCCATCAGGTTGCTGGTTAAAAAAGTTTGTGCGCTGCTGTTGATAAGCGAACCGGAAAAAAACAAGCTTGTTTTCCTTCAGACATTACTCAAAGATTATGTGGTTTTAACAAGGTAAAAAGAATACGATGCTCATTGCAAACCAAAAAAAACAAACAAATATTGTCGAATACCTGCTGTACATGTGGCAGCTAGAAGATTTAATCAGGGCTTCAAATTTTGACATAAACCTGCTGTATGATAAAGTTATCTCAGGATACAAGGAAAACAGAAAAACCCTTGATGAAATTACCGAATGGTATTCAGAACTGATCATCAGCATGAAGCAGGAAGGACTGACCAAAACAGGCCATTTAAGTTACCTGAATGAAATTGTAAATTCCCTTCAAAAAAAACATGAACAACTGATAAAAAATAAAGACCAAGCCAAATATCATGAACTTTATGCATGGGCAGCTGTAAACATTAAAAAAATCAAAGAAAAATCAATAGAAAAAAACCAATCAGAAATTGAGTATGCATTAAACATGCTGTATGGCGTGCTGATGCTTCGGCTTAAAGGAAAACAAATATCTCAGGAAACCCTGTCGGCTTTAGCTACTGTTAGCGGGATGATGGCTTTTTTGGCTAAAAGTTATAAGGAGAATATTTAATTATAACTCGTTTTGCATATGAAATATATCTTCATTCTAATTTCTCTTATTTTTTTAACAAATAATGTTTATTCACAAGATACTACATATTCTTACTTTGATGAACACTGGGAAAAAACTTCCTTCAAAAAACGGGTATATTACAGACAATGTTTTAAAAATGATTCTGCCTGGGTTATAAAGGATTATTTCCGGAATGGTCAAATTCAGATGTTGGCAATCAGCAAGACGAAAAAGCAAAAAAACAGAACGGGTGATTACACATATTATTACTCAAACGGAAATGTCAAAAAAAAGTGCACTTTATTAAAAAATAAATATTCAGGCGAGTGTCAGGATTTTTTTGAATCCGGAAAAATATCATCAATAAAAAATTTTAATAAAGGACTCTTTGTTGGGAAATACATAAGTTATTACGAAAATGGTAATACTGAATCTGAAGGGTACTATGAGGAAGGAAAACAAAATGGCTTATGGGTTTACTATTATAAAGATGGCGGAATATGTTCTAAAGAGACATACCTAGATAATTCTTTGCTGAGTTATGAATGTTTCGATCAAAATGGTGCAAAAAAGGATTCTTGCATTTTAAACAGGTTTCCCGAATTTCCGGGGGGTAATTCAGGGCTTATTGACTTTTTATCAGCCAATTCCAAATATCCTGAAGAGGCTCTTAATAAAAATTTAAAAGGCACCGTAATGGTTGGTTTTCAAATTGATACAACCGGAAAAGTGTGCGAAATTGTAATATTAAAATCTGTTCATCCTATTCTTGACCAGGAAGCAAAAAAAGTCGTTGGAAAAATGCCTCTTTGGGTTCCGGGGATTCAGCACAATAGATTAGTCAGAGTCAGTTATCAGGTTCCTATAAAGTTCATTATTCCTCTTTTTTATTAGGTTTTCATTACTGTTTAAAATCATAGCCAATAATGACCTTTATCATTATTAATAATGGTATTTTTGCTGAATTTTGAATTTTCGTTCTTTTTTGATTAACTTATTGTAAATGAGGTTATATGTATAAGATTTCGAAACATCCGATTATTGAAGTTGGAATTCCTGAGAAAATATCTTTCTCCTTTGATGGCAAAACCGTTACAGGAGAAAAAGGATTCACTATTGCCGCAGCCCTTCACCAGGCAGGCTTTCCTGTTCACTCCCACTCCATACACCACCGCAACAGAAGTCTGGAATGCGGCATCGGAAAATGCGGCGCCTGCGAAATGCTTGTCGATGGTCAAATAAAAAGGATCTGTATCACAAAAATTGACAACGTTAAAGAGGTAAAGGAAATTCCGGCCGACTTTACTCCTCAATTCAACCTCATCAAAAAAGATTCACCGGTTAATGTATTCCGCACCGAAGTGGTGATTATTGGGGCCGGACCAGCCGGATTGGCTGCACGTGAGGAACTTAATAAGTTAAATATTTCAAATATTGTCATCGATAATAATGATAAAATCGGCGGACAGTTTCTTATGCAAACCCATCAGTTTTTTTTCTTTGAGAAAGAGAAAAAATTTGGCGGTATGCGCGGGTTTGATATCGCAAAAACTCTAGCCGGCGACAACCACGAGGGCATCTTCCTTAATTCTACCGTATGGGATATTCTTCAGGGTAAAAGGGTTGCTGTTAAAAACATCGAAACTGATGAAATTTTCTATGTTGACTGTAACCATCTGATCGTTGCAACGGGAGCAGTTCCTTTTATGCCGGCATTTGAAAATGATGACCTTCCCGGAGTTTACACCGCAGCAGTTGTACAAAAAATGATGAACAACGAACTTACACTGCTGGGCAAAAACGTTTTAACCGTTGGTGCAGGAAACATAGGTTACCTTACTTCATATCAGTTGCTTCAGGCAGGAGCTAATGTGAAAGCAATCATCGAAGCTCAGGACAAGGAAGGTGGCTTTCCGGTTCAGGCAAACAGGGTGCGAAGACAGGGTATTCCTGTAATTTTATCACATATTCTCATCGAAGCAATTCCCAATAAAACCCACGATGGTATTACCGGAGCGGTTGTTGCGGAATGTAAAAACTTCAAACCCATTCCAGGTACCGAAAAAATCATTGATGGAATTGATGTTATCAATATATGTACCGGACTTGTTCCCGATGATCAACTGCTCATTAAAGGAAATGAGGTTTTTGGAAGAGATTGTTTCGGAGTTGGTGATGCAATAAGAATTGGAGAAGGTACCTCGGCTGTTTTAAGAGGAAAACAAGCTGCTTTTGAAATTTTTGAAAGCATGAAAGTAAGGTACAATTACCATGATTATCTTACCGTTTCAAAAGAATATATTGATTCCCAACAACATCCGGTAAAAATTATCGATGATGCTTACCTGCCTTCACCTGAAAGGGCTGAAGCTAAACCTTTTGTTCTTATAGATTGTATTTACGGTTTTGCATGCAATCCATGCGCATTTGCCTGTCCGCACGGAGCAATTACCAAATCATCGACCAGTACTGTTCCCCAAATCGATTTTGATAAATGTATTGGCTGTATGGATTGTGTTTACCAATGTCCAGGGCTCGCAATTTTCGGATACAACCTCAAAAAAGACTGGCTTTTCCTCCCCATTGAGTTTGATATGGAAGAACATTCAAAGGTTTTTCTTGTTGATAATAATGGAAAAAGACTTGGTGAAGGGGTAATTGAAAAAGTTCTCCGAAAGTCAAATAAAACCCATATTGCCAGAGTAAAATCTTATGATGTACATGGCGAGAAACTTATGGATGTGCGCGGTTTTATTCTCAAAGAGAAATACCCTGAGAAAATTCAGTTTAAATCGCATGAGCCTGTAAAAACAGAATCTTATATCTGCCATTGTGATGATGTAAAACTTGAGGACATAGTAAAAATAGTTGGTGACCGTAAGTTCATTTCGGTTGATGAAATAAAACATACTACCCGTTTGGGAATGGGTGCATGCCGCGGAAAAAGATGTATTCCCCGTTTGAAACAAAAAATCAGGGATTACGGGATTACCATTGTGGGTGATGCCACTCCGCGCGGACCACTGTCTAACCAGCTGAGCATGGGCGAATTGTATCCTCAAAACAGGGAAGAAAAAATTATTACCAGCGCTACCGGAAAAACAAATAAAATTGTTAAAACCGAAGTTCTGATTGCAGGTGGTGGTATTGGTGGCTCTGCCCTTTTCAGATATTTTGCCGAAGCAGGTAAAAAACCTATCCTTATTAACGAAGGCAGGGGTGCTTCATGGAGAAATATTGCAGGCGGTCGTCCGGCTTTCTCAGTACCCGAACTCTCTGACATTGCGAAAAACAACCTTGAAATTTTCAAATCCCTGCAAAAGGTGTCAAATATTGATTTTCATTCCATCGAATATGTAAACTTTGCGCATGATGAAGCTACCTATAAGGCGCTGGAAGCCTCAATGGCATGGTCGGATGCACGAATGATCGGACCGAAGGATTTTAAATCACAGATATCGCCATTTATTAATCCCAATCTTGATAAATACTCTGCAGCTTTAATTACAAAAGACTGCTGGCAGGCCACTCCGGGCAAAGTAGTTGACCTGATCAGAAAAATAGGAATCAATGCGGGAGGTTCAGTATTGGAAGATTGTGCCCTTATTGACCTTCACAAATCAGGCAATAGCTATGTTGTTCTTGTTCAGAATCATAGCAAAGAATATATTGAATATCATGCTGATGTTTTTGTCAATGCTTTGGGACCTGAGGCAAATAAATTTGCCGGAAAACTGGGAATTGAAACAGGACTATTTCCTGTTAAGCATCAGGCGTTTATAACACGAAGACTCCCAATGATGGGTGTAAACGGTAAGCCTTTGAACATGCTCATCGACCGCAGAAAATATAAAGGATTTGGAGCAGTTTATGGCCAGCAGCTTGCTGAAACCGGTCAGATTATTGGTTGTGCCTCTCCTATCAACGAATACATGGAAGCAGATAAAAATTTGAAAATAAACAGTAAAGAGTTTATTGAAATTGCTTCTGAAGTTTTTGTTGACTGGATTCCAGAGCTTTCATCAGTTGGATACCAGGCAGTCTGGTCGGGTTATTACGTTGAACCCCGAATGATTCTTGACAATGAACTTGGATTGTTTGTTGGGTTGCGTGGACAGGGTTTCATGCTTGGTCAGTACCTTGCCAAAATGTATGTTGATAAAGCACTCGGAAAACCTGTGCCAGCATATTTCGAAAGGTTAAAACTTTCAGGCGACGGATTACCGGAAAAGGCTTTTAAATAGCATATTATCAGACACTAAACAAATAAAAGAGACACAAAATCATGTGTCTCTTTCTTTTTTACGGAAATATTCATTCCCAAGAAAAAATAAGTCTTACTTTTGCAAACTGTTTTATGGTTTATGAAAGACTTAACGGTTGGAAAAGAATCCGGATTGATTTTCAAATTTGCAATGCCCATGCTCATTGCAAACCTTTTTCAACAGGCCTATTCCATAATTGACCTTGTGATAATCGGGAATTCGCATATAGGAGAGCCCGGAATAGCTGCAATCACAAATTCCTTTCACATTATTTTCTCACTGATTGCCCTGATTATTGGCATTGCCATGGGCTTTAACATCATTATAGCACAGTATTTTGGAGCAAAGCAGATTGAAAAGGTCAAACTAACCATCGACACCATGCTGGTGGTAATTTTCGTTACATCGATCTGTGTTTCAATCTTGGGTGTTTTTATTGCCGAACCGATCTTTAACCTTGTCAATGTGCCCGAAAATGTGATGCCATTGGCTGTAAGGTATGTTCAGGTGTATTTCATGGGCGTTATTGCATTTTTTGGTTTCCATGGTATTTCAGCAATCCTGCGTGGAATCGGAGACTCGAAGACTCCGTTATATCTGATGATTGTGGCAGCTGTACTCAACATCATCCTCGAATGGCTTTTTATCATTGTTTTAAAGTGGGGCATTGAGTGGGCTGCTTTAGCAACAATTATTTCGCAAGGTGCGGTTTTCATTGCTTCAATTATTTACCTGAACAAAACACATAAGATTATCAGATTCTCATTTGACCGTTTGCGATTTGATAAATACATTACTAGAAAAGCCATTGAAATCGGCCTGCCCACCGGGGCACAGTCGGCTTTGGTAGGGTTTAGCATGCTGGCTATGCTCTGGATCATTAACCCGTTTGGAGAAACAGTTATTGCTGCATTCGGATCAGCAAGCAGACTTGATGCTTTGGCCGGTATGCCTGCCATGAATTTTGCTGCAGCACTGTCCATTTTTGTTAGTCAGAATATTGGTGCAGGAAAACTTGACAGAGTTAGAAAAGGGTTTTATGTCACCCTGTTAATGACCACGATTTTTGCTTTGATCATAACGGCAACAATGGTATTTTTCGGGGAATCTATGATGGGTATGTTTTCAGATGATCCTGCTGTTATAACAATAGGCCATGAATATTTAATTATTGTAAGTTCTTTTTACGTTTTGTTTACCACGATGTTTGTGATTGGCGGAGTGCTCAGAGGTGCTGGAGACACGTTGATTCCAATGTTCATTACGCTGTTCGCACTTTGGGCAGTACGCATTCCTCTGGCAAATTATCTTTCAAAAACCGATATTGGTGTTCACGGTATCTGGTGGTCAATTCCAATTGCATGGGCACTGGGTGTTTTATTAACTTTCCTGTATTACAAAACCGGACGATGGAAAAAGAAAAATGTGATTAAGGAAGAACTTACTGAAAAAGAAGTAGTTATTGCTCCATAAAAATTCAAATATAAATTACTTCAACCCTCTTTGCTTAATGGCATCCTCCATTCTGTGATAGTGGCAAATCATCACTTCATCATTTTCAAAATCCCATAAATGCAAGCCATTGCCTCTGCACCATTTGAATTCCCGGCAATCTTTGCAAACACCTTTTTTTGCCCAGGATTTGTCGCGCATGAGCTGATATTTATTTTCCCAAACATCAAGAAAGTCATCCTTATAAATATTGCCCTGCACCACTTTGTGGCTGTTGTTCGGGCAAACAGAAATGGATCCGTCAACAAGGATGGATGATATATTTATTCCGGCACGACAATAGGCAAAGCCATCGCGCACTTCATTTTCAAATTCGCCCAGAAAGCCCTCGCAGCCAAAAGACGCAATGATTTTCCCTTCCTGCCTGGTCTTTTTAATAAACTCCATGAGAGACAAAAACTGTTCATCATTTACCAATAATTCAGGATTTTCTTTAGCTCTGCCGATTGGGTCGATGGTAAAAATTCGCCATTTTCTTACACCAAGTGAAATCAGCAAATCCCTGACCTTTTCCAGTTCATTGAAATTACGTTGGTTCAGACAGGTAACCACATCAAAAACCAGATCTTTAGTGCCAACCAGCAATTTTACTGCATCAACCGCTTTATTAAAACCATCTTTATGTCCGCGCAGCCAATTGTGACTCGCTTCCATTCCGTCGAGACTAACAGTAACCGATCTGAGTCCTGATTTCAGTAAATTGGTGTACCGTTCTCGTGTAAGAGCAATCCCGTTTGTAACAAATCCCCAGGGATATCCTTGTTTATACAGTTCCAATCCAACCTGTTCAAGATCCTTTCTTACCAGGGGTTCGCCACCGGTAATCACAATCATTATTTTATTTGGATTATATTTTTTTGCAACCTGAGCGGTAATTTTAAGAAAATCTTCCGCAGGCATGTCCTGTATGGCGACATCTTTATGGCAGTCGCTGCCACAGTGCTGGCAATTAATATTGCAACGAAGGGTACATTCCCAGAAAAAATAATTCAGATCATGCAGTTTTGCCTGGGTTTTAACGTATCTTCTGAAGACATTTAATGCCAGACGTTTTTTAAAGGAAGGTCGAATACGCATCTTATACTTTGCTCTTTGTTTCAGTAGGGATATTCTGGTTGTTTTCAGGAACTGGCATATATGAATTTATATCAACACCGTATTTCACACTGACAGACTTTTTAGAACGGCAGCCAGTAAAAACTGTTACAAGAACAATAAGAAATGCACTGCTGAGTAGTAATATTTTTGTTTTAAATGACTTCATAATCATGAATTAAAATTATTGTCAAGGTGTTTTTCCACAATGTTTAAGGCTTTATAATCAACAGGCGGACCACCGTATTTTTGTTTTTTATTGGTGCGGCAGGAAGCAACTGACAATGAAAGTGTAAGCAAACCGACAACAACCAGGGTTAGCCTGAAAAAATTTGACTTTGATTTTAAAATTATTTTCATAATCAATAGGTGTTATTGGGTATACCATATTTTACTTCAATCTCATTTACCGGTTGCACTCCGTATTTTGTGGGTTGTACGTTATTTGGATTGTTGATGGGTTCAAAATTTACCGGAATACCGTATTTATTAGCAGGATAAGTAACAACTGTATCTTTAACGGTAACAGCAATGGAGTCCTTGGCTGGTTTTACTGTATCATCCTTGGCAGAAGTTTTTTCAGATCCTTTGCAGGATGTCATTGAAAAAAAACCAATAATACCCATATATGTCAGAACTTTCAGGTACAAACGTGATTGCAACCTTATGATTTTAATCTTCATCATTTTTTATTATTACTTTATATTCATCAACTCCGGTACCATAAGCAACCGGGTGGTTTTCCTTTATATATTGTTCTTGCTGCACTTTTATCTTGACTTTGGCAGTATCCAGTAATAAACTGTCTTTTTTTACTACCAGAGAAGCTGTATCCAATTTCTCAACCTTTGCCACAGAGTCGTTTAACTTATCATTGTTAACCTCTGAACTTTTCTTTTTTGAAGTACAACTTATTGCAACTGTCAATCCAAGAATAAAAAGAACTGCTTTAAAACAATGCAATTTAGCATATAAAAATATAATTGTCAATTTGTTTCCCATATATTTATTAACGCAAAAACCAAGCCATCTTTTCATTACTATTTCGTTATAACTGAATCAATAATATTTTTTTATCATTATTTCTAACTATCTCAACAACTGCTGTTTGACCAGGTTTCAATTTAGAAAGGCGCTGCATATATTCATAAATATCCTCAACTTTTTCGCCATTTATAGCAACTATCACATCACCTTTTACAATACCGGCATGATCAGCAGGGCCTCCTTTATTTACACCTCCCACTCCCATTCCTTTTACTTTTGTTGCAAAATCGGGTATAATTCCGAAAGTAACTTTCAGATTATTTCTTGAAGATTTTGTTTTTGAGCCGGCTTCCCTAAAACTCAAGCTATTTTGTCCCTTTTGAATCTGGTTCAGTAACTCAAAGGAAACACCCAAAATTTCTTTCATTCCCTTATAATTAATTTTTTCTTCGCTATCAGCGGGTGTATGATAATCGCCATGAATTCCCGAATTAAAATAAAGCACCGGAATATTCTCCGAATAAAAAGAGGCATGGTCAGAAGGGCCATATCCCTCGGCAGATCTGACAATTTCAATTTTTGATTTTTCAGAAACCATATTAAGCAATGAATCAAACTGCAAGGCTGTACCTGTTCCGCCCACTGATATTTTTTCCTCAAATCGTCCAATCATATCAAAATTAAGCATTGCAACAATTTTTTCCTTTGGAACAGGAAGATTTTCCACAAAATGTTTTGAACCCAGCAAGCCCATTTCCTCTGCTCCAAATGCAACAAAAATGATGCTTCTGTCGGTGCTGATTTTTGAAAACGCCCGTGCCAGCTCAATGATTCCCGCAACTCCCGAAGCATTATCATCTGCCCCATGATGAATTGCTTTTACATCAGGCTCGCGTGAACCGGAGCCCTGTCCGCCCATTCCCAAATGATCATAATGAGCCCCAACAACAATATACTGATCAGAATACATTAAATTATAACCCGGAATATAGGCCATAATATTATATGTTTCAGATTCATTAATTTTAATCTCAGCCGAACCATTTAAAATCTGGTCTGTTTCAAACGAAAAGGGCATTTTTGATTTGCAGATTCTGTTCTCAAGATTATCAATCATCATGGTATCGTTGTATCTGATCAAAATCTGGTCAGCTGTTTTTCTGGTTATGCTGATAACCGGGATACCTGCATCAGCTGCAATTTTATCAAAGCTCTGTGGTGGAAGCTGGTCATCTTTTTCGACCCTTTTACCTGTCACAAAAAGCACTCCGGCCGCCTTATGATCCACAGCGGTAATTACTTTTGATCTGAGTTTGGCATAATTAATAAACTTACTGTCGGGGTTGTCATTTTCAGGATCACTTCTTAAAATCAAAACCCATTTTCCTTCACAGTCAATGTTTTGATAATCATTCCAGGTAAATTTTTCTTCAGAGATATCAAAACCATAACCGGCAAAAACGACTTCGGCGGTTAATGAAGTATCTGATGAAAATGAAACCGGACTAAAATCCTTTTCCGGGATGAAATCAATGCCATCAAATGAAAGTTTATTGTTTTGCCCTGTTTCAAAGCCTGTAATTACTTTAAAAGATTGTAATTGAACATTATTTAACCGCATCAGTCCGGCATTCAATAGCTCACCGGCAATATAATCAGCAGCCACTTTATCTTCGGGTGTACCCGGAAAGCGACCTTTAAGAGAATCACCCGAAAGAAACAAGAGGTGTTTTTTCAGGTTTGTTTCTGAAAAATCAGGTGTTGTTTGAGAAAAAATCAATAAAGGAAGGAGGAGCAGTACAAAAATGACTTTCATGCGATATATTTTAATTTTTTTTCAAAAATACTAAAAAAATTAGCCACGAATACAAATTTGTAATGTATTCGTGGCTAAAGTATATGATGCCAATAAGATAAAACTTACCTTATGATGGAGACTTTCTTAATAAATTTACCAGCCGGGGTATTGAAATGGATAATATAAATTCCATCCGCACAGCTGTTAAAGTTAAGTTGCAGTTTGTTATCAGTGATATTTTTCGAGCTAATCCCGTCAATTTTTCTTCCAAATGAATCAAATACTTCAAAGGAAGCATCTTTTATCATGTCATTGTTAAGCTCAACAAAAACAATATCGGTAGAAGGAACAGGATAAACAGAAATTTGATTTGCAAAGAACTCACCAGCAGATGAAGCGTCTTCACACATATCCGGGAAAATTGCCAAAGCCAGGTTTTGTTCCCATGAACTTGCATCAGTATATGCATACCAGGCTCCGCCATCCCAACGTTCCCATGCAATACCGGGTGAAGTTTCACCGTCGGCATTGGAGGTGATAATAACTGTATCACCGGCTGTAGTGGGCAGAATTACGCCAACATAAAATGGTCCGGTAATATCAATCGGGGAAGCAAATTCAACATAGGTAAAATCAGCAATATCTTCTGTTGAAGGAAGATTGGCTACTATTGAGCTAATCGGAACAACTTTCTGACCAAGGACAGTATTTGGAGCACCACCTGTGCCATTATCATCCCAAACAGCTACCGTACAGTTTCCTGATCCTGTATTATTTGTTGTAAAGCAAAAATCAATGTACACACCCTGAATATAATCATAGGGTGAAAATGAAGAAATATAATTTGCCTTAGCTTCATCACTATAGCTGTTGTTACCATTCATATATGAATAAGTCATGGTTCCTGCAAGCGGATAAAGAAGTTCATCACATCCACCTGTTCCGGCAGGAACAACATGAATATAGTTGGTTTTAGTTTCAGTATCAGCGCCGCCATTAATAGTAAGAGTCACATTGTAGTCACCAACAGTGTTATAAACTACAGATGGATTGGTTGCTGTAGATGAAGTTGGTGTTCCGCCGGGAAATGACCAGCTGCGACTTGTAATGGTTCCGGTTGACAAATCTGTAAAAGCAACTGTTCCTCCAACTGTTACAGTGGTTGGTGTTCCTGAAAAATTAGCGACAGGAGAAGTACCAGTACAAGGATATGCAATACCCGGACAGGTTGTTGCACCGGTGCTTGAAGGATCAAGCCATGGTTTTAGCTGTGCTGCAGATGTTGTGCCATTAGATTCCCAATGATATGAAAATTTTCCATAGATATCAGGATCGTTTGGTGCATCACAATATGAAGAACCACCGGTAAGTGTACCAACAACCAGACTGCTGTTGTTGAAAATAGGAGATCCTGAAGAGCCACCTTCGGTAACACCATGATCGGTAACAGTTGCAGCCCAGATAACCTGCCAGTGGGTGGTATAGTAATTGGTAAGTGCACTTGTATAAGTTGAGATCTTTTTAATGTCACCGGCCGGATGGTGAATACCAACTCCATTGGCGCTTGCTGTGGTTGCTTTAGACCATCCATTGTAATAAGGAACATAAGTTCCAAAGGAAGTGCTGTTCAATTGAAGCAGGAGCATATCCGATTTTGAACCAACAGTGTTTGCTGCTTCAGCTTTTTTAGTTGCACCGGTTATAGAAACCTGGTAATATCCTGTTGTTGCTGCGCATGTTGATGCTTCATAGCCAAAATAAAATACCCATTGATTGAGGTCCGAAGCTGAAGCTCCTTCACTGCAATGGTATGCAGAAAGAAAATACGGAGTGCAGTTATTGGAAGTGTTGTTAACCAAAGAACCTGTACAGAGGTATGAATCACCGCCAATTAGGATTTCAATCCTTGCAACACCTTTCTTTTCGTCTTGCCATGTTGCACCCTCAGGGCACTGAATATTCACTTCGCATGCACCTGAAGCTTTCTCACTTTCCAAAGTAAATGCGGGTGAACGGTAGATATAATTTATTCCATGGATATACAGTTTAAGATCTCCAAGAATTTTTCCGGATTCATAGTATTCGAGAGTTACTTCATCTCCTCTGATTGCTTCATTGGCAAACTCTTCGCCTTTTAGATTTGTAGCATTTGAATATGCTCCAAGAAGCTGTTTTTTATCTTTATTGTACAAATACAGTTTTCCTCCGTAAGGTATCTGAAAATGTTTATACAAAACACCCAAACCCAGAGCACCTTCAGCTTTTATTGTCAGGCGCCATACTCTGCCTCCGTCGGGCAATTCGGTCCATGTTCCTGAATTTTCAGGTGTAAGATCGGTCCATATCACTTTTCCAAAACGATACAGTTCCTTTTCCTGTTCAGCAATTTCATCTTCTCTTTGAAGAGCCTGAACATCGGGAGCAGGTAAAGTGATAACATCAATATCATCACCCAGGTTTTGGGTAAAACTGGGTGGCGTTCCTCCATTGCCAACCTGAGCAAAGGAGCTGAATGAAAGTCCTGCAGCAAACAGCACTACAAGCAGTGTAATCAATAAGTAAGATTTTTTCATAAGCGTTGCTTTATAAGTGTATAATTAAACAGATCAAATTTAAATAATTCCTTGTTTAAAAAAAATAGCTGTGGTATATTTTTATATGCCTTAAGTAGAAAGTCAACTATAACTCGAGGTAAAATCGGGGTTATATGGCTTATCTCTGTTTGCCTTGTGATTTAATCTCCTCCCTGGGAGATTGCATCAAAACGACAGGTATATTCACATTTTCCGCATTTGGCGCATGCCTTTTTATCTATTTCAGCTATATGGACATCTCTTTTTATGGCAAAATAATCGGGGCAGGCATTCTGAATAATACATTCACCGCAGCTTGTGCATTTATTGCTGATGTATGGCGGAATATACTCATCGGGTTCCACATTATTAATTGCATCAAAGGGGCACGCATCTAATTGTATGCAATCACCGCAACTTGTACAATTTTCAGTGATAATTACCGGCAAATGATGTCCCGGCGGCTCTATCCTTGAAATTGCTCCCCATGGACACGCAATATTTTCTATGCAGATATTGCATCGGGTACAAATATCCCCGTGAATAACCGGCGATTCATATCCCGTAGGTTCTGCGGTATGAATATGCCCATATTGACAGCCATTGTTTGCCGTACAAGAGCCACAATGGGTACATAAATCCTGATTTATAAATGGCGTATGAAAATCTGCAGGAATATCACTTCTTATCGCGCCATAGGTGCAGGCACCATTATTAAAACAATCTCCGCAATGATTACAAAGTTCAGTATTGATCACTGAAGGATGTGAGTCGGAAGGTACAATTCTGTTTATTGCATTATATTCGCAGGCTGTGTAACATTGACCGCAATGATTGCAACTGGCAGCATCCTGCTGAACTTTGCAGGGAATAATTTCGTTCCACGGGCAGGCATCGGCACATTCACCACAGCGGGTACACAAACTATGGTTTATCTGGGCTTTTCCGCCTACAATAGTAATGGCTCCCTCGGGACAAGCACTTACACAATAATGTGGACCGCATCCACAAGTCGATTTTACCCGGTAATAATCATAACCACCAACCCATGAAAGGCAGTCGCCCTGCGTGGCGCAAACAGTCATGCAATCGCCACAGCCAACACAATTGGTAGAATTTACCGTATAATTGATAATTGAAATGTCAATGGCTCCCTGCGAGCATACCGGAACACACTGTCCACAATTGATACAATATGCAGCCAGAATGTAATAATTTATGGGTGTTACGTCAATGGCTCCCTGAGCACAATATGGTACACACTGACCACAATTTCGGCAATTAAGCTCATCAATGCTGTAATCAAGGTTGACAATATCAATTGCTTCTTCGGGACACACAGGCATGCACACGCCACAGCGGCGACAAATTGACTCATCAATGACATAATCAACAACCGAAATATTAATTGCATTCTCAGGACAAACAGGAACACACAGTCCGCACTCCTTGCACTTTGCCTGGTCAATAGAATAGCCAATTTTGCTTATATGAATAGCTTTTTCGGGACAAACCGGGACACATACCTGACATTCGATGCAATCCTCTGTATCTATGAAATATTCTGTTTTCTGTGGAAGAATGATGGCATTGTAATAACAGGGATCCAAACATTCGCCACAACCAATACATTTATGGGGATCAACATGATACATTCCATACGGACTGTCCTCTTTTCTGCAACCCTGCAATCCGGGCAGTGCCGATGCAACAGCTGCACCCACAACCATCAGGGAGGCTTTCTTCAGAAATGCCCGACGGTCAACATTTTCGTTTTTTTCTTTTTCGTCTTTCATACAAGAACTTAAAATGTAAACCTGAGTTCAAACCTTGCCATGTAATAAATTTCATCAAGCACGTCGGCTTCAATCCTACTGAACATGCCGGTTAGTTTAAAGTTTTTATATAATGTTTTTCCAATGGAAAAATCATATTCCCTGAAATGCTGATTTTCGAACTGGCCAACAACCTGAGCTTTAAGCTGCACCCTTATTTTTGGAAAATTATGACGGGCTGCCACTTGCATAAAAGGCATATCCACGGCATCCAGACGAAGTACTTCACCGGCAAAAAGATTGCTGAAAAGTGGAAAAACCTTTGCATCAGTATTTAAATCGTATTTCCCGATATATCCCAAAGTGAATAATGTCTGACTTCCCGAATCCCATGTCCAGGTGCGGTTAATCTTAGGATTGTAAACAATTGCATTGTTATCGGTTTTCAAATGTCCAAGAGCTTCTATCTGAAACTCAAAGTCATGAATATTGAGGGTTGTAAATCCGCCAAAATAGATTGGCATTTCTTTAACCCATGAACCAAACTCCTGATAATAAACAGCTCCGGCTTCTTTAATAAGCTTTTTTTCGGGCTCTGATTCAGATTCAAATTCGTCGGTTGATGAAAACTCATCGCTGCCTTTTTTCTTTTCGGGCGGAGTCCAGGTAAGAACCATAGCTCCGAAGTTAGTCTGGCCCGGCCGGTTTCCCAGGTGAGCCAGATCCCTATCCTTAACAACATTATATAAAAAGAAAACACTGCAAAAAGAGCCCTGACGGGAAAAATCCTTTCCAACAGTTGCCAGACCAGCATTAAATTTAAAATTTCCCATTTTCTGTCTGTAAGACAACCCAACACCTCTTTCATTAACCAAAAAATAGTCATCAATTTTCATAGAATGCAATCCGGCGATCAGACTTTTATTCTTGTTGCCATACTTATAAAACAGTTCACGTAAGCCAGGTTTTGTATTTTGGAAAGGCCCTTTAAGGTTTTCAGGGGCATCAAGTGAGTTGTACCATGCTTTATTTCCGCCTTCAAGGTAAAAAGTGCTTTTTTTAAAGGAATAGTTAAACCCGGCAAAAATCATGGCATTGCGAACACTGCGGTCATTCATCCATCCTTGTCCAACTGTCACTTCGACAGCCCATTCGACCGGAAATTTTTTACAGAAAGGTTTCAGGTGCGCACCAAGTTTTGATGGGCATGACCATTGGGCTGATAAGGGAATAATTGAAATCAGGAATATAAAAAGCAGCAGCTTTTTAGTCAATTGTGCACTCATTTTTGCAATATACAATGTCTTTATGTTTCTTGTTTTTTCTGAAAAATCCCAATCCGCTGCGATGGCAGGCATCCATGCAATCGCCACACGCAATACAGTCATTGTTATTCAGAACAGAATGTTTGTCTTTTCTAATAATAGCATCATATTTACAAGCATTGTTACACACTTTGCATCCGGCACACTCTCCTTTTAGTCCGACAACTGAGGCACCCGGAATTTTACTCACCAATCCGAGGGTAAGTCCGACCGGACAAGCAGATTTGCAGAAAGGCCTGTAAGAAAACAATGATGTGAGAAGAATCAATCCCATAAGTATTCCGGTGATTGTCAGATATTCCTCTTCAATATGCATATTAAAGATAGCTTTAAACGGGTCGATGCTGCAAAAATAAATACTTCCCATTACACCCAGCTGAACAATAAGAGCAGCAAGAAGTCCATACCTGATTATTTTCATGATTTTTACAGCCAATTCCCCTTTAAAAATATGATATTTAGATGGAAGGAAAAGGAATTCCTGAACGGCTCCGAGGTGGCAAACCCATCCGCACCATACTTTTCCGAAGATATAGGTAATTGGAATCAGACCTAAAAACCACACAAGATTTTGCCATGCAACATCATTTCCCATGACAATCAACAGGGTATCCTGGAAGCTGGAAAGCATGCAAGGGCATCCACCACGGTAAAAACCAAAAAGGAATAATGAAGCAAGAAGAATCAGTCCGCGCAGACTACGTGTTTGCCTGAATCTCACAAGAAATCCGGCAACAACGGCAAAAGCCAGAGCATATAATGACCATTCCAGTGTAATATCATAAACATAGTCGGGAGTGCCGGTTTCTTCCTTAACTTCATTAATGTTTTGAGGAAGTTCCTCCTCCTCAGAAACCTCTTCAAATTCGTTTCCGGCTTCTTCAAAATCATCCACTTCCTCGAAGTCATCAACTGCTTCGAAGTCATCAACCGCTTCAGTTTTGATGGTATCCTTTTCAACAGAAAAGCCGGCATATGCATTGATGCCGGCAAAATTCATTATTAGTAGCAGAATAATCAGCCCCAAAAATTTTTTCATACAGTCAGGTTTTTACTCAACAGGTGTACATTTAAGAGTCAGGGAACCAAATCCACCCTCTTTATCGCAGGTACGTGAGCCAATCAGCTGGATTTTTCCATCTTTGGTTCCGGTAACCTCAAGTTTCAGTTTTCTTACATACACACCACTTGAAACTTCTTCCCAATCTTTAGTTCCAACAACTTTAAGCCCTTTGGTTTTAAACTTGGTATCAGCAATTGCCAATGGACAAACTCTGTGAGTAAAAGTAACTTTAACATGCACAATAATCTCATCTCCAACTTTATAAATCTCTTTCTTTTCAGAAACAAGTTCAAATTCAAATTCACAGGCGAACAAATTTGTCGCTCCTGCAATGAAAAAGAATAAAAGTCCGGTTAAAAATATTTTTTTCATTTTTATTTTTTTTAATAATACTTACCATTATCGTACCAATTCTTCGCAAAATTATATCTTTTGATTGTTAAAAAAATCATAAATTACACAAATTGAAATAATTTGGAACAATTATAAATAATAGACAAATGTAGATATGTAGATTGATGGGCTTCTACGGGTTAAAACCCGCAGGTATGATTGGGGAACCACTTCGTGGTTGGTTTTATCTGCAACGCAGATGCCTGGGAGTTGCCGTGTGTTTTTATGTGCGGTATTTAAAACTTAAAGTCAAATTATGCGAGTTATACTCTTCTACGGGTTGAAACCCATAGGTATGGTTGGGGAACCACTTTGTGGTTGGTTGTTATCTGCAACGTAGATGCCTAGGGGGTTGCCGTGTATTTTATGCACGGTATCTCCTTTCCTTTGATTTACTATTGACTGTCAAAAAAGCAAGCATTAAAATTAACCAGAAACAGTTTTTTGGTTGGTCTGGTAAATCCGGTATAAAGCCAGCGGAGAAATTCAGTATTATTCATTTCGGGTTTAAAATACCCCTGATCAAGAAAAACCGTATCCCATTGTCCACCCTGTGCTTTGTGTCCGGTGATTGCATAAGCATATTTTACCTGAAGGGCATTAAAATGAGGATCGGATTTAATTTTCTCATTAAGTTCCTTTTTGTTTTTTGCATCTGCATATTCTTCGAGTACAGAATAATAAAGTTTTTTATTTTCATCAGCTGTTAAAGATGGGCCTTCAGAAGTCAGGGTGTCCAGAATTATTTTCATATCGGCCTCAAGATCATTATAATCTGCAAACACAGCGGTAATATCTGCAAAACGCAAACCAAATTGTTCATAAATTTTTTTAACTCTTGCCACCCTGATAATATCACCGTTTGCAATGAAGTTAATCTCACGATTGTCTTTCATCCAATGATAATTATTTTTGACAACCATCAGCAGGTCACCTGATTCCAATTCGCTTTCACGCCACAGAATTTTGTTGCGTATTCCCTGATTAAACTGGTTTGCCCTTTTATTTGACCTTGTAATAACAATAGTGTTTTCCACGCCGTTTTTGTCATAGGAATCGTTGATAAATTCGAGTAAATCATTTCCAGTGACAGGCACCACATCATCAAATCCATCAATATGCAAAATGGGAATGTCAACTTTTCCTGAATCAATAATATTTCTAATAGCTGTTGCGTTCATGAGAATCCCTGAATCTTCTGATTGCCTGACAATATCCTTTAAGAAAGCTTCACTCACATCAAGACCACAATATCTTAACTCGCGGATATCAAGTGCAGGGGAAATATCTAGTCCGACAGGCGGAAGCTGAGCTGTATCGCCAATCAGAATCAATTTACAGTTTTGCCCTGAAAAAACAAAATCTATAAGATCAGTTAACAGCTTTCCCGATCCAAAAGGTGAAAAATCACCCTGGGAATTAGAAAGCATTGAGGCTTCATCAACTATAAAAAAAGTATTTTTTGCGGGATTAAAATTAACTGCAAATACTCCAAAGCCCTCATTGCTGCTTCTTTGTCGGTATATTTTTTTATGTATGGTAAAGGCATCTTTTCCGGTATAAGAAGACAGGACCTTAGCTGCCCTGCCCGTTGGTGCCATTAGAACTGCATCAATTGAAAATTCAGCCAGAGTTTTAACCAGGGCATTGACCATAGTGGTTTTTCCTGTTCCGGCAAAACCTTTTATTAAAAAAGTTGCATGATTTTTGCTGTCTGAAATAAAAGCGGAAAGATGTGCAATCAGATTTTTTTGTCCGATGGTGGGCAAAAAACCCATGTTTTTAAGAAATATTTCTGAAATATGGTTATGCAGCATTTTTTTCTGTTAAATTTTTACGAATGCAATAATATGAATAAAAAAAAAATTAAATTTGCCACCGCATTATTAATTATTAAAAAAAGTAAAAATATATGTCAACACTTTTAGTAATTCTGGTCTTGGTATTAATAATACTGGGAGTTTTCACAAATAAAATTCTTGTTGCTGTTCCTGCGATAAAAATACCATTTATAATTGTATTATCAGTGGGTACTTTAGCTTTAGCTTATTTTATTTATGAAAGCATCATGCAACCGATTAGATTTAACGCTGAAAAAGAAATCAGATATGAAGCTGTTAAGAAAAAACTTATTGAAATTCGTGATGCAGAATTTGCTTATGAGGAAAAATACGGCAAATACACCGACAAATGGGACGTGTTAGTCAATTTCATCAAAAATGACTCACTGCCATTTGTAAGAATGAACGGTGAATTGATGGAATCCTTAACCAAGGATAAAGCTAAAGAACTAAATATAGAAATTACCAGGGATGTGCTCGAAAGAATTGGAATGGACAACAATCCTGATTCCATAATGGAAATACAACTAGATGAAGCTCGCGGAATAGCACTTGGTCTGATCAGGAGCAGAGCCCCTGAAGGAATGACCGAAGATGAAGCTGTAAGGAAAGGCTATGTTATCAGGGATACAACAATGATTCCGGTTCATGAAAAATTATTCCCGAAAGACCTTTACCCTAAGGGTTATGATGTAGATAAAATTATGATTGTACCATTTGCTGAAAACGAATCGTTTTTGTTACAGGCTGGAATGGTAACCGCTTTGGCTTCAGAACAGCCTGTATTTGAAGTTAGTGTGCTAAACACTGTGATTCTTAACGGAATGGATAAGCAGCTGATTATAAATTTTAACGATGAACTGAAAAACCTGAACAGATTTCAGGGGCTAAAAGTGGGAGATATTACTACGCCTAATGGTGGCGCAGGTAACTGGGATTAATAGCGTCTGTCTATAAAGCCCGCTAACTTCGTTATGCTTACTCCAAAAATGCTCATTTACATTAGTAAACTCCGCTTTTTGGAGTTTCGCAGGCCTCGTTATCGAACTTTATAGCTCAGACACTCGACTATATATACTGATATTAATTAAATAATATTACTGGATTGAACAACATAGTTGCTTTCGACGAAACATCAGATATAAATCAAACATCAAATTATAGTCTGTCCATCCGCTTATCAGCGGATGGATTTTCTTTTTGTATTCTCGATGAAATAAGAAATAAATATATCGGGATTAAACATTTTCCCATCGCTTTTGATCCCAAGCATTATCCTGAAAAAATTTCAGAGATATTTGAAAACGAAGAATACCTGTCAAGAAATTACAAAAAAGTAAGGGTGCTTTTTCAGGAATCAAGGTCCACTCTGATTCCACTTCCCCTTTTTGATCAGCAACATATTAAGGAACTTGCCGGATTTAATTTTGATTCAATTGAAGATGAAACTGTTTTGTTTAATAAAATACATAAAATAAACAGTTATACATTATTTCCTGTTAGTTTGAAAATCAAAGAGCTGATAGATAAAAAATTCAGCAATGTCCAATATTTTCACCAATCACAGCCGCTTATTGAAAATGCTTTGCATCAGGGAAAGGGCAAAAGCAATTCGGACCGCATTCACATTTCTGTAACAGGAAATAATATTGACATCTGTCTGATTAAATCTGCCAGGTTTGAACTATTCAATTCTTACAGTTTTTCTGCCATTCAGGATATTTTATATTATACCCTGAACCTTTATGAGCAGTTTAAAATTAGTCCTGACAAATCAGATCTTTGTCTTTCAGGCGAGATACAGAAGCATGATGAACTGTGGACAGGCTTTTCCAGATACATTCGAAACATTTCGCTTGAAATACCATCTGACATTCAATCAAGATCATACAAATTCAACGAACTGCCAGTTCATGCTTTTACTCATTTTTTAAATTTACCACAGTGCGAATAATCAGCGGAAAATACAAGGGCAAACAAATAATCGCACCAAAAAACATGAGTGTGAGGCCCACAACCGATTTTGCCCGTGAAGCATTGTTCAATATCCTGAATAATAATTTTGATTTTGAAGAAATCAGGGTGCTTGACCTGTTTGCCGGAACCGGATGCATAAGCTACGAATTCGGATCAAGGGGGTGCCCTTTCGTCAGGGCGGTGGATATCAACCACAAACAAATCCAGTTTATTGAATCCACATCAGCGAGAATGGAGTTCGTAAACTTCAGGGCAATTCAATCCGATGCTTTTAAATTTCTCAAAAACACTACAGAAAAATACGATATCATTTTTGCCGACCCGCCCTATGACATGGACGGGTTTGAAAAAATACCCCAGTTGGTTTTTGAAAGGCAATTGCTTTTAGAAGATGGATGGCTTATCCTCGAACACGGTGAAAGAAATTCTTTTGCTGACCATGAAAGGTTCAAAGAATTGCGAAAATACGGACAGGTGCATTTTAGTATTTTCGCTGAAAACGAAACCAAATGATCCTGTGATTCTATAATTTCAGCAATATTACACACTCCAAAAAACTTATTGATTTCATGCAACAAACAAAATAACAATTGTAAAATACAAAGGAAATTTTGTAATTACAAAGGAAATACCGATGCAATATATGTATTATCCAATAAGCATAAATGCAAATTGGACTAATACATATATGCAGTCGGTATAACCCGTTTATGCAGTTTATTTATTCTACAATTTCAAAATCTGCAGGAAGCATACTGTTGCCTGCCATTGCAACAATATAAAGCATTTCATTTTCAGAAAAATCACCGGTAATTGAACAATTTCCTCCACTTATAACAGATTTAACAACAGGAGCACATATCACTTCACCATCCAAAACAATTGCCACTGCCCTGTTCAAGTTCAATTTTGTAACTTCTGCCCATTTTTCGGCTTCAGGCTTCTTTAAGCTGATTTCTATTCCATGTCCACCGCTTACTTTATCTCTGGCATATTTGATACTCTTAATACCAGAGTTTCTAATAACACCTATGTTGTTTTTACAGGTTTTAAGGGCATATAAGCAGACTTCCTGATATGTTCCCGGTTTAGTCCAGGCAAATTTACAGTTTTCTATTTTTACTGTAAATAGATACTCATCAATTGCTGCAACTTCAGATACTGTAACGCAACCTGCTATTGAAGCTGAATTGTTTCCCGGGTTGGTTTTAAGCAGGGAAAACAGTTTATTGGTGTCATTAAGGAGAATTGCCAAACTATCCTGTCCATAGGTTTCATAAAAACCAAAATTACCTTTTTGCACAATCAACTTCTTAATAAAACTCATTTCAGGCTTCCCTGAATATAAAATGATGATTTGATTGTCTTCTTCGTTGACTTCAATGTTGAAATCTTCCTTACTGAAACTTTTCAATCTTTTTGCAATAATTTCCGCTGATTCATTTAATAAATCATCCGAAATGCCTTTATCAACTGTCTCGATTACTATCGAATTTTCCTTGGGTGCAGTTTTTTTTGTTTCACAAGTGGCAATACATCCAAACAGGATAATTGCTATTAATAAATATATTATTGTTTTCATTTTTAATAAAATTTAAGGTAATAAATTGCCTGAGAAGGCGTCATAAAAAATATTGTTCCGGATTATGCAACAAGTGGTAATTCAACCGAACGGGGTAAAAACAATAAATTATAATTTCTGTAAACTGATAATATATCAATAGCAAAATGAATATTCCGGAAACATGATAAAGCTAGTTTTGTTTTTTGATTTTCAAGATCAATCAAAAAGTTGACAGTTATCTTTTTAAGATAAATTTTATCTGTCAATAAAAATGCATCTTTTGATAGTTTGGTATTACTTTCCGGAAAATAAGCTATCGCTGGATGGTTATCTGAAAATAAATCCTGTGCAAGTTCATCCTGTGCAAGATTTATTTTTCTTACATCAGATTTTTCAGAAAAAGAAATCATCAACAGCAGAAACAGTACAGCAACCAGTAAACCTGAAAATGAATCAACGATATGGTGATTTTTCTTAATCATGCCACAAAGGTAATCATTTCATAAATATGTCTGTTATAACCAGCAAAAAATTTTAGTATTATTCTTTTATTTCAATACATCAAGTATGTTTTCCATGGCTTCTTTTGTCGATACAAACTGGTCAATCTTTCCGTAATTGCTGTTTACGGCATACACTATAGTAGTGCTGTCATCAGGAAAATATAGCATATTGGCATAATAGCCGATAGCATCACCACTGTGCATATAAGCAATTCCCTTAGATGTTTCAATTTTAAAGATTCCCAATCCGTAGTAAATTGGAAAGAACCCAGGGTCAGTTTCATCAGGCATTTTCCATGTCAGCATTTCATTTAGTGACTGATCACTAACAATCTGCCCATTCATTAATGTCTGAAAGAAAACACTCATGTCGTAAGGATTTGATATCAATCCGCCATCGGCAGTATAATAATCCCAACCGCTGAAATAGGTGCTTTCCAGAACCTGCAAATTGCTGTACATGTCAATATAACCCCGGACTATTCCTTCCGGAACATGATCTTTAGCTGCAAATTTTGTCAGTGTCATTCCCAAGGGACCAAATAATTTCTCCTCAAAAACCTCATAAAATGGTTTTCCCTCAATTTTTTCAATCAACATTCCCAGCAAAATATAGCCGGTATTTGAATATCTCACATCTTCATCCGATTGAAAATAGGCCTTTTTATTATATGCGTATTTCAATAAATCTTCGGGTTTCCATTCCCTGATCAGGTCATTCAGCGAGGCAGTCTGGAATTCAAGGTTCTGAATATAATTGTATATTCCTGATGAATGTTGAAGTAACTGCCGGATGGTTGCTATATCGGCATTTTCAATATTATCAATTACATCTCCCTGCAAATAATCGGAAATTTTATCGTCCAGATCAAGTTTACCTTCCTCTTTAAGCAGCAAAACAGTAACAGCAGTAAACATTTTCACCGTGGAGCCAACCCTGGATATATTGCAGGGCTTCATATCCACGTCATTATGCAGGTCAGATTTTCCGCTTGCCCCGACCCACATACCTGTCTGCGGGCGATACACCGACATGGTCACTCCCACCACTCCGTTTGATGTCATTTCATCCAATAATGCCTGATATTTATTATTGTCAGGGTTTGCAGCACTGCTGTCGGCAAAATTGAAGCTACAGTCATAAAACTCAGGTTTGATGTCCTCTCCTTTTCTACAGGAGTACAACAGGAGCAACACAAGTGAGATGTATATTATTTTAGTCATTTTTCTTTGCTTTTTTGTTTATAAAGAATTTTGCCCCGACATGCAAATTGACATGAGTCATGACTGGAATAAAATCAGGAGAATAAGGATATTCGGCCCATAACTGGTACCTGATAAAAATTTTACCATTGTTTATTTCTCCTTTTTTCAGATAATACCCAATATCAATGGAGAAAGAAGGGAATAATCTTGCATTTCCTTTGTCAGTCTTTTTAAGGTATTGCCCATCTGAAAATGAAAACTCTTCGGTTGTGGCAAAAGTGTGCATATAACCAATCCCGAACAGACCTTCAAAAGCCAGACCTGACTTTAACGTGCGTTCATAACCCAGTTCAGTATTAATTCCAGCTCCCTGAGCGAGGTAATTGTGATAGAAGTATGATATATTGGCCGTTTGAAAAAGTCTGGAATGTTCCTTTTCCTTATAATTAAATTCAGTTCCGACTAGAATGCCGGGATGAGCTGGGGTGGAAAAAAATCTTGTGAAAGGAATGGCAGTTGATTCGTTAAACAGGGAAATATTTACGGGAATGGCCCTCTCCTGTCCTTTTAAATCACCATAACTGCTCACGAAAATAATTACAACAATAAATAAGAATAATGTTTTGGTCATAATTTGGTTTTATTTCTCTTAAAGACAATTAATTTTTGGAAAGGATGCATAGATCCTGTTCTGATTCGGATTTTATTTTTTCAACCCTCTGGCCTTTAGTTCCGACGGCAGAATGCAGTTATAAATAAATCGGTTGACCGGAGTTTCAACGCCGTATTTTTCACCGAGTTTGATTACTGTTCCGTTTTGGTAATCAATTTCAGAAGGTCGTCCCTCCCATACATCGCGGGTTAATGAAGAAGTTGAATCATAAGGGAATGTTTCAATGAAAGATACGCTTTTTTCAACAAAGCCAGACTCAATGGCCACTCCGGCTTTCTGAGAAATCAGATAAATCTCATTCAGCAAGTCAATCATCATTTGCCGGGTTTCTCTTAATTCCCTTAATTCGCCATAAGTTGTTTTGGTAACGGCCAGTAGACCGCTGACGCAAATGGCAATAAATTTTTTCCAGATTTCTGATTCGATGTCGTTGGATATTTTTGAGCCAATCTCTGCTTTATCAAAAATTGTTTTGAGATTTCGGGTTCGTTCTGAATCAGATTTATTAAGTTCGCCAAAAACGATTGCCGGAGTCACCCCAAAATGGTTAATAACACCAGGTGCTTCAATTTTGCTGATTATCCTGCATAAACCGCCAAGAATATTTGATTTATCAATTGATTCCATTAATTCTTCAGTAGCTAAGACTCCATTTTGCAAAGGGATAATCGTGCTGTTCGAATGAATTATGGTTTTTATATCGTCACGGATTTCTTTAATCTGCCATGCTTTAACAGCAAGAATAACCAGATCAATTTCTTTTAAATCCTGAATATTGTCTGTAGCTTTTACGTTGTTTAAATGAAAATCACCGGAGATGCTTTTAACTGTCAGTCCGTTTTTTTTAATTGCCTTTAAATGCTCTCCCCTGGCGAGGAAAGTAACATCAAAACCGGCTTTTGCCATTCTGGCTCCAAAATACCCACCTACTCCGCCTGCTCCGATTATTGCTATTTTCATTGATGACTTATTAATTAATTTGATTTGTTGAAAAATAATAAATGCGATAGTTTCATTTAGTCAATGATCATCAATTTTTCTGTTGCAATGATTTTATTGTCCATGGTCAGGAAAACAAAATAAAGTCCACTCTTCAAATTATCGAAGTTCAAGGTGACAGTCCGTTCGCCAATGTTTTTTATATGTTTTACCGTTTGACCATAAATGTCAACAACAGTAATTACTGCCTGATTCAATTGAATGTCAGATTGTAAGACCGCCTGTGAATGGCATGGATTGGGAAAAATTTGCACAATCCCGGTATTTTGATTTTCATTTAAAGAGGTAATGTTATCATGCAATTTTGCCACAAAAAAATCTGGATAAGTTCCTGAAGCATCTGCATTGGTTAATATATTGGAGCCAAAGGCAAGAGTCGGGCCAATGTACTGTCCTGTGACCAATACATTCTGGTAGGTATCTGTTGTTATGCAAAAGCCCATTCCACCACTCCCTGAGTTTCCAATACTATCGGTAAATAGATTGAATCCAGAAGAATCATATTTTGCTATGTAAATGTAAGTATCAGCAATAAATCCGGTTGCCCAAAGGTTGCCATCCGGACCAACATCAATACCAAACCCCTGGTCTCCGCCAATTCCTCCCTGACTTTTTACCCAAATCATATTTCCAGACGCATCATATTTTGCAATAAAAATATCATCAGCATAACCAGTATATGCACTATTTGTTAAAGTATCATTTCCAAAAATAGCGATTTGGCTTCTGAAATAGCCTGTGATATATATATTATCATATGTGTCGCAACTTATTCCATTGCATTTTTCTTCATTTAAACCACCTGCAGTTTTTGTCCAAAGTACATTGCCGTTTTCATCATACTTTACAATAAAAATGTCACTGGAGCCCATAGATATGAGGGTGTCATTTTCAAATACTATGGATGTATTAGTATACCAACCTGAGACCAGGACATTTCCCTGGGAATCGATACAAATGCTATTAGAAAGAGCATCAATTGCATTTTTAGCCCACAAAGCTGTTCCAGAGGAGTCGTATTTAGCAATAAAAAAATCGCCATTGGTTCCGATTCTGGTCAGCGTGTCGTCTCCAAAAACAATTTCCGGACTATAAAACCCCCCTGTAATATAAATATTACCCATTAAATCTGTGCATATGTCATACCCTCTTTCGTAAAATATGCCGGTAGGATTTTTTGCCCAAAGAACATTTCCATTACTATCTAACTTTACTATAAAAATATCGGTTACTCCGGAGTTGAGCAGTGTGAAATCATCAAAGGAAATGGAATCACTTGCAAATCTTCCGGTTATCAATACATTTCCGTCAGGGTCGGTACATACACCATAAATTTCATCCCATGAGTTTCCGTTGGCTGTTTTTGCCCAAATAACATTACCCGAAGGTGAATATTTTATAATAAAAACATCACTTTTATCTCCAGTACTTATAGTGTTTATCAAAGTGTCGTTTTCAACAATCATATTCTGACCCAGAAAATCTCCTGCAACAAAAACATTTCCGTCAGCATCGGTGCAAACCGTCCTTCCTGTTTCAACATAATAATTATCTTCCGAACTTTCAGCCCAGAGCCATTCCGGTGTTTGTGCATGCAGCAATGTGGCAGAAAACAAAATTGTCCAAATAAATAAAGCTTTTTTCATTTCTATGATTGTTAAAGTTTAACCTCCCATTCTTTTCTCAAAATCGCAAAAACCAAATCATCCACCCACTCCTCATTTTTTAAAATGCTTTCTTTAAAATGCGCTTCTTGTCTGAATCCCAACTTTTTCACCAATTTTATTGAACCGGTATTTTCGGGATCGATGGAAGCAATAATCCGGTGTTTATTCAAATCTTCAAAAAGAAACCTCATAATTTCGGTCAGGGCTTCGCTTGCAAAACCAAGATTCTGATGTTTTTTTGAAATGGTACAACCCAATTCGACCTGCTTATATTCAGGGTCAAAAAAATGCAGTCCGGCATCGCCGATAAGTTCTCCGGTTTCCTTAATTAAAATGACAAACTGAAACCATGTGCCATCAAGATTGATGGTTGAAGAAACCCTGTTTTCAATAAAATCGGCAACATCATCAATTGTTTTTGGAATCCAGCCCTGATATTTATTGGTAACAGAATCTGAACGATAAGAGTAAACAGATTCGGCATCGGTTTTTTGGATTGGGCGAATAACTAATCTTTTGGAGATAAGTTGATTGGAATTCATTTTGCAGGACTTTGCTTTGTTTTAACTATTTTAAAAAACTCATTCAACTCGGTTTTTCTTAATTTGTCCAGATCGTGCCACCGAATTCCCTGAACAGCTCCTTCTAAAGCATAAAGCATGTTTATACAGGCTGATTGATCGACCGTGGCAAGTTTAATAAATGCATTTTCGCTTCCTGCAGCAATTAAATCCTCAGCTGATTCAATGCCAACCAAATTGAGCTTTTCAGAAAGTGTCTTTCCCAAATTTGGAAGATTTGCTAATTCTGATTTTTTCATAACATCGAAAAAAAAATAAAGATAAGGATTTTATTACCTTATAATTACAATTTTGTCTTTGAATATTTCCACAAAAACAGCACATTTATATCCCTATCAGTTCAGTTTATCATTACGAAGCACGAAGCCATCTTCCATTTAAGATACGATTACTTATTAAGAGACTCAGACATGTTTCTTAATTTATAAAGAATCATTTATTTACCATTTGTTTAATTGCCCTTGATTTAATAAATTGCAGAAAACTTGTTTATCAAACATGCTTTATGGATTATTTTCAGATTTCAAAATATGAGCCCGGACTTGAACATGAAATTCATCTGTTGATTAAGAAAGTTTATGATGAATTTGTTTCAGGCGATTACTCTGAAGAGGGCAATCGCTTTTTTTATGAATGGATTGATCCTGAAAAAATTGCTGAAAGGCAAAAAAACCAAAACACCATACTGCTGGCTGTGATTGATAATAGAATTGTCGGGATGATTGAACTCAGGGACAACCGCAACATCTCCCTTCTTTTTGTTGATAAAAACCACCAGGGAAAAGGCATTGCTAAAGCTTTATTCAAGGAATCTCTGAAAAAATGTGTTCCTGCCGGCTCATTGCCCGATAAGTTTTATGTACATGCATCGCCCTACTCTATTCCTGTTTACAAAAAACTTGGATTTACTGAAACTGATGTGATGCAGGAACAATTCGGAATAAAATATTTACCTATGGAAATGATTTTAAAAAAATGAAAATAACAATTGCAATTATCGTCTCTGTGCTTTCATCTGTCTGTTCATTCGGACAAACTACTGAATGGCATTTTTATGAATATCCGGTAATAAAAAATGACAGTCTGCTTAACAAACTTCAATCAAAACTCATAGATGACTGGAATTTAAAAGTATCAAACGACACTCTTTTTACAGAAAGTAAAAACTACATCTGGATTGATTTTTACAACAGTGCAGGTGCTCCGCATGATGATCCGGAATATGCAAAATTTACCGATGAATATCTGCAAAAAAACGGCCGAAAAACAAAAATGATTGTTCTTTTCGATATTCAGAATAAGTGGGATGCCCAAAAAATTTCACAAGCTGAAAATGAAAATAAAAAAATATATGCCGAGACCGACAGTCTCATTTACAAATATAAACTCGATCATTTAAAACGGTCGTACCGGTATTCTGAAGAGCTGATCTGGGGTGCAACCGAAGATGAAGAAAAAAGATTTGAAGAATACAAGATTGAAAAAGAAAAAATACTTCAGAAAATAACAGAAATTCCAATTTACAACAGTCAGAATTACAGTCTTTTTGTCATTTCCAAAACCTGGTATTTTTCAAATAAGTCTTATTATATGTTGCCAATGATATATCCCGATGTAGAAGAAAAAAAGGTTTTTGTTTTAGAAAATATTATTGATGAGGTATTGAGAAACGATTTATAGATAGAATGAATGACTCAAATAATGAAAAAATAGCAGTCCCATCGTTTTTATATGGAAAGTTTGCTGATGTGAAGCGTGAAACAGGTAAAGTGGTTTCGAGACTCAAAAAAGGCGTTCCTGTTGGTGAAATCGTCTCTAATTATGATTTTATTGAAATTGGATCTGTACCCGGAAAATTGGTTCTTGACGGTCCAAACCCACTAACTGGAATCCAGGAGCATTTTAATTTGTTTGCTTTGCCCAGATTATTGGTGGTTCCCATGCTTGAAGGAATCAATAAAAAAGATGAAACATTTAATCAATTAATACAGAATTTTTTTTCTGACATGATGGGAAATTTCTGGTCCCATTTGGTTTTGTCATGTGGGCAAAGCGTTTATAATTTCTACAACAGCGAGCAAAACAGAATTTTTTATCTTAAAAACCTGATAATATTTCAGGATAAATATGTTTCAATCAATTCATTTTTTGATGGTCTTCCTTTTGAGTTCTGGAATCCGGAACATGGCCATGTAAAAATTGATATCATATTTGACCATCCTAATTTTATTGCGAAATTTGTTTTAGGAAATCTGGATTATTATAAAAACAATCCGCCACAGCAGGAAATGAATAGTCTGTTAATTAAAAATCCCTTATCAGATCTTTTAAATGAACCCAATCTGAAAAAATACATAAATGAAAGCACCTTCTGAAAAACAAATACTTACAATACTCATTCTGTTATCAGTATTGCTGAGTTATTGCTCCGGGCAAAAATCAAAAAACGAAGATGATAAAGGTGGAAAAACAAAAACTCCGGAGGTAATTTTTGAGATTGAACAAAACGGAGTCAATATAAAACCCGAAAAAAATATTTTTAGTCTGAACAGATCGCCTTTTACCATCCGGTTAAAAATGGTCAATATTGACGGGGCCTATGTCAGCACCTCATTTGATGGTTATTATTACAATCTCACCGATTCAATTGATATGAAAAGATTGCCGGCCATTATCCTTCCCGAATATGGGAAAAATATGGAAAAGGAAATATATATAGATTCTGTTGCATTTCATTTCTGGTGCTCCTGTCCCGAAGATTTGCCCCCCTATTTCACAAATACATTCGATAAAATCACAACAATTGGCGACACCATTATTGGTGAAAGGACAATAGAAAATTACTGGTCTAATAAAACAGACTATAAAATTGAAACCATCAGCAGCGATATTTACATTATGCTGTTAGTGGTCGAGCACAAAAACCAGCAACCGGTAAAAGAACTTAACAGGCAGAAATATATTATCAGGTTTGCCGTGAACAAAAATGAACATCACAGGGGATTCATATATAGAATTTTTTCAAACAACAGTTTGTATTATTAATTACCATTTAATATATTGCCAAAAAAAACACTATGAAAAATCTATTTACATTTATTAGTTGTGCACTAATTATATTCATTGCTGTTTCATGCAATCAGGAAAAAAAAGAAACTGAAAAAGAAACAAAAAAAGAAACTGTCGAAAAAAAGGACTCAGTTGCCAGTCCGGCCCCAATAATTGTAAATACTCCGGATGATGCCATCAAAGCACTAAAAGACGGAAATATCAGATTCACCGAAAACAAACTGGTCAACACCAATTATCCCGAAAGAATTCAGCAAACCAAAGAGGGCCAAACGCCTCATTCTGTAGTGTTAACCTGTATGGATTCGAGAGTACCGCCCGAAATTATTTTCGATCAGGGAATTGGAAATATTTTTACCCTTCGCGTTGCAGGAAATATTGAAGATGACAATGTACTTGGAAGCATGGAGTATGCAGTGGAACATGCCAAATCAAAGCTCATAGTCGTGATGGGGCATAATCATTGCGGAGCAGTAACCGGAGCAGTACATGATTATGAACTTGGTAACCTGACACAATTGCTTGAACAAATCAAACCAGCCATTAAATCTGACCCCGAAAAACCCGAAACTGTTGATGAAACAGCCAAAAACAATGTAAGCCTGACAATTGAAGATATTTTGAAAAAAAGCAAAATCATCAGGGAAATGGTTGAGAAAAAAGAAATTTCCATTGTTGGTGCATTTTATGACCTTGAAACAGGATTGGTTAGTTTTATGGAATAAACGAATAATTAGTGACCAAATACTTATTAATATTACTCTTTTATGTGCTTTCCACACACAGCATGATGTGTGCTGACATTCCTGACTACGAAAGTCATACAATTATTCACGATGGTTTAAAAAGAACCTACCTTGTTCACTTTCCCAAAAACATGGACAAAAAGTCAAGGAGGCCATTAATAATTGCTTTGCATGGCGGATTGGGCAACGGGAAAAGAATGATGGAACTTACCTCCTATAAATTCAATGAGTTGTCGGATAAGGAAAATTTCATTGTTGTTTATCCTGATGGCATTGGTAAGAACTGGAATGACGGGAGGAAAAATATGCCGGGACGATATAAAGCACACAACAGGAATATTGATGACGTTGGATTTATTTCAACGCTCATTGATACGATGGTAAATTACTATAATGTTGATTCAACACGTGTTTTTGTTACAGGGATGTCAAACGGGGCAATAATGAGTCAAAGGCTGGCCATCGAGCTAAGCGACAAAATTGCAGCCGCTGCTCCGGTTTGCGGAAATATTCCTGAAGATTTGGAAAGCACTCCAAAAAATGCAGTTGCAATGATGATTATCAATGGCACAAAAGATCCGCTCGTTCCTTATGATGGAGGATATGTACATTTCGGCAAAAAAAAACTTGGAAAAGTTTGTTCAACTGATGAATCTATAAAATTTTGGGTAAAACATAACCAGGTAAAAACAGATCCTGTAACGACTAAAATTGAGAATATTAATATTTCAGATAGCTGCAATATTGAAAAAACCACCTATTTTACTCCCTGCAATTGTAAAAATGTGGTATTGATTAGCGTGAAAAACGGAGGTCACACCTGGCCCGGGGGAAAACAGTATTTAGGTAAAAAACTTATAGGAAATACCAACAGGGATATTGATGCATGTCAGGTTATCTGGGATTTTTTCAATGTGCAGTTTGTTTCCTTATATGATTAGAAATATTTTGAGTTTGTAAAGACCTCCAGCTTTTGCATTCAAACCCGTTCTGCAACCAAAAACATATTGCTATATATCATATCAATCGTATCCATATTTTAAGTAATTTTGTATCTTGCAATTTTTAAGTAAACTCTTATAAAGATATTATATGGAATTCAACATTCAGGAAATCAAAAGCAAGCACAAAGTTCTTAAAACCTGGTCGTATAAATGGGCGCCCATTGATAAAGGTTACAACAACAGAACTTTGTATGTAAACGTGTCTGACAATACTGTAGAAGAAAAGCCGGTTTCTAAACTGATGAAAGAAAAATTCATTGGAGGAAAAGGTTTTGGTTTAAAGCTTCTTTGGGATGCAACAGATGCAAAAACTCCCTGGAATGATCCTAAAAATGAGATTGTTATTTCAGGTGGTCCGATTTGTGGTATTACCCAATATTCCGGAACCGGAAAAGCCATCGTGGTAAGTATATCCCCTCAAACTGATTCTGTTATGGACAGTAATGTGGGTGGATTTTTTGGTCCATTCCTTAAGTTCTGCGGATTCGACGCCCTTGAAATTCAGGGAAAATCATCAAAGGAAGTCATAGTAGTTATTGATGAAACACGTGAAGTTGTTGAAATCATTGAAGCTCCGGACGAAGCCATCGACAGTCATATACTGGCCGAGCAACTTACAGAAATGTATGCCGACGAGGAAAAAGACAAAAAAAATATAGCTGTTGTTTCAGCTGGATTGGCTGCAGACCATACCCTGATTGGCATGCTTAATTTCAGTTTCTACGACAGCAAAAGAAAAGTGGTTCGTTTGAAACAAGCAGGAAGAGGCGGTATCGGAACAGTTTTAAGAGATAAAAAAATCAAAGCCATCGTTGCCAAAGTAAAAGGCATCAAAGGAAATTTGAACAACGTTGTTGATCTTGAAGCCATAATGGAAAGAGGAAAGCGTTTCAACAAAGAAATGCGCGAGCTTGATGACAAACAGTGTGAAATGAAATCGAAAGGCACTGCCCACCTCACCAATGTAATGAATGATTACGATTTACTTCCCGTAAATAATTTCAAGTTCGGATCACATAAAGATGCCGATAAAATTCATGGAGAGGTATGGAAATCATTCTTCACACAGGGAGTTCCCGACGGCTGTTGGGTAGGATGCAACATGGCCTGCGCAAAAGGAGTTGACAATTATGAACTGAGATCAGGACCATATAAGGGATCAAAAGTTATTGTTGATGGTCCCGAATATGAAACAACTTCATCAAACGGATCAATTCTGGGAATTTTCAATCCCGATTTTACCATCGAAACAAACTTCTACTGCGACACATACGGTATTTGCACCATAACTTTCGGTACCCTGATGGGATTTGTTATGGAATGCTACGAAAATGGCATTCTGAATGAAGAAAGAACCGGCGGATTAAAACTGAACTTTGGTAACGCTGATGCTTGCATGGAAGTTCTTCATCAAATGGCCCGCGGCGAAGGATTTGGTAAAATTGCCGGATTGGGTGTACGCAAAATGAAAGAAATGTTCATTGCAAAAGGTTGGGGCGATCCTCAGTTTATTCAGGATATCGGAATGGAAAACAAAGGATTGGAATATTCTCAATATGTTTCAAAGGAATCACTTGCTCAACAGGGTGGTTATGCAATGACCAATAAAGGTCCGCAACACGACGAAGCCTGGCTCATTTTTATGGATATGGTCAATAATCAGATTCCTACTTTCGAGAAAAAAGCAGAAGCATTGCATTATTTTCCGATGTTCCGTACATGGTTCGGACTTATGGGATTATGCAAACTGCCATGGAACGATGTGGAACCTGAAGATAACCATACCCACGCTGAACCTGCAAAGGTTCCCGAGCATGTTGACAATTACGTGACTATTTACAATGCTGTAACCGGAAATAAAATTACCAAAGAAGATATTATTTCACAATCTGAAAGGGTTTATAACTTCCAGCGTATTTTCAACCTCAGAAGAGGATACGGCGTACGCAAATGGGATGCTCAGCCTTACAGGGCTGCCGGTCCGGTTACCGTAGAGGAATATGAATCAAGACAGGACAGGTATGACGGACAGTTAAAAACCATCCTTAATATTGACCCTGCAGGAAAATCCACTCAGGAAAAAATGACCATTCTCAGGAAATTCCGCGAGTCACAATATGAAAAATTATTGGATGCCGTTTACCTAAGAAGAGGTTGGACAAATAACGGAGTTCCAAAAATTGAACACCTTAAAAAGCTGGGAATGGATCTTCCCGAACTGATTGAAGTTATTACTCCACATCAATAAAATTAAATAAAAAAGGCTGCTGACGCAGCCTTTTTTATTTAATATTTTAATTCAGGTTATATCGTATGCCTGAAGAAAAAGCCGAATAAGATCTCATATAAGGACTGCTGTCTGGCTGGTTTTGAAATTCAAATCCAAATAATGCAGCAAAATCAAGGTAAAATTTACTAAAAAGCTTGTCATCCTTTGAAAAGCGGATATTTATTCCCATTGGAATAAAAAGTCTCGTGTATAAACTCCTTTTATAATCATTTTTTGTTGTAAAATTCATATTATCAGGCATAAAAATGTAATTTTCATAATCAACTCCATTGATATTGTATACATTGGCATTTTTTGAAAACTTTGAGTAATCAAGTGATGAGTAAATTGTATATCCCACATTAATACCAAATCCCGAATACATTATTATTGTTTTTTCGGGAGCAGTACGATAAATGGATGAGAAACTCAAAGCTATTTCGCTGATTATTTCATTAAAATTATAAAAAGTATTATTAACCGAATCAACATAAATAATGTAATCACCGGCATCCACTGTGTCGGTGCGGGTTTTATCCCTGCATGAAAAGCTAAGATTTCTTCGATTACCGGTGTAATAAGATATACCGGCATTCAAACTCCTGGTTGGTTTTTTGGTAAAGCCTAAGATAAAATTAAAAAAGCCGGTATTGGACCTGCCATAAAAGTACCCGCTGTTATCCATTAGATTATCGCTGAGTCCGAAATCTGTTTTCACATTATCATACAACTGCATCAAATCATCTGTATGATGGGTATACATTTGTCTTCCCATTGAAAAATGAAAGTCAGAGAGCCGGTAGCTGTCGGTTGTTTCCTGCGAAAAGATAACCATAGGAACAATCATTGATAATAAAAAAAACGTTTTCATATACATATTTTTTGGTTGATGATGACAAGGAAACGGGGAAGTGTTTTTTTTATTGTTTAGTTATTGGTCTGGTTGAACCGGGACGATAGTTTGATAATAATGAACTACCCCGCCGCAGAGCAGCAGGGTATCAACAAAAAATTAATATCTATTCGCCCCGTTGGCTAGCGGGCGGGGTATTAATCTCATACCCCGACAAATTTATTTGTCGAGGGTTGTTCAACTTACATATTTCAATTCACTCCGTTCTTGAAATTTGAGTTTCACGAATAAAATTAATAAAAAAAAATCCACTTTTTTATAAAAATTTAATGATAGTTAGTATATTTGCCACCCTGAAAACTGACCTGTGGTGTAATTGGCAACACGACAGATTCTGACTCTGTTATTCCAGGTTCGAGTCCTGGCAGGTCAACAAAGAGGAACCGCTAAGCCGCTGTAAAACAAGTTTTTACAGCGGCTTTTTATTTTGTTACACACATATTTACATACACTTTTTATTCATTCAATATGAATTTTATAGAGTTTGTTTAAAACTTATTTGATCTGAAGAATGACAAATTCACTGAGTTTTGTTACTTTGTAAATTGACAATTGTGTAAATCAAACCATCATGAAATCGACCACTGACATCTCCGAAACAATTGAAGAAATGGCTGAATGGTTTAAAAACACTGATTTTTTTCAGCAAAAGTTATCTCAAGTAAGCCATAAAAGAACTCAAGAAAAAAAAATATTTGAAGACTACGCTAATTTACAGTCGTCTCAAAAACAAAAGCTTATACTTCTCTGTAACATAGATATTTTTCTTGAATTATTTAATAATAATATCACATCCCACTCGGAGCATATTGATATATGGCTAAAGGATAATCATTTTTCAAACACTATCAAGAAAAAGTATATTCAAAAAAAAATTGATGAATTGGAATCCCTTAATAAAATTGTGATACAAACTGGCAAGGACTTTTATTGGCAGAACAATATCACAAAGGAATATACTATAATACTTAATGATTTCAATAAATTGCTTGAGATAATCATATTAAACAAATATAAATTAATGGGAGCTTGTCTGCCTATATATCAGGGAATTAATAATTGCAGAAAAATTGATGCAAGTATATTAACACCAAATGAAATCCATGATCAATACAAAAAGAAAATAGGAGAATCTTTTTCTGAAATAAAATTACCTGATGGTGAAGATATGCTTAAGAATTTAACTTTCTATATTGATAAACTTTCAGTTGCTGAATTTAAATATATGTTGGTTTTTTACTGCACGGTTCTTATATTAAAAAGCATAAAGGACATTAATGATAAATATAAAAAAATAATGACTTGCAAAAAACCTGTGAAAACCAAAAAAAACGAGCGATTGTCTATTAAATACAATATTAATACTATTTTATTAGTCGAAAAATTTTGCGAAAAGAAAATCATACAATCAAAGCAAAAAAACGACTTAATAAATCATTTAAAGGATGAGAAAGCACAAAAGAAAGTTATGCTTTTGAAACCATTAAAAGTCTTTCTCACACCATTTAATGAAATGAAAAGAGATTACATTTTTCAAAACACACCCGGGTTTATAGCAGCTTTTTTTCATTCTATATTGATTGATGCAAGTGGGAAAAGCTTTTCATTGAGCGCGATTGAAGAATACTTAAAGGAAAAAAGTCCTGGAATAATTTCCAGCAAGGATACAGAATACATTAACTATAAAGAATTTCTAAAAAAATAATATCACTAGAATTCAGGATTGAAATTGTTTTAATCTGATTATCTGCTTGTTGCCGCACTAAAATTGCCGTACGGCAACTCCGGCAATCTATTTACTTTACATTCAATTGATTATCGTATTTGTATGATCTATTTTTACGGTATAATTGATCAATATGGATATACTTATATTTAGTGAAGGGCGGCTTAAAGAAATTCTAAAAGATTTCCTAAATGAGATGCATTTAACCAAGGATGAACCAGATAGGGGGAAAGAAGATAAGCTTTTCTATTCGAACAAGGATGCAGCAGACTTCCTGGGAATGTCCACAGTAACATTTGCTAAATTAAAAACCTCTGGTAAGATTCGGTATAGCCAATATGGCCGAAAGTGCATTTATTCAGCCACTCAATTACTGGAAGATCTTCAGAAAAACAAAAAAAGCAAGCAATAAATGCAAATTATCTAAATACTGAACCCAATGGATGGACCTGCAAAAATGAGTGACCTAATTAATAATATGGGAATGACTCCTGTTTTCGATAAAGCAACCGGAAAATATAAAATAACCTGCAAATTTTGCAAAACGGAATTCTTAGGTAGATTAAACCAGAAATACCATCCAAAGTGCAAAATAGCGGCTAATAATCAAATAGCAAGCAAAAATAACGCTAAAATAAAAAGCGAAACCAATGGGCTTAAAAAAAACAACCGAATTTTATCCGATCTTCTATTGAAAATGGATAAAAGTCATGGAGAATTAATTCAGATTGCGCAAAATGAAATTTTACGTTTAGGTTTTGATTTCAAAGCTCCTTATAGGTTTATCAAAAAAGACGATAATACACAATGGTATGTAATTGGTCCATTTCACTATCGAGTTGAAAACCAATTTTTTTTATTCTATCATATAAAGTAATTAATTATGGATGAGTTTATTTATTTAGATCCAACAAACGTGAATGAGTTTTTCGGATCAAAACCAGAAAAAAAGAACACTAATATTGTTCCCATCATTCTGTTAAGTTTGGCTGTAATAGTTTTGGTTGCATACAATTTTTATCAGCACAAAAAAAACATTAAAGAAAAGGAAAAAAGTAATTGAAATAAAACTATTTTTTTCAATCCGATTCCATTTTTGATTTTGTTTTATTCTTCAATCAATGTCTTGGTTTGAAGAGACACTATTATTACGTTAAGTTCTCAAGGAAATGATTGTATTGATCCTGCCCCATTCATCGTACAAGTATGAGGGCGTGGTTGCGTCAACGGGGTAAACTCGGGTGTCGTCGAAGTAAGCGATATTGCTCACTGATAGTGATGCCCCAACATTAGTTAGCATCACATCAAGGTAACCTGTAATGATTGTTCTGCCTCAAATTTACCAGCAGAAACTTATTATTTTGTTTTTTCTACAAAAATAGAAACCTATAAAGGTTCTATTACAATAATGTTGTAATTTATTATGACTTATTTTGCAATTTGAATAACTTTATGCCATATTTTTAACTATTAATAAAAATAGTAATGAATAACAAAAAGATTTCAACATACCATCTTTTCCATAGCAATTGTTTGCTTCCGCTGAGACTGATATAAGCAAAAGTTAATTGTTTTTTTTGCTTTCTAAAGAAAATTAATTTTAATTTGTACATAAAAAAAATTTTAAACGGTTTTTATTTAAAGCATAAATGGGAGCGTCCAAACTTCATTTATGCTTTTTTTTAATTTATTGATTACAAAGATACAGAGGCCTTAAGCTTTGCCCTAATCTTCTTTTCAACATGGTTATCAACATCTTACAGTGTTTTATTACATAACAAATTCATTTTCATTATTTTACAGATACATTTCAACGTATTGTTGAAAAAGTATTGATATTCTTACACTTGCATAAACCATTGATTATCTGTCTATAAGTTAATTTTCAACATGAATGTGTTAAAAAGGCTTTTTGGTAGTTAAATAATCAGTGCTGGTTTATTTGGAAAAATCAATGAAGACGCTTTCGCAGATTGCTTCGGAATACGTAATCCACATCAACACCCTTCGCCGATGGATTAAACCCATTAAAAACGATCTGAAATTGAATAACCGGAAACTTTTGTTGCCGTGGCAGGTGGAAATGGTTTCTCGTTTTTTAAACGAATGCTGATGTTTTTTCATTTTTTAATTCTCTTGTTATAAGTTACTATTTTATAAACCTTTCTAATAAAATATTTTAAATTTGCTCTTCTCTTCTACCTAATTTATACTATATTTGATAAACAAATATTATAAAAAAAACAAGAGACTACTCCAAATGAAAATATTACTCTTTTTTGTTACAACTTTTATTATACAAATTTCATTCGTTTTTTCTCAAGTAGCAAGTGATTATTGTGGAACAGCAACACATATTTGTACATTTAACAATTACCATGGAATTGTTCATTCAGGTTATACCAACTTTTATTCAGAATCAGATTCAACAATTGAGAATAATCTACCTCTTGGTTCTATATTTTGTGGAAGTATTGAAATTAATTCGTGGCTTAAATTTGATGCTATTGATACCTTAATTACAGTTGATGTTAGTACTTTTAATTGTTCTTCAGGAGATGGTGTTCAAATGGAAATTTATTCAACGGAAGATTGTTTAAATTTTACCCCTGTTTCTGGATGTATTTCAGCCGGCAATAATTTTCAACTAACAGCTTCACCGCTTATTCCAGGTGAAACTTATTATATTATGATTGATGGATTTGCTGGTAATTATTGTGAGTATTTTATCAATGCTATTGCCGGAATGCCTTTAATAGACGCAGGTGAAGACATAACAATATGTAAAAATGACTCTGTTATGCTTCATGCTTCAAGTGGATACTTGTATAGCTGGATTCCTGATACTTTTATAAACAGCACTGCAATTTCAAATCCAATTGTTTTTCCTCAAGATACTATAAATTATATTGTTGAAATTTCTTTTCTTGATTCATCATGCCCTCCTCAAACTGACACAGTTACTGTAAATGTTGAACTGTGCTGTGAGTCAGTTGCTGGTATTTCAGATTCTGTTTGTGGACTATTTTATAATGAATTAAGCGGAAATTACCAAACCGATTTTATATATTCTTCATGGCTTTCTCCTAACTCAGAAGTTTTTTTTACTAACCCTAGTGATTATAATACAAATGTTTTTGTTGATAGCTCTGGAACTTATCCGTTAATTTGGGAAATTACAACTCAAGATACTGCAACTTGCTCAGATACAATATATATAACTTTTTTTGACAGCATTAATATTGAAGTGCTGACTATAGATGAAACTGAGTTTGGTTTTTGTGATGGTCAAGCAGAAGCAATTATTACAGGAGGGCTCCAACCATATGATCTAACATGGATTCCAGGAGATTTTTCAACCCCTGTAATTACGGACCTTTGTTCTGGTAATTATTTATTAATTGTTAATGATAGTGCAAATTGCTCTTCGTATTTTGAATTTATTATTTCCTTTGGTGATTTAATTAAAGAAAAATATTCGGATTTACAGATATATCCTAGTATGTTTAATGAAAATTGTTTTGTTTTAAACGAAACCCAAAATGCCATTCTTCTTAATATTTACAATATTAATGGAAATAAAGTAATGTCATATTTGGCAAAAACAGGGGAATCAATAATAAATTTTAGATATTTATCTCAAGGAACTTATTTTATTAAATGGTTAATAAATGGTTTAAGTTATACAAAAAAGGTCACCCTTATTCAATAAATATTTCATTTTATTTAAATATCAAAACTCCTATATCATCTGAGCTTTATAAATCAATAAAAATCAACTTTTCACATTTGAAAAGTTTCCCATCTACAAACAAATTACAAACATAAGTTCCCTTTGTCCATCCTTTGGTGTTTATCTCTGTCAATCCTGAAGTAATTTTAATTTCTTTTATAATTTGTCCATATAGATCACAAATTTTTAATTCTGCTTTTGACTTTTCATTTAATTCTGTTTTTACAAAAAAATTTGCCCTACTTGGATTTGGTAAAATCTCAAACTCAATATTATTCCCTAATAATGGTGCCTTAAAGTAATTTACCTCAGGATATACTCTTAAATAAGGCGATGAGGTTTCTGTCAAAATAAATATTGTATCAATTTCTGCAAAATCAATATCCCATACCATCGAATCTGTTAGTGATTGGCATAAGCTGTCATAATTTATAAAGTAAATGTATGATAGATAAAAATTAAATTGATTCATTTCAACAGTAACAGGAAAATCAATTGCATTTACAAAAAAAGTAAAGTTGCTATAACTTGGTAATGTTGCGCCAATCGCTCCTCTATAATCTTTTTTTAAATCAACATTTTGCCCATAAATTAGATACTCTAACCATGGAACATAAAAAGCACACATTGTATCTCTTATTATTGACCTAATTTCCAAACTATCATACGGTATGCCATATAAATCAACTTCACCTATACTTTCATCAATTCCCATTGTTCCGCCATCCCCAAATATTACAGAATCAACCCTGCCTTCATTATCTGTTACTTTTATAATTCCATATTGTTCTTGACTATAAATTGTAATTGAAGAAATCACAACAAAAACGTAAAAAACTATTTTCATTTTATGATTTTTTTACTTATTCTAATAATACCCAATATTACAAAAAAATAAACTAATAACAATCAAAGGGTTAAGATAAATTCACTTCCCCCTCCGCAATCTTCAAAAGTTTTCCACACCCATCAACTTTTCAAAATTCCATTCCAAGCAACTTAATCAGTTTCGGCATGCTAAAGCATCTGCAAAGGTGGAATGCCGAAATACAGTCCACAACTGATGATATCCCTATAATATCATCATAATTATATCATGGTAATGTGAAGTAGATTTCAATGCAGCTTCATCTTCAGTTCATTGTTAATTCAGGAAATTAAAAGCAAATAAAAACCTTTAATTCTTTTAGCGGAAAGTGGTTTTTTCAGATGTTTTATATTTGAAAATAAAAAGCCATGAGAAAACCAATTATCACTAAAGAAGAAATGTGCCGGCAGAATATCATCGCCGTAAAAGTTGAAAATGAAAAAAGGGACTACCGCTGGACCCAATCCGGAACCATTACAAAAACCATTCGCCGGACCAGGTACTTGAAAATTTGTTGGATGTGCGGATCCGCTTACGAAAGCTTCATCCCGAAAGCTTTCGGGAACAATTCTTACGCCTGCTCCTCCAGGTGCTGCAATAATCTTATGTATGCTATGAAAAAAGGATTAAACCCGCCAGCCCGGATGGATGTGATTACTAAGGAGAAGAATGTTCGGGAGGTTAGGGAATTGAAGGGGTTTTGAAAAAATGAAAATGAGTTATAAAATTTACCAAAGACATCGATTCTCAATGAATGACTAAAAATGGAAGACTGTTGGCCGCCTGCAAGATAAAATAAACCTACTAACTGGAAATTTTAGGCGGTGGTAACTTGCCCTTACAATACAATTCTTAAACATTCTCTTTCAAGTGCTGCAATAATCTTATTTATGCTACGAAAAAGGAAATAAACCCTCATGCCCAAATGTGTATGATTAATAAGTAAAAAATGTCTGGGAAGTAAAGGAAATGAAGGAGTTTAAAAAAGCTGTTTTAATTTTTAGAATTTACTCTCATTTAAACTTCAAAATATTACTATTTTCTTAATTACTGTTATTTCTTCTGTTACTATTTTTAAATTATACACTCCTTTTTCAAAACATGACAAATTAATACTTTTGTTTTCTCCCCTTAATACATTTATTCCTTTTACATCATAAATTTCAAAATAAACAAAATTTTTAGCAACAACCATTATTTGTCCATCCGTAGGATTTGGATAAACAAAAACATCTTTATTACTTTCGTTCTCAATATATTCTGTCAAATTAAAAAAATATCCTTGAGAAATTGACGAACAACCACTGCTGTCTGTTACCTGAACAAAATAGTATCCATCTTGATCTGGAAAATATATACTGTCATTACATCCTTCAATTAAAATATCGTAGAAATACCATTGAATAAAATATGGTGTGCTTACATGCAGATATGGATAGTTAAAATAAATTATAGGTGGTTCAGGCAAAATAAAACATTCCAATAAATAACTACCGGAATCCGATGAACAACCATAAATATCTGTAACAATTACTTCGTATAAACCATTTTGTTCTGGAAAGTAAATTCCATCATTTGCATCGATAATAAGCTCACCATTGAAATACCATTGAACATAAGAACTAGTAACAACCTCTAAATATGATCCATTAAAAATTATTTCTGGAGTTTCAGGGAGGATAAAACATTCTAATAAAAAAGTATCTGAAAAGGCATTGCATCCAAGAGAATCTGTTACTTGAACGACATAAGCACCATTTTCTATTGGATAATATGTTAACTCATTTGCACCATCAATTATTGAATCATTAAAATACCACTGTATTTCATTTGTTGTCTCTATTACAAAATTTGTATCATTAAATAATATTTCTGGAATAGACGGTAAATTGATACACTCAATCAGATAGATTTCTGAAAATGCAATACAAGAATCATCATCCATTATCTGTACAGAATACTCTCCATCCTGTGTCGGAGAATAAATCGTATCATTTTCACCATCAATAGGCTCATTATTAAAGTACCATTGAATATTATTTGTAGAAATTGCAATTAAATCTAACCCATTAAAAACTATTTCTGGCACACTTGGCAAAATAAAGCAATTCAAATCATAAACATTTGTAAATGAATTACATTCGTTTGAATCGATAACCATAACTTGATAAACACCATTTTGAATTGGAATGTACCCATTATCATCAGCACCAATAATTATCGTACTATCATAATACCATTGTACATCATAAATTGTATTCACTTCTAAATGGTTTATATGCCAATGTAGTATAGGTGGTTCCGGTTTAATATAACACTCAATTGTATTTGTTACAGTATTTGTTATTACAGCAGGATTATTATCAAAGTATATATTGGCAGTATTTTTTATTTTTTTATTAGGCAAAACCAGAGAATCAATACAAATTCTATATTTAACAAATCCTTGACTTAACAACCAATTTGATGAAGAATCCGGTAATAAAATGTTGTCAAATTGAAAAACTAAACATCTATCATCTTGAATATAAACATCAACTGGATGACTACTTCCCAATATTTGTAAAGTTTCTATTTTCAAATTTAAATCTAATTGATCCCTTATTTTTATATTTATAGCAGTGTCATTTCCAGTATTTTGAAAACGTATTGTATATTCCATTATTTCGTCTTTTTTTATTATTCCTTCCTCGCCTATTCCCTGTGGAGATACTAATTTATCATTGGGATCAAAAGAGCATAAAAGAACTTCAGTCAATGTATCACAGAAAATACTATCTCCAATATTATTATTTGTAAAAATATTTACTATTGATCTCATATTCCTCCCCATGCTTAAATAATTAGGCATTTTAACAATCATTGAGATTACTCCTTCTGAAAAATAGTTTAACGTATCAAAATTCCAATAAATTTTCTGCCCAATTATTGAATCTGGAACTATTTCTGCTGATATAAATGATATTGAATCATCTAAAACAAGTTCAATTACTCCCGTTGGTGTTACGGTTCCCCAATTCATATAGTTTATCCAGTAATTAGAAAGTTGATCACACCGGCGGATTCCTCCAGTAATAGATACATTAATATTATTAAAAAGACTATCTGGATAAAAACCAAAATCTAAGCTGTCAACAATTGTATTTTCAGATATAATAGAAATGTTGTATTCTAATGAATCTGTAGTTAAACTCCAAAAATCTATTGAATCGCAAAATAATTGATAATCCCCAGTTTCAACTGCATACCAAAAGTTACCTGAAGTATTTGAAAAACTCACATAGCTGTTTGGTGATAAATGAGTCTGTATATAATTTAATGTGCTCTCAGAACTGTCTTTTACTCCATTTTGGTTACTATCAAAAAAAACACTTCCCTTGATATAATTAGACCAACCATACAAATAATTTTCATACCATAGAATTTTATCATATAGATCACATGCCAAAACAATATCATTATCTCCATCACTATCAATATCACAAACAAATACAGATTCACCATTGTCTACCTTTGATTCAATATATTTTGGTGCGCTAAACAATCCTAATCCGTTCATATTTTCGCACCAAAACAAAACAGGTATTTCATAATCATATGCTGATACCAAATCTTTATCTCCATCCCCATCAACATCAGACATAAATAAACTATTCACAAAATTTGGAGAAGGATCAATAATTACCTTAGCTGGGCCAAAATTTCCATTTCCATCCAAATTCTCATTCCATACTATTTTTCTATCATTTGTGGATGAAGATACAACATCCAAATCTCCATCATTATCAATATCACAAGAATAAACCACATTAGCTCCATCTGATAAATTAATTAAATTTTGTGGACCAAATGTTCCTATCCCATCAATATTATTATACCACGCTATTTTATGATCAGTTAATGATGCAGATAATAAATCATTATCTCCATCATTATCTATGTCTGAAGAATATAAATACGCTGGGCCAATTACAGACGCAGAAATTAAAATTTCAGAGCTAAACGTTCCTAAACCATCTATATTTTTATATAATACAATTTTTCCTCCAGTGTATGAAGGTACCAATATGTCAAAATCGCCATCATTATCAATGTCAGAACAAATTACTGAAATCGGCCTTATAATTGAATCCGATATGACAAATTCCGTACTAAAACTTCCCGATCCATCTGTATTTTTAAACCATGCAATTTTATTGCCTAAGTATGAAGTTGAAACAACATCATTATCTCCATCACCATCAATGTCACATGCAACAACGCAATAAGCTAAATAAAAACTGTTTGATATAATATTCTCAAAACCAAAATTTCCTTTACCATCAAGGTTTCTATACCAAGCTATTTTATTATCTCCAATTGATGCTGAAATAATATCATAATGTCCATCTCCATCTATATCACAACTATAAATCGACTTTACTTGCTTTGGGGAAATGGCAATACATATTTGTTGACCGAAGCTACCACTCCCATCTAAATTTTCATACCATGCTATTTTATTATCTGTCATTGATGCTGATAAAACATCATTATCCCCGTCATTATCAATATCACATGAGAAAACACTATAAGCATCTATTGTTTGTGAAGATATTAATTGTTTTACTCCAAAACTACCAGCTCCATCAGTATTTTCGTACCATGCTATATCATTATCGGTATTTGTTCCTGAAATTATGTCACAATCTCCATCATTATCTAAATCATTTGCAAAAATACTAAATACACCTTCTGCATTTGTCGTAATTATGTTTGCAGAACTAAAAGTTCCCAATCCATCAATGTTATTGTACCAAGCTATTTTTCCATCAAATTCAGATGCAGAAATCACATCGTTATCTCCATCTAAATCAATATCAACAGAATATACACAACAAGCACCATTTGCACTTGTTGAAATAATTTTTTGAGAACTAAAAATTCCCATACCATCAATATTTTCGTACCATGCAATTTTATCATCTAATGGTGATGCAGAAAGAACATCATTGTCTCCATCACCATCAATATCACATGAAAAAACACAACTTGCGCCATTTGCACTCGTAGAAATTATTTTTTCTATCCCAAATGTTCCAACCCCATCAGTATTTTCATACCAGGCTATTTTATCATCATTTTGTGATGCAGAGACCACATCATTATCTCCATCCCCATCAAGATCAATTGCAAATACTGACATTGCCCATTGTGCATTATTTGAAATTATCTTTCTTAATCCAAAATTACCTAAACCATCAATATTTTCATACCAATAAATTGTGTGATATTCTCTTGAAGCAGATATAACATCTAAATCATTGTCTCCATCTAAATCTATAGCAAAAACACTGGAGCTTCCAACACAATTATTGTCGATTATTTTTTGTATTCCAAAAACACCTATGCTATCTGTATTTTCAAACCATGATATTGTTCTATCTTTCTTTGCTGCTGTAAGAACATCTTTATCTCCATCTCCGTCCAAATCACATCCAAATACAGATCTTGCTTCTTTGCATTGACCTGCAATTACATGTTCTTCCTCAAATTGAGAATATCCAATTATTGAAATACATAAAATTATTAATAAAATAATAATTTTCATTTGACATAAAATTTTTGTTAAGAGCTAATCTTTATTTATAAAAAGAATTTTTGAAAAAATAAAATTAATCAATTGATTTCAAAACTTCAAATTAAAAGTAACTTTTAATTTTATAATATAAATGTAAATATAAACCAATAATTCATAAGAAAAAATAATTATCAATCTTTTCTATAATTTTTCAATAATCTTTTAATCAAATAAATAGCTACTAATACAATAATAAAATAACTTATCTCTTTAAACCATTGCAATTTCATTAATTCAAAAAATATACTATTAGTTTTAGGTAAAACCACCCTCTCCACCACAACCTCCTTCTCCACCACCACGGTATCCCCCTTTTGCTCAGCCCACAAATAAACCGTATCATTAACAGCAAAAAGCTTCACTTGCAGCTTTTTTTTTGTAATTGTGATGGTATCTTTCAACTGCGAAAACAGAACCAATGTGTCAATTTTCACTCCGGGAATGATGGTCGTGTCCTGGATCCTGATGGTGTCGTTTTGAACAAGCTCGGGATGGAGGGCCAGAATCTGGCATGAGAGCAACCGCCGAAGTTCGTTTGCCTGCTGCAAACGTTGCTCTCAGAATTTAACCAGGCAAAGAAAAAAAGGATGGAACCCACCGGCCCGAATGGACCAAATTATGAAAGATAAAAATGTAAAGGAGATTAAGGATCTTAGGGGGTATAAATGAAAAATGGAGTTAATCAACCCCCATTATTTACCTTTAATTCTTAATTATTAATCAATACAATAACATTAATAAATAACGACTTTCTTTCTTGATGTTTTTTCTCCATTTATTTCAATAAAATAAACACCCGGCTTCAGATTTGAAATATCAATTTTCATAATCTCATTCACTAATTCCGCTTTAACAAATACTTCAATGCCCATAGCATCATAAATATTAAAACTAAAATCGATATTTATCTTTGTAGATCTAATGTTTAAAATATCATCTGCAGGGTTTGGAAACACTGAAAATTCACTGTCAATTATTATTTCATTATCTCCAACGTATTCAGAATTATCTACAATATTTGAAAATGATAAGTACCTCGAACCCTCCTCACCAGCACAATCTTCTCTTGCTGTTGCAACCATAAAATAATTCAAGCCATCAACTTCTGTATAACAGAAGAAATTTGATAACGCATCTATTGAATCCGTTAATTCAATACTCTCTGGACTTGACCCTCTATACAAATAATATTTTTCTGGAATAAATGAATCATATTGAACCTCGTATGGTTCCCATGTCAAACAAGCAACGTCACTACCTTCCATTGTCAAATCAAGATGAATTGTTTTATGATATTCACAAAAAACAATATTTGATTCAGTTCCACAAGTATCAATAACAGATAATTTATAAATGCTACTACCTAAACTTGGATTAGATGTGTAATCAATAAATATTGGTGATTCCCCAGATAACACTTCACCTAACGAATAAAAGTTAAAAGGTGAAATTTGTTTTTTTATTATATATTTTTCTGTACCAACCTCAGTATTAGGCACCCACATGATCTTGTTTTTTCCTGTTTCTTTATCAAATGAAACCACACATATTTGTTGATCGTTATAGATGTTTTGTTTATTAATAAATACAGAATCAAATGAAGAGCATCCAACTTCATCATTTATATAAACTTTATACTCAATCGAAACAGAAGGACTTGCAATAGGATTTGAAATTGTTGTTGAACTTAATGCATATGATGGTGCCCATAAATAATTAATTTCACCAGAAAAAAATGGATGACTTGATATAGTATTTGCATGCAAAGTTAAATAAGTGTCGCTTGTGCATAGTCCATATGGATCGCCTGCATCAACTTCTAAATATATTACATTTAATTCAGCATTTATTGTCTCAGTCACGCTATTAGAACACAAATCAGTTATCTCACATTTATATATGCCTTCATCAATAGCTGAAGCATCAGAAATTGAAATATAACTATTAATAGAATCTAAAAGTGGTTCTCCATCTTTTATCCATTGAAAAGTAGCTAACGAATTACTTATAACAACAAAAAAATTTGCATTATCGCCTTTGCAAACCACCATAGAAGTTGGTTGTGCAGTAATTTCAAGTGGTTGAGGATCTTCAACAATACAATTAAAAAAAGTCTTTTTATTTTCTTCAGTACCATTAAATGATCTGATACATCTTACACAGTAACTTTGATTTTTATTCCATAATGGACTACTTTCTCCCGTTAAAATATTTTTATTCCAAGCATTATTGGCACTAACCTCTGAACTTGACCAATATAATTCACTTGTAAAACCTCCAATTATTTCTTTTTGAATATACAATTCCTCCATTTGATCTATAGCAGGTAAGTACCAATCAGAATAATCAAATAAATTCAATTCATCACAAATACTTGCAGCTATTGGCCTTGTAGCACACCCTGTTACTATTGCGTTTGTATTTGAAAAGCCATTAGAAGTACTTGATGCCCCTGAAATATTTGTTCCAAAACAACCCCATTGGACTTCTGAATATTGATCTGATTGAGGAGCAATCACTCCTTCACCTAAACCGTTAATATAAAAAACTATTCCCCCATGAAATCGATCTCCAACTTGTAGGTCATTTGTTGAGTTTATTACCTTTAATTTTAAAATATCTCCGAACCACGAAGAATATTCGCATATTAATGAATTTGTGATTTTTACCCTAATATATTTTTCTCCAACCGGATAATTTACTATATATTGTTCATTTTCATTAACAAAACCCACAATATCTGTCCAAATAATGCAATCACTACTTTGCTGCCATTGAATTGAACCATTATAACCTGAAACGGAAAGATTTACTGTATCTCCTATTAACAAAGCCTCACAATTTTCCTGTGATTTTAAGCTTATTACTTGAACAAGCGTAAAAAATAAAAAAATTATACATTTAATTTTCACAAATTTCAATAATTTAATATCAGATTAATTCATTTTTTTACCACTTTAAACACTTCTGTTTTATTCTGAAATCTAATTTTTAAAATGTAAACACCCGCGCTTAAACATGAAATATCCATTGTTCTATTATTAATAAATCTACCCTCTATTCTTTTCCTTCCAATTAAATCAAAAATTTCATAATTTAAAACTTCTCCTTTCTCATACTTTACATTTATTATACCTTCTGAAGGATTTGGGAAAAGTGATATTTCTCCATGGTCTGGATTTACAATATTAACAGTTGAATCATCACTATAATCTAAATGTATTTGATATATAAATCCTTCTTTTGAAAACGTTACTCTATTATAAGCTCCACCAATCCAAAAAAAAGTATCAACTTTTTCAATTACATAAGCCTGACTTTTATTTTCCAACTCATCTGTTTTGGTATATTCATTTAATAAATCTCCTTGCAAATTTAAAAAAGTCATGACAACATCTGAGTTTTCATCAGAATTGTATTTTGCACTTCCAACTGCCAGACAATTGTTCTCTTCAATTAATTCCATATCTAATGGGACTGTATTTGGGTTAATTAAGGAATCTTCGAAATAACCCCATATTAATTCTCCGTTTTCAGATGAAATCTTATAAATATTCATTATATTATTAACTGTACCAATTACATAAAGATTATTTTCAGAATCACGAACAGACTTGTATAATTTACCATTACCACTATATGATATTTCCCAATTTTGAGTCATTTCAGAAAAATCAATTGAAGTAATTATTTGTGTTCCAAAAATATCATTTCCTGAGAGATAAATAGAATCATCAATTTGGATAAAATCATAATATTCTCTTTCACCAGGATAAATGAAAACAGTTTCCTTTTCAAGTGACTCTTTCACTACCTTATAAATCCTATTCCTTCCTAAAACATACAATGAATTAGTATCATTTTTTACAATATTAATTTTCCCATCGTATCCATTATTACTGCCCGCTGCTTCAAGAATCTCAACCGATGAAAATCCATCATCACTCCATTTTGTATAATAAATGAATATTTCATCCTTAAAAAATAAATATGAAGTATCTTCATCTGATTCCAATTCAAACGGAATCATAGGTGAAGGAGAAAAATTTATTGAATCGGTTCCAATAATATTCCCATCTGATTTATTTAATTTGAATAAACAAATTTTATCAATGTTTTCAGTGTAAAATGGCTCAATAGTATCAGGAACAGCCCTGCTTAAAGAAATATAAACGTTATTTTCTGTTACATTAATTTGCCCACCAATTAATTTTTTTGATTCTGTGAAAACTTTTTTCCATAATAAATTTCCATTTTCATCATATTTCTCCGCCACAACATGGTTACCTTCCTGCTTCAGTACATATACTTTTTCATTTTTATTTATTATATCAAGCGTTTTTGAAATTTCTTGATACTTTCTTGTCCCAATAAAAAATCTTTGAACTACTTCGCCGCTTTCTGGTTCAACCGTAACATATAATGGCTTTACTGTTCCGGGGATATACTCTAAATTTCCTAAAAAAACAGGGGAGTTTTCAAAAACACAAGATGCTAACCCAATACTTAAATCATCAAATTCAGCAGAATCCTGAGTTATTGTTAAATCAAACACTTCTAATCCATTAATTCCGTTCAGTTTATTTATACCCCATGCTTCAGTTCCATTATTACTATCTCCATAAAAACCAGCTTGATAAATATCGCCAAAGCAGTCAACATCAAGAGATATGGCTGCTTGCTGATTACCACTATGAGATCCAACAGGTGTCCCTAGTGCCTCAATATCTTGAATTGAAGCCCAATCCAAATTCCCAGATGACTTATCAACCTTAGAGGTCCTGAAAAATTGTGGAGATGCCCCAAAAGAAATTTGTCTATAAATTACATATAATTTATTGTTTTTATCAATTACTTTTTGAACGGCAACTTCTTGACTACATGCTTCAACACTCCATATTTCCATTCCAGTTGAAATATCAATTTTTTTTATTAATCCATTTTCCTCAAAGTTCTGCCCAAATATATAAATATCATCATAATTATCAATGTACGCAAAGTGAATTGCTTCCATTTCTGTTGAAATACCAGAATAAGGTCCAATGTATTTTCTTTGCCATATTATTTGATTAGTATTATTTCCATTATATTTGGTAAACTGATCATCAATTGTTGTATAAATATTTTTATTATTATCAGTTGTTAAGCTTATTTTTGAAGAAAATCCCCCAAGATTTTTTATGGATAAAATTGAACCATCAACCTTACTTAATGTTGCTAAATAAATATAATCATATGTACTATATAAAATTAGGAATTTAGTTGAATCATAATCACGAAAATTTATTGTAGATATTAAATCTAAGGAATAAGTTTTAATCCATTGTACAATACCTGTCTCTTCATTAATTTTCCAAAAGGTTTTTTCACTTGAATCATACGAACAACCATAAATATATCCATCATTAAATAAACTAAAATAAAATTGTACAACATTGGAAATATTTGACTCAAAATTTTCCAAAGTTGACCATATTACTTCACCGTTTTTGTTTAATTTCAAAATCAACGGTTTTTTCTCATCAGCAATAATTTTATATCCAGATACTAAAACTCCATCATTAACTTCAATGTATTTATACATTTTATCAATACCAATCTGCGTATAACTTGTATCTGAAAAATATTGAAATTCAATCAACTGTCCAAATAGTGGAAAGTTAATTAATAAAATAGCTATTTTTAAAATATATTTCATAATTATGATCTTTAATATACAATTATTGTATCCGTCACCTGATTACCATTATCTCCGGTTACAATAACACTATAAGATCCAGGAGAGGTAACAATTATTCTATTGTCAGTTGAACCATTCGACCATAAAACAGATGCTTTTGGAAAATTTTTAATAAATAGTTCTATCTCATCATTGCAATCATTAGTTCTTTTAAAAATCTCAACATCATTTAAATAGTAATACCACGTATCCATTTCATTATTTTCAAAATAATTATCTATATTTCCATTAGGATTTGATATTTCAAACTCAAATTCGTAATATGTATTTTTAATATAATCAAAAGGTCCCAAATCTACAGTAACAGTGTCACCCGGATGAATATTTTTAATTACGCTCCCATCATATTGTAATAAATCAAACAACAAAAATTTAACATTGAATGAATCAATGTCAAAAATCGAATTGTTTTTTACTCTAATTTTAATTGAGTCAATGGGCAAATAAATATTAGTATCAGGATATAAAATTTCGATTAATTCTATATCATGAAAAGTAGCATAATTTATTTCAAATTCATCTGCACCAATATCAGGATGAAAAACATCCCTTAAATCTCCATCAATATCTTCGTTAACTTCTATTATTGGAAGTGCTTTCCCCATTATTTCAATGGCGTTGTTTACGTGTAAATCCGTATTGCTAATATAAAAAGGATTAGTAATCAAACTATTGTTATCCTGTCCTTTTAAGAATCTCCATTCATCAAATGTCATATAATTGTCATCATCCAAAAACTTAATATTTCCAGAAGAATAGAAAACATTATAATCTGAGTGAATTTGAGACGTATCAATAGAATTGGATGATGCATAAAAACTACCTCCATGTGTCCAATTAAAAATATTATTAAAAAGATCTATATTCGAAAGGCCAATAGCAAACTCAATTATGTAACTATCCCAAACATTAAAGTTAAAACTATTATTTATAATTTTTACAAAAGAAACATTGTAAAGCACTATACATCTAATGTATGAACCTGATGTTGCTGAAACAAAATTATTCTTGAAAATTATTGGATTAATTAATGAACCATTACAATCGTTAAATTCCACAATATTTATTAAAGTACCACCAAAGCATAAAATATTTTTTTCTAAATATATCAAACCGCCACAATTAACGAATCTAATTCCTGAAGAAGAATTATACAAATTACAATTTATATTATTGCCTGAAATACTAATGTCTTGTTCTAGTTGAGCATAGATTGAATACCCCGCAGTCCCACTAAAAACATTTCTAATTATATTATTATTTATGCAGTAATCTGAAGCCATTCCTATTATTTTTATCTGATATCCACCATTAACAAATAGATTCTCAGTAATAGAATTATTATCACCTCCTCCGTTAATTAAAATTAAGGCGGCAGATGAAATTCCACTAATGACGTTACTTCTGATTACATTATTACTAAAAATATTATTACTTGATCCATTTGAAACCGATATGACAATTTGATAGTTAGATGTTGATGTTGTTTTAATTGTTAAATGATTAAAATTAATAAACTGAGCTCCTGCAAGATAAATAACATAGTTTTCAGTTGATGTTGTTGCATATTGCAATATTACAGAGTTACTATCCATTTCCTCAGATTGAAAGGCAATCGTATTAACTGACGAACTTCCTGTCACAAAATTTATTATAAAATGTTCAACGTAAGTACCAGGTCTTACATTGAAAATCACTGGACCGTCTACTCCATTATTATTTAAATAATTTACAGCAGTTGTAAAATCTGTAAAATCAGGGGATGTTCCTCCTATTGTATAGTTTCCATTCATTGGCTGAGATTCAGCAAATAAATTTAGAAACACATAAATTACAATTAATATAGATTTATACCTAAACATTATACATTTAATAATTTACTTTATTATCTTTTTATAAAAAAACGAATTGTCATTTTCAAATCTTACAAAATAAACCCCGGAAGCGAATTTTTCAGTCTGTACTATAGTTTTATTTATGACATTTCCATTATAAACTACTTGTCCTAATGCATTTAATATCTTAAAACTCCATTGATTAAAATCATTTTCATCTTCAATTGTTATTTCGTCAGAAAATGGAACAGGATATATAGAAATTTCGTTTTCAAATTGATTAGAAGCAACCTCTACTGATGTAACAGGAATGCATGATGAAGTATCTGAACATGACCCCATTGTTAAAATTATAGCATAATTTCCATTTTCTGAGGCAGAAAATATTGGATAATGAGCTCCTGGAATTGAAGAATATCCATCGTCACAATCAACCCATTGGTAAGAATCTGCAATGAAATTTGAATAAAGATTGTTTCCTGAATATGAAACACTTGTATCAATAAAATAAGTTGTTAAATCCAATTGAAAAAGACTATCACAACCAAAAGCAGAAGTAAGATTATTGTAATAAACTCCTGTAGAGGTATAATCCATACCTTGCCATGTATAAACATCACCAACACAAATGCTTTGCGCTTCTGAAAATGAGTAACTTGGATTAACAATGAGTACTAACATAAAAATGCTATCGCATCCTTTATTAGTTATTAAACTATCATAATACACTCCAGAAGTATTATATTCAATACCACGCCAATTAAAGGACTCTCCTCCACAAATACTGGCAGTATCTGAATATAAATATTTATAATTAATATTTAATAATAATTGAAATTCACTTTCGCATCCATTAAAATTTGTTATAGTGTCATAATAAATTCCCGTTGTTTCATAATCAATTCCATGCCAATTATAGGACTCTCCTTCACAAATATCAATTGATTCAGATGAATAATATTCTGAGCAAGCCAATAATCTGGCAATTCTGTTTCTTCCAACACCGTTGTAACTTACAAATTCACCTCCAATAATAATCTTTCCATCATTTTGAATTTCAATTGCTCTAATTTTATAACTTGGACCTGATCCCATAATGAATAAATTATCAATACTCCCATCATTGTTTAAACGAACAAAATATTTTTTATTTACTCCATTATAATAAGTAAACTCACCTCCAATTAAAATTTTACCATCTGTTTGTTCAGAAATTTCAAAAACACCGTTATTTGCTCCTGTTCCAACATAAAATGAGGCATCAAGGCTTCCATCAGAATTCAATCTTGCAAGATTTTTAATTGAAACTCCATTATAGCTATTAAAATAACCTCCAATTAAAATTTTACCATCACTTTGTAATTCAACAGTTTCTATTGTATTGTCTACACTTGTTCCTGGATCGAATGATTCATCAAGGCTTCCGTCTATATTAATTCTTGCTATACAATTTCTATCTGAATACACATATGTGTTAAATTGACCCCCAATAATATATTTCCCATCATTTTGAATAGCAATTGAAAAAACCCCTCCATTTGGTCCAATTCCGGGGTTGAAGGAATTATCAAGACTTCCATCGGAATTTAATCTTGCAATTTTTTTTATTGATATTCCATTAAAACTTGAAAACCCTCCTCCAATAATAATTTTTCCGTCAGTTTGTATAGCTAATGAATAAACCCCTGAAGATGGTCCTGTTCCAATATTAAATGAATTATCTATACAACCATCTGTATTTATTCGAATTAAATTATTTGTTGCTATACCATTATATTCAGAAAAATTTCCACAAACAATAACTTTTCCATCATTTTGAAAAATAGCATCCCAAATACTACCATTAATCCCAGTTCCCGGATTGAAAGTTGTGTCTATAGTACCATCTGAATTCAAAAGAGCAATTTGATTTCTACCATAATTATTAAACTTTTTAAAGGTGCCACATATTAAAACCTTACCATTAGAATTTATTTTAGTAATCATAATCACGTTATCTGCTCCTGTTCCTTTGTTAAATGATTCATCAAAACTACTATCTGTATTCAAACAAGCGATATGATGCCTTCCAATTCCACGATAAAGTTCAAAACCGCCTGTAATAATAATTTTTCCATCTGTATAATTAGAAATAGAACTAATCCATCCACTTGGCCCTTCCCCTGGATTAAAAGATAAATCTATACTACCATTTGAATTTAATCTGACCAAATAGTTCCTTGTATATCCATTGTAATTTGAAAAAGCCCCGCCAATGATAATTTTTCCATCTGATTGAATTACTGGCGAATAAACAGTATTATTAAATCCAGTTCCAGTGCTAAATGTCACATCTTTGGTTCCATTGGTATTTAATCTAACGATTCCATTTACGCTAAATCCTTGAAATAAACCAAATTCCCCCACAATAATTACTTTTCCATCTGATTGAATTGCAATTCCAAAAACCGGATCTTCCATTCCCGAAAATGTGTTAAAAGTCCCATCATTGCTTCCATTACTGTTTAATCGAGCAATTCGATATTTATTGGCACCATTAAAAGTTGTGAAATCACCACCAATAATTATCTTTTCATCTGATTGAATTTCAATGGCCCTAATATAATTATTTGCTCCTGTCCCAATATTAAAAGAAGTATCAATACTCCCATCATTATTTAAACGTACTATTCGATTTACACTTGTTCCATTATAAGTAATAAATTCGCCGCCAATAATTATTTTACCATCGTTTTGGATTTTTATTGTAAAAATTAAATCATCAATACCCGTTCCAACATGAAAAGATGTATCAATACTTCCATCACTATTCAATCGTGCTATCCGATTAATGCTTGTTCCATTAAAACTAGTAAAATCACCACCTATTAATATTTTCTCATCTGTTTGTATTGCTGATGCATATATTATTCCATTAGCCCCACTTCCAATATTAAAAGTATTATCAATATCACCATTTGGGTATAATCTTGCAATATTTCTACTTATTGTTCCATTATATTTCGCAAAGGAACCAACTATTAAAATTTTTCCATCACTTTGAATAACTGAAGATTGAACAGTTGCCTCTGCTCCATCACCATAACCAAAGCCCTGATCGCCCGGATTAAATGTTGTATCAACTGAGCCCCACTGTGCATAAGTGGCTAGGTGTAAAAAAAATACAATCGTAACAAAAAAAATATGTTTTTTCATAATCATTTTTTGTAATGATTTTATGGTCTGTTTTTAAACTACTAAAACTCAAAAAACTTTTTTTAATATTTGCTTTAGCTATATAATTATACTTTTTTGAGATTTTAATGTAAATATAAATCAATAATTCTTAAGAAAAAAGAATTATCAATCTTTTCTATTATTTTTCAAAAATCTTTTAATCAAACAAATAGCTACTAAAACAATAAGAAAATAACTCATCCACTTAGACCAAAGTAAATTCATTAATTTCAAGTATTTATTATTTGTTTTATGTTGAACCACCCTCTCCACCGCAATCTCCTTAGTAAACCACAACCGTATCATTTTCTTGTTCAGCCCAAACATAAACCGTATCATTAACAGCATAAATTTTCACCTGAAGCTTTTCTTTTGTAATTGTGACAGTATCTTTCAACTGCGAAAACAAAACCAATGTTTCAATTTTCACTCCGGGAATAATGGTTGTGTCCTAAATCCTGATAGTGTCGTTTTGGACAAGCTCGGGATGGAGGGCCAGAATCCGGCATAAGAGCAACCGCCGCAGCTCGTTTGCGTGTTGCAAACGTTGCTCTCAGAATTTAACCAGGCAAAGGAAAAAGGGATGGAACCCACCGGCCCGAATGGACCAGATCATGAAAGATAAAAATGTTAAGGAGATTAAGGATCTTATGGGGTATAAATGAAAAAGCACTGCTTTTTGGCAGTGCTTTTTATAATTATATGTTTCTATTTTTACTCCACAACTACTTTATGCACCGATGTTCCCTTTGATGTAATTACTTTTACGGTGTAAATGCCTTTTGAATTTCCGTTCAAATCAATTTTAATTTCATCTTTCGTTGCTTCTGTCTGTTTTATAAGCTGACCATTTAAATTGAAAATATCAATCCTTTGGATTTCGTTTCCTTGGATTGTAAATTCGCCGGATGAGGGGTTTGGGTAAATAGAAATGCCGTTTTGTTGTATCGTTTCAATTCTGGTTACAAGCAAATTTTCATACCAGGCTATTTTGTATCCTATTATAGAAGCAGAAATAACATCCATATCTCCATCACCATCAAGATCAGAGCAATAAACTGCAATAGCAGCATTCGCTTCGGTTGTAATAACTTGTTGAGCTCCAAAAGTTCCGTTTCCATCGGTGTTTTCATACCAGGCAATTTTGTTATCCGAAAAAGAAGCAGAAAGGACATCCATGTCTCCATCACCGTCAAGATCGGCAGAATAAACTGATTGTGCTCCATTAGCAGCAGTAGTAATGACATTTTGAGGACCGAAAATACCGTTTCCGTCGGTGTTTTCATACCATGCAATTTTATCGTCTGATGAAGAGGCAGAAAGCACATCCATATCTCCATCACCGTCAATATCGGCAGAATATATCGAGACAGCATAATATGCATCTGTAGTAATTATTTGCTGAGTTCCAAATGTTCCGTTTCCATCGGTGTTTTCATACCAGCATATTTTGTCTTCATACTCAGTAGCCGAAGCCGAAAGCACATCCATATCCCCATCACTGTCAAGATCGGCGGAATATACCGAGAGGGCATAATATGCTGTAGTTGAAATTATTTGCTGAACTCCAAAAGTTCCATTTCCATCAGTATTTTCATACCAGGCTATTTTGTCGTCATCCTCAGAAGCCGAAAGCACATCCATATCACCATCACCGTCAAGGTCAGCACTGTAAACTGAGCGAGCATTATCGGCAACAGTTGTAATAACTTGCTGAATTCCAAAAGATCCGTTTCCGTCGGTGTTTTCATACCATGCAATTTTATCGTCTGTTGAAGAAGCAGAAAGAACATCCATATCTCCATCACCATCAATGTCGGCGCAACAAACATCACGAGCACCATTGGCATCTGTTGTAATGGATTGTTGAGTTCCGAAGGTTCCGCTTCCATCAGTATTTTCATACCATGCTATTTTGTCATCATGAAATGATGCAGAAAGCACGTCCATATCTCCATCACCGTCAATGTCGGCACTGCATATTGATTCTGGTGTATTGGCAGCAATTGTAAGAACTTGTTGAGTCCCGAATGTTCCATTTCCGTCGGTGTTTTCATACCAAGCTATTTTGTTGTCATCCTCAGAAGCCGAAAGCACATCCATGTCTCCATCACCATCAATATCCCCGCAATAGACTGAAGTGGCTCCATTTGCATTTATTGAAATGACTTGTTGAGTTCCGAATGTTCCGTTTCCGTCTGTGTTTTCATACCAAGCTATTTTGTTGTCATCCTCAGAAGCCGAAAGCACATCCATGTCTCCATCACCATCAATATCCCCGCAATAGACTGAATTGGCTCCATTTGCATTTATTGAAATGACTTGTTGGGTTCCGAATGTTCCGTTTCCGTCGGTGTTTTCATACCAGGCTATTTTGTCATCATTCCAGGAAGCAGAAAGCACATCCATATCTCCATCGCCATCAGTATCCGCGCAATAAACTGAATTGGCTCCATTTGCATTTATTGAAATAACTTGTTGGGTTCCGAATGTTCCGTTTCCGTCGGTGTTTTCATACCAGGCTATTTTGTCATCATTCCAGGAAGCAGAAAGCACATCCATATCTCCATCGCCGTCCATATCCGCGCAATAAACTGAATTGGCGCCATTTGCATTTATTGAAATGACTTGTTGAGTTCCGAATGTTCCGTTTCCGTCGGTGTTTTCATACCAGGCTATTTTGTTGTCATTCGATAAAGCAGAAAGGACATCCATATCTCCATCACCATCAATATCTGAGCAATAAACTGCACTAGCACCATTCGGGTCGGCTGTAATTACTTGTTGAGCTCCGAAAGTTCCGTTTCCATCGGTGTTTTCATACCAAGTGATATCGATGCCATCTCCTGAAGACGAAACGACGTCCAGGTCTCCATCTCCATCAAGGTCGGAGGCAAAGACCGAAGAAGCCCAATCGACATCAGTAGTAATAACTTGTTGAGTTCCGAATGTTCCATTTCCATCCTTGTTTTCATACCAGGCTATTTTGTTGTCATCCATTGAAGCAGAAAGCACATCCATATCTCCATCACCATCTATATCCGCACAATAGACTGAACTAGCACCTTCAGCAACGCCTTGTTCAATTATCACATTTTGGTCTCCAAAAGTAGTTTGGGCTTGTACTGCAAATAATGTAACAGAGAAAATTAGTGCTAGAAATTTTAATTTATTATTCATACTTTTTTATTTAAAGACTCTATATCCAGGAAATTATTTTAAACGCTATTAATTAGTATCAAACTTACAATATTTTCTTAAAAAATCAAAATGACTTATTTATTATCCTTTTAATTACAAGTATAATTCCGATAAATGCAAATATTATTATTATCCAATTAAATTCTTTAAAAGTTTCATTGTTTTTTTTCCTAATCACCCTCTCCACCACAATCTCCTTCTCCACCACAACAGTATCCCCTTTCGTCTCAGCCAATAAATAAACCGTGTCATTCACCGCAAAAAGTTTCACCTGAAGGTTTTCTTTTTCTATTGTGATGGTGTCTTTTAAAGCTGAATATAGAACGACTGTGTCGAGTTGCACACCGGGGATGATGGTTGTGTCCCGGATCCTGATCGGGTCATTTTGAACTAATTCGGGATGGAGAGTCAGGAGCCGGTTGAGTCGTTTTTGCGGACTGCATGAAACAAGGATGAGGATTCCAGCTATATTCCAAAAAATCAGGATAGAAATCCTGATTATCATATAAATATTTGGGCTGTTCTTTTTCATAGCTTTATTTTTTAGTTTGTTAAATTCTATGATTTTGCTACTTTCTTCAGATTAAAAGCCGGTGAGTCTCAGTCCGTTTTTCAGGACATCCACAATGTCATTAAAATCCTTGATTTCTTTAACCGGTTTCAGAGAAGTCTCGCCGAGCTTAAGTTTCTCAGTATCCTTGAGTTTCCGGTAATATTTATAAGCAATCCCCAGAGTGAGAATCACTATTACTATGATGATTATGGTCTTAAGTTTGAACATATATTGCAATAAAATCTACTGCAATATTATGATGGGGAAAATTGGTGGTTTCTTTTATGTGGGGTAATGGGAGTAATTGATGGTTAAAGAGAAATATTTTCTTTTATTTTCTCCTTTACAATTCTTTTGAAATCCCTTTTATTTAATTTTTAATGATTTTTTTGGTGGCTATTTCCTTATCGTTAAATATCTTGATATAATAAATTCCTGAAGAATGATCACCAATGTCTATTTTTTCAGAATTTGATTCTAAAATCAATTCTCCTAACAAATTATAAACTTCAATTTTTGTGATTTTTTCTGTTTTAATATTTATTATTCCTGTTGTAGGATTGGGAAAAACCTGAACTACATCGGATAATTTTTGATTTAATATCCCTGTATTATTATTATTTAACTTCAAAACAAAACAATCACTATTTCCATGATTTCCTTCAATATCACCATCATTTGATTTTGTTTCACCAGCTATAACAAAACCACCATCATTTGACTGAATAACAGCTATTGACTTGTCTAATTCCAAGCCACCATAACATCTTGTCCAGATTGTATCACCAAACATATCAAGTTTTAAAATCCAACTATCCCAATAGCCATGATTTCCATTCACATCCAAATCATTCGATTTTGTGTAACCTGCTACAATAAACCCATCGTCAGTAGTTTGATGCATTGAAAAAGCTGATTCAGTATCTGACCCACCGTAAGATTTTGACCACTGAGTGTTTCCTAATTCATTAAGTTTTAAAATCCAATAATCAGTTTCTCCATTATTTTCATTTAAATGGCAATTATCTGATTTAGAGTAACCTAAAACCACATACCCTCCGTCTAAAACTTGTTGTATTGAACTAGCATAATCATCATTTGTTCCGCCATAACACCTTGCCCACAAAATATCTCCAAATTCATCAAGTTTTAAAATCCAATAATCAGTTTCACCAAGAGGTGAACTAACATCGCCATCATTCGAAGTGGTAGTACCTAAAACCATGTATTTACCATCAGCGGTTTGTTCAACACTTTTACCATAATCATTATTTGATCCACCATAAGTTTTTGACCATAATATTTCGCCAAATTCATCTAGTTTTAAAATCCAAAAATCATCCAACCCATTATTTCCATTCACATCCCCATCTATCGATCTAGTTGAGCCAGTTAAAATATATCCTCCATCCGTGGTTTGTTGAACTGCACTAACCTGATCATTTAGTGAACCACCATAACACCTAGTCCATAATGTATCTCCATATTCATCAAGCTTTAAAATCCAGTAATCGTTATACCCGTGATTTCCATTTACATCCCCATCTATCGATCTTGTTGTGCCAACTACTATAAAACCTCCATCTGTGGTCTGTTGAACTGAATTAACCCAATCATAATATGAACCACCATAAGTTTTTTCCCAAATAATACTTCCATATTCATTAAGTTTAATTATCCAATAATCAACATACCCATTGTTTTCACTCACATCTCCATTATCTGAACTAGTATAGCCCACAGCGATAAAATGATTATCTTCTATTTGTATAATTTCATTTATCTGATCATCCTCAGTACCACCATAACACATAGACCACTCAATGTTTTGAGAATTTACAAAATTCGTAATAGTGATTAAGAAAATTAAAAAAGAAATATTTTTCATAGTCAGTTTATTAAAGGACTAAACTTGCTCTAACAATAGTTCAATAGTACGATAATTCTCAAAAATTTCCAAAAAAACCAAAAATTAATTCCTGATTATTTCTTTCCCTACCCCAAAAACTCCCTAATCAGCTTCACCTGTTTAGGTATTAAAATCCTGATTCTTTTTTTTCTGATGGAGTTCATGTCGAACAATTGTTGCCGGATGGGGACCAGCCAGGAGTATAATGGAAGTAATCGATGTTTAATTCGTTGTAATTTCTTTTAATTCCATAATTCAAAAGTTTTTCTTTTATCATACATTTTTTTTATATTTGCTTGTGTTTAAGAAATCAAAAATCCATAAAAATGAAAAAACTTCTCTTTACTTTACTTGTTTTGATATCAATTACCTGCATAAGTCAAACACATCACGGCACAAATAAGGAAGTTTCGGTAACTTTAACAACATGGGATGATTGGGTCTGCGGTCCCAAATACTTCGCAATAGATGCCAGTGCAATTGGAGCAGATACGGCATACTGGGTTGACCTGACTGATCCTGTCGGAACAACTTTTTACAGTTGCAACCCGGCAGACCCAACAAACCTCCATGACTCTGTTCATGTTACAACATGGGGATATCACCAATTTATTGCTGTGGCTGAAGACAACATAGGAACACTATACTTCTCTGATACTTTAACTATAAAATTTTATAAATGGCCTGAGCCATACGTACAAAGCAATGATACAGCCTGCGGAAATTGTTATGCTCTTGAAGGAACTCTATCAATTGACACAACTGTATTTGTTTGGTCATCATTATCTCCATCAGGCCTCACTTTTTCTTCAACCGGAAGCATAATTGGTACCAACCTAATTGATACTGTTTGTGTAACAATCATTGACACATCCAGATATATTAATTTCACTGAATATTACCCTTATTGTAATTGTTGCGCAGTTCAAACTTCTATTTTAATCAAATTTGCACCAATTCCATATGGTCAATATTATCTGACAAGTTCTAACTGCACAGGAGGAATTCATAGTATAGAAGCAAATATTCAAACATATACCAACTACAACTGGACATTTGGTGAAGAAGGTGAATATGAAATAGATACCTTTTTGCAAAATGCTTTCGGAGGTAATTATGCCTATGATATTCACTATCTTGATGGCGCTCCATGGCATCTTGTTGACGTTGTTGCAACAAACCAATACTTATGCAATTCTTCAATTTATCGGGACACTGTTTATGAAGTCCCTTTAAATTATCTTGATATTCTTTCCCTTTCAAATCCATGTCCCGGTTTATCAAACGGAGAAGTAATGTTTGCCGGCAATGGAGGTTCAAGTCCGTTTATGCACCATGAATTGAATTGGCTAAGCGGTATGGGTGATGTCACAATTTATGAAGATTCAATTCATGTCACAAATCTTCCTGAAGGTGAATACCTAGTTGAAATAACTGATTTTTATGATTGTGTTGCCGTTGATACAGTTTTTTTATCAGATGACAACCACGTTACTATTACCGGAAATGTTGAAAATTCAGGCGTTCCATTAGATGAAAGCGAAGCTTTTGTTGAACTTTTCCATACAGAATATCCCAATGGACATGTTATTGATTCATGCTTAATTACTACAGGGGGTTTTTTTACTTTAAACAGCATTTTCACCGGTGATTTTTATATCAGAGCTTCACTTACAGCCGGAAGCATTTATCCTGAAATACTTCCCACATATTATTCGGATGAATTTTTATGGCAAAATGCTGATACATTTCATTTAACTTGTCAGGAAGAAATGAATATAATACTTGAAATGAAAGATTTATTTCCAATTTCAACAGGAACAGGAACAATTTCAGGAAAGGTATATTATGACTTTTTTGAAAAAGACGAAACCAATCCCATTTCAAATGTTAATATTTTTCTTACTAAACAATCAAATATTGATGAAGTTTATAAACACACCTTCACTAATGATACCGGGTATTATTTAATTCAAGAAATTCCTTCTGGTGAATACAGTTTGTTGGCAGATATTCCCGGAATACCATTAATTTCATTTCATGAATTTTCAATAAGCAGCGCCGATACTTTACTTGAAGATTATAATTTTATTGTAGATACTTCAGGCTCTGTGAAAAGATACGGAATTTATGCATCAGGAGGTAACTTTATATTAGAAAATAACGAAGGTTTTTCAATTTCAACATACCCGAATCCAACATCAGATTTTCTTGTAATTGAATATAAAACTGAAAAACCACTACAAATTTCAATATCAATTATTGACGGTAACGGGAAAATTATTATTCAACAAAATGGAGAAAATAACTCAACTGATATTCAAAAATTGAAACTTGATGTTTTCTCTGATCTTCCATCAGGCATTTATTATTTGACATTCAGATATGATAATAATGTGTTTATTAAAAAGATAGTTAAAGAAAAATAACAAATAGCAGCATCTTATTAAAAAAGCCGATTATTTATCGGCTTTTTTATTTACACCCTACCCCAAAAACTCCCTAATCAGCTTCACCTGTTTTGGAATTAAAATCCGGATTCTTTTTTTTCTAATGGGGTTCATGTCGAACAATTGTTGCCGGATGGGAACCAGCCAGGAGTATAACGTGCGGGTATTAACATTGTAATACTTTGCAAGTTCTTTGAGCGTGTACCACGGATATTGAATTATTGTTTTATTATTTTAATAATGTCATGAGTTCTTTCAGATTCAATTTTAAGGAAATATATTCCTGCAGGACTATTGAAGTATATTTCCGTTGATTGTTTATTAATTATTTGATCTTTATATATTTCTTCTCCATAAATATCCAATATAGATACTTCATAATAATCTTTATTGTATCCCAAATCAACTTTGAATTTGCCATTTGAAGGATTAGGGAAAATGAGTATTTTATTATTATCTAATTTTTCAACTTGAAATGATGAAGTAAAAATTATGCATTCAGAGGTGTCTTGACATGAATTTTCAGTAACAATTACGGCATAATTTCCTCCAAATTCAGGGCAAAAACTTTCACTTGTATGACCTAAAATCGGAGAAAAGGCATCATTGCAGTCAACCCATTGATAATTAATACCTGAAATATTTGCTGATAAACATGGACCCTCACTTGTGGCATAAACATTAATTTTATTTACATTTAATTCAATAGATATTACACTATCACATCCTAAATGATTTACTATTGTATCAGAATAAAGACCTGTTTCGAACCATGTGTAATTTCCACTTGGAGAAATATAAAATTCACAAACCTGTGGTCTAATATATGAATAAGTTGAGAAGTACAAATTTATTGTTATTATACTATCACAACCAAAACTATTTAATAGTGTATCATTGTATATTCCCGGATCTGTCCAGATGTTATTTCCACTTGGTGAAATATAATACCCACATGCATATTCATTTATAATTGATTCACTATTATTTATTGAAAGATTAATTGTGATAATACTGTCGCAACCCAAATAATTTGAAATAGTATCATTATATATTCCTGATTCAGTCCAAATATAATTACCACTTGGAGAAAAATATTCTTTACAAGCTGATTCAAAAATTACGGAAGATGTATACATGCTAAGATTTATGTTAATAACACTATCACACCCTAAATAATTAGGGATTGTATCAATATATAATCCTGTTTCATTCCAAATATAATTACCACTTGGTGAAACGTATGAATTACATGCATTTTCATATATTGTTGAAGTACTATTAAATTGCAAATTAATTGTAATAATACTATCGCACCCTAAATAATTTGAAATTGTATCAACATATATTCCTGATTCAGTCCAGATATAATGACCACTTGGAGATGTATAATTTCCACAAGCAATAACACTAATTTCAGAAGATGAATAAAAATATAAATCTATAAAAAGAATGCTATCACATCCTGTTGAAGCAACAAGCGTATCTACATAATTACCTGATATAGACCAAATATTATTTCCACTTGGAGAGGTGAATGTGCCACAATATGTAATATTTAATGAATCAATTGAAGGCTCACATATTTCAATTAAACTTCCAGTAACTGAGTTAGCTCCATTATTATAATCAAAATCAAATTTTTTAATCAGTGTGTCATTTTCAATATCATATTTATATAATATTCCTCCGTTGTACAAACCTGACCTAAAAGAAATACCATATAATACATTATCATCTGAAAGAAGTAAATTACTAATAGGCTTACAATCAATCTCGTCAGAGAAAGTATATAATACTGTATGTGTATTTGTGTTTACATCTAAGCTATATATAGTTTCACTAAATGAATATGTTCCACCAGAGGTTAATCCATATAAAATACCATCGCTTCTCTTTACTAAACTACTTCTTGGATACTGACCATTTTCACCTGGAAAATCAAATACTTTTGAAAAGATATCAGTAATTGGGTCAAATTCGTAAATAATACCTGAGTCTTCGGATCCCCCAAATAAAGTGGTGCCATATAATTTTCCATTGTCAGCTTGAATCATAGAATTGTATGGCTCTCTACCATAGGAATAATCCCAAAAGTCAAATTTCTTAATAAACATGTTTGTAGAAAGATTATATTCAAAAATTACACCATCACCGTGTAACCCTCCTTCTCTAGTTATACCATATAGTTTATTACCTTCAATTTGAGTTAACTTCCCTATAGGATAGCTGCCACTAGTTGAATCATTAAAATCATAAAGTTTCGTGAAATTATTTGTTGCGATATCAAAAGAAAAAATCACACCAAAATTATAGCTGCCACCTCCTGCAGCTGTACCATATAATAAACCATTATCAGCCTGTATTAGACCGGAATATGGATGTGAACCGGAGTTCACACCATCGAAATCGAAAAGCTTAGTATATTTCTTTAATGCTGGATCGTATTCATAAATTACACCAAAATTATTTATTCCTCCTTCATTAGTCATTCCATATAATTTTTTATTTTTTGATGATAATAAACCAAAAACTGGGCTATTCCCATTTATAGAACTACTAAAAGTTTTCTTTTTTATATAATTATTAGTTATTGGGTCATATGCAAATAAAGTACCCATATATAATGTAGTACCATATAGTTTTCCATCGGAATATTCCATTAGACTTCCTTTTGGCGAATTACCTAAATTAGTTTCATCAAAATTAATCATAATAGAAATTTCATTATCAATTGGATTAAATTCAAAAAGAACCCCATTATTATTAACACCACCTTCAGAAGTCATCCCATAGAAACTTCCGTTCAAAGCTTCAACTAGATTTCCTAAAGGATAATACCCGGTAATTGCAGCGTCAAAATCAACTTTTTTTTCAAAAACACTTGTCAAAGGATTATATTGAAAAAGTACACCGTCATTGTTTATTCCCCCGAGACTTGTCATCCCATATAACTTATCATCAGAAGATTTCATCAAACTTCCATATGGATGTTTTCCCATTGTATAATTATCAAAACTTACCTTTCTTATAAAAATATTATTAATATAATCATATTCGAAAAGTACTCCACAATTATAAATCCCACCATTTTTAGTAAGTCCATAAAATTTATTGTTAAATTCAATAAGACTTCCATATGGTGTTTTACCTTTATTCGCTCCGTCAAAATCAACTTTTATTTTGTATTCTTCAGTATATGTGTCATATTCAAAAAGGACACCCTTATTATTTGCACCACCTGCAGAAGTCATCCCATAAAGTTTTCCGTTCTCTGCTATAAAAAGACTACCATAAGGATGAATTCCTTTTGACCAATTAAAGTCAAAAATTTTTGTATATACTTTATTTATTGGATCAAACTTAAAAATCACACCATAATCAAAACTACCTCCATTACATGTCATACCATATAAAATACCTTCGTCTGACATAACTAAATTACCATAGGGTGCTTTACCCGTTTCTTCACCATTAAAATAAAATAATTCAATTAATGTATCTGAGATAGGATTATATTCATAAATTGAACCGTAATTAAATGTACCACCCCCTATAGATAATCCATAAAGTTTACCATTGGGAGATTGACACAAACTATGATAGCATCCGGCACTGCCACTTATACCATTAAAAATATGTTCAACAGACTTAAAATTACCATTCACATCAGTTTTAAATATTACACCTTGACCAGCACCACCGCTTTCTGTTGTTCCCCAAAAAGTGTTTTGATTATATGAATTTATCGTAATTGATAAAAATAGAAAAAAAAATATTCCTCTCATATTTATTGTATTGAATTGGAAATTCAAATATATAAAATTATTTAATCTTTATGATGGATACCTATATAAACAGATATTAAACAGATAAAACACATCCAAGGATTTTATAATAATATGAATATCCGATTTAAAACTTTCATTTTTTTAATTTCTTATTAACTGAAAGACAAAATCTTAAGTGAAGCTTTTCATTCATTTTCCTATTTCAACTCTTCCTGCACCACAATCAGTTCTCGCATGTCCATTATGGCTGAGAATATGTCGATTGTTTTTTCCATGTGGTGAATTTAACATGGAAGGGAATGAGGGGAAAGGACAAGGATTATTGATTAATTGTTGATGTTTACAGATTGACACTGGTGGTTTTTACACCTGGGCATTAAATGCTAGACTAGACGAATTACTTGGCTATCAATATTTACATATTTATTTCATCTTTTACAGTTTGCATTTTAACACTTATTGACTCTTGTAATTTATATTTTTATAATCTTTCTTGTTATTGTTTCTTCTCCATTAAAAACTTTGATATAATAAACTCCAGAAGGTTGATTTTTAATATCTATCATTTTATTTTGAGATACTAATATTACTTCACCAATCAAATTAACAACCTCGACCTTTTGGACTTTATCTGACTTTATATTTACCATTCCATAAGTTGGATTAGGATAAATTTGAATATTCTTATATGTTTCCTGTACTAAAGTACTTGTATAATCATCAATCTTTAATACCCAAGAATCAAAATATCCATGAAAGCCATTAACATCACCATCATTTGATTCTGAAAAACCAACAATGATTGAACCACCATCTGTTGTTTTTTGAAGTGATTCTGTCTTTTCACTACCAGAGCCTCCATAACATTTAGTCCAAAGTGTATCTCCATACTCATCAAGTTTCAATACCCAATAATCATTGTTTCCGTGATTTCCAAATACGTCACCATCATTTGAATTTGAATATCCTGCTACAATATAACCCCCATCTGTGGTTTGTTGAATGGAATAAGAATAATCATCATTTGAGCCACCGTAGCTTTTTGTCCATATTGTGTCTCCAAATTCATTTAACTTCAATATCCAATAATCGCTCAACCCATTATTGTTATTTAAATCTCCATCATTTGAATATGAACTACCTGCTACAATATAACCTCCATCTGAGGTTTGTTGTATTGAATTAGTTTCTTCCCAATATGATCCTCCATAACATCTTGTCCAGGTTGTATCTCCATACTCATTTAGTTTAAGAACCCATATATCTCTAGTTCCATGATTTCCATTCACATCACCATCATTTGATTCTGAAAGGCCTGCAACAATATAACCACCATCTGTGGTTTGCTGAATGGAATAAGAATAATCAAAATCTGAACCACCATAGCTTTTTGACCAAAGTGCATCTCCATATTCATTAAGTTTTAATATCCAAACATCAGACAAACCATTATTTTCATTTACATCACCATCAATTGATCCTGAATAACCAGCAATAATAAAACCTCCGTCTGTGGTTTGTTGAATTGATTCTGCATGTTCTTCACTAGAACCACCATAACATTTTGACCAAAGTGTATCTCCAAATTCATTAAGCTTTAGTATCCAAATATCATATAAGCCGTGATTACCATGAACATCTCCATTATTCGATCTTGAATTACCTCCTACAATATAACCTCCATCTGTGGTTTGTTGAATGGAATAAGCATCATCATAATTTGAACCACCATAGCATTTTGTCCATATAGTATCTCCAAATTCAGTTAATTTCAATATCCAATAATCACGTAACCCATTATTATTATTTATATCTCCATCATTTGATCCTGCATGACAAGCAATGATAAAACTTCCATCTGTTGTTTGTTGAACTGACGTGGCGCAATCAAAATCTGATCCACCATAGCATTTTGCCCATTCAATATTTTGGGCATTTGATATGTATGCCATGACGATGGTTAGTAAAAAGCAAATGGATTTCATGTACATATTTTTATTTATTGTCTCACAGTAAATTGTATGAGTAGTGGCAGATTGCGTGGTAGTTTCCTGTCAAACCACCACACAGCTTGATCGAGCTACATACCTTGATATTTAGTACTTTATCTACCATTACATATACAAAATGTTACCTTGCGTTATTTATTCAAACACTATCTTTTTTATTATTACTTCTTCTTTTGTTACTACATTAACAAAGTAAACACCTTTTGCATTTCCTGTTAAATCAATCGTTACGATGTTATTTGAAATTTGCAGTTTTTTTATTAACCTTCCATTCACATCGGTTACTTTTATTTGACTAATTTTTTCTCCGTCAATTGTTATAATTTATTCATAAATGTTATTTTTTTTGTTTTTAACTATTGACTTATTGATTATGACTTTTTTTATAATATTACAAAAAAAAATAAAAAAAAGGTGCCTATTAATCCTTAATAAACTTCGAATTAACAACTCCTTTATTGCTGTATATCTTCACTAAATAAATCCCCTTAGAAAATGAACTAATATTAATTTCAGCCACTTGCCTGTCAGGTATCATCTGAATCAATTTCTCACCATTGATATTGTAAACTTCAATTTTGCTTGTTGATTCGGGTAAATTAATATAAACAACATCTTTTGAAGGATTGGGATAGGCAATGGTTTGTGTTAATTTTTGTTCAATTATTGAAACAGGAATCTCACTTACAAAGGTGTTAAAAGTGGTATTTGTAACAACAGCAGGATTGAAATCGAAGAAAATATAAGCTGTGTTTGTTACCTGAGTTCCTTCTGCAAGTCCGGGTTTCGGTGAAATGGAATATCTGACATAACCTTGACTTTCCGGTTCGTTTATAGTACTATCCGGCAGCAATATGTTTTGAAAATTAAAAAACAGTTCGTTATTGGTATGCAATTCCAGGCTAACGGGATGACTGTATGCTTCAAGTGTGAAAGTTTCAAAATCCAGATTATTGCTTATTGTATCCCGTAAAATCACATTAAAAGCCGTATCGTTGCCGGTATTTTGAAAACGTATGGTGTAAGTAAGTCTTTCTCCGTGCAACAAATATCCGGGAGTGCCAATGCCGGCGGGACTCACATTTTTATCGTTGGGGTCGTATGAACCTGTAATTATTTGTTGCAAGGTATCGTAATTGTTAACCAGACAATTATCCGGGTCTATTGGGGTAATAAATGCAGTCGAAATTAGGGTGTCGCCCAAATTTTCCACACCGGAAACAACAAAATCTGTTCTAATTACATTTTGCACACCCGGACCTAAATTTTCATAATTAAATTCAAGAATATTTCCAATAATTGAACTTGGGATTACTGTACTAGAAACATAAGTAAGCAAAGGATCATACTCAAAACTAATAGTACCCGAAGTATTAACAGTACCCCAATTTTTGTAAGTAAGCCAATAATGAGTATCAAAACCTGCACGGGTGGATCCGCCTGTTAAATACATTGCAACATCGGGAATGCTTTCTGAGGTAAACACTCCAATATCAATACTATCAACAAGGTGATCAACAGAATCTATGCTTAAAATATAATCATCTGTTGTTGAAAACCAAAAAGGTTGAGGAACAAAAGAAACTGTGTAATTACCCGGTTCAGCAACAAAATGATAATATCCATCATTATTTGTGAAAGTAAATTGAGGCCCGGGGTCAAGCTTAACCATTTGTCCTGCAACAACTACTTCGCCCATGTCTTTAATTTGATTTTCGTTTTCATCAAGATATATTATACCACTAATATTTGGATCAAAAAGTTTCACTACCCACATATCATAGAATCCATGCATTCCAATAACATCTCCATCATTTGAACTTGTCGCACCAGTCACTATATAACCACCATCAGTGGTCTGCTGAATTGAATATCCTTCTTCATTACCTGTTGCCCCAAAACATTCATTCCATTGAATATTTCCAATATTATCAAATTTAACTACCCATATATCAGATAAACCATTATTTCCAAAAACATCGCCATCATTTGATCTTACTTTACCTGCAAATATATAACCACCATCACTTGTCTGTTGAATTGATTTTGCATAATCATAACTTGTCCCTCCTAAACATTTCTGCCATTGAATATTTCCGATATCATTTATTTTAACTACCCATGTATCAGAAAAACCATTATTTTCTAAAACATCGCCATCATTAGATTCTGTATCTCCTGAAACAATATAGCCACCATCGGTGGTCTGTTGAATCGAATTTCCCAAATCATCTGCTGTTCCCCCAAAGCATTTCTGCCATAGAATATTTCCTAGATTATCTATTTTTACTACCCACATATCCTTTCCTCCATGATTTCCGGAAACATCCCCATCATTTGAAACAGCAGTTCCTACAACAATATAGCCACTATCGGTGGTCTGCTGAATGGAAAGTGCTCTTTCCCAACCTGCACCTGTACTCCCTCCCAAACATTTCTGCCATTGAATATTTCCGAGATTATCTAATTTTACTACCCACATATCCCCTTCTCCATGATTTCCGGTAACATCTCCATTATTTGATTGTGATAATCCTGCCACAATATAGCCACCATCTGTTGTCAGTTGTATTGAATATGCCCAATCCACATCTGTACCCCCCAAACATTTTTGCCATATAATATTTCCTAGATTATCTAATTTTACTACCCACATATCCATTCCTCCATGATTTCCGGAAACATCACCGTCATTTGACTGTGTCGCACCAGCCACTATATAACCACCATCATTTGTCTGTTGAATTGAATATGCATAATCATCATTTGTTCCCCCAAAACACTTTTTCCATTGTATATTGCCAATATTATCAAGTTTTACGACCCACATATCTAATAAACCATGATTATCGGAAACATCGCCATCGGTTGACTTTGTATATCCTGCCACTATATACCCACCCTCGGCGGTCTGTTTAATAGAACGTGCATATTCCTCACTTATTCCCCCCAAACATTTTTGCCATTGAATCTGTACCTGACAATTCACCATGGAAGAAAAAGTCAAAACAAAAATAATCGAGAATAATTTTTTCATAGCATTTGGCTTTTTGAACTATTATTAACTGATATGCAAATGTAGTAATTTATTGATTTTGCTCAATTTTTTTTTGAAAAAAAAAGAAAGCTGTTTTTGGATATTTATAAATATTAATATCTTTGTTAAAGTTATATCATTTCACAAATTATAAAGCTATGAAACAGAGAATTACATTATTTATGATTATGGCAATAGTACTTACCACAACTATTAAAATCAAATCACAGGATGTAAACACAGTATGGGCAAAAAGTATGGGTGGAATTGAAGGTCATAATTATGGGAATTCATTATCGATTGATCTTGATGGAAATGTGTACACCACCGGTACATATTATGAAACAGCTGATTTTGATCCTAGCGCTTCGATTTATGAATTAAATTCAAATGGGATGAGTGATGTATTTGTGTCAAAACTAGATTCAAATGGTACTTTTGTATGGGCAAAGAGTTTTGGTGGGACAGCTGTAGATAATTCCTACTCTATTGATTGTGATAATTACGGTAATGTTTTTACAACAGGTTGTTTTTATTGGACAGGTGATTTTGATCCTGATTTTGATTCTGTTTTTAATTTAACATCTTCCGGAAATACAGATATTTTTGTTTCAAAACTTGATTCAGATGGAGAGTTCGTTTGGGCAAGAAGATTTGGCGGGAAATATGAAGACAAGGGAATATCAATTATTGTTGATGAATTTGGTAATGTTTATTCAACCGGTTGGTTCAAAGATACAGCTGATTTTGATCCAGATCCTTTAAATACATATGATTTAATATCAAGTGGAGGGAAAGATGTTTATATTTCAAAACTTAATTCAGTTGGTGATTATGTATGGGTTAAGCAAATAACAAGTTCTGGAGATGTGGTAGTTAAAGATATGGTTTTTGATAATTCATATAATTTATTATTAACAGGATATTTCTATTCTCAAACCGACTTTGACCCTGATCCTGGAGAAGAATTCATATTAGATCCTGATGGAAACAAAGATGTATTCATTGCCAAATATGATACATTAGGATGTCTTGTGTGGGCAAAATACTTTGACGGTGAAAGTGATAATTATTCTTACAGTATTTCTACAGATATTTTTAATAATGTTTTTACAGTAGGAGATATTTCATCATTAACCGATTTTGATCCATCTCCATCAGGTTATTTTCTTGTTGATGGTTATCCAGGAGATAATATTTTTGTCTCAAAACTTGATTCGAATGGAAATTTTGTGTGGGTAAAACAAGTTTCAGGTGAGATTTTAATATTCGCAACTTCAATTTGTAATGATAATGATGGAAATTCATATATTGGGGGGCAATTTTATGGTGATGCTGATTTTGACCCATCATGGTCTGAATATATTCTTTCAGAAACATATACATATGGAGGAGACATGTTTTTACTTAAATTGGATTCTGCAGGAAACTTTATTTATGCTCACCAAATTGGTGGAAACGAAGATGATTTGATTAATGATATTAAAGTTGACTTAGCTGGGAATATTTATACCACTGGGATTTACATGAATGATGTTAATTTTAACCCATTTACTGGTGATGATCTTACGCTAAGTGCATCTGGTATGTATACGGATGTTTTTGTTCACAAGATGAGGCAGGAAGTATCTTCTAATATTGAATACGATGTCAATACTTTTACCGAATTATTTCCTAATCCCAGCAATGGAATTTTTTTAATAAATTCAAAAGATTTAATTGAATACAAAATATATGATTTTAATGGTAGGGTTGTTAATCATTCCTTTATAAAGGGAAATCAGCATAAAGTTAATATGCAAAACTGCAATAATGGAATCTATATTATAAAAATTAAATCAATTAATGGATATAGTTTAAAAAAGATTATAGTTAATAAGTAATTCTAAGTACATGACAAAAGTTTAACACAATTGTTGTAATCATTTGTTTTTCTGTCAAATATAGCATTTGCAATATTGTTTAGACCATATTTGAAAAAACTCATTGCTTTTCTTCCATGTTTCTTTATTTCAATCTGTTTGATGGTTTGGTGAATACACGAATTATTTACCGCATTTTTGCGGTGATTGTGGTTTTTTTTCACCGCAGCTGAAAACTTTAATTATCTGAGGATGTTTTAGGTTTGCAACACTTGTTGGTTTTATTTCATCGGGTTACGCGGCGCTTCGCTTTGCTTCACATGATGTTGGTACAGAACGGTCTTTCAGACCTTGGGGGTGGAAGTGGATTTTTTTGATGGGGGGACACTGATTGGACTGATTGGACTGATTAGACTGATTTTTTGTCGGATGGCGGGGGTCATCGGGTTACGCGGCGCTTCGCTTTGCTTCACCCGATGTTGATACAGAACGGTCTTTCAGACCTTGGGGGTAACAAGGTTTTACTTTTTTATAACAACATACTGAAAGAAAGATTATTCCTTTATGACCTTTTCTGTGATATTTCCTTCTTTTGTCTGAATGTTTATCAGGTATATACCGTTATGCATTCCGGACATATCAATCTGACTGGATGTTTTGTTTGTGATTTGCTGAGACTCAATGATGATATTCCCGAGAATGTCTGATATTTTATAACCTGAAATTGGCCACTGAGTGTTTTCAATCATCAATATTCCGTTGGTTGGGTTGGGATATATTGAAATGCTGCAGGGTTGAATAGTTTCAATTTCTGTTTCGAGCAAATTTTCGTACCATGCTATTTTATCGTCATCAAAAGAAGCCGAAAGAACGTCCATATCTCCATCTCCATCAAGGTCGGAGGCATAAACTGAATGAGCATAATCGGCATCAGTAGTAATAACTTGTTGGGTTCCGAAGGTTCCGCTTCCGTCAGTGTTTTCATACCATGCTATTTTGTCATCATTCCAAGAAGCAGAAACCACGTCCATATCTCCATCACCATCAAGATCTGCAGAAAAAACTGATTTTGCTCCATTGGCAGCAGTGGTAATGATTTGTTGAGTTCCAAAAGTTCCATTTCCGTCAGTGTTTTCATACCATGCTATTTTGTCATCTTCAGAAGAAGCCGAAAGCACGTCCATATCTCCATCGCCATCAAGGTCGGCTGAACAGACTGAGCAAGCATCATCGACAGCAGTTGTAATTACTTGTTGAACTCCGAAAGTTCCGTTTCCATCGGTGTTTTCATACCATGCTATTTTGGCCTCATACTCAGAAGCCGAAATAACATCCATATCGCCATCACCATCAAGATCAGCACAATAGACTGAGGAAGCATTAGTAGCAGCAGTAATGACTTGTTGGGTTCCAAAAGTTCCGTGGCCGTCGGTGTTTTCATACCATGCTATTTTATGATCCACAGAAACAGAAAGCACATCCATATCTTCATCGCCGTCAAGATCGGCGCAATAGACTGAGAAAGCATAAGCATCAGTAGTAATAAGTTGTTGGGTTCCAAAAGTTCCATTTCCGTCGGTGTTTTCATACCATGCTATTTTGTTGTCTAACTGAGAAGCCGAAAGCACGTCTACATCTCCATCGCTGTCAATGTCGACAGAAAAAACTGAGCTCGCACAATCAGCAGAAGTAGTAATAAGTTGTTGGGTTCCGAAAGTTCCGTTTCCGTCAGTGTTTTCATACCAGGCTATTTTGTCATCTAACTCAGAAGCCGAAAGCACGTCCATATCTCCATCGCTGTCAATATCAGCGCAAAAAACCGAGAAAGCACCATCAGCAGCAATATTAATGACTTGTTGAGCTCCGAAAGTTCCGTTTCCGTCGGTGTTTTCATACCATGCTATTTTGTTATCACTAAGATAAGATGAAATCGATAGCACGTCCATATCACCATCCCCGTCAAGGTCAGTAGAATAAACTGAATTAGCACCATTGGCAATGGTAGTAATTACTTGTTGAGCTCCGAAAGTTCCGTGGCCGTCGGTATTTTCATACCAGGCTATTTTATTGTCATCTCCAGATGCAGAAAGTACGTCCAAATCACCATCACCGTCAAGATCGACGCAATAGACTGAGATAGCCCCAGCAGCAGTAGTAATGACTTGTTGAGCTCCGAAAGTTCCGTTTCCGTCGGTGTTTTCATACCATGCTATTTTATCGTCACCAAAAGAAGCCGAAAGCACGTCCATATCTCCATCTCCATCAAGGTCGGAGGCATAAACTGAATGAGCATAATCGGCATCAGTTGTAATAACTTGTTGGGTTCCGAAAGTTCCATTTCCATCAGTATTTTCATACCAGGCTATTTTGTCGTCATCCTCAGAAGCCGAAAGCACATCCATATCACCATCGCCGTCAATGTCAACACTGTAAACTGAGTGAGCACCATGAGCAACAGTTGTAATAACTTGCTGAATTCCAAAAGATCCGTTTCCATCGGTGTTTTCATACCAGGCTATTTTGTTGTCCCCCCAAGAAGCCGAAAGGATGTCCATATCTCCATCGCCATCAATGTCGGCGCAATAAACTGAGGTACTTACACTGGCAGTATCAATAATAACCTGCTGAGCTCCGAAGGTTCCGCTTCCGTCAGTGTTTTCATACCATGCTATTTTGTCATCATTCCAAGAAGCCGAAAGAACGTCCATATCTCCATCGCTGTCAATGTCCGCTGAATAGACTGAGCCAGGACGATCGGCAGAAGTAGTAATGACTTGTTGAGCTCCGAAAGTTCCATTTCCGTCAGTGTTTTCATACCATGCTATTTTGTCATCACTAAGTGAAGCCGAAAGCACATCCATATCTCCATCACCATCAAGATCGGCGCAATAGACTGAGTAAGCATTATCGACAGATCCATTTTCAATTATCACATTCTGGTCACCAAAAGTAGTTTGGGCTTGTAATGAAAATAATGAAACAGTAAAAATAAGTGTTAGAAATTTTACCATATTACTCATACTTTTTTATTTTTTATAGACTCTTTATTTCTATGAAATTATATTAAACACTATTATTACTATCAAACTTACAATATTTTCTTAAAGAATCAAAATGACTTATTATTATCATTTTGATTACAAATATAATTCCGATCAATGCAAATAAAAGTATTTCCCAATTAATATTTTAAATAGTTTCATTGTTTTTCTTCCCAGCCACCATCTCAACCACTACCTCCTTTTCCACCACCACTGCGTCGCCTTTCTGTTCAGTCCAAAAAAACGTATCATTAACCGCATAAAGCTTAACCTCAAGGTTTTCTTATTCTATGGTGATGGTGTCTTTTAAGCTGAAATAGAGAACGACGATGTCGAGTTACGCACCGGGAATGATGGTTGTGTCCCGAATAATGATGTTGTAGTTTTGGACGAATAAGGGGCTTAGAGGGTATAAATGAAAAAACACTGTTTTTTTTGGCAGTGCTTTTTACATAACGATTTTTCTATTTTTACTCCACAACTACTTTATGAACCGAAGTTCCCTTTGATGTAATTACTTTTACAGTGTAAATACCCTTTGAATTTCCGTTCAAATCAATTTTCATTTCATCTTTCATTGCTTCGGTCTGATTTATAAGCTGTCCATTTAAATTGAAAATATCAATCCTTTGCATTTCATTTGTTTTTATTGTGAATTCGCCGTTTGTGGGATTGGGATAAATTGAAATGCTGTTTTGTTGTATTGTTTCAATTCCGGTTACAAGTAAATTCTCATACCAGGCTATTTTGTCGTCATCAACTGAAGCAGAAAGCACATCCATATCACCATCGCCATCAATGTCAGCAGAATAGACTGACATTGCAAAATCTGCAATTGTAGTAATAGCTTGTTGAGGCCCGAAAGCTCCGTTTCCATCTGTGTTTTCATACCAGGCAATTTTGTCGTCCCCTTTTGAAGCAGAAAGCACATCCATATCACCATCTCCATCAAGATCAGCGGGAAATATTGAGACAGCATAATCTGCTAAAGTTGAAATGATTTGCTGAACTCCAAACGTTCCATTTCCATCTACATTTTCATACCATGCAATTTTGTCGTCATAATATGAAGCAGAAAGTAAATCAATGTCTCCATCGCCATCAAGGTCAGCAGAATTTATTGAGTGTGCAGCATCGGCTAATGTAGTAACAACATTTTGAGTTCCAAAAGTTCCGAATCCGTCTGTGTTCTCATACCAGGCAATTTTGTCGTCCTGATAAGAAGCAGAAATCACATCCAGATCTCCATCACCGTCAAGATCGGCACAATTAACTGAGCGAGGACTATTGGCAGCCGTTGAAATGATTTGTTGAAAACTGAAAGTTCCATATCCGTCAATATTTTCAAACCAGGCAATTTTGTCGTCATCTTTAGAAGCTGAAAGAACATCCATGTCTCCATCGCCATCAAGATCAGCTGAAGATACACATTGTGCTCCATTGGCAACAGAAGTTATGACTTGTTGAATGCTGTAAGACCCGTTTCCATCGATATTTTCATACCAGGCAATTTTGTCGTCATCAGATGAAGCAGAAAGTATATCTATATCTCCATCTCCGTCAAGGTCTGTACAATAAATTGAGCAAACCCCATTGACAGAAGTAGTAATAACTTTTTGAGGTCCGAAAGCTCCATCTCCATTAGTATTTTCATACCATGCTATTTTATTGTCATTAACAGAAGCAGAAAGCATGTCCATATCTCCATCACCATCAATATCCGCAGAATGCACACACCGTGCACCATCAATAATAATAGTAATGATATGCTCTATGCCGAAAATTCCGTTTCCATCAGTATTTTCATACCAGGAGATGTTGTCGTTTAATGTAGAAGCAGAAATCACATCCAGATCTCCGTCACTGTCAATATCTGAACAAAAGATTGACATTGCAACACTAACAGAAGTGGCGATGACATTTTGAGACCCGAAAGTGCCATTTCCATCAGTGTTTTCATACCAGGCAAATTTGCTGTCAGCAGAAGAAGCAGAAAGAACGTCCATATCTCCATCACCGTCAACATCGGCAGAATATACTGAAGTTGCACCAACCGCAGCGGTTGAAATTATTTGTTGAGTACTGAAAGTTCCATTTCCATCCAAATTCTCATACCATCCAATATTACTTCCGGACCAGGAAGCAGAAAGCACGTCTTTGTCCCCATCACCGTCAAGATCGGCAGAATAGACTGAGTATGCATCACTTAAAGAGGTTGTAATAACATTTTGAGATCCGAAAGTGCCAAATCCATCAATATTTTCATACCATGCAATTTTATGGTCCTCCTTAGAAGCAGAAAGCACGTCCATATCTCCATCACCGTCAAGATCGTCTGAATAAACTGATAATGCTTGAATCGTAAAAGTAGTAATAACATTTTGAGGTCCAAAAGTCCCGCTTCCATCGGTATTTTCATACCATGCTATTTTATTATCATTATATGAAGCTGAAAGCACATCCATATCTCCGTCTCCATCAATATCTACAGAACAGACAGAGCTTGCACCATCAGCGTTAATGGTAATTACTTTTTGATCTCCAAAAGTCCCGTTTCCATCAGTATTTTCATACCATGCTATTTTGTTGTCAAATCGGGAAGCAGAAAGCACGTCCTTATCTCCATCACCATCAAGGTCAGCTGAACATACCGAATATGCTCCATTAGCAGCTATGGAAATAATGTTTTGAGACCCGAAATTTCCATTCCCATCTGTATTTTCGTACCATGCAATTTTATTTTCATAATAGGAAGCAGAAAGCACGTCCATATCTCCATCGTTGTCCAGATCAACAGAAACTGTAGCGTATGGAAGAATGATAGCTCCGTTTTCAACTATCACATTTTGGTCTCCAAAAGTAGTTTGGGCTTGTATTGATAGTTGAAAAAGGGTGATACCTATTATGAAAAATTCTAACTTTTTGCGCATAATTTTTTTAATTTGATTTCAATAATTATTCTTTTATTATCTTCTCTGTAACAATTTGATTATCTGTTTGTATAAGGATGAAATAAATTCCACTTTCATAGCCAGATAAATCTATTTGAAATGTTGGTTTACTAATTAATTTGTCTGATGATGATAAAACAACATTTCCCGTGATGTTAATGATTTTAAACTCACTGATAGTGAATGGATAATAAAGCGTAAATATACCGTTTGTCGGGTTTGGGTAAATAAAAAGGTCTTTATGGTCAATTGTTTCAATTCCGGTTTCAAGAATATTTTCATACCAGGCTATTTTGTTATCAGTCCAGGAAGCCGAAAGCACGTCCATATCACCATCACCATCAATATCTGCAGAATAGACTGATCGTGCTCCATTTGCATCATTAGAAATAATGTTCTGAGATCCAAATAGTCCACTTCCGTCAGTATTTTCATACCAGGCTATCTTGTTGTCTTCCATTGAAGCAGAGATTACGTCCATATCTCCATCACAATCCAGATCATCAGCAAGCACCGATTGGGCAACAACAGCATTTGTTGAAATAATGTTTTGGGATCCGAAGGTTCCGGCACCATCGGTATTTTGGTACCATGCTATTTTACTGTCATAACTTGAGGCAGAGAGAACATCCATATCCCCATCACCGTCGACATCTGCACTGTAGACATCTACTGCACGTTCTGCCAGTGATGTAATAACTTGTTGTGGCCCAAAAGTTCCTGTGCCGTCAGTATTTTCATACCATGCAATTTCATCATCCCAATAAGAGGCAGAAAGCACATCAATATCCCCATCGCCGTCAATGTCTGAACAATATACTGAATAAGCTCCGGAGACGGAAGATGAAATGACCTGTTGCGGGCCGAATACTCCTGTTCCATCTGTATTTTCGAACCATGATATTTTGCCACTTAAATAACCGGCAGCAAGGACATCCATATCGCCATCGTCGTCAACATCTGCAAAATAAACCGATTGGGCTCCATTTACAAGATTTGTGATTGTTTGTTGAGGGCCAAAAGTACCCGCACCATCTGTATTTTCATACCATGCAATCATGTCGTCATCATAGGAAGCAGAAAGCACATCCAAATCCCCATCGTTATCGATATCTGCACAACAGACATCCTGAGCATTTTCGACCAATATTGAAATTATTTTCTGGGGCCCAAAAGTTCCAAGACCATCTAAATTTTCATACCATGCAATTTTATCATCATAATGTGAAGCAGAAAGTACATCCATATCTCCATCACCATCAATATCTGCAGAACAAACAGTATTTACTCCGTTAACAAAAGCAGAAATCATTAGTTCAGGTCCGAAAGTGCCGGCACTGTCGGTGTTTTCATACCATGCAATTTTATCATCGGAACTTGATGCAGAGAACACATCAATGTCTCCGTCGTTGTCAATATCAGCACAAAATACTGAATATGCTCCATCAGCATTTTCAGAAATGATTTGCTGGACACCGAAAGTTCCTGCTCCATCAGTATTTTCGTACCAGGCAATTTTTTTGTCCCAAAAGGATGATGAAAGGACATCAATATCATCATCATTATCAATATCGGCATAATAAACAGAATTTGAGCCATATGCGATCACAGAAATGATTTGTTGCGGACCAAAAGATCCTGCCCCATCGGTGTTTTCATACCAGGCCACTCTGTTATCATAAGTTGTCGCCGAAGCTGAAAGAACGTCTAAATCGCCATCTCCGTCAATATCGGCGCAACAAACAGAGTAAGCTGTGTAAGCGGATGTTGTAATGACCCTCTGTATCCCGAAGGTTCCTGTTCCGTTAGTATTTTCATACCATGCAATTTTATTGTCAGCAACAGAAGCTGATAAAACATCCATATCACCATCCAGGTCAATATCTGCTGAATATACTGAGGTTGCTCCGTTTGCATTAGTCGAAATAATAATTTGTGGTCCGAATGTTCCTGCTCCGTCTGTGTTTTCATACCAGGCTATTTTGTCATCTCCGGCAGAAGCAGAAAGCACATCCATATCACTGTCACCATCAATGTCTGCAAAAAAGACTGACTGGGGATTATTTACAGTATTACAAATAACATGTGTAGTACTGAAAGTTCCAAATCCGTCAGTGTTTTCATACCAGGTAATTTTATTATCCATTGAAGAAGATGAAAGTACGTCAAAATCGCCATCGCCATCAATATCAACGGAACAGACTGAATTAGCACCAGTTGCAGATAAGGTAATTATTTTTTGTACACCGAAAGTTCCCTGACCATCAATGTTTTCATACCAGGCAATTTTATCATCATTATATGAAGCCGTAATCACATCCAAATCGCTGTCACCATCTATATCGGCAGAATAAACCGAACGCGCACCATCTGTGGTTCCACTTTCAATAATCACGTTTGGCTCACTAAATGTTGGTTGAGCTTGAATTGTTATCATGGACAACATGAAGATTAGTGTGAAAAAAGTAAATGTTTTATTCATAATAGCTATTTATATTAAGTTAGTTTTTTCAAAAACTACAAACACAATCAAATATATATGGTTTTTTTGAAAGACAAAAATTTTAAGCGTGAAAACATCAAAATACCGTCATCGACCATAAATGGTTGGCAGGAGTCCGTGTGCAATCTGTTGGTGCCGTTGTATGAATCATTAAAACGCAGAGTTTTATCGCAGGGCTACCTGCAGGTGGATGAAACTCCAGTCCAGGTGCTGGACAAGGGGCACAAAAACAACGTGTTCAGGGGGTGCCACTGGGTGTATTAATCGCCACTTGAAAAGGTTGTTCTTTTTGACTTCCGAAAGGGAAGGTCGGCCACAGGGCCGACCATCTTGCTAAAGGATTTTAAAGGTTATCTTCAAACCGATGGTTATAAAGTATATGACAGTTTTGGCGATAAAAAGCATATAACGCTGCTAAATTGTATGGCCCATGCGCGAAGGGGCTTTGAAAAAGCACTGGATTAGGATAAACCAAGAGCAGAATATGCTATGGCAATGTTCCAGAAGCTGTACGAAGCCGAAAGGGAGGACAACGAAAAAAACCTGTTGCCAGAGCAACGTCATAGTCTGCGGCTTGACAAATCCCTGCCGATGATCAACGAGTTGGGGAAGTGGATAGTTGAGACATACAAAACTGTATTGCCGAAATCAGCCATAGGAAAAGCGCTGGCTTATTGCATACCCCGATGGGACAACCTGACAAATTATTTGCACGATGGGTCTTTGGAAATAGACAACTATCTGGCAGAAAATGCCATCCGTCCGATTGCCCTGGGAAGGAAAAATTCCCTTTTTGCCGGATCTAAATGTGGGGCTGAGCGGGCTGCCATGTTCTACTCATTTTTTGGAACGTGCAAAAAGAATGGTGTAAACCCATTTGACTGGCTCAAAAAAATTCTGGAAATCATCCCTGAACATAAAGTCAACAAGCTTGTCCACCCATCCATTTAAAATATTTTCTGAATAAAATATTAATTCTCCCTACCTGTTATAGATGTAAAGATTAAAATCATCTTCTTCAATTCCTGTTCCAACTACTCTAAATATGTCGTTAATGTTGTTTTTATCCAGCGTAATAGCTGTGGATGTGAGTGCGTTGAATCGTTTTTATTAATTTTCGTCCCTTAGACGAGCGGGCTTTTGTTATGTTTCTTAACTCCCTACTTAGGGGCAAGCCAGCTTGCTCAGAAATATTGTGGATTGGAATATTAATTTACTTTTTTACTGTTGCATCCACCTACCTTTCAAAAATTTCACCTCCTCTATTCATCTATTCACCGTCCACTTTTTTTTAATTCACCTTTTCAAATATTTCATTTATCTACTTGTTTCAGGTGTTCACCTTTTTTCAATTTCGGAGGGAGTTTTTTAAGTGAATCTTTGTCATGAAAATAATTTGAAAATTTATTTATATGAAAACAATTTTAATCTTCTCATCAGTTCTGATTTTTATGAACGGATTGCTTAACGCTCAAATGGCTTATAAAAACAATCCAGATGCATCCGGAAAAGTGATATTCTCAGGAAATATTAATGACAAAGCAACGGGTGAAGGTCTGTACGGAGCTACTATCTATATTAATGAGCTTAAAACCGGAACGGCTACTAGTTTCGACGGGCATTTTTCTATTGCAATTCCAAAAGGGCTTTACACTGTTTCGATTTCCTACACAGGGTACGAAGGCCATGAACAAAAATTACAGATAGGAAATAATACTGTGTTTAATTACAGTCTTAGGGAAAAACAAATGACAATAGGCGAAGTTGTAGTTACTGCCGAAAAAAAGAATGCAAACATCGAAAAAAACGAGATGAGTGTCATTAAAATGAAAACCCAACAAATAAAAACTATTCCGGCACTAATGGGCGAAGTGGATGTAATTAAGGCCATTCAGCTAATGCCTGGTGTTCAGGCTTCGGGCGAAGGTTTTTCGGGTTTCAATGTAAGGGGTGGCAGCACTGATCAGAATCTTATTCTGCTTGATGAGTCGCCCGTTTATAATGCTTCACACCTCATGGGTTTTTTCTCGGTATTTAACAACGATGCGCTCAAAGAAATCAAATTATATAAAGGTGATATTCCGGCTTCCTATGGAGGCAGATTATCCTCATTGCTCGACATCAAAATGAAAGAAGGCAACAGTAACAAAATTTCCGGTGTTGCAGGTATTGGAACTATTTCAAGTCGATTAACCATTGAAGGACCGGTTATTAATGAAAAACTAAACTTTCTTGTTTCTGCCCGCCGTTCATATGCCGATGCATTTTTGGCAATGTCAAAAGATTCGAACATCAACAAAAATAAACTTTACTTCTATGACCTGAACCTGAAATTGTATTACAATATTTCGGGAAAAGATAAATTATCCTATTCAGCTTATAATGGCCATGATCTGTATGGATTTAAAAGGGCAATGTGCATGAACTGGGGGAATACCGTTCAATCTGTGAAATGGAACCATGTGTTTTCGTCGAAATTATTGGCCAGTACTTCATTGTTTAATACCAATTATAATTATGACATGTTGGTTGAACCTGAAATTATTGGCATGGACTGGAAATCAGGAGTGAAAGACTACGGTGTAAAAATGGATTACACATATTTTCTGAATTCTGATAACACCATCAGGTTTGGATTTTCATCAATGTATCATTTGTTTAATCCTGGAACAGTTAAAGGAGTTGACAATCCTGATATCAGGGACCTTCAGATTCCGAAAAGCCGAGCCATAGAAAATGGTATTTACCTTTCAAATGAGCAAAGAATTACCGGTTTGCTTTCAGTTGATTACGGAATACGCTTTTCATCATTCCATAATTTAGGAAAAGGCACCATTTACAATATTGATGACAATCATTTTGCTTCCGATTCAATTGTTTATGAATCAGGCAAGGTAATTCACAACGAAATAGGACCTGAACCCAGATTAGGACTCAAATATACCATTAATGAAAAAACTTCGGTAAAAGCAAGCTATTCCAGAACCCGTCAGTACATTCACCTGGCTTCAAATTCTCAGGGAGGAACTCCACTTGATCTTTGGTTTCCAACCAGTCCGAATGTTAAACCCCAGATTTCGGACCAGTATGCCATTGGCTTGTTTAAAAATCTACATCACAATGTTATTGAAGGTTCGCTCGAACTTTATTACAAAAACATGAACAATCAGATAGATTTTAAAGACAATGCAATCCTTATTATGAACCCTAAGCTTGAAGGCGAACTACGCTTTGGTGATGCAAGGGCATATGGAGCCGAACTGATGCTTCGCAAACAAGAAGGCAAATTAAACGGTTGGATCAGCTACACCCTTTCAAGAACCGAACGTAAAATTGAAGGAATAAATAATAATGAATATTATCCGGCCAGTTATGATAAAACCCATAATATTTCTGTTGTTGCCTGTTACGAGTTTTCAAAAAGACTAAGCGTTTCGGCTAACTGGGTTTATATTACCGGCTCCCCTGTTACTATTCCGGCAGGTCGCTTTGAATTCAATAATACTATTGTTCCTGTTTACACCGAACGCAATGGCTATAGGATGCCCGACTATCACCGCTTCGATCTTTCTGTAACCCTGAAAGGAAAAGAAAAAGAAGGTAAAAAAATAAACGGTGAATGGAACTTCTCAGTTTACAATGCATATAACAGAAAAAATGCTTTTTCACTGAGTTTCGAACAGAGTAAGGAAAATCCAGCAAAAATGGAAGCATACAAAGTGTATTTGTTCCCCGTGATACCGGCTGTTACTTACAATATTAAATTTTGATCATCAATTAAATAATCTTTTAAAGTTACAAATATGAAAACAATAATTTTTAGCTTACTTGCCGTTGTTGCTGTCCTTACTGGATGTAAAGAAAAAATAGAAATTGACCTTGATGAAACAACCTCAAGACTGGTAATTGATGCAGAACTTACCACAGAAAAAAAAGTTCATTCTGTAAAACTTAACATGAGTACAAGCTATTTTGAAGAAGGCTCAATGCCAACAGTTTCGGGAGCATTGGTAATATTGAATGACGGATCAGGTGATTTGATGCTCAATGAAACAGATCCCGGAGTTTACTCAACACCTGATGATTTTGCTGGGATACCCGGTAAAACATACATGTTAACTGTTTCATATGATGGAAAAAAATACACAGCCACCTCGGTTATGCCACAGGTTGTTCCTATGGATTCCATTGTTTTTGAAAAAACAACATTGCCAATTCAACCCGGAGTAATTATTGATCCGGCCAAATCATATTATAACATTTGTGTATATTGTCAGGAGCCTGGAAATACAAAGGATTTCTATATGGTAGATGTCATTAAAAACGGTGTGATGCTTACCGATACATTGGCAAAAAAAATAATCATGGACGACGAAGTGGTCAATGGTTCTTACCTCGATGGATACAGAGCAATCCAGATCAATGCAGTACCCGGTGATGAGATAAACTTTTCCATTTCGACCATTCAGCGCGAATATTTTCTTTTCGTTTACAGTGTGATACAGACTCAGTTTAGTGGAAATCCGTTTTCTGGTCCGCCAGCAAATGCCGATACAAACTTTTCGGGTGGGGCCGCGGGCTTTTTTATTACACGGGGAGTACATTCACTGTCGGGTGTTATCAAACCCCTGCCTTAAGGCAGGGGTTATGAAATGCTCGTTAAGATAGACCTTTAGGCCTGACAAGAATTTTTAATCGGTCAGAAGTGAATTAAATGATGTTTTCTGATACAATATTAAACTTGTAATTTATAACCAACATTCTTAAATTTGTCTTAGTTTATGGAGCAAGAAAAATATAAATTGATAATTATAGGTTCGGGAATAACAGGACTAAGCACCGGGTTGGCATGGACAAAGATTTACAATGCAGTAGAAAATCCCGTTTTGATTATTGAAAAACAAACTGTTCCTGGTGGCTGTGTTTCCACCTTTGCAAGGGAAGGGTACCGGTTTGATACAGTACAGATAATTCCAGATGTGAGTGACATTCTTGAGTTTTACAATATTGACATCGAACTGGTTAAATTTGACAATTTTTATGCAAGGCTGTTTCTTGCTGATCCTAAAAACAAAATAGCAAGAATATTTCCTATACATTCAGAGCTTGAAAAGTTCAAAGACAATCTTATTGGATTTTTTCCTGATGATCGTGTACAAATAAACCGTTTTTTTAATTATTGCAGTAAAATGCATGCCGAACTGCAGTATCTTAAAACCGAACCCCGGTTATATGAATTTCCGGGAATACTTTTCAGGTGCCCTAAAATACTGGCCAATTCTGGTAAAACATATAAAGAGTTTCTTTCAGGTTTTAACTTCAGAAATCCTGAGATTTATGAAATACTCGATACTTTTTCAACCTTCAGTGGGTTATCAGGAAACAGATGTGCCGCTTTACTTACAGCGTGTGCCATGATAACCACCCTAAATGGTTCATACAGGACACGAAAAGGTTTTATAGAGTTTCCTGTTCAGCTTAAGAAAAAATTTGAAGAAAACGGCGGCCAGATAATGTTGAATACAATAGTAGAGAAAATTCTGACTGATGAAGGAAAAGCAAAAGGTGTAAGGCTTGCTGATGGCAGAGAGTTGTATGCTGAAAATGTGGTTAGTACCACTGATACCAAACTCACTTTTGGAAAACTTTTGGGCTATGATGTTCTTGAAAAAGCGGATAGTGGATATGAGAAAAAAGTAAGGGAACTGAGAATGTCTCCATCGGCAATTACTATTCATGTTGGACTTGATGATAAAATTGATCTGAGGGGAATGGGCTTTGACTGCGGGTATAATGTTCTTACAACAGGAAGAAAAACCCATGAAAAACTGTTTGATGATTGGTCAAAAGGTAATTTTATATTGTCTGACGAAGATTTTCATTGCGGGGTCATAGCACCCTGTTTAAAAACCGGGGGAAAGCCAAATCTTATCATCAGAGTAGTGCCTGTTGCCGCTAACAACTGGATAAAACTCAGGAAGACCGATATAGATGCCTATAATAAAGAAAAGCAGAAGTTTGCAGACTTTTATATCAGCAAAGTAGAGGAATATATGATATCCAATTTAAGGAAGCATATTACATTTATTGATGTGGCAAGTCCGGCAACTTATGAGAGGTATTTGGGAACGCCTACAGGATCAAACTACGACATGCTTCCAGTTCCAAATAATTTTGGAAGGAAACGATTAAAAACCCGTACGCCGGTAAAAAATCTGTATCACCCGAAATTTAGTCACGGAATATGGCCATCCATGCAGGCAGGACTGCAGGTTGTTGACATGATTAGTGGCAGAAAAATCATGAATGGTAATGCTTCGTTTAAAAAGAGGAGATGAAAACAAATTAAAAATATAGAACTATGGAATTTGATGCAATGTATTTATGGGCTGCTATCCCTTTAGCACTTATCAATTTAAGCCTTATCCTCTATTGCCTTATTGATTGGCTAAAAAGAAATGAATTTAAATTGATGGACAAATGGGCTTGGCTTGCCATATTTGTATTCATTCAATTTATTGGTCCGATTTTATACATCATTTTAATCAAAAACAATGACGATCATTAATTGTAGCGGACTAAAAAAACAGTATAAGGGAGAATCAGGTTATGCTTTATCAGGATTAGATATGATGGTTGAGCAGAATACTGTTTTTGGTTTTCTTGGTCCGAATGGAGCCGGAAAAACCACAACAATAAAAATATTGACCGGGATGATGAAACCCACAGGAGGAGAAGCTATGGTTGCGGGTGAAACCGTGAAGTTAAACTCCGTTAATCTTAGGAGAAAAATCGGATATCTCGGTCAGGAACCCAAGATGTATGGATGGATGAAAGGATTAGAGTTGCTGGTTTTTGTAGGAAGAGTTTTTGGGTTTTCAACAATAGAAAGCACAACTAGAGCACAAGAAATGCTGGCTTTGGCAGGTCTATGTGAATCCGCAAATAAAAAGATTTCATCTTATTCGGGAGGAATGCTTCAGCGGCTTGGTATTGCTCAGGCTTTAATGGGAAAACCGGAAGTTTTGTTTTTAGATGAACCCACCTCTTCACTTGATCCGATTGGTCGAAAAGAAATGCTAGAATTTATTCTGGAATTAAAACAGTGTACAACAATTTTTATGTCAACCCATATACTTTCAGACGTTGAGAGAATATGCGATTCTGTTGCAATTATCAATAAAGGACATTTAGTTGTACAGGATAAAATGCATGATTTGAAAAAACGTTTTGCTTCAAAACAAATTGAAATTGTATTTGAAACAGCTGAAGCATTTCAATCTTTTGAAAATATTGCAAAAACAATGAAATGGAATTGTGTTTTAAATGGTGAGTGCAGAAGAATAACAATCAATTCGTTAGAAATGGATTTGGTTAAGCATAAATGTCTTGATATAATTTCTGCAAATCATTTTTCTATTGACAGATTCGAAATAAAAGACGCAGGACTTGAAGATGTTTTTGTTAAATTAATTGGTCAATCAGAATGAAGACAAATTTATTTTTGGTATTAATAAAAAAAGAATTTTCTGAGCAATGGCGTTCATCGCGCTTTCTAATATTATTATTGGTGTTTTTGTTTTTTGGAATTATTTCACCACTTACAGCGAAATTTATGCCTGATATTATTTCATCAATGGTAAAGGAGCAGAATATAACCATTCAGATGCCAGAAGGCACATGGAAAGATGCGATGGAACAATTTGTTAAAAACATTTCTCAAATTGGTGTTTTCATACTCATTCTCCTAAATATGGGTGCAGTGGCAAGAGAAAAGGAAAATGGAACAGCTTCTTTTCTTTTAGTTAAGCCAGTTTCAAGAAATCAGTATATTATATGTAAATTCTTTTCAAGGTATGTCCTTCTTTTTGTATCAATAGCAATTGGGTTTTTAGCGTTAGTTTTATATACAAAAGTTTTTTTTGGATCAGTGCCAGTACTTTTATTTGCAGAATCTGTTTTGATTCTTTATTTGTACTTAATGGTTGTTCAATCTATTTCTATTTTTTTCAGCATAGTATTGAAAAATCAGATACCGGCTGGAATTCTTGCATTTGTAATCATTTTGTTGGTGGGTTTGTTTTCGATGATAGATAATGTAGGTATTTATTCTCCATCACAACTGATTGAAGAATCTCAAACAATAATAAGTAATTCTGTAATTAATTGGCAGCCATTTGCAGGCTCTTTAATTTTGATACTTTGTTGTAATATTTTTGGTAACCGATTATTCAGGAACTGGGAGAGTTAAGGAGTTTAAAAATCGTAGGGAAACCGCTTGCAAAAATCTCAAATGTATTGTGATTTTATTCTGATTTAGTTACATGACAAAAATTAACAGATTATTAAAACACCTTAGAATTAAATTATAAACAAAATGTGGTCTATTTCAAAGTAACATTTTAGCAACTTTTTTGGTCAAATGACTTATAACTATTTGTCTTTTGTTCGTTGCTTGTTTCAGTTTTCTTTTGATTTCCTTCTATTGTTGGTACTCAACCTTTACAAAAAAAAACATTTTTCTTTTCGTTCGAAAAAGCAAGTCTTTTTTTTATTTAGCAAAAAAAGGAAATTTGATTTGTTTTACCTCCCAACCTACTTATTCCCCAAAATGTTTTTGCACCCATCACTTTTTAAAATTCCAGTTAATGCGACTTAATCTGTTTCCTGTTTGAATCTGCAAAGGTGGAAAGCCGAAAAGCCATCCACAACAGAAGATATCCCGAATTTCCAATTCGAGGATTACAATTCTATGCCCTTGATTTCACTCACTCATCAAAGGCAAGAATTGTTAAAATGGATATTCCTAAGTTACTGTGTTCGTGTGGCTCTTAAATTTTATTTCTTCAAATTTCTTATCATTCCCACTCCTCAGCGCCAAGGACTATCCCTGTTGCCGGCCGGCATTCATGGGTTTTCCTTGTACTCGGATAAGCTAATTAAGATGCAATATGGAAAACTTTAAAAAAACATACAGTTATACCAATGCAAGAAACGCTAAAAAAACAATTCGATTTCATCTCTTGCTTTTAATCGTTTCTGACTCGGCATACCAAACTAAAGAAAAAAAAATACGCAAATTAATCCTAACTTATTAAAATTAATTCTAGGCCAGTTTAAACCTATTTTATTATTGTTACAATTCCGGAATATTCATGAGAATTTCCCATAAAATCTTTAAAAGTTGAAAGCCAGACATAGCTTCCTATAGGAGCAATTTTATCGCCATTTTTTACTTTGCCATCCCAGCCAATCATAATATTTTCAGAATGAAATATTTGTTCCCCCCAGCGGTCATAAATGTAAAGATTAAAATTTTCCTCATCTATTCCTGTCCCGAGTACTCTAAAAACGTCGTTAATATTGTTTTTATCTAATGTAATAGCAGTGGGTGCATAAAAAGTGAAAATCTCATTTACTATAACATACAATCCAGTGGTGTCAGTACATCCGTTATCTGAAATAGCAACTAATTCCACCCAAAAGCTGCCCGGAGTGGAATAATAGTATTCGGGATTTTCAAGGTTGCTAGTATTTCCGTCACCAAAGTTCCAGTAATATTGACTGGCACCCTCACTTTGATTATAAAATGTACAAAGAGCATGGAACATATCCATAACCGAAGGGTTGGGGTGAAAATCAGCTTCGGGAATGGGAAAAACACTAATGAAATTTTCCCGAAATAAAGAATCAACACAACCATATTCATTTGAATAATACAGTTCTAAACTATAATTACCACTGTGTTCAAAAATATGATTTAGTGTTGGTTCGGTTGATTCAAATACGTATGATCCATCTGTAATATGCCAAAAATAAGTGCATTCAGCACAAGTGGTGTCAAGAATAAATTCTATTTCAAGAGGTTGACATCCGCTATATGCTGAAGGATATAAATCAGGCATGTTAACAGTATATGTGTTCATGACAACTGTGTCTGAAGCCGTGTTTGAACAAGAATCATTTACCACAAGAATCAGTGTATCGGTTCCACTTGGATAATAAATCAATGGCAATTCCACTACACTATCATTTAATGTTATTGTGTATGGACCTCCAGTGCCTCCTTCATAAATTCCGGATATGGTAACCGGGATATTTGGGCACACAATATCATTGCTTGCAAATGCCTCAAAAGTTATTCCGGGATGTACTCCGATCAAAATGCTATCATAGGTCATACATCCATTAGCGTCGGTGATTGTAAGAAGATATAAACCTGCTTCAACAGGATAAACTAATATCAAGCTGTCTGAGCTGCCTGTTGACCAATGATAATAGTATTCAGGAGTTCCTCCGTTTTCTAAAGGATCAATTATTACAAATTCTTCATTGCAAAGGGAATAGTGGTTAGGTAAACCAATTTCCAATTGAGTTGGTTCTTTTATTAATTGAGAAATTTCTACCATGCAATCGTTGGAATCATAAATTGTTAGATAATACAACCCACTGCTAAGTCCGGTGATTCCTGCTGTGGTATCGCCTGTACTCCAAATAAAAGAATAAGGAGTTGTACCTCCGGTTATATTTGAAATTGATATTTGTCCGGAAAAATCGCCATAACAAAGCAAATCAGAATACTCAATGGTTGCAATTAAGGGCGCCGGTGAAGATATTTCTATTTCAGAAGAATAAGTGCATGAGTTTGCATCTGAAATAGTTACACTATAATCACCGGAGGGGATGTTCATCAAGTCTTCGGTAACCAAAGAATCATTCCATAAATACGAATAAGGAGCGACTCCTCCAATAACCGTTAAATCTATTATTCCATTTGTTTCACCATAACAGCTTATATCTATTTGGTTTATTGACACTTGTAAGGGATCTGGTTCTTCAATTGCATATGAAAACACACTTGCACATAAGTTGGCATCTGTAATAGTAACATTTACCAAGCCTGGGCAAAGCGAATCAGAATAAATTGAATCATCACCATTAGTCCATTCATATGAGTATGGAGTAATACCCCCCGAAACATCAATTGAAATATTACCGTTACAATAACCTGAACAGCTAACATTCGTTATTGAATTGGCAATAATAAAAATAGAATCTGGACTATTTATTGAAAAAGTCAAAGTGTCAATACAATTATGAGAGTCTGCAACAACAACAGAATTAATTCCGGCACATAAAGCATTGTTTGATGAACCTGTTTCTCCATTTTCCCAAAAATAGAAATACGGACTTGTGCCCCCTGAAACTGAAACAAGAGCAAAACCATTACATGCGGTGAAGCATGAAGCACTATCTGATTCAAAGAGTAATACAATCAATTCTTCAGGTTGTGTAATTTCAATTTCAACAGAACTTGTACAGCCAAGGTTGTCACTTATTGAAACTATGGAAGAACCACTTTCAAGATTTAGATTATAATTCAGTTGCGTTGAATCCGGCCATGAAAAGGTATAAGGAGGATGCAGGTTATCGACAAAAACAGTTGCAGAGCCATCGTTGAGTCCATAACAACTAACATTTTGGTTTACAACAAAATTTGTGTTTATTGAATAATTGTTTTGTATTTGCACAGAATCGATATATAGGCATCCCAAACCATCGGTAATGCTTAAATAATATAATCCTTCTGACAAAGAATCAACAGAATAAATATTGGTTGAAGTCTCAACAAGACTACTTCCCTCAGACCAAACAAAGCTAAAAGGAGGAATGCCGTTTACTGTAACATTTGCAAAACCATTGTCGATTCCGGCACAATCGGAGTTATTATAGGTCAAAGTATAGGTCAGTGGTTCAATGATTACCTCTTTGCAAACATTCAGTGTACAAGTGTTTTGGACAAGTTCGCAACAATATGTGCCCTCAGAAATATTTTCAATTGTTTGAGAAGTTTCGCCTCCGGGAGACCATAAATAGAAATCAAAACCCGCCGGCGCACTATGATTTAATGGATTGCACCCAAAAGTTTCAAGTTCTATTGAACTACAGGAACAATCAATATATGCATAAGCGAAATGTCCCAATTCAGAGCAATCACCAACCGTTACCATAATTGTAACATTCTGACCTATATATGCCGAAAGGTCGGTTGTTACCGACTGCCATTGACAATATGATACCAAAGAATCCAATGGTGACTTTATAAACCCTTCGTCCTCCCCTCCGGCAATAACAAGATAATCCCCACATGAAATTGGCAACCCAGACTGGTCAAACATATTTATTTTAATAAATGCACTTATACTATCTTCGTGCTCACCATCATCAACAACCATGGCATAATTTAAAGTAAAAAACGATGAAATGGAATTTACTTCAAATGTATTTATTAGCTGCGCACCTTTCCCACCTATTCCTGTTCCATCTCCAATCATTGCGGAATAATTACCTTCAAAAACACATGGGAATCCTCCATATAAATCAGTACCGCTATTTATTATTGAATGCTGATCACTTGAAATTCCATAAGTATGTGGATAATAATTTGCATGAATAGCCAGTGGGTTTTCACATAATTGAATATAACCTGATGTTCCGTACCAATAATCAAAATTACCGTCTTCGAATCCCAAATTCGAGCATGGCGGAGAAACAGGATTATAAAAGACTTCGATACTATATATGGACTTTACTGCCATATTAATCCAAGTATTTGATCCATCAACTACGATATAATATGAATTTCCCATGTTAACATTTGCAATTGTCAGTATTCCCGGATGAGAAAAACCTGAAATTACATCATATGAACCTGAAATATGATTACCAAGCGTAAAGCCCGGAGCTTCCTCAAACAAACTGACTGAAAGATGTCTTGTAATAGCACCTTCATAGTTTATTCTAATTGTTATTGAACCCGTAGCGCTGGCTGTAAAGTAATAAACAAAGTCAGGACCATTAAAATACGTAGGGGAAAAAGAGGGCAAAAGTGCAGTATTAATTGAGTTGTAATCATTTCCTTGTCCAAAAAGAGTGTCGTTTCCGTGGTAAAATGGCGTGGTTTCGGTAAATGATATGGGTGCAGATTGAGCCAGAGAACAGTTGCTCCCTCCATATTGACCATAAGAGGAAATGGTTGAAGCAACCAAAATAAAACCTAAAATAATCAGGTGATTTAAAAAGTTTAAATTACCCATTATTTTATAATAATTTTTGCTAAATATTCCCATTTTTCAAAAACAAATTGGAGCAATAAATATTATATTCACAAAATTTCTGCATAAGAATATTTCAAAGCATTTTAAAAAGACAGACTGCGAATTTAGTAACAATCATTACCAATAGGGTTTTTAACTCGTGAAAATTGATTAAATATTTCGAAATTTGACCAATAAAATGCGTTTTCTATTTGTAAGACAAATTTTATTACCTAAAAGTTGCCTGAGAGTGCAGGAAGTAATCATTGAAATTGCCATTGATATAAAAAAATCAGAATCATTATCTGAATTTACTTGTCGATTAGTTTTATGAACTTTTTTTTTATAGTTTTTATGGGAGGACACAAATAAACGCTGTAAGGAACTTTACGCGGGCCAAATTCCATTGTGTTTTTCCTTTGAGGTTTGCAACTAATTGGTTAGTTTTACATTCGATATTGGTATTCATGGTTAGCAATGTTTCAGTTTACAACACTAACAAATTAAATATCAATGATATTTACATTTTTTTTCATGCCTTTTTATTGACAAAAAGCGTGCGTTTAATTAACAGTCTATATGTTACAAAATTTTTATCGTGTATTAAGATATTCTTTTACTAGAAATTTTTGTCATACCTCAGACAACTAATCTGTGTTAAGTTTTGTCTTATTACCAATAATAAATACAATTATGCAAAAAATACTACTTTCTTGTTTTATTTTACTTAGCTTTTTTTCATATTCTCAATACTCGCTTGTTGATAATAACGGAGAAACAATAAATACCTCCAACGCAACATTTGAAATAGGCGACTATGTTCCTGGGGTGACCTATACTTTGACTTTTTGTTATGATGACCCTTTGTGTTCTCATATGAGAGCATTTTGTGATCTTGCAAATTCAAATTATGGGTTATCATTGTATAACTCAGAAACGGCAAGTGGTATGCATACCAATTATTTTTACACAGGTTCTTCATACTCTGCAACTTCCGGCAATACTTCCGGCTGTCTTACATTAGTATTCTATTGCGATACTGCAGGTGTAATAAAGGAAGGTACTATTAGCTGCAATTTCAGTTGTCAAAGTCTGGATGTTGCAATTTCTACAAATATTCCAATAACGGATACAAGTTCGTTTTTTAATATCTACACTTGCGAAGATCTTGATTTAGAAATAACTGCCACCGGAATATACCAAAATACTACTTATAATCAATCAGATGCAACTTCAACCTTTATTTGGTATAATAGCGGAGACTCTACAGGTTCAGGAGCAACTTTAAATTTTCCGGTTTCAGATTTTACAAATGCCTTTCTTAATGTTAGAATAATTGATGAACAGGGCTGTGGAAAATTGAATGATACAGGTATTTATGTTTCATATACTTACCCTCCGGAAATTCTTATTTATCCCCCAAATTTTTCATACTATTTTTTAGGCGAAGAAATAGAACTTATGGTTGGGCCTCCATTTATGCACGATGAAATGCCGTTTTATGATCCACCACTTATAATTCCAGACAACGATGGATTCACTCATTATTATCCATTAAATGTTCATTCTTTTGCCCCCGGTCAGGTGTTGGAATCAATTGCAGACATAATTAGTATTTGTGCGGTATTGGATCATTCATTTCTTTCAGAGCTTGAAATAGAAGTAATTTGTCCTAATAATATTTTTACAGGTGGACCGGTATCTGTTGTTTTGGAAGAACCTCATGGAAATGGAGTAAATTTAGGAGAGACAAATCCAATTGAGGGTGGTTATTATCCCGGAATTGGATATCAATATTGTTGGACTAATCCGGAAAATGCTGATTTCATGATGGATATGGGAGATTATGCTCTCTCCGGCAGCTTTTCAATTCTTCCTGAAGGTAATTATTTACCCTCCGAACCATTAGATGCTTTGGTTGGTTGCCAATTAAATGGCGAGTGGCTTTTGGGAATTACAGATATTTTTAGTATTGATGATGGTTATGTACATGGCTGGAATATTACCCTTGATGAGGATTTGTATTTTTTTAATCCCCTTAACGATCCAAATATTGAATTCTCTGATTGGATGGGAGAATATATAATTAATCAAGTTGATAATAATGCCACAGCGTTACCCGATATTGCCGGGTCCTTCACCTATCAGATAAATTTAACAGATTTGGCAGGTTGTGCGTATGAATTTTCTACTCTGGTTCATGTAATTGATACACCGGCAATTATTTCAGGTACTATTTATCATGATGCAAATTTAAATTGCATTATGGATTCATCTGAACAAAAAATTTACGGAAGAATTATTGAGGTAACTCCCGGCCCCTATTATTCATCTTCAGACGAAAATGGATACTACGAATTAATGGTAAACCAAGGCGCATATACGGTTAATCTGGTGCCTCAAATGTACGACTCAATAGTCTGCCCTGTATCTTACAGCTATTCTATTAATGCTACAATTGATGAAGTAAGTGATAGCCTTGATTTTGGCATTTTTCCAAGTTCTTTAACAGACATAGGGGTTACAGTATCTTCAGGAGCAGCAAGGATTGGCGAGAATCTGAATTATTATCTGTTTGTTAAAAATAATAGCGACTATTTATTACCTGTTGCTTATCTTGATTTTTACTACGATTCAATGCTAATTTATAATTCTTCATCATTACCATTCATCGACTCAACTGATTCTTTTATCTCTTTTGAAATTAATGACATTTTACCTTGGAATGAAAGTGTTTTTAGTATCTCTTTTAGCATTCCTACCGGTGGAATATCAATTGGAGATAGTCTTTTATCTACAGCGCAAGTTTACGGCAATTCAGGAGATATTGACTCCAGCAATAACATTTATTACCGACATTCAATAATTAATTCTTCTTACGACCCGAACTTCAAAGAAGTTTATCCTCCCGGAATTGGAACAAATGGCGATATATTATTAGAAGACAGCGTATTAACATACACCATTCATTTTCAAAATACAGGAACAGATACAGCATTCCTGGTACAAATTGTTGATACGCTCTCTCCAAAATTAGAAATAACAAGTTTTAGCCCCGGTGCTGCGAGTCATGATTATATATGGGAACTGACAGAAGTTGGTGCATTAACATTTACTTTTAACGACATTTTATTAGTTGATAGCACAACAAACGAACCGGAAAGTCATGGACATGTTTCTTTTGAAATCAGAGTAAAGGAAAATGCCGTAATAGGTGATGTAATAAAAAATACTTCTTATATTTATTTCGACTATAATACTCCAGTTCAAACAAATTCAACTACAAATACAATTGTGGAATTTCTGGTTAGTAATCCTAAAATTGAAATTGAAGATATACATGTGTATCCTAATCCTGCAACTAATAATATTACTATTGAAATGATAGAAGAAGTGGATTGTTATGTGTATAACTCTTTGGGTGTTTTAGTCAAAGTATCCAAAGGAAATAATATCAACATCGAGGATTTAGCTCCGGGATCATATTTGCTTAGAATTAATAATATTAGCCATGAAATAGCCACAATTAAATTTATTAAGCTATGATCAAATTATTTTGAAAAGAATTAATTAGACTGGTTCAATTGCTAATTCTAATAATAAGACAAATTTGTACACTTAATAGTTGCCTGGCGCGTTGAATATTCAATGAAAATCTACAGTTTAAGTATTTAAGGAAAGGTTTGGGTACTTATAAAAAACTATTCATTTTATTTTCTGTTTTATTAATATTCCTTTTCACTTTTATTATTTTTGTATCCTAATTTAAAAATTTAAACTATGAAAACACTTTTTTTATCAATTGCAATTATCTCATTATTAGTTTCGTGTAGTAACGAAAAAAAGGAAGAATCTAAGAAAAATGAAAAATCAACCGATTCAACAAATGTAAAAACTGCGGCATGTTGTGAATGGAATCATGTAATAAACTGGTTTGAAATACCTGTAACTGATTTTGACCGGGCAAAATTGTTTTATGAAACCATTTTAGATATTGAAATGCAAACAATGGTTGATTCTTCTGATGTGGAAGCCGGACCCTATTCAATGGGCTTTTTCCGTGACATGAATGACTCCACAGCTGTTGGCGGAGCAATTGTTAAATCTAATTTTTGTAAACCAAACAAGGACGGAGGGGTAACTGTTTATTTAAATGCAAATCCCGACCTAAGTGTGGTTCTTGGTAAAATAGAAAAAGCAGGAGGAAAAATAACAATGCCAAAAACTCCAATCGGCGAAAATAATGAACACGGCTTTATGGCAATGTTTATTGATACCGAAGGGAATGTAATGGCTTTGCATTCTGCTAATTAATAAAAAGAAGCTGAACTGGTTTTAACCGGTTCAGCTTTCAATACTTTTAACTTTTAATGAAACCACTTTTGATATTTCATCCACCAACTGTGCCTCAGTCATTGGTTTGCTTAAATACCCATCAAATCCGATATCAATGAATCTTTCCCTGTCCTCGGTATTTGCAAATGCGGTTTGGGCAATGACAGGAACGCTATTTCCCGATTTTCTGATCATTTTGAATGTCTCTACTCCGTCAAGCCCTGGCATGTGAATATCTAAAAGTACTAAGTCAACTTCCGTCCCCCCTTTGAGCATTTCTATAGCCTGAAACCCGCCACAAGCAATCATTGTTTTTTTTACTTTACCCCTTAAAACTATGGAAAGGTATTCAGCATTTACATCTTCATCCTCAACAATCAGTACATTAAGGTTTTTTATCTCTGAAGCATTCCTGATAATTAAATTATGGTCACTGTTTTCAAGAGAGAAGGAGAAGTAGAAAGTAGATCCCTTGCCAAGTTCGGATTTTAGCCAAATCCTGCCTTTCATTAACTCAACCAAATTTTTTACAATGGACAGGCCCAATCCCATGCCGGAATATTTCCTTGAAAAATTCGATTCGACCTGTTTAAACCTGTCAAAAATCATTTCCTGGTTTTTTGGGTCAATTCCTATACCATTGTCTTCAACAAAGAAAACCACACTGTTGTTGTCAAAGAAATACCCGAAAACAATTTTACCGGATTTGCTGAATTTATAAGCATTGTTAAGCAGATTGATAAAAATTTGCTTTAAACGCTTTTCATCTGAAAAAAAGGAGAAATCATCGGCACCATATCTGGTAGCCAGTTCGATTGGTTCCTTTTTAAACTGAAGCCGTGTTTGGGAGTATAATGTTTTTAATTCATCCATCATCCCGTTTATATCAACCTTTGTTCTGATTATTTCAATATTATCCTTGTCCATTGATGAAATATCCAATAAATCATTGATGATGGTAAGCAATTGCTTACCACTTTGGTCAATGATCGATGAATATTGTTTGATCTTTTCTTCCTCAAGGTCTCTTTTTTGTAACAACCCACTGAACCCAATTATGCCGTTTAGGGGAGTCCTAAGCTCATGGGAGACATTGGCCAGAAAAATTGTTTTCATCCGATCGGATTCTTCCGCTTTCTCTTTTGCTTTTTTTAGCTCAGTATTGCTTTGTCTTAGTTCCTCATTCTGGCTTTCAATTTCCTCATATTGCTCCTTAAGTTTTTCGTTTTTTTCATCCAGTTCAATTATCAATTGATTGTTTTCATTGTTCAGCTTTTCAATTTTCGACCCGATTTTATTCGCAATTCTGATTATTATATATCCAATCACAATTGATACAATTATTGTGAACATCGAGATAGACAATACAGGGTTGGTATTGTTAAGTATGTTGAAGTTGGCAACATACCCGAATACAAATAAAGAAATAACAAACAAAGGAAAAAAATTCCTTGCCAGTATTGATTTTACATCCCTTCCAAAGAAAAACTTTTTCGGAAAACAATCTGACGGTTGAACAAACATAAAGTAAACCGAAATCAAAACAAAACAAATTGCAGTGACCAGGGCAACCGGTATTACAGAACTGCCATATAACAAGGGGGCTTTGTACAAATAGCCAAGTATAATTATTCCCCCTCCTGTTCCTGATACAATGTACATCCAGCCGAACAGTGTATTTTGTATTTCGCTGCATTTAGTTTTAATACTCAATAGCAAATTGATCAAAACCATCAGGAACAAAATACCGGTTATCGGAGACATCCTTCCAATCTGATGACCCTTAACACTGGCATTGCTTTTGGACAATGAACTTTCAGGGTCCAGGTCAAAGTCAAATGCATATTTAAAAACAATCAGAATGGCTATTCCCATTAAGGCAATTATTGCTAAAAAGGAAGCTTTTTTAATTGTTGATTTTCCGGAAAAAAAAGTGTTTGCGAGAATAATTGAGGATATCAGGAAAAAAAACAATGCTGTCAATGGTGCGATGGGGACATATTTCATTTCTGAAAAATTTGAACCATAGTACCCAACAAACCATCCAATCAATGAATATAAACCCAAACCAATAACAATAAAAACCGGAACCAATATAACAAATCTCATTTTTGCTGTCATTTTCGCCGTCGTGTTAGTTGGTCCAAATATAAATAAACAGCATAAATTATACAACAGTATCACATTAATATTCAATTATTTATTTTTAAATATTCTGTTAAATAATTATCTTTACGATCTATATTTTTAATTAATCGAAAATTATTAAATATGATTTTTGTAATTCAGTTTTGGTTTGGAATAGGTATTGGTATTGAGACAGTTAAAAGAAGGAACCTGGATAAGGATTATTATCTTGTGCTCCCTTTTATCAGGATAAGGTTTATGCACTGCAAGTGCAATTTCGACCGAAATCCATTTTGAATTTATTTATGTTTAACTTGAAAATTTTAATTGATTGAATTTCATCAGATTAAAATATATTTTCATAAAACAATGTCTACTTTTCCAATGTTTGTGCATCTTATATGTAGATGATATAAACAAGACAGGACATGACAGAACTGAATCCGGTTTATGGAAAAAAGGTTTTATGCATCCTCGAAGAAATTGGGGAAATAAAAACTGAAATGCTGTACTCAAACTCAGGTGAGCTCCAATTAAAATTAAAAGAAAAGTTAATTGAACTGCATCTTGCAAATTGTGAGCACAAAGAAATAAACGAAAATCTTTTAACCTGGTAGAATTCCCCCAATATAAAAAACAATTCTGTTTTCAGAACTTTTTGTTCATTTTGATATAGTTTTTTCATAAATTTGGGTTTAAAAATATTTTTTTGTGAAAATATTACTCAAGAAGCTCTCGCTCACAATCCAGGTCGGATTGATAATTATACTCCTGGTACTTGGCTTTTTTTATATACACTATGTATGGCGCAAAGTAAACAGAAACCTGGAAGAAACTGCCATCAGGCAAGCCCAGTCTATATCTGCAATGCTTTCAACAGAAGAGATTGAGAATAATGGACGTATTGGCATCTGGCTGCCTATAATTTAACATTAACACCATAAAAGTACGATAATTATTTGATACTTATTACTATTAAGAATGGTTCTGACAAAAACAGGTAAAACCACTTTTAAAACAAGTATTTTTATTGTTGATTTTATTACTCTTATTGTCTTACCTTAGCAATAGAAACCTAAAAACAATTTGCCTATGAGATAATAAAAAGGAATTCATATGGTTGTTCCGGAGTTCTTATTCGTTAGGCCTAATGATGAAGTTACCTCTCCGGAAACTTCGATAAACCGGGAACACCACCCGGTTTTATCCTTTTACAGATACGAAAGTAAAATAAAGCTTCACTTATAGGAAAACATGACGGCCCAAAGCTTTGGCCAAGCCATAGTTTTTCAAACCTTGTCCCATTTCCATATTTTTTCCCCAGCGATTTAATAAAATCTTTGATTACCTGCCTTGTTTCTGTTGTCAGCAACCAAATGTACCTTTCCCCCTAAATTATCTTGTAATTAAAATCCTCAAATGATGCAACAAATGAAAAAGTTATGCATGATTTTAAATGTTATTAAATGGTTTATTGAACATCATAGTTGAATCTGAATATCCGCATAGCTTTGTTAGTTGAGTGTTTAATGCAATTCTACCAACGATACTTTTAAGTGCTTTGTTCTCACTGGTTAACCTACTGCATTCCGCAAACAAACTATTAGGATTGAACCATTTGTTTTCAAACTGTTCAATTTCTTTGTTTAAAATGGAAAATTTCTATTTTAGTGCTCCTGTTTAATCATTTTTTTTGCAACCATTTCCATTTCTCCTATGACTATAACATTAAAAAAGGTCGCATTGATCTTATCATCAGGAATGTAAACCTTTTGATTATTATCGATTATCTCAACTTTTGTATTATACAATTCCCTGCCTGTAATATCTATAATCTTTACTACATAATTTCTTCCGCTTTTATCCGAAAAAAAGACTTCAACAAGATTGTCTGTCATTTTTATGCTAATCTCGCCCGAGCCAAATTCCTTGCATTTAACAGCAATCGGATCAAAAGTTTCAGTTTTTCCATCAAAATCTGTTTGGGATAACCTGTAATATTGAAGTGGAAGGACATCATAGTCGACAAAATTGAATTTAAAAGTAAACCCTTGAGTTGTGCCTGCACCTTTTACGTTTTCAATAATTGAGTATTGAATTCCATCAGGTGATTTTTCAACAGTAAAATAATCATTATTATTTTCTGATGCGGTCTCCCATGCGAGATCTACCAGCGAACCTGTGCATTTGCCTGTGAAACTTATCAGTTCTACTGGCAGACTTTCACAATCAAGAGATGTGCCACTTGATAAATGCCAATCCAAAGTATATGGACTTGTAGTTGCATAATAATTATCAATCAGCACAGTGAAGGTTTGGCCAGCTAAGACATTAAGCTGATCGACAAACCCATCATCCCATATATCCTCGCTGTTATCTCCTGATCCTGATTTCAAACCTGTGGTAGAAAACGGGTTAACACCATCTACATATAAGAATACCAAACCATCCCATCCATCTCCATAATTTTCAACCAAACTGATTGAATATTGACAATCACCCGATGGACAGTTTATAACAGTATGGGAAATATCACCCGGAGACCATCCAGAGTTAATAACTACTGCGTTAGTATGATCATAAATAATATATCTTTCTTCATTTGGAAATAGGCCCGACTGGTAATCTGTTGTTATAACATCTCCATTGTCAACCAAAAAATAATGTCTTTCAGGACCAAACCCTGTATTTATTTGTTTGTATGCCGCAGCATAAGAGCATTTTATGGGTACTCCGCTTGGAGGGCAGCTTAATCCGCCCCATATCGCGAAGTCATAATCATCAGTACCATTTTGGGGAACAATTGACAATTCAATGACACCATCAGTTTGCGCTTGAAAATAAAACCATTGGGATTGGTGTTCGCCATCTTGCATGCACCCCTGGTTGATAACATTCAAATCATCAATGTTTCCTGGTCCTGTACTGTTTCCACTTATTTGTGCGTCTGAACAAATTGTCGGTGCCCACCCACAGTCCTGACCCTCCTGCAGAACCACTTCAACACAAGTAGTTGATGCATAAAGGTTATAGGCTGAATTGCCCATTCCTGTGGAAGAGTAACTTCCACATTCCACCCAGTAAGATACACCTGAAGTCAAAGTGAGAGTAAGGGTTGGATCGTCACCCCCGTAACCATCATCATTTGACCCAACCAATGTTCCGCAGCATGAACCAGAAAAAATCCTCAAGTAAGTGTCTCCATTACTGCTCCTCATGTCAAAGGTATATGAACCGGTACAAGTACAATCATACCTATAGAAAGCATCAAAATAGCCTCTTCCCACACAATTATCAGCACAACCTAGAAAACTTGATGTATTAAATCCTGCCTGAATCTGGTCATAGGTAATGGTTACTGCTGTAGCACATGTTTCATTCGAGGGTGAGGTACAAACTGTGGAACAAGTCAATGCTCTGGATCTTGATACCGATGCTTCTCCACATGAGGAATTTGTATGAGTATAAAACCTTATGTTGCCTGAAAAAGTGGCTGTCCAGTTTACAGGAGTTGTCCCTGAAGCGTAAGAAACAATACCTGCCGAATTACTTATTGTTATAAAATCTGTCCCAACTGAGCTGGAAAAAGTATAATTTGTTCCTGTAACAACAGTTACAACAGAATATTCACCGGCAAACCCATCAGTTAATATCGTTTCGGATGAACCGCTGCACGCAGGAACAAATGTTGAAGATGGATATTGTCCGTTTGATGCTGTCAAACACTGCGAAAACAATGATTGAAAGCTGGAAACAAAAATAATCACGATTACTAAAAATATCTGTTTTAAATTCCTCATAAGTAGTACTGTTTTATTTTAATAAAATTACAACCAATGCTTTTAATAGCCCATATTTTTACACTTGGGTAATTTTACTTTTTTATATAACATTCAATAACTAAGTGACGAACAGCATATTTTCATAGATGAAAGCTTTTGATTGCGCTAAGTTTTCTTTTTAGAAATACAACTATAATAAGGAATGACTATTTTACAATCGTCAAAACGACTAATTATACCGGTTAAATTAGGTGAAAACACTTCCTCATTTCTTTTTCATTCCTTCAGAAGAGTGAGGAAAATCCTGATATTGAAATCATCCTCATGGGTATAAAAACGCCTAATTTAAATGGGTATGAAGCTGAAAAAAATCAGGAAAATAAAACCTGATGTTATTTTTATTGTTCAAACTGCCTATGCACTTGTTCAAGAAATAAATAAATTCATTGATTTATTTGATGATTGAGAGTACTAAACCAATAATGCCCAGCGATTTAAATGAAAAACCCATGAAATATTTCATTAGAAAAAAATAAGAAATTTCTGCCGCCTCCGTTGCCTGCAGAATATTATTTATCGCAGAAAAAAAGGGCAAAACATTAAATTAGAATTATAGCTTTTATAAAGGAAATGCTAAGTTATTATTTTTTTTATACCACTCAAATTCAAATAATACTATTTTTTAAAGAAATTATTTATTATAAAAACAAATTAGCCAGTTTGATGCCCTTTAAAAAAACATCGCAATCTGGATTCATAATTATTGATACGAGAACAGCTTCAGTATTTTATTCGCACATAGGCTGTAAACTCGGTTATAGGTGTTTTTTCTATTTCTTTTTCCCATATTTAAATTCTAAAAAGCTTATGGATTCCCTTATTAGATTTTTTAATTCATTTAGGTCTATGTCTGAAAGTTTTTTAATGTAAATGCAGGCTTTACCCATTTTAAACTTTCCGAGGTTTTTTAGTAAATGCTCGTGTTGTGAATTGCCCGTATAAACGTAAAGTGAAATGGCTGCTTTGCGAGGCGAAAAACCAATAAGTGGCCAATCTCCTTGTTGACTGCTTCTATCTGATTTATAGTGATAGCTTCCAAATCCGATAATAGAAGGCCCCCACATTTTGGGCTCAAAACCTGATATATCCTGCATTAGTTTAACCAATTCAAAGCTATCTTTTCGTTTTTGTTCTGTGTTGGCAAAAGAATTGATAAATTCGTGAACGTCAGCGTTAGTTTGTTTTGTTTTTATTTCTGCCATAGGTTTTAAATTATTGAATTCTGGTAATGATCTAAAAAAGTTACACCTTAAAAATAGTAATACGAGCTTCTATAAATATCGGCAAAGTGAATATTTTTTTTTGGTAAAGCAAAGTAGTTTCTTGCACACCTAAACAAATGAATGATGGGACAACAATGCTTGATTACCCGAAAAACCTTTATGGCAGATACTTATTTGCCACATAAATTATTTCCCATTTATTTCGTCAAGTATTTTCTGAATATCATCCTGACATTGTCCACATACCGTTCCTGCTGTGGTCTCTTCTCCAACTTCATCAACTGTTTTTAAGCCCTTTTCTTTTATGGCTTTTACAATTGCACTTTTATAAATCTCATTGCAAGTGCATATTAAAATATCTTCATTCATAGTTTTAAAATTAAGCAAGATTAAAAATTTTCATGTCTTCTTCTACCGTTTTAATAGTTTGAACGCCGAAATTTTCTTGAACGGCTTTCAATAGATTTGGTGTTAAAAACCCAGGTAATGTTGGACCTACATGGGTGTTTTTTATTCCAAGATATAACAATGCAAGATGAACTATTATTGCTTTTTGCTCATACCATGCTATATTGAATACAATTGGAAGTTTGTTTATGTCATCAAGATTCAGAACTTCTTTTAGCTTCAAAGCCACTAAGGCCCATGAATAACTATCATTGCATTGTCCTGCATCTAAAACTCTCGGAATACCGTTAATGTCTCCCAATTTTAGTTTGTTGTAACGATATTTTGCACAACCTGAAGTCAGAATCACAGTATCTTTTGGCAAATGCTTTGCAAATTCGGTGTAATACTCACGTGTTTTTTGTCTTGCATCACAACCAGACATTACAACCAATTTCCTGATTGCACCGGAATTAACAGCATCAAGAATTTTATCGGCAAGTGCCAGAACCTGATTGTGAGCGAATCCGATTATCAATTCTCCTGATTCAATTTCTGTGGGTGGTTGGCAGGTTTTTGCTAATTCAATAATTTCTGAAAAGTCTTTATGTCCGTTTGGTAATTTCTTCTCAATTCTTTTCCATTCAGGCATTCCTGTTGCTCCTGTTGTAAACACCCTGTTATTAAAAGTAGTGGCTTTCCGTGGCGGAACCAAACAGTTTGTGGTAAATAAAACAGGACCGTTAAAGCTTTCAAATTCTTCTAATTGACGATGCCATGCATTGCCATAATTGCCAACCAAATGTTTGTATTTTTTGAAATTAGGGTAAGCATTTGCGGGCAACATTTCGGAATGTGTATAAATGTCAATCCCTTTTCCTTCAGTTTGAATTAATAATTGTTCCAAATCTTTTAAATCGTGGCCGCTTATTAAAATTCCGGGATTAGTACCAACGCCGATTTTTACTTTTGAAATTTCAGGATTTCCGAATGTTGTAGTATTTGCCTGATCAAGTAAGGCCATAACTTTTACACCATATTCCCCAGTACGTACTACCCAGTTAAAGGCGTCATTTAAAGCAATTGGCTTGGAAATCATTACCAAACTTTCTTCCATGAAATTAAAAATTTCCTGTTGTTCAAAGCCAAGATTAAAAGCATGCTCGGTATAAGCAGCCATACCTTTTACACCAAACAAAACGTATTGTTTTAAGCCACGTATATCATCGTTTGTATCGTAGGTTAGTGTGCTAACTTCTTTTGCTTTGGCATAGAAATCATCATTGGATTTTCCTGACCAGCTGATTGATGGATGATTTTCTGAAATTTTTACTTTCGATTTGAGATAATCGCGGTAAGTTAAACAATCTTTAATGGCTTGAATTATTGACTTTTCATCAAAATTTGCATTTGTAATGGTCATAAACAAACAATTGGTAATGTGTTTACTTTCATTGCCTGTATCAATTCCAAGCTTACGGGCCTCAATTGTATGATAAGAAAGACCTTGGCAAGCAAATATTAGCAAGTCCTGAATATTTGAGATGTCTTCTGATTTACCGCAAACACCTTTAATTGTACAGCCGGTGTTTTTTGCTGTTTCCTGACATTGGTTACAAAACATGCTCATATTTTTTTTTTAGTTTTTAGGTTAATTTATGTTATCTTTCTTTTGCTTATTCGAATGCCGGAGTTAATCCATCAAAAATCAATGCAATTGATGTCTGTAATTCTTCTTTGGTTTTGAATTACCCATATACAATATTACAAAAAAAAACGAGCCCTTCAACATTTCATGATGGTTATAGTTACACCAATTATTTTTAAAATTCTTTAAAAATTATCAGGATAATCCCTCTTATCACATTACAAACCAACGATAACCATTCTCAGAACCAACCTCTCCCTATCCTCATCAGAAACATTATACATTTTCAATTCTTCCGGTTTTTATCCTAAAATCAAATCCGGGTAAAAAATAACCAACTATGATCCTTGCAAGTTTCATTAAACTTTTAGGTTCTGTTGGGGAGTATTAATTTTAGTATCCAGCAAGCTTACAGGTGGTTTGGTGGTCTTCAATTTATTTTCCTGCAAATTTTATCAACTCTGTATTAAATTTGTCTGTTTCCTCCAGGAACATGCTGTGACCGCTTTTTTCAAAGATAACAAGGTGCGAATCTTGAATAGCCAACTTCATTTGTTCAGCCAAATCAAAAGAACATATTTTATCTTTTTTACCATGCATTATTACTGTAGAAATTGAAATTTTCTCTAAATCAGGTCTTAGATCGGTATCACGTAAAGCAATTAAACATTGTGCTGTTGCATAAGAGGAAGCACTTAAATTAATCCCATTCAACCAACTGCTTATTCCTTTGCTTAAAGAGGTTTCTGTTGCAGAGAAAATCTTTCCAAAATTGGATAGTAACTGAGGTCTATCTTTATAATTCAATTCAATTAATTCGTCAACTACACTTTTTAAGATGTTGTATTTGAAATCCTCACATTGTGTCCATCTCGGAGCTGCTGCTCCGCATAATACTAGCTTAGAAACATGAGATCCTTTATATGTTGAAACATAACGAATTGCAATAGCTCCACCCATTGAAAAACCAACTAAAACAGCATCTTTTATATCAAGGGTGCTTAAAACGTTTTTAATATCTAATGCGTGGGTATTATAATCATATTCTCCGTAAGGTTTATCTGATTTGCCGAAACCCCGTAATGTAATACCTATTGCTCTAAAGTTATTTTTTATCAAAGAGTTGTATTGGTATTCATACATTTCATCACTTAAAGGCCAACCGTGTATCAGAACAATAGGTCTGCCTTCACCAGCATCTGTAATATGAAGACAAACATTGGGTTCTACTTCAATATATTCTGCTCTAGTTGCACTTGTATTTGTTTTTTTCATTTTCGTTTTGATTTTAATTTTCCTAGTTATTTGGCAATAGCGCCATCCTATATGCCGACAGTTGGGATGGTCTTGCTTCAGTATTACCTTGTCTGCGAGGTCCGTTTTTTTAAGTGGGTTCTGAACTCCACTTTTTTTTTGATTTTTTTGATTTCATTTGCAATAATTGGCAATAACTTGATGCGTTAAGGTAGAATTGTCGCCCGGTGCAATTGATTTATTCAAATCTTCACAGCAACCTTTGATTTGTTCCAGGGTTGGATTCAGTGCGTTATCGTTATACATATCAATTTTTGAGAATCTGCGGTAGCGGAATGCTTCCATAAAATCCGGTTTTATTTCAATGGTATTAAATTATTTCTTTGTTACTTGAGTTGATTTATTTTATTTTCATCAATAGTAACTCCCAATCCTTTTGCTACAGCAATTCCTAATTGACGATCGGCATGAAAAAAATGCGACAGTTGTCTATTAATAATTTCATTTTTCATTTTTCCGGTAATACCATTCATTGAATTTACAATATTGCTTACCAGATTTTCTTTGTCCTTTTTGCTCATAACTTTGCTATACAACAAGCCCGGCTGTGTGAAATGGTCATCATCGTTTTCGTTGCGGTCGAACCAATCGGCGATGCTTGATTCCAATTGCATGAGGGGTTCTTTATAACTTTCGTCAGCAACAATATCGTCAAAGCTATTGGGACGATAATTCGGTTTTGCGCCTCCATTATCTCCAACCTGCATTAGTCCATCGCGTTGGTAATTTGTATGTCCATACGGACATTGGTTCACAGGAATCTGTTCATAGTTCGCTCCAAGACGATAACGCTGCGCATCAGGATATGATAGTAAGCGTCCTTGCAACAGTTTGTCATGAGAATAACCAATGCCATCAACAACATGAGCAGGGTCAAAAGCAGCTTGCTCTACATCGCGAAAATAATTTTCCGGAATTTTATTCAGTTCCATAATTCCCACATCAATTAATGGGAAATCATCGTGGAACCATACTTTTGTGATGTCAAATGGATTCCATTTAAATGTTTTTGCTTGTTCATCGGTCATAACCTGAATTTTTAAGGCCCACTTGGGAAAATCTTTTTTCTCAATGGCTTCTACTAAATCTCTTTGTGCTTGATCAAGATCAATTCCTTTCATTTCGCTGGCTTCTTTTGCCGTGAAATTTTTCACGTTCTGCAATGTTACAAAATGAAATTTTACCCAAATTCGCTTATTATTTTTATTGAAAAGCGAAAAGGTATGACTACCAAAACCATGCATGTGCCGATAAGAAAACGGAGTTCCTCTGTCACTCATTAGGATTATTACCTGATGCAAACTTTCGGGATTCAAACTAAAAAAATCCCACATCATAGTAGGGCTTTTACAATTTGTTTTAGGATCTCGCTTTTGAGTGTGTATGAAGTGAGAGAATTTTTTTGGGTCTTTTATAAAAAATACAGGTGTATTATTACCTGCTAAATCCCAGTTGCCGTCTTCGGTATAAAACTTCACCGCAAAGCCACGTGGATCTCTTTCACTGTCAGCCCCTCCCTTTTCACCTCCAACAATCGAGAATCGGGCAAATAAATTTGTTTGCTTGCCAATTTTCGAAAATATTTTTGCCTTAGTGTATTGTGTGATATCATGGGTTACAGTAAAGGTGCCGAATGCACCTGTTCCTTTTGCATGAACTACTCTTTCAGGAATACGTTCTCGGTTGAAATGCGCCATATCTTCATGCAGAAAATAATCCTGTAACAAAATTGGACCCCTGTTGCCAACAGACTGTGAATTGTCAAACTCTGCATAAGGTCTGCCACTTGCTGTAGTTAATTTTTTCTTTTTCATATTAAGAATTCTTTATTAATGAAAATATCCAATTAGATGATGCATATTAAAATGCTTCTTTTATGATCTGTTTCTTGTCTATTTCCAAATGAATCAATTGTTTTTCTACTGCCTCCATCATTGAGGGCGGTCCGCAGATATAAATGTTTTTGGTGGAGGTGCTAATGTGTGATTTTAGAAAACTTTCTGTGATTTGACCATGCGCATAACCATCAACTTTTTCGTCTGATAAAATGTTAATGAAATTTTTGCCTAATATGTTTATTAATTCCTCTTCATGAATAATATCCTTTTTCTTTTTGTTGGCAAAAATGAGTTTGTTGTCACCTATTTCTTTCCTTGAATGAAGATCCCTGAAGATGCATATATAAGGCGTAACACCAGCACCGCCTGCAATAAACACACCTTCTCCTTTATAGGCGATAGCACCAAAAACATCGTGCAAAATCAGTTCTTCATTTATTTTTAATCTCAGAATTTCATTGGTAACACCTTTGTGAAGCGGATATGTTTTTATAATAAATTCGAGAAAGTTACTATCAGGAAGGCTTGTAAAAGTAAAGGGTCTTTTTTTCTCCTTCCAACCGCTTTTGCTAATGGAAACATCGGTGGCCTGCCCGGGAGTATATGTAAGATTTGGAGGCTTTTCTGTAATGATTTGAATTACATTGTGAGTGAGTTGCTGAATTGATTGTATTTTTACTGTAAATTGTTTCATATCAGGAATTATTTTACACTTATTGTTTCTAAAGCATTCTCATATCTTTTTACTACTTCTTCCCAGTTTACTATATTCCAGAAGGCATCAATATAATTCGGTCTTTTGTTCTGATAATTTAAATAATAAGCGTGTTCCCATACATCCATCGTTAGTAAAGGAATTCCCTTTTTTTCAGAAATATCCATTAACGGATTATCCTGATTTGGGGTAGAATAAATAAACAGAATTCCCTTATCATCAATACTCAACCAAGCCCAGCCACTGCCAAACCTGGTTTTACCTGCTTCAGAAAATTGTTTTTTAAACTCTTCAAAAGAACCAAATGTTTTGGTTATCGCTTCTGATAATTTGCTTTTTGGCAAAATCCCTCCGTTGGGTTTCATTCCTTCCCAATAAAACGTATGATTATAATAACCACCACCATTGTTTCTGACTGCTTCAGGATATTTGCTAATATTTTCGAAAACATCTGTTAATTCCATCGTTTCTACTTCTGTGCCTTTAATGGCATTCATAAAGTTGTCATAATACGCCTTATGGTGTTTGCTATAATGAATTTCTACTGTTTGCTTATCAATAAAAGGTTCAAGTGCGTCGTTCTCAAAAGGTAAGGGTCTTAATTCAAATTTGTTTATTGTACTCATATTGTTTGGATTTTTAATATAATTTTTTGCGAGATATTTTGTTGTATCCTGGGATTTTGCAATAAAACTATATTGCAATGTTAGAAATCCGAATACAATTATTTTTAAGGTTAATTTATTTTTATTCATCTATCTATCACTATTTAGTTAACTTTGGCATTCTTTTAAACATCTTCCAGATTTCTGTTTTAACTTCTTTTGTTCCTTCTGCATACAACTTTTCTTCATCTGAAGAAAGTTCATTGTGCAGTTGCAAAGACTCTCCGGTATTTACCCATTCATCATTCGCTATGTTTTTGATCATCGCCACAGCAAGGTCGTTGTCGGTTGACTCGGCAAACTGCATGTACAACTTAGTTTCTTCATATTCCGCTGCTACCATAAAATGTATTGCTTTTATTAACTCTGCATCCGTAAGCTTTCTGTTTTTTGATAAGTCCGAAAATGGTGATTCAAATGTTGACATATTTATCCTTCTTTAATTTTTTTAGTTTTCATTCATTAATGCTCTATTGTTTAATACTGATATAATAGTTTGCTACCTTATTTTTGATGAATGAGTTACTATTTTATTAGTGTTCAAAAATGAGAATAGTAATTACGGAAAGCGTTACATGATTTCAGGAATAAGTTACATGATTAACACATTATCTCCACCTAAACGAATGTCTATCCTTCTCTTTTGATAGGTACACACAAAAACTAATTATTCTGAATGATTAAGGGAGTGTTGAAATAGTGTTATGTTTTTTTAACTTTTAGTGTCTAGTGGTTACAACTTACATATTCCCATTTCGGTTATAAATCTGCTGCTAAAAACAAAAAAGCATTAAACTCAATAAAAGGTGCATTAACTGGTTTTGCAAGTATCGTTGCATTATCCTATATTTTAGTTGCTGCTCATTTTTTTCCTCGCCCGCCAGCTGACGGGGCGAAATATATATAAAGTCCTTTGACGATACCCCGCTGCTTTGCGCAGGGTTGTTGATTATTGTATGAGTGTTTAAAAATGAGATAACTTAAACCATCATACTGTTTTGATCCTCTTTTTTATAATATAAAATAATACATTTCTTTTTAAATGTTACTTATAAATACCTTATAATTTTTTGTTTTAGTTCATCAATATCAATTGGTTTGGCAATATAATCATCAAAACAATTCATGTTATATTTATCATTTGAGTTTTTAAACAAATAAGCAGATTGGGCAATTATTGGCAATTCAGGACGGAACTTCTTAATTATCTCAGCTGCTTCATCACCCCCCATATTCGGCATTTTTAAATCCATCAATACCAAATTAATTTCTTTGTTTTCTTTGCAAATTTTCACAGCTTCAACACCATCTTTTGCATGGATAATGTTTAAATTTAAATCACGAAGTATTTCAAAAATAAAAAAGTAATTAATATCTTCATCTTCGGCAACTAAAATAGTTTTCAATTCATTTAAAGCACTACCATAAAAAACTTCTTTTTTATCATTTTCGCTTAATATATAAGGAATTGTAAAGAAAAATGTCGATCCTTTCCCAAGTTCAGACTCCACCCAAATTCTGCCGCCCAACATTTCTACAAATCCTTTTGAAATTGACAATCCAAGTCCAGTCCCGCCATATTTAGAAGCAATTTCTAAATTGGCTTGCTGAAACCTTTCAAATATTTTCTCTTTTTGTTCATTTTCTATCCCAATCCCACTGTCTTTCACGAAAAAAACAAGCTCATCACCAATTAAATTATACCCGAATTCTATAATACCTTCTTTAGTAAACTTTACAGCATTATTTAGCAAGTTCGATAAAATCTGGATTATTTTGGTTTTATCTGAATATATAGTTGATTGTAAATTGCTTAAATGATAAAGCTTAACAATTGAAATGTTTTTCTTGACCGTATTCTGCTTATAGATTTCATCAAGCTCATCCATCACATTGTTTACGCAGAAATTTGAGTATTTTGTTTTTTCCTGTTTTGTTTCCAGCAAAGAAATAGTAAGAATGTCAGAAACAACAGATAACAATTGATGGGAACTGTCTTTTATTATTGGTATAAATCTCTTTTTTTGTTCTTCAGTTAAATCAGGCCTGTTCAGTAAATCGGAAAACCCAATAATCGCATTCATTGGTGTCCTGATTTCATGTGAAAGATTCAATAAAAAAGCTGTTTTCAATTGATCATTTTCTTCGGCTTTTTCTTTTGCCTTGGTTAAATCAATATTAATCTGTTTATATTCTTTGTTTTGGATATCAATTTCCTCAGTTTTTTGCTTTAGGATATTTTCAATCCTCTTTCTTTCGGATATATCTGTAATAAAACCCTCAAGATGCTCAAGTCCATCCGATGAAGACTTTATCATTTGTCCTCGTTCCCAAACGTGTTTAATTATCCCGCTTTTTGTAATAATCCGGTATTCAATTTCAAAAGGCACCTCTTTTTTTATTGCATTCAAAACATTAGAATGAACCTTTATTTGATCCTCAGGATGTATCAGTTTATTAAAACAAGTTATCTTGTTATCAATCAGTTCATCAGGGTGAAATTCTGTCAATTCAATTGTTCCCTCGCTTACATATTTCATAGTCCAATTATCATCAATCAAGCAGAAATAAACCATTCCAGGCAGATTTGCCATCAAAGTTGAAAGTTTCCTGTTGCTTTTTGTCAATTCTTCATCCACTATCTTTTTCTCTTTGATTTTATTATTGAGTGCTTTATTTTTTGATATGATAACTATAATCAACACCGCTGCAAACAGCCAAAGAAAGAATAAAAGCGATGATTCGAAAAGTTCATACAAAATCTGGTTATTCCATGATTCTGAATTAAAATCCATTCCGAAAACTGCTATTACTTTACCATTTTCATCCTTGAGTGGAATTAATGCACTAATCCATGTGCCCCATCGGTCTGTCAATGGACTGGTTAACGTTACCTTTCCATCCTTGAATGGCTGTATATCTTCATCCTTTGCTTCTGTATATTCCTGTCCCGGGGGTGAGTAATCATTGGAGTTTTCTTCCTCAGAATCAGCAATAAAAAATATTTTTCCGTTTCTCTCTATGTAAATATATGCAAATCTTGCATCAGGGTTTATTTTAATTATTTCCTTTAATATATTTTTAATAACCTGGTATTGTGTTTTATTAGTATCGTTAATATTTGCATCCAACGCCATAATTTCGTCAATTCTGAACATATTGCCGATTGAATTGGCATTTTGCAAAATGACTTTTGAATGTTCATTGCTTATTTTTTGCCAATTATAATTAAGAAACAATAAACCCAAAATTATAATTGAAACAATTACGACTCCTTTAATCAAAACTGATTTATTTTTCCCCATAATCATTTAAATCTTTTTTTAGGTCTTATTTTAAAACCTTTCTTTTAATCCTAAATTTTCTTCTTTAAACTTTACAAATTTTTCTTTACGTAAGAAAGAAAGGTTTGTTTCCAATAATAATACTACATAAATAATTATCTGAGGCATTAATGGTACAATTTGGAATATTAAATATTATACTTGTTATTGATTTCTTTTCTAATTGGGCAGGAACAATAAAATGAATCTCCAAAAACTTTTTTATAAACACAAAAGTTGTCTTCCAAACAATTAATAAAATGCACCTCCCTGAAACATGAAAATTCTACTTTACAAAAATCATGATTTTCATTTTTTAGACAATCAAAGTTCTTTTCACAAAGTATCGCTTTCGAAACAATGTCTTTATCGATTTCTATTTTCATAATTCAAGGTATAAAAACAATTCCAATTCTTACTAAAGATACAACAATTACACGCAAAATGTTATAAATCAAACAAAAACAGGTGTTTTTACTTAGTTAATTCTGATTATATTTCTGTTAAATGTGTTTGGTTTTAACATTTATAATAATTCACTTGTGAAATTTTAATACATTATTACACTCGATCATAATACTGCAAATGCTTACAGTTTCTTTGTTTCAGCTCAAATGATTCAATTTGGTGTATTTTTTCACTGTTCAGGTAGTGGTAAATAATAATAGAATCATTGAAGTCAAAACAGTCCGATATTTTATATAGTTTTTGATATAAATCTATGTAAAACTCAGCTTTTGGAAGGTTACTATTTCCTAAATAGATTATTATATGTGATTTCCGTTTATGAAAACCGAATTCAATCATTATTTTATCAAACGAAACTAAAAATTCTTTATTTGCTTTTCCACAAAATCGCACATGACAATAACTGAATACATGAATTTTGTTTTAGTTTTCCCTGAATTACTTTCATTTTTACGTTTTTTCTCATCTCAGGTTGGTTTTCTTCCAAACTTATTAGGTACACCAAATAAAACTAAAGGATGTAAATATATCAAAGCATAAATTGGAAAAACATTAATTAAGTATTAACACTTTATAATACAGTGTTTTTACATCATAATACAAGATGTAATACTCTTTTTTTCCATTATGCAATCTTGTAATTTTGCTAAAAATAACTTATAATAATATCAATGAAAACTTTAATGATAATAACCCTGATATTCATTTTTGGAAATGGATTCATCCTCGCACAAGATTCTCTTTTATTAATGAATGGAAGAACAATTGCCGGAAATGTGCAAAGGATTGAAAAAAACAAAGTGTTTTATCAAATCTCGGATAGAAATTTAAAGATAAAAAAAATAGACGTTGAAGATCTTTTTCGAATAGAATACCAGAATAAATCAATCGAATACTTTTACGAGCAAGATACTTCTTTCGGATACAATCTTACCATTGATGAAATGTACACATTTATTATGGGTGAAAGTTATGCGAAAAAGAATTTCAAAGCTCCACTTAGTACACTTGGAGGATTTATTTCGGGAATGACAGGCGGGGTTATTGGTTTTTGGGGATTTACCATACCAACAGCTTATACAATAATTGAAGGCGCAAAAAATCCTCGTTTTGTAATAAATGAAAAGATGCTGAAAGATATTAATACTAAAACTCTTGTAGATCATTCAAATATTGAAAAAAAATCAGGACTTTCTTATTTGCCAAAGAACAAAAGGGAAAAAATCACTACTCCAATATTTTATGACCCAATTTTTCAGGAAGGTTATAAATCTGCTGCTAAAAATAAAAAAGCATCAAACTCAATTAAAGGTGCATTAATAGGTTTTGCAAGTATTGTTGCTTTATCTTATATTTTAGTTGCCGCTCAATAAAAGCTTTATAATACTACTTTTTTGTAAAATATGGCTATCGGGAAATACGAATAACGCCATTTTAGTATACAATTTCAGTTTCTTATATTTTGTTTTTTTTCTCAGAAACAACTTTTGCAAAGATCAAAAAATTGATCTGATTCTAATGGATATAAAAATGCCAGAATTAAATAGGAATGCGCTGCAAAGAAAATTAAAGCTAGCTATTCACAAATCCTATAATTGGATGATCAGCATTTTCCAAGATGCCTGAAACATAGACAGAAACAAACTCCTCATTTGATGATTACCTGATGAAACCGGTAAATTTTGAGCTTCTTAAAAAACCATAAAAAAAATATCAAGAGCACATTGTTAAGATTGCACTTTAATTTCAATTCCTGATTTATCAAGCTCTCTGAGAAAATTTTTACACGTAGACTCCTTATCAAAATCAGTATAAATGTGAAATTGATCATTCTTAATATAGGTTATCATCGGTCTTTCAAGTTCAGATAACAACAATCTGACTTTGAGGATTTTTTCCTCTTCGGTTTTAGGTATTATAATATTCATTTTTATAGGTCCTGAGTGCAAAAAAGCATTTTTTCTTTTAAAAACAATTTGGTATTACCTTACAGATTTAATTTTTGAACAGATACTGATGTGAAAAAATTCGTGACATACTAAGAAATCTCACCATAGATCAAAAATGTTGTATCAAAATCAACTCTCATTAATAAACAAACCGCTATTTTATTAGCATAAATAAAACAAGAATCACACCAATTGAACATCAATACTCTCCCGGGTATAAGGCCTTCTCCTGGCCTTAATGGTAACTATATCCTCAGACATAGACTTATCAAAGCTGATATCAATACCATTTAAATTAGGCGATACATTAGTTATGGAATTGATATCTTTGATGCCATACATTGCCGAAAGTATTTTTTTGTATGTAGTTACGCTCATTATCAAATTTGCTTTTTCACCATCCATCATCTCAAGGATGCTGAAAAAATCATTAAACTGTATCTGTGTCATTGGTCAGGTCTTTATTTCTGTTGCAAATGTAAGGCAACCCGACCAAATATGGAAATGCTTTTATTAAAACAGGCAAAAATACCTGTGATAAATCTACTTCCAACGAAATTAGGCAATGCTGCTTTACAAAAAAGTGGTGATTTCAGACAAATAAGAAGCGTTTTTTAACGACAATAAACTTAAATTGAATAAGCAAGATGTGTTTTCAGACAACATAGAATTGAAATCAGATAAACAAGAGGTGTTTTTAAATGAACAAGAGGTAAAATTAAGCAAACAAGAATTGAAATCAGACCGAATAAAACATATTTTAAACAAACCCGAACAAATAATAAACTAATCAGAAGTGATTTAATCAGATTAAATTGAGGATGGTACAGATCGAAAAATACGCTAACATCTGTTATTACTATTTTTATACCAGTTGATTCATTTGGGATCTTAATTTCCAGACGATACTCTAGAAAAATATGCAGCCTCGTTTACAAACTCCATTCATTAATAGAAAGCTATTTTAACAAGTGACCTGTGCTGTTATAAAACCTGGATGCATTAAAAATAACGAGGATGGTTTGTCGCTGTAGGATTAACGGGGTTAAGGTTAACTGATAATGGTTATTGATAAATTTGTTATGGTGTTTTTTGGACAGGAAGCCCGTTGTTTATTATTTTAATAATCATTTGTTTGTTTTTCATGGCATCGACGTTTTTTGGATCAAGTTTTAAAGCCATATTGAAATCGTCAAGAGCTTCTTTATTCTTTCCCATCATTCCATAAGTAATTCCGCGATTGTTAAAAACCCCGGGGTTTTTAGGATTGAGTTCAATAGATTTTGTAAAGCACTCCATTGCGCCATTTAAATCTCCCGTATTTGCCAGTGCCCCGCCCCAGCTCACATATAGTTCGGGCAAAAATCTTTTCTCGATTTTATAGTCCAATGCTTTTTGGAAATCACTTAAGGATTCTTTGAAATACCCCAGCCGTGCTTTTGATACACCCCTGTTAAGGTATGCCATTCCATATTTATTATCAATTGAAATAGACCTGTTCAAATCAACAAGTGCTTTATTATACTCGCCTGTCTCGTTATACGCGTAACCTCTTAGAACAAGTGCCGTTGGAATATCAGGGTTGATTTCAAGTACACTGTTCCAAAGTGTGAAGTCATTTTTCCAGTTTTTTGTCTGTGCCAGGGTATAGTTCCCTAAAAACAGGAGGTATCCCATAAAAGTAAGAATAAACAAATATTTAAATTTAGAATTAAGAAAATACCTGATGAACAGATGTCCGATTATCAGGTATAACCCAATTGACGGAATGTAACTGTACCGATCGGCCATTATACAGTTGCCAACAGGAATTATCTGCAACAGGAGAAAAATGTTGATAATGAAAAAGGCAAGCCCATAAAATATCATCCTATTTTTCTTAAATGTGAAGTACAATGCAGCAATTGTGACGGGAACAACTGAAAGAAAGTACCAATAGCCAACAGGAATTTTGCCGTTGATAAGCGTAGGATAAGGGTAAAATGCCGATATATCAAAAGGAAATATGGTTTTAATCACATACATTGTAAACCCGTAAGAAGCCAAAGCTGTTTGTTCAAAGAAAGAAATCTTTGAAAAATCTGAGATGGTATTGTCTGATTTTTGGGCAATGACAGCAATAATTCCAAATCCTACTGACAACAGCAGAAAAGGGATTTTTTCGGTGAAATTTTTTCTGATACTGTTTTTTTCAATGAAGTCAATGAGCAACAATACCACGAACAAGGTAACCGCCTGTCCTTTTGTTAACAATGAAAGCACAAAAAAAGCCACTGACAGGGAATAAAATTTCCATGATTTTTGCCGGATATGTTTTATGTAAAAAATGAGTGACAGCAAAAAGAAAAAGGTGTATTGCACATCTTTTAACTCGGATATCCATGCAACCGATTCAACATGCATAGGATGTACTGTAAATAAAATTGCAACAATAAAGGCCAGATTAATATTTTTAAACAGCAGAAAAACAAGATAAAAAACCAGCAAAGAATTAACCACATGAAAAACAATATTGACCAAATGGTACAGGTACGGGTCAAGCTCACTGAAATGATAAATAATACTGTATGAAAACAAAGTAAGGGGGTGGTAGTTTCCGAAAAAAAACTCTCCGAAAAACAGATCAAGGTTTGCAGGGCTCTTGATCATTTCGTTTGTTGTAACGTATATGTTGTCGTCCCAATTCAGAAGACCATTTTTTAATCCTGGAAAATAAACAATCAGTGCACAAATTGAAATGACCAGACCGTAAATGAGTTCGGGCTTAAACTTTTTTTCGGGTTGACTTACTTTCTTTTTCATTTTTTTTTGCTTTATGTAAAAGTAGTAAAACATTTTTTTTGTGGATACAAAGAACCCATAAATATTAAAAAAAAGCTGTCTTTCTATTAGTCACATTTAAGCCTGTTCGCATTATCCCTGCTGATCCAGGGTATAATTGAACCACCTGACCATAAAAAAGACAGCTTTTCAAAAATTATTCTGTAATTATCATTCTTTTAGTTTCGACTTCTTTACCGTCGGTGATCAGTGAATAAAAATACAGCCCTGGTTGAAATTCAGATGCATCAATAGTAAGGATGCCATTTTCTGTTACATCAACCTGATATGTCTTATGGGCTTTGCCGTTCATATCTGAGATCATTATTGAGGATTTAACCACATCGCCCTTTATGCAATATTTAATTTGGGTTTGGCTGCTAAAAGGGTTAGGGCTGTTCTGGAAGAGTTTTGAACCTGTTGATTGGGAGCTTTCAATGGTATTATCATTTTGGTTTTTTAATTTGATAATTTCAGATTTCAGCTCATCAATAGAATTTTTTTGTTCTTCAATGATTTCCTGCTGTTCATTGATTGCTTTTGCCAAAACAGGGATCATGGCGGTATAGTTTACGCAGAGATAACCTTCCTGGTCTTCTTTTACCATTTCGGGAAAGACTGATTTAATATTTTGTGCAATAAACCCGTAATTGAGTTTGTCATTGAAATTACGTAAAGCAAAATCCTCGCATTTATAATTAAAGGTAACGCTTTCAATTTTTTTCAATTTATCGAGTGCCCCATCAATTGAATGGATATTTTTCTTGAACTTTTCGTCTGAACTTGAATAGGAAGTTGTTGTGTAAACATCTCCAACGAAGTAACCAGCCCAATTGGTAGTTGCATTCCCTGCATTCGCATAAATTGCGTAGTTTACTGAAGGACTTCCGCTTGAACTGTTTGCATTAAATAAACCTGCATAGTTTACGTCGGCTCCTAAAGTGGTACTTGAAACACCTCTGTTAATAATTCCATCACCATGAACATAAACATCTACTCCGTAATTGTACATGCTGTCACCGTCAGTTTCGGCTGAAACCGCACAGTTGTTGCTACCGCTCTCAGAACCGTTTGCACATGCTTTTACAGCAATGTTTGCCCCGCTTGTGGTAGTTGATTCTGCAAATAAGCCATACATTCTGGTGGTGTTTGTTAATTTCATTTTGTACCAGGTGCCTGATGCGGTTGATCCCACATAAACATCTCCATCATTGTTGATGTTCAGCCCTTCACTGCCACCGTCATTTGATAACCAGTAGTTGTTGAGTTTTAAATTTTGAGTGCAGGTATGGTTCCCAAGATTGTCACCTATGGATGATGCATTGACCCAATCAATTCCTGTGGCAGTTGATTGTAATACCTGTCCACTTGTGCCAGGGTCATTGTTATAGTCGTACAGTGCCCCTGTAAGTCTCATGTTTCCTGAAACATGAAGTTTTTGGGTTGGGCTTGACACACCAATTCCGACATCACCACTGAAATAGCCGCCTCCGCCAACAGCAAGTTTCATGTTAACCAGAGATGATGTATAATTTATCCCTAATCCTGATCCTTCGACCGATAGCCAGTCAGATTCCCTGAGCATTATTCTGGAATCATAATCATCGCCATAAGCTGAATGGTTAAAATCGATGTAAGGATATGATGCCCTTGACAGCTCAATTAATCCACTGCAAATTTGAGTACCGGCATCGTTCGGGGTGCCGTCGTAAGTGCTTCCGGCCACATGCAAAACCGCACTAGGGGCAGTATTGGCAATACCAACATTGCCACCGTCCTGGATAATCATTTTTTCAGATCCGTCAACGTCAAAAGTGATCTCTTCGGGGTGGGTGTCGTTGAAATTAATTTGGGTGTTCCCCTCTCCGTGGGTCACGGTTTTTGCTCCTGTTGCCCTAGAAGGGTGAATCGGGTTTTGATTTGTTAACCCGAGTGAGTCTTTTTGAACTTCAATTACATTATTTGTTACCTGAGCAGACAGATAACAGCTTAATGTCAAAGCTAAACAAATAATTAAAAGTTTTTTCATATAATAATATTTAAGTTTTCCTACTCGTATGGCTTTTCGGTTACGCCCTGTTTGAATGGTTGCCTGACTCCATATATTATGATCTTTTATGCTTGTTTATGAACAATAACACGGGTTGATGCTGTATTTTAAAACAACTGTCAATAAAACTTCTGGTTGATTATTTGTTTGTTTTAACTCTACTCAACTATATGATTCAGCAAACAAAAAAAAGTAGACATATCAATTTTATGTTATATAACACACGTAAGGAATTCCTTTGTCATGGCGGGACAGATTCGTTTGGGAGGTGTAAAAGTTACCCCAGGCGGTTCAGGAATGAAATCAGGGGCAATGGCAGGGGAACCCATTGACCAGAGGGGGCGGGGTTACTGACCATGCTAAGCTTAATTATTATGCCTTGTTTTTATTTTATTCAATCTGTTCTAAAATCAACCCTGTCAATATTTTTAAATCACTATTAATCGTACCACGCATGTATCGTTCATAAATGCTTTTATTGTCAGGCGGATTGAGATTAAATTTCAAGTCTTTTTCTAAAAAAATTCTCTTTGAGTTCGCCCATTTCCTTCTCTGAAAGGGTGTAAATAATTTACATTGTCCAAAATTTCGGCTAATTTGTGAGCTAAATCATTTTTCTTGGTTTTTCGAATGGCTCTGTATTCTGCAATAAGGGTGTCTATGTATTGAAAAGCAAAATAAAAGCGTTCTCTATCAATAAAAGGTTTCCCGTTTTTGCTGATATTTACGGTTCTTACTTTTCCCTCCCATTCATACACATCTTGAAACAAATAGTGATGAATGAAAAGCAATGAATTAGAGTCTTTGATTTTAATTGGATTTTCAAATAACTCTTCAACTCTTTTAGAAACTTTTAAACTCTAATAAGCTATCAGTATTTTTTTATCTTCTATATTCGCCAAAAAGTCTGTTTCGGAAATTATACCTGTTTTCCAACCTACATACAATTGAATTAATTCTTTAGTCGGTTCAAAACCCTCAAACATATTTGTGCCAATATCATTTGCAGCACTTTCCAATGTTTTAAGGTCGGAAAATTTCACTCCCATTAAAGTTAGGTTATTCCGGTCTATTTCTATTGTTTTATACATTCTGGTTCGATTAGGAATCATTACAAAGACACTAGTTTTCTACAATTTCTCTTCTTGTTTTTATTGGCACTTTTCTCATAGAATGAAGCATGGTACTAAGTTGTCCATTGACAAAGTTTAGTATTATTCTGTTAGCAGGAGTTTCTAGTTAAATTTATATAAAAAATGGACAATGTTTAAATATTCATAGAAAAAAAAGTCATACATTAATTTAATGTCAGAACTATATGTTATTTCTATTTTCTTTTTAATAATAAAACCAATTTTTAATGGGTAGATTTGAGCGTTTTTATATGTATCATATCCAATAGCCGCTTCCATAAAAAAAAAATGATTTCGAATAAACTTTAATCCAAAAAGTATATATTCTAGATTAAACAGGTTTATTAGTGAATTAGTTCTGAAGTAAGTTATAGTCGGTATAAAATTTACACTTTCGTTTACTTCAAAATTATAACTCAAGGATAAATAATTATAATCGTCATTAAATGTAGCATAATCCGGATAACTTTCCTTTTTTTTATGGGCGATTTCCATAATATTTGCCATTGAAATGTTAGTGCTAAAACTACCTAATGAATAATTTAAACCAATTCCAAAATTAGAAAAAACAGGTTTATCATTATTATTAAGTGAAATGCTATTAAACGAATAAATAATACCTGCTTTTAGTTTGTGTTTCTGCTTGTCAATAATCAAGTAATTGTAGATTAAGCCTATACTCCAGTCATTTTCCATGTTGTATTTCCAGTCATAAGAACTTTTTAGTCCAAAACAGCTTTTTGAAGAGTCGGTTTTAAATTCAGAAAAAATCCTTGCTTTATTAATTTTATTGTATTTATTTGAAAAGTGATAATAAAATGAACCTATTTTATTACCTTCCTCATTTCCAATAAATGCAGGGTTGCATAGCTCATTATTATAATGACTGTAAGGAGAAAAATCTACTAATCTTTGACTATACGAGAGGTTTGTGCAAAGAATTAAAAATATAGCTATTTGTGTAAATCTTTTCATATTCCTGCTTAACGTTCAGCGTGTTGGTTTTGCCCGGGGTTTAAAAACCACTTAACCATCCGCCGGAAGTAAAACTAATTAATTGCAGTGAACTTTCCAAACCGACGGGCGCCCGAATAAATTAACATGCTGTTACCAGTATTGCTTTATTCAAAAATTATTTCACAATCCGGCAATCCGTTTTTTATTCTTTCCATTTCAAGTTTGTCAAAGTTATTACCTGATAATCCAAGCTTTTTTAATTTACTCAATTTTGACAGATCATTGGGAAACTTTGTCAAATAACAACCATATAAATACAGTTCCTCTAAATTATCAAGAAGGATTACATTCTCTATTTGTTGAAGCCCTGAATTATCAGTTAAATCCAGTATTTTTAGTTTTTTTAGTTCGCCTATCTCTTTTGGAATTTCTTTAATCGCGTTAATTCTAAAAGATAAATATTCCAATTGTTTCAGACTGCTAATTTTTGTTGGAATTTCTTTAATCATCCAACATTTTGTTATGTCATTTCCATTGTCGTCCAATACTATATAATCGCAATCCATACCAGTCACAGATAAAGTTTTTAAGTTAATCATTTGGAAGACACTATCCGGAATATTATTACTTTCCATTTCTCTTGTCTGATTAGAATAACTAGTAATTGTTTCTAATCTTGAATTTTGAGAAATTCCTTTCAAAGTCAAAAAAAATAATATAAATATCACTTGTTTCATCTTTTTAGCATTATTGGCGACTTATTTATACTCCAAATAAAAGTTCGGCCACATATCCCCCATCCGCAAAATAACCTAACCCTTTATCACTCCCAGTTCCTTCATCAATACTACAAAAAAAACTTCAAAACATCAAATTTATATGTCGAAGATGGAAGCTGTTGGTTTTTGGTTGGGGATGTTAGTGGGTGTAATTATACCCAAATGAACCTCCAGATTCTTCGCTTTCTTTTTCCTTTTAATTCTAAAGGATACTTTAAAATTATATGACTCATAAAGTCACCATATTGGTCCCTATATCCTTTATACAATTTTGAAAATATACAGATTGAAACACCAACTGTCAGATTATGCCGAATTGGCAAAACATCTTTATTTAACAAACTTAAGTTATAGCCATACATCACATACCAGTAGCTAATTTCTCCAAAGCCGATTTCGGGTCTTAATTTTAATGAATAATTTCCATGTAAGTCATAATAATATAACAAGTTTATTCTTGAAGCCAGTATAAGAGGATATAATTCCAGACTAATTTTCGGGGCAATATAATGGTTGTTTTTGCTAAAACAAATTTCAGCACCAAAGTTGAAACCTCCTCTTCCCTGCCAAGCACCAACTGATTTTTTTTCTCCATTGTTTAATATTCCAATTTCAATTGCATTATATTGATTTCTTATAAAGGAAATTTTCAGTAATAAGATATCATGTTGAGCGGAGTCAAATACATAAATTCTGTTTGGGTCATAACCATCAGCAATTATTTTTAAACTATCATCTTTCGTTAATTGAGCATTAACAAAAATACCGGATAGAAAAAGGATAATTATTAAAATGGTTTTTTTCATATTATTATCACTAACGTTCTGCACATTGGTATTATTTGGGCTTAAAACCGTTTCACTTTCCGCCGGGATGATTTGTTTTATTTGATTTCATTATGAAGCTGCACCAAACCCCAAATTGCACCAACTTTTTATTGTTGCCCGTTTTTCTTTTAGAAATATGTTCTCACTGCAAATTCAAATTGATTAATAAATATCTCCTTGAAATTTGATATGTTATTCTGTTCATAAAATAACAACATTGCTTTTTTATAATCAATAGAATCTACTGTTCTAAAAGATAATGGACAGTGATTATTATTCATCAGAACAGCATTACTTACAATCCTTGAAGTCCTTTTGTTGCCGTCCATAAATGGCTGAATATAAGAAATCAAAACTAAAGCAAGTAATGCTTTTTCAAATACACTTTCTTTTCCATTTATTAAATCACAAGTATTCTTAAGTGCTTCTACTATTTGAAATTCATTATCTAATGGTTTATAATTAGTTCCGGAAATTCCCACGCGTCTTTTTCTTAAATTCCGTTCAACAGCCAGTTCTTTTGTTAATATTTTATGAATATCTTCTATTTTAGAAACTGTTAATGGATTTAAATAATCATCATTTGCTATTATAAAATCAAGTGCATCCTTATGATTCAAAAGCATTATTGCTTCTTCTTTTGTCTTTCCTGAAGCCGTTTCCTTTTCTTTTAACAGTCGTTCTGTTTCTAAAAGTGTATATGTATTACCCTCAATTTGTGATGATTTCCAACTTAAATCAATAGCCAGTCTTTCTAATTCCTTTTTATATTCTATATCTGATAGTTCAGATATATTTTTTTGATATTCTTTTTGCAACGATGTAAGCTTATCCAGTTCGTTATTGGTAAATGAATTATAGTTTTTTAATACTTTTGTAATTATATCGAAATTAAAATTCTCTTTAATTTGGCGTGCATCAATTTCCATTTCGTAATATTTATCGATGTCTATCGGTCGAATCAATTCATAGGCAGGTGATAATAAATATTTCGTTCCTTTGCCCTGACCTGTTGATAATAAATAATCATTTGCTATTAAATTGGTTAGAATCCGTTTTAAAGTGGCATAACTAAAAGATTCATTTATTCCATCAAAAATTTCTTTTGATGAACATTGTCCTTTTGTTTTTACAAAATCAATTACCTGCTGTTTTCTATTATCTATCATTTTGCATTTTTAAGCTCACAAAGATACTAATTTAAGCTCAATAATTAATAAAATTGAGCTATATATTTCTCGAAAATGAGCTACAACACGTTCATATCCTTAACAAAATCATACCCAACAAACCATCCTTCAAAAAACATGTATGACCTCTTTTCCTCCTTCAATACTACAAAAAAAACTTCAAACCATCAAATTTATCTGCCGAAGCGAGGGACTGCTGGTTTTTGGCAGGTGTTGTTAATGTGCGTTTTTATCTGTATTTATAGTCACAATTTAAACTTAACAGACCTAATCTTAATCGCCTTCATACAAAAACCCCCCATATATGTGCCAATAAAAATTCTTGTCTTTTTATCTCTTTTGAATTTAAGCAATACATCTGCTTCAGTTTTTTCCTTCATCTTTCTGCGAATTTTTGACTCATTAGTAGCCTTAAAGGTTTCATTATCAATTTCTATAATAAATCCTTGTCCATCATAACCAGGATCACCACGCCAAATTATTCTCGCTTCCTTTTCTTCAATTTTTTTATTCACTACACAAGATGAAAACAGGACGGCTAGTATTATTAATAGAAACTGATGTTGATTCATTGGGTTATAAATTTAATTTTAACTCTGCTTACTGTAGCTCAAATTTTCCGGTTAATACGACTATTTCTCTTGACAATATCGCCAGAAATTACTCTGCTCCTCTGATGTGGGAAATGCAAGGTAACTATACAGCGTTTCACTAATCCTTCCAACAAATATAAAAAGAAAGCAGCGAAAAGCCACATAATAAGCAAAGAAAAACAGTGCAATAAAGGCGTTGTTTAAACATATTTTTTGTTGGACTGAGTAACCTTTGACACGGACCTGACACGGACCTGACACGGACCTGACCCGTTACAGAAATGGAAAACCGGTAACGACAGCCCGGCACTTTTGCTCCTTAACAAATTTATCCCCATAGCTGCTGTTTGGTTTGAAAAGGTGCGCCGGGACGAGGTTTAGTGCATCGCGTAAGCTTTCGGGACTTCGTATCAGGGATTGTTAATTAACCACACGGAGCTTAATTATCGGGCGCAGTATTCATTCGTCTGTCAATATTTTTGTCGTATAATTTATTACAAAATCTTTAAGAAATGTGTCAATAAATTCGTCTGAATCAGTTTCTTTTTGTATCTCCTTTTTAATTTTGTTGTACTCATCTGTCTTTTTGAATGCCTGAAACTGTTTTTCTTTAAATTCTTCATATTTATTGTAGTCAAATTTCTTCTCTTTATTAAAATTACCATTGTCCAGTTCAATTAATATGTAATTTTCATATGTCGAACCATATCCCATATGAACATAGTTTATTCGTTTTCCATACGGCAAAACAAGAAGTCCTGTAAACCAGTCAATTTTAATTTCTTTTTGATTCGGAAACACCTCTTTAATAACACTTTTCCACTTTTTGTAAGAGTTTTTACCACTCACCATGACTTTAATGTCTTTTAAGAAAAGCTGCTTGTTTTTAATTTTAAAAGTTGCAACATATCCACGCCATAAAGCTGTCGACATAATTTCACTCTTTGGTCTTTTGTCAGGGTTCTTATTAAAATAGCTTTCTAATGGATTACAATGTAATTTGTATGTTTTTCCTTTATAGATTATTTTGTCGGAAATTTGAGCAGTCGAAAAAGCTGTCAGTCCTAAAAATGATGTTAAAATTATTGTTAAAAATGTCTTCATATTATCTTTAGTATTCTTTATTTTAATATTACGCCTAACGTTTGAGGCTATATGCAGTAAGGGATTGCGGGCTACTTTCCTGTCCACCGACACCGTAGTTTGAGCGGGGTAGAATGCTTGAACTACCACTGAAACCCTTATTGCATATAGTCTTTGTTGTGCTTTCGTGCTTTATTCTATTATACATCACTATTCTTTCTGATAAATTCTAATAGTCTTTTCCTATCTTTCTTGTCAAGCAATAGTTTCAAATATTTAATTTTTCTTTCATCTCTATTAATCACTCTATAAGGAACATTGTTTTTTATTATAATTTTATCAAATCTATATACCCAATTAGAGTGTCCAATCAATGCCTCAACTGTATATGTATTGTTGTTAAAGTTTACAGTAAAATATTCTTTTCGATATGAGGAATACGCACCAAATATCATAAGCACAAGCATTATTGGATGAATCAATTCCTTGCCGGAATTAATTATTGTTAATGCTAAAAAAAGAATTGCCATAAAAACAAAATATATAGACACACTTATCCCAAACCTAAATGTCATTTTTTTGCTTTCCTCAACCTTCTTTTTTTCTGAATCTGAATTCAATATTTCTTTTTCATTGTCAACAATTTGACCATCTTTAATTTCAGTACTTTTAGTTAATGTTTTCATTGTTTTCTTTACTATTTATTTACGTGGACTATTCAGCATGAGGCACAACTTGTATATATCACCATAAACTTATAAAATTATTTAATACAAACTGGCTCTTTTCATTTATGATTATTTCCCTACAATACTACTAAAAAAAACAACCAAACCAAAAAACATTAAGGCTAATTTGACCTGGTTTCATATACATGCCTTTTATCCAAAACTGTTTATTTTCCCCAAACAAGCCCTTTCAGTAAGCCCCTTAAGCTCATTTACCTGTGCCGAAAGATATTCCAAATCCTCTTTGGTAATGCAGTAATCAAGTTTATACCGCGAGTCAATATACGCACTGCCCGCCCCGGGCATACGACCCGAACAAAATAATCATTTGCGCAGGAAGTTTTTCCCTTATCACCGAAACAATCCCGTTGATCTCATTCCGGTTCCTTTCAGGCAGTTGTTCTATTGTGGTTTTCAATTTGTTTTGTTTTGACGGACTAAATTAGTGTTTTTTATTGAAAGTTAATGGAGTGTTGATAAGTTGGTGGAATGATGGTTTGGCACTATTTTACAAACCCCATCATTTACCCAAAAGCCATAAGAAAAAATTTAAATTAGTGATAAAACACCTCGAGTCCAATAAACACAAGCGCGCTGGCCCGAACAACTGAGCGAAGGGGTCTCATGCAGCGAAGCGGAATAACCCTTATTCGTTCTTGTCCCGAAAGCTTTCGGGATTTTGTTTCCCTTTTTGATCAAGCAACTTAGCGCTAGCGATCTCATGAACACCACTAAAATTAACAATAGTGAATAAAAAGGGAAAGCCCGTCCGGCTCGAGGACAAAAGATAAATCAAACCTTCCAACAAATATAAAAAGAAAGCAGCCAATAGCCGCATTATAAGCAAAGAAAATCAGGGTGATAATGGCGATGTTAAAATATAGGTTTTGTGCATACCGTAAGCTTTCGGAACTTCATGTTGGGGCTTGTTACCTGGCCACACGAAGCTTAGTTATTGGCGTCGGTTTAACATTTATAGTTCTTTAATCATTTTATATAATTCGGTCTGTTTAATCTGCGCAATTGTTTTTGATTTATCAAAGTTGTCACTGTCAAAAAAATTGAACGGAACAGCAATTTCTGTCTCTTGAAACTTAAAATAATACCGGGTATATTCTTTGTTGTTACGTGTTTCTTTCCTCGGGTAAATGTTTTCCAATGCCTTTTCCAGTTCTTTTTTAAGTCCTTTTTCACCCTTCTCCTTTTCAAACAGTCTTTTGAGTTCTTCAATTACTTTGGTGTTGTCGGCTAAGTTCACAAAAACAGATTTTAACAATGCTTGTTTTGCTTTCGTCAGGTTACCAAGTTTCTCATAAACGTCAGCATACCTCAAGGACATAAACACCTCATTTGCAGCATACTCGTTTCCACAGAAGTGTAAATAGGGATATGCAGTGTCTGAAAGAGCTAAATAATAAAGTGAACTATCATAGTCTTTGGTATCGTAGTAAATCTGATGAAGCAGAATTGCGGCACGATGTCTGTAATTCGTATAAGGGTCGGCCATTATATCTCCACCCAGAGCTTCTTTTTCATTGAACATGCTATTCAGGATTGATTTGAAAATCTGCTTAGCGTTTCCATATTGTTTGTCTTGGTAGTATATGTATCCCAGATTATAGAAAGCCCTGGGATATAATTCATTTCTTGGATGATTATCTACAATGTATTTAAAAGACAGGATGGCTTCCTTTGTTTTTTCACTTCCCATAAATTTTACTCCTTCATCGAAATAGTCTGAAGGCATTTTTTGACTAAATACTGAGAAACAATTCAGCATCCAAAATATTATTATTACAGTCAGTTTCATATAGCAATTTTAAATTGATAAATGGATAACCCCTTAACACCATAGAATACTAGTTCCTTTCCGTCAAAGTAGCAGTTCCTGTAAAACAGGTTTGTTGTATCGTCAAGCTCCTTATATGTGGTGTTATTGATGTTAATGAGCCACTTAGCGTCTCCTGTCTTCTGAATGATGTAGAACCCGCCGTTCATTAATTGTCCTGATACAACTTCTCCGATGGAATTACCAGACCTCCAGGATTTCTCTTGAACCGGAATCATTGGATTGGAAAACTGCCCGTTGAAAACCAGATACCCGGTCGAGTCCACTTCAATGTAAAACAGACTGTTTCCATTTTCCGGTTTGCCTTTTTCGTAAGCTGAAGAAAGAATATCCTTTTGCTGAATGATGGAAAAACTTTTTTGACTGGCAAATGAAGGAAAGAGCAATTTTTCATCCCTGTAAATGTAAGTTGAATCATCCGTTCTAAACACATGAATTGATTCGCCTGTCGGACTTATGTACAATGGAGTGGGGCGCACACCGTACCTTGAAATTGGTTCTTTAACCTCTTTGCCATTTACGAACTTGTACAGGTAGTAATCCCTCAGTCCGAATAGCGCAAAATTGCCTTTATCGTCAAGGGTTGGATAAAAGATCTGCTCGTAGTCCAACTCATAGGAATTCCCGTTGACATTAACAAATAGCTTTTCATTCCCGTAATAGGTAAATAAATAATTTTTCTTATCAAGGAGCGTGACATTGGAAACATCATTTATGTTTTTGTACATAACATCATTGATAAGGATATAATCAGGTCCATCATCATCACCCTTGTAATAGTATGCTCCATTCTCCATCAAGAAGCAATCCCAAGCCGTTCTAACCGGTCCAAAAACAGAATCCTTCGTATGAAGAAAAAACATGTAGCTATACTTATAGGGCTCATCTTCAAATGGTTTTCTACCTTTTGCATAGAGATAATCGCCATTGTCATTCACTCTTACTTGATAAAAATCCTTCATGGAAGAATCAATGGGAGTGCCATTTAGGTATAGTTTGTAAATCAAATTATCCTCAATTGAGTATATGTAATTTCCATTATCGCTAATATTCATCCAGTTCTCCGAACTAAAATGTTGTTTCTTTGCTTGCAGTGGGCTTGCCTTTTTTCCATTGATTGACCACTCTAATCCAGAAATTGTATCTGTCTGCTGAATAATTTTCCCATCAAAGTATATTACAATCTTGTTGTTAAGCAGACAAGGTATTGAGAAATGCAAGGAGTTTTTGGATTGGGGATAATTGTGGTTTCCGATGTCAGTTCCCTCAATTGGGCCAAAAAGTCTATGAGTGTATGATTGATAGTAAGAAAACGCAGGATTATCAATGCTTGTATATTTAGATACTGTGCTGCCCCAATTGAATTTTAGCGGGCCTAAGGTGTCTGAACTCCGAATGAAAAAATACTCATTGTCGTCATTCTTCATTTCAATCAGGTAGTCACCTTTACTGTCGAAATTGATTGACTCTGCTTTTAGAATTGTCGAGTCCTTGGTATCAGTTAATATCAGTTTTTCTGTCCAGGTCTGACCGAAATTCCAAAACGGTAATAATGTCAATAATATGTTCAGATACTTTTTTGTCATTTTATTTTGGTTCTAACATTCCACGTGTTGGTTTTGCCCGGGGCTTAAAAACCGCTTATCCATCCGCCGGAAGTAAAACTAATTAATTGCAGTGAACTTTCCAAACCGACGGGCGCCCGAATAAATTAACACTCTATTATGCAACGTTTCAATTAACTGTATTTATGAATTTTTTCTTAATTAATCTGTCTTTATATATAAATCAAAGTCTCCATATCTATGTTTAATAAACTTATCCTGATAGAGATCAATATATTGAAATGATTTACATTCCCTAATTTTAAGATTTCTACACAAAATACTACTACAGTAATCCTCAATTTCAGATATTTGTTTATTTGATGTTTTTGAAACATTTAAATCTAATAATATTGAGAAAGTGTTATTATTTTGTTTTTCACAAAAATGTAATGGTGGCGGATAATCTATAAAGAAAAAATGATGTTCGTACATAAGGTTTTTATCTATTAAAAACACAGTAACATTCGTGTCTTTTTTAAAGGATTCGCTTATCCTCTTTTTCAGTATGTTTCTTTCCCTTAAATCTAAATCTATAATATTATTCTGCTCAATAGATTCAATTAGGGAGTTTAATAAACAAACAATCTCATTATATTCAGCTTCTTGTTTTCTAATAAATTCATAGTCAAATTCCTTTTCTGGTGGAATACTATAACAATTTAGTTTTTTTAATAACTTTTTACATCGTTTTTGAATAACATCCAGATTTTTCTCTCCCCGAATTTTTTCTGAATAATATAAATCAAAGTGAGCTCCATATTCAGAATCACAAGAAAAATAACCCAATAAATCCATTGCTGCAACGTAATTTTGAACCCCTGCATTTTTAATTAGAATTTCATTTTTCAGGCAAAATAATCCCAATTGTTTTAAAAAACTAAGCGGGTATTTCTTTAAATAGACTGTATCGCATTTACCTTTTAAATAATCATTCAAGCTAAGTAATTCAGTTGCAGATATCTCACAATAGATGTTGTTAATTTTTCTTTTTTGATTCAGGTAATCTAAAAGCTCAAGACAAAATAAATTTTCTTCATTATCATTACTTGAAAAATAGATAAAATAATGACTGGTATTTTTAATAACAGAATCAGAAATCATCTCGCAAGAGGTAATATCGCCACTATAAGTCACGTTTTGACACTTAATTATTGTTGATAATAAAACCAAAAAAATGGTAATTCCTTTTTTCATTTCAAAATTTTAAAGTTTCTTTCAAACACATGACACTTTTGCTTAACGCATTCATATCCCTGACAAAATCATACCCGGCAAACCATTTTTCAAAAAATTTGTATGACCGGTGTCAATCTCTTTTCCTTCTTCAATACTACAAAAAAAACTTCAAAACATCAAATTAATCTGCCGAAGTAAGGGACAGCTGGTTTTTGGTTGGCGATGTCAGGCTTAGTTTTTCCAATTATAGATCAAACCAGATAACATCCATATTCCAATTATTATGACAAAGTATAGAATATATCTAATTACATTATAAAAAATTGGTTTTGTCCATATTCTATTAACTTTTTCAAAATAAATCAGCCCAAACAGACCGATTGTTATTAAAAAAAAGTTTCCTGCAAATCTATAAGTTTCTATGATTTTGTAGTGTGTATTTTCTAGCCATAAAAAATTAGAGCTAATAAGAACGATAAAGAGAATATTTGCAAGATGAAATGGTGTATTGTGACTTTTTAAAATTTTAAAGCCTATTATCATTGATATAAAACAGTATATCCAGTCTGGAATAAAATGAGCTAAAGGATAATGAGATAGATTCCACATTATATTAGGGAGCTTATGATAAAAAGGACAATTGAAATAATGGTATAATGAATAGATCAAATACAAGATTCCTCCAATGATAAATGCAAGTCCAATGAACTGTCTTATACTTCTATTCTCAAATTTATGCATTCTATCAAGTTTGTTCTTTACCTAATTAGGCCTAACGGTTTCGGTCTTTTCGCTGGTGGGCTTTTGAAACCGTAATTCCGATAACTACCGGAAACCTGCCGGCATCAAAGTTAATTAATTTATCAAATGATTCAATTCGAACTCGCTGACCGATAAAGGCAAAAGCCAAGCCAGCAGTTCGCATTTCTGTCAAACCAATTCTATTTGTTCTAAAAAGGCACCACGCCATTTTTGTGTGTCAATTATTTGTTTCACTTTGTCTGAAATGATGATTGGTCTGTTAGCACTGCCTCCACTTCCAAAATAATAATCTAATCTTACAAAGTCGGTTTTATTTTTAAGTGCCTCAGCTTTTATCTTTATTCGATTGTTCCCTATAGGAAAGTTGTATTTTGTTTGTCCGCAAAATGGCCCCTCAGCAAGTATACTTCCATTTGCTTTCAGAAACCTCAACATGTTTTTGTTTTTTGTAAGTTCGCAAGTTTCCGTTTTAAGATTGTCTGTTAATAGTCCCTCAGAAACTAAATTATCAACCCGTAATTGATATATTTCTTTTACAGGAAGTCCGGTTTTATTTATTACAGGTTGAGAAAACTCAACGCCTGTTACCTGTTCTATTTCAAAAATATCCTTGACTATTTGCCTGACAAAAATTTGGTCAAAAATCCAATTGAGCCCAATGAATTGACTGCGTTTAGCTTTCGGTTCGCTCCGAAATCTAAATTCGTCTTTTTGTTTAAGTCCAATTTTACAGGTCTAACAGGCATTTGAGGTATCATATGTTTTATACACAAAGCCAAAATCGTCTTCTGGCTGGGGATAACCAAATTGTCCTGTTATTATTTGATACCAATTTGTCATCACTTTATTATTTTATTTTGATATTCAGCATTGTTTTCATTGCATGATCGCCAATAACCAAGCTTCATGTTGGGGATTGTTACCTGACCATATGAAACTTTACTTTTCTGCATTAAATTTTATACGAAGGTCATTGTGTAATATCCAAAGTTCTTCTATTGGAACAGTTTTTCTACTGTCTTTATTAATGTCTTTACCTTCCACTGTGCATAAAAATGGAAAACAAGAAATCCCCTGATTGCCGTCAATTGATTCGATGTCTTTTTCCCATCCTATCCAATACAGACTTTCATAAAATAATTTTAAGTCTCCTGAAAAACAAAAGCTTAAAAATTCTGTATATGTCAAACTAGTGGAAGTCCATAACAGGTTATCAGGTGCAAAATAAAAAACTTTTCCAATTTCATCTGCATCTAAGCCGCCAGCATTAATTGCAAAAAAACCACCTAATACATCATCTGCAATTAATAGATAAGGTAATTGTTCTCCTAAATTTGTGTAGGTCTTTCCTTTATTCCAATCCATCAGATTTCTGTCAAGCTTTTTGTCACCAGATCCTAAAATTCTTAACCAACCTTGGTCGATAAGTATTCCCCCTGTCTCGTAAACAATTGCTCCCATAGGTGAGCGGGTCGTTACTTGACTTTTGTATAAAGAACTGTCTGCTTTCTCTTTGTTCTTTGGCAATACTTCAACGTCATTTTTGGCATCTTTGATCATTTGCTGCAGAATGCCCGTCCATGCTGATTCTTCCGAGTTGATTAGTTCAGAAAGCGGTCTAAGTTTATTCGTCTGTCCAGTCACAAAAGTCGAAAATAATAAAAGTCCTAATAATATAATTAATGAAATCCTCATTGTTGTATAAAAGTTATGCATAACTGGTCAGAAAACTTAAAGTTGTAAATATTAATATTGAAATTGTTTTTTTCATTTTATAATGATGAATAACGGTTGGCGCTATGCCTAGTACAATTTTACGACTATTTTCTCAAACTACAAGTCACCTGCATAAGGAATAATAGCGCATGTGAAACTTGTGCTTATTTCTTTCGTTTCAGAATTAACCATAAAATTGTTGAAAATGACCAGGTAACAAATGCGTCTTTTATAAAATTCATTGGATTTGTCCCATGCTGAACTTCACCGTCTACAAGAAACTGATAATAAAAAGTCCATGGCAGTCCAATTTTGAAATTTACTCTATACTCTAAATTTAGAAAGTAACTCAATATTGTCAGCAATACAAAAAGAATTATTGATATTCCTGTCGCTACTAATACCTTTCGTATGAGTATTCTATTTTTCAAAACCAAATAGTCGTTTAAAGTCATTAAGGTTTGTTTACAGACTGCAATTGGTACATTTGTCTATCTGTAATTTAAAAATTTTTGCGCTTTCTTTTCCAACAAATTCATTTACAATTTTACCGTCTTTAATTTCAAATATTTCACCCCAACCATGTAATGCAACCCGGCCAAAAGTCCTTTTTTGAAAGTCAACAGGAACAGAGTCATTGTCAATAATGATAATTTGTCCTGAATAATTTTTATCCTGAAGCAGTTTAACAGCATTGACACAATTTAAAAAGCCGGGGCTCCAGGTCACCCAGATGGTCAAAATACCGTCGGCGACTTTGTCAATGGTTAACTGGTCGATATTTTCAAGAATCGAAATGTTTTCAGAAAGCTTAATATACTTTTGTATATTTTCTTTTAGATCTTCAAGAGTCATAATCGAAAAAAATTATTCATCAGTATAATTGTCCTGCCATTAACAGGTAACTCTACATCCTTTCACTAATCCTTCCGGCAAATATAAAAAGAAACCAGCCAATAGCCGCATAATAAGCCAAGAAAATCAGGGTGATAATGGCGTTGCTTAATATAGGTTTTGTGCATACCGTAAACTTTCGGGACTTCATGTTGGGGCTTGTTACCTGACCAAACGAAGATTAATTATTAAAATGCGTTTTTCTTAATATATTTTTCTCTTATAAAATAAATCTGATTAGCAATCTTAGCTAATAGTAATTTGTCATATAGATAATTACTTTTGGAAATAGTTTTCTTTTTTAATGAATCAACTGCTACTCCCACATTATTCTCTGTCAAAGAAAACAATGAAATTAAAGCTGATAAATCATTCGATAATTCTTTATTGGTTTCTTTTACATTTAAAGAACTTAAACAAACCGGTAATGAATATTTTTGATCAATAAGTGTTTCGTAAAAAAAAGTATCCTGACCAGCCAATTTACTGAGCAAATATAAATTTTCAATATTCATCCCCGTATAAATCATTGTTGATTGTTCTTTACTTATTGAAGTTAACAAATAATATACAGCCTCATCAAAGCAGATAAATAAACTATCTGCTTGATAAGTTCGGGAACATGATAATAAAAACTTTCTGTCTGAATACCCAATATCTGAAATCAAATGGTTCATTACTTCAAATTCAGATTTAATATTTAAAGTGTCCTTACAATATAAAACCTTATAGGCAAGGTCGATGTATTTTGCTCCTAAAATTAAATATCTGCTTTCATTTTCAATATCAAAATATTTTATAGTGTCAAACTTTATTTCAATTCTTGGTAAGGTGGTATCTCTTTCTAATGTGTACAAAAATGTTATCGGAGTTGAAATGTCAACAAAAACTTGTTTTTCATTAAAATGCCCTTCTTCAACTTTAGATCCTGTGTTGCCATCTTTACATGATAACAATTCAAAAATCATGATTAAAAAGAGCAAATATCTGATTAAGGTTAAAATCATTTTTTTCCCGGGTCATTTAAATGTAATATTACGGTTAGGCGCTTGTCTTTTTGGCGGATTTCGTAGCACAAAATTACCAGCATATAAAAAAAGCTGATGCGAGGTAGAAAGTTCAATTAACCACATCACTCGCCATTAAGCTAAACACCTGCATATATTTTATAAATCATATAATTTTCTGTCTTTCGGCAGTTGAGTTCCTTGTTTCATTCTATCCAGTTTAAAGATTGGCCCTATACTTTGATGACCTTCTGAACCAAAATTAAGTGTTATTACCTGTTTGTCACTTACAATAATATAAAAATCTTCAAGTTGACTCAATGAAGTGAAAGCAATACAAAATTTCGGGTTAAAATACTTTGATACAATTTCCACATTTTCGTCCACAATTGGATTTTTACATTCAAGTATAAGGTATAACCTGTCTTTTTCCTTATTGAAAAGCTTTTCATTTATCCAAAATTTATTTTCGGTCGAATAAATCTTATGCTGTTCTTTTTGACCATTCAGATATTCAATCCATATGGTTGAATTAATCAGAGAACTATCACAAAAGAAAAAAATCGAGTCTTTTGCTACACTAAATGGTTTATCTCCATTTCCGCTTTGACTCAAGTGTTTAAAGGTTTTAACAAAATAAATAGAGTCATTAATTTTACTAAGTTTCCCATGTATTTCCTCATAATTTCCATGAAACTCGCTACTTGTGACATAAATCAAAGTATCAAGGTTTTTTATTTTTAGTATCTCAAGTTCACACCTTTTTACAAAATCAAAACAATGATAATTACGATAGTAATAATCAACCTTATTTTCTTGACTATATGAAATACTAATCATGAAGATTAAGAAAACGGAGATTATAAAGAGTATCTTCAATATTCTGTCTTTCATTTTATTATTGATCAAGTTTTCGTTCGTCATTATTGCAGCCAACATTCCGTGTGTCGGTTTTGCCCGGGGCTTAAAACCGCTTAACCATCTTCCGGTAGTAAAACTAATTAATTGCAATGAACTTTCCAAACCGACGGGCGCCCGAATAAAATGAACACGCTGTTAGGGGTTTTATTTAGTTCAAATAGTTAATAAGAACATCAATTATTTTTTCGTTATTTTTAGACTTATTTGTTCGTTGAGCAATTTTTAAAATTTCATATAACAATAAGTTCATATTATTTGTTGGAGTATTTTCTGGATTTATAAAAGCTACTTTATTATTAAATACAATTGTTAATTCGGTACCCATACCATCACAGGCAGATATGGGTAATTTTTTATAATCTTCAGGTTTAAAATCTTGAATTATTAATTGAATTTTTTTTGAGTCAAAGGGGGAAATAGGACTAAAGAATTTTTCCAACTCCGGGAAATCTGAATAATAACTTTTATAATTATTGGTATCTATTTTCTTAAAAGGATTTTCATTATCAGAGTAATACTTAAATTTATTGCCAAACTGATAATAAGCGCTAAAAATTATATAATTTTCTTTTAAGTTTATCTGAATTGTTGCATTAGGCTCAAAAGAAGGATAAAAATTTATACTTATAAAATCAGCAGAGTCTTTTTGTCTGCCTTTACAGTCTTCGTCTATATGTCTCTCTTTTTCTTGGCAAGAAAGTATTATTACACTTAAAAATAATAAATAAATTTTTTTCACTGTCTATTTAATATTGCCCCTAATTCGTTTATATCCCTGACAAAAGTTCATATTACATACCAATTTATGCAGATCCATCCCTTTTATCACCCTCTTTTCCTTCTTCAATACTCCAAAAAAACTTCAAACCCTCAAAATCAACCAATCTGCTTCCCGATAGCTATCGGGACTGCTAATCAACCAATCCCTTTCCCACATTGTTTCTCAGTCAATTTCCTCAACACCTCTACCCTCGCTCCCAGCCACTCCAGTTCCTCCCTCTTAATCGCATAATCCAGCTTGTACCGCGAGTCAATATACGCCCTCTTTAGCAGGTCAAACAACCTTTTCTCTTCATTGGTCGTCCTCGGAAAAACTTCCTTAAAACGACTGTCAAGCTTACATACCATCCTGTCAAGCTTTTCCAGGTCATGGACCTTGGGCTTGTAATCGGTGTATACCAGTAATACGGTCATGTAATATCGCTCGGCGGACTGGTGGAGTTGGAATGCTGCATTATTAAAATAATCCTTTTCTAAAACAAGTTTATATGTTTCAAAAAATTCATTTGCACTTTTAAACCACTTCTCAAAATACATTTTCGCCTTTTCCCTGCGTTGTTTTTCGTTAAGGGGTTTGGGCTGCGACAGTTTGTGTTTGCCGCTGTCGTACAGCAAAACGCCCTCTTTTAGTATGTCGGTAAAAAAGTAATTGCCATGTTCAATTTCGCTGTTCAGGTATTCAATGCCATGAAAAATAATGCTTAAAGGAGTGCTGTCGCTGACAACTGAGTATTTCGGTGAAAGTGTACAACTGATTCCGGTGCAAAGTGTACAATCGATTCCGGTGCAAAGTGTACAATAAAAAAGAACAAATTTGAGAAGCAAATATACATTAATTTTTCTTTCTAAGTGA
>Ga0209417_1000085_pt1 | contig 248340 bp, 201 predicted proteins | sample RifGroF2_FD_184002 | JGI IMG/M metagenome (GOLD analysis project Ga0209417, IMG submission 184002) | Groundwater microbial communities from Rifle, Colorado, USA - Groundwater F2 (SPAdes) (version 2) | ecosystem: Environmental > Aquatic > Deep subsurface > Groundwater | place: Rifle, Colorado... | reverse complement strand
AAGCTATCGAGACTCGACACCGTAGAGCAGTCTCTCAGACGGCTTAAGACGAAATCTGTGAACTTTCTAATCGATAGATTTTCTAGGTTTTCAAAAGGTTTTCAGCACTTTGATACGTAAGTCCTGTCATTAATCAATTTTTCGAATTCAATGGCTTCTTTGCTTGTTGTAGCGACCTCTTCTGTTTGTTGTGTGTCAACTACAAATTGCATGTCAACTTGTTGTGTATCGTCAACAACGGCTGGTGCGGCCTGTGTGTCAGCGTCCATTGCAGCGGCTGAAAAAGTGAGCGCTGCAAGTCCAACGATTAATAATTTTTTTAAATTTTTCATAAAATATCCTCAAATTAAAATAATACGATTCGACAACGATTCTAATAAGATATCTATTTTTAAAAAAAAGTAAAACGCTTAATAATTTCAGGCTGAAATGTTTTTGAGTTTGTCGTAAGTCAACTCTTCGATTGAATGGGGTATACATGTGCCATGATTGTTTAAAGTGACGTCCAGGTGCTGCTTGCCAAATAATTGACAAGTTTTTAGATACGAGCTGCAAGCAACGTGTGGATGCGGGATACCGAATGTTTTTTTTAAAAATAACAAAAACTTGCGTCGTGCTTAAAAAATGTTAAGTTTTAATAAAATTACTGCTGCCAGGCTGGCGTAAACTGCGGCTGCGACATCGTCAAGCATTATCCCCCACCCTGGAGCTTTGATGGCTTCGATATGTTTAATTGGATAAAGTTTTGTAATATCGAAAAAACGAAACAATGCGAAACCTATCGCATAAAAAATCCAATTTTTAGGCATCCAGAACACAGTTAAATACATTCCCAACACCTCGTCAATGACTGCCCAGGATGGATCGACGATTTGTAGTGTTGTTTCAATGCATGCGGTGGTTACTACGCCAATAATCAATAAAATTAATATAACAAGCGCGTTAAATGGCCAAAAATGCGTTGGTAAAAAATAAATTAAAATCAGGCTGGCCAGGCTGCCTGCCGTGCCAGGGGCGATTGGGCAAAGTCCGACATAGAAAAATGTTGCTACTAACTTGGATATTTTAAATTTTAAATTATTCATTTTTAAACATAGCTTTTGCGTATTTAACAACATAATCTACGCACGTATAAATTGAGAAAATCACTAGCCAGTAAATAAAACATTGAATAAACACGTCAAGAAGCCAGAGTTGACATGCGTCAAAAATGTTATGTAAAAGTGAGCCCAAAAATAAAAAATAAATTCCAATGAACTGGAAGACCGTTTTGAGTTTTGCGATGTACGATGTTGAAAAGCTGTCTCCAGACCTAATCAATCGCACTCGAATTTGTGTAACAAGAAGGTCTCGCAGAGCCAAAATTACCACAACCCACCAGCTGATCGTGTGTTGAAAGGCAAAGCTGGAAAATACCGACAGAATCAATATTTTGTCGGCCAAAGGATCTATAAACGCTCCAAAGTTGGTTTGTGTTTTGTTTTTGCGTGCAAAATATCCGTCGCAGCTGTCTGTTATTGCGGCAATTGTAAAAATTAAAACAGCCAAAATTTGGCTTTGCATGTTACCAAAAAAGAACCAAACAAAAACTGGTGTGAGGGCTATTCTTGTCATAGATAAAACATTTGGAATATTCAGTATCTTATTCATTATTTTTAATATTATTTAATTTGTCTATTGCAAAGGCTTGGACGTTTAGTGCGCTGGCTAAGTCAACACATAAGCCATCGACAGAAAAAACAGCATCGCACAGGCTTAAAATGGCTGGGATTTGGAAAAAATCATAATCTGCAGAAAGTAAAAAAAGGTTGTTCACTGAATGATCTGCGAAAAACCTTTTTACTTCGTAAAATTTTTGTGGTGGTGTGTGCAAAATACAAGTTACATCGCCCCATTCGTCTTGTTGCTTAAGTGTTATTATAGCATTAAATAGGTTTTTGAGAGGGCAGACGCAATTGCAGTCGTCATCGAATGGATTAATAAAAAAAACTCGGCCAAAGTCTTGATTTTTTTTGTTAATTCCCCATTTCATAAATCTAAGTTTTGCATAAATTACCCACTTTTTGGGGATGTTTAAAAGAGGTTTTAATTTTACATCTTTTCCGTTTAAATATGAAAAAATTGACGCATAAAAGTTGTTCAATTCTGCGTGCTCGTGGGGTGTCACTTCTATGCTAAAATTTAGACTTTTATATGCTCGTTTTTTCAAAACGTTGTACCATTTTGTTTTTGTTGTCGTTCCGATTAAAGAGCTTTTTGGATTAATCTTGATAGCAAGTTCAATGTTTTTAGTTTGCGCATTTTTATCGAGTAGGACGATTGATTGATACTTCATGCTTTGAGCTTGGCGAATTAGTTTTTGTGAACTGCTCGGATCAAAATAAATGTTGCTTATTAAGCGCTGTTCTTTGAATACGTCTTTCAATACCTTGATTTGGAAGGATTTGTTACGTGTTAAAAAAAAATGCTCACGAGCTTTTATCATTAAATCAAATTTTGTTTGTGGATAAATACGCGCAAAATCTGTTAAATAACTTTGAAAATAAATAAGATCACGTACAGAAAGATCCATTACAAACAAAATTCGCTCGATTGATTGTAAAAGACTGGTTGGAGAAATGTGCTGCATTTTTTTTATTACTCAAAAACAAGTGTGTTAGACAATATTTTGTATTTGCTCGCGCGCTTTTTCAAGTTCAACTTTTACATCAACTGCAATCGAACTTATGTTGAAATTAGGGCATTTGGCCATCAGGGTGTTTATTTCACGAAGAAGCTCTTGCAGGATGAAATCGAGATGTTTGCCTTTCTCTAAAACCGATTTGTCCGCAAAAATATTGCGAACGCTCTTTAAGTGGCTATTAAATCGAGTAATTTCCTCTTGAATGTCCATCTTGTTGAGTCCTACCATGAGTTCTTCAAGTTGTTTTTTTGCTAAATCGTCACCGTTTTGAGTTAGCTTCAGCTGTTCGTCAATTAAATGCTTTTGAGAAACAATGGCCAACTTAAAGCTTTTTTCGATTTCAACAATCTTTGTTTTGCATGATTCAAAACGAAGTTCTAGATCTTTTTCCAGTCTCAGACCTTCGGCTTCGCGGTTTTTGACCAGTTTGTCGATAAGTTCATTGAATCCTATAAAAAATTCTTCTTGCTCTGTTTTGCTCAGCTCACTTTTTTGTTGAACGAAGACGTTTGGGAGTGTCATTATATCCATCATTGCTAGCTCGCCTTGAAGTCCAAATTTATCTTTTATTGCCTTTGATGCGGTAATATATCCTTCAACGATTTTCATCGATGGTATTAATGCCTCAAATGCTTCGTTGCCTTCGCAAAATCTCAAAGTTAAGTATGTTCTGCCACGAATAAGCTTTTCTTGCAAAATGTTAACCATTTTAATCTCAAGAAAACTAAAAGATGGCGGTAGCTTACATAGCGCTTCGTAGTATCTTGAATTAATTGTTTTGATTTCAATTTCCAGTGCAAAATCGCCATTTTTTGTGTGCAATGCTATTGTTCCGTTGGCATAGCCTGTCATACTAGAAAGCACGTATACTCCTTTAAATTATGAACCTATATTTGCGTAAACATTTTGTACATCATCAAGCTCTTCCACAGATTCTAAAAATTTTATTAACGACTCTTCCTTGTTTTTATCATCTATACCGATAGGGCTTTTTGCAACCCATTCAAGCTGAGCAGCTTCAACTTTAAGCCCTAGGCTTTCGACGGCCTTTTTTACCAGATCTAAAATTTGTTTTTTGCAAGTAATTGAAAATACCCCATCATCAAGCGAAATATCGTCAATATCGTGATCCAAAAGATTTTCGATCAATTCATCTTCAGTTAAATTGCCAGATGCTCGAATGACGCCCTTGTGCTCAAACATCCAGGCTACAGCGCCATTTTCAGCCATGGCACCGCCCATTTTTGTAAAAATATGACGAAGGCTTGAGACTGTTCTGTTTTTATTATCACTAAGAACTTCGATCATTATTGCAACACCGTGTGGGCCGTATCCTTCATAGGTTGCAGCTTCATAGGTTTCACCGCCGGCAAGCTCTCCTGTACCTTTTTTTATTGCGCGAGTAATATTGTCTTGCGGCATGTTTGCAGCCTTTGCTTTATCGACAACTAGTCGCAGTTTAGCATTGCTGTTAATATCACCACCACTTTCACGGGCGGCTACTGTAATTTCGCGAATAATTTTAGTCCAACTTTTGCCACGCTTAGAGTCAAGTGCTGCTTTTTTATGTTTTATCGTTGACCATTTTGAATGTCCTGACATTGCAAGCCTCCTGTAAATTTTCATCTAAAATATTTTACAGATTCCATATAAACCTAATTGAGAGTATAGCAGTGAAAATAAAGAGTTCAAACTACGAAATAAAGAGCTTATTAATTGGCAATTCTGCTTTTGGTAGTTTTTAATTGACAATTGAATTGTGTTTTTGTCAAACTAAAAACTAGGCGGTATGGTTTGTTTTTATTTAAAATCAGGAGTAAGTAATTATGAATAAATCTAAGTTATATTCATCAATTCTAGTTGCAACTTTGGTTGTAAGCTCTGCTTTTTATTCACAAATTAATGCTGCGGCGGCAGCTGCAGATGAAGACTTAGGCGAAGGATCAAGTAAAGATTTTGCAAAAAACGGTATGCATGGTAAGCATAAAAAACATAAACGCAAGAGCGCTGAGATAAACGAAGCAAAATTGCGCCCAGAAATTAAAAACTTGTGGGATAGGTATAAAGAATTATGCGAATTTAAAAAATCATTGATTATTGATAAAATGCCAGACAAAAAAGCTAAATTATCTCGTAAACAAAAAGATGATTTAAAAAAAGCTCGCAAAGAAAATAAAAAGAAAGTTCTACGTAAAATAGCGGCGTTGAATCTAACGCTTTCTGCTTGTGATAATTTTCGTAAATTGAAAAATTTGGAGATACATGAACGACTTGTATTAAATAAAATTGAATCTTATTTAATAAAGCGAGCTCTTATAGCAGATCGTATAATACAATTTCGTAGAGCCAAAAAAGCCAAAGATGATGGCATTGAATCTGAGGATGATGTGCGCGTAGTTCATGAAGAACCTCTATTAGATGTTAATGGAAAGCCTATGTTAGACGTTAATGGAAAACGTTTATTTGAAGATGACTCTGAATAAGACGGTGTAAGGAGAGTTAGCGTAAAAGGTTTATTCGAGGATAAGGCACCACAATAAAATTGTATTAATTCAACAAAAAGAAGGAGCGGATATAACAACCGCTCCTTCTTTTTTGTTGATAATACGAATGATTTTAAATAGAATTAATCCATTCAATGTAATTAAGTCATCCATACTTTAAAGGATTAATCATGGCATCAGTTTCTGTAACGCTGGAAAAAATTGTTTCGTTGTGTAAACGTCGTGGCTTTGTTTATCCATCGTCCGAAATTTATTCAGGGCTGAACGGTGTTTATGATTTTGGTCCGCTGGGCGCACTTTTAAAGCAAAATATTAAAAATGCCTGGCTTGAGCAGATGATGAGTTTTAAAGAAGAAGTCGTTTTTGTTGATGGTGCTATTTTGGGTGCGCCAGAGGTTTGGAAGGCTTCAGGCCACGTTGATAATTTCAGCGATCCACTCGTTGATTGCTTGAGCTGCAAAAAGCGTTTTAGGGCTGATGAATTTAAGCTAGAAGACGGATGCCCGAATTGTGGCGCAAAAACATGGACAGATGTTCGTCAATTTAAATTGATGTTTCAAACGCAACTTGGCGCTGTAGCAGATGAAAACAGTATTGCGTATCTTCGACCAGAGACTGCTCAAGCAATTTTTGTTAACTTTAAAAACGTTATTTCAAGTTACCGCGTGAAGGTGCCGTTTGGGATCGCTCAGATCGGTAAGGCCTTCAGAAACGAGATAACGCCAAAGCAGTTTCTGTTTAGAATGCGTGAGTTCGAGCAGATGGAGATGGAATTTTTTTGCAAAGGCGAAGAGGCCGATAAATTCTTTGAATTGTGGGTTGCGCGCCGAGTTGAGTTCTTTAAAAGCATTGGTTTAAATTCTGAAAAAATCAGAACCAGAGCACATGCTACCGATGAGCTAGCTCACTATGCCAAAGGCTGTTTTGACGTAGAATACAACTTCCCATTCGGCTGGAAGGAGCTTGAGGGTATTGCAAACCGTACAAACTTCGATTTGTCGCAGCATTCTAAGTTTGCCGGCAAAGAGTTGGCAGTGTTTGATGAAGAGACAAAGACCTCGTATGTTCCTCACGTTGTCGAGTGTTCTGTTGGCGTTGATCGTTTATTTTTGACCTTGTTATTCGATTCATATTACGAAGATGAGGTTGAAGGCGAGCCAAGAATTGTTCTAAGACTTCATCCAAAAATGGCGCCAATTACCGCTGCTATTCTGCCTTTAACTAATAAATTGCGCGAACAAAGCGAAAAAGTGTTTTTCGATCTCAAAAAATTAGGTTTCAGAATTCAGTACGATACATCTGGGTCGATAGGTAAACGCTATCGTCGTCAAGATGAGGTTGGAACGCCTATTTGCTTCACATTTGACTTCGAAAGCCTTGAAGACGGTTGCGTGACCGCAAGAAACCGTGATACATTGCAACAAGAACGAGTTGCAATTGATCAATTGCCTGCATATTTAAATAATTTGCTTGGAAAATAGATGTTTGTTTTAAAATTTATCCGGAATGTTTACGATTGGATGGGAAGCAAGGCCGAATCACCGTTTGCGCTGGCCTGGTTTTTTTTCTTGTTTTTGATTGAGTCGTGCGTTTTTTTTATACCAGTCGATCCGTTATTAATTCTTTTTTGTATTCAGGAAAACAAAAAGTCTTATCTTTACGCATTTATTGCCACATGTGCGTCTGTGATTGGCGGACTAGCCGGTTATATGATTGGGTTTTTAATGTGGGGTACGATTGGTCCAAAGCTTGTAGGGATATTATTTTCTGAGCACACATTTTCAAATTTGATTTGTCAGTACAAGCTTTATCAAAATTGGGCTGTGCTGGTCGCTGGTTTTACACCAGTTCCGTTCAAGGCTGTTACAATTTCAGCAGGCTTTTGTCACCTGCCGATTATTCCGTTTATTATTTATTCTTTTATCGCTCGCGGAGCTAGATTTTTTTTAGTCGCCAGCTTGATAAGAATATGGGGACCAGCGATAAAGATATTTATCGATAAGTATTTTAACAAGCTTGTTATTTTTTTTACCGTAATAGTTTTTTTAAGCTGTTATTTATTTATATAATCAATTTAAAGCCAAAGCTTACAATCCCTTTTGAATCGTACTTTTATGTCTAGCTGAAATGAGGCCAAGATACGGCCTACAAGAATAGATGCCACTTTACTCTAAAAAGAGTTTAAAAAGCGTTAAATATGTTTCTAGATCATATAAAGCAATACGTAAAAGCAGGGCTTACGCATTAAACAGTAAAAATATCGAGTTTCAAGCCTAAAAGTCTGAGTACTTTTATTAATTCAAGCTATGTATCAATTTTCCCATTTATAATGTATAAAAATTTGGTTGAAAATAATTTACCGAAACACTCATAAAATCGAGACCAAATTAAAAAAAGTACGATAAAATCATCGGCAACACTTATACTGTTAACTAAAACTTCGATTAACTCGACTTGTCGCGATAGTCTAAAAATTATGTGCGTAAGCCCTGAGGTGATGCTCTATCGCAATGTTATCTTGGTGTTTGTTATACAGAATGACATGGCGTAGAGAAGGATTTGGACAAGGCGTTTGAGTGGTATTCAAAAGCTGCCGAACAAGGTTTGGTTGAATCTCAGCGCTCGGTTGCCATTTTCATAAAAAATGGCAACCGAGCGCTGAGATTCAACCAGGCTGCCAGGCAAGCCGATGGCGTAAATCAGCGGCAGAAGCATGCTACAGAGAGTTTGAGCAAGTTCTATTTTGTATAAACATTATTCAAATCTTTCCAAGAAATAGTATTGCCTTGAGATCGTTGCTGGGTTTGATTTCCGCCATAAACAACTATGCCTTCTTGTTGGTTTTGTGTTTGCTCTTTAAACCATGCAATCGTATCAAAAAATCTGCTATTTATAGTTTCTGATGCTTTGATTTCTACTGGTATTGTTTTGCCGGCCAATTCTATGATTAGATCGATCTCATTGTTATTGCTATCTCTAAAAAATGTTAGCACGGGGCGAAGGCCTTGAGCATTAAATTGCTTTATTAAATCAATAATAATCATGTTTTCAAAAAGAGCTCCGTAGATTGTTCTTTTTTGAACTATTGTTTCTTGATCAACACCCATCAGTGCAGCTGCCAGGCCAGTATCATAAAAATACAATTTTGGAGACTTGGTAACGCGCTTGCCAAGGTTGTCGTGATAAGATGGCAGTAAGTATAAAATAAAGCTTGTTTCAAGCAACGCAAACCAACTTTTTGCCGTACTTACGCTAATTCCACAATTTGTAGCCAAATCGGAAAAATTAAGTATTGAGCCAATGCGCAAAGCGCATAATTGCATGAATTTTTTGAAATTGAGTATGTTGTCGATATTTCTGATACTTCTTATATCTCTTTCGACGTAGGTGGAAATATAGTTTTCATAGTACTCTTGAGCATTGATCTGCGGCTGATACGTGCGTGGGTAAAAGCCCTTGTAGATTTGTGCTTCAGCTCGGTCGCAAAGCAAGTCGGCCGATTTCAACTCTTTTATTGATAGCGGTAGAAGTGTATAAAAATATACTCTGCCAGCCAAAGATTCGCTTATTTTTTCATGCAATAAAAAATTTTGGGATCCTGACAAAATGTAATAACCTGGCCTAGGGTCTTTATCCACCTCAACCTTTAACTGAGAAAATAGATTGGGGGCGTATTGCGCCTCATCAATTATTACGCCGGGCTTGTTTTTGTAACTGTTCAAAAATCCCTTTGGGTCGTTGTTTGCAAATTCAAAAATTTCAGCGTCCTGCATATCCAAATAAACGTAATCGTTAAATATTTTTTTGATGAGGGTGCTTTTACCCGATTGTCTAGGCCCTGTGATTGCTAAAATTGGAATTTGTTTTGCCCCGGATTTAATAACCTGCGCCAAATCTCTTTCAATAAACATAAATACCTCATTTTTATGAAATTAACAACATGCGTCCCATGAATATCATAACACGCATTAGTCGATTTTCATAAAAATTATTAATTTTGGCTAAATTATAGACAAAATATTCCAAACGGCTTCTAAAAATGGAGGGTATTAAGTTGTTATTAACTTACGACACTATTTATACGTAATTCCCGGCTGGACCGGGAATCCAGGCTGAAGTGTTGCCATGGCCTGCCTAGCCATCATGTCCGCCGAAGCTTTATGCGAAGGAGGAAGCCACGTAGGGCGACGGCTGGATGCCCGCTTTCGTGAGGATGACGTGATGTGAACACGTTTATTATTGCTGAGCAGCGCAAGATTGTTATTCTTGATGGCCGTTTAGTATATACTGAAAGTAGATCTACTTTTCGCAATTTTTCCCAAATTCATTCGCCAGGCAGCCACCAATCAGGGCCAGCAGGCCGCATTCAAAAACTTATCAAATTTTCGTTAAGCTCGATTTGGGCATGGCTTTCAAGCATCGTTATTAATGTATATGCCTATTAATAACGGTTTTGAGGGGTATGTTAACAGCATACTCCGTTGACCGGTTTTCAATTTTGTAGTACCATCAACCCGTAATCAAATTTGTGTATCGATTCAAATAAAAGGGTTTGTGTGATGTTTAAATTTAGAAGTTTATTATTTTTGTTTTTATTGATTCCGTTTATTAATATTTTTTCCAAGCTTGAATTTTCAGAGTATCAAATATTTGCAGAGCTAGGTGATGCCAAGTCGCAATGTTATCTTGGAGCTTGTTATACAGAAGCGCATTGTGTAGAGAAGGATTTGGACAAGGCGTTTGAGTGGTATTCAAAATCTGCTGAACGAGGGTATGCACCTGCTCAATGCTTGATGGGTATGTGTTATGAAGAAGGAAATGGTGTTGCGCAAAATTATGGCAAAGCTTTTGAATGGTTTAAAAAATCTGCTGAACAAGATTGTGCTTTTGCCCAATTTAAGCTTGCTATTTGTTATCAAGAAGGAGATGGCGTCGATAAGGATTTGGACAAAGCATTTGAGTGGTATTCAAAATCTGCTGAACGAGGGTATGCACCTGCCCAAGCCTATATCGGTGCTTGTTTTGAAGATGGAAATGGTGTTGAAAAGGATCCGGTTCAAGCTTTTGAATGGTACAAAAAGGCTGCTGAACAAGGATATGCTATTGCCCAATTTAAGCTTGCTATTTGTTATGACGAAGGTGATGGCGTAGAAAAAGATGTAATTAAAGCTTTTGAGTGGTATTTAAAGGTTGCTGAAAACGGCGATATGCTTGCTCAGTATCTGGTGGGTGCGATGTATTCATTGGGAGAAGGCGTAGAACAGAATTATGAGAATGCTGTGAAGTGGTATTTCAAAGCTGCTGAGCAAGGCAGTGATCAGGCGCAGTTTGAACTTGGTGTCTATTATTATAAAGGATGGGGCGTAAACAGAGATTTAGCCAAAGCTGTCGAGTGGTATAAAAAATCTGCTGAGCAAGGGCATGCTATCGCTCAATGTTATCTTGGCGCTTGTTATGACGAAGGTGATGGCGTAGGAAAAGATGTAATTAAAGCTTTTGAATGGTATTTGAAGTCGGCTGAACATGTTTATGCACCTGCGCAGTGCATGGTTGGTTTTTGCTATGGCGAAGGAAATGGTGTAGAGCAAAATTATGGCAAAGCTTTTGAATGGTATAAAAAATCTGCCGAACAAGGTGAAGCTGTTGCACAAAACAATCTTGGTGATTGTTATGAAAATGGTCTTGGTGTAGATAAAGACACTAACAAAGCATTCGAATGGTATTTAAAAGCGGCTGAACAAGGTATTGCTCTATCTCAGCGCTCGATTGCCATGTTTTATGAAAACGGCATTGGCGTAGAAAAAGACCTTCAAAAAGCGGCCGAGTGGAAAGCAAAGGCGGAAGCAACTGAAAATAGTTCACAGGATAATTAAAATGAAAAATATAATCGTAATTCCTGCCCGATATCATTCAACCAGGCTGCCAGGCAAGCCAATGGTTCAGATCAGCGGCAGAAGCATGCTGCAGCGAGTTTGGGCAATAGCAAAGGCAGCGCAAAACATTGATGAAATCTTTATTGCTACCGATGATCAACGAATTCAGGATCATGCGCAGAGTTTTGGCGCGCAGGTTATCATGACCGACCCAAGCTACCCTACGGGCACAGACCGTGTGCATGCGGCAGTCAGTCAATTAAATCAAAAGCCCGAAATTATAATTAACCTGCAGGGCGATGCAGCCTTGACTCCGCCATGGATAATCCAAGATTTGATTGATGGAATGATTCAAGACAACAACGCAGCAATGGCTACACTGGCAACTCAGCTGACATGGCAAAAATACGATGAACTGGTTAAATCCAAGATAACAAGCAAAAGCAGCGGCACAACCGTTACATTTGATAAAGATGGCTACGCTCTTTATTTTTCAAAATCGATAATCCCGTTCGTACGAAACAGGGACGAGAGCACCCCGTTTTCGCCAGTCTTTAAACACATCGGAATTTACGGATACAGGTTTGATGCGCTAGAAAAGTTTGTTTCTTTGGCGCAAACTCCGCTTGAAAAGGTGGAAAGCCTGGAACAACTCAGGATGCTTGAAAACGGCATAAAAATTAAAGTTGTTCAAGCGGAGTTGAAAGGCAGAACAATGTGGAGTGTTGACTGCCACGAAGATGTTAAAAAGGTTGAAGAGATAATCGCCAAAGAGGGTGAATTAGCGGCCTTTTAGGTGTGCAACTTCTCTAGGCGTTAGATTGCGCCATTCGCCGACTTTTAGGCCTCTTTTGGTTAATCCACCAAGATAAAAGCGATCGAGTTGGTCTACAAAACAGCCGAAGTGCTCAAACATTCTTCTAACAATACGGTTACGGCCGCTGTGCAACTCAATAATAATTTTTTTACCTGGTTTGCCGTGATCATAAAAAACTGCGTCCGGCTTGATAAAGCCATCTTCTAGTTCTATGCCGTTGGCCAATTTCTCCAAATATTCTTTGGCAAAAAATCTGTCTAGCTCAACATTATATTTTTTTATGACTTCATATTTTGGATGAAGAAGCCTGTTTGTGAGCTCTCCGTCATTGGTCAAAATAATAAGACCAGTGGTGTTACGGTCCAATCGGCCAACCGGATAAAGTCTAACGCCTGGAGCAACTTTAACTATGTCAAAAATTGATTGACGGCCTTGCTCATCGGCAACTGTTGAAATACAATCTTCAGGCTTATTAAAAAGATAATAAACGAATTTTTCCAGGGCTTTGACTGTCTTGCCTTCAAAACATACCCAGTCCTCTGGTTTTACATCATAAAAAGGCTCTTTTACGACTTTGTCATTAACAGTTACTAGCCCTAACTTGGTTGCGTCAGCGGCTTTACGACGGGAACATGCGCCTTGGGTTGATAAATACTTAGATAAATACACTTTTGCCCTAAATTTAAATTTTGCCTAACTTTTCGAAATTTGATACCTTAAATGTGCATAAAACAGTAACATTTCGTCATTTAAATGTCAAAAGGCAGCTGATGATAATAATTTTGGCAAGACACGGAAATACTTTTAATCCTGGTGACAAGGTCTGCAGAGTCGGTAAGCGCAACGATTTGCCGCTTACTACGCAGGGTATTGCTCAGGCAGAGATTTTTGCCGATGCTTTGATCAACAAAAGCCTCACTCCATGCGCGATTTATTGCAGTCCGCTGCAAAGAACTCAAAAATTTGCTCAAACAATAATAAATAAAATGAACTTAGACATTGTGCCACAAGTGCAAGAAAGCTTGAATGAGCTGGATTATGGTAATTGGTCGGGGCTTACGGATGAAGAGGTGAATGCGCGATTTTCTGGCGAACTAACTGCGTGGAAAGAAAAAAGTGCATGGCCACAAAAATCAGGATGGCCAGAAAGAGAAGAGGACGTTATCGGATCAGTCAAACATTTTATTCAAAACCTGCTGGATCAGCATAGTTCGGATGATACTGTTCTGATTGTAAGCAGCTGTGGCAGATTACGTTATTTTTTGAAACTTGTTGATGGTGCTTTTGAAGAAGTTCTTGGCTGCAAGGGAGTTAATGTAAAAACAGGCAATGCCTGCAAAATCAGCTATCAGAATGGTAAATTTAAAATAGACCTGTGGAACGTAAAGCCGGCAGAATTATAAAAATGAAAAAAAAGCATACAATCTTTTCAATTATAATAATAAGCCTGTTTTCAGGGTCTTTTTTTTTAGTTGTACTTTTTAGTAGATTTATTTTTTTAGATAATTCAGAAAATAAAAATTTAGCAGAAATAATGGCGCCCAGCGAAGATTCGCAAAGTGATAAAAGTACAGAAAATGCTGAGATTGTAATTAAAGACCTTATTTTGAAAGAGATTGAAAAGCACAAAGGGTTGCAGGTTATCATTAATGCGCGCGAAGGCAAAATTATCCACTCAGATGATAAGATTGAGTGCAAGCACATAAAATGTTGTTTGTGCGATAAGAATAGGCAAATTGCTGATCTTGTTGCCAGTGACGCACAAATCGATAAAGCTAATAAAAATGTGTTTTTGATCGGTGATACCGTTGTACATTTTGAAGAAATAACAATTAATAGCCAAGCGGTTAATTATAATTATTCTGAACAAAAATTGTGTGCTGAAAAACAAACAAAATATGAACATCCAAACTTCAGTATTTTAGCCCAGCACAGCAAAATAGATCTCAAAAAAAGCGAAATTCAGATGAGTGGTGGCGTAAAAAGTGAATTTTTAAATTGCTCTGCAGAAGACTGAAGCCGTGACTGAGTGAGGCTTTAGCTCTAAAATTGTTTTGGATGCGCTTTTGATTGTTGCACCGCTTGTAAAAAGATCGTCAACGATAACAATATTTTTATCTTTAAATTTTTCAAAATCGTGCTTATTCAATGAAAAGGCCCGATCAACATTTTTTTGCCTGTCTTGCGTTGATAGTTTTGATTGAAAATTTGTTTTCCGATTACGCTTTAAAAGACTTGCTACAGGTATATTTAGCCTTTGTTCAAGTCGCTTGGCTATCAATTCTGCTTGGTTATAACCTCGCCAGGCAAATCTGGTCCAGTGAAGGGGTATTGGCACAAAAAAATCAGGTTTTATAACATCAAATAAACCCAATTCGATCATCATGTCGGCCATTTGCTTGCAGGCTAAAGTGTCGTACGAAAATTTTTTGTAGATGAGGCTTTTTACAGGATCTTGGTAGGCACATGCAGCATAAACACTCATTGTTCGACGTTCATGGATTGGCAAAAATAGCGGAACAACAAGTTTTATCTTGCTTTGACATGCACAACAAAATATTAACTCACTGTCAATTATTTTATCGCAAGATCTGCAGAGTGGTGGGTAAAGTAGCTGCAAAAGGCTTCTAAGCATCAATTTGTTCTTTAAATTCATTATATTAACCTAAGTTGTGACCTAATTTAGAGTTGCAAAAAAAGCGTCTCGGTGGCAAAATCCTTAAATATAAGTCAAACAAAAAGGAAAATGTCATGGAGACTTTTGCAATTGTAACATATTGTGCAAGTGATGGCGCTAGAAAAATTTTAAAAATAGTGGATAATATTCAAACACTTGTTGTAATCGCACAAATAATGACAACGATAATCATGGCAAGCTGTTTATGTTCAATTATAAATCGTTTATCACTTTTGTTTGCACGATTACTCCTCTCTAAAATTTTCTAATATTAAATAATGTTGGGTTTGGGTCTATAATAATTTCGATTGTTGAATGAAGCTCGATTTTGTTTTGTTTTTTGTTTGTTTTACGATAGTATTCTAAAGTTGTATTGTTTTAAATTTATAAATCTTAATATTTAAAGGCGGCATGGCAAATGGTACACAAAAAAATAGCAGGTGGTGGAGATTCGCTTAAATCAATTTTCTTTTATTGGTGGCCAGAGGTTATTTCAGCAGCTATTTTAACAACTCTGCCGTTGATTATAGATTCGTTGATTGTGGCTAGTTCTCAATCTATCTCAACATTTGGCGCTCTAGGAGCAGCTTCTAATATTCTAGCGTTGTTAACAAAGCTTGCCGAAGCTGTTCCGGTTGCGTCGATCGCTTTTATTGGTAGATTTAACGGAAGCAAAGATTTTGCCAGATGTGGAGAGTATTTATATAACACTTTTTGGATTACATTTGTCTTAAGTTTATCTCAATTCTTGATAATTTTATTTGGAGCTCGAGGCATTTTTAATTGGCTTGAAGCCTCTCCGAAGATTGTTGAAATAGCCGTTCCATTCATTCAATTGAAATCTTTGGGTATAATTTTAATTTTTTCTGTGATGGTTTTTATGGGTTTTATGCGCGCTGTAAAAAACACTTATATGCCTATGATTTTGAATATTTCTGGTATTTTGGCATTTATTTTTTTCGATTATTCGCTAGTGCTTGGAAAATGTTATTTACCTGAAATGGGGCTTATGGGGTCGGCTGTTGCAACCATAATTCAATACTCGCTCATGAACGTTTTGGCCTTGGCTTACATTCTTTTGAATAAGGATTATAGAAAGTATTTTTCGAGTTTTATAAAATCTTTTTTTGATAAGTTTCAGATAGGCCAAATTTTATGGCTTAGTTGGCCTATAGTTATTGATAAGACTACAATATCCTTGTCTTATATTTGGCTTGCAAAAATGATTTATCCGATGGGTAAATATGCGATTGTATCGTATAATGCGATCAGGAATATTGAATTTTTTGCATTTATTCCAGTTGTAGCGGCAGCGCAGGTTATAACATTTTTAGTCAGCAATAGGCTTGGCGCTAATGATTCTGATGGTTCTGTTTCAAATATCAGAAAAATTTTGTTTTTATCGGCCATAACATTTATCCCTTTAATTGTTATTTTTTCTATTTTTGCACCAGTGCTCATTGGTGCTTTTGATCCTAAAAATAAGTTTACGGATTTTGCAGTAGGTACTTTTTTAGCTATAAATATTTTAGCTGTTTTTGATGCGCTACAGATTATTTTGGCAGGAGCTTTGCGTGGCGCAGGTGATGTGCAAACTGTTATGTGGGTACGTTTTGGTTTTTGTTTTGGCTTATTTGTTCCGTTGTCATACATTATAAAATCGATGAATATTGAAAATTTAAATCTAAAATTTACACTAATTTATGCATCATTTTTTGTTGCAACTGGCTTTATTAGCTATTTTTATTATAGGCGCCTGAGCGGCAATCTTTGGAAAAATATTAATATCAATTCTGAAAATTAATTATAAATATTTAGATTATTTATGGCTATGTTTGCGCGTCAACCAAAAGAGGCGGAGCGTGAAACTATCCACCTTCAAATTTTATATGACTTCAAAATATAATTTTTAATGGGATTCGCCGGAGAAAAATTTAAGCAGTGGCATTTTTCCTTATTTTGAAAATTTTAATTCGGCAAGACCCATCCAATCGCACGTTGCTGGCGGGGTCTAAAAAATTACAAATCTCTTGGCAGAGCCGATAAATAGCCGCATGCGAGAGGCCATGGTCGATGTATCCATCTGCCTATGCATGTTTTGAAATGTAGCAAAGTTTGGTAGATTTTAAAATTAAAATGGTATTATATGATGTGATCAACGTTAGTGGATGTGCTTTTAAGGATTTTGTATGGATTTTTTGTTTAAAGAAGTTCCGCCTCATATTTATATTCACCTGCCGTTTTGCGCCAAACGATGTCATTACTGCGATTTTATAGCATTGGCGGCTCATGAAAGCTTTATTCAGCCGTACCACGAAGCATTGATTAAGGAGATCAAGCTTTTTGCTCAAAAATTTGAATTTTCAAAATCAAATCCAATAAAGACTATTTTTATCGGCGGTGGTACCCCAAGCCTTTATCCAATCGATAATTTAGAAGATATATTTCAAACCCTAAATCAGAATTATGATTTAAGCCAATTGCTAGAAGTAACAATCGAAACCAATCCAGTGGACATAACACCAACAAAGCTTGCGGCCTGGAAGGGTTTAGGAATTAATCGATTGAGTATGGGCGTTCAGGTGCTTGATGATGACGTATTAAAAAGGCTTAATCGCTCACAAAAAGTTAAGGATGTACTTCGGGCTATTCAAATAACTCCGAATTATTTTGAAAATATATCGGTAGATCTTATTTTAGGACTACCAGGTGTTTCAAGCGAGCAGTGGACGTCAACCCTTGAATCAGTTGTAGGATGGCCGATAAAGCATATTTCTGTTTATTTGTTAACAATTTATGATAAAACGCCGATGTTTTTTAAGCTTGAGAATGGTGAATTGGGCATAGAATCAGATGAACATCTTGTGAATATGCATGAAGTAACATTTAAATTTTTACAAGATTTTGGTTTTGATCGATATGAAATTTCAAATTTTGCAAAAAATGGTTATGAATCTAGACATAATTTAGCGTACTGGGAGCGATGTCCGTATTACGGATTTGGGCTCAGCGCATCGTCATTTGATGGCAAAAATAGATACACAAATCAAAATAATTTAGAAAAATATATCCAGACTATTCAATTAAATAACGCATTGCCGATTGAATATTTTGAATCTTTAACCAGCAATCAAGAGGTGTTAGAGCTTTTAATGCTTGGGTTAAGACTTAAAAAAGGGGTGGGCTTGCAGTCTGTGCTATACTTATTATCGGACTATCAGAAAAACAGGTTTTTGAATAATTTAACTCAGTTAACAAACGAGTCTTTTATTACAAGTGATAATAATAAGCTTTGTTTGACTGCAAAAGGATTGTTGCTTGAAAATAATGTGGTTTTGGATTTGCTAAAAGAGGTGTTTTAGCACTTGCTTATTGGTGCGACTATCTGTTAAAATATAGTCCTTGTTTTCAAAGGTCTCAGTAATTGGTGTTTTTGAATGTATAAAATTTTTTTTAAAGAAGAGGGGTTATGGCAAAACATGTTGGTCCTAAGTTGCCTGAAGATTTAATTGTTTTATTGAAAAAACAAAAAAGTGTTGGTATTTTGGCGACATTCTCTGAAAAAGGAATTCCAAATACAACTCCAATTCAGTGTATTTATCCGAAGGGCGATGAAAGCTTGTTGATGACTATTCATAAAGAGCATACTGGGTATATCAACATGGTTTGGCAAAAAAAAGTAATGCTTTGCTTTGTCGATGAGGGAAATATTGCGTACAGTGTTCTTGGTCGTGTTGGTGTTGTTAGAGCGCCGTCACAGGTTCATCCGTTGATGAATGTTGTTAGAATAGATATCATTGATATTAAATCTGATCGCTCAATTTTGACAAAAGTAGACCAAGGCATTTTGTGGAGCTATACTTCACCTGAGGCGGAAGAATTAGTGAGATCCATTTTTAAGGAATTAGAGGATCTTGCGAAAAACTTATAAACTTAAAAACTATTGAGTAGCATATGAAGAAGTCTTTGATTGATAATAAGTTGTCTTTAAACTCGACAGTATTGTTTAATTGGCTTGTTTTTTTGTGTGCTACGAATCTTTGTTTGCAGCCCGATTTAATCGGGCTGCCTTCATCTTTTCCGACCGAACCGGTTTCGGCAGCGCCTCAACTGCCTTCTTCTGCAGTCGTTGGAGCTCAATCTCAGCCAGGACCTGACAATATTGCGATTTCTGATGAAAAGTCCGGCGAGCAGGGAAATTGGGTAAAAAAGAAGCAGTGGTTACTTAAATCCTTTGAAGTAAACAATAATATTTATAATCTTGCGTTACAGATTGCCGATACGCGCAATATTTATAGCAGTAAAAATGATGCGATATCAGATGATTTGCAAAATTTTTACAAAAATTTGGGATTAGAGCAAGGTAAGCTACAAGAGATGTTTGAGAGTGTTGAGCGATACCTAGATAAAAAGAAGAAAAAAGAAGCTATCGTTTTGTCTGGTAGTGGTGAAAAAAAATCTGAAAACGACCGTGATTTGCAGGACAAAATTGAACTTATCGAAAATCAAATAAAATCGCTTAAGGATGAGCTTGATCAACTTAAACTAGATATGAAGTCAATCGAGGATATTGGTAGATCGTTAAATCAGAGACTTGAAAAAGCTGATGAACAAATTGCTTCTGCTATGAATCTTGCTGAAACTGCAAAAAACAAGGTTGATGGTCTGTGGGAGATAATCGATGATAAAAAGGCAAGAATTATTTACTACGATATGGCAAATGTTGAAGAAAATTTGAAGATTATTCTTACATATTTAAAAAATACACTAGCAAATGATTTTGACTCTGTAATTCAGACAGCAAAAAAACAGATAGAAGTGGTTAATGATGATGTCAAAAAACTTGAAAATAAAGGTATTATAATTAAAGATAGATCTCAACGCGTTGAGCAACTCAAAATGAAGGATTTACAGAAAGCTGCACAAGAAAAAGAGGATGCGGCAAAGAATCAGGCATTAAGCAAAGAATTGAATAAAGAAGAAAAAATGGTTAAGTCTATAAGTTGGTGGCATAAATTATATGACGTTGTTTTAGGAATGTCTGTTAAAGTTTACTGCTATGTTTCAAGTTTTTGGATACGAGGTAAAACTATTGAACCAACAGATAAACAGGTTGCAAATGTGCCAGTCCAGCATGCAACAACTCCATCTTCTGCGCCTGTCCAACCTCAACCAAATAGCCAAGCTGTGCCGGTGCAATCTATACCTGATCAGACAGCTTCTCCAAACCAATCAACAAATTCAACACAAAAACCACAAGCTGCCGTTATGCAGTTGATTCAATAACTTATATATCGCAAATAAATAAAAAAATTTCTCGCAGATTGACTTCATTGGTTAAAAAATTTTAATAATACGATCAAGTATAGAATTATATTTTTAGTAACACTTGAAAGTTTGCTCATCAAATCAAGGACTGAGCGAGATAAAGGGTTAAAGGTATGATAAAACAATCAATTATTATTTTCTTGTTTTTTTTTAAATTTTTATGCGCAATGCCTGATGATAATAATATTTCGCAAGATCAAGGCGATGGAGGAGACGTTTCTGCGGATACTTCTCAGCAAGATCAAGGCGATGGAGCAGCTCCATCCGAAGAGTCGCAGCAGCAGGTAGAAGAATTTTTGCCACAATCTCAGGATCAGTCGACTACTTCACTGAAACAGCCGCCAGTTCAACAAATGCAATCTGTAGCTCCAGTGCAAGAAAATCAGCCACAGCAACAGCCAGTTGCTCAGCAGGCTACTGCAAACTCTCCGCAAGAACCACCTGCAACATATGATCAATTGAAGTGGCCTGACTCAATTGAGCTGACTGAGGGACAAGGTGATGTGGTCAAAAGTGATGATCAAAAAATTATTGAATTTTCAAAAAAGGCTAGTCAGTTAGCAGACCAACTTAAAGAGGTTGCTAATAAAATAAAAGCGTCCACCGATAAAGTAAATCAAGAGATGACAAGAATTAATGGTGTTCTTGATGAATTTTATCAAAGAGCAGGCTTTGATCAGGGTAAAGCAACTGTAATGTTAAAATGATATGATTGGATTAAGGAAAGTTTATGAATATTAATTATATTTTATTTTCGTTGGTTATTGTCAAATTTATGAGTTGTAACCTTTTGGCGCAGCCATATGTTCCTACTCCTCCGGCCACAACAATGGCTCCCGCTCAAACCCACGCTCCAATCGCAGTATCAGCTAATGATAAAGACTTTGAAGAGGTTAACAAAAATTTAACAGAGACGGTGGCCATCAAAAAAGTATTAAAAGATTTAGTTAAAGATATTAACGACAAGCTTTTGGATGCTAGAAAAAAGGTTTTAAGCGTGCAAAAGCTTAGCTTTGACGTGCTACAGAAAACGCAGGCAGAAGCCGAGCCATTGATTGCTCAAGCATCTGCAGATTTGCAATCTCTGCAGGCCTTGCAATCCACAGTTCAGGCTGACCTGGTTCCTAAATTTGAAAATAACGTTAAACAAATTGAAGAGCTGATCAAAAAGATTCAGGATAAGATGAATGAATTGCAATCAAAAGGTTTGAAATTTCAAATGTCTCAGACTCAGCCTTCGATGAATCTACAAGCGCAAGTTGGCCAACATTCTGCAAATTCACCACAACCACTACCAGCTACCGCTGTTGTTAACCAAGTTGCAGTGCCAATTCCAGCAGCTAATCAATCACAAGGTTCGCAATTTTATCATAGTGCTTGGGATTGGGCAATTGACAAGGTGTCTTCAGCTGGAAGCTTTATAAAATCTTCTTGGAATCAATTTAAGCATTGGGCTTTTAAGTCCGAATCGGATGACGTAAAAAAAACCTTAAATCAGGAGATGGCACCAATTAATTGATTTTTAGGCTCATACATTGACTATGAGCATTAAAAGCATCGACTGTGGCAAGTGTTTCGGCGTTTTGACAAGTTTTTAGATGCGAGCTTCCAGCATTGATTGGGAGCTGGCTAACAAATGAAGTTTCTGAAAATAGCAAAATTTGAGGGTGTGATGAAGTTGCGATTTAATTTTTTGTGTCTATCAATTTTGGTGATATTTTTTTCGAATTCAAATTTAAAAATATGTGCGATGGAAGATTTAAAAACGCAACATAAATCTGCAGCGGCGGAATCATTACAATCATCCAAAACACTTTCCCAAAACGTTCAAGACAAGGCCTTAGCTTTATACAAACATTTAAAAGCGAAGACTGTTGGCGAGTCTGTCGATGTTGAATGTTTAGTTTGTCATGAAAAGGCTAAAGTTGAAGGCAAGAATTTTATAAACGGAGTTAATCACCTGCTTCGACTGTGGGCTACAAAAGAACTTTCTGGTTCAGATGAAAAAAACTGGTGGCTTGGGTTGCATACGATAGGTTTGACTGGTAAAGATAGATTTAGTAATTTAATGAAATGGGTATGGTCTGGATATGTCGGGCATCCGTGCCATCTAGCTTGTATGGCTAAACTTTATATGGACAAGGTAATTGTAAGTACAACGCCAATTCCGGAGACTGAAATTGAGAATTTTATGTGTCCGGCAAAAGATAAAGCTTTGAATTTACAAGAAATAGGAATTATACAACATTTTTTAGATATTGCGACGCCGGATTGGAGTAATGGTAAGGAGTCTTTTTACAGCATTCAGGCCAGAGCGCTTAAACGGAAAAAATTTTCGCTGCAGGCATCCATTCCTGTACCTTCAACCGAAGAACCTGTAGAAGATGGATCTGGTACGGGGGCATCAGTTGTTGAATCATTTTCGAGTCTAAAATTGGCTGGTCAGGTAAAGTCATCTGTTGCCAAGGACCATCTGGCGGAGTTTGTTGGCTTTCAGCGGATAGCAGAGGCGATATCTCAAGGCAAAGAGCGAATTTGTGCGTCAGAAGATTTGGCTACATTTCTTGCGGCGCAATCAGATTTTGGAACATTTCAACAATTTTTGGGTAATCCGGAGATGGGTATGGAAGCTCCAAATCAGATTAGAGATGAAATAGCTCGGCGTTGGATAAGGAATGCTGCTGCTAGAGTGTTTAACAGGTTATTACGTTCATTTTTGGAGTTGGAAGTTAATGCATGTGATGCGACAAATCCTGGACCAAGCGTTGGTAAATTTGGAATGGGTTTTTTGTCGATCTTGCAAATGCTTGGATATGAGCCAACAAAAGGGGTGAAGATTGTTATACAAACAAAGCCTCGGCCTGATGAGTACATGAAAGAACCGTTTCCATATCAAATTACGATAGAAATTTTAGGATTGTCAGAACTAGAAGTGCGAGGGTTGCCAAAAGAAAAAAGAATGTCAAAAACAGATAAACAAATAAAAAGGCAGGAAGCGTGGCAGTCGATTGATTTTAGTAAAGATTTTGATATCAGCGTTAAATTTGAAAAATTACCCGCAGATGCTGAGCTTATAAGAAGAGAAATCAATAATCCGACAGGCACATTGATTTCGATTACTCCGAATGTTGGAATTTTTTCGAAAGAAGATTTGGCCGAACTTACGGCTTACACACACTATCTTGATTTTTATGAACCGGTTGCGACAAATTTAAATGGGGATTTGGGCAAGCCAATTGGTGGTATTGCTGGGGCTCCGCAGATTTTTGTAAACTTAACACCTGACAAACTCGAAGTTTTGGATGCAGGAACTGGGATATCTCTTTACGTTGCTTTGTTTAAATTGTTTATTCCAAGCTCGTCAACAAAAACAACAACAGGGTTAATTTACGCCAGAGAACAGATGCGCAATGCAAAGGTCGAAGACGCAGTGGTTCGACCGGTTGAGCTGGTTGACTTTCAGGGTAAAACAGATACAAAATCTCATTTTTTAATAACGGTGAACGGAGTCGTAGCAATCGACGTTGCGATGGAGCAAGATATCAAGCTTGGCGAAGAGACAAAAGATTTACTAGTCCGGCTGCCCCAAGCTGCGCAACTTACACTTGCAAGGGATGAGCTGGTAATGGCGCATTGCGTTGAGCATGAAAATGATCGTGATACAAACATGCGAGGCAAGGGGCCTGAGGAGGCGTTTTTAAACAGGGTCATTGATAAAACTATCGCAGGGTGCATAGAAGGAATTATTCCATCAAATATGTTGCAGAACCTCTGCGCTGGCTTGAAATGCTGGGAAAAACAAACGTCAAACCTGTACATCAAAGACAGGTTTTCAACGTATCTTTGCGATCAGCTTTCAAAAAAACTTTCAAATAAAGTTGTTGCTGCGCCGTCTGAATTTATGAAGAAATTTGCGCCAGAAAAATTGGGGGCAGAACAACCAGGTTTTACGCCGATTAGTTTGGATGAAGAGATGGCTGGATATAATTATGCTCCGCTGGAAGACCAATTAAAAGAGCATTTTGCCAAACAAGTTGATGCGTCTGGCAGCGTTGCATCGCAACTTCAGCAAGCAGGCCTTGGTCAAAAATTAATTGATGGAATGAATGTGTTTTTTGTGTCATCTGGACCCGATGGGCTGGTTGCGCCAGGTGAAATTTCAAAATTAGGACTGAAAAATTCAATTTTTGTACCACAACAATTGCTTGCTGATGTGGCAACCAAAGACATTGTCTCAGCTAAAAAATATTTAGTTAATAAAATTGCGACTCGATTTATAGATCAAGACTTTTCATCTCAGGCCGAAGACGATGTGATCATTGTTTTCACGAATGCAACTGATTTTTTGCACCCGGAGAGTTGGGATAGAGTAAATTTTTACAAGTCATTTCGAGCGAATAATTTGCATGATAGCGAAGGTGTTTTTTTTGATAAATTTTATGATGCTTTTACAAAAAATTTTCGAGTAGCACCTATAGAACTAAAGTATCCAGCCTGGTTTAGACTTTATAGCATTAATATTGCTGATATGAATACAAAAGATTTAAATATTGCTGATATGAATACAAAAGATTTAGCGCGTAAATTTATTTTCACTATTTCTGAAGGGTCAAAAATAGCATATGAATTTTTTCTAGGTGAAACACATACCAATTATTTAAAAAATATGTATAAATTTTTGAATGAGAATAATGAAAATATTGCGAAAATATTAATAAAAAAAAATAGAAATTTATTTTTAATGCCGCAGATGTATAAGCGTGCTCCACAGCTTTTGAATTTTTCCATAAAGCTTAGTGATGACGTTAATCCTTGCGTATATTTCCACTATCCTGAATTTTACGATAAAGGTGATGATTTTCATTGTCCGTTTTTACCATTTAAAATTGAAAATTATGCAATGTCGCATTACAGTTTGATATATTTTTTGGAGAGTTTAAAATGTGCATCATTTTTATATGATGATAAAACGGCATCATTTTTTCTCAGCGAGGCTGATTCGATTGAACAATTAGATAAATATTTAAAAGAGAACGGATTTGATTTCTATGCACAAAGAGAAAAAGTAAATAACCAAACTTTTTATAATGCTGTAAATTTTTTAATTGATACTGCAAAAAAAGAGAATGCATTTTTCAAGCCTTTTCCATCTGCAGATGTAATAAATCTTCATCTAAATAAATTATTAAACTTTTTTGAAATACGAAATGAAGCTGATTTTAGTAATCAGCAAAAAGTGATTTATTTTGGTGGTGAAAAGATTTGGCCAATTAATCAAAAATCTTTGGATTCGCTAGAAAAATTAATATGGTATTTAACGTTAGTTGTCGATAAAGAATGTATAAAATTAACGAAATGGCGTGAATATTATTTACCAGCATACATTGGTGTATTAGCCGAAGTATTGAAATATCAGCCAGATGATCAATTTTCACAAAGAATGCGAGGTCTAGCTCAGGGCTTGCTTGATGGATCAAAGAGATTGGTTTTTGTTGGAATGAAAGGCGTGAGCGAAGAAGAGTATCTTCGAATTAAAGATACAATCAAAAAGGATCTGCCGCATTTAGTCGCCACGGAGGCTATTCTTGAAAAGAATTTTGATGGTTTATCTGTGATAAAAGCGCTTACGCCGATTAGTGGGCTAGTTGCAAGTGTTGACCCAGAGTCCAAAATCGATGTTTTGACTAATTTTAAGTATCGTGTTGCAACAATTATCGAAAATTATATGAACATTCCGGACAGCAAAATTCCGTTTGTTTATGGTGGACAAGGTGAAAAAATAAAAGCACAAAACTCTTTGCCGGAAATGGATGATGGCCAGTTTAAATATTTATGTGATGCGCTTGCAAGCACGGGGCAACAACATTTATTAAAGAGACTTTTGGATTTGACTGTGGATGATTTGATGGAGCGTGCGGATGAAAGGTATCAGGAGTCTGATCTGGTCGGAAAAGCGCTTTATGTTCCAAATGTTTTGTTTAATTCTCCGCTGTCGATTTTGTCCAATCTTTTAGCAGCACTTAAACCATACAATCTGGATTATGCGCTTGATGTTGTCAAAACAATCATTGAAAACTCGACGAATGAAAAAGAGCTTTTATTTACAGTAAATTTGTTGATGCAAGAAGTTAATTTAAAAATACTTCAAGAAAAAACAGCTGAAAAACAAAAAGATCTTGTAGGAGCTGTTAAATTTATTTGTAAAAAATTTATTCCGGAAAAAATAGATAAAGAATCGATTTTAGATGCCTTTGAAAAATGCCGTAAAATGCAATCAGTTGGAGATAAAATTGAATATTTTACTAAAAAACAAGAGGTTAGGCTTATAAGCGATTATCTTAAAAATGTTTTGGATCCAGGGCAAATGACTGAAACAAGGTTGGTTGTGAACAATGAATTTTTTGAAGGCCAACTGAATATAGATGATTTAATGCAGCTAGCACAATCATCAAATGTGCCGACGAATCCATTTATTGATGTGGGTGCAGTTTTAGAGTTTAGCTTGAAGCAGCTTATAAATGCCCACGTTGCAGGGCAAGGCATTGTTGATTTATTAAAAGATAATGATTTAGACGCGGCTAGACCAATAATTCGAAAGTCCAACAAAAGCTTTGACATCGGCAAGATAACGCAAAGTGTGGAGTTTGGCAGTGAACGTGAGCCAATTCATGCAACGCTGATTGAATGTCTGCAAAATTCTGTGGATGTTGTCAGAGGATTTATTGAAGATCATCAAAAAGGTCAGGCGGCAGCATCAATGGCCAAAAGAATCGAATTATTAGGTGAGCCTGAAGCTATAAATCAACTCGGCAAAATTGAATACACACTTGAATTAATGAGAATTAATCGAGAAAAAGCCTCATTTTGTTTAACAATAGTTGATCACGTCGGTTTTCCATCGCTCAAGCAGTTTTTAACAGATTTTATGCTGCCAGACTATAGCTCAAAAAGCCCTGAATTAGGGAATGTTGGAGATATGGGAAATGGCACATTCAAGATTTATCAACACGCGACCAAGGTTTTGTTGTTAACAAGAATGATATTAGATCCAAATAAAGTTTATCTGCTGATGATTAGGCCAATGCGCAGCGCAACGACAAATTTGATTGAAGACTTGAGCTGGGATTGCTTTGATGTGAGCCAAATTATTGAAAAAACGAATCCAAATTTTTTTGGTACGTCATTTAAAATAATATTCGAGAAAAAAGATAAAATTGATTCACAAAGCGATTACTTGAGTACAAAGAACTTTCTGTTGGAATGTATGAGTAGTGTCGATGTGGATCTTGATTTGGTTGATGAAGGTAAGTTAAAACTATTGTTAAAAGAGCCTGGTCGAATTACGCAACTTAACCAAATAACCCCAAACAAGCTTTATGTTCATCCATTTCAAAAAATGCTTCCAGGCGCACAATCTGTATTTAAACGTAAAAATAAGCGAGTAATAAAAGATATTTCTACGCATCCAATTTTTAAAATCAGCAAGAGGCCGAATAAATATATGCAAAGTTATTTGACCACCGGAGGCATTCCGTTCAAGGCGCTTGGATCGATTTTGGAAGCAGAAAAGCTGTTGCCGCCTGACTTTGCAGCAAATTTGAGATATGGCCATGTGGTTGACATTGCCTTAAATACGTACGAACCAGTTCAAAGTCGAACAAAACTAAAAATGGATACGTCTTTAAAAACAGAATTGCGAAGAGCGTTGTTTGAATTTTATTTTGCACGAGGTATAATGCTTGCATCTGGTGATGAGGCATCAGATGGATTTTTAAGCACTCACTTTACACATTTTGAAAGCGAAATATCAGATATTGCGCAGTTAAGGCTTGGTGATGTAACATTCATAGATTTTCAGGCTTTTTATAATGCCTTTTTACACGAACAAGCAACTTCTAAAAAATTGACAGATAAAGACTTTTTTGATTTTTATCAATCGCTTTGGATTGAGTCGTCAGTAAAAGCTCCAAGATGTCTGCATGAATTCATTGAACTAGAAATTAATGAGCCGCAATCATTTTACAACCAGCTTACGAGAGAAAAGAATGCAGCTGAGGCGCAATCAGAATCAGAATTTACTAAATTCATTAAAAATAGGCAGTTAAAATATCTTTCAGATCATACCAAATTAAATGTAAGTGATGAAGAATATCAGGAGCTTTCAAAAGAATTTTTAGAAGCTGCAGGCGGCACTCATCAGTCATGGGTAGCATTCAGAAATCAAAAAATATTAATTTTTGAAAACATGATCCATGATTTAACAAAAAACGCTACTTCCTCGATGATTCCGCAATACATTTCGCAATTCTATGAAAAAGTAATAACTCCATGGTTTACCAAAAAATTTAAAAAATCAGAGCCTAAATTTAAAAACTTTTCGGATTTAACAGAGGCCGAGCCACGATTTAAAACTGCAAAAATGTGTGCATATGAGCAGTCTATTGTCGCTGCTGCAGTAAAAAATATTGGAGCAGGATATGTTGCGGGAGACAAAGAGTTCGATGCAATTAAAGAGTTTTTTGCAAGCGGTGGAGTAAAAGCCTTTTTGGATACTATATTACAACGGTACACTGCTTGTTTTTTCCAAAGTTTAAACATCACAGATAAGGCCCCATCGACGGCTTATTTTGCATATGAAGAAAAAGAACTCAGGGGATACTATAATCACAGTGGATATGGACAAAGTAAAATAGTGATTAATTTAAAGTATTGTAAATTCTCTGAGCTTTTAGAGTTTGCAGTATCTTTATTTAGATTTTGTAGTGGAAAAGAAGATAGTCTAAAAAGAGTTATGAAGACAACGTTGTATCAAGATATTTTTGATGAAACGATGAAGGGTGGCAATATTTCTCTTTTAACACATGAACTTGAACATGCACGCCGTGATGATTCAACTTGTCATGGAGCTCACACGGATGGCCAAACACCAGATGGGCAGCGCGTAAACTTCAATGCCTGCGCAAGGGCTTGGATGGCCAAAGCTGTTGAAGGCGGTTTTAAGGATGAATGGTATAAATTCGTATGTGCTGCGAGTACAAAGGCAGCTGCTAAGTTTAAAGAATTTTTAACTGAGGATTCCAAGCAAAAAGAATGGAATGAATTTTTGTCTGCATTTAAAGAGCTTGAAAAAATAAGACCGAATATAGCCAAAGAAATTGGTTTTTAGCACATTGATTGCGCAACATACAAGTACTCTGGACAGATGCATAAAGTATGAAATTGGTTGTAAATATACGATTGGAAGCTAGCTGTAAATGACAGGGGCATTTTTCCTTATTTTGAAAATTTTAATTCGGCAAGCCCCATCCAATCGCATGTTGCTGGCGGGGTTTAAAAAATTATAAATTTCTTGGCAGAGTCGATGAATAGCCGCATGCGAGAAGTCATAGTCGATGTATCAGTCTGCCTATGCATGTTTTGGAATGGCGCAATGTTTTGTAGATTTTAAAATTAGAATAGGTATTATTTGTTACAGTGCCATAACTTAGGTTATTTTACAGTCGCGACATTTTTAAATTGTGTTGACAGATCCGCTTAATTTACTTGCTATTTTTATTTGTTTGCGTAAACTTTAATCTATAAAATTTGGGGCTATAGCTCAGTTGGTAGAGCGCATGAATGGCATTCATGAGGTCACCGGTTCGACCCCGGTTAGCTCCACCAGTTCTAACTCTAAAGCCCTATCATTATAAGAATATCAATGTGTTTTATCTCTTGATCTTTTTAACAAAATTGAAGTTTCATGATACACTCAAAGAATGAATTGAGAAAATATTAGGCTAGTTCTGAAAGAATGCATTTATGCATACATTTGGATATGTTGATTACATTGTCGACATGTTATCACCACTCAAGAATATCAGGGTTAAAAGAATGTTCAGTGGATATGGCTTATACTCAGGCTCAAAATTCTTTGCACTCATTTTGAGTGATGTTTTGTATTTCAAAGTTGTGGAACATGAACGGTCTATTTATCAATTGCATGGCTCACAACCTTTTACTTACACAAAAAAAACTGGGCAACGAATTGCTTTGAGCTATTGGCAGGTTCCGGCAGACATCATTGAAAATCAAACAAAACTTATTGCTTGGGCCGAAAGAGCATTAAAAACGGCAGAACCATCTCATTGAAATAAGACATGAATCGTTTTTCTCCTTAAAATTGATTTTTTGAGTCTGTCGCTGATAATAAAGTTAAATTCTTGAATTATTTACTTTTAGCATTTGTTTTTTGTAGGTTAAGGTTGGGGAAAGTTCTTATTGCGAATTAATTTGAAGGAGAATCTTATGAGTGTAAAAAGTATGATTTTATCTTTTTTGTTAACAACTTTGCTTGTCAGTAGTGCTTTTGGCGCAGAAATAAAAATTTTTATAAAAAATAATGCTTCTGCGACACAAATTTCTGACATCATAATTTTGGGAAGAAAGAACGGGGGAAATGGGGAGTGGACAACTGTGTGGGGTGGACAAAAAAGTAGTCGACCTGCAAAAGATGCTAGTTTCGGTTACGGAGAATTAAGAAAGTTTGTTTTTAAAAATACTGGTTTTGCTGAATATCAGATAAGATACACTGTAAAACAGGGAGAATTGAACCTTGTTGAAAATTATTGGACTGGTAGTTTAAGCAATGGCAGCATCTTTGTTATGACAAGTGATGGAGGTGTATGCAGTTTAGAAAAACAATCAGTAGAGGCTCCGATAGATGGGTTTAATAGCGCTTCGTAAAGCAGGATACGCGTTATTGATTTTAAATAAAAAAGGCCTTGCTTAAAGCTGGGCCTTTTTTTATTGTGTTGATAAAATCTTTACTTGTGTTTTTATAAAACGAAAACGAGGCTTTTATGTATGAACAGAATGATAAGTTTATAATTTTTTTTGGGAACTCCCAGTCGTGCAATGTAGATTACAAGTCGTTTGCATTTGAGGGGTTTTGTCAGGATTTTGCACACAAGCATAATTTGGATAAAATGCTTTTTAACAAACAGGTGCACGGAGCCAATGGCTTTTTGGTTAACTCTGTAAAACTTGTTCAAGATTTCAAAAATATTGAGACCGAGGGAGATTTTTTAATTACTGATCAAGAGCATGTTGGGATAGGTATTTTGACTGCTGATTGCTTGCCGATTTTTTTTTATGATCCCAAAAACCACGTGGCAGCTTCCATCCATGCTGGCTGGAAGAGTTCTGTTTTAGATATTTGCAAGGCTACGTTCAATGAAATGAATAAAAAATATGGAACAGTTGCACAAGATTTATTGATTTATTTTGGGCCCAGCGCTAAGCCTTGCTGTTACCAAGTTCAACCAAATTTTATGTTAAATTTAAAAAAATTTTCTTTTCAAAATCAAGTTATTCAGGTTCGTGGTCAAGACCTGTTTTTTGACAATGTTTTATTTAACAAACTTTTAATGCAGAATTTTGGCGTAGATCCACAAAAAATAAACTGCGACTATAATTTTTGTACAATTTGTAATCGCAGTTTTCATTCTTATCGAAGAGATTCTCATACTCGCTCGCGTCAAATTTCTTTTATTGCTCTAGTTTAACCTAAGTTGTGACCCTATAACAACTCATGCAATGTGCCAAAACAAAGCAGCAGACCTTTTTAATGATTTTGCCCCGGAGACGCTTTTTTTGCAATCTTAAATTAGGTCACAACTTTGGGTTAATTTATAAAGAATAGTTTTCATATCCTCCCAAACAAATCTCTTGGCGTCTGGATTGCGCAAAAGATAGGCCGGATGGTAAGTTGGCATAACTAAAATATCTTTGAATTGCAAAAATTGGCCGCGGACTTTGGATATGCTAAACCCATCTCCCATAAGCCCTTGCAACGCAGTAGCACCCAACGCACAAATAATTTTAGGCTTTATTATTTCAATTTCTTTAAAAAGTATTAAGTTTTTACAAGTTTCACTTTCAACTGGCAACGGAGCTCTGTTTTCGGGCGGGCGGCATTTTACGACATTGCTGATATAAACATCGTCACGGGTTAACTTCATAGCTTCAATTATTTTAGTCAAAAGCTGCCCTGCTCGGCCTACAAAAGGCTTTCCTTGCTTATCCTCATCTCGGCCTGGGCCCTCACCAATAAACATCAATTCTGCGTTTGGATTGCCAACGCCAAAAACAACTTGTTGGCGGCCTTGTATTGCAAGATTACATTTTGCACAGTTCGTACATTTTTGTTTAATGTCGTCAAGCATAGATTGGTTATTTTTGACGGATTGCTGCTTGTTTGTGCCTGTTACAGCAGATTTTGATGTATCGTTGTAAATAAAGCCTTTTGGCTGTGATTCAAGAAATTTAATATAATCTTTAGCCATTTTGTCAGGATTATCGTCTTGACACATCTTAGACCCCTAAAAATTCGAACATTAAACAATACATTATCGCACCATCGAATTATACTCAGTATGCTTAATTTTTTCACTAAATTTTTATTTTTAAAATTACTAAAGTTTATTTATAAAAAAGATTTAGGATTTTGAGCTTTTTTGTAACTATTCAGGTGCCATCCTTTGAAAATAGGTGTTTCCCAAAAATAAAACAATACATCCGTCAAGCACATGATTTTTAAGGTCATACATCGAGTATGCCCTCTATTCTTTGGCACTGCATCGGACATGCAAAGATATTTATAATTTTTTAGACCCCGCCGGCGAGCAGCGATTGGGTCGTGACTAGCGAATGATTTTTTAAAAAACTGCAAGAAGTGCCATCGGCTTTTATAGCCCGCTGCTGCTGCGTGTTATATGCCAGTCATTATATGCGACCAGATCGTGATTTTACAATATTCAAATGCGGTGATATACTTTTATTGTTAAATGAATTGGTTGAACGGGGCATGAAATTAGGACTTATCATGAATTTAAAATCAATTATTGATTGTCACTCACACAGTAATTACTCTGCTGATAGCCAAATGCTAGCGCATGATGGTGTAAGAAGTGCTCTTGGTGCTGGAATTGGCGGCCTTGCGTTTACAGATCATCTGGACATCGATTATCCAAACCGTGAATACAATTATACCTTTGATTTTGACCACCGTTCCAAATTTTTAGATGAGTTGCGCAATGAATTTTCCGGCAAAGCAAAAATTTTAAAGGGATTAGAATTAGGCTTCCAGCCACATATTATTGATCAAGCAGCTCAAATTGTTCAGATGAATGATTTTGACTTTGTGATAGGGTCTGTGCATGCTGTTGATGGATATACGTTGTCTGAAAATGCTGGATATTATCAAGGCAAAAACAAGCAACAGGCATACTTGCGATATCTTGAAGAAGTTTATAATTCTGTTGTAGGTATGGACTGTTTTGATGTTATTGGACATATCGGTTATATTCGCAGATACGCGCCTGACGAAGATAGGTCTCTTCAGTTCATTGATTATCGTGATGTTTTAGATATGATTTTGAAAAAAGTTGTCGACAAAGGCAAAGGAATAGAGGTCAACACATCAGGATATCATTACAAAGGACTAGGAACTCCGATTCCAAATTTTGATATAATCGAACGATACAAAGAGCTTGGCGGAGAGATGTTAACTATAGGCTCCGATTCTCATCAAGCAAGATACGTTGGCAACTCATTTATGCCTGTCTTGCAACGATTAAAATCAATCGGCTTTAATTACGTAACGTATTTTGAAGAGCGTAAGCCAGTTTTTGTTAAGATTTAAAATTTATTTTTTAAGCAAAACGTAGCGAAAAAGGTCTGCCTATTCTTTTCTTTGCTGATTTCATTCCATCGAGTTTGATAATAATTTGTCCAAAATTCAGAATCTTCAAATCTTGTGAATTTTGCGTTTGCATCAAACGTTTGTACAATTTCTAGCCAAAGAAAATCAACATCGGTTGAAACATAAACCTTGCCATCTTTTTTGAGTTTTGTTTGAACTATCGCCAAGAAATCTTGATTGATCAGTCTGCGCTTGTGGTGCCTTGCTTTGCGCCATGGATCCGGATGAAATATAAAGATATTGTCCAAACTCTCATTTTCAAACATTTCTGCCAAACATACACTTCCATTGCCGTGCGTAAGATAAATATTTTTTATATTATTTTGATTAACCCGTTCTTGCATCAAGTCGACGGTCTTTTTGCGTACATCTATTCCGACAACCAGCTGATCATTGTTTTCTAACGCATGGTTTATTATGAATGAGCTTTGGCCAAAGCCTACCTCGAAATCTATTTTACCGTTGAATTTTGAAAATACGCTGACAGCGTCGAGTTTTTCGAAGTGTTTAATACAAGAAAGAGGATTTGTATGTGTTCTAATTCTCATTTGTATCAATGCTAAAATTTGTTTCGTGGTTGTTAAATTGTGACATCTTCCATTTAGTAACGTATTTAAGCAACAGTGGCTGAATTTGAGTGAACGATAATGCCGGCGGTAACTCTGAAAAGCCTTTTATTTCTTGTATTTCATCGGTCATTTGTATTTGCTTAAAAACCAGAACTGCAGCAAAAAATAGGCGTCCAAATTTGGTTTGTCCATCAATTGTTACAGAGTATTCGCTCACCGCAGTCAATTCAAATTCGCTAGCTCCAGTTTCTTCAAAAAGTTCGCGCCTTGCTGTTTTTTCGATATCCTCTCCAGATTCTCTTTTCCCGCCTGGAATCTCCCAGGTATCTCTTTTTTTATTTTTGCACCAAATCCACAAATTATCGTGTTTTGTACAAATCACTGCATAGATCAATTTATCGTCAGGTATTGAATTGAGTTTGTGAAAATTGACATTAATCATTAAATTTTCTTAAACAATGCTGGGGTATTTCGTTAAATTTTTTGGCATTTTAGCACAAAGAAATAAATAATCAAGAAGCATTTTAATCCAGCGTCTATTTTTGGGGTAAGTGAAAGATTAGCCATTTTTTTAGATTTGTATAAACTAACTAACTGTGATTTGAAAAATGTAATTTGATTTTGTATTTTCATTAAAGTTTTTGAGTATGAAAAGAGAAATTATGGAAAAGAACGATTTAATTGTCGAAAATGATACACAAAAAGATTTGGTAGAAAGCGAAAAATTAGCAGAAGCCTCTGGTTGCGGATGTTCTGACGAAAATTGCGGCCATGATGCTCCGCAAAAAAGCCTAGAAGATCGCATAGATACGAAGTCTCAAAAAATTATTTATATTACTGAAGTAAGCACAGAATTGAAGAACGACCTCAAAGAGTCGATTTATTCACTTTTAATATTAAAAGAAGAAGTCGATTTTAAAAAGAAATTCATTCTTGAAAAAGTTCAAGGCATAAAAGATAAGGCGTTGCAGTTGTCTGAAACATATAAATTTAAGTTGGACGAAAAAGAGCATGCGAATGCGGAAAAAAGCGTAAATCAATATGCATCATTACTTGAAGGTATAAGTAAGGAAGTTGAGCGAGAGCTGGTTCATAGCTACATGCTTTTGAATGAGGGCGAAAATAAAATAGAAAAGCTGATTGCTCCAATAAATGGGCCTGATTCTTTTGCCGAATATGTTGTCACCAGGACTAGGTGGACAAAGAAGTTTATTAAGGATTTGAGCAAGAATTTATCAGTGAGCTATTCGCGATATCTTTTTGGCTTTGAAGATCAAGAACGCAGGTTAACCGTTTTGGAATCAAATTTAAAGCATTACGCTTCGAATAAATAACTATTGATAAGATGCTTAGATTTTGATAACTTTTGAGAAGTTAACTCTGGCAAAGTTTTGTGCGATGCTGAGTTATTATTAAAGAGAATAGCGGGAGTTGATTAGACAGAAGTTAAGACGAGGAGCTTTTGATGGTTACAAAGAATCGGTTGGTTAATGTGTTGTTAACGCCTTTTATGGCTTGGGTGCATGAAATAGTTATAGGCAGCTATTTCATGTTTTCGTTTGATCCTAAAATTCTTCGCGAGCCTGCAGAAAAACCCGGAATTGTTGGGACTTTGAGTAAGTATTATAATGCATTGAAGCTTACTTATATTAAAAAAGGTATAGATCTTGCCGGTGGTCTTTACTCCGTTTGGAGTGTTGACTTAGAAAAGGCTATCGAAGATAGATTGGGCATCGAAAATAAATCTTTTGATCAAATATTCAAAAATAAGAATTTGAAGATTCTTCCAAAAGCTAAAGAAATTAAGAACGGCTCAATTATTCTTAGTTTTGAGACAGAAGAGGCTGCCAAGACATGCTTTAACTTGTTGCAAGAAATTAAGTCTGGCTCTCTTAAATTGAAAGTATCAGGAGATCAGGTTTTTGCTGAGTTAGCTCCTGAACTTGATAGAACAATTAGATCTGGCGCAGTTGAGCAGGCCGTGAGTGTTTTGACGAGCCGACTCGGTGGTTACGGAGTAGAGGGCGTGAGTGTTATCTCTCAGGGTGATCGCAAGGTCGTCGTACAGCTTCCAGGCGTTGAGGATCCTGAGCGCGTTAGAGCCTTAATTTCAAAGGCTGCGCATCTTGAATTTAAGATAGTAGAAAAAATTGGTGCAACTCGGGATTCATTGCTTGACGCTTATGATGGAGAGTTGCCTTCCAATTTGGTTATCGTTTCAGGCAAGCCAATAGTTGATGAGGCCACTGGACTTGAAGAAGCAAGCCACTACTTCTTGGTTTCGGCATTTCCTGATATGACTGGTGATAAGATCATTGACTCGTATGTATCGCGTGATGAATTTAATAAGCCTAATGTTGTATTTAAGATGGATAGCACGGGTGGTAAAGAGTTTGCCGAATTGACAGCAAACAATGTGGACCGCTCTATCGGTATAATCATGGATGATGTAATGATATCGTATCCAAAAATAAATCATGCTATTACAGGTGGATCGGCTTCCATTATTGGTATTGCGTCTCAGAAAGAGGCGGTTGATCTATCAATTGTTTTGAAATCTGGATCATTGGTTGCACCTCTTAGACTTGAGCAAGAAAACCGTGTTGGCGCATCACTAGGTCAAGACTCGATCTACAAAGGCTTTATGTCATGCATAATCGCCATGCTTTTGATTTTCTTGTTTAGCTTTCTTTATTACAGAATTCCGGGGCTGTTGGCAGTTATAACCTTGCTTGTTAACTTGTTTTTTGTATTGTTGTTCTTGTCGTATTTTAATGCATCGCTTTCATTATCCGGTATCGCAGGTATCGTGCTTTCGCTTGGTATGGCAATTGACGCATCCATTCTGATTTATGAAAGAGCAAAAGAAGAATTGGCAGCAGGAGCATCTTTAAGGGCAGCAATTTTAGGTGGATTTGATAGCGCATTTGCTGTTATTATGGACTCGAACATTACAACGTTTTTGACTGGGTTGGTACTATTTCAATTCGGTGGTCCAGCTGTAAGAAACTTTGCAACAACGCTTATGCTTGGTATTGTGGCAACGGTTCTCACAGGCGTTTACTTTTTAAAGGCTTTATTTTTGTTTATTTTTGATATACTTAATGTCAAATCAATGAAATTGTAATTCAAAATTTGGCGGCGTAGCTCAGTTGGTTAGAGCGACGGAATCATAATCCGTAGGTCTAGGGTTCGAATCCCTGCGCCGCTATTCTTTTTTAATATGTTTATTTATTTTATAACGTCATTAATATTTTCTTATCTCATTGGTGCTATTCCAACAGGTTATTGGATCTGTAAGTTTTTTTATGGCACGGATATTACCAAACGAGGCTCTGGCAACATTGGCGCAACAAATGTTGCAAGGGTCAATGGCAAGTTTTTATTTCTTCCGATTTTTTTAATTGACGCAGGCAAAAGCTATTTAGCTCTTTATTTCGTAGACTTAGGCTTTAATCAATTTTACGGATTTTATCCTCAGCCCTGGTTTCTGTTTTTGACAGCAAGCTGTTTATTGCTTGGCAATGCATATTCTATTTTTATCGGATTTAGGGGTGGGAAAGGCGTTGCAACAATGCTTGGTATAATAGCCTATCTTTTCTCTGTGACAAGTTTTTTAGTTTTTTGTGTTTTGTGGCTAGTAATTTATGCCGCAACAAAACACGCATTCATGGCCTCAATCGGAGCTATGTTTTTATTTTTATCACTAGTTTTATTATTTTGCCATCTGACTAACGGGCAAGTTTTCTTTCTAGCCTGTCTTTTTATGTGGCTTTTATTTAGACATCAAAGCAATATCAATGGTTTTTGACTGACGACAAATTTCGAAGATTTCTTCTACATTTTTTTTCGCGTTGGCAATTTTTTTCGATAGTTGTCATGTAATACAGTTTTAAGTTGTTAAAGTACCTAAAATAAAGCTTTTTGCGTTTGGTTGTAAATCTACGATTGGAAGCTAGCTGTAAATGGCAGTGGCATTTTTCATTATTTTGAAAATTTTAATTCGGCAAGCCCAATCCAATCGCACGCTGCTGGCGGGGTCTAAAAAATTATCTTTTTCTTTGTAGCTCTGATAAATAGCCGCATGCGAGAAGCCATAGTCGATGTATCAATCTGCCTATGCATGTTTTGACATGGCGCAATGTTATGATGAAAATAATTTGCAAAGTTTGACTAACGTCGCCTCTTCGGATAAAATTAAATACTCAATTCATATTCTTACATGCTTTATTTAAGACTATCACATCAGTGTAGGCGGCTCTGGGTTATAATTTTAAACAAAAAATTAGATTATTTTTGAAATTGAAAAATTTTAAAAGGGACCTTTATTTTTAATTTTTAGGACTTTATGATATTTGATAAATTAATTAAAATTTTATGGGGAGAATTACACGGCAAAGAATTGCTCAAATTCGGCCTACTTTCATTGGGTTTTTTCTTTTTAATCGGTTCTTACTGGCCATTAAAAACATTAAAGGATTCAGTTTTTATAAATATTGTTGGACCAGCATATCTTCCACTGGTTAAAATATTGTCATTGGCATTATTTTTCCCAATCGTTCTTTTATATTCTAAGCTTGTTGATATTTGGTCCAAAGAAAAAATAATTTATTCCGTAGTACTTATTTATGGCGTTTTAGGGTTTGTAATTGTTTATTTTTTAGGGCATCCTACAATCGGAGTTGCAAATACAGTTCCAGGCGCAAATAGGCTTTTGGGTTGGTTTTTGTACGTTTTTGTAGAAAGTTTCATTTCTTTGATGGTTTCTTTGTACTGGTCATTTATAAATGATATTACAACGCCAGAATCCGCTAAAAAAGGCTACGGAATGATTGCTTTCGGCACACAGCTTGGCGGATTCTTATTTACGTTATTCGGTAATTATCTGGCCTATGATGAAACAAAATACACAACAACTGTGCCAAAAATAGCCCTCATTTCTGTTCTTATGTTCTTTTTGATAGCTCTCGTTGTTTTTATTGTTGAAAAAGTAACACCACGTAATGAGCTAGAAAGCTATGGCCATCTGGTTAAACCTGAAACAAAAGAGCGTGTTGGTTTTTGGGATGGGCTTCAAATTATTCTGACAAGGCCTTATGTTCTCGGCATTTTTGGAATAATATTTTTTCAGGAATTTGTTACAACGATTCTTGGGCTTCAAATGTCGTTGCTCGCCAAGTTTACATACGCAGACCCTGGACTGTTAAATAAATTTTATTTTAATTTTTCAATGTGGGTACAGATTATTGCCTGCTTATTTGCGTTACTTGGAACATCGTATTTTCAGCGCAGATTTGGCATTAAATTTTGCTTAGTAACGTTTCCCCTGTTGTTGGGCGGAGTTATTATTGGATACGTTATTCATCCAACGCTTGCAACAATCACATATGTCATGCTGATCGCAAAGTCACTAAATTATGCATTAAATCAACCAGCCAAAGAGGTTTTATACATCCCTACAACTAAGAGTGTTAAATTTAAATCAAAAGCATGGATAGACATGTTCGGAATGAGGTTTGGCAAGGCCAGTGGGTCATCTGTAAGTAATTTATTTGGCGGAGTAGTTGGTTTGACTGGTGGCGTAACATTGTGCTCTATTTTTGTTTGGGTTATTGTGTCAACTGTTGTTGGCAACATGTTCAAAAAAGTAGTTGATAATCGAGAAATAATTGAGTAACAAATTGAAGTAAGTGTTGTATGTTTTATCATGCAAAATGATTATATCGGCAGCTTTTTGTGTAGGAGTTTGTGATGTTATCGAGGCTGTTACGTTTTTTTTGGGGAGAGCTTACTTCTGATGAGCTAAAAAAGTTTGGCATGCTCGCTTGTACGTATCTTTTCATAATAGGAACTTACTGGTTAATGAGACCACTCAAAGACGCAATATTCATGCGTGTTGTTGGTAAAAGTTATTTACCGGTTGCTAAAATAATATCTGTCCTGACCATGATTCCATTAATTTTGATCTATTCAAAATTAGTTGATATGTTTCAGAAACATAAACTTTTTTATATTTTATTTATTTTTTACGGTCTCATATTTTTAACAATAGCTTATTCTCTTGGTCATCCAAGCATAGGATTATCGAATACAATTCAGGGAAAGGAACGACTTATCGGCTGGGCCTTTTATTTGGGAATTGAAAGTTTTGGCTCGTTGGCAATAGCTCTTTTTTGGTCATTCGTTGCAAGTACGTGTGATACGAAATCTGCAAAAAAGGGCTACTCCTTAATTATTTTTGGTGCACAATTTGGATCTGTGGCCGGTCCATTTTTAGCGTGTAAGGCAACAATCATTGGTATGCAGCTGTTAGTTCTCATTGTTGCTTGCGGAATTCTGATTGTACCCGTGCTCATCAAAATTCTTTGGCATAAATATCCACATTTTTTTAACGAAATTGATGCCGACAAAAAAACATCAAAAACTAGCTCAGGACCGATTCAGGGGCTAAGACTTTTGTTCGCAAATAAATACTTGGTAGGTATTTTAGGACTTGTAACGCTTTACGAAATAATTGGAACAATAATAGATTATCAAATGAAATTTATGGCGAATGAATCATTTAATTCGGTTGAAGTTTTAACTGAGTTTCTTGGTGCATACGGGTTTTACGCCAATTTATTAGCTTTATTGTTTACACTTGTAGGCACAAATTTTTTTATTAGAAGATTCGGATTAGTTGCGTCTCTAGTTGCATATCCTTTAACCGTCGGGTTAGTTGTTATCATTGCATGGCTACAACCTACATTGTATGCCTTTTTTGCCGCTATGATAGCAATTAAAGGCTTCAGTTATGCTTTGAATAAGCCATGCGTCGAAATAATGTACATACCAACAAGTAAAGATGTAAAGTTTAAAGCAAAGAGCTGGATTGATGTTTTTGGAAGCCGATTGGCAAAGGCTTTTGGAGCAGGAATTAATGCCTTTTTTACAGAGATGTCCTCGTTGCTATTTTTCGGATCACTAATATCTTTGGGAATTGTAGGGATTTGGATAGTTACTGCATTTTTTGTAGGTAAAAAGAATCAGCAACTTGTTAGAGATAATCAAATCATAGAATAGTTGAAGAAGGGCCGCAATGGCCCTTCAAATAAAAGATTACTTCTTAAAATGAGGTTTCAAATAATCAAGCAAATTTGATGCCATTTCCGGAATCGAAACAAACAAAACATTTTTCAATTTATTGACAATTTCTTCCAAAAATTGGATTGCCTCATCTTTGTTACTTAAAATTTGTTCAATAATTTCCGATCTGGCTTCATTTGTTGGCAAATCTTTTAGCATCGATAAATAAACGCTTGATTCCGCCCTCAAAGTGCTGTCTTCTGGATCATCATTGATTATATTTAGAAGGCCTAAAACCAAGTTAATTGTTTGATCTGTGATCGCTTTTTTGTCTTCAGAATTTTCTTCTTTTTCATTTTCAACATCGGCTGCCAGCTGAAAAAATGATGCTATTAAATTGCACGTCTCCTGCTGTTTTTCTTTTTTATCTTTGGCACCAGCAACTTTACCCATCTGGCTGCAAGAATTGGCCACACCCTGTAAAATTGTTTTAGGCGAAACTTTTCGAAGCTCCGTTGCATTTTTTTGAGTGTCAGCCATATCTTCTGCCAGCACACCACCAAAAAGGCTTAAATAAAGTGACATTGTCATGACAAATCTCTTCATAATCTCTCTCCTCTAACCTTTGAAAAATAATGAAAAACAACATAACAACATGATACTGCTTTAAGTATACCTATTTCAAGAGTTTTATTTTAATTTCTAAACCCATCAATCGGCCATTGCTGTAAAAAACTCAAATGCGAATCTTCTAGAATCTTTCCGTTCACAAGCAGGCTTATAAAACTAATTTCTGGAGCCGCATTATTGATCGTTTTGAGAAGACTTTCTACAAGTTGATATTTTCTGAATATAGACCATTCACCCCAAGCGAAACACTGATTCAGAGATATAAACACCTCCTGGTCATTGGCTGAAACGGCGACATATTCTAAATCAATTTTCTTAGTGAATATTTTTTCATCAAGCTGAGTAGAAAGCCATGCATTTATCAAATGCTTTAAATTTTCGTTATTATTACCACCACTCCAAATAATAACAGTGTCTTCATGCTTAAATTTATCATCCTTCCAAAAATAAATTTTGACTTTTTTGCGTGTAGATGCGTCTTTTTTTTGCAGTGGTGTATCGCTCTCTACAGCCCAGAAGTTCCAGCAAACAACTATCCAATTTTTTTGGATTAAAAACATTAATACACCAACTGTCAGGCAGGCTATCGAAATAACCATAAATCTGAATTTATGTGTTTTCATATTAAACTTTCTGTTTTACTTCAAGTTAAAAGGCATGTTTTATGTTCTGTGACACCGCCCAGCTTAAAAGCTGTGGCTTCTCAATCTAAATTTGAATGTCACTGATTTTGAACATATTTTTTAATTATTTCTTTATCACATTTACCAACTGTCTCCGCAAAATAGCCATCGGACCAAAAGCTATCTCCACACAAAAATTCTTCTAATTCTGGAAATTCTGCCAGTATCACATTGGCACTTCCACCATTAAACAGCTGTGCCGCCATACTAACACTGATGTTTGGCCTCAATTGGACCAACATGTGAATGTGGTACATTAATCTATGCTTCGTATGCGAATCCGACAAATACTTATTCATGTTTGATAGTATGCCATTCTTATTGGCGACTTGCAAAAATACTCGCTTTTTGCTTCATCGCCAAGAGGACTCGCATTCATCACCAGGTTTAAAACCCTGGGGTTTTCTGCTCAATTTTGAAAATTATTGCTGGCATCAATTTGCTTTGTTATTATTCAAACGAATTTCCATTGATTTTTATTTTGATATTTACTGCTTACGCCTATTTTTTGAGGAGCTGGGCCAATGCTGAAGAAAAAAATTGGAGAGATACTTGTTGAACTTAATATTATTACCCAAAATCAGTTAAATGATGCCTTGGTAGAGGAAAAGTCTTCGGGGAAATTTCTAAGTCAGGTTTTGCTTGAAAAAAAGATGGTTTCTAAAATCGACTTGGCGCGTGCTCTAGCGCAGGAAGTTTCGGTTCCATTCATAGAAAAAATTGTTGAACAAATGGCTGATACGCAGCTTCTTGGTAAGGTACCGCTTAAATTTTTACGCCAACACATTGTTGTTCCGATCATGTTTGAGGGACAGAAAACGATTGTTACGTCCAATCCTAGAGATTTGCAGCCTCTTGATGACTTATCATTGCTTCTTGGTGGCGATGTTGGATATGCTGTTTCGACTGAAGATATTATCAATGAGGCGATCAATCGCTATTATCCACTTGAGTCGAGCAAGGAGATGATGGAGGAGCTTTCTGAAGGTGAGCACGATGGGCTTGAGATTGAAATTGGAGCAATGGATGAAAAAGATATCATGCAACAAGCGAATGAGGCTCCAATTGTTAAACTAGTCAATCACTTGATAGTGCAGGCCGTCAAAGAAGAGGCTTCTGATATTCACATAGAGCCCTTTGAAAAAGAGTTGCGTATTCGATACAGAATCGATGGCGAAATGTATCAAAGAATTATTCCGCCAAAACGTTATCAAAGCGCTATTGTTTCTCGTATCAAAATTATGTCGAATCTTAACATCGCGGAAAAACGTGTGCCGCAGGATGGACGAATTCAAATTAAAGTTGGTGACAAGCCGATTGATATTCGTGTATCCGTTTTGCCATGCAATTTTGGAGAACGAGTTGTTATGCGTTTGCTTGATAAGTCCAGAGGCACGGTCGAAATTGAAAAGCTTAATTTGAATGCAAGAGATTTTACATTGTTAAAAAGAACAATTGAACGGCCAAATGGTATAGTGCTTGTCAGTGGACCAACCGGCTCAGGTAAAACGACAACCTTGTATTCTGTTTTGACTCATTTAAATAAGCCAGAGGTTACAATAATTACAGTAGAAAACCCTGTTGAATATACAATTTATGGAGTTAGCCAAGTTCAGGTCAATGAGATGGCGGGTTTGACGTTTGCTGCAGCTTTGCGTTCAATTTTGCGACAGGATCCGGATGTTGTGCTTATCGGCGAAATACGTGACGCTGAAACCGCGCAAATTGCTACTCAGGCAGCGCTGACCGGACACTTAGTTTTAAGTACCATTCATACAAACAGTGCTCCGGCGACAATTACTCGACTCATTGATATGGGTGTAGAACCGTTTTTGATAGCATCATCTTTGATTTGCGTAATTTCGCAGCGATTGGTAAGGCGTTTGTGTATTAAATGTAAGCAAAAATACGATCCAAGCCCTGAAATGTTAAGCAAGATAGCGCTTACGCCTGATACGGCAAAGGGTATCGAGTTTTATAAGCCTGTAGGGTGTGATGAATGTTTGAAAACGGGTTATCGAGGTCGACTTGCGGTTTTTGAAATGATGGAAGTTTCTGATGAAATTGCAAAATTGATTGTACAGCGTGCAGATGCTTCAATAATTAGAAAAAAAGCGCTACAGGAAGGCATGACTCTGCTTGGAATGGATGGCGTTCGGATGATTAAATCGGGGCTGACGTCGATTGAAGAAGTGATTTCTGTCGCATATGTTGAAGATGTAGTCGCAGACTAAGTAATTTTGGAAGTAGGAGAGTAGTATGTCATTTTGGTTGAATGACAATAGATTTATTGTGTGTTTACGCCAAGTTTCATTTGTTAATAAAATCTTATATTCAACTTTAATTCCAGGATTTTTTGTTTTGGGGTGGGCGTACTTTTTTTATTTACCCACTGTAAGTCAAATTAATCTTCTGCGGCCAAAAATTATTGATCTGGAGCAGCAAGTAGTAAATTTTAAAAATATTATAAAATCAATTGAAAAGGAAAAAAACCGGAACAAAAAGTTACAACTTGACTTTGACATGCTTAGTCGATTAACGTTTGATTTTGGAAAAATTTCTGACTTTTTGCTTAACGCTATGACAAAACACAATCTTTCATGTTCAGCAATTAGTCCACTTTATACTCGATTAAAAAATGGCTTTGCTAAAGATTACTTCAGCGTTGTTTTTAAATGTAAGTATGTAGATTTGATAGAATTTTGTCGTGAAATTGCGCATCAAAGGGCTCCTTTAAAATTTTGTTTTGCAAAAATTGTAAGGTGGAAAGATGGCAAAATTAAAGCGGATATTGTTTTTAGAAATGTTCGCGTTGATCATGCTTAATGCTGGCATTTTTATTTACTGTGAAAACATTCGAGATCCATTTTATCTTTCATCTTCTAATACGTATAATAAAAAATCTGCAATGATTCTATTAACTGGCATTATTCGAAGTGCTGGCAAAAGTTGCGCAATTATATCTGTTGATGGGGTAGAAGAATCTGTTTTTGTAGGAGATAAAATTGCCGGTTTTAAAGTTTACGGAATAAGTACTGGTACAGTGATTTTAGCAAGAAATAACATCATTAAAAAATTGATTGTGGAATGATTGCTTGAAGTGAGAAGGGAGATTTGTGGTAACGCTTTTTTTGCTCGTATTTTGTTTTTCATTTGTGAACTATATTTTGCCTGATTCATGTGTTTTGCCTTCAGAAAAATATGAAACAATGGATATTCCTCCGACAACGCATGATTTGATTAAGCAAGAATCTGATAAAAAAGAGTCAGAGACACTGCATAAAATTGAGAATGTTGTCAAAAAAGTTACAAATAAAAATGAGTTGAAGGTGGAAAGTAAGAGCCATAAAAAAAACAACTTCCGTCTTGAAAATAAAAAAATAGATTCTGTTTATCAAGCCTCTGGTGCTGGTTCTATTTGGGAAGCTTTAAAAAATCCATTACTAGAGCGTGAAATTCGTAAGCGATTAGATGAGCAACACAACGATTTGGCTAAAATTGATAAAAAGGTTTCATTAACATTGAAAAAAGCTAACATTAAAACGGTATTTAATCAGATAAGTAAAATGACGGGTGTAAAAATATTAGTTGATCAGGATATTTGTGTTGATGTTGAAAATATAGATCTAAACGATGTTTCTTTGCTTGCTGTTATAAAATTAATTATATCATCAAATAATCCGCCTTTGGCTGTTGTTAAGGACTGTGATGTGTGGCGTATAACAAAGCTTGCAACTGCTATCGACATGTTTAAATTTTTATCACAGCAGACCCTTGAAAACGATTACTTGCACGAAAGCTTTACCATTGCCAACGCGAAATGGGAGGACTCTTTTAAAAAGCGTATTGAAAGTCTGTGGAATGGGATAGTTGGCGAAAAAGATAAAAGCGACAAGGCTAAAAATTATTTGGTGCTTGAGGACAACACGCATAAAATTTTATTTAAAGGTCGGACCGATCAGGTTGCAATATTTAAAAAATTTTTAAAAGAAATAGACGTTGAGGTTCCTCAGGTTAAGATTGATATTCGAGTTATTCTAGCAAGCAAAGATTTTGAGGATTCAATAGGTTTTGATTGGTCTGGTTATTACGACCGACGTCTGGAAGTTAAGCGAACTGATTTTGTCGGAATGGGAGCTAAGGAGAGTCCAAGCGATTCTAATCCTTTTCAAAACGCTATCAACTGGTCTATGAATTTTGTACCTGGATTGTCATATTTTAAGGGCTCAGATGCAAAAATAAGATTACCATTTTTATTCGGAAACAAGAATTTTGATTGGAATCGCTGGAATATAATAATCAATGCCGCAGAAAATAAAGGAGAGGTTAAGACAGTCATCAAGCCAACTCTTTTAGTCAATAACGAGGAGTGGGCCGAGATTTTGGTTGGTCAAGAAATGCCTCACGAAACTAAAATAGCTGAAACAGTTGAGGGACAACCTTCAAATATTTCAACAACTCAGTACAAAGATATTGGGATAAAAATTAAAATTAAATCAATGGTTGTACCGCGTAATGATGCTGTTTTTATGGATATATTTGTTGAAAATTCCCACTTGAGAAAGTCTAAATTTGACTTCAAAACATTGCCAAGTCAGGAAAAAGAGGGCTTCAATTATATGATAGAAACGTCGCGATCAAAAAACCGTGTGCTGCTCAAAAGTGGTCATACAACATTGATCAGTGGCTTGATTAGTAATTCTGAAGAAAAAGTTAAAACAGGTGTACCATTTTTACAAGATCTTCCAGGGCTGGGATGGCTGTTTCAGGGCAATACTAAGGCTTCTTTTGATAAACAGCTTCTTATTTTTATTACTCCAACTGTTGTTTAAAACGCTTTCATTTTACTCGAATTTTATGATTAAATATCTTACAGCGCCAAAACAATAATGTTTAGCGTTATACATTAACCATGCCCGCTTAAACACCGCTGCATATCGTGCTTGTATGAGTTTTGATAATTTTTTAGATGCGGCCTACCGGCAACGATTGGGAGCGAGTTGCCGAATGACTTTTTCATAAATTGCGTAAAGTGGCATCGCTATCAATTTATTGTTTGTCATTAATTTCGTCTTGAAGTAATGATGAATCCTGCTTTTTGCAAGCAGTTATAATAATGTTAGCCGCTTCTTCTACGCTATCTGTAAGTCTGACTAACTTTGTATCTTCTGCGTTTATTAAACCATGTTCAAGAGCTCTTGTTGTTGACCACACTGAAAGAGGGCTCCAGTAATCACGATCCATCAACACTATCGGAACTTTGGTCATTCTATTGCATTGGACCAATGTTAGTATTTCGGACAACTCATCCATTGTTCCATATCCGCCTGGAAATATTACAAAACCTACAGAATATCTTACGAGCAGCCATTTACGTGCAAAAAAGTGCTCCATGACGATATTTTCTTGAACGTACGGATTGGCTCGTTCTTTATTAAGTTTTATAAGGCCAATGCCGGCTGAAACAAATTTTGGGTAACATCTTGATTTACGATTTAATTTACATTCTTTATAGTTTTCGCTAACAAATTGAAAAGCTCCCATGTTTGCAGCTTCCATTATTCCTGGGCCACCGCCAGTGACGATAGAAAACCCTTCTCTGGCTAAAATATTGGCAAGCTTTTTTGCATCCTGTCCCCACTTACTTTCTAGCAAAACCCTGGCGCCTCCGAAAATTGTTATTGCTGGTTGTGGTAGTTTGGTAAGCTTCCACATTCCCCACATCAAGCGAGCGTTTGTCTTCATGAGGCTTTTAAGAAATTTTAAATATTCTCGTAGCCTTAAAATAAACATTGGCGCTTCCTTTTTTTATAAAATATTTATTACAGCATCATTATAGATAATATCAGAAATACGGTTGCAAAATGCTACAGCTTCGTCCAAATTTCGTTGATGCAAGTTTCGCCCAACTGCTATCCCTGACGTGCCTCCCGTGTGCAGTTGATGATATAGCGAGGTTAAAAAATCTTCTTGATTTTTCATTGTTCCACCAGAACAGACAATTTTTGTTCTTCCTGCCGCAATGGTTGCATGTTTTAATAATTTTGCCGATTCAAAGCTGTTTGCTGAAAGCGGCGGATTAACTTTTACAAAATCAGCATTGATCCCAAGCCCAACTCCGCAAGCCCCCGCAATTATTTCTCCTGAGAGTTCATCTTTGACTGATTTACCTCGAGGGTATATCCAAATAACTGAAAGCATGCCGTGTTGGTGTGCCTGCCAAATTACTTGTGCAACGTGGCTTAACATCTGGCTTTCATATTTACTGCCAAGATAAAGAGTGTATCCAACGCCCAAAACCTTTAAACCTGAATTTTGTTTAAATTCTGCGACTTGATCAACAGTGTGAATTTGAAAACTCATTGGATCATCAAGATCTTTTGATACCAGATTTGTTTTTGCATTGAGTTTTACTAGATATTTAACATCTTTATAATTTTGGCCGTATCTAGCAATCAAGCCCAGGTGTGTTGCAAAAACCCCAACATTGCCATGCTTTGCTATTTCAAACATGTGCTTTGGATCGGCATCATCAGGAGATATCCCTGGTCCATAAAAGTCTTGGTTTAGATGCTCAATTTTTTGATCACCAGCAAATAAAAACAAGCGCCCGGTATTTTTTGTTGCAGCCAAAAAATTTTGAATGTAAGTTTCTTGCAATTTTGGCGGAACCGTTAGAGGAACCTTAATATTTTCTTTTTTTATTTCAATCATTTCGTTATATCCTTTGTTTCTTCGATTGCAAATAAGGCTAATGCTTTATTCTTAAACTCATCAAAAGAGTCATGAGGTTTCAGGTAAATATTACTTTTTTGAAAGAATGTTAGCAAAGATTTTAATTTTAAAGCCTCATCTGTGGCTTGTCTAATGATATCGATTGTGACTGGAGCATGCCAGCAACAGTGCCAAATATAAACACGTTCGACCAAATTATTATTTTCTTTGTTATATTTTGTATTGAATTCTTGCAATCCTGGAAAGTTTGATTTAGAAACAATATTTTCACTCGTTGCGTCTTCACGTGTATTAAAGCCTAGAACAAAATCGTTAATTTCTGGATCTAAAAAATAATGGAGAAATAGTCGGCCCATTTTCTTTTTTAAAATAACGTACGGTGAAAAGCCATTATTTGCATATGTTATATCCATCGGTGATGTTTTAAAGCACTCAAAAAATGCTTTAACAACGTCTTTGCTTTGTATCGTTTTTTCAGAATAAAGTTTGCCGGTAATATCTGTTGAGGAATCATTGTCATTCGGAGCCGAAATAACGCCGATCATAAGTCCACCATCTTTTAGTATTGGTACAAGGACTGGCATTACTCCGGCACTCCATGCAGCATTTAAATAAATTGTTTTCGCTGTTATCTTTAAATTATCTGTTAATCGAAATTTAAAATTGTCGAGATCTTTACGAATATCTGTGAATGTTTTTTGAGGTATTCCGCCTAACGATTTTAGAGTTGATTCTTCCTTTGATTCATTGCCTAGTTCATCGATAGAATATTCAAATTTTTGTTGCTGCCAATCTGGATCTGACGTTGCATTGATTAGGCTACAACTTCTTTTGAATGCATTTATCATACTTTTGCCTGGATCATTTATTGCATTTTTGACTTCATTATTTAAAAGTAGGCACAAATTCAAAAATTCTATGAGTTGAAAGCCTGCACATGCTATCGGCAGTTCTCTGTAAAAATTGCCGTAGCCTCCTGTAAATTGTAGCAATTCAAGCGTTTTGCCGTACAAAGATGGCTTTTTATTTAATAATTGAACACTGGCTTCTGCAGCTACTTCTATCCCGAATGATATTTTATTATCTGTTTCGAATAACGGATATTTGCCACGAGTTAATGCTTGATACGAGCAAATGCGAAGGTTTCGTAATTCTTTGAATTGCTGTTTTATTTTTATATCTTTAGTGTTTGCGATGCGCATATCTATTTTTTCAATGAACAGATCATAATATCTTCTTAAATCATATCTGTTTTTTAAGTCTGTTCCGTACTCGGTTCTGAATATTTTGGGATCCAAATATTCGTCTAGGTCTGACTTAATATCTTCAAAATCAGAGCCAGCTTGTTCTAGTTTGCCTTTATTTAAATCCTTTAATGTATTGCTCAGCGATTCTAGTGCCAAAACGTTGGAGTTTTCACCAGGCTGTGTGATTATTGGCTTTACGCAGACAAGTGATAAAATTTCGCTATCTGCGATAATGGTGTTTTTCAATAAAGTTAATATAAGTAGAATAAAAATTTTTTTGTTCATACATCTCTCCTAAATTTTATGAAGTTATAAAATATCTATTTAGCTTGGGGCATTTATTGTAAAAAGCATGTAACGTGAAGCTTTCAATGGCGATGGCTCTTTTTCTTATTTCCAATTTGACTGAAAATATTAAATTCTATTTTGGGTGTTTCATGCTTTGTTCAAATTCAGATATTTTTTGATGTAGAATTTCTATGATAGAAGGCGCAATATCTTCGTCTATGTCAATAGCTAAATAATTATAATTATGCCTAACTGAATTAACTTCAAAGCCTCCATCATTTAAATTTTTTATTAGAGTCACAATTCTTGTATGAAGCATAAAGTTTGTATAAGCGCAAGCTACGATTGTATTTTGTTGGGGGTTATAATCAGCGGTGAACTTGGTATCTGCTTGTTTGTGGCCAGGACTTGATTCCATGGCATGGCCCATAAAAACTGTACTTACGAATAATATTTGTAAAAATATGCGTTTTAACATGGTTTACCTTTGATAAAAAAATACTTTAGTCGTACGCATTTAATAATACTCAAGTTTAACTGATTTTAGAAGCCGTTTTTCAAGCTTGAGCATTTCATTGTATTCATTGTCTGTGTGGTGGTCATGGCCAATCAAGTGAGCGATACCATGGGCGAGTAGGGCGGTCAGGTGATGTTGCAACGTGCGGTTCCATTTTTCGGCAGCATCTTTTTGCACGTGTTCAAGCGAAATAATGATGTCGCCCAGGTTTTTGTCGTCTGGTGAAGTTACTTTTATTTTTTGTCCTGGCTTTAAGTTTGGATGAAACGGAAACGAAAGAATGTCGGTGGCTTTGTCTTTGTTTCTGAATTGATTGTTGATAGCATGAATAGATTTATTTGTTGTCAGCAGGATATTTAAATCAAAATCGGCGTAATCCAGCACGCCCAGTATTTTTTGTGCTTGGGCGTGCAATTTTTTGACATCTACCTTAATTTTTCTTTGCCTGTTTTTAATCAAAATCATAAAACACTAATTTTTGCGGTCAGTACTTCATTTTCGTTGATCAAGCTTGGTTGTTCTAGAATTTCGTTTTTAAATTCGATGTTTAAAGCTTTTGTTATTCCAGCGATTACTTTTTGTTGTTTTTGCAGCGCGTTTAATTTGTTTTGATCTTGTGAATAAATTAAAAGAGTTGATATCTCGGTTTTGAGCGAGAGTTGCGCTTCGCTTTTTAACTTTCTTACGCTGGCGATAACTTCGAGCATTGAATTGATCACGTCGTTGCTGGCTGCAAAATTGTAGTTAAACCGTTTTTCATCCATGCTCGTCAGGTGCAGCGATTTGACCTGTTCGCTTTCTTGATAAAACATCTGATAAAGCGTTTCCGTGATGTATGGCGTGATTGGCGCGAATAGTTGTAGTATTCCAAACCCTAACTCGTACAAAACGAATTTTGTTGCTTCAATTTCTTCGGCTGAGTATTTTTCTGGCGAGAAGAAGCGGTCTTTGACTATTTCTAGATAATTATTGCAAAATGTTTGCCAGAAGAATTTTTCGGCTACTTCCAGTGCTGAGTGATACTCAAATTTGTCGTATGCTTCAATGTACTGTTGCATGGTTTGGCTGAAGTTGTGCAGCACCCACTCGTTGAGTGCATCAAGTTTTGGCGTCGAGGCTGGTTTTTTGTAGTCGCCCAGCTGTTCTGAGCAAAATTTAAACGCATTCCACAACTTTGTTAACAACCTGTGTCCAATTTTAAATTGGTTTTCGCTAAACGCTGTGTCGGTGCCCAGTTTGCCGTTTGCAGCCCAATACCTGATCACATCGGCTGGATATGTTTGAAGTAACGCTTCGGGCGATGTTTTACTGTTTTCTTTGGACTTGGATATCTTTTCTTTGCCTGCAAGCACGTGCCCAGACATGACAATGTCGATCCATGGAATTTGATTGTGATGAAAATATGCCTTTGCAATCGTGTAAAATGCCCACGTACGAATGATGTCGTGTGCTTGCGGTCTCATGCTCATTGGCAGCGTAATGTTGTCAGGTGATTTGCCCGGCCAATTCATATTAATTTGTGGAGTTAAACCTGAAGTGTTCCATGTATCCATGATATCGGTTTCTGGAGCGATGTTTGTAGATCCACATTTTGTGCATTTGCCGCCAGGAAACGCCTGCTCTTGCGGGTCGACTGGCAGATGTTTTTCATCAGCTAACAAAATTTGGCCACAGTCTTGGCAATGCCAGACCGGAAACGGAATCCCAAAAAAACGTTGGCGTGAAACGCACCAGTCCCAGTTCAAATTTTTCACCCAGTCGTGGTATCGTACTTTCATGTGTTCTGGGTGCCAATTAATTTTATCGGCTTGTTGCAGCAATGCCTCTTTGTGGTCAAGGATGTTAATAAACCACTGCCATGGCGCTAAATATTCAATCTCTTGCTTGCAACGTTCGTGAACGCTTACCGCATGTGATATTGCTTTTTGATTCAGCAGTAGACCGTCGTTATTCATCAACTCTAACATCTTATTTCTTGCGTCGTGAACAGTCAAACCGGCCAGAGGTCCTGATTTTTCTGTCCATTTTCCATCGTTGCCAACAACTTGCACGAATGGCAGCTTATGTTTTTTGTACCAGTGAATATCGGTCTGATCACCAAAAGTGCAGCACATGACAAGACCTGAACCCTTTTCTGGACTGACTTTTTCGTCAGCCAAAATTGGGACTTGGTGTCCAAATATCGGTACGATCGCATTTTTGCCGGCTAAATTTTGATATCTGGCATCATCCTGGTGATAAAACACTGCTACGCATGCGGGAAGCAGTTCTGGTCGAGTTGTGGCGATTACAAGTTGTTGCCCATCGGTTGTTGTGAATTGAATATCATTAAATGTGTTTGAGATTTCAGCATCATCAAGCTCGGCTTGCGCCACAGATGTCCTGCACGTGGTGCAAAACATGGAAGGCTCTTGCTTGCGGTAAGCCAAGCCTTTTTGGTAAAGTTCAATGAATGAATATTGCGATATTTTGCGGACTTTGGGCGATATTGTTGAGTAAATTTTGGTCCAGTCGATTGAAAGTCCCAATTTTTTATAAAGATCCTCAAAATTTTTTTCTACAGCTTCGGTATCTTTCAGGCAGAGAGCGATGAATTCTGAGCGCTTCATTAAATGGCCTTTGATGCCGTTTTTCTTTTCTACAAAACGTTCGGTTGCAAGGCCGTTGTCATCAAATCCCTGCGGATAAAACACATTGAATCCGCGCATGCGCTTGAATCGCGCAATCAGGTCTTGATGGGTGTAAGAAAAAACGTGGCCGACGTGCAAAGACCCCGAAACCGTTGGAGGTGGGGTGTCGATGCTGAATACTTTTTTGGACGTATCCGGCTTAAAGTTATAAATCAAGTCTTTTTCCCATAAATCTCGGGCTTTTTGTTCTGACGTCGAATGTTCGTAAATTTTATCCATTTCCATCGCGATTCCTTAAAAATGTTTCAACTTGCAACTTTAATTTGTGTTTAAAAATTTTTATATCTAAAAGCTACATTATTTTAGCAAAAATATCAAAAATGCGTTTGCGAAAGTGGCTGTAATGTTATAAAATGTTTGAGCGTTCAATGTTTACAGTGATTGTGCCCATTTTATTTATAAAGGTCTTAAATTCATGAATTTTAAATTGTTAAAAGTTTTACTTGTTTCATTGCTTTTATCATGGTCAAGTGCGCCTGTTGTTCGTGCTATGGCTGAACTTACACCAGAACAAAGAGAAGAAGTGCACCGATTGCAAAAAGCAGAAGCTGAAAGGTTAAAGTCTCTTTTGGCGGTAGGTATGTGTAATCCCTTGCTTAATTTAATGGCCTTCATTGCTTCTATGAATCTGAACAAAGATATTTTAAATGGCGGTTCGTGCGAGCTATTGAATGATAGAGGGATGAGAAGCGCAATGGATGCATGTAGGTTGTTGTTAGATACTGTATCTGTGCTTGGCGTTAGTGCAAGCAAATTTCATTCAGATATTGCACTCTACGGACAGTTACCTGTTATGCGCAATTTTTTGCAAAAATCAGTCAATAGAAGTTACGTAGGCGATGCTTTTTGGGGCGTATTTGACGTAGTTAGCCTTTCCAGCAGCTTGTATAACAATTCTAATTTGGCTGGAAAAAAACTTATCAAGACTGACGTTAGCTGCATAAATTCCGATGTGCTTGCGATTGTTCAAAAAAATCCTGACAGCAGAAGTGCTGAAGAGTGGGAAAGTCTTTCAGATTGTTGGTGTGAATTAATGCAAAATTTAACACCGCAGCGTTGGTACTGGGCCCATTTCTTATCAGTTAATGTTGTGAATTATTCAAACAGTGAATTTCGCGTGTGGTTTGAAGGTCTATGCATTGGCAAACATTATGTTTTGCCTGATGGTACAGCGGGCAGCATGCATAAATATTTAGGCATGCTCTCTGACGCTGATAGAACGGCATATTTGGATAAAGAGCAAAAACAATTTCTGATCGAAGCTGATGATTATACAAGTATTCGAAAATTAGCTTTTGGTATTTTAGGGATAGATAATGAAAGCGTTGTGTATCAAAAATTGAAAGAACTTGCATCGCTTTATAAAGTTGAATCCCAAGATCAAGATCAAGATTACGAATCAGAGCTTGTTGGAAAAGATTTGGTGATTAAAAAAGTTTACGATTTTTTTGTCAAATCTAAAAAAGTTGTTTTTGATGATAGCAAGGCTACAAATTCTAAATTTGTAAGGGCTATGTGTATTTATATTTTACCTGCCATGGAACAAATATGTTCAGCTGCAGCGTTATATTTTAGCGTGTGGGGTGATGGTAGTGCTGAAATGTTTAAAAAAATGTCGCTATGTAAGACCGGACAAGCGATAGCAAGAACTTTGCCTGAAATTTTAATGAGCAAAGGCTTCGATAAGATGCGCTTACTTCCGATCTCTTTGTTGGTTGCTGCTGTTATTAAATGTGTTCTCGATTTCAAGGCATACACCAAAAATGGCGAAATTTATAAAGCAGCAGAAGAATATACGTCAACAGTACAAGAGTTAAATGAAGCAGTAATAGAAGCAGCCGCCGCAGGGGAAATAGGGGGAGCAGCATCAGAAGCAGAAGCGGCTAGAGTCTTTGAGGCAGGTGAAAACCATAAAAAAGCATTGAGAAAATGCGCTAAATCTTGTATATCGTTTATGAATTTTGAACAACTTGATAGCCTTGCGCCATTGTTGGCTACTGATCCTGCAAGTCGTTCTAGAGCCGAGTGGAAAGCTATTCAACAACAATGGACGTTGCTTGTTGCTGGGCTTGCGGATAACGATCCTAGCGCTGTTGCAATTAAATGCGTTGCGGCTATAAAGATTTTATCGAATAAATCTTATAACGAGATTAAGCAGTCTGTAGAAAGTGGAAACTTTGGGTCATTAAATACGACTTATCACAATATCGCTCGTAACTTACATCCTGATAAGCATGAAACCGACGGTGTGATTTTCCAATTTATTACTGGGTTGCACAATGAATATGTGGCCTTAGAAGCACCAGTTCAGCCTGTTAAAAAAGCACCAGTTTATGGAGACGTTGATTAATAATTGGTCAAAATATTGATTTTTAGGGCCATACATCCTTTGACAAGCTCGGGATGAGCGGTAGGATCATGGCTGTATACATTTTGATAATTTTTTAGATGCGGCCTGCGAGCATTGATTGGGCCTGGGCTGGCGAATGAAGTTTTTGAAAATTGCAAAAAGTGGCAACGCAGTTTTCAGACCGCTGCTACTCGCAGAAATTGATATATGCAAATGCTTGCTCAGGTTATTTCAGCTCTACTTCGAACTAGCTGCTGGAGCTAGATAAGAAATAAAGTATTTCAAGTCATCATCGCCAAATCTTAACCCACCACCAATAAATGGATTAGCTTCATTTTTGCTACAGAAATCATCAACGCCAAACGTTGTGTACAAATTTTTAGCAAAAAACAATTTATTAAGCCATTTTAAGTGAGGCCTTGTATCATTTAAGCGGTTAACCCCTCGCAGATCAAATGCTTCAAATGTAGTAATCCAATGAATTTTGTCGGTTTCAAGCGGAACATAATAATCGCATCCGACACCAAACGTACTGTCGAATAATCCAATTCTAAGGGCAAGCCTGTTAAAGCGCTTTCCGAACTGCAATCCAAACATAATATCGTTGTGTTTTTGAACTTTCTTATCAACCTGTTCTGCAAATTCTATCTTCTTCCACAGCGGAATATTCATGTCGGTTGGACTGAGCTCGCTACCATTGCTATCTTTGCGAGTGTAATAAGTTGTATCTTCGGTAATACGGCCTTTTTCAGCTGTAGCAATCTGAAAAGAATAAAAACAATCGGAATTTGGTCTCAACCTCAAATCAAGGTAACCTTTGGAATTTTCTTTACGCAACATAGTTTCTGAATGCATGTCTATGTTCATCATTAAAGATTGCGTCTTGCCGACATAATTTTTGAAGCCTTTGATTGTCTTCTTAAGATCGGTATAAGTCTCATCTTCGTTAATCAATTTACCGATCACGCCCTTGCCGTTATTAATTTTTTCAACAACTTGGCCAGCTTCTTTGAATGTATCGCGAGCTTGAACCGCAGTGTCTTCGATCTGTTCAAACGCACCCGAGGCCTTTTTTCCTGCATTGTCAAAGGTTCCAGCAACATTGTGTACGTCGTCCGTGATTGCTGGAACTCCAGATTTCAGCGATGCAGCTGTATCTCTGAAATCCCCCAACATTCTATTAATATTTTCTTCGTTATTTTTCATAGTACGTTGCAAGGTCTCGGAAAAATCCGCCATGCGATTGGATGCTTTTGCAATTGAATCAAGTGCATTGCGCATATTATCTTCACCTTGCCGACTAGCCACAACACTTTTAATCGAGGCTGTAATATCTTGAATTGTCGCAGCAATATCTCTGAATTGGTCGAGCAATTCGCCAACGCTTGCAGGAGTTTTGCCAGGCATAGCCAACACACCACCGGGCAGAATATATCCTGTCGCAGAAGATCCAGGATCAATTTCTAAAGTCTTGGCCCCAATCAATCCATCTTGATGAATTGTTGCATACGCATTTTTTGCCAATTTATTATCTTTTTTTATCCGCATGATAATTTCGGCTTTGCCGTTATCAAGAAGATTTATAGATTCAACCCAACCAACATCCACACCAGCAATTTTTACGGGTGATTTTAAGGTAAGGCCGCCTGTATCATCAAAATACGCTTTGTAATTATAATATTGGTATTTATCAAATCTTAATTCTTTAATGTTTATACTTAGGTATAAAAATATTCCGATAGCTGCAAGAATAAATATACCTACACGTGTTTCCGTTTTCACAAATTTATCCCATTTTTTAAATAAACTTTAATTAAAGTTTTACATCAAGACAACAATTAGAATACTAAAGCCAATACAGTCTAACAATTTTAAAAATTTTTTTACCCTTTTTATCTGCTTTTTCATTACTTTGTTGAATTTGAGAATTTTCAGTTGTTTGCTTATCGGCCACTTTAATTTCCATAGTCTCTTTTTTTTCGTCGTCAGGTTGTTTTTCTTCTACTTCTTTTATTATAGCCAAAAGCCGTTGCTCAACATTTTCAACCATAGCGCAAGATAGAACAGAATAGACTTTCGGGTCAAATTTTTCAACCAAAAGGTCTTTTATATTGTTTAATACCTTGGGTTTGTTGTCATAAAGACCCTGGAGATGTTTCCAATTTTCATCCCAATTTTTACCCCAGCTTTCTTCAAATGCTTCGGCAACTTTATTAAAACGATCTTTTTGTTTATTCTGATCATCGGCTCTAGGTCTCCTCAACCCCAAAATCGCACAAAGAGAATCTGAAAGTAGCAGTGGATCTATTTTTTCATTATCAGTCCAAACTGTAAAAATATCTTGTAGCGCGACATCATCGTTTGGCACGCTATTACCTTTTGCGTTTAATTTCGGAGGACTATAAAAAGCATCTAAATGCTCCAAGCCAGGCACATCAATTAATTCGGTAACGTCATAAAGCTTTTTGTTCCGTTTTTTCAGAAACTCAGTAATACGCTTTATAAACTCCCCCTGCGGTATTTTTCCATGCATTTCAATCGAACCAAGCAGCAATTGATACTCTTTTTTAAATTCCTGTTTTTTAAAATCAAACGCCTCATTTATATTAATTTTGCCATGTTCACTGGTAATACATATTTTTATTTGCCCAAAAATTCCATCAATTTTAGCATCAAGATCAAAGATTTGAAGGCGATTAAGATTTGAAATTAAATTTAATACAAATTTTTTAATTGGAGGCATTTTTTCTTTGTCTGAGCTTGATTCGGCACCAGGAGAAGTCTTTGATGTGTCTTGATTGGCTGCATTGGTCTTATTTTTTTCGTCATCTTTGTCAAAAGTTAACTGCGCTATTGCCAAATTTATTCCGCCTAATGCCAACATCTCTGAATGTTCTCTATTTATCATTGCTTTGGTAAAACTTGAACCAACCATAACACTACGAATTAACTGCTCAGTCAGAATTATAATGATAGAAAGAATCATTAATGAAAAAATAAGAACGGTTCCGGTAGGTCTTTTCATATTTATGCCTTATTACTGTCCATCACCTTGAGCTTTTGGTTGCAGCTTATCAGATTTTTTTTCCCTTTTATTTCTTCTCCTTGAATTATCTTCTTGAACAAGGGAAAATGATAGCACTGGAAAAGTTGCTTGCATTGCTATGCTTTTTGAAAGTTTTTCATCCCAAAAATAAACGACTATTTCCACACGACAGGGTGAAACACCCTTCGTTTCTTGCTTTTCTCCCCATGAATCAAAAACTAACTCCTCTACATCTTTTTTTTGTGGCTTTTTATCGTCTGTTTTTTTGTAACCCTGATAAACGTACTGCAAAAACATATTTTTGACTCCATCAGCAACCAAATGCGTACGAACTATCTTTTTTTTATCTTTAACGTTATCAAATTCATTTTCTTTGGCCTTAAAATTATTCAAATCTTCAGTTTCTTTTCGATATAAATTGTAACATAAATTATCGCCCTTGCTTCTAGCTTTATCTATGACCAATTCATAAAAAACCCTAACCACACGAGCTTTTCGTTGCTCATAAATTTGAAAAGGGTTTGTATTAATAAATGACACAGACTTAAAAGGGTAAGTTTTGTGCTCGTTAATTGTCTTTGATAATTCATTTTCATTCGTATTTGCCATAAAATATATTTTTAATTTTTCTTTTTTGGCTGACTCATCTTTTTCTTTACCGTCAGTAGCTTTATTTTTATCTTCTTCTTTTGGCTCTTCTTTTTCCTCAACTGCCGCATCTTTTGCAGGTGAACCATTCGAATCTGTACCAGTACTCATTGATTCAAGTAACGGAGGAATGAAGGCTGTTGAAAAATCTCTCTCCATCTGATTAAACAATAAACATACTTTGCGGTTAGCAGATTGAACCTCTTGTACCGTATTAAGATACCTCATGACATTATTATAAGCCTGCATCATTCCAAAGATAATAATGCTGGACAGTGATAGCGCTATTAAAACTTCAATAATTGTAAAAGCTTGCTCGCGTCTCATTTTTTAACCTCTTTTTCTTTGGGCTTAAAAATAAAACTTAGCATATTTGATTCTTTAAGATGGTTTTCTTTTTTCCAAACCGCGTTAGTTTTAATAATTTTCAAAGTATCTTGGTATTCTTTTAATCCAGACTTTTTATTAACATCCTCAAGCGTTGTAGCAAATGTTACCGATGGATCCTCGATTTTAGTAACTATTTTTTTTGTAATAAAAGGCCTTTTAAAGTAATTTGAATAAAGCTCACGCTTTAAAATAAAAATTTTTTCGATATTGTCATTATTGTCTTGAAGACGCGTTAAAACCTTAAAAAGTATTTCCGAAATAAAAAAAACAGAAACTGTCAAAACACCCATAGCAAGCATAACTTCAATCAATGTAAATGCGCTGTTTTTTTTCATTATTACTCCGGGTGTACAAAGCCATCCAAAAGCTCAAATTTGCCATAGAATGGCAACATTTTAAAGCTCGATTTGGTTTCAATATTGTTTTCTGTTTTGGACATGTGAATAACTACATCCTGCACAAGCCCGTCTGGAATTATGTAGCAATTAGTATCCCCTTCACCAGAATTAATTTGTTCTTTTTTGCCGTGGTAAAAAGCTCTCAGTTTGATAGACGGATGAAGCTCATACTGAGTATTCAAATAAAAACCAGTAACCGGAAGGTAAATCTTTTTTTGTGGTTTTTCAGGATCGTTGGCTTCAACCTCGACAGCAACGGTGTCTGGATTTTTGACATTAGGTTTAAACGTTAATCGATAAATTTTTTGATTCGAAATTGCCTCTTGTCTGGCAAATATAGCTAGATTATTCAAATCATCAAGAACAATTTTCCACTCAGCCTGTGGTGCTTTGTAAGCAATTCTTGGAATCGTAATGGTTGCCACCAATCCAATAAGAAAGATGACAACCATCATTTCAATCATAGTAAATGCACTTCGTGCAACCACCATTTAAACTCCATCTGTTAAAGTAGGCTCTTCCTCGGTACCTTGTTTACCAACCCACATAATTTCAAAAAATTTGAATTTGCCTTTATTTTTTTCTGGAGGGCAATGATAAATGAATGGCTCGCCCGATTTATCAGTAATCCCTTCTTCCCCCTTGGCTACGAATGGAAATTTGCCTTCACGTTCAGCTTTTCTGTATGCTTCATCGTTTGGACGAATGTTTTCAACCAATGCCCTCAAGCCTTCTTTTGTTGTTGGCAGTGTACCAAACTCCATTCTATAATCATTCAATGCGGCCTTAATATTTTGAATTTTCAGCTTTGATTCAAATTCTTCGGACTGACTCCACCACTTAGCAACCCTAGGGCCTACTAATGACATAATTACACCAATAATCATAATAACAATTATCAGTTCCATCATTGTAAACGCCTGACTATTACGTATTTTCATACAAATCCCTTCGATAAAATTAATAATTAAACCTAAAAACCAGAAAGATCACTCATACTCATTATTGGCAGAAATATTGAAAGCATGATAAATGTTACAACAATACCCATGACAACGGTCATTATTGGATTTATCTTTGCAGTCAAATTATCCGTCAATTCTGTTAACTCTCTATCATAATCATCCCCCACGGTTAGCAACATTTCGGCCAGCTTACCTGACTGTTCACCAGTGCTTATCATGTAACTAGCAATGTTGGGGAAAATTCCAGTTTCTCGCAAGTATTTGGAAATTTTACCCTCTTTTATAATTTTATCACGAGCCATGTTTAACTGTTTTACCAGTACAGTATTATCGACGATATTGCAAACAATATCCAAAGCCTCAGACAAATTTACGCCGCTTTCAAGCAGCATCCCCAAAGTTTTGCTGAACTGCACAACTGCTTTGGTGCGCGAAAAATAGGCAGTCATTGGAAGCCATAACAAAAATTCATCAAATTTATGCTTGCCTGACGGCGTTGATTTCCAGTAAGAAAATAATATAATTCCACCAATAACAGTTACACCCAAAAGAGTATAATTATTTGTAAAGAAATCTGAAGCTACAATCAAAATTCGTGTTGGCAACGGAAGCTCCTTTCCCATGGATACAAACATACTTTTAAGCTTTGGAACCAAAACAACTAAAAGCGCAACAACTATTAACACAGAAAAAGACAGCATCATAATCGGATATGACATCGCCTTTTTTACCTTCTTTTTTGTCTCTTCAGATTTTTCAAGATATTCGGTTAAACGAAATAAAATTGTTTCAAGCTTGCCGCTTGCCTCACCAGCTCGAATTAATTGAACATAGACATTCGTAAAAACCTTTGGATAGCGTGAAAGCTCTTTGGCAAACGGTTGCCCAGACTTGAGCCCATCTTTGACTCTGATTAAAATACGCTTAAAAGCTCCATCAAATTGATCAACTAGAAGCTCTAATGCTTGAAGTAGCGGCACGGCAGACTTTAGAAGGACCGCTAGCTGTTTTGTAAAAAGTACAATAGTCCGCAAATCTGTTGGTTTCTCAAATAAAGTTTTTAATGAAAAGCCACCCTGACCCTCACCAGAAACTTCATATATATTTATTGGCATCAAGCCCTGCCCCTGTAAACCATCTTTTGCTGCAGCCAAAGACGGAGCATCAATGGTTCCAACAACCTTATTTCCGCGTCTACTGAAAGACTCGTATTGATAAAGGGGCATAGCTTTTTTCTCCTAGACTTTGCATTTCTTAGAAATTACTTGCCAACAAAACTCGTTACCTGATATCATGTCCCTAAAATTTAATGTGTTGAAGTTATGGTAGACACTTAAAGGATACTTTATCAGAAAGGAATGTGTTATGAAAATAAAAAAATTGTTTTTATTGATACCCCTCATAAATCTAGTTTTTGCTGTTTGCAAATCTGAGGACAGTCCTATGGGTTCTCAGGCCATCAAGAAACTTGAAGCTGAAATTCATCAAGACACTCCTCTGCAGTTTGCAACAAGATCATTACGATCTAATTTTACAAGAGAACACTTTGACGGCAATATCGATTGCCCAGAAAAATCGAACTCTAATGCCAATATTTTTGACAAATCATTTTTGCGATTCATTGAAGATGTTTATAATAGATCGGATTACGCAGAGATTTTATCGCAAGATGGCACACACATTATAGAATTTTTAAAGCTTTGTAACGAATTAAGCTTGGACATAAATTCGGTTTATGTAGGCATCCGATTATTTAGAATAAAGATGATGTCATGTGAAATTGTTGATGATGCTGTTGTTAATCAAATTTTAGAAGATCTGCCAGATCAGATGACAAGATATTTTGAAAAATCTGACAAAGACAATGGAGTTAAAGAAATTTTAAGCAAAAATATAGAAAAAATTATATTGTGTCATTTGAATGACCAGTTTCTAAGATCAGTTATAGCTATCGAAGATACAAAAAAGGCGTTAACAGCAGAAATATCGAATCTTTTTTTGAATGAATTAAAAAAAGCCAAAGATAAGAAGTCCGATAAAAAAAGTAAAACGCGCCTACGATTTGAGGTTATAAGATTTTTTGAAACAACGCTGGCAAGAACACTTTGGAATCCAAAATCTCCAGAAACCGTCTGGACTTCATTTTTATCTATTGCAAATGGCCTACAAAGGCTTGCCTCCAGCAATATCATTAATCATATGGACGACCTTGACAGCTTGCTTTGGGAGCTTACTTATAGATTTAATTTTTTCTTGGACCTATCTGGCTTTAGTCTGCCATTGAACTTTTATGAAGAGGTTGAAAAAGCCATTGAAGAAAAAACTGTATCTTTCTTGGAATCAAAAGAACAAGACGAAGGCGTAAAATCGAAAAAGGAAATTTTTACAGAAAAGCTACTTCAAGCTAAAACAAAGGCATATGCTTACTACAAAAAAGGAATTTTGCCTCAAATTTAGATTATTTATTTTAAGATAAGCCAGTGTTTTTAGATTTACAAAATCCAGACGGTGCGAACGGGAATATTGAAAAATCAAAGTCGACATCTTCAATAAATTCATCGTCTTCATCAACAAAAACAAAACAGGTTCCGTAACTAGAATCATATATTTCTTCGTAAAAAGAATAATAGCAAAATTTATAAGAAGGTTGTAAGTTTTTATTATTATTTAAGGTGTTCATTTTTATGTTAATTTTTAAAATTTATACCATTTTTCGACCATTGTTTGGTGAAGCAAAATGCTTCCTGTTCATACTAACTGTTGAGACTAGAAATATAGCGCTAAAACAGCTTTAATCAACGAGCAAAACAAAATTGTTTTAGTATTGCAAGACTGTAAATTTTGCACTTTTATGTATGCCTAAAAATTAACACTATAAAATGAGAAAGTGCTTAGCAATGACTTTATAGCAATGCTCAATTATTTAAAATTCAATTTGAATAAAACATCTTAAAACCCAAAAAATAATTAATTCAAGCAAAAGCACGTTCAGCGAAGGTAAAAATGCGTAGGCTATTTTGATGCTCTATCTTCTGTGCTTCAAACCTGGACTATCAACTTTGTTTTGGACTAGGCACCTGAATAGTTACTATTTTTGCAAACATACTCTGAAACTTACGCCCAAATCGTTGCCAGCAGGCCGCATCTAAAAAATTATCATTTCCTCGAAACGCGCGTCACATTGGCGCTTTAAGCACACCGCACTACATGTATATCCGTATTAATAAGGGTTTTGATCAATTACAATAAAATATTTTTATAATTATAAAGCCACGTTATACTTGATTAAGTCATCAGACCACTAAAAAGTTGATTTAGGATAGTTTGTGGCAATTAAATCGAAATATAAAGACCAGATCATGCTCATAATTCAAAAGCACTTACCGGAGTGCAAAATTTATCTTTTCGGTTCACAAGCGACAGGCAAAAGCTGCGCCGGATCGGACATTGATCTTGGCTTAGACAATGGATTCAAGATTCCACGTAAAATCATTTTGAACATATTAATCGATATCGACCAAACCATTATTCCAATGAAAATTGACCTGGTGGACATGCATTCTGCTCAAGAAGGTATTAAGCTTGCGATTATTAAAGAAGGAATTTTATGGACAAACTAGAGCAAAAACACCTACAGCTCGCACAAGCGCTTGAAACATTAAATAAATCGGTTACAACTTTTGGCATTTTTGTAAAAGAGAAAAAGGGCTACAACCCGCACATGGACTACCTGGAAGAGTATCGAATGCATCGAGACTCCGTCATTCAAAGATTTGAGTATTCGATAGACTTATTTTGGAAATACATTAAAAAATATCTTGAAGACGCAAATGCCCTGTCAGGAATGAAACTCCCAGCCGATGTGATAAGAACTGCATATTCGCTTGAACTGCTCAGCGCAGATGATGCTGAAACGATCCTTCAAATGATCAAAGATCGCAACTTAACGTCACATATTTACGTAGAAGAGATCGCAGAAGACCTGGTTGCAGATATTCCGCACTACTGCCAAACATTGAGTAAAGTTTTAAGTCGACTTGCCCCTTCAAAACAATAGATTTATGAGTTAAACAGAAACTCCTTGCGATTTTTGTAATTTTTCAACAATACCTGCAAGATTTTGTAATAAATTTTGCACATCACTTTTTAACGAGTGCACTTTTTGTCTTAACTTTTGTAGGGATTCGACTAACCCAATGCCTGCAACATCCGTGTTTTCTCCAATTTCAGTACCAGCAGCTGACGTAATTGGAGGCTCAATCAAAGACTTTTGAGCTGTCGCATTTGGCTCTTGCTTTGTAATTTTTTCGTCACCTGTTGCTTGAACTGGTTGAATCAATGCATTCTTCTCTAAAATCGCATCAATAGCCTCTTCAAAAACTTCAAACGTCAGATCTTCAGCTTTTTGATTCTGTGATTTTCGAAGAGAACGGGCATCTCCAACTATGCTGTTTAGTGTTGCAGAGTTGCATCCACTAGTCTTTTTAATAATGGTCCGCCACTGTTCATCAGTAAAATTATACTTCACTTTTTTAAGATAACCTTTAAGGATTACTTCTCTTAATCCAGCGCTTGGATAAGGCAAATGAATATCTAGAGCAGGATCAACCAGCTGAACAAACTTTTTATCCAAATTATTAGGGTTATTTGTTGCAACTATAAACACTCCACTAACCGCTACGCCATCTTTGTTGACAGGAGGCTTTCTTTCTAAATCTTGAATTTTAGATATAATGCTATCCGTAACGGCTACACGACCCTGCAATACGTCTGCACGTTGACACCTTGGATCATCACGGTTAAATGCGGCTCTTGCATCAAACTCGTCAAGTAAGACCACAAAACATTTTTTATCTGATTTTTCGATATCGGCCCTAATTTTTTGAAATTTTGAATCAACTGCCTCAGCTGAGAATATTGTCGCAGGATCAACCTCAACATACGAACATGCACTATCTGTTGCAAGCTTTTCAGACGTAAAACCCTTTCCATTACCCGGAGGCCCCTTTAAAAGCATTACTGAAACATGTGGGGGCTTTTGGGGATTTTTAAGATCGTCCACGATGCTGGCAATCTTTACATCATTTTCAGCCTCTTCCAGTGCCGAAGCCTTATCTTGAGCCTCAATATCTCGATCCAGAATTGACGTTTTTACCGCTCCTGTTAATGATTTATCGGTAAGAGCGATATTAAAGCGTCCAGCCCGAGTTAATGCCGAATCAAGGCCTGGAGTCTTACTCGTTGCAATCCATGTTAGTCCTTTATTGGCACCTCCCGACTTTGTTGTTTCAGCCAACATCTGATTAACAACTTCAACGCGCGGGTCCAAAGGATCAGCATCCCTGTTTACCGTTGCAAAAGATTCCATATCTCTAAAAACAAGAAATTGTTTTTGATTATCAGCACTGCGCGTTTCTCTTGCATGCTGGAACACCAACTGCACATCAGCAGAAGTTTTTAGCTTAGCTCCATCAATTTCGATAATGTGACAGTCCAAATTATCACAAGTCTCTTTCATAACATCCATAACTTTATCCTGAAATTGGCCATCCCCAACAATCAATGCTCCTGGTGGAAGAAATGACTTAGTTGTGTTAGTTTTTGGATTAGTATCTTCATAAAGCTTGGGATTGTCTACAGCGCTAACAAATGCAACTAAATAATCTTTCTGTTTTTTATCGATTGGAAGGTTATTAATGTGCTGCACAGACTCTTTAAGAGATGCAAATGTATCAGCAGGACATACACCTTCAACAGCGCTTTCAATGCTCTGCGAAACGTCACCACTTTTCGCCAGCGATGCTGCCTTGTACAGGAGATGACGGGCAGAGGTTGTGTCAGGAGATGCTAAAAACTCTTTTACGTTAGACTCAAGATTTCCTTTTTGTTCTGGTGAAATAGGACATTTTTGCAAAGACGCTTGAACCTGCTTGACAAGCTGGGCAGCCTTTTTTTGTTCGGCCCGCGCGTACTCCGTGTACTGCTCATGTGCCTCACGAATTTTTTGGCTGTCCCGCTGAATAGTTTGTGCAACGTTTATGGCTGTGGCAGAGAGCTGCATAATAGTTAAAACAGCATTCCATGTCTCTCTTGAAAACCACCAATTCACATCAATGGCTGGACCATAAATTGCTTCTTCATCGCGCTTCTTCTTTTCCTCCAAAACCTGACGCTCCTGCTTGCAGAGCGATTTTAGCAAGCCATCAATATTTTTGCCAGACAGCTTTCCGCCATTAAAAATAATATTGCTAAAAGGCCCTTCCGGATTTTTGTTGTATATCTGTAAAGTTTTAATTTTAGTTTGCAGGTCTGCGACGCATTTTTGCTCAGACTGAAATTCTGAACGTTCTATGATATCTTTAAAATCTTGAATAAGCCCTAATCTTTCATACTCAACATGCGTTGACCCAACGTTAATAGTTATTGGTTCTGGAACGAGAGGTAAAATACATTGCTCAAACCAAAACAAATATTCCAAATCAAGTAAGCTCGGTTTCCAAGAATTTAAGCTTTTGTTATTAACAAGACTCTCAAGATTGTTACCCAAAATTTTATTAACAGTTTCTATAAATTTGCCAATTTTCAAGTCAACAACTTTAAGAGTTTTATTATTTTCTTCGAAAGCCGTACCTACCTGATTCGCCAAATCAAGTATCTTTGCGGCAACTGGAATTGTCTTAACAGTTATATCATCAACACTGGATCTTAAATTCTGAACAATATTCCGCAATTGCTTGCCAAGCGACTTGTAAATATCAAGGCGTTGTTGTTTATTTTTAGCCTTCTGTTTTTTATCTTTTGATTTACTAGAATCGATCAGTTTATCGGCTTCATCGGCAATTTTATGCAATACAGACGCAGCATTCTCTAATTTATCAGGATCCGAAACGATATTTTTTATATCTTTAAGCTGATCAAATAATTCACGAGTTTCAGCCACAAACATCTTATTCTTGAGAGCAACTTCAGGGCTGTTAACAGCTGCGGTTAACTGAAAACACAAGAATAACACGCCTACCAAAAAGACCTTAATACAATTCATTTCGCCATCTCACTTTTTAAAGATTTCTGAACAAAATCCGTCACAATATTTCTTGCGGATTCTCGCAAATTTGGAAAATAAATGTGCTGGATAACATTATCCCTACAAGCTGCAGTAGCGTCTGCTTTTGTCGCCATCAAATAACTGTGTACAAAGTACATGTCCCAGTCAATTATAGAATTCTTTATCCAACCGCTAGTTTTGCCTTGTGCCAAGGCCTTTGCCTCTGCATTTAAAATTTTAGGATTAGTCTTAATATACGCTTTAATCGCTGCATTAAAATCAGTCACCTCTTTTTCCTTACAAGCCTTTCTCAGATTTGCTAGGTGTACCCCTACGCTAGTAAGCTGTTTAGTAATGGCCCCAACAAATCCTTCTATATCTAATTCGAGAGCACTGATTAATGCATCGCATGCAGCTATACAATTCGCATATTCTATTGTCTGCTTATTTACTGCTGCAAAAAAATTCGTCATATGCTCATTGGCTAAACTAAATTTGCTAGTATATTTATCGTTAATAAATTGAACTAGCTTAATAACACCATATTTCAACGCTGTAATTTCTTCTGATGGCTCCGATTTTTTCTGGCTGAGAATTTGTATTTTTTTCAAATCATACAAAATTGATTCTGTAATATTTTTGGCATCGTAGCATGCTTGAAGCTTCTCATTTAAAAGTTTTATTGATTCATTACTCTGAATTATTAATGGCGCTTCGCCAACAGTTTTAAGTTTTGCCTTGCAATAGTCATCGAAGTATTGCAGACAAGCGTCAAACTCCTCCATATTATTTAAATTCATTCGACTTCTATTCATGCGACCTGCCTGCTCTTTGGCCGCCAAGCCTTTCTTTTCTTTTTCTTGCTCAGATACTACATCGATTGTAAGCAAACGTGTTGGAATGATTTGAGCAACAGCTCTTACGGAAGCCTGTTTGGAACCAGGCTTTGCAGTAGAAGCCGGTACATATGCAGACGCATCAACTTCAACCTCAACAGGCCTGGCCGAGATCATGCGCTCTAGCCCAGAATTAAGGTCTGCAATATTATTTCTTAGCTCCAAAAATGCGTAATACGTTTGATATTTTTTCTTGTTTGGTGAAGTCCAAACCATGTCTATCAGGGCGTTTTGACTATAACGCAACAAAATAGGAATCCCTATCATCGCAACCAAAGATGATGCTGCTTGCAAGCTTATCATGCTACTAACTTTCGGGGCTGAAGCTTCTATCGCTTTAGCTGCGTCAGACACTTTGCAAACGTCTGCGCTACTAAACGGAAGAGGTGCATTATTAAATGTAGTTGCAAAATCAGGAACTTGACTCTGCAAAACGTCCACACCTTGTTTAATAGTAGATGCACCAGCACTCATTGCCGCACTAAACGGCTCTGTACCCCAAAACAAACGACTCCACACACTTTTGACAGGCACACCAGAAACAACTTTAGCTGCTAAAGCACCTTTTTGCGCCATATCCAAATTTTTAATTTTAGGAACTAGGACAGAAGCCGCTCCAAGTGCAACTGAAGCACCAGTAAGAACAGCCGTTATCGGCGCCCCAAACAACACGGCTGCAGTTATCATCTCGGCACTAAAAAGAACGTTTTTAACGCAGTTTATTGCATACTCACTCCTAAATTTAATACTTAATTTATTGTATGCACCTTCGTGAAGTATGCGAAGATCGTGCAATGCTTGAGTTCTAAGCGTTGTGCGAAGCTTGCTCTCATCGTTTGCCAAGTCAGCTTCTTGCTTGGAAGCTACCTTTACACCACTTGCCGCTGCCGTGGCGTTTGCTTTTTGAATAAGAACGCCCTGCAGATCTTGAATTTTTTCAATAACTGATTTTTCATCTTTGACAGATACCGGCTCTTTAGCCAACTTTCTATAAATCCACGTATACTCTGGCCAACGTTTGCTTTCTTCCAAATCCTTGCCCAATGCTCGTAAATACAGCCTAAGTCGAGCAGTGGTAATTGTACGATAATCTTTAGATTTAAGTATATCATCCACGCTTGGAGCCGTTGATTCATCCAGCATTGGTATTTGTTGTTTATCCTTCTCACCAATACTGCTTACCGTGCTTAATCTGTATTTGGCAATCGCCACCAAATAATCGTCAAACCATAGACGATTTTGTGGGTACATATCAGCATTCCAAATCAAGTCCACCCTAAATTTTAAAAGTTTTTTAAACTCATTTTTGTTAAGGCCTTTGTTTAAAGCTTTTGCCGCCGCCATGGGTTTAAAGTGCTTATAAACCAGGGACCTGATATCGCTTTCGCTTGCTTTTGCATACTCGTCAGTTAATAAATCTTTCAGAACATTAATTCTTAACTCAAGCACCTCGGCCGGTGTTAAAAATACGAATGGCGCAAATTCGCCAAACGGCTTATCCTCTTCCGGCTTACCCCGTTCAGGACTTTGATAAACATAGGCAGACAAGCCCAATAATTCAATTTTTATAAATGCCGAATTAATAGATGGAATTCTTGCCTTGATTTTTTCAATATTTTCATCAAACGAAAGCTTGTTTAATTCTAATTTCATACTGTCGTGTGCCGCCTTTATCTTAGATTCAATTTTTAACAATCCAAAAAAAGCACGCGCTCTGTTCGCATATCCTTGAGCAATAAAGAGCCGTTCTTGAGGCGTTGTTGCAACAAGAACCAAAACTTCTAAAGCCGCCCGCTCAATCCATGTTGTTGCAGATTCAAACTCCTCTAATTTTCGCAACGGATAAGACTTTTGTGGCACAGCCGGAGTTATTACTTGTGCCGATTTAACCGGTTTCATGGAAGGATCTTCAGTCAGGGGATTTTGTTTCGCACCAAACAAAACCACGCCAAACAACGAATAAATTAATATTGTTAAAATCATAATATTTTTATGAAAATTCATGCCTCGTCTCCTAATCTAAGATAGAATAAGTCAATAAACGTAAAACTTATAATAAGTTTTACAAATTCTTCAGGCATATTTCAAACATTTACAAAATCCGTGTTCAGAGACGCCAAGCATATTGTTTGGCTTTGAGACTATCAATCACGCAACAAAGCGTCTCTTCAATTTCACGTTAATGCCTGTTTTGTTGCACTCAATCTGGTTAAAATTCATGACAAACTTGATCGTACCAAGCACGAAAAAAATATTCCATTTTCAATGGCGAGTTATACCATTCCAAGTTGTTAAAGTACCTAAAATAAAGCTTTTTGCGTTTGGTTGTAAATCTACGATTGGAAGCTAGCTGTAAATGGCAGGGGCATTTTTCCTTATTTTGAAAACTTTAATTCGGCAAGTCCAATCCAATCGCATGTTGCTGGCGGGGTCTAAAAAATTATCATTTTCTTTGCAGCTCTTATGAATAGCCGCATGCAAGAATCCATAGTCGATGTATCAGTCTGCCTATGCATGTTTTGGAATGGAGCAATGTTTGGTAGATTTTAAAATTAGAATGGTATTATACGCAGATGTCCAATTATACATCGTTCCTGGTGGTGAGTTTACGATTACAGAAATTTCATCAGCATGTTTTTTTTGAATAACAAAGAGTTAAACGGCTTCTATCCGCTTGTATTCAAATTTATCTTGCGCATCAGTTAAATATGCCTAGTTGTCACTCCGCACAGTCTTGCTAATCACCGCCTCCTACTCTTTTTGCTCAACGGGTCCACTTGAACCTTTTTTATAAACGTAAACCGAAGTTCGTTTCGTATTTATATTTTCTAAAATTTTCCATGAAAACTCTACTTCATCAGAACGCACAAATGCCGATTGGTCGCCTTTTATTACATCACTAAGCAAAATTTCGTAAGCTTCAGGAGTATTTGGACCAAACATTCCCGTGTGACAAAAATCCATTGAAACAGGCGTAACATGATTTGAAACACCTGGGGTTTTTACGTTTAAACCAAGGTAAAAACCCTGATCAGGATTAATTTTTATAATGAGCGAATTTGGCTTACTTGGGCAATAATCCAACAAACAAGTTACACGCTTGAATGTTATTTCGACAAACGCTTCTCGCTTACTTAAATATTTTCCAGTTTTCAAATAAAAAGTAACGCCGTCCCATCGCTTGTTATTGACTTTGACCTTAAGCATAGCAAAAGTTTCGGTCTTAGAATTTGGCTTGACGTCTTTTTCTTGAAGATATCCATCGTACTGACCCAGCACAACCTTTTCAATTTCGACCTGGTTTAAAACATTTGCTTTGGCATCACGTATAAAGTCTGCTGATAATTTTTTAGGGGTTTCCATTGCAACCAAGGCCAAAATTTGCAACATATGGCTTTGGACCATGTCTTTGACCGCGCCATACGTGTCATAAAAAGCCCCTCGTGCCCCAACCCCAAAATCTTCAAAAATATTTATCGAAATTGAATCAATATTTTTATTGTTCCACAGCGGTTCAAAAACTTGATTAGTAAATCTAACCAACGCAATATTGCCAACAAGCTCCTTGCCAAGATAGTGATCTATTCGATAAATTTGACGCTCCTCAAAAATTTGCGTGATATATTTATTAATATTTTTCGCAGAGGCTAGATCAAACCCAAACGGCTTTTCATACACAAGCCTTGACCAAGGCGATTTGCAGCAGGCATCGGCTTTATTTTTATCAGACACAATTTTGTTGTTTGCAAAATTTCTTGAAATAACATCAAAATGTTCTGGCATCGTTGCAAAATAAAAAATTCGATTTCCGGCCAGGTGATCTTCAGCTTCAACTTTTTTTAGCAGTGTTTCTAACTCCGCATATTCACGACTATCATTAAAATCCATTTTAAAATAACGTGTTTTATCCTGAATTTTTTGCCACAACCCGTCATTAACCTTTGTTATAAAGGGTTGTGCTTGTTCAAAAATTTGGGATACATTTGTTTGCAAATTCGAAACCAAAACAACTGAAAATTTACAAAGTTTATTTTCTTCTGAAAGTTTATAAATTGCTGGAATGAGCTTACGCTTGGCCAAATCGCCAGTTCCGCCAAGAATCACAAACAAGCATTCATTTAAACAAGAATTTTTAAAATCATTCATAGAAAAACCCCTTACTTACCCCATTAAACTTAAAGAATCTTTAATTTATTCAATTCTTGACGCACAAATTGATGATCGGTGCAAATGATTCCATCAATGCCAAACGACTGTCCCGCTTTAATATTTTCTTCTCTGTCATCTATAAAAATACATTCTTCTGCCTTCAAAGAATATTCTTGAAGAAGTATCTGATAAATCTCGGGCTCTGGTTTTATGTGCTTAGTTTTGTATGACCAGATGGCACCATCAACGCGAGAAACAAAATCATTTTCTGCGGCAATTTTTTTCAAAGCAGGCTCAGACATGTTTGAGAGAATGTAGGTGTTGTATCCAAGACTTTTAATCTCATTAAAAATTGCAATCCCATCAGGAATAGGCGTTAAATGATCAATCATGCTCGATGCCAACTTATTTGCCGTAGATTCGCCTAAATCTTTAGTTAAAAAATCTATCACCTGAGGAAGAGTTGCAGTACCCCTGTCCAAATCGGCCCAAATACCTGAAGAAATGAATGCTCCAAAATATTTATCCACAGACGTCGAAACATCTGATCCAAAAGTGTTTTTTAATATTTCGCTTGGATTCCATGAAACAAGCACAGCGCCAACATCAAAAATTATATTTTTGTACTTATTATTTAAAATCGGCGCAACAACGGGATTTTTAGCCGATATATCAATATCTTTCATTTCAATCCTAAAATTAATTTTTGAAAAATTATCGCGCCTCAAGATCGGTTGTAAGAAATTCTTTTAAAAAAGTTGTACGTACAACAACTTTTGCATTTCTGATACCCATGGCAATTGCTTTTGTTTGACCAAGCAGAAAGCACATTTTCTTGGCACGCGTAATTGCAGTATATATCAAATTGCGCTGTAGAAGAATAAAATGTTGCATAAATATTGGAATTATAACGGCAGAAAACTCAGAACCCTGGCTCTTGTGGATAGAAATGGCGTATGCAAGAACAAGCTCATTAAGCTCAGTAAAATCATACTCTAAAACGCGATCGCCAAAACTTACAAAAACCTTTTGATCCGCTTTAATTATGTCACTGATCTTTCCGATATCGCCATTAAAAACGAATTTATCGTAGTTATTTCTGATCTGCATAACGCGATCATTAACTTTGTAGACTTGGCCAAAAACCATGACTTGCTTATTTTCATCATTAAAAGGATTCAAAATTAGCTGCAACTCCTGATTTATGCGCTGCGTGCCAACTACGCCTTTGTTCATCGGCACCAAAACAATCGCATCGTCAGAACTTATACCCATGGCAGGCAATCGCTTAGTAAAAATGCTTTTTAATTCTGCAAGTGCTAACTCAGGCTCATCAATTTTCATAAAAACAAAATCACGTTTAGCGCAAGATTTGTCTGAAGATGGAAACTCTCCACGATTAACTTTATGAGCATTAACAATAATCATACTGTCCTGAGCTTGGCGAAAAATCTGAGTTAGGCGAACAACTTCCACCTTTTCAGAATTAATTAGGTCATTTAACACATTTCCAGCACCAACCGAAGGCAACTGATCTACGTCGCCGATCAACACAAGCGATGCGTGGGTAGGAAGCGCCTTTAAAATTGCATGCATTAAAAAAACATCTATCATTGAAGCTTCATCGATAATCAAAAAGTCAAGCTGGAGAGCATTTTGTTCATTGCGCGCAAAGCCCATATTTCCGGGAGTAAACTCAAGTAAGCGATGCAACGTTTCAGAGCTCTTTTTAGTACTTTCAAATAATCGCTTGGCAGCCCGACCTGTAGGAGCTGCTAATCTAAATTTTGCTCTATTATCTTCAAGAATATCTATTAATTTTTTGACCAGCGTAGTTTTACCGGTACCAGGACCACCTGTAATAATCGTAATTTTATTTTGAAGACACGCCAAAATGCCTTTCTGCTGATCGTCATTGAGATCTACACCGTTTTGATCTGGCATGCGAATATCACCATAAATTTTATTAATATCAAGATCATGGGAATTTTTATGATCTATAAGCTGCAAAACACGCTTTGCTATGCCTTTTTCCGAATAATAAAATTGTGGAGATGTTATAAAATGCTTGTCTTGGTGCGAAATTAATTTAATTTTTTCTTGGGCATATAAATTATACAAAGCCTCTTTTAAACGCTCTTGCGTAGCATCAATATCTAACTCCAAAAGATCAATAACTCGCTGCCTTGCCTCCTGCAATTCAGCATATAAATGCCCATTACTAGCCACATCTGAAATAATAAATAAAAAAGCTGCTTTGATGCGTTCGATTGAATCTGCGCTAAGTCCCAACTTTAATGCTATTTTGTCGGCGGACTTAAAACCTATACCCCAAATATCATCAATTAATCTGTATGGATTGGCCTGAATTAAATCGATTGCAGCATTCCCATAACATTTATAAATTTTGACGGCAAATGAAGTCGATACATCTTTTGCGCGCAAAAAAACCATTACACGCGATATTTCTTTTTGATCCTGCCATGCATGCACAATTTGAGCTACACGCTTGGGGCCAACACCTTCAACCTCGTAAAGTCTGTTTGGATTACCATCTATGATTTCTAAAGTTTGGTCCCCAAACTGCTTAACCAGTCGCTGAGCAAATTTTGGGCCAATACCTTTTACAAGCCCTGATGAAAGGTATTTCTCTATACCTGAAGCGGTATTTGGTGTGGAAGAACTACACTCTTTGACATCAAACTGTCGTCCAAATTTAGGATGAAATTGCCAAGCGCCTGTAAGAGTAACCTTATTGCCATGTTGCAGGTCAGGAATACAGCCCTTGGCTATAATTTCTGTTGAGCTGTTTACCTTTACACAGAAAACAGTGTACCCGTTGTCTGCATTTTTATAAACTACCTTCTCTACAATTCCTATAATTTCAGAGGATTCCTCCACAAAACACCTTTGTATATTTTTTATTTTTTATTGTTGTTTTGTTTCTTTTGAGCATCTTGCAATTTTTTTAACATCTTTTCATAAGATTCCATTGCCTCTTTGCTCAACCCAAAGTTGATATCAGAAAAGAAGATAAAGAACTCACTAATTGCGCTTTCCAAATCTTCAATAGTTAAAATATTGTCAACTAGATACTTAGAAGTAGTATCTACCGCATCCAAAGAAGGAAGTAAATAGCCCTGTCTTGCATGATCCCCTAAACTTTTTGCAAAAAGCACAAGAACAATGCTTCGACTTTTATCCAAGGCTTCATCCAAAAATTTATCAATTGGGTCAAGAATGCCTTTTATTCTGCTTTGTATAAAATTAATCTCTTCAGCTTTCGTTGCAAAATAAACCGATTCTCCTGTTTTTTTGTCTGTCGCAAGAGGCTTCATCTTCTCAATTTCTTCGAGTAGTTTCTTTACGGCTATTGCAGCTTTAAACATCCTAACAACAGCGATCGGATTTTCTACAAACACTGCATTCATGAGATCCATGTGCTTGCCAGATATTTTTTTTGGAACATAGCCTTTCGATGAAAAACGAACTTTTCCACTTTTAAGATAAGTAACTTCACTCTTTGTTTGAGTGTTCGAATCTTTTGACTGGCCTGCAACTTCTTCGTGCTTACTGATATCATTTACTTCATGCGTAGAAGACATCGTTTCCGTTGTCGCGACTATTCCACCAAAAAATGTGGTACAAATAAAAACAGCTAACGTCTTTTTCATGAAAAACTCCTTGTTTAAAAAACTAAAATGTTCCTGCTATCTTAAAATAAACAGTCCAATCCTCTCCAATACCACTACTGTGAACGGTCACATCACCTCCAAGACCAAAACCTAGATCAACTCGTTTGAGATTTTTAATATATGAGGCTTCTGCAAAAATTTTATGCTGCTCAGTGCTATCAGATTCCGCATCACTAACTCGCAGGCTTTGCAACGAGGTAGTCGTATTATAAAGCTTTCTTATACTTTCTTTTTGTTGAGCATAATAATCATACCCTAACGCCAAATTGACATGGTTTACCAAAGTACTTGCCGCAAAAACAAAATTAAACACTCCACCAGGATAAACCTCTGATTTAAACGAAGCTGGAAAAACATACTGCCTAACAAAATCTTGCATAAGACCATTTCGCAATAATTCTGGATCTGGAACTAACTCATTGGGTTCCATTGTCTTTTTGAACATAAATAATCGGTATTCAACATCAGGGAAGAGCTTATCATACGAAGCTCGCATCCAGAGATGCGCTAAATCATGAAAAACGTCAAATTTTGATTCAATGTAAGCACCTATCCCAAAATGGCCATTGCCAAGCCTTGGATCAATCAAGTAATCACGAACATTTCTTACAATAGACGCCATGCTGTCCTGCAAGTCGGTGTTTTTTTGATCACCTTTTTGGCCATCATTAATTTGAGCGAATAGATCATCTGGATTGGATTTTAGCTTTGGATTATTGGATAATTTACTTGTTGGTATTATAAATTCAAGTCCTACGTCCGTTTGAAAGTCTGTCATATTTAACGTATTGCAGCCAAACCTAAAACGAGTATCGCCAAACCCATACCTTATCCTGTAAAATTCGCTTTCATCCAAAGACTCATTTTCATACTTTGAAAAAATAGACCTCAACTCTCGCTGATCGCTTGGCGATAGCCAAAAATGCCTAATACCAATTAAAACTGGAATGTGAATTTGTATATTAAAAAAATCTTTTACGAAGCCACCCTGTAAAAATGCCCCAACTTTGTATTCGCTAATTGTTATATTTTGTAGTATTGGAACAACGCTTGAAGCTTCATCCTCAGGCATAGCCTCCATAAAAAGCAAAAACACACTCTTAATAAATGGTTCCTGCTTTTTTATACTCAGAATACTTCCAGAAGAAACATTCATTTTATTTGTAACATTAACAAATATATCTGTAACAATGCCACCATACTGAATTGAGGACATTTTGTATGGCATGTGATACAAAATATCTCTTCCCGCAGGAGCCTTTGTATGATTCCACAATGGGGCCGAAATATCCCGAAAGACTACTGCTGCCGAAACTAGCTCAGTATTACTCATTCTTGTCTGACTATTGATATCGTCATCAGCATCAACTTGATTGATAACGTCCAACGGGATTTCGTCAAGACCTATAAAATTGTCTAATCCGTCAGCAAGAATTAACCCACAAGTCAATACACCAATCAAGCAATTTTTAAACAATCCAGACCAAAACTTCATAAATAAAATTCCAAAATTAATAAATTTAAATTTTAAACACACATGAGAAATTTATTGAGCACCAAAGTAAAAATCTGAAAATTGAACATCTTAAGTTAGTACGATATTCGCAAACATGTCAATTACAGTCGATTATTGCCAAAATTTTACCATTTTTTTAAAAAATGTGGATTTTAATTTAAAAAAAATATTATTTTACGGATAATACACACGAAACAACATATCAATCAAAACAACGTGCAGCAAATAGCTTGCAATAAAAATGGCATTTTTTGTTATTTATTTAAAAAACATTACGCAACCAGCTTCAGATCGAATTTAGCAGGTCGACTTTAAAATTTTATACATTTCTTCAAAGTGCCTACCCAATCAGCGCTTCAAGGAACAATAAGCTATGTATCTGCACAATTACGCATATTTTGACCTGGTGCATTTTATTTAAAACAATACATTTATTATTCAGCAATAACGCGATTAAAGACAATTAGAAAATCAGCTAAGTCATCTGTTTGGCGAAAAAATTAAATAATTTTTTAAAAACTATTAACTATTCATAAAAAAAATATATTTTAAATAATATAGTAAATATAAAAGTGTAATTTAATCAACCAAGATGAGGTAAGTCAAATGGAAAATTTTGAGATGGCAAAACTTGCAGCCTATGCTGCCGCTGGAATTTGTATGGGAATTGGGGCATTAGGACCAGCGCTTGGACAAGGCCTTGTCGGAGCAAAAGCATGCGAAAGTATCGGAAAACAACCAGAATCGGCAACTCTAATAACAAGAACTATGGTTCTGGCGCTTGCATTTATCGAATCTACGTCAATTTACTGCCTTGTTATCTCGCTTGTTCTGATACTGGCTGCCGGAAAATAGGTCAACTATTGAGGGAATTTAATGCAAATTAATTGCACGGTAATAATCCAAGCATTTAATTTTTTAATAACGTACCTTTTTTTGCGCAAATTTTTTTTTCATCCAACAGTACAGCTGATAAAGCAGAAAGATACCGCAAAAAAGATTTTGGCCGAAAAATTAAAGCTAAAAGAACTTGCTGTCAGCAATTTGGTGGCTAAAAAAAATAGTGATCTGGACGCATTCAGATATAGCATAAGCCAACGGTACCAGAAGCCTGAGCAAGCCGTTATACAAATCGAACCCAATGTATTAAGCAAGCAAGAGGTTATAGTTTCGCCTGAAGTTATTGAAGAATGTAAAAATTCCATTCTGAAAGGCGTACACAATGCTCTTTGAGATAACATTTATTGAGGTTTTATTTAAACTCACCATATTTAGCCTACTCTTAATTAAAATTTTACAATTATTCAAAAGTTATGGAGTACCATATCTTTTTGATGAAATAAAAAGAGAAAAGGCCGTAAGAACAGAATTAATAGAAAAAGAAAATTTAGTAAAATCAACTCAAAATAAAATTGAAAACCAAATTAGAAATCAAAATAAATTATTTCTCGATTTAGAAAAAAATGTACAAAAATGGCATGCTTACCTTAGGCAAGAAGAAGATGTTATAACGAAAAAGCTTGCAGATGCAAAGATAAAAATAGAGCGCAAACGAAATATCCAACGAAACAATTACGTTATAACAACTATATACTCGGTAGCAATGCCAAAAGCTATAAAATTAGCACAAAAAGAACTTGAATCTAATTATTTAAACCAAGACGGAATATTAGCATTTAATAAATTAATTGAAAACATTTCAAATGGTTAGGCGATAATGATAACAAAACTGGATAAGGTAGCCTCCAAATATGCTAAAGCTTACTTAAATGTTTACCTTGCAGAAATGACAGAAGAAGCATGTGCCAACTTTTTGACAATGACTAATTTTTTGAGACTAAATAAGAAGTTTTATGCCTATCTTAGTATTCCACACCTTCCATTCGAAGAAAAACAAAAATTTATTGATAAGCTCGTTGAAGTATTTAAATTAACAAAAAATCATCATAAACTTATAATGTTGTTACTAATAAATAGAAAATTTGAAATATTGGAGCTCGTTGTACAAAAAATTGTAAATTTGTTTCATATGCACAAAGGAATAATTAAACTGCAGGTCTATACATCACACGAAATAAATGAAAAACAAAAACAACTAATCTTTAATTTCATTAAAAATACGCTTCAAATGAATGCTATCATTGACTTTTCAGTAGCCGCAAAACTAATATGTGGCATAAAGATAAAGGGAGCAACATTTGTTTGGGAAAAATCGGTAACAAAATATTTAAATGATATTAAAAAGAAAGATATTCTGCAGGTAGAATTATGACAACACAAAATACAGATTTAATCTCCTTGCTAGAAAAAGCACTCAGCCAACAACCACAAGACTACCCACAAGAAGTTGGTACCGTTATAAAAGTTGGAGATGGAATATGCAAAATTTTTGGATTAAATAATGCCGTGTTGGGCGAAATAATTGAATTTGAAAGTGGAGGCAAAGGGATAATTTTAGATCTCGATGAAGATTTTGTATCTGTAGCTCTTCTAGAAGAGGCAAACAGAGTTTTAGAGCAAGACACAGCAATGCGCACTGGAAAAGTTTTCAGTATTCCCGTTGGAGACAAATTACAGGGTCGAGTCATAAGCGCGATTGGCAAACCACTCGATGGATTTGGTCCAATTCACGCAGACAAACAGCTGCCAATCGAACACTCCATACCAGGAATTATAGATAGATCACTAGTAAATCAGTCCTTGGAAACAGGAATTACTGCAATAGACAGTCTCTTTCCGATAGGCCGTGGGCAACGTGAGCTATTCATCGGTGATAGAGGAACAGGAAAAACATCGCTTGTCATCGACACAATTCTTCACCAAAAAAATAGTGGTGTTATCTGCATTTACGTCTCAATTGGGCACAAACAAGCCAACATTGCGAGGCTAACACATCTTCTTGAAAAAAATGATGCGCTTGATTACACAATAATAGTTGATGCTAACGCTAAAGAAACACCTCTTAACCAATACCTTGCTCCATACTCAGGATGCACAATTGGTGAATATTTTATGAATCAAGGTAAAGACGTACTTATTGTTTATGATGATTTAAGCAAGCATGCGATTGCATATCGCGAATTATCACTGCTTTTAAAGCGTCCCCCAGGCCGTGAAGCATATCCTGGAGATATTTTTTACATTCACTCGCGCTTACTTGAAAGAGCAGGCAAACTTTCATTAGCTCATGGCGGCGGATCGATTACAGCACTTCCAATAATACAAACACAGGAAGACGACATTTCTGGATATATTCCAACAAATCTAATTTCCATAACCGATGGCCAGATTATTTTAGACACAAATTTGTTCAATGGTGGAATACAGCCTGCTGTGAATGTTGGATTATCTGTATCTCGCGTAGGAAAAGTAGCGCAAACAAAAGCAATGCGCGAAGTGTCTGGCTCACTTAAGCTTGAGTTGGCCCAATATTACGAATTATTGGCATTTTCTCAATTTGGGTCAGAATTAGACAAATCAAGCCAAAAGGCTTTGGATAGAGGCCGAAGAGCAATAGAGATACTAAAACAGCCTGAACATGAGACATATTCGTTTGTCGACCAAGTAATCTTTTTATTTTTACTCAAAGAACATTATTTAAACAAATTGGAAATCGATAAAATTAAGGACTTCGTTGTTCAATTAGCATCATATATTCAAGGAGCCTACAACGAAACGTACTCAGAAATACTAAAAACAAAAGAGCTTTCGCAGGCAAATATTGCATTGTTTAAGAAAGCTGCAGACGAATTTAGCGTCCTACGCGCAAACAAAAATCCAGTTTAATATGCAAAAACAATTTAAGATAAAAGCCTTTTACGTTTTTGTATTTTTATTTTTTGTATCAAGCTGCGGCCGAAAACAAAAGATCTTTTTCCCTCTTTCGCAAGAAGAAGTGGTAGCTGTAAACAAGCTAGACCTTCCATCTGTAAAAGGTTTGCTTGTTCAACAAACAGATCTTGGTGTTTACATATCATGGCTGCCATTGTTTTCAGAAAAAACACCTTCTAACATAAAAGAGTTTGAAAAAAATTTACTTGGATTTAACATATTTCGTCTTGAAAAAAACGCTATGTTTATTCCAAAAAATCCAATCAATAAAGAAATTATATATATAAATCACTACGTTGACTTCAATAAAAAAATTAATAACCTTGATTCTTACACTGTCCAACCAATTTTCAAATTTGGTAATAAAATAGTTGGTGGACCGTCAAGTCAAATCATAAAACAACTAGCTAAAAAAATCCCTCCAACTTAGGACAAGCTGGAGGGTTGGGGGGGCGAACAATACTAAAAAGTATTGTTCATTTAGGGACTTTTTTATATTTCGACAATCTAGTGACCCTTTTCAAGATTGAGTCCTGCCACTGCAACGAAATGTTATCAAGGTCGCGATTCAATGTCAAGCAAAAAACTTACATCAAAAAGTATAAAGCAAATTTCAAACCAAATAATTCAGACTCAATATTGCATAATATTGCAATATTTGGAAAAAAATTCAAGCGTTATTTATCCAACAAAAATAGAGTTCCTGCGTAAAAATCATGATTAACTGCGAAATACATATAATACGACAAAGCAAACACTCGTACAGATAAGTTTTTTTGATGTCACTTTTCGGTTTCAGACGGTTTTGTCTTTTCGACAAGGGCTTTAACTGTTTTAAGGTCAGTCTCTGCCTGATTTTTTAATGCATCCTCGTTTGCAAATTTGACCCACGAGGCACCTTGCAGAGTCTTTGAAAGTTCTGACAGCATGATTGAGTCAAAATTTTGTTTTTGAAGATAGCCAAGCAGCTCGTCATCTGTTTTATTTTCCGTGTGCCAACCAAATCGTCGATTCAAATATGCTTTAAGAATACCTGTCAGCTGAAAATAAAACTTTTTGTATTCAGGCTTTGCAGTACATTTTTGCGGATTTAATAAAGCCAGTTCCTTAAAAGCCCATTCCCAGACAGTAATCTGTCTTTTTTTACGTTTTAAATATAAAAAAATCATTAATGAAATAAGACTCAAACCCAAAATCACAAGCGCCAATCTGACCGATGTTTTTTCCAACATTGGCTGTGAATAATAATCATAAATTTCGTAAAAATCTGTCTGCTGTTCCATTAAATTTGTCTCCTAATTCGTTTGTGTAAAAAGTTTATAAGCTCTGTAACAAACGGCCGACCTACTCGCAAATCTAACAAATCAACTTTGTATTTATTAAAAAGCTTTTTTTGCTCTAAAAATTTTTCCGCAAAGAATTGCTCTAATTTAAGCGTAGATCTTGAATCTAACGTAAAAACCTGACCATCTTCCGGATTTCTTACCTGCAACAATCCCACGTCAGGAAAGGACTCTTCACACTTATCAAGCACCCTAACGCCGATTAAATCGTATTCGCAACTTGCAACTTTTAAAACTTTTGAGTAACTGTCCAAATCATCAATCCAGTCTGAAATAAAGAATACAACGGCATTTTTCTTTTTAAGTTTGATCAAAAATGTTAAAGCACTTTCTATGTCTGTCCCTGCACCCTCTGGCTTTATCGAAAATATTGTTTCTAATATTTTGCCGCTGTGGGCACGCCCACGGCTTGGTGGAATCCATTTTTCGATCTGATCAGTAAAAAACAATGCCCCAACTTTATCTTTATTTTCACCAGAAATATACGCAATTGCAGCTGAAAGCTGAGCAATTAAATCCTGCCGTAGCTCAAAGCTAGATGAATACAAGGATGATGCAGAAATATCGATAGCCAAAATAATGGTCCTGTCGCGCTCTTCGACAAATTGCTTAACCATCATTTTATTCATTTTTGCCGAGCTGTTCCAATCGATGGAACGCACATCATCGCCAACCTGATATTCGCGGATCTGGTCAAACTCAAGACCAGATCCTTTAAACGCTGACAAATAATCGCCGGATATATCGGTATACATCATACGCTTGGTATGAATTCGAATCTTTTTTATTTTTTTTCTGACTTCATCACTTATCATGATTTGTCCTTCTACCAAACCTCGTTCATTTCCTTAACTAAGGCTTCTGGCAACTTAATTGATCCATCTTCTTGCTGATAGTTTTCCATCAAAGCGACCATCAATCGCGGCAAGGCCAACGATGAAGCATTTAACGTATGCGCCAATTCTGGCTTTGAATCATGTGTTTTGCGATATCTAATTTTTGAGCGACGGGCTTGAAAATCGGTGCAATTACTGCACGAAGAGACCTCGTAATACTGGTTTTGGCCTGGCAACCAAACTTCGATATCATAAGTTTTTGCAGACGAGAATGAGCAATCTTGAGCAGCAAGCAAACTTACACGATAGTGCAAACCAAGCATTTTTAGAATATCTTCGGCACACCCAACCATCATTTCAAGCTCTGGAAAAGATTTTTCAGGCTCGCAGATTGAATACAGTTCAACTTTTTCGAACTGATGAATACGAATCAAACCTCTTTCGGTAGAACCGTAAGTTCCAGCCTCACGTCTAAAACACCCAGTCCATGCGGTCATGCGCAACGGCAACTCTTCGACTGGCAATATTTTATCAGCATAAATATTGGTTAAGCTGACCTCAGCCGTTGGAATAAGATTTAGCCCATCTTCGGGAAGGCTGTAATAATCGCCTTTAAATTTTGGTAAATTTCCAGAATTATAAAGCGCGCCTTCATTGACCAAATATGGCGGAATAATCGGCTCAAAACCTTTTTTAACGTTATTTTTTAACATCATTCGAGTGAGCGCATAAATTACCTTGACACCCAAACCTCGATAAAGCGCAAACTGCGCACCAGACATCTTTGCAGCTGTCTCAAAATCAAACCACTTGGCTTTTTCGTTTAATTCAACGTGATTTTTGATTGTGAATTTAAAATCAGGCTTCTGGCCAATGATTCTGACAGGCAAGTTGGCTTCCTTGTTGCCCAGCGGAATATCTTCGGCCGGAATGTTGGGACACGACAGCCACAAAGTTTTATACTCTTGTTCAATTACGCAGAGCTCATCTTCTTTTAATTTAAGCTCTTTGCCGAGCTCTATACTTTTTTGACGAATTTCAGGAGTTATGCCCTTGGAGCCAGCGGATGCAAGCTCGTTTTTATTTTTACGTAGTCCTTCTATTTCTGAATTAATTGATCTGACAAGCCGGTCTAGCTCAAGCAAACGATCAACGTTAAAGGAAGGCTCTTTGCGTAAAATAAGCTCTTTTACCAAATCTGTATCAGCACGCAACCGATTTAAATCTATCATGGCATACTCCAAAAATGCGGTTATAAAATTTACAAGCATCACAAGACGCCTACCAATTTTATAACAAAAAAGTGGACTTGTACAAGTCTTATCCTTGATAACGAAATAAATGGCACAATTAAATGACACTCAAAACCATTAGCCAGAGCCTGGCCAAAAATACGCAGGCACTTTTTGCAGTTTTGAAAAAAAACATTCGGTAACTCAGCGCTGATAGATGCTAGCAGGCGGGACCTAAAATTTTATAAATTTCGCGACAAAGCCGATTAATTCAGTGCTTAACAAATACGTAGTCAATGTATCACCGCATTAATGATAGATTTGACGATATGCAGTTATTAATAATTTTCAACAATAAAAAGAAGAAACCCCGAATAACTTGGAGGTTTCTTCTTTTCTTAAAATATTTTACGTATTTATATTTTGATAAAAACCTGCTAGTCCTTCAAATGACGAACCTCCGCGCTGTTCAATAAACAAATTGTCATCGGCTATACCATCACCAAATATTATACCCGTCGAGTAATCTGTCGAATTATCGTTTTTATAAAAACTTCGACCACTTATAATTAGCCGGCCATTTATTAATTGCAAGCCTGGCGCCGAAGCTGAAAGAACAGACTCATCCAAAACCATGATTGAGGAATTGTTGGCCATGGTAATCAAATTTGTACTTCCAGAAATTGGCTGGTAATTAAACTTCATACCTCGTGAAAAAGAAAGAGTACCATTATCCAAAATATTAATATTTTGACCGGATGCATAATTAAAGGTGTAAGCACCAACAACATCGCGCCCATCGCTGGTAAATGTAAGCGGCTTACCTGGCCCAACCAACATCCAATCGCCCAAAACATCTATTCCACCTGTACTGAAAGTAAATGTATCATCCTGAATCCATTCAACATCTTTAAATATAATTTTGGACGAATTACGTGTGCATCTAATTTTAGCACCAGAAAGACCTTTGAATGTTACGCTTTCTATGTAAAGAACAGAGTTCTCACCCTCAAGAACAATCTCGCCACATTCATCTAATGTTAAAATGGCACCGCCGCCACGCAGCGCAGTATTACCTCTGAACGTCCATCGTTTATCCAGGGTGTCATCAGTCCAAAGTTTAACAGTGGTATTATTACCGAAAACAAGAGATGAATTATCGCCCAAAGATAGATGCTTTGGCGAAAAATCCCTGAAATAAACATTTTCATAAGTTGCGTGAACATTATCTGTAACAAATAATAAAGGCTGATTTGTTGTGGAAAAACCAATGAATTGCGTATTGCCGTTAACAGTAATATCGTAATTAAAGTCTTGAATTTCTGGATTCCATTCAGGATATAGATTCATAGGTCTGTCCGGCCACAAGACAGCATATCTTGCCATTGCAGTACTTGAACCATAACTGACAAAAGATATTGACTCTATGCGAGGCTTACGAATTGACCCATTATTAATAATTTCGACAAATTGATGCGTAGGATCTTGAATAGCAAGCGGCCTAATATTTAATTTATCCTCAAAATCAAGTGGATCATACGTAAGGGCCACTCGATCAACGGTTAATTTGCCCTTAACACCTGTAATGCCAGAATTTTCCGCAAAATTTAATATCTTATCCTTTGTAAGAATATAGGTATCACCATCAATTATCACATCGCCAGAATTGAAAGTAAAATCGGCATTCATTTCTATATCAACATCTGAAAGTCGCAACACTGAACCAACCCCCATAACAAAGTTGCCAGACCCAAGCCCCTTTAATTTAACTCCTGAAAGCCTAAGAGTTGATCCAGGACTAACAAAAATTGAACCACCTCCAGAGATATCCAAAACATTTCCATTTCCATTGACTTGGCCATCTCCATAAAAAGTCCACGTCCCTATTAAATACGTAAGACTGTTAAGCTGCATATCAAATGCACTATTCCAAATCATATTTCCGGTCCAATACGCAGTATTTCCGCCAAGAGCAAGCCTACGATTATTAAAAACAACTTGACCATCTCCCTGAAAAATAGCATCATCACCTAGACACAAATCATCTTGCAAAAGAATTAATCCACCATTCATAATAACATTGGAATTCAACGCATTTTGAATAGCAATTGAAAGTAAGCAAGTTTTATCTTGCAAAATAATATCGTTTTTACCAAAAAAAAGAGGTTGACCTCGCAAAAGATGCCCTCCACTTTTTACATAAATTTTTTGGCGAAATCCTCCCGGATTTGAGATGACATAGTCTAAGCCGGCAGGATCAGTTTGATATCCCAATTCCAAAACACCGTAGTGGAGCTCATCAGGATTAATATATTTTCGTAAAGCATCAATATTGGCCTCAGTTCCCTCATATCTCCCACTAAACCAAGAAGTTGATAAATAACTACTTATTTTACCTCGTGTAAAATAGATTGGATTACCATTAATTTCAGCCAATTCTTTGCGGTCAATTTGTCCACCATTTACATACATCATTTGAGAATCTATATCCAAAACAGTATCATCTTCCATCGTAATTTTTGAATCAATACTTCCAAAGATTATGCTTGGACCTACATCAGGATATGCGCATAAATTTGCAAACACTGAAAAAATAGCTAAATACAATAAAAATTTCATTACATTCTCCTAGAAATTTAATAACGAACACTGTCAACATTTGCATAAATTAACCTACCGGCAACAACATCTAAATTGGCAGATGGAGAAATGTCCATTTTTAAATTTGAAGCCACAGATTTATTTCCAAAAGATAACGCCCACACTTTTTGCTCATTTCCATCGTTATAAAACTTAACAACATTATCTACAACCAAATGTCCAGATGTAAGCACTAAACCGCAATGCTCACCTTGAGAAATAATACATCCATTAAAAAATAAGTTCGATGAATTTGACTCCATAACTAAATGATTATTAGCAAGGTCTGATGGAGCATATACAAAAATAAGATGTAAATCGAAAAACAATGTAGAATCACTATTTATATAAATATCATCATCACTGCTATAATAAAATAGTTTATCAAGGCCTTTTATTTTTACCTCATTTACTATATCTAAACCACCGCCGGCAAGCTCAAAATCATCGGCAAGGTTAAAAACAACATCGTTTAGTATTAATTTTTGACCTTCGGCAACTCCAAACATGATGCTGCTGTTACCGCTGTCATACTCAGCAACTCCTTTGACATTGCAATTTCTTATGGTTAGATATGTTGTATCCGGTCCGTCCACCTTAAAGCAAGCTTCATCCTCAAAAACTATATCATGCCCCATCCCATCTATCACGGTATTCCAGGTAAAAGTCGTAACAGTAGAAGTGGGAATAATCCAATCATCGCTTAATATTATCTTCTGATGTGGAGTGCTAGCGCTTAAATTGCCTGCATCAGCCAACGCAATACTCAAAAAAAGTAGTGCATATTTTAATATATTTTTGTTCATAAACTTCCTTTCTTAAAAACAAACAAAAAACGGGTGTCGTAGATAAATTCCACCACACCCGCAAAACTATATCCAAATATCGCTTGTAGTAAATATTTTAATTAATATTATTAAAAACTAAGAGTTTCTTCCGTATTTATATCAAGTATTCCTTCCATAACTTCAAGTGATCCACCAGGCATGATGTTAACAAATAAGTCACTGCTTGGTAAATTTATATTTCCAAACGAAATAGCTTCAGAAATAGAGGATCCTGAACCTAAAATATAATTTTTACCTTCAACAAATACAGAACCATTTATCAATCGCATGCCAGTAGAACTTGATATCAAAGCACATCCATTTAGATGAAGTTCAGATGAAAAATCTTCCATCATAATCAAATCTCTGTTTGCAATTATCGGCTCATAAACAAATATGGATATAGGGGAGTAAGATTGTGTTATAGATATAGGATACATTGATTCAAATATTAATCTTGAATCCTTACGAATCATTGACGGCTGATTTGTTAAATACTCAAATATACCTCTGAATTTAACATTTTGATCAAAAACCAATGATCCTGAAGTAAAGCTAAAAGGGCTGTCTGTAGAATAATCTTCATGTAATGTATTTAATCTATCATTTTTAAGCGTAATAGTAGCATTACCAACACATCGCAAATTATAATCTGCAAGCCCCTGAATCGAGGTATTTTGAATGGTTAGATTTCCTCCTTGCATTATTTGAATATTTTTTAAACCAAGATCAAGTGTGTTGCCAAAGGCATTTATTGTTGCCGTTCCCTCAAAAGCCCATGGCATTGTCATTGTTTGACCATCGGTCAACTCAACTACAACCCCATCACCAAAAATCAAAGAGGCCCCAGCTCCAAGTTGTACTGCAGTATCCTTAAAATTTCTTAGAACGACATTCCTAAGCACAACATTGCTTGCATCAGCAATATTTAAGGTACCAGCATTGTCATTAGCAAAATTAATAAAATGTCCGCCGCCATTAAAGACACTGCTACTTTGAATATCAAGAACATGGTCATTACTTAAAAAATAGTCATACGACATTGTATACGTTAATGCATTTACTCTTATATTATTTGGACCGTGATCAATTGTTTGCATTTGTTGATCCAACCAAACAATTGCATTTGAGTTGTTTCTTATCAGATCAGCTTCAGAACCACCGATATAAGACATAATTCTTCCACCGTTAAGATACTTAATATAAATTTGGGTTGGGTCATCGGCAGGAACAGGCTTTATATTTTTTTGATCGTCAAAGGTTAATGTATCATAAAACAATGTTTTTTCATCAACCGTCAAAAATGCTGATCCCGCAAAGGTTAGGATATTATTGCCTAAAATGCAAGATGCAGGACCATCAACATAAACCTGTCCAATCGTTAATGTATAATTGGAATCAAAACCAAGCGAAGTCGAAGATAATTTAATTTTTGAATTTTGACCTTCAAAAATTAAATTATCTGAATTAAGCCCTTTAATGTTTAAATTTGCAAGATAAAGAGTTGTATTATCTTTAATAATTAATTGTCCTCCGTGAGTAAGATCAAGCAAATTTCCACGACCCAACATATGAATATCGTTGGCAAAAGTCCACTGCCCATACAAAGTCAATCTACTGTTAACAACAATGTCTGCATCAACCCATTGAACACTTGACGTAATAATTAAATCTCGACCACCAAGTATTGCAGATTTACCATTTCCAAGAATTTTACCAACCCCAACCAACTGATTTCCATCTCCAAATTTCAAATCATTTTTTAAATTAGCGGTTGAACTATTTAGACGAATATTTGAATTAACAGTACTTTGAACACCAAGGCTGGCCGTTGCTCCTGAAGCTACCGACACAGGATTACTTACATCTGGAATTCCCTCCATAGAAGCTCCATCACTCAACTCAACTGATGCGTTAACAGATCCAGATTGCCCTCTCCATGATGAATTAGCAACGGTTACCGTTGCTGTTGCAGGACTGTAAGAACCTGTAAAAGTTGTTGATGAACCATTGTTAAGAGCGATACCTCCCTGAACAAATCCAATCGGCAATCCCTCAGCAATCGCACCAGTATTTACGTTAATTTTCGCCTTACCAGCATTCATCGTTGAAGAGCTATTTTTAAGACTAGAACCAGCATTCACAGTAATCTGAGACCCTGTTCCTGAATTAATTCGTGGAGCATTCCCGCCACGCTGTGTTGCAGCCAAATCAAGCCACACGCAGACGAGTAAAAAAAGGCTTTTATAAAAAATTTTATAGGACATTAATATCCTTTTCATTTTTAAAAATTATTCACTATTGCAATAAAACATTGTTATAGTTCACAGCACCAGACAAAACATACATATTTGCACTGGAGATCAAATTAATGATGCAGTCATTATAACCATTCACGCCATCGCCAAATTCTATACTCTCAGAAGTCACATTGCTCGGGCTTCCCGCAACGAATGCATCATTTTCTACTTGAAATGTGCCACCAAGTAGGCGCATACCTGTTGTTGAAGAAACCAAAGTACCACCGTTCAATGCAAAAATAGATCTATCATCTTTAAATATAATCAAATCTCTATCAGCAACAGGAGGGTTATAGTAAAATGTGGCATTGGCACCAATAGTCATTGTTGCTCGCTCCCAAATAATACTTGACTTGTCTGTGCTGTAAATAAATGAACCCGTACCAACAACATCAAGGCTATCAATAACCTCAAAATGCCCCTTCGTAAGAGTAAAATTATCATCAAGATAAAGCGTAACATTCTGAAATGTCATAGTACTTGAATCATCCCAACCAGCCAGCTGACTTCCTGAAATGCCGTACAAAACGGCGTTTTCAAACTTAATTGATGAATGTAACTCAATTCCGCCACCATCATCAAATGTCAAAATTTTTCCCTGTCCATCAATTATAGTATCACCTCTAAACGTGTAGGTCGTATTAACTGACTGAGAGTCGTTTAATACAATTTTTGACTTATTATCAAAAATTATTTTTGATTCCAATCCCAAATTTAAATAATTAAAATTAAAATCTTGTAAAAGTACATTTTTCAAAACCAACGTTTTACCAGGCTGAACAATCAATAATGGATTTTGCGATTTCGCAAAGACCATCGCATTTGTACTTCCATCAAAAGTTAAGTCGTTTGCTATAATCAGTTCTTTTGTTGGCGCTACGTTCAGATTCTCTGATATTCGAATTGTTTGAAAAGGTGTAGGAGGATTAAGCACCAGAGGGCCAACTTGCACGCCTATAATTCTTCGAATTAAGCCACCATTCAACAATGCAACATGTTTGCTGTTTGGATCTAAATCACGTGTTGGCTGAATATTATTACTATCAAGAACCGACAATGTTTCATAGTTAAGAACAACACCATCAACGGTTAAAGAGCTTACAGAATCAAAATTTATTATATTGCCCTTTGTAACAATTGCAGATCCGCCGTCAACATAAATTCCACCTGAGGTAAATGTGTAATCAGAATTCATTTCAATCTCGACATTGGAAAATCGAATCTGAGAATTTGGTCTGTCAAACTCAAATTTACCTGAACCAAAGCCTTTCAGCTTAACATTGTTGATGTAAAGAGGGCCATCACCACGAACCCTAATTTTACCAGAACTAAAATCAAGAATACTACCATTGCCAGTCAATGAGCTTACACCACTAAAAGTCCAACGCCCATCCAAAATAACATTATTATTGAGCTGAACCACTGGCGTATCACTCCAGGTAATGTTGCCACCTGGCCAAGACAATGGCTTTGCGCCAAGCAAAACTTTATGACCAAAGCACCTAATTTGCCCTGAACTGGTAAGTAAGATGTCATCCCCTAATCTTAAATCATTTTCTAACACCAGTACGCCATTATTCAATACAATATTTGTATTCAACGCATTTTGGATTGCTACAGTAAGAGTTGTGTGAAAATCTTTTAAAGTTACGCCTGAGGAGTCTGTCCAAATTGGTTGCCCTTCCAAGCGATTATTTTCGCCCTCTACCCAAATTTTGTCAGATATAATTCCAGCATTTGCTTTAAATGATTTATCACCATTCAAAATTATTGGATAAGAAGCATCAAAGTCGTACAAAGCTGTTAATAAAATTTCTAAATCACCAGATTCGTAAGTACCGCCGTTAAAAATTACAGGATTGCCATGAATTATGGCCAATCTATCCTTAACTAAGCTTCCCTGCCTTACTTGAAAGTTTGATGACTCAATGTTCAATGCAGAACTATTTGCAATTTGCAAAGTTGAATCTTTGCTCCAAAGATTTAAACCTGCTTGCAAAAAAGAGCTATAAAAAATCGAACCGACAACAAATGTCGATAATATAATTTTTTTTACCATTCTTCCCTTACTTTTTATTTAAAATTTTAAACATTTCAAAACTACGATCTAATGGTTCACCTAAAAAACTGATTTATCCGATTATGCCACTATCACTGAAGCGATGATTAATAGGGTCTTTTAAAATTGAATGGCACTTTTTGCAATTTTTGATTTTTTTTCTTTAAACCGTGCATCAGATCGCAATAGGCAGGCCGGCCTGTAAAATTTATCATTTTTATTGTAAGGGCTTTGCACTCGACAGTTTAAAAGGTCATAGTCAATGTATAGCCCTACACATCACGATTTTCATCAAAACCTTTTAAAATATTTTTTTTAAATGACACAATTAAATACAAAAATAGGGACTCCAATTTGGAGTCCCTATTAAAAACGAAACTAGAAACTATGAGCAAATGATATACCAATATCAAATGATTTTGGTACATTTATGCCAGCAAATGTATATATCATTCCAGCCTTCATTCTTGTGCTAGAATCAAATTGGAGGCTGTATTCAAGGCCTACGCGATGCTCAACCTGTTTTGTATTGTCTTCAAGCATATCAATTTTGTACGCATCCCTATTAACTTGTCGATATGAATCTTCAAATTTTACACGGAGATTGTAGAAAATATCCATAAAGCCGCGACGTGATAAGAATTTTTCAAAAACGTTACCCAGTCTTGCTGTAATTTCTGGACCTTTTTCAAATTTTACCGAAACAGGCTTATCACCAAAACCACGTACAGCTGTATCCCACTCAGCAAATGCAATACCTCTATATATAAATCTATCTGCAAGAGACATTAAATCCAATTCAAGTACGGTTCCAGATGAAACATCAGGCCCAGACTCAACAAAGTTAGGAACGCGTTTGTTAACGTGCGCAGGAATATTAAAGCCTGCTTGCAAAAATAGATGTGGGTTTATGTAAGGTTTATATTTTAATAAAAAAGAAATGAATGCAGCAACTTCCGTACATCCACCATTGCCAATTTCAGGAGCCCACAACTTATGAGTTCCAGCTTTACGACCTGTAGGTAAAACAAATTTAAGTCCAGCAACAATCTTTTCAACCCACTTGGTTGTAACTTCAACATTACCAAAAAGCGTAATATCACCAAGCCCTGATGCGCTACCGCCAAGATGATCTATGCCCTTGGCTCGGAATATTCGCCTTAAAGCCTCTTTATAATCAAGTGATGCAAATTCGCCCATATTTGTATTATTATAAGAATCCGCCTCAGAATAATCCCCTAAATCAGTTGGGAAATCCATATTAAGTTGCAAATGATTTTTCATAAACATCATAGGAATTTGAATGCCAACACTGATGTCGTCCCTGAGAACGTGGCGCATAAAATCAAGTGATAAGCCATATTGCTCAGTTCTTCCATTAAATTTGATTTCTTGGTCTCCCCAATACTGAAGTAATTGATTTACAGGCGAGAACACGGATGGATTATGAAATCCAACCTTTCCTTCTTCTAAAAGTTTTGAGGCAAGAACTATATCATGTAGATAGATTGGCTTTTCTCCAAAAAATAAAGTCGTCAAATCCCTGCTAGCACCTTCAGAATCATATGCCTCAGTTGCATAGTGATAAAATGCTGTGGCATTTATAAGAGCCTTGTCCTTGTAAAACCAATTTGTAACTGGCCATGCAGGAAGCATGTAAAGATCGCTATATTTACCATTTTTATAATCGGATTCAACAGATGAAGCCCTAACAGTTTTCCAGTTTTGAGCTAATTTTAAATTTTCGGCTTTTTCCGCATCAATTCGAACAAGTTTTGCAGAACTTTCTTTTTGCTCATTCAACAATGCAATGTGGTGAGCTTCTTTTTTTTGTTGTTTTTTTAGTCTGTTATGTTCTTTTTTTGACTTTGACTTATTTTCTTCTTCAAATTTTTTATTTTTTTTATTTTCAGCTTTATTTAGTTTTTCTAATCTGCTTTTTTCCTTACGAGCTTTTTTGTTCTCTGCTCGCTGCTCATTTTTGATTTCACGTTTTACAGCACGATGCTCTTTTTTAAGGTTACGCTCCTCTTTTTTATCACTACCATTTTTTTTAACTTTATCCTTTTTTGTCGATTTACTCTTTTTTTCGTGCTTAGCCTTTTTCTCAGGCTTGGCCTCTTTTTTTGCTAATTTTTCCTGCTTACGCTGTTCTCTTTCCAATTTTCGCTGTTCACGTTTACGCTTTCGTTCCAATTTTTTTATTTCGTTAGAGGCTGATTTAGTATTAGATTTTGCATCACAAACATCATCATCACCTGCATAACAACCAGTAAATCCCGCTGAAACAGCTAAGCACAATATCCATAAAATTTTCTTCATAAAACTCCCTCTATCCTTACAAATTACAACACTAACATCTCTTAAAAAATATAACGTCTACGCTCTAATTCCTCTTACCTTCAGCTGTAATGGTAAAAGCTTTTTCATTGGCATTTTTTCCATAAATTGTACCAGAATAATCATCGCTTATAACGGTATCACCAGCTAAAAGATCCACTTTAATCTTGTCTTTTGTTATAACCGCCCCAATACCATCTAAAGACTCAAGCAACGTACTAGTCTTGAGAATTGGAGGTGTCTTTCTAGCAAGTAATAACGCCAGTTTATCAAAAGTCATATGCTCAACATCTGTAAATAAGTCAGATTCCAACCCAAAGACCTTGCCTAAAAAACATTTTGTTGGATTTACATCGATATATTCAACAAATCCTCCACCTGAAATATTAGCGCAAAAACCTCCCCAACTAAAGTCGTAAATCTGATTGAATGTACTCAGCATACGATTTTGAGCAACGACAAAACGTCCATTATCTTTAATTGTCAAAGTTCCATTATTTCTGAAAGATAGGTCAGAAACAAATCCTCTTGAAAGCTGTCCATTTAAAGCATTAATCTCAAATACACCATTTGCTCCAACAATTAAAGATCCACCTCCTTCAAAATTCAGAGCTGTGGTTAATTTCTGCATTGATATGGTTGTATAACCATCAATATAAGGATTTTCTAAACAAATTTGAGAATTTCCAGATACTTTAATAGTTATATTATCGCGTTCTGACAATCCAATTGTAAGACTGCTAGGAACACTAGGCTTTATCGATGCAGTATTTTGAATAATAATGTTGCCGATGCCATCTATTCTCGAATTTGCACCACTAGCAAAATCAAGCGTGGCACCATCACTCAAAATAAAATTAGACTGATTAATAATAATTTTATTTTGAGTATCTTCGGTGGCAAGTAATTTTATTACGACTCCATCAGATAAGATTACCTTACCAGACCCACTAAAAATCAAAGTGCTATTTTCTGGTATTGTTAAAACGGTTCCTGGCTCAAAAATCACCACCGCTTCGCTACCGGTAGGCATAAATTTAAATTCTAACGATGAATTTTGATCCAAAAATAAATTCCCATCAAAAGACATCTGTCTTTGCACATTAATAATATTGCCTCTGCCTATTACATTTACGCTATGATTGGATGGATCAAATGAAACATTCTGTAAACCCTGAATTATTTGAGAGCCCTCTTTCAAATATACACTAAATGGCAATGCTGAATCTACAATCAAATTATTCAAATTCGAACCTCGTCGTAACTCTGTTGATCCGGAATATACATCTGTAGAATTCACGTATTGACCGGCATATTGATGACCATACACGTTAGGCTCAACTATTCGATGGCGAAAGCTTTTAATTACTCCCTTAGTCATTTGATTGTTTTCGTTCAAAGAATTAAATCTTTCATATCTCAACAGTTCCAGACGATGTTTTTTAGGGTCTTTTGGAATAGTTGTAAAAAACGCATCCGAATACGCATCATTTAGTGCTTGGCAACAGCGTATTTTTTGACCTAATTCATCTAAATTTATTTGGGCATCCTGCTCATATGCAATTTGACGCAAAATATCTTTTTTACCTGCAGCATCAATTTTTGATTTTTTTGACAAACTAAAACGAGCATTGGATGCATCAATTTGAAGACCATTAATTTGAGTACCATCGTCTAAAACTCTTGTAGATAATTGCAAAATCGGATTGGTTAATATATCTAATTCTTCATATATCAAGTGAGCATTTATGTCTAACTGAATCGAGTTTAAATCCTGTAAATCAAGAATTACATATCTATCATCAAATATTAAACGTGATGCACCATTATTTGGTCCACCAACAATAATTCCAGGTCCACCAGATAAATTAATACGCGGATATTTTTCCAACCCAAGTCCATCAATCAATGCAAAAGCTATGTGTAATTCGTTAATAGATTTATCACCAAAAACAATTAATCCAGACAACGTTAATGCATTAACCAACAAAGTAATGTTGTTTTCAGCTCCAGATGCTTTGAAATTTAAATTCGTGTCAACATCTATATCTACGCCGGATTCGCCACTCAAATGAATTAAGCTATTCGAATTATTTTTTATATGACTAATCCCGTCCAAAACAATATTCTCTAGGGTAAGAGTACCATCATTTATGTTCAAAATTACCATATTTGGATTAGTTGAATTAAATAGAGTAATGTATCTAACACCATCCAATCCAATCCAAGTGAAATTTACACCAGGTAAAACATTTATCAGAGGTGAACTAAAAGTAACGTCTTCCGCAAAGCTCCACGTTACATTTTCCCCAATATTTATCTGTCCACCCGGATAAATTAAAAATGTGTTTTGATTGATATTCGAGATGGTAATATTTGTTAAGTTAACGATTACACCAGGCTGAACAATAAATTGAGGAATGCCTGAATTTGGGAAATTAATTGTAGAGCCGCCACCATCCAAAGTCATATCACCGGTAATATTAATTGATTTATCCGAAGGAACATCAATAAAATAATTCATTGTAACATCAACATGAACATTTCCACTTAAAAGTATAGCTGCGGCTGGATCTATAAAGCCGCCACCACCTGTAGTTGATGTAACACTTAAACTTATAATGCCATCATTTAAATATGTTAAAGTTCCATCTGCAATATTTGCAGCAACATTGGCAACATTATATCCATTAATATCATAAACGGCTCTGGATGAATTTAAATGCCCAGCCAAAGCAGTTAACCCTTTGCTAAGCGTATCAAGCCACAGGGTTGCTCCATCAACTGTTAAAGTTGCAATAGAATTTATGTTCCAATCAAATTCACCAAGAACAAAAGAAGATGCACCTTCAACAATAATATTGCCAATAGTTGTTGTGTATGCGGCACTTAAACAAGTATCAACTTTTGACATATAAAGATTAGATGTCTCTGACGCAAAAATTATTTGGCCAGCAGAATTTCCAAGTCCCTTAATAACTAGGTCTTCGATATATAAATTGGTGTTTGGACCTACGACAATTTTTCCACCATCGCTCAAATCCAATATTGTGCCATTTCCAATCAAGTTGCAATCACCGTAAAAAAACCAGTATCCATCCAACTTCACACTTCCGGTTAACACCAGGCTGGTTGCATGCTCGAAACCAAGCGACTCCGACCAGGGAGATGTGTAAAAACCTCCAAAAATCAACTGTCTGTTATTTAAATCTATTCTGCCAGGCCCAACAATCTGAACATCATCTCCAAGACTTAAATCATTGATTAATCTAATGACTCCGCCGTTCATATCGATATTTTGAGATAATGCATTTTGCATATCAATTAATGCTTCAGAGGAATAATTCAAAAGGCGTATTGGCAAAACAAATGTAGGCTGCCCAGATATAACGTTATTTAGACCACTAATTAAAACACCATAAAAAACATTTCCAGGTTCACCTTTCAAAACACCATCGCCAGCAAATTGTAAAACCTCAGCGGCATTTGGGTCAAATGTACCATTCAATATCGCTTCAGCCCCATCCTGCTCCAAAACGCCATTAACAAAAGAAAATCTCTGGCCAGTTATCAGTCCACCCAATTCTTGAGAAATAGTCCCATCGACGTAAAAATTGCTGCCTCTTACATTCAGTCTGGCACCAGAAAAAACATTAATCCTAGAATCTCGACTTCCAAAACTAACAGACGCATTAACAAAATCGATATCACTAAACAAAATAGCCAAACAAAGCAATGAAAGCCGCAACAAAAAACAGATCATCCCTATCTCCTCTTAAAATAAACTTGTGCTCCGATTTTGATTTTATTATTGCCGCCTCTATCTGTAAAGAATTAATAAAAATTAAATCATATTAAGCTACTTATTGACCTTATGCTTTCTTTTATTTTAATTGCGGAATCGATAAAAAGGCCTTTTTCTTTTGCATCTAATTCTATGCTTAGCCTTTGACAGACACCATTTGCCCCTATAATTGTTGGCACACTAATGCAAACGTCTTTAATACCGTAAACTTCTTCTTCTATTAATGTAGATAGCGTAAAAACCCTTGACTGTCCTTGAATGATTGCTCTAACAAGTTTTGAAACAGCAGCTGAAACAGCATAATAAGTTGCACCTTTGCGCTTTATAACTTCATAAACAGAATCTCTAGTTCGTGTATAAATTTTATCCATTATTTCCGTGGTAAAAGTTGGAAAGTTGTTTAACGGAATTCCAGCAATATTTGCCTTACTCCACCAAACAAATTCAGAATCTCCATGCTCTCCAAGAACGTAAGCTGTAATATCTTTCGGACTTACTTTTAAATGCTGCCCAATTAAATATCTCAACCGCGAGGTATCAAGCACTGTGCCAGTACCAAAAACCCTGCATGAAGGCATACCGGAAAGCTTTAATGTAACATACGTAAGTACATCAAGAGGATTAGTCACTATTAACAAAATACAATCAGAATTGCATTTCACAATTTTCGGAATAACAGATTTAAAAATTTTTACATTTTCACTTAAAAGATTCACTCGTGGTTCACCAACTTTTTGAGCAAAGCCTGCACAAACAACAACAATTGATGCTCCTTTAACAAGATCAAATGAATCGCCTGCTTCAACAGAAACTGATCGCGTAAACTGCATACAATGGCGCAAGTCATACGCTTCACCAGTAGCCTTTTCTTTGTCGATATCTATTAAAACAATTTCAGATGCTACACCTTCAAGCATCATTGTGTAGGCAATTGTACTGCCCACAAAACCAGCACCTATTATTGCAATCTTAGCTGATGGAGTAATGGCCTTGGTGTAGCAAACAGACATCAATGCTCCTTTTTTCCTTTATTCAACAACGTCATTACTTAAATTAGTGGTATGATAAAAAACTCATATCTGCAATATCAAGATTTTTAATTAAAAAATAAAATTACGCAACAAACTCAATAATTCAAGCTCAAAATTATAAAAAGTTAAATTTAACTTGATAACAAAATCGTGTAAATTTTAAGCAGATTTCGATTGTTTTTTATTAAACACTGAAAAGCTGCATCCACTTCTTGCAGTTTTTAAAAAATTCATTCGGCAAGTAGCCACCAATCAGTGCTGGCAGGCCGAGTCTAAAAACTTGTAAATTTCTTGAAATAATTGATTTCACCGGCTATTACAAGTAATATAGTCGATGTATAATCGTAAAAATCGTGGGTTTAACTATATAAAAAAAAGGATTTTATGAAACTGGTTAATGAAAAAATATCACTTGCAGAGCTCAAAATCATGTCTGAAAAAATGTTTGGAGGCCTTGTAAAAGCGGTAGTTGATATAGAAAAAGAAATTATGGTAGTAGATGCAGCTATGCATGCTGACGAAGAATTCATGCTTTTGGAAGAAGGATCACAGCAAGAACATCTTTGGGGAATCAATCTTTATTACGAACAATTTGGAAATGAAGACTGGATTGAATTTGATTCTATGATAAATATTCGTCCAGTTTGCGGCAATAGAAGTCGTGGCGTTGACGATTCAAAAATTCGAGAAAAGATAATAAAAGTAGTTAATGCGTTGGTTGTAAAATGAAAAACTTTATACACAAAGACCTTGCTGGCGGCCGCTGGTTTGAGTTTTCACTTATCGAGCAACTGGCTAACATCGGAAGCGATATAGAGCGGACGATTAAATGGAAACAAAAAGGGAATGTTGAATACAGCAACGCCGCTTTTGAACGAGCATTAGAGTTGATATTTTTAACAGTTGAGGACCCAAAAAATAGAAGTCGACTCAGAGAAATATTACGCGCACGAGAAGCGCTTATTGACCACTTTATGTTCGACAACGAATACAATTCTACAGACAATCAGTGGCAAAAATATTTTTTTCAATTTAATTATGCCGCAGCGCTACAACGAGGAAGATAATGTTGATAAAAATCGATGTTCTGAAATAAACCGTAACTATTCAGGTGCCCCTTGTTTAAAAATAGGGATTTCCAAAAAATAAAGTTGTGGTAATATCTGGGTAGAAAGGAGATTTGAGTGGACTGGAGAGATGAGTTAATAGAATCGCAAAAAAAAATTATCGAGTCACAAAATAAAATCATAGCTGAACTAAAAGCGGAAATAGTTGTACTGAAAGAGCAAGTAGCTGAGCTTGAGCGTCGACTAGGGTTAAATAGTGAAAATAGTGGTAAGCCGCCTTCAAGTGATGGGCTTGGCAAGCCTCACAGAACACAAAGTCTGCGTGAAAAAAGTGGTAAAAAACCTGACCGACTTAACAAAAGTGCCGGTTTCGAGCATCTGCAAGAGGCAGGTTTTTGATATTCCTCAAATCAAGGCCCCTATCGTTGTTGAACATCAATTTGAGATTAAGCGTTGTCCGGGGTGTTGCAAAAAAGTGGAGACTCAAATAACTGGGGTCTCCAACACACCTGTTCAGTACGGACCAAATACCAAAGCCGTTGTATTATATCTTTATGCGTCCAACTACATTCCGGATGATCGTACATCTAAAATAATGCAAGACCTCTTCGGTATGAGTCTTTCGGCTGCCACAGTTAAAAATATGGTGGAAGAATGCGCTTACAAAGTCTATCCAGTGACTAAAAAAATTGAAGCCAAGTTAATAAACGCACCAGTCAAACATGTGGATGAATCGGGTATGCGCATAGATGGAAAAATTAAGTGGGCACACGCGCTTTGCAACGACAAATTAACTCACTATCGGCTCCCTCAAAAACGAAGCGATATCCAGCAAAATTTAACAGGCGTTGTCGTTCATGATTATTTTAAACCTTATTATTCCAGGCTCAAAGATGCTCAGCATGCAGTGTATAACGCCCACATTTTACGTGAATTAAAAGCCGTTTCAGAAATAGATAAAGAGCCATGGGCCGAAGATATGGCCAATGCATTGTTAAGCGGATATAAAAAGTCACAACAAAATAGAGACGAAATATCGGCCAAATGGCTTACAAGATTTAAAAATTTATATGACAAAATCATTGATACTGGAATTGAATTTCATGAAAAATTAGGCTTTTTAAAGCAGCAAAAGACTGGTCGCTTCAAGCGCAGACCGGGGCATAATTTGTTACTCCGATTACAAAACAATTCTGAAGATGTTTTGCGTTTTTTACATGATCCAAATGTTCCTTTTACAAACAATTGTGCGGAACAAGCCTTGCGCATGATCAAGGTTAAACAAAAAATATCTGGCTGTTTTCGAACCTATCGATGGGCTATACATTTTTTGGAAATTCGAGCATATTTGGCCTCTGCACAAAAACAAGGCTACAATGTTTTTGATGCTCTATCTTCCGTGTTTCAAACCGGGCCTATCAACCTTGTTTTGGACTAGGCACCTGAATAGTTACAATTTTTAAAAAAATGCTTTTAAAAAAAGAACCATCGATGCATGTTTTTGTCAATTGAATGTTACTCAAATTTTATCTGTCCGGAGTCCTGTTACAGATTCTCTAGATTGAAAGGTTGTTAATGTTCAAAATCAGTAACATTCAAATTAAGATTGAGAAGCCACGGCTTTTAAGCCGGGCGTGGTCACTTTATTTTATTTTCAAATCAGTTAGAATGATCTTTAAATTCAAATTGGACCAACGATTGATTGAGGAATCTTTTTGTGAAGAATAATGTGCTAGACTGCATAAAAAAACTTTCTATCGAAAAAATAAAAAATATAACTGCCTATGAGATTTTTGAACGTGGACAAGAATATGCTTCAAGTAACCGAGTAATATCTTTTTGGTGGGATAGAAAAAGCGGAGAAAATGCACGTTTAATGTCTTATGTCATGGGAACAGATGTATACATGGTCGAGTTTTTTTGTCGTGATGATAAGCTTGTTTCTAGTTGTATGTGCCCTGCATATGATTCACGTAAACTATGTAAACACGTTGTTTGCGCTTTACTAACCGCAGAAAAATTATTGCATACTCAAACAAACGTTAACTCAAAATTATTACTTGGACTTTTGGGAAGCAGCACTGTATCAATGGAAACTGGATTACTTGATCAAACAACAAATATTTACATCAAGCCTGATAATTATAATAATCTTTCATCATCAATTCGCTTTCATGTAAAAGGGTTTAAAAATCAGACACCAATTTCTGGACATCTTTTTGGTTTTAACTCAAATTTAAGAAAACTGTTTTTAGATTATTACTACCAAGATTCAAGCGAAAAAGAGATGGAGCTTATCAAGGCTCTGTCAACAGACTTTAAAGATTGTAAAGTTTTTGTATCACACTTGCACGATGAAATAAGTATTAACACTCGTGCTGATCATAAAATGCACGTTAGTAGCCTGACAGAGCTAAATCTTGATGGTGACGAGGTTACGATTAAACAACTTATTGCGAATGGACGATATGTCTTCAATGGGCAAAATATACGTATAAGTGAACATGTCATTTTACTTAAAAAAGAGAATCGCTTTGTTTTTATAGATGAAAAAATTCCATGGTGGTGGCTCAGCAAGATTGCATTTCCAAAACTTTGGGATTATGTGAATTATGCGAATAATAATAGAGATCCTGTTTTTATACAAAAAATATCTGACTGGTTTAAAAATCAAAATGGTAAATTCCAGGATCTATCATCACAACTAAATATTCCGATAAATTACTTAAACAATGCCATTGAAATAAAATATGAATCTAAAGATCGTTCAATTATCGAAAAATTCATTATCTTTAAGAAGCACAATCAGGTTGTTACTCCAAATCAAGTCAAAGTAGACATTGTTGTTAGCGCCAAAATTGATCGCGAAAACAAATCGGTTAAAATTGTGCCACAAGGATTGATTGATGGAGCGATAATCCCAATTTTTAAGCCCATAATAAAATTCATAGACATGATCGATGAGTTGCCGGGCTGGGTAAGATCAAATAAAAGAAGGCTTATTATTGCAAAGGGCCTTCTTAGTATTCTGTTGGCATATACACAAAAAGCAACATTAAGTCATATCAAGGCTGCGGTGAAAAACTTATTGGATACGTACGATGGAAAAGCAAACAAAATCGCAATCCATAATTATTTTAAAAGTTTTGCTAGTGTGCTTGATCAATCGCTTGAATCAATCTTTATAAGTAAGAGTGGCTTCTACATACTTCCGTTACATTACCGGAACCTATGCAATGTTGCGGCTATAATTTCAAATTTCTTTGACAATTGCACGGTTGAGTGCGGCGACAACAATGAATTATTTTTTTCTGTTCCAGAAGATGTTTTTAATCAAAAGCTGGCAGACTTTTTAAATCTTCTTAATAAGAGCAACATTGGCTTAAAACTAAACGATAAAAAATTAAGGCTTGTTAGTTTGGATGTGTCAATCGATGCATCCAGACCTACTGGATCAGATTGGTTTGATTTGGATCCTAAAATTTTGTCTGATGGCATAAAATTAACTAAAGAGCAACGGCAAGCGCTGTTTGAATCTGACGGTGTTATCGAGTCGTTTGACTGTTTTAAGATACTTGACCAAAATTCGCAGGAAGTTATTAAAATTCTTGCAAAGATTTTTCAACAATCTTCTGGCGTGGGTGGTGGTAAAAACATAAAAGAAATTGTTCAGATTCCAAGCCTCCAGATTTTAACTCTTTTCGAATTACGTAAAAGTGGAGCTAGTATTAAGTTATCAAAAGACGATGAAGAGATTGTCGACAATTTGACAAACTTTTCTAAAATCAAAAAAACTCCGATCCCATCAATATTTAAGGGAGAGCTAAGAGATTATCAAAAGCATGGCTACGATTGGCTTGCATTTTTGTACAAGCACAGGTTTGGCGCATGTGTTGCCGACGACATGGGCTTGGGCAAAACTGTGCAAGCAATTGCATTTTTAAGTGGCATTGCCGACGGAACAATTACAAGCAGAGCGAGCATCAAAACACCTCATTTGATAGTCGTTCCTACAACACTGGTTTTTAACTGGATCCAGGAGCTCAAAAAATTTAGCCCAAAACTTAAAGTTAAGGAATACTTAAGTAAATTACAAACCATCGATCTTGAGAAATTTGATATTATTATTACAACATATGATCGCGTTCGGATAGACATTGAAAAATTGAAAAACATTACTTTTCACGTACTGATACTTGATGAGGCACAAGCCATAAAAAACATTGCGGCTGGACGATCCGCCGCGGTGCGTCAATTAAAAAGCCTTTTTACAATTTCGTTGACTGGAACACCTCTTGAAAACCACATTGGTGAGTATTATTCGATTATCGATGTTGCACTTCCTGGACTTCTTCCTGAATACAAAAATTTTATGAAGCAAATACAATCCGATGATCAAGGTAATTTGATTCGCAGGACCAAGCCATTCGTTCTCAGACGAACAAAAGACGCAATCTTAAAAGAATTGCCTCCAAAAATAGAAAATAATGTTTACTTGCACATGGCTGAAAAGCAGCAAAAATTGTATGCAACAACTGTTAGAGAGGTTAAAAGGCTTATTGACCGAGCTTATGAGTCACATACTGCGGGACAAGCAAATATAATTGCGCTTACTGCAATTTTAAGGCTGCGACAAATTTGCATATCCCCACAAATAATTGATCCAAAGGCAGGGCTTGACTCTCCAAAAATTGAATATCTTATCACAGCACTGTCAGAGATAATTCAAGAAAACAACGCAGCACTTGTATTTTCGCAATTCACAACATGCCTGGATATTATTGAACAGCAGCTAAAAAAAGAGGGGATCAATTTTTTCAGAATTGATGGAAGTACTCCAATCCCTCAGCGCAAAAAAATTATTGAAACGTTTCAAGGCAAAAATACGAACGTTTCAGTTCTTTTACTCAGCCTTAAAACAGGTGGCGTTGGATTAAATTTGACCCGCGCAAGCTACGTTTATCATATCGATCCATGGTGGAACCCGGCTGTTGAAAATCAAGCGTCAGATAGAGCTCACAGAATTGGACAAAAAAAATCAGTTTTCATAACGCGGATTGTTATGCACCACACAATTGAAGAAAAAATGATGCAGCTGAAGGAGGCCAAGAGTAAGCTCTTTAATGATGTAATGAATGCAACAGAAAACAAAACTAAGACGATTATATCAAAGAAAGATTTCGATTTTTTGTTGGAATGATTGATAATGTCCGTATAATTGTGTAAAAGTTGACAAATTTCAATAAAAATCTTGTTTTCCGGTGTTACAGTGTTATAATTAAACATAGGGTGTCTTTTCTAACCTCTATTCATAAAACAGGAAAAGATTCTTTATAAGGGCAAACCCGTAAAGAAATTATCGCTAAAAAAATACTTCCTTAATCTTTCACGGGCTGACCCGCAATAAATCTGTCTGATCGGACTTGTCAGTAAGTTGTATGTGCCTGCGGAAGCAAACCGTGGGTGAAGATGTATTATTTATTTAATTGAAGGGGTTTATCATGTCGTGTTTTGCAAATGCGGTTCGCTTTTTTTGGGGCGATATTGGCAAGGACGAGCTCAAGCGGTTTGGGATATTGTCTGCCACTTATTTTTTCTTAATCGGAGCCTACTGGCTCATTCGCGTAATGAAAGATCCGATATTCGAGTTGTTAGTCGGATTTCGGTATCAGCCATTCGCAAAGATGCTCTCGCTTGTTGTGGTTATTTGTGCCGTACTTTTTTACAACAAATTAATCGACCTTCTAAAACGAGATACACTTTTTTATTGTATTGCAACGTTCTTCGGCCTGAGCCTGCTTGGGCTTGGATATCTGGTCGCACATCCACAACTTCTAGCAATGTCTCCAGAATCAACACTTAGTTCGCTCCTGCCAGGCAATATTCTCGGTTGGATTGCGTATTGTTTTATTGAAATCTACGGATCGCTCATGCCTGCGCTATTTCTCTCGATAGTTGTAAGTACAATGTCAACAGAATCAGCCAAAAAAGGCTACGGAATGATATTTACTTTTGCGCAGCTTGGCGCGATATTTGGAACACTCCTAGTTATGAACTACCTTCAATTATTGGGATTTGGAGCACTTTTAGCTGTTGGTGGTGTATGTGTAAGCGTTCTGCCTTTTTTAATGAGGTGGTATGTGCAAAACGCTCCGGTTACTCCTGCAGAAAAAATAGAAGCATCAGAACATAAACCACAAAAAACAGGAATCTTGGAAGGTTTAAAACTACTACTCAGTCGCCCTTACGTCGCGGGACTTTTTGTTGTTACAACAACATATGAAGTCATCGGCACGATTGTTGAATTTCAAATGAAGATGACGGCAACTCAAATTTATCCAAAGAGCATAGATGGTGGTGTCGGATTTGGTTGGTTTACCGCAATCAATGGCACAATGGTAAATGTGTTAGCCTTGGCATTCGCCCTTCTTGGAACCAGCTTTCTCATGCGTAAGTTTGGATTGAAGTTTTGTATTATTTCATTTCCAACAATGATTGGAATAGTTGTTGCATCTATTTTCGGATTTTATATGGCAGGAGCAAGTCCTTATTTCTTAATGTGGGCACTTTTTGTAGCAGTGGTTATGTTTAAGGGCCTTAGCTATACATTAAATAATCCATCGCGTGAAGTTTTATACATACCAACAAGCAAAGATGTTAAATTTAAATCCAAAAGCTTTATTGAAGCCTTCGGCGGTAGATCCACAAAGGCTGTCGGAGCAACCGTAACGGGTTCGCTTGGTGGAGATTTTGCAACACTACTTGTATTCGGAACCTTCATATCACTCGGTCTTGTTGGGTTCTGGATCTGCATTGCTGCTTATGTTGGAAATAAATTTGATCAGCTACAAAAAGAAAATAAGATTGTTGAATAAAAATCAATTTCAAGAGTCATAGCCATGGGTAAGATAGTTGCAATTGGTGGAGGCGAGATAAATAAACGAGAAACGTTGGCCATAGATCAAGAAATTATTCGGTTGTCTGGCAAAAAACATCCAAGTGTTTTATTTATTCCAACGGCAAGCTCGGATGCCAAAGAATATGTCGATGATTTTATCGATTACTATTGCAAACATTTGAGTTGTAAAGTTGATGTTATGAAATTGATCAAACAAAATATTTCGACAGAAGAAATAAGAGATAAAATTTTATCCTCAGACATTGTTTATGTTGATGGCGGAAATACACTTATGATGAAGTTGTGGCGCAAGCTTGGAGTCGATAAAATTTTAGAAGAAGCATATGAAAAAAATATTGTTTTGTGTGGGATAAGTGCAGGGGCAATTTGTTGGTTTAAGTTTGGTAACTCAGACTCAAGACAATTCAAGAATCCTGCGGCACCACTTATCAGAGTAAGCGGACTTGGATTATTGGATGGATTGCTGTGTCCACATTATCATTCTAAAAAATACGCCAAAGGTAGAGCTGATTCATTAAAAAAGATGATGAAAAGAACGCCTGGCAAGGCTTTGGCAATTGATGACTTTTGCGCAATAGCTTTTGTTGATGACAGTTACAATGTGTTGACATCAAGCCCTGGAGCCCATGCATATAAAGTTTATTGGAAGCGTGGTAAATTTTATCATGATAAAATTGATATATTGACAGGAGTTACGCATGTAAGTGGCAAGGTGAGCCATCAATCATGAAACCGCACAAATGCGATGATGTCGCTTGGTTTTCGCTCGACCAACTTCTCCAAAATCTGATGCCCATGCACAAACATGTTTTTAACATGATCAATCAACATGACTTTGCCTACACATTTAAAACACTGAATTCTCCAGCATTGTTATAAAAGTTTTGAACATGATTTTGAGAAGAAACTTTGAAGCATTCAGCGTTTGGCTGCTGTTTAATTTTTGGAGGCTTTCTTATAGTCTAGACCAGATCGTCGAAATGGTTGATCCTAGATGTGAGCTTTTTGTTTTGACAAAGCGAGCATCTGACATTGATGCATTCCAAGTTTTTGTTTTGATGTTCGATTGATTTTTTCCTGTGGCCAACGCAAATTGTACTCCTCAACTTGTTGCTTTGCTAGCAGCTTCATGTTGCTCACCAAAAAAACTGTCTCCCATCCACCAAAACGCTTCTTCCGTTTGTATGCAGTGAAAAAATATGTTTTGCCATAAAGTTTGGCTTTGATCGTTTTTTCTCGTTCGTTTCGTAATAATTTCAATGCTGGAACGTGTTTCAACTGAAGCCTTTTACCACCACGCGTAACAACGCATCTACTGCTTGGAATCCGCGTGATAAATTTATGTTTGGTTTTTTGAAAAAATACAAACATATTTGGTGTAGGAAATGTGCCATCCAAAGACACAAAATCAAACTCAACTCCCTGCGAAACTAGGTATGAAATTAGCTCCTGCGCAATTTCTACTTTTGACCGATATTTCTTTTTACCGCGGGCTTTTTTCTGCACCCAAAATCAACATTCAATGGTATCTTTACATTTTTATCCACAACAGAAACACATACGGGAACTATTACTTTTTCAACATGTTTTGTACACCCATCCTTGTCGTAACAGAGCTTTTCCATGAGCTGTGCGTATCTTTTGAGTAATGACGTAGGATCAACAACAATGGTTCGTTTTATCTTTTTATCTCTCGTTGACTTCGCAAACTCAATTAAATGTTTTTCTATTTCTTTCGAATTATCAGCTCCTGCCGACAAAAAGGCATACAACGCTTTTTTTGAAATTCCAACCGTACGCGCCATTTCAGAACAATTTTTTCGGCCAGAAGTTAACATAAGACATACAACGTAAGTGCGAATTTGAAGGTTTACATTTTTCAGAAGTTTTATTACTCTTTGTAACATGATCATGGAGCTCTCCTTTTTTGGGTAAATTTAGAAATTTTCTCCTAAAAATAGAGAGCTCTTTTTTATTGATTTCGTCAAATGAATTTTATTGTGTTAAAAATTGTCGATCGGTCATGATGCCGATACAATCGCAAAATCGCCTCAAAAAATAGATACTGATTTTATTGTAGAATTGATTGGATCAATTATTTGAAATTATGGCAAAGTCCTGATAAAGATTAATTCGATGCCCAGATTGATTCTTGGCTACAAGACGCCAGATATGATTATGAAACAAGCTATTTTAAAGGCTAATAAAAAGGAGAGTAGGGTGAAGTCCGCCATGCCGGCGGCAGAGGCAAATGTTTTCAATCAGAATGATCTATTTGTTGCAATTCATTGTTGACTTTGCCTAAGTCCTGGTCGCTCGGTTTCTTTGTAGCAATTATTAAACATTTATTTTAAAATGATTTTAGTATTTGAGTAAATCTTGAAGTTTATATACAAGTTATTTCCATTCTTAAACAAAAATAGGATGAGTTATGGAGCAGTTTAAAAAATTACCAGTTGATTTGAGTTCTTTTTCTACAATGATTAACGAAAATTACTTGTACGTGGACAAAACAAAAATTATTTACGAAATAATTTCCAGGGGCCGATGTTTTTTTCTTGCACGTCCTCGTCGATTTGGTAAATCGCTTCTAGTTTCAACGCTTAAAGAAATCTTTCTTGGGAATAAAGACCTTTTTAAGGATCTTTGGATTGGAAAAAATGCCTCATATGCTTGGGATTCTTATCCAATTATTCACATAGATTTTTTAAGAGTTGATAGCAGCTGCCCCGAAAAACTTGAAAAAAGCCTCTCAGAAAAATTGTTGGAAATTGGATTAAACTATGATATTGAAATCTCTAGAGCATCCTCACTCTTAGACAGGTTAGATTTACTTGTACATCAGTTGTCAGAGAAGCATGGCAAGGTTGTAATACTTATTGATGAATACGACTATCCAATTATTAAAAATATGCATGACACTTCGATTGCTGTAAAAAATAAAGAAATTTTAAGAAGTTTTTATGGATGCATTAAAGGCCTTGGTGACCATACTCGTTTCTTATTTTTAACCGGTGTAAGCAAATTTTCAAAAACATCGATTTTTTCAGGAGTTAACAACCTCGACGATATCTCTCTTGATCCATATGTTGCGGCACTAATGGGCTATACTGAAGAGGAAATGCATGCCTACTTTCCGCCATATATTGAAATTATTGCAAATAAAAGAGGATGCAGCCAACAAACTATTTTGGATGAAATGCGTACCTGGTATAACGGATACCGATTTTCTAAGGACAATGTAAAGGTATTCAATCCATTTTCTGTTTTGTACTATTTGCATAAACAAGAGCGAGCAAATTATTGGTTTGAATCTGGAACACCAACTTTCCTTTTGGATTTAATTAAAAAAAGCCCTCATACGTTGGAAAATATTGATCACATTGTTGCAAGCGCTTCTACATTGCAAACATTTGAAATCGAAACATTACCTCTTGTCACACTTCTTTACCAGACAGGATATTTGACTATCGAGGAATATTATTCCGAAGAAGCAATGTATAAATTGACCTATCCAAATGAGGAGGTGCGACGATCGATAAATAGTTATTTAATCGGAATTTTACTGGGATCTGAAAAATCTGGTGTCGAAACAGCCGTGTTTCAAATGAGAAGAGCGTTGCAAGAAAAAAATATTGCGGCCTTTTGTGATACATTAAAGGTTCTTTTTGCAAATATTCCATATTCTATGCACATTCAAAAAGAGGCCTACTATCATTCGTTATTTCAGTTAATAGGAACGCTTTTGGGATTTGATATACAGTCTGAAGTGCTGACAAGTGTTGGCCGCATTGATCTTTTATTGCAAACATCAAAACATATTTATATTTTCGAGTTCAAGTTTGGTAAAACTGTGGAAGAGGCCATGGCACAGATCAAGGATCGACGATATTATGAAAAATTCCTGAACTATGGCAAGGAGATATTTTTGATCGGTATGGTGTTTGATTTTAAAGACAAAAAATTTGCAATGGAATGGACGTCCAAGCCATTTAATGCAGGAAATTTATGAAGAATCATGCTTTACTTTGCATATTTCTTACTTTAGCGGTTTGTTATGGTAAACCCTCACAGGTTCAAGAACTTAAAAAATTACCCATCGATACGAGTTCTTTTAAAACATTGATTGAATATGATTATTTATATGTTGATAAAACAAAAAGTATCCATTCATTAATACAAGCAGAGCAAAATTATTTTTTTGTACGTCCTCGTAGATTTGGGAGAACGCTTTTTTTATCAACTTTAAAAGAAATTTTTTCTGGCCACAAAGAGCTTTTTAAAGATTGTTGGATTGGCGGAAATAGTAGCAAGTACGATTGGCCAGTGCATCCTGTCATAAGTCTAAATTTTCTTATGATTAATGATCAGTCTCCAGATGAACTTGAGGCAAGTTTGATTCGCAATATTCAAGATTTTGCTGAAGAATATGATATCTATTTGGATAAAAATCTATCTCTGGAACATGCAACGACTGGGCTTATCAAAAAACTCTCTTCGCAAGATAAAGTTGTACTTTTGATTGACGAATATGACAGGCCACTCAGTAAGCACCAATTGAATAAAGAAAATGCCGGTAAAATTGAGCAGGTACTGAAAAAGTTTTATACTATTATCGGTAGTTTGAATGACCATTTTCGTGCAATAATTATTACGGGCGTTGTTCCATACTCCGCCTCCATGCTTTTTTCATCCATTCCAAATTTAAAGAATATTTCATTTTCTCCTGAAGCGAAAGATTTATGTGGTTTCACCGAGAAAGAAATAAACACAACATTGCTTCCATACGTTAAACAATGCGCGCAACACTTAAAAAAATCGACATCCGAAGTTCTACAAGAAATGCAAGAATTATATGGTGGCCATAGATTTACGCAAATCGGACCAGTTTTGCATAGTCCAATTCCCACGCTGTACCATCTGCGTCGTATGGAAAAAGATTCTCATCTTTGGCTAGAAACAAGTACCTCTACTTTTCTTTTTCAATGTATAAAGACACATACTTCAGCTTTTAGCAATCAGGAATCATGGTACGTATCAAGAATTTATGGTGAAAATTGTGAAGTTGGAGAATTAACGCCTACTGCTGCATTTTGGTATTCAGGATTTCTTACTCTTGATAAGAATCAGCCTAACAATGAACAATACAATTTGATTTCACCAAACCAAAGCACAAACATCGGGCTTTAAGACTCTTATATCCAAGCATTTATAATTTTTTTGATCTCAAAAGGCATACAGTTATCAAACACAAAAGTTCTAATGTAGTCCAGCGTAGTACACCACTCAGTACACCCCCCATCAATCAGCCACTTTTGACTACATTCAAAACCCATATCTGTTCGAGTATTTCAAATTCAACGACACTTTTCGTTATTTCCATTTTTTTTGCATGACAACCACGATCTGATCGCTGCCTGCCGGCGGGGTCTAAAAATTTATAAATTTCTTGAAATAATTGATTTCAACGGCTATTACAAGTAATATAGTCGATGTATAACAGTAAAAATAACAGGTTTGACGCTGTTACATTTTGATAAAAATAAGGATTAAGTTAATGTATTCAAATAAAATAAAAGACATTGATGAGTTGCAGAATCAAATCAATTTTTACAGGCCTTTCAAAAAAAAGTTCGTGGATAATTTAAAAGAATATTTCAGGATAGGGCTGACATACACGAGCAATGCGATGGAAGGCAACTCTCTGACTGAGACAGAAACTAAAATCATTTTAGAAGATGGCCTTACCGTCGCAGGCAAACCAGTTCGAGACCATCTTGAAGCGTTGGGGCACAGTCAGGCGTATGATTTGTTATACAAGCTTGCCAAAAATAATGAAATTAAAGAACAAGATATTTTGAAACTGCACAAGCTGTTTTATTATCACATCGACATTAAAAATGCTGGCAAGTACCGCAAGCAGCAGGTTTTTATCACGGGCACAGAATTTGTTCCGCCCGCTCCCAAGCTGGTGCCTGAATTAATGAAAAAGCTTATTAATAGCATGATTTTGATGCGACAAGAGCTTCATCCTATCGAATTTGCAGCAGTGTTGCATAAAGAACTAGTTTCTATCCATCCGTTTGTTGATGGCAACGGAAGGGCGGCTAGATTAATTATGAACTTGGCGCTGTTGCAGCAAAGCTACGTTGTAACAATCATTCCGCCGATATTAAGAACCGATTATATTAGCTTGTTAAAACGTGCACAGGTTGAGCCCAAAGACGACAAGCCCTTCATCAACTTTATTTCTACAATGGTTTATGAAAGCCAAAAAGATTACTTACGCATGATCAGGTCTTTTTATGAAAAATAAAAATGCGACTAAAAATAAATTTTCACGCTTTAACATCTTTTTATTACTCCATACATATAAAAATATACACTAACGTGATTGAGCTAGCAAAAAAAACTCATGATATCAAAGGCATTGTTCGTGCTATTAAGATATTTATTTAGAAAATTGATTTATAAAGAAGCGCTATTTAAGGCATCTGTTTGAACTTTTTGCATAGTCTGTGTTGCGTTCAAATACCACTGGTAGCTCTTTTTAATGCCATCATCAAGATTTATGACGGGCTTCCAACCCAAACTGGACATCCTTGAGATATCAAGCAATTTTTTAGGCGCACCATCAGGCTTTTTGTTGTCAAACTGTATTTGCCCATCAAATTTAACAACATCCTTAATTTTTTGAGCTAGCTTTTTAATTTTAAGATCTTCCCCTGAACCAATGTTGATTATTTCTCCAAGGTCTTTGTAGTTATGATTTTTCATTAAAAAAATTAAGGAATTGGCTAGATCGTCAACGTGCAAAAATTCTCTAAACACGTTGCCACTGCCCCACAAAGATAATTGTTCAGCCATAACACCAATTTTGTTCAAAAATGCTTCAATTTCGGCGTCTGAAAGCCATTCTACATCAAATGTTGGATCGGCTTCAACGGGATAGTACATAAAATCGGATCTTATTGCTGTAAAATCTCTTTGTTTTAATAATTTGGCTAGATGAAATTTTCTTATCATCGCTGGCAAAACATGAGATGTTTCAAGATTAAAATTATCGTTTGGTCCGTACAAATTTGTTGGCATTACAGAGATAAAGTTTGTGTTGAACTGTTCATTAAAGTGCTTACAAAGCTTAATTGCTGCAATTTTGGCAACTGAGTATGCATCATTAGTTTCTTCAAGCGGACCTGTAAGCAAAAATGCTTCTTTTAGCGGTTGTGGAGCCAATTTGGGATAAATACACGATGAACCAAGATTTAAAAGTTTATGAACGCCGGCATTTTTTGCCGCATTAATTACATTTGCGGCTATCATCAAATTATCGTAAATAAAATTTGCTTTTTGTGTGTTGTTTACCCAAATTCCACCAACTTTTGCTGCAGCCAAAAATACGTATTCAGGCTTATTTTTATCAAAAAATTTATCGACATCTGCTTGCATGCGCAGATCTAGCTCTCCAGGATTTCTAAGTATTAAATTATTAAAACCGGCATTTTTAAGCGCCCTTGTTATGGCCGATCCGACCAATCCAGTGTGTCCAGCTATGTAAATCTTTGAAGATGCATTCATAATTTTTCCTTACAATGAAAAAGTGTCTCTAATTTCATTACGCCAGGTCATGGTGTGTGACGTGTATAAAAAACGCTTTGTTTGGCAGATGTTTAAGCCTTCACCGATCGGGCTTAGTTCAGCAAACATTAGTTCGTAATCTACCATTATTTTTATAAGATCATCTAGCGTAATGCGAGGCTGCCAGCACAAAATATCTTTTGCTTTTGAAATATCAGCCTGCAAGTGCTCGACTTCGGTAGGCCTAAAATATCTAGGATCTACTTCGACAACGATATCACCTGGTTTAAATACTTTTTCCCATCGAGCGTCAAGACTTGTTATTAGTCCAATTTCTTGTATTCCTGTTCCTATCCACTCAAGGTCGACACCTACGTAACTAAAAACTTTTTGGACAAAGTCGCGTACCGTGTAACATTGTCCTGTGCCAATAACGAAATCATCAGGTTTTTGTTGTTGCAACATCTGCCACATTGCTTCAACATATTCTGGCGCAAATCCCCAATCACGCTTTGCGTTTAAGTTTCCCAAGTAAAGCTTGTTTTGTTTTTTCAAAAGCATGTTCACAACAGCCATCGTAATTTTGCGTGTAACAAAAGTCTCTCCACGACGAGGACTTTCATGGTTAAATAGTATTCCATTGCAAGCGAACATGTTATATGCCTGACGATAGTTTAATGTAGTCCAGTACGAAAAAACTTTTGCTGCTGCGTATGGACTTCGAGGATAAAATGCGGTTTCTTCACACTGTGGCGCAGGAGAGCCTCCAAACATTTCTGAAGACGACGCTTGGTAAAATTTTGCATCGATTTTATTTTTGCGTAACGCCTCTAAGAGCCTTAACGTTCCAAGTCCAGTCGCATTGGCTGTGTATTCAGGCATTTGAAAAGACACTTTTACATGCGATTGTGCACCTAGATTATAAACCTCATCTGGCTGAACTTGTTGCACTATTTCGGTGATGGTGCTGGCATCGGTCAAGTCACCGTAGTGTAAAAAAAATCTTGCCTCCAGTTCATGAGGATCAACATAAATATGATCAATTCTGTGTGTATTGAAAGTGGATGATTTTCTGATAATTCCGTGAACTTCATAACCTTTTGACAATAAAAGCTCGGCCAAATAAGAACCATCTTGACCGGTAATACCTGTTATAATCGCTCGTTTCATCATTACCCCTTTGCTAAAGTATTTTCGCGTGGGTACTATTTTTTAAGATTCTTTTTTTGTCAATGATGTTTGACAAAATGTTTTATGAATGAAAGAATCTCAATATACTTTTCCTCTTCTCTTGCATGCTATCGGATTTGTTTAAAATGTAAAGCTAGTAAGAGGTTCATCAATAAAAAAGAGACTTTTAATGTTTGATAAAAAAAGGATTTTAATCACAGGTGGAGCGGGTTTTTTGGGGAGCAATTTATGTAAACATTATCTTGATAGAGATAATTACGTTGTCGCTCTTGATAATTTGTTTACTGGAAGGCTTTGCAATATTCAATCTTTTTTAAATAATAAAAAATTTACATTTATAGAGCATGATATCACAAAACCAATTACTCTAAATGTTGATTGGATAATGAATTTTGCGTGTCCAGCGTCTCCGTATGCCTACCAAAAAGATCCAATCAACACAACAAAAACAAGTGTTATTGGGGCTATAAATATGCTTGATTTAGCCAATAAAAATAAAGATCGAATCATGCAAGCTTCTACAAGCGAAATTTATGGCGATCCAGAGCAACATCCGCAGGTCGAATCTTATAAAGGATGCGTAAATCCGATTGGACCGAGAGCTTGTTACGATGAAGGCAAGCGGTGCGCCGAATCACTTTTTTTTGATTATCAACGAATGTATGATTTGGATATTAAAGTTATTCGTATTTTTAATACATACGGCCCAGCCATGGACCCCAACGATGGCCGTGTTGTAAGCAATTTTATTGTGCAAGCCCTTAAAAACGAGCCTTTGACTATGTTTGGTGATGGCACGCAAACTCGATCTTTTTGTTTTGTCGATGATCTGGTTTGTGGTATTTCAAAAATGATGGAAACAAACAAAGGGCTGGCTGGGCCAATCAATCTTGGTAATCCTTGCGAGTTTACCTTACTTGAGCTTGCAGACACTGTTTTGCGCCTAACAAAATCAAAATCAAAAATTCAATTTAAGCCACTTCCCACCGATGATCCTCAAAAGCGTAGACCAGACATAACTCTTGCAAAAAAGCTTTTAAATTGGGTTCCTGCCATTGATTTGGATACAGGCCTTGTAAAAACTATTGAATACTTTTCAAAAAATTTGAATGGGCAATATCGTGATTAATGCCAAAAAAATTCTACTGATTGGGCATTTTTCTGATTCACCACATGTTTATACGTATGCAACCTCATTTTTAAAAGTTTTATTAAAACTAGGGCATGATGTCAAAACTTTCGACTACAGAAGAAAGGCTCCATTTTTATTGGATTATTCATTAAAACGTTTATCTAAAAAATTTAATCCCGATTTAATTTTTTTTGTTAAAGCTGAAAAAATTTCATGGCACACTGTTCGCTTTTTAAAAAATAATTCACCTGCCATTCTTGTTAATTTTTATCCTGACAATCCGTTTGTTTTTTGGAATTCTAATTCAAATTCTGACGTTTTGCATTCTCTGCCATTTATTGATTATTTTTTGATTTGGTCTGAACAACTTGCCCCAATAATTCACTCAGCTGGCGCAAAAAAAGTTATCTACTTTCCATTCGCATTTGATGGCGATATGTTTATCGGTGCATCAAAAAATACTGATACTGACATTAATTTACATCAGTCGGATGTTTGTTTTGTTGGAAGTTGGGATACGTCCAGGCAAAGGTGTTTGGAAAAGCTGTTGGAGAAAATGCCTGATTTAAAGCTGGCTGTTTGGGGTAATAGATGGAAGGAAAATTTATCCGCATCATCCGGACTTTTAAAATTTATTAAAGGTGACGCTGTTTATGGCGCTGATATGATAAATGTTTTTAAATCAAGCAAAATAGCGCTTAACTTCATACGCAAGCAAAACCTGAATGCTCACAACATGCGAACGTTTGAAATTCCTGCAAGCAAGGCTTTCATGCTTACGCAGTATACTGATGAACAAGCAAAACATTTATTTCAAGATGGAGAGAGCGTGGAATGCTTCAAAAATATTGAGGAGCTTGTTTTTAAAATAAAATTTTTCTTAAAAAATGAAGCGTTGAGAAATGATAGGGCAGAGAAAGGCTTTTTGGTTGCTCAAAAGTATGTGCTTGAGAAACAGATGTCTGACTTTCTTAAAAAAATTGGCATTTAAAAATTATAACTTTTAGAATGGTTAAGTCGGCCATCTCTAAGGTCATACATTAAGCATTAGCCTTGAAATATACGATTACATGAGTGCTACAAAAGAATTGATAAGTTTTTTGATTCGGCCTGCAAAGCATGATCAGCTGCTGCCTTCCAATATAAAATTTAAAGAATTGCAAAAAGTGCTATCTAATTTTAAATGATTGATTGGTACGCGTTTTTGACATGCAAATTTTATTAATTAAATTATAAATTTGGTATAAATAAATGAATATTAAAACCAATAATTCAAAGCCTAAGATTGCTATTTTATCTTTAAAAAACAGTTATGTGTACGGCGGCGTGCTCTCTTCGCTACAAGCGGCTTATAACTTTTGTAAAAAACACTTTGATCCAACTGTTTTTTTTCTTAGTTTTGATCCATCTATTTCAACAAGTTTAAAAATATTGAAATTTTCTTCTGGTGTAAGGCCGTTAACTTATTGTGGGATGAAAGGGATAGAAGTTGGCGCAAGGTGGGCGTTTTGGGAGCCGGGGCATTACCGATTTAATTTGGATAGGTGGGAAGAGCTTTTGAAGGGCTACAATTATTTTTTGGCTGTAAGCGGTACCCCAATTGTTGCCCATCCGTTTGCACTTTTGAATAAAAAGTATGGGTTAGTGGCTTCCACCCCATACAATGACGACAGAGAGCGAAGGGTAAAAACTCTTTCTGGTTTTCGATATTTAATTGATAGGCTTGCGAATAAAAAAATGCAGAATATTGAGAAACTTATTTTGGAACAGGCTGATTTTATTTGGGGATTAAGCAACTATTCTAAAATGGAGTTTGAAAAAATTATGCAGCGGCCGGCTGAGAATTTTTTGCGCTGTGGGCATCCTGTCGAATCAACAATTGTTCCGAATCTCAACAACAAAGACAATAATTTAATAATAGCTGTTGGCCGTTTTGGCGATCCACGCAAAAATATTGATATGCTTTTGCGTGCATTTGATAAGATAAATCAAAATATTCCAGATTCTAAACTTTATGTTATTGGCGGTAAGCCAGACATCTCGCAAATAAGTAAATTTGCACATCTCGCATCATTTAAAAATATTGTTTTTACAGGACAAGTCAGCGATCAAGATTTAAAAAACTTTTATCAAAAAGCTTCATTGATGTTGCTTACCTCTTATCAAGAAGGATTTGGCGTTGTAGGCATAGAAGCTTTGTGGCATGGCATACCAGTAATTGCTACGGCTTGCGGAGGGCCGTCAGACTATGTTGTAGATGGTTTAACTGGATATTTAGTCCAGGTTAACGATGATGCCAAAATGGCCGAATTCGCTACCTCTATTTTGCAAAATCAAAAACAACTAAAAAAAACATCTATAAATTCGCAAAATTTTGTTTTGGATAATTATTCTATTTCGAAAATTGAAAATGCGTTCGAACTAGGTTTTATAAAAATGTATCCGGAATTGAAATCTATTTTAACTTTTAAATTTTAATATTTACAATCAACACTCCTTCCATTACATTTTAGAATTATCAGCTTTAATTTTTTGAGAGTGTTGGTTTTTTAAAATATGGAGCCTGAAATGGAAACTATTATACAAACTCAACAAATTGCCGAATTGGTAAAAGAAAAACATGCATTATGGCATGGACTTAAAGCGGAAGTCAAAAAAGTTATTGTAGGACAAGACCATGTAATCGACCGGGTATTAATTGGGCTTTTGTGTGGCGGCCACATACTGCTTGAAGGTGTACCTGGGCTAGCAAAAACAACTTTAATTAAATCTATCGCGCAAGCAATTGGACTTCAATACCAGCGAATTCAATTCACGCCAGATCTTTTGCCTGCAGATTTGGTTGGAACATTGGTTTATAACCCTAAAACGCAAGAATTTCAAACTAAAAAAGGTCCTATTTTTGCCAATTTTATACTTGCAGACGAAATAAATCGTGCGCCAGCTAAAGTTCAATCTGCTTTATTAGAAGCAATGCAAGAACATCAGGTGACAATCGGAGATAATACGTATAAATTAAGCGAACCATTCTTGGTATTGGCAACACAAAATCCAATCGAACACGAAGGAACATATAATCTTCCTGAAGCGCAAATCGATCGCTTTATGTTTAAAATTATTGTAACATACGCGACTATCAGTGAAGAAAGAGAAATAATCAATAAAGTCTTTAATCCACAAAAAATTAATACAGTTTTAGACAAAGATGAAATTACCGAAGGCCAAAATATAGTTAGTAAAATTTATATCGACGACAAAGTTGTTGAGTATATTTTAAATATTGTTTTTGCGTCTAGACAGCCTGAAAATCATGGCCTTACTGAACTTAAAAATTTTATTGAGTGTGGCGCCTCTCCAAGAGCAACATTGGCATTGACTCATGCATCAAAAGCTCATGCTTTTCTAAAAAAACGACACTTTGTAACACCAGATGATGTTAAAGCTGTTGCTTTTGATATACTAAGACACAGAATAATTTTAACCTACGAAGCAGAAGCCGAAAATATAAACACCGACTCCATAATACAGAATATCCTACGTGTAATTTCGGCACCTTGAGTAAAACTATTTACTTGACATTGGAATCAACCGGTTATTATCTTCCAATCTAAAATAAGGAAGTGTTGGCAATGAAGCTACAGTTATGGATAATAAATAGTGCATTTATATTAGTGCTGATCGTTGCACTTGTATTAAGCAATTTATTTAAACAGGATCCACCTGTTGTTCACATAAATGCAATTTTACAAAAAGGCGACATTAAAAGCCTTGAAGTTGCTCCTGCGGAAGCATTAAATTTGGAGAAAATTTATCAAAACGATGTTTTCGGCACTTATGTAGCGCCAATAGTTACAGCAGTCAAAAAAAGTTTTATTACGCCAATCCCCGAACCTCAAACTATAACATTCAATCCTCCCCCAGAGGCAAAGCAGGTGAATTTTCTTCCACCTTTATCAATATCGATAAAGGGAATTATCGCAGCAGCAGAAGAACAAAACAGTGTAGTTATGATAGCTGACGAAACTAATAAAGAAAAAATGTACCACCTAGGAGATAGGCTAAAAGATGCCGAGATTATAAGAATATCGAGAAACAAAGTAGTGTTACTTCGTTCTAACGGCCAACAAGAAACTTTTTACTTAATTAAAGAAGATTTATCTTCACTGGCACCAGAGAGATGGAATAATATTGTAAAAAAAACCAATGCTCAAAATTATAAAATCGATCCGTACGCATTTTTAGAAGAAGTTGAGACATTTGGCAGCTTCATGGAAAGGGCGGCTATTCTTGGAATTGCCTACAGCCAGGGAAATCAAATTGGTATAAAAATTGGAGATACTAAGGATTGCGATGTGGCAAATAACATAGGACTTGTTCAAAGTGATATTATTACCTCAGTAAACGGAATCAATACATCTGAATCAAAAAACAGAACTCAGCTTTATGATTTAATAACTCAAATGAAAGTTGGAGACAAAATTGATATCAACTTACTCAGATCTGGTCAAAATATTTCAATAACTTATGAACTTACAAAGCTTGAAAAAATTTTCAAAAAGCCTATGCCTGCCGGAATACAAGAAAATAAAAAACCTAACGAACTTCCAATGAATGCGCTACAAGAAAGAGACACTCGCATAAGAGATTTTTCTAAAATACACGGAAAAGGCAACAGGGGCAACCAAATGAGTGATTTAAGAAAACATTTACTTGAAAATCTTCATTCACGTTTAAGAAACGCAAGGGGCATTGCAAGAAGATGATAGTATTAGTGAGAAATTTATGAAAAAACAATCAATTTCATCAGTTATTATTTTATTAATATTTTTGGTCATGCAGTCAGGTAATATTTTGGGCATAATGCCAATTACAGCAACCACCAATACCAGCACTAATGCCAGCAATATTATTGTTTCACAAACACAAAATGTCTTTCCTTCTCAAATAACTCATCTGCCAATCCAAGCCAATACGGTTAATGCAACCACTCCAGCAACACCACCTCAACAATTGTCTCAACATCAGACAGACGGCTCTATCGATATGGGTTTTACAAGCCAAGAAGAAGTTATAACTCCAAACCAACTAACAGCAGTAGAGATCAACAATGGCATTCCAGCAGAACTACACCCTAAACCTGACGACGCAGATTCAGTTGAAAAAAATATTTTTCTTAATTTTGATAATGCTGATTTAACGAGCTTTGTAAGCTACATAGCAGAAATAAAAAAATTGAACTTAATTCCAGACAAAACGCTTGATTCTGCAAAAATATCTTTATCTATTCGCGATCCACTCACGTTAAACGGTGCTTGGAATGTTTTTCTTACAGTCATTGAAATGGCTGGGTTTAGCATTATTAGAGTTGGTGATGTTTACAAAGTTATCCCAAAAGATCAAAAAATGCAGCAACCTTTGCCTGTTTTCATAAATATCCCACCAGAACAAATTCCAGAAGATGATTCCAACTGTCGCTTTGTTACTTTTTTAAATAATTTGAGTGTTCCAGATTATCATGACATGGTAAAAAGCATGTTAAGTGACAAAGGGGACGTAATTGATGTAAGAGAAGTAAATGGATTCATAATTACAGACAAATGCTTAAACATAAGATCTGTTGCAAAACTTTTATTAGAATTAGATCAGATGGGTGGAGCAGAAACTGCAACGTTTATTCGACTTAAAAACGCTAATGCTGTAGATGTAAAAAATCTAATTGAAGTTTTGATGAAAAAACCTGAAATAAGTCCGTTGGCAAGACTACTTGGAAAAACAGCGGAAGGAACTAGAGACTATTTTCCGCAAGGAACTAAAATAATTGCAGAAGAAAGATTAAATGCACTTATTCTGATTGGCGATCCTAAGCCGATTAAAAAAATTGAAGATTTTATCATTAACAACATCGATACAGAACTTAAAGAAGCGAAGTCACCACTTCATGTTTATGAATTACAATACACAGATGCCCAACAAATTGCAGAATTGCTGAAAGAAGTTACGCAACCACCAGAAAGCATAGCCGGCGTAGCCGCAAGTAAATATGGCGCAATAAGGGGAGGTGTTAAATATTTCAGAAATATGAATTTTAAAGTAGATAAAGATGGAAATAGATTAATAGTTTCTAGCACGGATAACATTGACTGGAAAATGTTGAAAAAAACAATTCAGGACTTAGATAAGCCACAACCGCAAGTCGCAATAGAAACATTAATTGTCACCGTTGACGTCACAGACGAAAAAGAGCTAAGCGGAGCAACTAGAAACAAAAAACATGGACAAATTGGGAAAAATATTGATTTTCAATCCGCAGCTCTTACAAATCAACCATCGCTGCAAACTGACTCTGCCAGTGATCCTGTAAGCTTGCTAGGAAATATGATTAGTCAAATCACAAAAAGGCAAGGCCTTGCCTCTGCAACAATTGGAGCTACATCAAATATTTGGAGCATACTTCAGGCATTAAAAACTCAAACCAACACATCTATTTTATCTCAGCCATTTTTGACTGTTACAAACAAAACAATGGCCAGAGTTAAAGTTGGACAGGAACAGCGCATACTCCAAGAACAAACTAATGATGGGCTCAAAGGTTATGAATCTGTTTCTGCTGATACAGAGCTTATCATAACACCACAAATTAACCTTGACGGCCTTATTAGGCTTGATATTGAAACAAACATTAATGAATTCACAAATCTTGAAGGAACAACAAAGGTTTTGCGTAATTTAAAAACAAACGTATCGGTTACAGATGGACAAGTCTTAGTTTTAGGTGGATTTGTTAAAACCAAAACATCTGAAACCAAGTATAAAACACCGATTCTTGGTGATATTCCAATTTTGGGATGGTTATTTAAAAGCCAAAATCGAGTAATAAGTAAGGAGTATATTTTTATTTTTATGAGCCCAACCATTTTAAAGCCACGTGAAATTCCAGGAATGGGTCTTTATACTAAAATGAAGCTTCATGAGGCAACAAATGACATCGAGGGCAGTATTCAAACAAAACGCACACCTGATCCCGTGTATAATTGGTTTTTTAATCCTGAAAAAGAAAACTACTCTCATAAGGTTGTTGATTTCGCAAATGCAAGATATCAACCAACAACAGTGGATATAAAAAATGATCCTTATTATAGAACACAAACAAAATCCGCCCAAGAGTCGTCAAAAAACGATAACGATGAGAACAAAATATCAGACTCTATCGGTTCAGAAACACAAATAACTACAAACTCAAAAACGTCTTCAAATATTGAACCACAATCTCAAGTAATACCTATAAATCAAAGTTCAACACCAATTCAAGCTTCGTCAGAAAATATACACACAACAAATATCACGCAGCCAAAAGAAGTTATTGAAACCAAGCCACAACCGCCACCTACTATTTATGCAGAAGCTCAAAAACCTGTTATAACTAACACACAGGAGCCTATTGTACAAACAGGAATTGTAGATGATATGCCTATCGAAAATAACGGCGAAAAACAATTGCTACGTGCTGATACTTCTGAAATGATGCCAGTAGATGAATCAATAGATGATTTTAAGGCAGCCCCTGATTATGAGAAAAAAAATGTGCCAGAAAATATAAATATTGACATGAAAAAACGTAACAGATTAAAAGAATTCTTGTCGCAAAATCCAATGCTAAGTCAAAATCAAAAGAATAATAAATTTTCATCAAGAAAAGGTTTAGCATGATTAAGAAAATTTTTTTACCAGAAAAAATTGGATCTAAAAGAGTATTGGCACAAAGGATTGCCGGCATTACCGTTCAAGACGATATTGCAACACTTGCGTTAGTCTTTTGCAAACAAAGCAGCTCGGTTATTGAAAAGCTGTGCTCTCAAAAACTAACGGGTAACGCTGAAGAGACTTATGCAAGCAAAGCATCAAATGCATTAAAAAAGCTTATTTCGCAGATCAAAAATTATGATCAGGTGCGTATCGCAATTCCAGCAAGCATTGTTACATTTAAAGAGCTACAGATGCCTTTTATCGATCCAGAAAAAATACGCTTGGTCCTTGATTATGAGCTTGAATCTATGCTCCCTTTTCCAATTCAAAATGCTATCGTAGATTTTATAATAACTAAAACAAACCTCGAACAAAAAACATCTCAAATTTTGGTTGCAGCAGTTCAAAATCAAGATTTACGAGCAGAATTAAATATTTATAATCAAGCTGGAATAGAACCTAATCATATAACAATAGATCTTTTTGCAAATTACAGCTTATACCAACAAATTCCAGATTATGCAAAAATTGAAAAGGGTAGTGTGCTTGTAGATCTCGGACACACCACCACTGGCATAGCTTTTTTACAAAATGGCGAATTACGCCTTACTCGCACCATTCCACGAGGAACTAAAACTATAATTAAAAATATAAGCGATGAGCTTAAAGTGGATGCAGAAAAAATTGAAGCTCTAATCAACACGACAGGATTAACAAGCTCTGGAAATGATGTTTACGATAAATCAATTCAAAAACATTTTATAAATTTTTTTAACGAGGTCCAATTTACACTTAATTCATTTAGCTTAAAACTGAATTTTTACGAAGATGTCAGTAAAATTATTTTTACTGATAAATCTGTTCAGATTAAGGATTTAACAAACTTCAGTAGCAATACATTGCAAATTCCATGCGAGATATTTGACTGGAAAAGAGTTGACGAAATTAAAAACGTTAAAAATAATATAAAAGATGCTACTATTACAGACGATTTTGTGACAGCAATTGGAACAGCTATCTCATCATTACAGCAAAGTAATTTCGATTTACGCAGGCAAGAGTTTATGCTCATCGACCATAAATTAATTAAAAATCAAATTATAACAGCAACTGCAATTTTTTTAGTTACAAGTTTTATCATAGGATTCAAAGGGTATCTTCAAATACAGAAGCTACAAGATGTATTAATTAAAACAGAAAAAAAAGGAATATCCATATTAAAACCAATATTTCCTAAAAATAAATTTCCTAAAAAAGAGACCTTGCAGACATATGTTCAAGATGCTCAAAAAATTGTTAATGAACAAACTGATTTGTGGGCAGCGTTTTCCAAAGAACGATTAAATCCTCTTGATATTTTACTTGAACTTACCACAATAGCAGATAAAGCCCACAACGATATTGACTTTACAGAGCTTTCTATTTCAACAAAAGAAAAGGGTGTTGTTGAAGTGGATGTGGAAGGCCTATTCAAATCCAAGCGAGTCGGCGGCTCACACTACAGTGATTGGGCTGTCATAGAAACACGCTTCAAGGAATCTCCTTGTTTTATTTTAAAAGAGGATCAAATAGACACATCCTGGATGGAAGATAAGGGTATAAAATTCGCCATAAAATTAACACTCAAAGAAAAAGAGAAATAGTTCATGGATTTTATAATTAAAGTTGCAACATACCTTAACAATTTGCCAAAAAAACAATTTCAAAAGCTTCTATTGATCGTAATCGTCTCTGCATTTATGGTAATTATTGGTATGTTATATTTTATTCACAGCAAAAGCATAGAATATGCCGATCAGATTAAAAAACTTGAAAACTTATCAAACAAGGCTGTCCTTATACTTGAAGATAACCAAAAAATGGAAGTTGAGGCTCTGCGAATTCAGGTAATACTTGACCAAAATAAAGAATTTAACATAAAAAGTTATTTTGAGATTTTTTGTCAACAAAACAGCTTAACTCCAAATCAAGGATGGGAACCTCGTACCGATGAGCTGAACGAAAGATTTGATGAAATATTGCTTTCTGCCTCATTCAAGAGCTTAACAACTGAAAAAATAGTAAAAATTGTTGAAGATTTTTATAAAAAAGAAATTATTTACATAAAATCAATGAGCATTAAGCAGGAATCAGAAAAAAAGGTATCTTTTGAAATAACTATCGCAACAAAAGCCATAAAAAGGGGATTTGAAACAAGATAGTCATAATTTAGGAGTAACAAACTTATGATAATAAATTCTCACAAAAAAAATGGATTGCTTCTTATGCTTTTTATGTGCCTTATTGTTCTCGTACTAGGTCAATGCTTGGTTTATGCTGAAAACCAACCAGATCCTATCAATGTACAAATTTCTCAAATTGTTACAAAATCAATGGATCAATCAAATCAAGAAATTTCGACACAAAACATTGACAATACATCAACAAGCATGCCCAATGCAGAAGAAACAAAAAAGTCACAAGATTTTGAAATTAGCAGCGTTTTTGGCGGAGAATTTTTAAAAATAAAAGATACTTCACAGATACAAGCATCAGAAGAAGATCCAAATATTTATTTAAATTTTGACAATGTTTCGCTTGCAGCTGTCGTAAATTACATGGCAGAACAAAAAAAAATTAACATCTTACCACACAAGGATCTGCCAAACGCCACAGTTACATTATCAACACGCACACCTTTAACACTTGAACGCGCATGGAATATATTGTTAACATTGCTAGAAATGAATGGCTTTAGCATGGTTAAGGTTGGTAATTTGTATCGTGTAGTTTCTAACAAAGAAAACAAATTTGAGCCTTTGCCTATAGTTTCAACCGATCCACAAGACTTACCAGAAAACGATACCGCTATTCGTTTCGTTTATTTTTTTAAAAATATCAAGCCCGAGATGGTTCGCGATATTCTTGGCCAAATGCTTGATCGTGACGGTATAATTATAAGTACAGACTTAAATGCCTGCATAATAAAAGACACCTGTATAAAAATTAAGCGTGCAATGAAAATTTTAACAGAGCTTGATCAGGGTGGGCTTAGCGAGCAAATAAAAATTATTGAACTCAAGTACGCAAATGCTGAAACCTTAGAAAAGCTGTTTCAAGACATTCTTCAATCTTCTGGTCAAAGCGATAAAACTATACACTTCGGAGATAATTCTTCTAAAAAAGAAAGAGCTTTTTTTTCAACAACTACAAGAATCATAGCAGAACCAATAAAAAATTTATTAATTATGCTAGGAACACAAAAACATTTAGATCGCATAACTGATTTTATTGATAAATACATGGACGTCCCCCTGGGCGACGCCGATTCAAGACTTCACATAAAAGAGATACGTTATGCAAAAGCGGAAGATTTAAAACCAATCCTTGATGATGTTATCAAACCACCACGAGGACAGGGCTCAGATAAAAGTGTAATAGTTGGAGAGTATAAATTTTTTGAAGACGTAACAATAGTTGCTGAAAAAGCCTCTGTTGACCAGTCTTCCGGCCCCAGCACGCGAGGCGGAGGAAACCGCTTAATTGTGGCATGCACAAAAGATGACTGGCGCAGACTTGAAAAAGTCATCGAAAAATTAGATAAACCTCAACCACAAATTGCCTTTGAAATTATGATAATAAATGTTCAAACAGAAGAGCTGAAACAGCTGGGATCGCAACATTTTGGATTTTTTGGTCGCCAGCCAGGGATGGGAATTAACGAGGTTGAATTTTCAAATTTAAGCGCTGCGCAAACCGAAAAATCAGGTGAAAAATTTGACGCCAATCATTACATACAACTTGCAACTTCAGATTTCGAAGGACAAGGCCATCCATCATTTTTGACTATCGGACGAGCCGGAACGCCAGACAATCCAAACAACGAAAATATTTGGAGTATTATTAAAATGGTTTTTAACGTTGACAATTCACACATCATTGCCCAGCCATTTTTAGTTACAAATAATAATCAGCCGTGCCGCGAAGAAATAACAAGGACTCAGCGAATAAAAGCTGGCCTTGTGTCAGGAAAAGGTGAACCATCAAAAGTACAGATGCAAGACTTTCCGGCATCAACCAAAATCGAGCTAACTCCTCGAATGAACCTTGACGGTGTCGTCGATCTTGACATACAGGTTGAAGTTAGCGAATTTGAAAATACCGATCCAGAGCAAGCAAAAAAATCAAATCGTTTGTTAAAAACGCGAACAAGCGTACTGTCCGGCGAAGTGCTGGTTTTGGGTGGGTTAACAAAAAAAAGAGACGACGACGAAGAGGATAAAACTCCTATTCTTGGAGATATTCCAATCATAGGCAGCCTCTTTTTCAAAAATAAAAAAAAGAATAGAGCCGAACAAAATTTATACATATTTATTCGGCCAAGTATAATTAAACCAAAGGCTGACGAATCGTATGATGAATATACTCAATTAAAGCTTGATTATGCAAAATATCAGTTGCTAAAAAATGACACATACCTAAAAGATAAAGACCCTATTCAGCGTTGGTTTTTTAAGCCACCAGATCAGAGCATAAAGCAAAAACTACTTGACGGAAAACGTGGAATAATAAGACCTCTTGATAATTTTGTTTCAGCAAAATTCGCTCCGCGAATGGTAAACCTCAAAGAAGACTCTTATTTTAAAGTTTCAGAAGAGCTAGAAAAACAAAAAATTTCAAGGCCAAACCTAAAATCATAAGCTCTTGAAATAGCCGTTTAATAAAATAAATTTGTTGCAGAATTCAAGTTTTTTTGTAACATGTTTGTTAGCGTCAATGGGGATGTAGCTCAGTTGGTAGAGCGTCTGCTTCGCATGTAGAAGGTCAGCGGTTCGAATCCGCCCATCTCCACCATTCTTCGCTCATACGGAGCGACGCTTGGTACGGACATTCTTCGCTATTTACCACACTTCTTTCTTAAATTCTTGCATATCAAACTTCAAAATTTATAAAATTTGGATATATCTTCAAAATTTTATCCGTGGAGGGATGCTATGAATTAAAATTATCTAAAATCCGTATTTTCGTTGTATTTCAAAAAATTTAAATTTTTAAGGAGAAATTTCATGGTTATCGCAAAGAAAATGTACTTATTATCGTTGCTAATTTTATTCTGCAGCAGCAATCTTTTGATCGGTGCTGCAAGCTTAATGCCTAACGTAATTCAATCTCGCAGAGACACTCCCGATGGATACCGTACTATTTATATAAAAACACTCTCAGCTAAAACGCTAACAGTATTAAGTAAATACGGTATAACTGGCCAACAATTTATTGAAGGGTTACAACAGTTTGATGAATGTCGAAACAAAAAAGCAATCGCCAACGGAAGGCTCGTTGAAGATTTGAGCGCTGAAGAATTTGATACAATAAGCCAAGTTCAATTAGTAATGACTTTTGCATCTAAAGCCCCTAGCCACCCTCTTACAATAGAAATTCCAGGCCGGGATCCGTTTGAAGTCAAATCTGACAATGGAGACAACAAAATATCGCTTCACGAAATTAAAATGAAAATTGAAAATTACGTTCCAGATAATCAGATATTTATTCATATTCCTAAGCATGCAAAATAAAAACCTTTAATTTGCGACAAAAATTTTAAGATCAAAACAACGTGTGGCTCGCACCTTAAAAACGCACACCCACTTTTTGCAATTTTGAAAAATTTTATTCGAAATCACTCAGCCACACGTTGTTTGCAGGCCGCATCTAAAAATTTATTAATTTCTTTGTAGCCCTGATGAATAGCCGCATACGAGAGGCCATAGTCGATGTATCAATCTGCCTGTGCATGTTTTGACATTGTGCAATGTTTGGTAGATTTTAAAATTAGAATGGTTTCATATCACAAGATACTTCGGTTAGAACGTAACAACTTTTTCAAAAAAGTTGCTTTATTCTTGCCAAATTTATTAGAGTTACAACATTCAAAAGTCTTGTTCATTATTTTTATCAAGAAAGGAAGAAAAATGCGACATTCACAGGCTTGCAAAATATTTTCAGCAGCGTTAGCATTGATGGCCATCGGGCTTATTGGCTCATTAAAAGCCCAACAACAAAAAGCTGATGTGCTGGAGGCTAAGAAATTCGAAACACACTATAAAGAGCTAGCGCAAAAGCTTGATGATGTATCAAGTAAACTCGATGAAGCAAAGCAGTTATTAAAAAAACATTTCGATGAATATTCAAACAAATTAGAAAATAATACCCAAAGCTCACCAGAACAAAAAAAATTAACACAAGAAGAATGCGCAGCTCTTTTAGCCGATATAGAAAATACGTTAAATCCTAAAAAACCCAGCCTTATTTCTTGGGCACTGCCTAATCTTAGTAAACCACTTAGTAGGTTAGCATTCCAAATATCAGGAATGGACCCAGATATAATTGCCGGAAGAAGCCCTAGTACTGCATTTAGCGAAGGTAAAATTAAGAAAATTGCAGGCTGGATATCCGCTGCATCAAATCAAAATATAGTTGTTCCTGCACCGCTTAAATCATCGTTGACAAAACATATCGCAGAATTAATCAAAAATAGACCTTCTTATCAAGCTTTTACGCTCGAAAATAAATCCATTAAACCAGAGGAATACCCGAAATTGCAGCCTTTATTAAACCGCCTTGGCAAAGCTTTTTCATCGCTGTTAAATATCTTAAAAGACCTAGATAACAGCCCTTTATTTTCGCCTATGGATTACATCAATAAAGATACAGACATTGCAGCACTTGATAGCGATGTCAAAGTAATAAACATCGAAATAAACAAATACCTGGAATCTATTAAATTACCGCTGCGCTATTAAGACAGTATAAATAATTAATATTTAAAAGACTAAAGTTCCTGTAAAAACGCAGGAACTTTAGTCTTGCCTATTTAAAGCCCTTTACATAATCGCTTAAACCTTCTTACCCATGCATCAAAAATAATATTGCAACGCTTGGCCATTTTTAAATAAAACGGTTTGGGCTTGATAATTTCCGGGTTTGTGGCAGCAATTTGTTGATGCAATGATTCAAACAATGATCCAGTTAAAGATTTGTCATCAAACTCTTTTTCGATAAGCATGCCCATGTTATTCAGCTTCAGATCGTAAAAAATGCCATCCCATTTTTTTACATAATTTTTTAGATCTGAGCGAAATTGATCATGATTGGTTTTGCGTACGGCCAAATTTGCGTGTGGATAGTGCTCGACAAATGAGTTGGGGCAATCTAAGCATTCATAGCCATTTTCCAACATCTTTAAACACAGATCACCGTCAGCGTAGTAAAAAAAATATAAGTCCTCTTCAGCAAAATTAACGTCTGCCAGAGCCTTGGTTAGATACATGCCATGGTTTACGTACATCTTGTTGCCAAGCGTACACATGACGTGATATTTTTGCTGAACCGACCAATCGCGCCAGTAAAATGCCAACGCTCCAACATTTTTTCCACTCACAAGCTGCTGTTCAAAATAATCGTATCCATTTTTTATCGCACCTGGCACAACCAGGCAATCATCACTTAGCATACAAGTATATTTACCCTGAGCGCATTTGAAGCCAAGGTTCATAAAATATCCCCACGACCTACGTTTGATTTTTTTGCCGTTCCAATCGCCTCGATTGTGTTGAGTTATTGTGATGATATCTTTTTGATCATGAAGCCAAGTCATTGATCCATCGATGGATCCGCCATCTATCACGATTATTTCGTAATCAAACCCTTCCAAATCTTGTCGTGTCGAATTAATCACAAGTTTTAAAAATTCAAATCTGTTGTAGGAGCCAACCACAACTGATATTTGCTTGTTATATTTCATAACACCTCTTCAGCTCATTTTAATATTCACAAAAAATTTTAAAATCGGTCAACTCAAAATCATGCTTGGTATTTTCAACGATGTAAAGCGGCTTTTGACCATAAAATGAGGCCCACATCGAGTAAGTGCTTGGCGGGCCGATCAGATAATCGCAATACGAAAGTGCATACAAATCTTCAACGCGATGCCCGGAGGCTAAAACGCAGTTAAATCCAGCAAAATCACTTAAAATTTGTAACTCATTCGAACAAATCAAAAACACAATCGACTTATCCGGATTAATATTTTTAAATCGCTCCATCAAGTTTTTATAAACAGAAGTCGAATAAAAATACTTACCACCACAAAACCACTTGTAATCGCCATGCCGAATGTGTACCCCGACAAGTATTTGACCTAATTTTCTAGCATCGTCAATTACCTTTTCAATCTCATTTTTATGCTCATCTTCGATAACAAAATAATCTTTTACAGCAGAGGCTTCCGGCTTATCAAGATTTGTAAAAACATCGCGCCAGCCATGCAATATTACAACCAAACCATTTTTGGCAGTCCACAAAAAATTTGGATCACAATTCGCTGCATCTAATGCCATGTCTGACGAGCTAAGATCTATTATCATTAATCTTTTTTTAAAAATATTAATTTTGTTTAAAAATCTGAAGCTCTGAAAGCATAAAAAATACAATAAATCGGTAACTTTTTTATTCCTGACAAATTTAAAATTTTTCTTGGGGTAACGACAAAATAAATCCAGATTAGATTGCTTAAAATGCCGCTGATACTCAAAAAAAGCCCAATTCATAACTTTAAGATTATATTTTTGCGATAGAGCAATAAATTTCGCAAACATAAAAAGTCGGTTTGCTAGCTGTCCACAGCGGTTTAATAAAATTATCATAAAAGGCCTAGTTTATTTTGCCGTATATTCAGATCCAGGCGCCCAACACCTTCTAACAAGTTCAAATTCATCAATCAAATTTGTCACAGATTGAAGATATTTATCAATGGTAAAAAACTTAACACGTTCTTTGCCTCTTAAAATTAACATTTTTCTGAGCTCTTCATAGTTAATTAATTTAAAAATAGCATCAGCAAGCTCATTTTCATTTTTTGGGTCAAAAAGAATTGCAGCATCCCCAAGCTGAAATGCCGAACCATTAACGCTTGCAGCAATCACAGGACAACCCAAGCCAAAAGCCTCCAACGGAGGAATATTATCCGGTCCAAAAAATGATGGGAAAACCAACGCAAACGCCTTTTTGTACAATTCTGATAAAACATTGAAAGGCACTACGTTCAAAAAATGCACCTGATCAACTAAATTAAGCTCAGCAACTTTTTGCTGCACAAAACTTAAATTTCCTTTGTCTGATCCAGTAAAAACGGCATGCATTTTTATTTCAAATTTTTCTTTCAAAATTTTTAGCGCGAGTAAAATAACAATGTGATTTTTGTGAGGCCAAACCTGTGCAGGGTAAAACAAAAATTTATCGGGTAAATTATAAACACTTAAATTTACTGATAAATCTGATTGATCCTTGAGCGCAAATTCAGGAGCAGGAAGTGGAATTATTTTTACCCGCTGTTCTGGCACACCATAAAATTTGATTACCTCATCCTTGCCAGCCTGATTACCGATTACAACATATGCCGCCCTTGGAATTGCGTAGCAATAACGTTTTTCGCGATCATCATATTTCCAGGCCGTTACGCTAACCTCTGGAAAAAAACTCTGACAGCGATGTTCTAAATCCCAAACCGTGTAAACAAATGGTACTTCAACAACTTCAAATGCCGGCGTTATAAACCACATTAAATCGATTTTATGTTCTACAGCAGCCCGGTTTAAGGCGTTTTTATATTTTGTTTCAAGATTCATACGCTTAATTTTACGAGGAATTCTAAGCAGTTGTTTTTTAAAAAAACACTCATTCTCAAAACCTAAACCAGTATCAATTTTGATAAATTTTGTATCAAATTCATCACTAGAATAATCTTCAGAAAAAACATAATATTTGCATCTTCCCTGATAAGACTTCATGGCATTCAATAAGCTTGAACGAAAAGTATTTGCACCTCCAGAGCTATCTCCAGATGCAACATTTCTCCCAAAATAAAAACCAACCCTCATAGCTCAAAACTCCGTATATGTCAGCCAATTCAAAGCCATTGGCACTTTTTGCAGTTTTTTGTAAAATATGCTGACATCACTCTCCAGATCATGTCCAGCAGGGCGTACTATAAATTTTACAAATTTCTTGGCAAAACCGATAAACTCAAGCGTTTCGCAAGCCATAGTCGATGTATGCCCCTGCATATAAGCATTTTGATCCAGGCTAAATTTTTTTGCAAATAACACAAGCTCCCCAACTTTGTTCGTTGGGCTGGATACCTGTAAGCCACTCTTCAAAATTCAAAATTTCAAACCCGCCATGAGCAGCGAACATTTCAAGCTCTGGTTTGAAAAAATATCTCATTTTATGAATTTCTTTAAAGTCATTAATCTGATTATCCATTTTTGATTGAGCAAAAATGTGAAAATTAACATCAATCACATTTTCATTCAAATGGCTCTCTGGCTCAGATATTCTAGTTACACGTAAATCATTATTTTCTAAACGCTTAATTTTGACGATTGGTTTTTGCGTCAAAACCGCAGGACCATACCAAAAATCAAAAATCAGAAGCCCATCCTTATTTAAATGATGCGCAGCAGTTGCAAAAAATGAGTGAATATCGCAATTTGTCGTTAAATAGCTAATCACATGAAAAATAGAAACAACCGCATCAAATTTCGAATTAAGATCAAGTCCACGAATGTCGCCGACATCAAATTTTAAGCTTTTTTTTATTGCAAAATTCTGTTCCATTTTTTGCTTAGCCTGCTCGATCATGTTTGAGCTGATATCAACTCCGTGTATGTAAAAGCCCTTTTTTGCAAGCATTAATGCATGAATACCGGTACCACATCCAAGATCTAGAATAGATCCAACATTCGATCCATGTTTATTTATTATGCTTTCGATATAATCTGATTCGGCTTTGTAATCCTTGTCTGCATATAATAAATCATAATAAGCAGCGTATAAATTAAAAGTATCAGAAAAACAATTATTATTTTTACAAGCTGCTTCATTTAAAGTATTCATCCCAAAACCTCTTTAACCGCGTTAACAACTATATTCATTTCATCAGTGGTGATAGCAAGCCCGGATGGAATATAAAAACCACGACGTGCTAAATTTTCAGCCACAGGATATTTTTCATTTTTAAACAAGCCCATATTCTTAAAAACTGGTTGCTCATGCATACACCAAAAAAATGGCCGCGTGCCAATATTTTTTTCGGCAAGCCTTTTAATTGCCTCCTGCGCATCAAATTCAACTTCTGGTTTAAGTATCAAACCAAAAACCCAATAAATATTTTCAGAATAGTCAGTTTTTTGCAATGGCAACTGAATTGTTATCAAATCTCTAAGTTGCTCTGTGTAAAATTTGCCCATGGCGCGCTTTTTTGATACAAACTCATCCAATCGCTCAAGCTGCGCTAGGCCTATCGCCGCTTGAAGATTAGTCATCCTAAAATTGAAACCCAGCTCATCATGCAAAAAACGGCGCTCTGGCTTCATGCAAAGATTTTTTAGAGATCGACACTTTTCGGCAAGCAATGGATTATCTGTAAGAACCATTCCACCCTCACCGGTCGTTATGTGTTTATTTGGATAGAAGCTAAACGTACTAATATCACCAAAACTACCGCACGGCGCTCCATTGCAATTCTGACCATGCATTTCGGCGGCATCTTCAATAATTTTAAGACCGTATTTTTGGGCTAATTCAAAAATAGGATTCATGTTGACCGGTAATCCGTAGATGTGAACAACCATGATAGCCTTGGTTTTGGGTGTAATTTTTCCCTCTATTTTTGTAACATCCATATTCCATGTCAATGGATCGCTATCCACAACCACAGGCTCTAGCCCTGCACGTATGATTGCAGCTGCGCATGAAATAATCGTAAATGTTGGCATGATTACTTGACTACACTTCGGCAAATCAAGCGCTAGCATTGCTAAATCAAGCGCAACAGAACCATTGCACAAAGCAATGCCATGTTTTCGATTAACCCTAGCAGCCATCTTTTCTTCAAGCTCTGTGATAAAAGGCCCCTCTGATGAAATCCATCCAGTATCGATGCACTGAGTCAAATATTTTTTTTCATTGCCATCCAACAATGGCCTGTTTACAGGGATAAATTGATTATTCATCTTTCTCACTTTTTAAAATAATTTGCGAATTATTAATCCCATTAAAATGGGTCTTATCCTGATCACCAGCATACGGCCCCTGCTTAACTTCAAACATTTCAACTGATTCCAGAACATCAAAGCCGTGACCTCCGCTAGCAAGCAAAATAACGTCTCCGGCATTCAAAATTCGACTCTCCAAATAACATTGTTCGTCATCATAAAAATCAACACGCATCTTGCCTTTTTTAATAAATAAAACTTCATTGGTGTACAAAACTGTGCGAGAAACAAAATTGTGAACGTGCGGCTTAATAACCTTACCTTTTGCATGATTCATGTAAGCAAGTTGTTGCGAAAAATCATTGGGAGTAAAAAACGAAACACCTTCTTTGGCAAAATCTTTTCTGACAACAATAGCTACTGTAATTTGTTTATTTTTTATATATTCAATCATTATAAATTTACTAACTTATTTATATTTGTTTGCTTAATAAAATTAAAATATGCCTTTTCAAAAGAACATTTTAATTTATTTACATAATAATAATTTTCAATGATTTTATTCATTTTATATTCAAAATTACTTAAATCAAATTGTTCACCAAACCCAAATTATTCAGTAAAATAAATTAATAAAGTCAGAAGATATCAAAACATTCAAATCAATTGGTTCATAAACAATAACACAGTAAAATTTATTTATAAAATGGGAAAGACTTATGATTTGACTCGTGTCCAATTTATAAAAATTATAATCTGGATACCTCGCAGCTTGCTGTGATGAGAATTCACTTATTTGCCAAATAATCCAATATAGCCTGCCCCTCATAAATCAATTTATTAATGCTGTAATTTTCTTCTACCAAACATTTACAATTTTTACCAATAAAAATGGAATACTCCTCATCATCAAGTAATTTTAAAATAGCTTTTGCAAAATTCGTAGGATCATCTGCCAATAAAATATGTTTTTCATTTTTCACAGCCAACCCCTCAGCACCTAATGTCGTAGAAACAATTGGCACCCCACAAGCCCCAGCCTCCAATATTTTGAATCTTGTTCCTGATTCGAAAAATAGTGGAACAATTGCTATATCTGCATTGACAAGATAATGCAAAACAGAATTAACTTTACCATTAATTTGAATATCTGGATCCTTTATATCTGACAAAACTACATCTGAATTACAGCCAACAATGCAAAATTGTAAATCTTCTTTTTGCTGTTTTAATATAGGCCAAACTTCTGATATAAACCATCTTGCAGCCTTATCCATTGGACTGTTTTTCCCAAAAGATCCTGCTAAATAAATATATTTTTTTTTAAAACTTGTAGCTGAAATAGCAGGAGTAAATGAATAATTCCCCACATCAATCACATTTGAAAATATTTTTATTTTTTCTTTATTTTTAGTTAATCCACGATAATATTCGGCATCAACTTCTGAAACAGCCGTAGTAACATCACAAAAGCTTGTCCACGATTCTTCTTCTATCTCTTTTAATGAACCATTAAAAAGAATCTCTTCCTTTCTTTTCTGATTACTTTCAAAAGGCAACTCTCGCAAAACATATCTAGACCAAACACTATCAGTATCACAGATAAGGCGCAACGATGGATCTAATTGCTTAATCCTCTTCATCAATTCAAATGAAATATTTCCATAGCCAAACCAAATTGTATTTATTTTATTTTTTTTTGAATACCTAATGATAAACTCAGCATCACTTTCTATATCGGATTTAGAGCTGCAACCTTTTTTCAATATTTTTATAAATTTTTTAAAAACCCGTTTTATAAAACCGTCACATCTTGCAGATGGTGAATATAAAAATTTATACGAAATTTTTTTGTAAAATAATTCAGCATTTGCTCCACCAACAAAATTACGATGAACTCTTGAAATAATATGTAATTCACTAATTAAATTTAAAGCTTTTATAGAATTTTCAATTCTTAAAAAAGGGCCACCTGCTGGCGGGTGCTCTAAAATTGGCGTTGTAAAAAGAACTTTTTTCATCATATCTCCATCTTCATAAAATCCTTGTTTTAAATATAAAAAAATATTAGTTTAAATTAAAAAAAAATCAAAGAGAAATAAAGGAAATGAAGTATCTAATATTAGGTTCAAGCGGTTTTGTTGCTCAACACTATATAAAGCATCTAGAAAAGAATAAATCTATAAAAATTATAGGATTAGATATAAATGAGCCAGTTGGTAAAAAATCTAAAAATTTAGAGTTCATAAAATCATCGCTTCTTGATAGAACATCTTTAAAGAAAATCCTTATTAATACAAATCCAAATTATATAATCCATTTGGCCGCACATAGCTCGGTCGCATTTAGCTGGAACCATCCTTATGAAAGCTTTACAAATAATATTTACTGTTTTCTAAATTTAATTGAAGAATTAAGAATATTGAAAAGTAACGCAAAAGTTTTATTGGTTGGATCCTCTGAAGAATATGGACAAGTGAAATCAACGCACATCCCACTTAAAGAAATAACCAATTTAAATCCACTCAATCCTTATGCAATATCACGAGCCACGCAAGAACAATTGGCAAAAGTTTATACAAATGTGTATGGCATCAATATAATAAGCACAAGATCGTTTAACCACATTGGCCCAAATCAACCCAGTCATTTTGTTGTAAGTTCATTTATAAAACAGGCAGTGGAAATAAAATTTGGATTAAGAAAAAATTTAACATGCGGAAACATCGAAATAATACGTGATTTTATAGATGTAAGGGATGTCGTTATATCATATGATTTATTGTTAAAATTTGGAAAACCTGGCGAAATTTACAATATTTGTTCTGGCAAGGGTTACGCGCTTAAAGAAATAATAAATATGATAAAAAAAATTATTAAAATAGATTTCGATACCGTTGTTGACAATTCTTTAATACGCCCAATTGATAATCAAATAATAATAGGCTCAAACCAAAAACTCATTGATGCAACAGGCTTTAACCAAAATTATTGTATAAAAAAATCACTCATTGATATGATTAAAATAGAAACAGATCGCATTCAATATGCATACAACATGAATGGCCTGTACGGTATTTCAAACATATAACAACCGCCAAACCTAACTTTATACTCAGGACAATTTTTCAAAATTAAAGATTTTATTAATTCTGCATTTTCATATTTGTGGTAAACAGCAATAGAAAGCTTTGGTTTAAATTGCTTTAATGTCTTAATTGCTCCTTTAATCAAATCAACTTCAGCACCCTCAATATCAGCTTTTATAAAATTAATGTTCGAAATTTTATTAGAAAAAACAAAATCATCTAAAGTTGTAACTTCTACCAATTCACTGCCACAATTATCCAACTTGGCCATGCAAATATACTTTTCATCATTTTTAAATCTTAAAAATCCAATTTTATCCGATAAACCCTTATCAATCAAAGAAATATTGCCGTTATTAATTTCTTTTTCAAATGTCTTGGCAAGCCCTAATTGTAATTGTTTAGCTGGTTCAAACATATAGACCGACCTAGCTCCTGAATTTAACGAATATAGTGAAAACAATCCTTCACATGCGCCTGCATCAATAACTACGTCATCTTTCTTTACTCGGATAAAATCAGTTTCATATGAATGGGGATTTACATTAGAAGGCAAAAATGTTTCATTATAAATATAAGCAAGCTCTCCAGGCTTAAATGTTGTATTTGGAACAATAATCTTAAAAGGCTTTAATGTTATACAATTGAATTTGTCATCCAATATATCAACCTTTTCTTCAATGTTGTTGCCATAACCGTAAACACAAAGATTAGCTCCAATAAGCCGATCTTTAATGCTAAATTTGTACTTTGATAAAAAATCGCCACATATATATTTAATAACAGTTATATTTTTTTGAGCAATCAAAATACATTTATAGATTATATGCTTCAAAATCATAAATTTCCTGTATTAAAATGTGGCCATCGATTTTCGGAAACAATGGGTTTATGATCTAATATCGAATTACAAATATAATCTAGAGCTAAATTTTTTCCAGGCATTAAATCCTCTGATGACCTAATATTTAACGTTAAGCCGTCTTTTTTACCAGCAGCATAATCAAATAAGTTTGTACGCATATAATAATGGAAGAAATTTAACTTAAAAAATTTCTTTGCTAGTATCGAATATTCTTTTGAATGTTTTTGTGCTAAATTAGTTGTAAGTAACGTTGTTAATGTGTCGAAGTATTCGCATTTTGTTTTAGTATCATAAGTAAAACCCTTATCATAATATGGCCCCCTTCCTGCAGTGATAACCGGAATGCCATGACATACCATTTCAAGCCCCGCAGTAGACGTAAAGACCAATCCTATTTTAATTTTATCAAAAAAATAATAGACATCATATTTTGTTTTAGGGTCAAGTAAAATAACATTGTCAGGAATTTTTTTAAATGATGACATAACGACGTCCTTAACTCGTTGAGACGTAATTGGAATATGTCGACTCTCCTCAACAGGATGAGGCTTTATAATTAACTGCCACTGCGGATTATTTTCAAAAAATCTAACTGTTTCGATGATCCAATCAAACATATTTTTGAATTGAATTTCCTTGTTCAATGCGGCCAAATCCCAAACAACATTTGCTGTTAATAACACAGTAGGTTTATCAAAATTAATTTGAACATCAGTTGAAATACAATCGCTATTTGCGCTTGGATCAGCTGTATTAATAACCAGCATTTCACCACGTTTTTTTGCATTAACGATGTTATCAATCAAATTCTCGGCTGCATCTGACATTGGCAATAACTTAAAAGATTCCCAAGTTTTTGAAAAATTAAGGGCCATTGCTGGATCATTCATGGCATAAGCGCATGCGCCTTCTCTTCCAACAGGAACCCAATATGAATAAAATGGAATTCCATTTCTTTTTGCCAAAATCTCTAAGATTGACCATGGATAATAAAAACTGTCATTAGATATGACTAAATCAGGATCAACCTCTTTCAGCGCTTTTTTTAAGGCTTTTATACATAAAATTATATTGAATAACAATCGTTGAAGCTTATTTTTATAATTTTCTATTAATGTTTCGTCGCCCACCATATAATTATTTCGTAAAACATCTAACGCCCATTGACCAACGGGCATCTCATCATAATTCCAATTTTTATAATCGTTTAAGTCGAAATTACATGCAATTTTACGAAGATGCTCTTTTTCTTCATGATTTAAGTAATCAGATAAAAATAGCTGATTTAATCCACACCAAGAATTCCAAAGCATTCGATCATTAGCACAAATTTTTTTATGGTTTGACGCAGTTAAAACATTATCATCAACCTCGACCTTAAATTCTGTCCAAAATCCACCGCCAAAGACAGAAGCTCCTTCTTCGAGAGTTCCCATTCCCAGTGGAATAATTCTGGCACCACGTAAAATCAATGATTGAGTTATTAAAAAATCTTGAATTTGTGTAGGCTCAAAAATGCTAAATGATGGGCCATATAAAATTGTTTGTTTTAGTGAAATATTATGTTCTTTAATAAATTGCAAAACTTGTTTTCTTATTTTAATAAATAAAATATCCCTATCGGAAGAATTAGAAATAATTTTTTTTAATTTATTAAAATTTTTTTTAAGTAGTCCTAAACCTTGCATAAAACTTCCTTCTAATTTTTCAATTTTAATCTAACATTATATGTAGAAATATCCATAAAGTTTTTATCCTTTCATGGAGTAGTAATGAAACTTGGAATAGGAACTGCACAATTTGGCCTTAATTACGGAATATCCAACACATTTGGGCAAACAAATGTCCATGAAGTAAAAAACATATTAAAAATTGCCCACAGCAATAAAATAACATTGATCGATACCGCAAATCTCTATGGCAATAGCGAAAAAATAGTTGGAGAAAGCCTCGAGTCAAGTCAAGAATTCAAAATAGTAACAAAGACCAAATATTTTAATACTACCGAGGTAACACAAGCCCAAATAAAACAATTAAAGTCTAGCATATATAAATCCCTTTCAAACCTTAATGCTCAAAATTTGTATGGAGTTATGTTTCACAATGCAAATGATGTGTTTTGCAAAGGCGGAGAGAGACTGTATCTGGAACTTGAGAATTTTAAAAATCAAAAAATAATTGCAAAAATAGGCTTTTCTGTTTATTCCCAAGAGCAAATTGAGATACTTTTAAAGCATTTTAGCTTTGACTTAATACAGCTTCCAATCAATATATTAGATCAAAAACTACTAATTAATGGGGCATTAAAAAATTTAAAAAAACATAATATAGAAATACATGCAAGATCTGTGTTTTTACAAGGCTTACTACTAATGCCGCCAAGCAATATTCCCGCATATTTTCAACCAATTCACAATCTACTAAAGCAGTTTCATGATGCTATTAAGGAACAAAATATATCACCTATTCAAGCAGCTCTATATTTTGTAAAAAATATAGAGCTGCTTGATCATATAATAATTGGAGTAAATAACAGTAGTCAACTAATTGAAAACATTGATGCATACAATTTAAACACATCTTACATCAATTTTGAAAAATTTGTCTGCCTTGATGAATCATTTACTAATCCCTCAAATTGGAAAATATAAAAATGAAGAAACTTAAGCTGGGCGTAATCGGAATGAGCCCAGGAAATGGGCATCCTTACTCATGGTCAGCGATATTTAATGGATATGATCTAAAATACATGCAAGACTGCCCATTCCAGGTAATTCCGGAATATCTTTCAAGACAAAAATTTCCTCAAGATTCAATAAAAAATGCAACCGTAACCCATATTTGGACCCAAGACAAAGAGGCATCTACACACATTGCAAATGCATGCAAAATAGAGAATGTTGTAACAAACTATAAAGACTTAATCGGCAAAGTCGATGCGATACTTCTTGCACGAGATGACTATCAAACACACTACAAAATTAGCAAACAATTTATACAGGCTGGGATGCCAATTTACATCGATAAACCTCTAGCAATAAAAAAAAGTATTGCTCAAAAAATATACGCTCTGCAAAAATATGCAGGCCAAGTTTTTACATGCTCCGCAATTGGATTTGCCAAAGAATTTGAGCTTAATAAAAATGATTTATACGATTTAGGAGAAATTAAATATATTGAAGCAATGATATCAAAAGATTGGGAAAGATATGGAATTCATATTATTGAACCAACATTAAAACTTCTGTTAACAAATAATATTTTGTCATTAAAAAATAAAATTAAACAAACAAATGTAAGCAAAAATCAAAACCAAAGAATTGTTACGTTTGTCTGGGATAACAACCTGATTACAAGTTTCTGTACTCTTGGAGAACTTAAAATACCGATACATGTAAATATTTTTGGAACAAATAAAAATCAAAAATTAACATTTCAAGATACATTTTACGCATTCAAAAAAGCTCTTCAATCATTTGTAAACACCATTCAAAAAAAAGAGCCTGCTCCAAACAAAATATTTACTTTAAAAATAATTGATATGATAGAAAAAGGCTGTGCTAATGAATAAAACTATATTAATCACAGGCGGAACAGGAAAAGTTGGAAGCCAAATTGTACAACATTTTTATCAGCAAGGCTGGAATGTATTGTTTACATCTCTAAAACAAGAAGAAATAGATACTATCAGTGGTAATATTCAAAACGAAACAATACCAAATAAATTAATTGGAATTGTTATAAATTTAGAAGATTTATCTAGTGCACAAAAAATAATAAACTTTGTTGAAGAAAAGAAAATTTTACCAAACTGTCTTGTTAATTGCGCAAGAAACCTAAATTATCTTAAGGTTAGCCTGAATGGCAAAACAGAAAGAAGCGAATGGGTTGGAGAATTCATGCTTAATGTCGTAGTTGCGTATGAGCTAGCTTTTGAACTATCTAATCAACTGAATTCACAACTTGAAAATATAATCAACATAAGCTCAATGTATGGAGTAGTCCCGCCCAATCCAAGCTTATATAAAAATCCAAGCCTTGAATCACCCATTCAATACGGTGTTGCAAAAGCTGCATTAATTCATTTGACAAAAGAACTTGCAATACGATTAGCAAATAAAAAAATTAAAGTGAATGCGATATCTTTTGGAGGAATTGAAGGTAGGGTTGACGATGAGTTTAAAAAAAAATACGCTCAACTTTGCCCGTTTAAAAGAATGCTACAAGAGGAAGAGGTTGTTGGAGCTATTGATTTTTTAGCATCAGATAAATCCAGTTTTATCACCGGTCACAATTTAATTGTTGATGGCGGATGGAGTGTATGGTAAACAATAAGATAATTGCTGTAATTGCAGCAAGGGGTGGGTCAAAAAGAATACCTAAAAAAAATATCATCGATTTCCATGGTGAACCATTGCTAGCTTGGACAATTCAGGCAGCACAGCAATCAGAAATATTTGATAAAATTATAGTTAGCACAGACTCTGAAGAAATTGCACAAATTGCAAAAAACTTTGGCGCAGAGATTCCTTTTATGCGAAGTAATCACGGAGATGACCATTCTCCAATAAGTTTCGTAATAACAGATGCTCTCGAACAAATGAATAAACTATATCAAGAAAAATTTAAAACGGTTGTTCAGCTTATGCCAAGTTGTCCGCTACGAAATGCTAAAGATATAAAAAACGCTTACACGAATTTTATTGAGACGAACGCTAAATTTCAAATCAGTTGCTTTAGTTTTGGATGGATGAATCCTTGGTGGGCATTTAAATTAGCGCAAGATCAGTCTTCAGAGCCAATATTCGCAGAAGCATTAAAGAAAAGATCTCAAGACCTTGAAAAACTTTACTGTCCAACTGGTGCGATATGGATCGCAGACACGTCAGAATTATTACAACATAAAACATTTTATACTCCGAACACAAAATTTTATCCACTAGATTGGAAATCGGCTGTTGATATTGATAATTATGAAGATCTTGAAATGGCACACTCCATATTTGAATTAATGAATACCACGTCTTGAGGATACAATCATGCACTTCCAGGACACACACTCGCAGATTGTTTAATTTATAGCCCACCAGTCAAAACCATCATAAACATTAGCATACATTAAGCATGAATTGCCAAAACGCCGCATACATCGGTCGCATCACGAATTTAATATTTTTTTAGATGCGGGCTACAAGCAGCGATTGGGATGTAGCTGACGAATTAATATTTTTAAAATTGCGAAAAGTGCCTGCAGTCTTGGCAGGCTTGATGCAATCGCATATTTGACCAATAAAAAATATATGCTTAAATCTTGACGTTTCGACATATTTTGGTAGCATGAACGTATCCCAGGCGTAGTATTTTGACGGTTTTTGGGTTGAAATTTTAAAAGATTGCCGAAGTGGCGAAATTGGTAGACGCACGGGACTCAAAATCCCGCGGTAGCGATATCGTGTCGGTTCGAGTCCGACCTTCGGCACCAAATTTAAATTGAGGATGTTAAATGCATGACTCATCCTGTGTTTTTTGTAAAATAATTCAGGGGTTGCTTCCAAGTTCGATAGTTAAAGAAAATGAGCATGTCATAACAATCAAAAACATCGATCCTAAGGCGCCTATCCACTATTTAATTATGCCAAAAAAGCACTTGGTCGATATTTCAGCGTTTTCGGATAAAGACAGCGACTTGGGTTGGGCAATTTTGAAAATGGCTCGTGATTTAGCGAATGACGAAATTGGCGGCTTTGTGGGCTTTAATCTTATCGCAAACAACGGTAAATCAGCTGGGCAAAGCGTGATGCACATGCACTTTCATTTTATTGCAGGTAAAAATATTTATTCTGGTGGGTTAATGTTGTGAAAAAGCTTTCGCTAAGAAAAAAAATTTTATTATCAGCAATCATTTTAGCGACATTGGCGCTTTTATTGGTGGGCCTATCATACTTCATGATGATGAAGCTGGTTTTTGTAAGCGATAATATTTTTTACGGCAAAAAACAGTCCGATGTTGCTAATGAACTTCGTACAGAGCTTTTAGGCCGCAAGGACGCCAAGGCCGTTTCTTTTAAAAATCAAGACGGCCAAGTGTTGTCTGGAATTCTTCTGAAAAGATCAAATGCCAAAGCCAATCTGGTTCTATGTCACGGATATCGAGGCTGCAAAGAGCTCATGTATGGCTATGTTGATATATTTCCACATTTTAATATTCTTTTATTTGATTTTCGCGCACATGGCCAAAGTGAAGGCCGCATAATTTCCATTGGATGTCACGAGTATCAAGATGTGATAGCTGCCACTGAATTTATGAAAAATGCAACACAAATGCAAGACGTAAGTCTTCCATTGATACTGCTTGGAATATCGATGGGTGGCGCATCAGCAATTAAGGCTGCAAGCGAATTACCTACTCTTTGCGATGCATTAATTATAGATTCAACATTTTCAGATTTAAGAAAAATAATGATAAAGGGCTTTACTATTAAATCAGGACTTCCATATTATCCTTTCTTTCCTGTTATCAGATGGATGTTTGAAAATGCAGCGGATTGTAGTATAAGTGCTATGAATTCAGCTTTTTATGCCAAAAAAATATCTAAACCAGTTATGTTGATTCACTCTTGCAATGATAATTTCATATCTCCCGCAAATACATTGAAAATTTATGAAAATCTTAATCAGTCTAAATATTCAAAGGTTTGGATTGGGCCAAAATGCCGTCACGGCTGGCTACACTCTTATTACAGCGATTTATACAGGAAAAAAGTTTCTAAATTTTTGAGAAATTCTATTAACACAACCGTTTAACTCATTTAAAAAATTGAATTCAAAAAAGGATTTATAATGGCTTATGACGTAGTAATCATTGGTGCTGGACCTGCAGGGCTTACAGCTGGAATTTATGCATCCAGAGGCAAATTAAATACAATGTTAATAGAAGGACCTCTGCCTGGCGGTCAGTTGATGTCTACAACTGCTGTCGAAAATTGGCCAGGCAATATTTCGATCATGGGCCCAGAATTAATGATTAACATGAGAGAGCAGGCGCAAAAATGCGGATGCAATATCATGTCAGCATCAGTAACCAAAGTTGATTTTACAAAAACCCCATACACGCTTTATCTTGATAATGGTCAAGAAGTGCACGCCGCGGCCGTAATTGTCGCCACTGGCGCCTCTCACAAAAAATTGGGTTGCCCGGGCGAAAAAGAGTATTTCGCAAAAGGTGTCTCTGTCTGTGCAACGTGTGACGCTCCATTTTTTGCAGATAAAGAAGTTGTTATCGTTGGAGGCGGTGATTCAGCAATGACTGAAGCAGAACACTTGACTCACTTTGTTAAAAAATTAACAGTCGTCCACATTCTTGATAAACTTACAGGCAAAGACCCTATCAAAGACAAAGTTTTGGCTAACACAAAAGTAGAAGTGCTTTACAGCTCAGCTCTCAAAGAAATTAAAGGCGATGAACAAAAAGTCACATCAATCGTTATTGAAAATCAATTAAATAAATCACTAAAAATAATACCTGCAGATGGCGTGTTTGTAGCGATTGGACTTGCTCCAAACACTTCAATATTCAAAGGCCAGCTAGATATCGATAATTACGGATATTTAGTTGTAACAGATCATACCAAAACAAGTGTTGAAGGTATTTTTGCTGCTGGTGACGTAGCCGATTACCGATACAGGCAAGCAGTCACTTCAGCAGGAACTGGATGTATGGCTGCGCTGGATTGCCAAGCATATCTGAATAAGAAATAAAAACAGATCAAAAATTCATACTGTTTAATATTCATCAACTTCATCTTCTGTTTTGTTTGTCCACCAATTTTTCACATCACCAATTAAGGCCAAAATCGTTGAGGCCAACATTACGTATGGAACGGCTTGCATGATCTTTGACTTTGAATCGGCCGTTTCTACGTAATATTCAGCTATTCTTGTCAGCGCAATAAACAGCGTAAGAATTTGAGCGCATCGATCACTTGCAATAATACCAAGCTTTTCTTCCAACCGTCCAAACTTCACGCCTGAACGAATAACAGATGCTATGCCTTCAAAGTGTGGAGCCATTCGGCCAAATGATTTAACTATCGCTATTATTTTATTAACTTTTTCATCATTGGCGTCAGCCAAAGCAGGGCTATGCTTATCGCTTAACTTATTGTACAACTTTTTCGACTTTACCAAAATATTGGCAAAATCGGCAATCATAAACATTTTTGAGCTGTCATCGAGCCAAGACTCATATGTTTTAAATTTTTGATTCTTTAACGCCATAAAATCATTGATTATTCGAGTTACATCAGCTGCTATGCCGGCCACCAGAGCTTTTTTGCTGCCAGCATCTTTTCGATCAAAAAATTGATTAGTCTCGATGGCGGCCAATCTAGCCACTGACGACCAAAATTCGTTTCGGTTATTTTTAACTGAAGACCAGATGCGTTGAGCACCATCAATACAACCAGTATTACTATCTGCAAACCACGACGCTTGAGCCGCATGACGATCGATCAAATTCGCCAACGAAGCTTCTATATTCGCATGCCAATCCCCTTGCTCATTGTCTTGGTCAGTTGCGTGTTCTACGTCGGCTATTTGTTGATTAAAAAAAATGCGCAGGTTGATACCATCAAGCCATTCCCATCCTTTATTTTTATCGTAGCATAAACGTACAAAACCGAAAGATTCGTTATATCCAATTGCTCCAACAAACGTATTTTTATCGTCAATTAAATAAAAAGACTGTCCACTTAAATAAGGGTGACTTTTTATTTCTTGATCAACTACGGCAACTTGTTTTTCTGATAAATTGCTAATATTAATCTGATAACGACAATCAGTCTTTTGGCTTTCAACATCCGGCGCACCCAATGGCTTAATGCTGACTAGCTGCACAAACTGCAAGGACTTCGCATCAACGGGTTGCACAACGGGTTGCACAACGGGTTGCACAACGGGTTCCGTATCAGGCAATTCAGTCATTACATGTGCAAGCTCACCTTCAAACGATTCGTCAGGAAGAGCAGGCTTGGCATTTTTAAAATCCTCAACATTTGTAGGGCTACCATGCATAGCCACCGCACCGTTAAAACCCACACAAGCAAGGGTAAACAACAATGACAAAAATGCTTTATTTTTCGTAAAATTAATCATAAAATCGGCCTCCGTGTTAAATCTATAAATTTATTTAAAAAGTACTATCCAACAGCACATTTAATTATCCTACATCAAATACAAAAAAAATAAAGCGGCTACAATATTTCAATTTGAAACACTTGAGCCAATTTTAAAATTTACCAAACATTGCTTCATGTCAAAACATGCATAGGTAGATTGATACATCGACTATGGTTTCTCGCATGAGGCTATTCATCAGAGCTACAAATAAAATGATGATTTTTTAGACCCCGCCAGCAGCGTGCGATTGGATGGGGCTTGCCGAATTAAAATTTTCAAAATAATGAAAAATGCCTCCGCTATTTACAGCTAGCTTCCAATCGTAGATTTACAACCAAACGCAAAAAGCTAAACTAGGCACCTGAATAGTTGCATTTTTTTCAAAAATCATTCGAAAACATTCATCAGATCTCGGCTAGCAGGCGGGGGATCTAAAAATCATATTCTTGATGCATGTTTAAAATTTATTATTGCAAACAAAAACTCTATTAAACCATGCATTAATTATTTACAAATATAAAATTATTGACTTCGGAGCCTCTATTTTTTTAGCTTAGAATTAGAGATGCAAATTCTATAAAAACTGTATTTGCACCTGCAATAATAATATTTAAGGAGGGGAGCTTATGAAGTTTGTCAATAATGGTGTCTTTGGTTCAAAATTGATAAATTATTTAATATTAATAAATTTTTTATTAATATTTCCATTGTTGCCGGTGAGCTTAAAAATTTCGGAAGGCTCAAAAAATTTGGTGAATTCAAAAGCTGATTGGACCTTGATGGTTTTTGTGCAAGCAAATAATAGCTTAAAAAATTTTGCGCAGACCAATTTTGCAGCGATGGGCGCTATTGGGTCTTCCCCTGATTTGAACATTTTGGTTCAATGCTATTTTCCACAAAATGATGGTGTTTATCGATATAAAGTTGAAAAAAATAAAATGGTTTTAGATTCTCATATTCAGGAAGAAACAGATGGGACAACGTCGAAAGATCTTGTTGAATCATTTCGTTGGGCAGTAACCAAATATCCTGCAAAAAAATATGCTTTAATTCTTTGGAATCACGGCATAGGAATATTGGATCCTGTTTGGGGTAAGATAAATCATTGGCAGTCTCCACAAAAATTTTATATACAGGAGGAGATGTTGGCAATAAATCCAAGAATTCATATTAATGATCTGACTGTAGATTCAGCGATTACAAATACTGATCAAATGCTACAAATCGGAGATACCGCATTCACGGAAGAAGAGATAGCGCTTCTTGAAAAAGCAATTGACTCTGATTGCGGCGTGACTGAAGTATTACGAGGAATACTTTTTAATGAACAAAGTAGAACATACATGACGAATCAGGCTTTTACTGAAGCCTTGCGACAAATAAAAAAAACTGTATTAAATGGAAAAAAAATAGATTTACTAGGCATGGATGCATGCTTGATGGCAATGGTCGAAGTTGGCTACCAATCGCGTGAATTCGCTGATTATTTGGTGGCGTCTGAAGAATCTGAATTAGCGCATGGATGGGACTATGAATCGCTCTGTAAAATGTTGAGTGAAAAGGCAGATCCGAAAATGGTTGCCTGTGGAATTGTTGCAAATTATGAACTTTTTTATAAAAACAAAATTAATTTTTATACGCTTTCTGCAATTGATCTTTCTCTCATGAATGAGGTAAAAACATGCATAGATGGCGTTATGAGGTCGTTACAAGAATGCAAGAATACTGATAAAGCCGCTATAATTTCTTCAATTAAAAAAGCTCGCACTACATGTCAGCAATTTAGTGCTGCAAATTATATTGATTTGCACTCTTTCTTTGTTGACTTTCTCAATCAGATCAATCCACTCATTGCGTCGCGAACTAAACAAGACATTAAACCTCTTACTGATTTAAAGATTAGGCTACAAAAAAGCATATCTTTGTTAGAGCAAACAATTGTCGCTAATACCTCAGGAAAATTGCTTGCCAAGGCCCGTGGTCTTTCAATATACTTTCCGCTACACAACATAGATCGTTCTTATTTGCAAACTGAATTTTGTAAAAATTCTGATTGGACTACAATGATAACCGAGTTGTTGCCCGCTGTAAGTTAAAAAAATTTGTGAAAAATTAATAATTGATTTTCAAAGTATAAATTTTCTATGTTTTATTAGGGTTAATTTACTAAATTAATAAAACGTAGGAGATCTTTTATGAAGAAATTTCTTTTGATTGCCACGATTCTAGCCACTTTGTATTGCAACAATATTTATTCTATGATACCTCGAGCCTTTTGGACTGTTATAAATTATATGGAAGCTGACAATACTTTGGCAGAATTTTCATCTGTAGATATCGACGAAATGATACAAGGATTAAAAGATGCAGCTGTTGTAACAGATGCGCGAATTAATGTTTTGGTGCAGTTAGACCTTCCAAAAGAAAATAAAACATGGCGGTTTAAAATAGAAGGCACCGGTAAAATTGAAGACGAATCTGTAAATCAAGCAATGGGTGCTGATCCTGAAAGGGAGTTGGTTGAAACGGCGCATTGGATCAGGTCAAAATATCAAGCAAATCATTATTTTTGGATTTTATGGAGTCACGGCAGTGGCATAGAAGATTATCGAAAAATAAGATCTTCGAATGGTAAGATTAGGTTTATAAATTCATGGCTAGAGATCCCTGGATATCCAATAATTAAAGCGTCTTCACTTAAAAAAAATGAGACTCAGGAGCAAAAAACTTGTAACGATAATGCATCCGAAGAAGATGATTTTAAAGGAATTCTTTACGACGATTCGCAACATTCTTGCTTGACAAATCAGGCCATGACATCGGCGTTTACGCAAATTAGAGATATTTTAAAACCTGGCGACAAGCTTGATATTATTGGTATGGACGCATGTTTAATGGCAATGCTTGAGATCTTTTATCAGCTTAAAGATTGTTTCCATTTTTTTGTTGGGTCACAACAACTTGAGCCTAGCAATGGCTGGGATTACACTCGACTTCTAGAGCCATTAGTCGAACGTGCTGATGCTATTACGGCGGAAAATCTTAGTGCAATCGCAGTTGAAGCTTTTGGTGCTAGCTATGCAGCATCTTCAGAGCAAAATTATACACAGGCAGCTGTGGACTTATCAAAGGTTGAAGCTTTAAAAACACACATCGACGCCTTTGTCGCACTGGTTGATAAATGCGCTCAGTATAAACCTTCTACCATCAGCAAAGCAGTTATCAGTGCGCGCTTAAATACCTCATGCTTTGATAATACAAATTATATAGATTTATACTCATTTTTCAGCGAAATGCGAAAACTTATTGGCGGTTTAGTTGAAAAAATAAATGAAGCAACCTGTTCTTGTTGGTGTAATCAACCACCAGCTGAATATGTTGATGCATTGAGGGCGCTGTTGGCAAATTTGGATGCAGGAATGCAATTAATAAAAACTCAAGTTGTTATTCGCAATACATACGGACATAAATTTATTGTAGGACCTGATCAGTTGGCAAATGGAGTATCTATTTATTATCCAAACCCACAAAAAGCCGCAACCGCTATTCATCGAAGTTATTATCAAATAATTTTTGCACAAAATTCAAGCTGGCTTAACTTTATTACACAATATCGTAAAAATTAAATAATGATAAAATTTAAGCATTATTGATGGGTTTGGCAAGTTTACTCGAACACAAAGCCTACGTGAGAATAGCGTAAAACCGCCATGTAACGCAAAAGAGCGGCCCGCTTGTGTTATCCAAGCCTCTAGGGCATACTATAAATCACGAAAGAGGTGTAAACGCAATATTTATGCGTTGTTTAATGATCATGATGTCAAAAAATACAAAGCGTATAATCGGTATATTTATCTGTCTGCTAGCCCTTGGCGTCACCAGCTGGCTGGAGCTTTTTACGCAACAAAAACAGCATCTGATAGGCGCCGGTATTAATCGGGTATTTTTATTTTTACTCATTAACACTTGCATGCTGGTAATCGCTTTTTTGCTTTACATCATAATTCGCCAAAGCATTCGCCTATTCATGGATTTACGCAAAGACCGTCCGGGATCAGTATTTAAACGTAATCTATTGTTTGCGTTCACACTTTTTTCGGTAATTCCATCGTTTTTTGTGTTTTTTACAGCCGGGAAATTCATTGCCACAAGCATTGATGATTGGTTTGACGCTCGCATAGAATGCGGACTACAAAACGGACTAACTCTACACCAGCAACAAACGCAGTCCTTGCGCGCAAAATTGCTTATCGATGGGCAAAAAATATACGCTCAAGTCATGAAAAATCCAGACAACATCTCCACGGAATTTCAAAAAATTCAACAACAATCGCCAGAGTTGGCCAAGTACACGCTATACATTTTGGGAATTACAAGACCAAATCTTATCGGCAAAATAAAGGATGAGATGCTAATTTGGCGTGAATATCGCAAAGTCAACGATCGTACGACTCATCGATTAAAAAAAGAATTTTTGGACATTTTAAATTCCACAGAGAATGAAAACCCTTTCGATTTCTACGGGTCTTTGTACTTTGTTAAAAAGACTGAAGGGCTCTTTTTTATACTCGTACAGCGTTATCCAGAAAACATTCGCTATCCTCTGATTGAAATTCAAAACTCAATTTCTGACTACCAACAACTAAAATCTATTCGTAACCCAATATTTTTAAACTATATTTTCACCTTTATTCTTGTCACCCTTCTAATTCTATTTTTGTCGATTTGGTGTGCATTTTATTTTGCACGAGGCCTAGGACAACCAATTCAAGAGATGCTTTGTGTTATGAGCAAGATCAGGAGCGGAGACCTCAACGCACGCATTAAACATCATCCGAATAATGATCTGCATCACCTTACAATCGGGCTTAACAAGATGACTGACGCCTTGCAGCAAGCAAATATGAAGATCGAAACACAAAATCAAGAAATGTTAAAGATTAATACGCTTAAAACGTGGCAGGAGGCCGCTAAACAAATGGCCCATGAAATAAAAAATCCTCTCACGCCAATTCAGCTTGCCACGCAACGAATGCAACGAAAGTACTGCCAATTTTTGGAAAACGATCCAGCCTTTATTGACTGCACAAACACAATTTTAACGCAGGTAAAGATAATTCAGGGTCTTGTCTGGCACTTTTCAAGATTTGCCTCCATGCCTCAGCTTTATATGTGCCCAACGCAAATCAATGACCTAATCAAAGAATCGGTAGCGTTATACCAAATAAGTTATCCAGAAATCACTTTTGATTTAAACCTTGCAATAGACTTACCTATGATAAGCATCGATAAAAATAAAATGAAAAGGGTTTTCACAAACTTGCTTGACAACAGCGTTCGCGCTATCCAAAAAATGGGCGCCACTGACGTTAAGCTAATAAAAATCGAATCTAGGTCATTGTTTGACCAAAAGCGCGTTTCAATAATATTTTCGGACACAGGACCAGGTATAGCCAAAGACATGAAAAATAGGCTATTTTTACCATACGTTTCGACTGAAAAGAAAAATATGGGGCTTGGGCTGGCAATAGTTCACGAAATAATATCCTTGCAGGGTGGCACAATTAAGCTAGAACCAGCAACGCTGGGCGCACGATTCATAATTGAGCTGCCGATTAAATCTTAACCTAAGTTGCTACCAATTAATCTGAACTAGTCTGATCTACAAAAAAAATGTACTCTCTCAGAAAGTGTTTATCGCATAAATTAAATCTGAGGAGAGTACAATGCTTGATTTAAGCACAGTTTTTTATACATTATAAATGGGAAAATTGATACAGAGCTTGAATTAATAAAAGTACTCAGACTTTTAGGCTTGAAACTCGATATTTTTACTGTTTAATGCGTAAGCCCTGTGTCGAACCATAACGAGCGCTCGAACCCTTCGACAAACTCATGGCGAGCGGCATGGACGTATAAATCATGCAGTCAAGTGTTTGATTGCAAATTCTAAACGAGCAACAACAACCTCTTTGCCCAAAACATCAATTAAATGAAACAGGCTTGGCCCAACAGAAAGGCCGGTCAGAGCCAGACGAAGTGGATGAATCAGCTTGCCAGCGCCAATACCCAAAGCCTCGGCTTCCTGGCGAAGTCCAGCCTCAACGACTGCCGCATCAAAGCTGTCCAATTTTTTGTATCGTTCCAACAATGATTCCATGTATCGACCAGTATCTGCTGTCCAGCATTTTGCCTTGGCAGCTTCATCGAATGAATGCGGGGTTTTGTAAAAATACTGGCACAATTCAACAAAATCTTGTGGAAAAGTTACACGCTCGCGCATCAACCCAAAGACCTTTTTTAGGTGATCATCAGAAAAATGGTCCCAGTTCTTTTCTTTCAAAAACGGACGAACCAGTTCGATCAATTGCTCATCGGTTTTTGCGCGCAGATGCTGCTCATTCATCCATTTTAGTTTTTCAACGTCAAACACAGCTCCAGATTTGCCAACACGCTCGATAGTAAATTCATTGATCAGTTCATCAAGCGAGAATATCTCGCGAGTGTCGCCCGGGTTCCAACCAAGCAGTGCTACAAAATTTAGCAGGGCCTCTTTTAAATATCCTTTATCTCTGTAATCCTCGACTGCAACATCGCCTTGGCGCTTGCTCAATTTGCTACGATCAGGGTTTAAAAGCAGCGGCAGATGAGCAATTTTTGGCATATCCCAGCCAAAATATTTATAAAGCAAAACATGCTTTGGCGTGCTGGAAAGCCACTCCTCTCCACGAATGATATGACTTATTTTCATAAAATGATCATCTACTACAGCGGCCAGATGATACGTTGGAAAGCCATCCGACTTCAAAATCACCTGATCATCAACATTTTTATAAGAAAAAATAATATCCCCACGAATCAAATCATTAAAACAAATATCGCCCTCCAGCGGAATCTTCATACGAACAACAAATTTTTCGCCGCTATCAACACGTTTTTTTGTCTCGGCCGCATCCAAGTCTCTGCAGTGTCGATCGTAAGCAGTTGGCAGCTTAGCAGCAGTTTGCTGCTGCCTCAAAAGATCTAGGCGCTCTGATGAGCAGAAGCAATAATAAGCATCACCATGCTGCACCAGCTGATGAGCATGCTTTTGAAAAACGTCTACTTTTTCGGACTGGATGTACGGGCCGAATGGACCACCAACCTCTGGTCCCTCATCAAAATCTAGGCCAGCCCAGCGCAAGGTTGCAATCAAATTTTCGACAGCACCATCTGTCAAACGGTTTTGATCTGTATCCTCGATGCGCAAAACAAATTTGCCATTATTTTTTTTTGCATACAAATAGGCATACAATGCTGTTCTTAGACCACCAACGTGCAGAAACCCGGTTGGGCTTGGGGCAAATCTTGTGCGGATCTCATTCATTTTTTTAACTCCTAAAATCTATGTTTTTATTAAAATTTAAATGCTTTTAGTTTAAAGTTATAGCAGACAGTAGTAATTTTATCAAATTAACACAGGTAATCTGAAGCCCTGGTAACCATGAATTTATTAAACAAATCATCTTTGATTACCATTTTTACAACAGTATCGCTACTTTTTGCAATTCACCACATTTACGTAGCGAAACAGGTATCAATGGAAAAGAATCACCCAACGCTGCAACTAGAGCTGCAGCCAACTCATCCCAATTACAAAATTATTGAACACGAGCTTGACAAGCTAAAACAGCTAAGCCATGGCACTGAGAAGATAATTCTTGACGACGCATCAAACAAGGCTGTAGCTCCATTTCTTTTCGAAATTATCTCCAAACCACTCGCTGAATTTTGCGCCAAGCTTGAAGTCAATATACCTAAAATTGTAATTTACTTTGGAAATTCAGCCGATACATACAATGCAATTGCTGACCGAGATATTGAGTATTGGGAAGACTCTCGTGGAGAAACCATAAAAACTCTGAAAGTAGAAAATTGCGAATTTATAATCGGCCAAGGAATACTTAAACTCATACTCTGGGACGTGGATGGCGAACATGTGCTTGAAGGCCTAATTGCGCATGAAATGAGCCATCTAAAGCAAGACGAAAATATGCAGCAGAATCTGGCCGAACTTGATGCAGATGCCTCGGCGATAAAATTATTGGGCAAAAATAAAGCAGAAGAATTAATAAAAGCAATCAATATCTCAATGTTATCTGCCCACATTTTTAATATTCTTATCGATCAAGCATGCACGTTTAGATTGACAGTTGAAAATATACATCGATTGAATTGTATAATAACCAATTCAATTATCAAAAACAACCACAAACTCGGCGATTTGGGCAGGTGCACATCTCACGCAATATTTGGATTTATTATAAACAAGGTTTTAAATGATGCGCTGAGTGCATCATTTGATGCTAAAATTGGCCTCACAGAAAGAACTTTCTGCAAACTTTACGAAAACTTCGAATGTGCCTGTAAAAACGTATCAACTTTTATGGAAGAAGCAAAACTAAGCGTTAAAAGATGTGGTACCAATGAACAATCAAATAAATATTTTTCACCAACAACGCATCCAACGCCCGAGCATAGATACGCTCACATCCAACACTGCATAAATCAAGCTTAACACTCAAAGATGAGTAAAAAATGCCTTAATTTACAAAGTTATTTCAAATTTTTAAACAAACTATGTATAATTATTACTGTTAAATTCTGTTATTTTTAAATTGAATTTTTAAATCATGTTAATTGATGAATTGCGCGAAAGCTTAAAAACCATTGAACCTGCATTCCAAACGATAAAATCGTTCTGGACAAACTCTAAGTTGGAAGGACGTTTTGAAGAACTTGATCAAAAAGTTAATCAAGAAAATTTTTGGCAAAACCAAGACAGAGACAAGATTCTGGCTGAACATAGACGAATAAAGCCTCTGCTGGAAAGCTATAATCAAATAATTAGCAGCCACCAAGAGAATACTGAACTCCTGGAGATGTTTGGCGACAACGAAGAACAGTTGAACAATATCAAAGACGATATTCTCGGGCTTTGCAGAAAGATCAATAAATTCAAGATCGAGCTATTGCTCAGCAAACCGGAAGATGAAAAAAACTGCTATTTAATAATAAATTCTGGCGCTGGCGGCACAGAATCGCAAGATTGGGCAAATATGCTTGCCCGCATGTATCTTCGCTTTTTTGAGCGTCAAGGCTTTAAAGTTGACACGCTTGACTATCAATCCGGTGAAGAAGCCGGCATGAAATCTTGCACGTTGTACGTCAGAGGTCGCAACGCATACGGTTATCTGAAGGCCGAAGACGGCGTGCACAGGCTTGTGCGCATTTCACCATTTGATTCAAACAAGCGTAGACACACATCTTTTGCCGCTGTTACGGTAACCCCGGAAGTTGAAGACGCTGCTATCGAAATTAACGAAGACGACCTCAAAATTGACACATATCGATCAGGAGGAGCAGGCGGTCAGCACGTTAACAAGACTGAATCAGCCATACGAATCACTCACGTGCCCAGCGGTATAATTGTTCAGTGTCAAAATGAGCGCTCACAGCAACAAAATAAACAGGTTGCATTAAAGATGTTGCGTGCAAAATTGATAGAAAAACAGGAAGAAGAAAAACGCGCTAAAGAATCAAGTATTGAGAAAAAGAAAATTGAGTGGGGATCTCAGATTAGATCATACGTTCTTCACCCTTATAAAATGGTTAAAGACCACAGAACTGATATTGAATCTCCTCAGCCAGAGTCAGTTTTGGATGGTGAGTTAATGAATTTTATCGAAGAATATCTACTTTTTGCATCAAAAAATGAAGCTTAAACTCAAACAATTTACACAAAATTTAATCACTAAAGCGTGCGCAGAACAAGGAATAAAAGAACGCCCCAAAATTGTTCTTGGACTTTCTGGTGGACCAGACTCTATTTTTTTATTACATATTTTAGCAGAGCTTAAAAATGAAGCGATAATCGAGCTTACAGCTACGCATCTAGATCATCAGTGGCGGGCAGAATCGGCGCGTGATGTTGAATTTTGTCATCAAATTTGCAACGATTTTGATGTAAAATTCATAGCAGCAACAGCCTCTGATCTAAATTTAGATTTTAAATTTAATGGATCAAAAGAGGAGCTGGGACGTAGGTTGAGGCGTAAGCTTTTTGAAACAGTCTTACAGAGCGAGCAAGCGCACATTCTTGCCTTGGCGCATCACGCACAGGACCAGCAAGAAACCTTTTTCATTCGCTTAATTCGTGGAACAACTTTGAGCGGCCTGCGTTGCATGGAGATGGTCGATGGCAAATACCTGCGACCACTGCTCGATACCAATAAAGCTGAAATAGTTACTTTTTTAGACAAAAATAAAATTACATATCTTACAGATCCAACCAACGCATCTGATGATTATTTACGTAATCGTATCAGAAAATATGTTTTACCGGCACTCAAACAATGCGATGAACGTTTTGAGCTTAAGTTCAAAAGCACGCTTGATCAAATAAAACTGGAGGACGATTTTTTAAAACAACTTACTAGTCAAGAATTTGAGCGTATATTCGATCTAAGCTCTCAAAAAAATATTTGGGTGGGTAAACTTGATCAATTTCAGAAACTCAACGTTGTCTTGCAACGCAGAATCACTTTGCACTGGTTGATAAAAGAAAAAATTAAATTCAGCCTTAGTTCAAGCTATCTTGATGAAGTATTAAAGTTTTTAAATTCAAAAAATGGCGGCCAACACAAACTTTCAGAATATTGGCAACTATGCAAAAAAAACAACTTCTTTCATATGTCAAAACATTGATATTTAGACGCATACATAAACCCACATCTCACGCAACCCTGTATGCATCGGGCGTGCAAAGAAATTGACAAGTTTTTAGATGCGGCCTGCCGGCCATGATCCAATGCCATCTGCGGAATGAATTTGGAAAAAAGTGCAAAAACTATGACTGGTTGATGTACCAAAATAAATAAAAATTACTCGACCTGAAGCTGAATTTGAACCGGTCTGTCAACCGCAATAATCGAGCCAGCCACAGGGCTTTGCTCAATTATTTTACAGCCATCTGAAGAAGTTGATGTACCGACAACATCGAACTGAACATCGTATTGACGCAATAAAGATTTAACATCCTGTACCAATGCACCTTTTAAATTCGGAATAATTACGAGTGGGAACATGCCTCGAGAAATACATGCAACAACACGACGCCTGCTCATATCGACCATTGGTTTTGGGTTTTGAGCAATGCAAGTATTGGCTGAAGATTGACTAAAAATAGGAATAATGCTTACATCGATGCCGTTTTTGGCAGATATTGCTAAAATATCTTTTTGCTTTAAACACAAAAAGTCTGGTGTCAAAAATATGCGTGGTTTCTTGGAAACTGTGATGAAAATATTCTGATTAGGCCTTATTTTATCGCCACCACGTGGAAATTGGTCCATGATAACGCCCTCAGGCAAAGATGAGTCTTCAAGCTCCTTGAGAAAACGTACACCAAGTCGATGCTTTGACAAAATTTCGGCACTTTCCTGAATCCCCTTGCCAATAACATTTGGAGTAATTATCGAATGTTGTTGAACAAAAAAATAGGTACCTAAATACCCAAACACAAAACCTAAAAACGGAATTATCCAGGCTAAACTTAAATTTTTACTCATTCAAAACATCCCTTAAATAAAAGAAATTCTTTGGGTACACTTGTAAGCTGGATTTTGTACTTGAGACAAAAGCCCAAGCAGCAATCATTTCTCTATGCGACATACCCGCGAACCATTAAGAACAGGTAACTTGAAGCTCGCCTACTTTGTCTTGCTCCGAATGGGGTTTTCCCAGCCATAACATTACTGCACTGGCGCGTGTGCTCTTACCACACGGTTTCACCCTTACCCAAAAATTACTTTTTAGGCGGTATATTTTCTGTGGCACTATCCATAGACTTACGCCTTCCTTACTTGTAACTAGCCAAAACCAGCTCTCATAAGGCATTTCACCTGTTAGGAGTCCAGACTTTCCTCTTCAAGTCAAACGAGTTTAATTTAAACAGGTTTGGCAAAAAGCGATTGCCCCGCATACCCAAAAGAATTATTCTTGTTACTATTATATTCGCAATTATTTCAAAAAGAAAGTCACCATCAAAAATAGGCCTAGAAAACAACATTTTCTTGAAAAATAGGTTGTCGAAAATGATTACGCCAACAACCAAAAAATAAACAATAACCTCTTCTGTAGCCATTAAAACGCTTTTAAGCTGCATTGCAAAGAAAACAATCGGTAAAATATAAATCAAGGCAAGGCCAAAGTGCCCGTATAAAAAACAGTCCTGAATCAACAGCAAAATGATTGGCAAAAAAAAGTGCTTAAATGAAGCATCGAACGGGTCTTTTTTTAAAATAACGTAGCTAAAATAAACTAAAAGGCTGCGAACAAACCAACCATTGAATGTCACACACGCGCAAAAATCAACAAAAAACAGTAGCATTGCTAACATTTTTTATCAAAAATACTGGTTTGGCCGAATTTTAAAATACTCAACATTTTACCTTTTAACATTTCGTTTTTATCGAGCCACAACAACTGTAAAACCTCGATTGGATGAAGCACGCTTTCAAAGCCTGACTTAAAAGTTCCCCAGTGCATTGGTATAAAGTGATTTGCCCCCAGATCCAAAAATGCCTGTACCGCTTCATGCGAGTCTAGATGAGACTCAGCCATAAATTCTCTTGGGTAACATGGTCCAATCGGCATCAACGCAACGTCTATACCTTCAAATCGCTTTCCTATCTTACAAAAGTGAGAACCTGCGGCACTATCACCTGCGAAATAAATCTTAAATCCGTTCATCTGCAACATCCAGCTGCCCCACAACGATTTATTTATATCAAAAGGACCTCGACCAGTCCAGTGAACAGCCGGCAAAAACGTAAACTCAAACATTGATTTCGGGCAGCTATGAACGTCCCACCAATGCTTTTCAAACACGTTTACAAAACCATTTTTTTTAAGCAATTTTGCATCACCAAGCGGAACCAAAAACGTTGGCTTATCGCGCGTTTCGATTAGGCGTAAGCTTGGCAGATCGAAGTGGTCTCTGTGATTGTGTGAAATCAAAACAAAGTCAATTTTAGGTAATTTATCGATAGTAAAAGCAGCATCGGCGTAGCGAGGGAAAAATTTGGACACATTAAAAAAAATCGGATCGGTCAAAATGGTGGTGTCTGCGAGCTTAATCAAAAAAGTCGAATGCCCTATCCATGTCACAGAAAACTGATCTTGAGATTTAATCGAATCTACAAGGCTATTTGATAAATCTTTCCAGCCATTTAATTCTGCCAAAACTGATTTCTTATTATTTTTCTTTAATAAATATTTAGGAAGTGATTTTAAAAAAACCTTCGCCGCATGCCATAAACGCGATTTGACGCTATCTTTTTCATCATTATAAAATCGACCATTTCTAAAATACGGCAGCTTATTCATAAAATCCCTAATTTTATTCTGAACAAATCACTGCAGAACCAAGGCAAATATCTTCATCGTAAAAAACTGCAAACTGGCCTGGAGCGATGCCCTGATCTGAGCCTTGAAGTTTAACAATTCCCGTATCGTTTGCAAGAAATTCTATGGAGCAGCGATACAAATTTTCACCATGCCGAAGCTTTAGATCAAATTCTGCCTTGCTTGGACTAGCCCCACTAATCCAGTTAAAATCGGCCACAGCAAATGTATTGCGTAGCTTTTCTTCCGAATAATAATTTTTTGAAATATACACAATATTTTTGATGACATCTTTTTTTACGACATACCATGGACCGCCTGAAAGCCCTATCCCCTTGCGCTGCCCAACGGTGTAATACCAGAAACCTTCGTGTTTACCAACGGCATTGCCAGTCTCGAATTCAATTAATTCACCTGGTCGGTCTTTTAAATGATGTTTTATAAAATCACTGAATTTGATTTTACCTAAAAAACATATCCCCTGACTATCTTTGCGACCCTGAGTCGGCAGATCAAAGCCTTGAGCCAAGCTTCTAACTTCCGACTTCAACAGATGTCCGATGGGGAAAAGAGCCCGCGCAACTTGTGCTTGAGATAATCGGGATAAAAAATAAGTCTGGTCTTTGAATGAATCTTTGGCCTTTTTTAATGCGAATAAACCGTCGGTCCGGTCAATCATTGCGTAATGGCCGGTTGCCACTTTTTCGAAAGACTCATCAATTTTGTCGTAGAAGCAACCAAATTTTATAAATTTATTACACAAAACATCCGGGCTAGGTGTACGCCCAGCAGCAACTTCTGACACCGTGTATGAAACGATGCGATCGTGATATTCTTGCTGCATAGAAATTACTTCAAGCGGCACATCAAGCTTATCACAAACTTTTTGCGCATAATCAAGGTCTTCCTGCCACGGGCAGTTTCCAAGATAAGCAAGCTCATCTTCAAGCCAAATTTTTAAATAAAATGCGGTCAAATCATGCCCCTGCTGCTGTAATAAACTTAACGCAACTGAGCTATCCACTCCGCCAGACAAAAGTACTGCAATTTTCACAATCCCAGGCCCCAAAACTTATTTTATTAAATCCAACTGCGTCTATTTTAGCACAAAAATAAAGGCTTTAAAACAAAAAGCCCCGACTCTCGCCGGGGCTTTTATTAAGATTTTTTATTAAACGGTAACCAATGGGTTTTGGCTTCCATACGTCGATATGCAGTGGTTAAAAACAGCTTTAACATTTTCAAATGAAACCGGATAAGGCAACCATCTATCGTATTCATAAATTCTATACAGCTCAACACCAAATTTATCCATGTATACAGTATAATTTGTAACATGAGTATTAGCTGAATTATAGTACACGCCAGAAGTCAGCTCAATTGAAATACCGGATGTACCCTTGTGAATGGTTTTACCATCCACCTTACAAACATCCTTCCAATCTAACACATGCTTACCAAAAACCTGCAAGCCCTCTGAATCAAAGGCTAGGTATGGAACAAACCCATTTCGAATATTGTAATGTTGAATAATATAATAAAGAGCAATTAGCGTCATAGTGCCGAAACATCCTGCTACGATATAGCCCGCAATTTTATCTTCTTGCCTGTACATATCCGAAGCAGCAACTCCAAACCCAGCACCGAGCACACCTGTAAAAGCAGCCACAAAAGCCAACACTACATCGGCAACAACTGGAGGATACGCAAACACAATTAATTCCTTTTTGCTTCTGCTATATTTGACATAATCGCTTTTAATACTTTTTGCAAAGTCCCTAAAGTAATTATCGTTCTGAGTCGGTAATGTCTCCAAACTAGTACCGAACAATGTCCCAAACAAGCAGATACCGACAAAAAAGCTGAATGTTAGAGATTTGTTTTTCGTAACTATCAAATTTTGCATAAATATCCCTCAAATTATTTGATTTCATAGTCAACGCCAAACGCCGGCAGATGAGCCAAGTTAGCTAAGCCTTTATCAACTGTCAATCGGCATAAAGTGATTATCAAATAGCGTTTTTTTATCCATACAAGCTAAATAAATAAACTTACAATCGTTGCATTCAAAAGATTTGCAAGCGTACCGCCCAACAGTGCCCTAAAACCAAGCCTGACAAGGGTATCGCGTTTTTCCGGACACAGGGCTCCAATGCCACCGATTTGAATGCCGATGCACGAAAAGTTAGAAAATCCGGCCAAAGCGTAAGTTAAAATGATTTTGCTGCGGTCTGAAAGCAAGGCTTTGGCAAAGTCTGAGTATGCCACAAATTCATTCACCACAAGCTTTTTGCCAAGCAAAGCGCCTGCAGCACCGCTGTCAGCCCATGGAACCCCAATAATCAGGGCAACCCACCCAAAAACCTTGGCAAACAAAAGATCAAGCGTCAGAGGCTGAGTCAAAATATCGTATGAAACCAGTAAGCTTGTTGAAGTGAACAATACATAGTCAAACAACGCAATCAAACTAATAAACGCAATCAACATTGCCGCAACGTTGACCGCAAGCCTTAGTCCATCACCTGTACCTGATGCAACCGCATCCAACGCATTTTTAGACGTGCGTTCAGTTTTAACATGTGCACCAGCCATTGTTTCTGGGACCTCTGTTTCCGGTATCAAAATTTTTGAAATTAAAATAGCTCCGGGAATAGCCATGATGCTTGCAGAGATAAGATGCACAAGTGGTACGCCCATCATGCCATAAACCGCCATGATTGCTCCGCTCAAGTGAGCCATGCCGCTGACCATCACAGTAAAAATCTCTGAATCAGTCATACGTGCAATATAATTACGAATAAGCAAAGGCGCTTCGGTCTGGCCAAGCATACTGTTTGCAGCTACGGATAATGTCTCTGCGCCAGATGTGCCCAAAATAGGCCGAATAATACATGCAATACTTTTGACCAAAACTTGGACCACTCCGAAGTGATAAAGCAGCGACATCAGCGCGCCAAAAAACACAATCACTGGCAAAACTTTGATTGCAAAAACAAAGCCCCACGCACCGCCCGCATCGGCAAGGCCGCCAAAAACAAATCTCGATCCTGCATCGGCAAATTCATACAAGCCTTTAAATGCGAAAGATAGCTGAATAAAAAAATCTCGTCCGACATTAGTTTTTAAAATTAAGAATGACAACAAAACCTGCATCAACACTGCGCCACCAACAAGCCGTATGCTAATTTTGCGTCTGTTACGTGAAAACAGTAGAGCCATTCCCAAAATCATCACTATCCCAAGCAGACTCATGTAATGCGCATCCCGCATCAAATAATCAATCAGATGCATCATAACTTCAACCCTCGCTTTATATTTTTGACCACAAAATACAACTTACGACAAGGATATAAAAAAAATAAAAAATGGATACGACAAACTTCATATCGCGCAAAATGCCGATCGATTCGGCCATACATTGACCAATGCCAACCAAACACGCAGCGGCATGAGGCCTGGCGAGAAAGTTGCAAGTTTTTAGATGCGAGCTACCAGCATTGATTGGTGGCTGGCCACCGAATAACTTTTTATAAAATTGCAAAAACCGGCATCTTATAATGCGTAAATCCTGAAACTTAAACAATTTTAATTTGTGCTTTGGGCTTATTTAAATATAAAAATAGAAATTTATTCCAAATATTGCAATAGCCAAATGATTGCAGATAGAATAATAATTGAGAAAGAGGATTAACATATAACAAAATAACAAATTGTATCAAGCTATTGTTAATAGAATTTGGAGAGGGGAAGGCTATGGATACAGGCTTTAAAATTACGGTTTTCAGCTTAATTGTAATTTTTGCAGTAGTTGTAAGTCAAATAAGCGGTCGAACAGCATCAAGTGATAGAAGTGTAAACCAGTCAATAAGTAATCAAAATGCGCCATCCACAACAAATGCAAATGCTCCGGCAATTGTTTCTGCAATAAAAGTCTCAAAGATTAAAGGACAACAATTGTTGTTGGCTCCAAGTTCAGGCGATGTACGTAAGCTTGGGTATTTATTCAATTTGATTAACACCAATGACCCTGTAAATCAAAGAAGCAGATTTCAAGTATTTGTTCCCGGAAATCCACCAAAATCAAAATCTTCTGATAATTTCGGAGTAACAAAAAATTGGATACAAGCGAATAAAGATTTGTCTGTTTCCATAAAAAACGAAGATACTGATGGCATCATATCAAAAATGCAATCTGTCGGCGCATTTCCAAAAGATTCAGACCTTGAGAAGGCCAAAGCTTACGGATGGGGCGACATTTTTAAGTACACGATTGATAATTTTAGCAAAATTTTACTTTATTTTACAATTCCAGGTTTTAACGATACAGACAAGAAACCTATAAAATTTTATCTTATCAACCCATGGCCACAAAGCTCAAAAATATCTTGGAATCGAAATATTGCCCCAGAACAAGCATGTCGTGCATACAGAGAGCTTATGAACTGGAAACTTCCCGGAGAATAAAAAATAACTGATACCTTGCTTTCCCCGAGCTATCTCGGGGATTTTTTTATAAAATTATTTTTGAGATAATAAAATAATCTCTTTAAGAATGGCATCAGGATTTAACGAAATCGAATCAATTTTAAGTTTAATCAAAAACTCTGCAATCTCTGGATAATCTGATGGAGCTTGGCCACATATTCCAATTTTTTTACCACTTTTTTGCGCACCTTTAATCGCAGATTCAAGCATTATTTTTACAGCCTGATTTCGTTCATCAAAAATGTTGGATATCAGTTCAGAATCCCTATCCACAGCCAAAACAGTTTGTGTCAAATCATTTGATCCTATCGAAAAGCCGTCAAACACCTTGGCAAACTGGTCGATCAACAAAACATTGGATGGTATCTCGCACATCATATAAACCTCAAGGCCATTTTTCCCTTGAATCAATCCATGTTTGACCATTTCCTGAATAACCCTTTTACCCTCTTCAACTGTGCGAACAAATGGGATCATTAACTTGATATTTGTTAGACCCATATCTTCCATAATTTTCTTCATTGCAGCACATTCCAGGGCAAATGCTTCTTGATATTTAGGATGGTAATATCGCGATGCTCCTCGAAACCCAATCATCGGATTCTCTTCTTCGGGTTCAAAAAACTGCCCGCCAATTAAACGGCTATACTCGTTACTCTTGAAGTCAGACATTCGAATAATTACTGGTTTAGGATAAAAAGCTGCCGCAATTGTGCCAGCCTCTTGCGCTAATTTATCAATAAAAAATTGTTTTTTATTGGCATAACCAATCGTTAAGTCTTTAATTTTTTTGTTATCGTCACAATCAGTGACCAATTCAGGCTTTATAAGCGCCATCGGATGGATTTTTATTGAATTATTTATAATAAATTCAAGACGCGCAAGACCAACTCCATCGTTTGGCAGTGCTGCAAAATTGAATGCCTCATCAGGATTTCCAACATTCATCATAATATCGACAGGAGCTTTTTTTAGTGCTGCAATTTCAATCTTTTTCACCTGAAACGGAATTAATCCTTCATAAACGTAACCAACCTCGCCGCTACTACAATCAAGAGTAATTTCCTGGCCATTTTTTATCTTAACCGTTCCATCGCTGGTACCTATTACAGCTGGTATTCCAAGTTCACGGCTAACAATTGCTGCATGACAAGTTCTGCCTCCTCTGTTTGTGACAATTCCGCCAGCAATCTTCATTATTGGTTCCCAATCTGGGTCGGTCATCTCAGTAACTAAAATTTCGCCAGGTTCAATCTGGTTCATTTGAGATGCAGATTCAATAAGTTTTGCCTTTCCAGATACTATCTTTCGTCCAATGCTTTTACCTGTTATTATCAATTTTCTTTTATCCAGAGTTTGAGCAAAAATATATTCCTCAAAAAATAATTTATTTATTTGCTGTGAGTGAACCGTTTCTGGCCTAGCTTGAACTATATAAATTTTGCCATCAACACTGTCTTTTGCCCATTCAATATCCATCGGACACCACATGTTTTTGATGCTAGAATAATATTCTTCAATTATCAAACATTGCTTTGCCAGGCTTATAATTTCTTCATCTTTAATGGAAAACGCCAACTGCTCATGTGTTTTGGTAGGAATATTGCACGTTGTTGCATTGCGGTCCTCTGAATAAATCATTTTCATGCGCTTACTGCCAAGACGTTTCTTTAAAATAGGCCTAAATCCTTGTTTTAGAGTAGATTTATGAACATAAAATTCATCCGGATTTACAGCACCTTTAACAATATTTTCACCTAGACCGTACGAAGATGTTATAAAAATTACGTCTCTGAAACCGCTTTCGGTATCCAAGGTAAAAACAACGCCAGAACTAGCTTTTCCAGATTTTACCATTTTTTGCACTCCAATCGAAAGACCGACACTCATGTGATCAAAATTGTGATCAATTCGATAGGAAATAGCTCGATTTGTAAATAGTGATGCAAAAACATCTGGGCAAACTTTTAAAAGTTCTTCCGTACCTCGTATATTTAAAAAAGTTTCTTGCTGTCCTGCAAACGACGCTTCTGGTAAGTCCTCAGCAGTTGCAGAAGAACGTACAGCAACATCACACATTTTGCCGTAACGCTCTTCAAGCTTTTTGTATGATTTTTTGATTTCATCAACCAAATCGGCCGGTAAGGAGCTTGTTCGAATTAAAACCCTAATCTCATGCCCTATTTCGGCTAATTGTTCAAGATTACTTTTATCCACTTTTGAAAGAAAATTTTTGATTTTTTCTTCAAGATTATTTTGTCGAATATGGTGCCAATAAGCTTCAGCTGTTATCGCAAAACCGGATGGAACTAAAACACCTTTGCTGCCCAAATTTGTAACCATCTCACCAAGCGACGCATTTTTGCCACCCACGGTCGCAATATCTTTTATCCCTATTTCTTCAAATAATTTTATAAATTTCATAAACTTATCCTTGTGTTAAGATTTTAAAAAGTACAATAAAATACTTCACGGGTCAATTGAGATTAATAACTTAAGCTTATGAGAGTCTAATGATTAATATCAATAATAAAAATCTAACGTTTGTTGTATACGATGGGATCAAAAATTCTGTTTTCCAAAGTCAGGTTTTAGCGCCACTTTTAAACGAACTTGAAGAACGTCCAGATTTAAACATAAAACTTGTCTGCTTTGAAAAAGACATTGCTGAAGAAAGACAATTTGCAACAAAACTTAAGGGTCATCCAAGGCTAGATATTATATTTTTTAAGAAATATCCGTTTTTTGGAAAACCTAGCATGATGTATGCAATAAAATGTTTTCGTGGTTTTTTAAAAATAGACATGCCAGATCAAATAATAGCTCGTGGCCCACTTGCTGGATATATCGTTTTAAAAGCTCTTTCAAATAAATTTAACATCCACACAACAGTTCAAGCTCGAGGACTTTGCGCCGAAGAATACCGGTATTCTGTACAAAAAACAAATGGGGCCATAAAAAAGATCTGGGACAAATTTATATTTAAAAGCATGAAAAAAATAGAACTTTATGTTTATAGCTCAAGCAAAATTAAAATCGAAGCCGTAAGTCCAGCACTCAAAGATTATCTGGTTAAGCAATTTCAAACAGAGCCTGCAAATATTTTAATGGCCGTTAAAGATATCCCAAAATCAGTAGACAAATGCCAGGCTGTAGTCTGGAGTAGCCAAGTCCGCGATGAGTTACAGATTCATGACAAGGCAATCGTTTATTGCTACAGTGGTTCATTTAAGCTTTGGCAGTGCGCAGAGCAAACTATTGAATGTTTTGCTTTTGAGTATTTTAAAGACAACAGCCTGTTCATGCTTGTATTAACCAATGACATTAAGCCATTCAAACATGAATTAGAAAGGTTTAAAATTCCTACATCAAATTACAGAATTTTAAATGTACAACCACAAGATCTAAATAAATATTTGTGTGCAGCAAATTTTGGCATGTTAATTCGCGAAGCTGATATCATAAACTGGGTGTCGCGGCCTACAAAAATGCTTGAATATCAGGCTTGCGGCTTAAAAATAATTCACAACAACACCGTCGCCTGGCTTGCAACAGAAAACAATGTTTAAGCCAAAATAACAATTAAAAATTAAGGCAATATTTATGAAAAACTCCAAATTCAATCTTATGTTTTCATCTATCTTACTCGCTCTTTTTATGCACTCCACCACCTTTGCGTTTTGGTTCTGGAAAAGTGAAGAAAAAACAATCACCGACTGCAACGATGTCCTGCATGCTATCAAGGAAAAGTCTGGAGTTATTGATGAAATCATAACAATAACACAAGACACGGTTTTTGATGGCAACGACGAATCATTTTGCCCAAAATTAACATTCGGCAAACAGGCCCAAATCTTTTTGAAAGATGGTGTTCATGCTGAATTCAAAAATATCGAATTATGCAATTTAAGAAATGATATTTTTGCTTTTGAATGTTGCCCATGCGAACATGTCAAACATCCCAAAATTACATTCAATAGCGTGGTATTTAATTTAATCGATGATACGATGCTTCCTAAGTATTCATTTATTCATGGAAATAACGTTTTTAATGGTAATGGATTTTGTTTAATAAATATAAACTTAACAGATGGGTCAACAGCTATTTTCGAGAATCTCATTTTGACCGAAATACCATACAGTAATTGTGCAATTAAATTGAAAAATGTAGAAATTGCACTTCGTGATGAATTTATGTTGATTGACCAGGGAATCAAAATAAAAATCTGCAAAAATGTAGAGTTTTGCACATCTCAAAATAATAAATCCGTTCTAATATTGAAATGTGACCATCCAATTAAAATTGACACGGATTCTACATTATTCATTGATAAAAATGTTTTATGCATAAACGCGTCAAAATGCGGCGCTTCACCGTTTTTATTTACTGATAAATCATCCCAACTCTTTTTAAATGGTTGCAGCTTGCTAACGTTAGAAGATATTACACTAACTCGCGGCCAACTTACTTGTAACGGTATAAGTAAACTTGGTTCGTCGAAAAATAATGTTATCAACTTGGGCAACGGAAACTTAGAAGATGATTTTTATACCGAACTGCGTACAGACCTACAACTAGTTTGTGGAACACTGGCTTACAAAAATGCAGAATAACAATTAGGCTAACCGACGACATGACCTTTTTGATGGGGATAGATATTCTTTACTGAACATTTTGCAGCCAGAGTGCAAGACATGGTAGTTCTTGAAAGTTGTACTGGCGGAGGATTCAGTACAACTTTCTCTGGCCAAGCATGCAAAACACGTGTACACAGCAGAAATTGATAAAGCTCGTATGGATGAGGCTAAGCAAAATGCCCAAATTGCAGGTGTAAAAGAAAAAATAACATTTATAAATATCGAGGAATTTAGTAAATTATCCGCACATGAGTGTGAATCTCTTTATCTGTATGATAAACACGAATTATTTTGCCTTTACTTTGGCAGACTGGCTAAAATTATTGGAAGAAGTGAATACAGGATATAGCAACAGTGTATGAAACAATCTGTTTTATTGATAGAATATAGATAAAATAAAGTTTTTATAAAATATTGAAAATTTAAGGACTTTCATGAAAAAAAGTAAAGGGTTGTTTGGCGGAATAGCACTCATACTCATTGGTTTGTGTTTAATATTTCCTCCAATATTTTCGATTCTATCAAAATACTTTCTTGTCGTGATCGGAATATATCTAATTTTTACTGGATTCAGGCGCTTACTTGGCAACAATCGCGGAGACTGCTGCGGTTTTTTTTACAAAGATTTAGACTAAAATCATCAAGTTATTGAACTGATAAGTCCATTCATGCTACCTTGACTTTAAAGGTCGAGATTTTATTAGTTATAACTTTATTTTTTAAGGAGATTGTCATGAGTAATCAAGAAAACGGCAGTTGCTGCAATCAAGAAATGATCAAGGGTATCGTTGCTTTATCTGTTGGCGTTGTCTGCATAGCCCTGGCATACAAAATCATTTTATACGCCATTCTTTTTATGACCGGGCTTACGCTTGTTTATTATGGTCTTGTAATGCTAAAAATGGATCATATCACAAATTGGGTAGACAGTAAGCTTAAAAAAATTCGCGACATGATTCCAAACTCTAAGAAATAATAAAAACCCCGGAGATCTTCCGGGGTTCAATTTCTAGCTCTCATCAGATTTTTTAATCCTCTTGACGCCACCTTAACAATAGTGATATAACACAATTTAGCTTTAGATTTGAACAATTTTAAAATGAATAAATTTGAGGAAGGATTTTGGATGGCATTGCATAAAAATTTCGTAAAGAATTTAGCTGTAGTTTTAAGCTTTTTTCAATTTATCGGTGTTTTCAAAATAAACCCGACCCCACTTAACAACACCGCAGACTCGAGCCCTATTTATAACCCTGCCGGCACAGACAAGTTTTACAAAAAATTACCACACGTAGCGCAGCTGTCACTAGATATATCACCATACTATCAAAGTGCGAATGGCAGCAGAAATAGGAATGGAAACAAAGTGCCGCTTGGCGACATGTACGGCAGATGGAATATGCTTTCAACATTCTTTGACATTGATAAAATGACGCCCAAAAATTTTTCTCAGACAAATTATCCAAATTTATGGACAGCGAATAATGCACTTAAAAATATCGAAGGAATTGATTACACCGATCCTGCAAACTACCATCCAGACGAAACAACAAAAATAACAGACGCAAAAACGTCCACAATTTATGACAGTGTAAATATTTATCATGTCAACGGAAAATATGAAAAACTTGGTTTGCGCGGCAAGCTTGGATTTGACACAAAAATAGGACTTGGTTTAAGCATAAAAGGTGGAGTGGCCGATTACAAAATTCGCCCTAAATTTGTAGCCTTAAAGCCTGAAACAGTATTGACGGATGCGCAAACAACGATCATTCCAACACTTGACCCTGCAAAAACATTTTATGAGCAATTGCTCCAAGAGTCTGCCAGAAATAACATTTTTAAAGAGGTTGGCCTGGATGTAACAGAATCTCGCGAAACCGAGATGGAAGATACACACGCACAAATTTATTGGTGTATTCCATTTCATATAAAAGAAGAAGGCGAGACCGTTGCCACAATTGCACCATATCTTGCAGCTGGCGGATGGTTTGCAAGCGGCAATAAAAAAGATTACACAAAAGCTTTTAACGTTAGCACAGGAAATAACGGCCACTCTGGTATAACAGCAGAAGGTTCATTGAATTTTGATTTTCCTGGGACAGTACAATTAAGCCTTGGAGGCGGTTTGTTGTGGCTTGAAGAAGAGAATTTTGAAACGTACAGATTTCCTTCAAACGTTTGTCAAAACGGCTTTTTTCCGTGGACAACCAGCGTTAAAGTTGATCCCGGAATAACCTGGTACGCCAACATTTCATTCAAAGCCGAAAATTTTATGTCGGTTATGCCAGGCTGGTCATTCTTTTTTGACTTTATTTATACTTATCATGAACACGACGACTACACGATTAATGAGTCGTCAGCTCAACGAGATACGCGATTTACGACCGGCGTAGAGCAAATGCATGAATTATCGAGCTGGAAGAGTCAGCAGGTCAACTTTGGCGTAAGCTATGATGTTGCAAAACATCTAACGCTTGGCTTAATTATACAAGCTCCTATCAACGGAATAAAGGTGTATCGTTGTGTAACTTCGATGGGAACGATATCAGTAAGCTTCTAAAAGGTGTTATACCATTTTAATTTTAAAATCTACCAAACATTGCACCATGTCAAAACATGCACAGGCAGATTGATGCATCGACTATGGCTTCTCGCATGCAGCTATTCATCGGGGCTACAAAGAAAATGATAATTTTTTAGACCCCGCCAGCAACATGCGATTGGATGAGGTTTGCCGAATTAAAATTTTCAAAATAAGGAAAATACTTTTAAATTCTGCATCTTCTACTCATTGGTAAAGTCCTGCTGAGTGCCGCCATGGCTTGCAAGATTAACGTGTCAAAAAAGCGTTTGCTAAAACAGTTACACAACCATGATAAAAAAAATTAAATCTATTCAGGCAAACTTTCTGAACTCTATCATTGAAATTTAGTGAATTTTTCTTGGAATTCTTCCCAATTTTTATAAAAACTTTCAAGCTTAGTTTTTAATTGATTGATGCGAAGCTGAGCACTTTCATAATTGTTTGATCCATATTCAATAAACTCAAATTTGCCACTTAATTCAGCAAGCTCTTTTTCATGAGAGGCTATCTTACGCTCAATGCTGCTTATATTTTTGCGTAAATCGTACCATTCCTTGCTGCTTTGTTGATTTGAGCGCATAGAATGCTCGACAGATAAGCTGCTTTGCATACCAGACTTGTTGCCATCTTCGGGTAACTGTTTAACATCATGTTTTTTGTGATAAAGATATGATTCATAATTTCCAGGATAATCAATTATACCTTCAACACCAAGTTCTAGAATTCGACTAGCAAGTCCATCAATAAAAGTTCTATCATGCGATACAAATAAAATTGTACCTGGATACTGATTCAGGGCTTTCAATAAAATATCTTTAGTTTGAATATCAAGGTGGTTAGTTGGTTCGTCAAGTATCAAAAAATTAGCATTCTGAAGCAAAATTTTGACCATAGCAACACGATTCTTTTCTCCGCCACTCAGCACTCCAACCTTTTTTTCAACATCATCACCAGAAAATAAAAAAGCTCCCAACATTCCTCTTACACGTTGACGCATTTCTGATGTCACACAGACGCTTTCAACTTCTTCTAGGATGGTTCTATTTTTATTAAGTGAAATTTCTTGATCTTGCTCAAAAAAAGCCACCTCAACGTTGTGTCCAAATTTTACACTGCCAGACTCCAACGCATATTTTCCTGCAATCAAATTTAATAATGTTGTTTTACCCTTGCCGTTTGCAGCAACTATTCCAACCTTGTCGCCTCGCTTGATATTAAAAGATACGTGTTTGAATAAAAGCGTTGAATCAAAAGATTTTGAAACATCCTCAACCGTTAGTGTTATTTCTCCTGCACGTTTAACATTCGAAAAATTTAATTTAATTTCTGGTGGTCCAGACTCAATTTCAATCATTTCAATTTTTTCAAGCGACTTGAGCATGCTTTGCGCCATGCTGGCCTTACTTGCTTTGGCCTTAAAACGATTTATCGTTTCCATCGTCTTTTTGAAGTGCTTCTGTTGAGCTTCGTACTGAACTTGCAAAATCGCATCATCTTTTTGCTTTTGTTCTACATATTTTGAAAAATTGCCGCGATAAATTTTGAGATTGCCATTGTTCAGATCAAAAATATACTCACAAAGATTATCCAAAAAAAAGCGATCATGACTTATTAAAACAAAGCCAAAATTAGCGTGCTTTAAAAAATCCAAAAACCAGTCTTTTGCAACGATATCCAAGTGGTTTGTAGGTTCGTCAAAAAGATAAAAATCAGCGTTTTGCAACAATAATTTTGCTAACACAATTCGCATCTTCCAGCCAACACTGAGCTGGCTTACTGGTTTGTCTAATTTGTTCGAATCAAAACCTAACCAGGTAAGCATTTTTTTTGTATCAATTATAAGTTGGTCAAAATTGTGATCAGAAAGCTCTTTTTGCAAAAAAGCAAAATGTTCCAATTTTTCGTTACTGTGTACACGCTCCGATTCAAAATCTCGCTTCAATAAAATGAATTCGTTGTTGAAATCAGCCAGTGGCCCAAATGTTGTTAAAGTTTCATCCAGAACAGCCCGATCTGATACTAAAACTACTTCCTGCGGAAAGTAGGCAATCTTAACAGCTTTTTCTATCAAAATCTGGCCGCTATCAATATTTTGTTGACCACTCAAAACCTTCAACAGCGTCGATTTACCACTGCCATTACGCCCAACAAGCCCAATTCTTTGGTCTTTATTAATGTTGAAAGAAAGATTATTAAAAATGTCTCTAAGATTAAATGAAAGAGTTATATTTCTCGCAACTAACATATATTTTCCAATAAACTAAAAAGTCGCCCATCCAACCCCAACTTATATAAAATACTGCAAAATCGATGGCACTTTTTGCAATATTTTAAAACTTCATCTATCAACCAGCTCCAGATCATGCCTAGCAGGTCGCATGCAAAAAAAGTTAATTCTTTGGCAAGGCTGGCTTGATGCAGGATTTAAACAACCATATCCTATGTATAAACCTAAATATCATTACTTTGATCATTATACAATACTGTGGACAGTTTTTGAAATGTTAGTTTAAAAAAGTTGAGCTTCATACCAACATCTGCATACCAATTTTTTGAGTTAAAAAATTGGTATGCAGATGTTGGTATGAAGCTCTTAGAGGCGATTTTAGATGAAATGATTAATGTAAGCAAGCCACAAAAGAAATTTGTTATTATTATTTGGCAAACTTGCGATCAGAAGTCGCTTGCCAAGCAGAACTCATGTATCATGCGTGATTAAATGAAGTCTGCCGAGCGCGCAACCAGTTTTCGTTATTTTTCAAAATCTTGTTCGCTACAAACGACCAGATCAATTGCTGCAGGCCGAGTCTAAAAACTTGTAAATTTGCTGGCGTAGCCGATTGGCGCGTAATTAAAGAAAGGCATACTTGATGTATGCCCTTAATTATAAGTGTTTTGACGCTAATAAAAATTAGCAGTCTTTTTTGATTTCCAATTTTTTGATTAAAATATTTTCATCGAAATGTGGTTTGAGCGCATCATAAAAGTCAGATTTAATCTGTTTAAGCCCTTCTTTGGAATCAGATTCAAAACGTAGAATTAGAGCTGGTTGTGTGTTGGAAGCCCTTAACAAGCCCCATCCATAACTCATTTGAGCGCGAATGCCGTCGATAGTAATTGCTTGAACATCTTTGCGGGCGGCAAAAATTGTTTTGACTTGGTCCACGATAATTTTTTTGTCAGCCTCGGTTGCACACTTGATTTTGATTTCAGCAGTGCTTTCTTTGATGGGCATTTCATCCAACAGCTCGTCCAGAGACCTATTCTCTGTGGTCAAAATTTCGACCAGGCGCATCATTGCGTAGATTCCATCATCGTAACCGAAATATCGGTCATTGAAGAAGAAGTGGCAGCTTAGCTCGCCTGCAAGCTTTGCATTTTCCTTGATCATCGTATCTTTGATTATTGAATGACCCGATGGCGATATGAGTGGGTTTGCGCCCCATTTTGTTAACGCTTCAATCAAGCAGCTGGAGCTTTTGATGTCGAACACGATTGTGGCGTTGGGATGTGCTTGCAGCACAGGTTTGGCAAAAATTGTCAGAAGCCTGTCGCCGCTTACTAGTTTGCCCGATTTTGTGATTGGGCACATTCTATCGCAGTCACCATCAAATCCGATTCCGATTTCAAGCTCTGGATTGGATTTTAGCTCATTGATTGCGAATTGCATGTTTTCAACGGTCGTTGGATCGGCTTCGTGGTTTGGGAAGTCGCCGTCAATTTCAGCAAAAATTTGTTTTACATTATTCCAGCCCATGGCCTGAATAAGCTGTGGCACGACTGCGCCGGCAGCACCATTGCCGCTGTCTATCAGGGCTTTGATGGGTGAATTTTTGAGATGAGTAAATTCTGTTGTCAGATAATTGATGTATTCGTTTATAATTTCGTGTTTGTTTATAACCACGCCATGGGTGGGCTTTTTGGCTTGGCAAAAATCTTGAGATTCGTAGATTTTGCGTATTTCTTGAATTTGTGGTCCAGATGCGCCCCAGACCTTGATTCCGTTGTATTCTTTGGGGTTGTGCGATGCTGTAATCATGAGCATGGCTGGATTTTTTAACGTTTTTACGGCAAAATAGGCGACCGGTGTGGGCACCAAGCCTAGATCTATAACGTCAAAGCCCATGTCCATTGATGCCTTGCTGAATTGATCAAATATTTGCTGAGAATGGCTTCTGCCGTCTCTACCAATAATTATTGCGTTAGCTTCAGAATTTTTGTTGACCAAATATGTAATCAAAGCCTTGCCTAGGTCGTAACATTCATCTAATAATAGCTCTTGTCCTATCAGGCCTCTGATGTCATACTCTCTAAAAATGCATGAATTCATTGACTTCCTTTTTTGCATTTGTAAAAAACAATTCTGACCAAGTTTAAGCTTAAATTGCAGATTTTCAAAATTTTTTTGGAAAGCGGCTGTTTTTTTGTAAAATTATGAATCGTTCTCAATTTTGCGATGACATTCGATTAAATGAAGCCTATCAAAAGTACGACATTTTTGATAAAATAACCCGTAAGATTTAAAATGCTATTTTAAAGGGAGCTAAAATGTTTGATATAATAATAGATTTTTTTAGTGAAGTTTTTAGTGATCCAACCGCAATTATGGGATATTTTTGGTTGATTGCGGCATTAATTTTGTTGTTACTTGAAATGACTACACCGGGATTATTCTTTTTTGTGGCGTTTGCTTTCGGTGCAATCTGTGCAGCTATAGCAGCCTTTTTAGGCGTATCGCTTCCGTTTCAGATGTGGATATCGGTTTTTGGTGGGGTTGTATCATTTTTTATATTAAAGCATCTTTTCCTTTCAAAAAAGATTACTCATCACGGGCTAAAAACTAATACTGAAGGGCTTATTGGACAAGATGGTTTGGTGATTGAGACAATTAACCCGCACCAGCCTGGCGTTATAAAGGTTAAAAGCGAGTTGTGGGGCGCTGTTTTGCAGGATGGTTCATCGTTGCAAAAAGGCACACAGGTCAAAGTTGTTGGCATTCATGGAAATAAGCTTGTTGTAAGGAGTTTGTAAATATGATTTTTTATATATTTTTTGCCGTACTAATTCTGTTTTTAATAGTTATGCTTTTCAGTGCAACATTTTTGGTGCAGCAAGCAGAAGTGGTTATGATTGAGCGCTTTGGTAAGTTTTATAGAATGCTTTCATCTGGTTTGCATTTTATAATTCCGTTTGCTGATAAACCGCGCGGTGTTTTTTGGACCTTTTTTAAAGATGACCCTCGCAGTAAGACGATTTATCGTTACAGTGCCAGTTTAGAGCGAATTGATTTGCGCGAAACAGTTTATGATTTTCCACGTCAGAGTGTAATTACAAAAGATAACGTAACAACTGAAATTAGCGTGCTTTTGTACTATCAGATTACTGATCCAAAGTCTGCTATCTATGAAGTTGCTGATTTGCCATTTGCAATCGAAAAGTTGACGCAGACTACTATGCGAAATATCATTGGATCAATGGACCTTGACGAAACACTTACATCTCGCGACAAAATAAATGAAAGATTGCGTCATGTTCTTGACGATGCGACAGAAAAATGGGGTGTGAAGGTTAACCGTGTTGAATTGCAAGAGATAATGCCTCCTGTTGATATTCGCCAGGCCATGGAAAAACAGATGCGCGCTGAGCGTGATCGTAGAGCCTCTATTTTAACGGCAGAGGGGTTAAAGTCGTCCGCAATATTAGAAGCGGAGGGTGACTATCAATCCAGAGTTACCAAGGCAAGGGGTGAGGCTGAAGCAAGGCTGATCATCGCTCAGGCAGAGGCTGAAGCTATTTCAGCAGTCAGAAAAGCCATCCCAAATGCCGATCCATTGCCATATATGATTGCAATAAACTATATCAAGGCGTTGCCTGAGATCACAAAAGATAAGGATGGTAAACTTATTTTATTGCCGTACGAATCATCGGCCTTGATGGGGTCGTTGTCGACAATAAAAGAGATTTTCAATAAAAATTAATTTCTTGTTGACGGAGCGCCAAAAAGCGCTATTTTTATAATGCTTTAGATCTGTGTTGTAATTTGGATTAAGTGTATCGTTTATGTTGAGGTTAAGATGCTATCCAGGCTCAAAAACCATATTGCGCTCGTAGTATTGATACTCAGTTTTTACTGGGCAGTGAGCATTTTTTTTGTTTCTAACAACGATCAACTTTATCCGTTGCATGATTTTGATGAAGACATGAATAAGTTATACTCAGATATCGGTTTGTGGTCACAACGGCGCGGAGATTTTTTAAAGGCTATTCAGTCTTATGAAACCGCTCTTAAACATAGGCCAGACGATTTGCGATGTGTAAAAAATCTTGAATATTGCATCAAAAAGATTAAAAAAAGTTTCAAGCATCTAACTTAATTTCGAAATTTTTCTGTGAAAATTAATCGCAAAGTGATGAGCATAATCGCGCAGGGCAACCAAAAGTTGTCCAGTAAATGTTTTTATATTTAATTTTTTACCGTCCGGCAAGCGCTTGGAAAAAATAGTTTCTTCACGTTTTGCCAAGCTTGCAAATTCTGTTTCTGATATAAGATTTTGTACAGCACTTAGTTGTCCCTTCCCTCCATCAATTAAGATTAAATCAGGTAATTCTTGTTTGTTTTTGTACCGCCTTTTTACTATTTCGGCTAGCGCAGCGTAATCATTTTGGTGGTCAATGGATTTTATGTGAAAATGTCTGAAGTTAGCCTTGTCTGGCTGTCCATCGACAAAGCGAATGCAAGACCCAACCATAAACATGCCTTGCTTATGCGATATGTCAAAACAGTCAATTGAGTGAGGTTCAATCGGTAATTTAAGCAATTCTTGAATTGATTTAGAAACAGTTTTTTGTTTTGAAAGCTCCGTTTCTGCATGAATTTTTGCCAGCTTTATAAGGTTGGCAAAATGTCCTTCTGTAGGAATTATTAGCGATACTGATTGTGATTTGCACTGCAATTCCGATAAAAACGTTTCGTACAAACTTTTTATTTCGGCTTTAATTTGAAAATTTACAAGAATAACTGCTGAAGCCGGATTTTCTCTGTAATAACTTTCAAAGTAACTTAGATACTCGGGCTTTAGCTCATTTGTAACTTGAAAATAAAAAACTTCTTTTTTCGTAAGCACACTTCCACGTTCTTTAAATAAAAATAAAGCCTGATTGTCCGGAGTTAAAAACCAAATATCCCGGTATTCAAGACTTGCACCAGATGCTGTTTTCGAGCTTAGCATGTCAAATATATTCTTAAATGCCTGCCGATATTCATTCAATTTTTGGGATTGTTCAAACTCCATGTTTTTATTATGTTGTTCAATTAACTTTGAAATTTGATTCAAAAATTTGTGAGAATCAGATTTCAAGGCGAGTTTTGCAAGTTCCAATCGCTCAATGTAGGCTTGAATATCGAAGTCGGGCCTACATTTTCCAGCACAAATACCCATGTGATAAAAGATGCATCCATTCGCAATTTTCTTTTTACAGAGCTTTAATCTGAATGTTTTTATTAAAAAATCATAAACTCTGCGAGCGGATGTTTTTTCTATAAATGGCCCGAAATATGTACCTTTTTGCTTTTGATTCCGCACCATTTTTAGTTCAGGCACCTTGTCTGAGGTTATCATGAGATATAAAAATGGTTGTCCGGTCTTTAAAAGCACATTAAACTTTGGTTGGTGGCTCTGAATAAGTTTGGCTTCAAGAAGCATAGCTTCGAGCTCTGTTTTTGTGATTAAGTGCTCAAGATGGTCACTGGATGATAGAATAGAAAAGGATTTTAGTTCACAGTCTTTGTTGGAAACATAATCAGAAACACGATTTTTTAAATTTTTAGCCTTGCCTATGTACAAAACTGTATTTTGTTCATCCCTAAAAAGATAGACCCCTGGTTTATTTGGTAAATTTTTTATTTGTGTTAGGAGGTTTTTATTGATAGATTCCATGTTTTAATCCGGTTAGGTTAATTTCTCGAGGCTTGTCTCGCATCAGAATTTAAGGATTCATTTTTAAATAAACTTCAAATATAAAATATCTGACTGTTAACAATACTTTCTAGTTTCAAATGTAGCAGTGAGTAATAATTTTGCGAAAATATAAAAAAATAATGTATTTTTTGTTTGCTGCGCTATAATTATTCTCTTAAAGGGGTTTATTTGTTTTTATTTGATTATACGGAAGATTTTTATGTTTGCGAATAGCAAGGTTCCTTTTATTGCAATTGGTTTAGTTGTTGTATGTTGCTTTTGGTTTGTTACAAGCTCTGTATATCGTTATTTTTCATACAATTTGCCACCTCAAATTGAGCTGGCAAATTTCAGCTCAGGAGCTACGTTTTGTCGTGAACTTAATTTTGCCGTTTGTGCACATAATATGTACAAAATTTCGGAGATCAAAGTTGTTGTTGACGGAAAAGATGTTGATCTTAAAAATGCGCGCTGGGTAGGTTCAAAGAATTTTGAGGTACCAGTTGTTGTTGATGTATCAGGATTTACTGATGGAATGCATCAATTGGAAGTTGGTGCTGTCGATGCAAGTCATCACAAAAATAAATGTTCGAATAAATTTGAGTTTTATGTTGATAATAGCCCTTTACGAGCTGCTTTTATTGATCCTATTTTTAAAGTTGAGCAAGGACATACTTTACACATAAAGGTTCAGGCAAATAAAAGGTTAGCAAAGGCGGAAGTTGATTTTAATGCAACAAAATATGAATGTTTTCCTGATTCAAAAAATTCAACTGTTTATGAGTGCTTTATTCCAATCGATTGTGAACTGCCACCAATAGAATATGTTTTATCTGCAAATCTTGAAGATTGCGTAAAGAATGTACTTAAACTTGCAGGACAGGTACAAATTCTAGCTGCTGATTTTCAAAAGCAGAGAGGCTTTACTGTTAAAAAAGAAAAGCTGGAAGAAGAAAAAGAAATTAGTGCTAGCCAAAAGGTCTTGGACGAGGCATTGGCAAGGTGGCTCGACCAATCTCCAAAAGAAAAGATGTGGCTTGGTCGTTTTGAATTGCCAATAAATTCCAAGCGAATGACAACACCTTTCGGTGAAATTAGAATGACATCGGAGCTTGGTCGATACATGCACAAAGGCGTTGATTTGATCGATAATCCTAAAGCCGTTGTTTGGGCAAGCCAGCGTGGCAAGGTTATTATCAAAGATCGTTTCGCAATATCTGGTAATACAGTTGTATTGGATCATGGGTTTGGCGTATTTACGCTTTATTTTCACCTGGACAGCTTTGCCGATATTCAAATTGGTGATCTTGTTAAAAAGGGTAATCCAATAGGTCGGCTTGGAATGACAGGCTATGCAAACGGCTATCATCTTCATTGGGAGCTGCGTGTTAATAATATAGCAGTAGATCCCATTGAATGGACCAAGAGTATCTACTAAAAATTGCGATTAAGACTCAATGGAACTAGTTGAATATTTTTCACATAATTGCTTTACAAGATTTGATTCTTGCAAATAATTGGTTTGTGATATGGATTGTTCTTCATCAAGCAAGTCTTTTAGTGGAATTGCTGCAAAAAATCCATCTTCTGTTTCAATTGTTAGGTAATCAGGATTTTTTTTGTTACCGGCAAGCACCGCATCTCTAAAATCTTGTACAGTTTTAACTTCTATATCGTTAACCATGTTTATTATTGGATTAAAAAATTGGGGTTGATAGTCCAATGCTACTGAACCTGGATAGATGCAAGAAACTATTACTCTTGGCTCTTGTTGATGCTTTATTTTTGTATATTTTAACATTTTTTGTTTGCAATGACCTTCATTTATAAAATGTTGCAGATGATTTAACGTAAGTTGAGCAACAACAATTCCACCAATTCTTTCGAAATCAGGCGCTTCTTGTAACCATGGGTGAAATTCTTTTACCGCAAATTCATCTTCGTTTTTTAGTTGAATTTGCAGTGATAATTTTTCTCCATCTCTGTAGATGGTTAAAGAAACTGTGCTTTCAATTTTTAGTTGAGAAATATAATCTGAAACGGCTATTTTAGCATCTCTCCAAGATGGATTAATATATCCATACCTGTCTATTTTAAATCCATCGATTTCATAGATTACATCACCTTTTTGAATTTTTGCTTTTTCTGCCAGAGATTTTAATTCTACTTCAACAACATAAACTCCTCCATCTGTCGGATTTCCCAAAAATTTAAGCGTCTCTGCCGTTGTGGGTTGTAAGTCGACTCCAAGCAATACTTTTTTTATTATTTTTTTTGTAAATAGTGTGTCCAGCGATGTTTTTACCGTGTTTATTGGAATGAAATAGCCTATGCCGTCGCTATTTTCAACTTTTAGTGTTGCAATACCAACAACCTTACCATTTTCGTCTAAAAATGGGCCACCGGAATTTCCATGATTGATAGGCGTAGTTGTTTGAGCGCATTCACCAATTTCTCCCATGCTTTCTCGTCCAGAAATATTGCCAAGGCTTATTTTTAGATTTCTTTGGCCGAGTGGATAACCCATGCACATAACTTTTTGAGATTCTTTTAGCTTGTCGGAATCGCCTAACTCAAGCGGTGTTATGTTATTTACTTTTAAAAGATCTTTTAGTGATTGCAAACTTGAATCTTTTATTTTTAATAAAGCAAAATCTTTTTCCGGGAAGCACCCAACAATTTTCACTTCAAAACTTTGATCCCCAAGCGCTGGAAATCTAACTTCGACTACGGGAGCCTCACTTATTACGTGAAAATTAGTTAATAAATAACCATCATCAGATATAAAAAATCCAGTTCCGGCAACTATGTATTGCTCGCTACCTGTTTTTGACGGATCTGAAAGATTAAAAACATTGACGTATGAGTAGATTTGTACAACAGAATTTTTATATTTTGAGCAAATATCGGGCCATTTAATTTTGGTATCGAGTACGGATTCGGCTATTGGAGCGCTTTGTTTCTTGAGATCGGGTGTAGTTTCGTGTGTTGGAACTCTTTGTTGTATTAAGTCATCTGTGTGTTTTGTTCGTTTGCATTGCAATTGTCCTGAAATAGAGAGCAAAAGCATTGTTGATAATAATTTTTTTATCATAAATTTCCTTAAAATTATCGTGAATCATATAAATTTATTAACTTAATTTTATACTTAAAAGAGACTTTTAACAAATGGTTGCGCTATTTCGATGACTTAGTCAGTATAATTTCACTCTGAAATCATTTACGCCTGTATTCATCGGATGTTTCGAAATAGATTGCAGTTTATGCAGTTTTCGATAAAAACAGTTGAAAGCCCGCTCCAGATCTAACCTGGTAGCTCGCATCGTAAAACTTATTGAATTCTTGGTAAGGCCTATTCCGCCGAGTGTTTTGATGATTGTGGTGAGTGTATGCGTCTAAATATCGGTGCTTTGATGTGGTGTAAATTGTTGAGGTGTTTCCAGTTATTGAGCTAGAAACCCCATAGTTTTCTTCTTAACTTTACGCGGTCAATCCAATCTCAACACTACCATCCAAAACTTGCTGAGCTTGGTTCAAAAAATCATCGCCAAAGCCCTCTTCTTTCAATATCTTGAATGCTACATTCTGATCTGAAATACCACGTTCAAGTTGGAATGGATATTGAATCTTTTCGCCAGGTATATCAACGACAGAAACTTTGTAATTAGCAAATCGACCGGTTAATTGCTCAAGCGACGTAATGATTTGAAAGTGTGTATTCGTTATGCACATTCCCAGAGGTTGTAATCCCAAAAGGTTAATCAAGCTATAAGCTGCGGCTCGACCTTCGGCCGGCGTTGTGCCGTTAAAGACTTCATCAACAGCAGCAAGGCCAAACTTGTGTGGCTCAAGTGATTTAAATGTCTGGTTAACGTCGCGCGCACGCATAACACCTGCTTTGAAGTGTGAATTTCCAGCAGCAATGTCATCAGTGATGTTCAAATACGTTATTATTTTGTGAAATGGCGTAAATGTCATTTCTTTTGCTGATGCAATTCCCAGGCTCTGGGCCATGATGGCCGACATGATAAACGCTTTTGTTATTGTTGATTTTCCACTGGCATTAGGCCCGGTGATGATAATATTTTGTGGTTGGCCAAAAAGCTGTCCTGCTGTTAATGAACTTGGAACAACTTTTTCTGAATCAATAAATGGGTTCCAGAAATCAATCAGTTTTACAGATGGTGTATCAACTTGAGTAGGATCAATATATATTGGCTGACAAAATGTTACTCGCTTATCTTTAAATTCTTTGCATAACCTAGCAATCGACATCTGCGCATCAATTTCACCTAGAGTAATCATGGCATCGACAAATTTATCTTTGAGCTCAGCAATCAGTCTGAACGCTACCTCAACACGTTCCCTGTAAATATTCAATGACGAATATTCGCCGTTAAACGTTTCCTTTTCGAGTAGATCAAACAAATAGTTCATATCTTTCGAGCTTTTCTCAAGTTTATCCAGATATTCATTGAATGTGATAATACTTGGCATTCTAGAGATAAGCTCATGATTTTTGGAAATAACCTGCGCAACTGCTTTGAGATTATTTATATACTTTGCAACATAGACTACTTTTTTATAAAAGTGTTTATCATCTCTTTTAAATTCTAAAAGATCACTTATAGTCCAGCAAAGTTCCCATGCCTTGTTGGAAACTTCAATTCCGCCTTTTATACCACGGTCAAGACGTGGGTTGCCATCACAAGATTTAGATACAAGCCACATCAAAACACCCAAGCCAGACAACATTGTAAACACATTTAAAGTACTTAAATCCTTAGAATCTGGCAGCCTGTTATTGATCCAGTCTGGAATTATTTTTTTTAAATGGTCTTTAACATCGACACCTTTTATTGTGTGCATTGGAAACGCAACAAACCAGTAGAGCATCAACGCATAAGTCATGTATTGGAAGGCTTTTGTTTGTACCTTCACGCTACGAATAAGGGCTGGATACTTATTTACCCAATCTTCCAATTTTTTTATGTGCGCAATCGGAAAGCTTTTGTTTATCCAAGCTTCAAACCTTTTTATGTATGAAACTTGTGAAGTAAAAGGTATTTTCATACTACTGAACGGTAGCCTTGCTTTGCCGCGTTCACACTCCCAGTTATTGAAAAATTCTGCATACCAAAAAGAGAGCATAAGATTTTCTGATACAACCAGCGCTTTTAACTTCTCGTCAATTTCATTAAAGCAAGCTTCATTTTTAAGCAGATATGATGTGATCGCTTGCTGATTCTCAAGTTTTTTAATATCGCTTTCAGGGCTAACTAACTTGCGATAAAAAGAAACTCTTCCAGCCTCGGTAACAGTACGATCCAACCTAGACGCCAAATATAATTTTACGTCTGACTTAGGCCCACATAACAACTCAAGATCAGACCACGTCTTAAAATCCAAAACATCTGTTTGAGTAAACGGATTTTTATCCTCAAACCGGACCAGCAAGTTAAACATTGATTGTCGGCGAATGTTTGGATTTGGGTTAAGTAAGCGCTTAAACGTTGCCTTGAGATATGCGTCATATCCTTGTTTTTGGTAAATTTCATAATCAGCCTCACATTCCCGTCTAAAATCAACATCGTTTAATGTTTTGAAATTTTCCTTGGCAATAGTCTGATAAAAATTTACAGGCTTGGCATCCTTGTTTTCTGCTGCAACCTCTGCGGTTACAAGCTTATCACAACTATCTGTGGCTGCCGCCGAAACATTTGTTTCGGCGGCAGAACACATCAATAAACACAACATCAATCGAATTATTTTATTCCATCCAAATTTAGATTTAATAAACATAAAAAACCTCCAAATTTTTCTTGACGATACTAACCCTCACACCTTCCACCAAGGTGCTTTGCCAAAAACTCTTCGGCGATGGCAAAGAATTTTAAACGATTTTCCGGTTTTGCAAAACCATGGCCTTCGTCAGGAAATAGCACGTACTCGTATGGTAAGCCCTTTGATTTCATTGCCTGAACTATCTGTTCGGACTCGGCCTGATTAACACGTGGATCATTTGCACCTTGAGCTATCAACATTGGAATTTTGATGTTATCAACCTTAAACAAGGGTGAACGTGATTTTAAAAATTCAACATCCTTTTCTTGGTCACCAAGCCGTAGATCAAACTGTTTCTTAAAAATGGTCCAGTACGGAGGAACAGATGCAAGAAAAGAAACAAGGTTGCTTGGTCCCACAATATCAACTGCACAACAAAATACATCTGGAGTAAATGTTGCACCAACAAGTGCAGCATAGCCACCATATGATGCCCCATAAATGGCAATTTTTTTAGGATCAGCGATCACCTGAGCAATTGCCCAATCTACAGCATCTATTAAATCATCATGCATTTTTCCACCCCATTCACGATTGCCGGCATTTAAAAATTCTTTTCCATAACCGGTAGAGCCACGGAAGTTCACTTGCAAACAGGCATATCCACGATTGGCAAATAATTGTACAACTGGATCTGTAGTCCACGCATCACGGAACCAAGGGCCACCATGAACATATAAAACCAATGGCATATTTTCACGTGGCATTCCAAGTGGGCATGTTAAATACCCATGAATTTTAAGCCCGTCACGAGAAGTAAACGATATTGGCTCCACCGATGACAATTGATATTTATTGAGCTCAGGACAGGATACAAAAAGAAGTTCTGCTGTTTTAGTTTCTTTATCAAACAAATAAAATTTTTGAGATTGGTTATCATGAATAAAACCAAGAATCCAAAAACGTAGATCAACCGATGCGCTACTTACAAATAGATCTCCATCATCAACACGAAGCATTGCCTCTAAGACTGGAGCAAATTTAGAATCAAGTGCCGACCAAGAAAACCGCTCTTTCTGCATACAAACGGCCAAAGGTTTTTTATCGAGATCTGAAATAATATTAAATACATCATAAATAGGATCTTGTGCCAAAATTGTTCGGCTTCCAGTTGCACAATCAAACTCAGTCAATCTAGCTGTATTTGACTCAAAAGAATCAATTAAATACAATTTTTTTCCATCGTGCGAAATTCCAATAACATTGGAATTCATTACATCTTCGAAGTCCCAGGTCAAGGCAATTTTCCATTCATCTTTTTTTGAGGCGCGAAGCATCAATGAGGCTCCACCATCTGGGTTGGCTATTCGCGCCCCTCTGACAACTAAGTAATCATCGACAATCCATGCCACAATGTTACCAGGATTTTTTTCACGCAATTCGATTGTTCCGGTTGAAACATTGAGCTTGTACACATCAAAAAGCTGAGGGTTTTCCTTGTTCATAGCAATCAAAATCTCGTCAGGAAAATCTTTACTTACTCCGTTAGGGTATGCTTGTATACCATCAAATGGTGTTAAATCAATTGTTTTCTCAGTCTCCAAATCTACTCTGTAAATATGCCAATTTTCATCCCCGTTTTTATCTTGTATATACAATAAATACCTATTGTTATACGTCCAACAATAAGCTATTATTCCACGATTGGAGTCTTTACTTACAGCGTGTTCATCATTTTGTCCTATCGTCTTTATCCATACGTTTAGTACCCCACTAACTGGTGCGATGTATGCCAAGTGCTTGCCATTGGGTGAGATCTGAGGCATTGTCTTTTCAGGGTTCCCAAAAAGTACTTCACGTGGGATAAGTGGCGATAAATTTTGAATACACGGTTCCTTCGCTGTTAATGAACAAACAATAAAACTGAAACTTAAAAATCCAAATATTTTACGAAACATAATTTTCCTATTTTTATTTTTAACATTTAATTTGCTTTTAAAGCCTTTTCAATCCAACTCAATGCCATTGGATCACATAATAATCCAAGATTATCTTGCACAATCTTTTGTTGCTCCGGTGTAAGCATTGCTGGGACATGTATTTGAGCTTTTGCTTGAGCAGCATCCATCAATAATTTCACGCCAAAAAAGAACTCAATAGATCCCCACATACAACTCTGAGCAACAAGTTCGCGCCATTGATTGGCAAGTTTATTGCCCACTGCCCCATCAGGATTAGCGTCCAAGTTTTCTGTAATATCTTTATGAAGCTGTTCCCAGCACCTCAACTGATGCGCGATTTGTGCCTTTGCTAACCACATATTTCCATCAGCGTTTAGCGGCATGCCTTCAGTCTTGAATTTGTTTATGAGTTCCAAAAGTTCTGTTGCGTCTGCCAGCGTCACTTTTCGTGAAGCTTTTTTTGTTGTTGTTTCCCAGGCAACTAGAGCCTTTGTATATTTTAAAAAGGCCTTAACAGCATCTTCTCCAGCAGGGCCTTCAGGATCACCAAGCTTTCCAGCATTGATTGATTCAATTGCTTTTTCCCAGGCCCCAACATTATTGAGATGTGCTTGCTTGAATGCAACATAACGATCTTGTTGCTCTTCATTATAAAGTTTTCCAACCCATGATTTCTTTAACTCTTTTGCAATGTGATACCTTTCGATTAGTGCTATTAACTCTTTCCAATCGAGGGAATTAGATGAATCACTTCGCTGCAGAACGGCTTGGATGGCATCCTGCGCTTGCCGTAAATTTTCAGCTTGTTCGGAAAGCATTTTTTGCTGCGCTAGCAAATGCTTGTGAACATCTGGCGTTTGCAACAACATGGTTTTAATCTGCTTCAAGCCAAAACCAAAAAACTTGAGCGCTATGACTTGTTGCAGCTTAGCCAGATCATGCTTAGAATATAAACGGTAACCGTTGGATGCACGCACAGATGGCTTTAATAAACCAATTTTGTCGTAATGGTGCAACATTCGCACCGATATTTTGGTTAGCTTACTCATCTCTTTTATAAGCCACTGTGACATCGTTTTTCCCTCACTTATAAAGTGTTTTATCTTACTCACTAATCGAAATATAAGGTATGACATCGTGTCAGGGTCAAGCAGAATTTTTATTTTTACTTAGATTTATATTAGATTTATAGTGGATCATATATAGTTATACGCTTGATTTTATACCTAAAAGAGGCATTAAACAAATGGATGAGCTATTTCGATGACTGGGGCAGCCTCATTTCACTCTGAAATCATTTACGCCTGTATTCATCGGATGTTTCGAAATAGATTGCAGTTTGTGCAGTTTTCGATAAAAACAGTTGAAAGCCCGCTCCAGATCTAACCTGGTAGCTCGCATCGTAAAACTTATTGAATTCTTGGCAAGGCTTATTTCTACGAGTGTTTTGATGATTGTGGTGAGTGTATGTGCGATGTAAACGTTGTTTTGATGTGGTGTAAATTATTGAGGTTAGTTTTTGGTGGAGAGAGTGGGATTTGAACCCACGATTCCGGTTTCCCAGAATAACCGCTTTCGAGGCGGTCGCCTTCAACCACTCAGCCATCTCTCCACGAAATCTAAAACAGCAATTTTTGTCAAAGATAATGATATAAAAATATTTATAGAATTATTTGCTTATTTATCATTTTACGGAGTAATATATCAAATGCTGGATAGTTAATCCTAGCTTAAAAAGGTATTTATTTTAAGTAAAATTTACATCTTTAATGATATGGGTATGAAAATTTATTTTAGAACATCAGAAAGGAGCCGATTATGAGGTCCTCATTAAATGTTAAAGCGGTAGTGCTTGCAGCTGGCAAATCGACGCGTTTTAAAACTAAAAAAAGTAAGCTTAGTTACACCATTTGTGGCCGTCCGATGGTTATGTATCCAATTAGTGCGTTGGAATTGTTAGACATTCCAATTGCGGTGGTTCTTGGGTATCAGGCTGACGTTATTCGAAAAATGATTGAAGGCTACAAGGTTAAAAATGTTTCATTTGTTCTTCAAGCTGAGCAGCTTGGAACGGGTCATGCGGTATCCTGTTCAAGGGATACATGGGAAGATTTTGATGATATTTTTATAATGAATGGCGATATGCCACTTATTACTAGTGATTTGATACAAGATGTTATTTTGACGCATAAAAACAGTAGCGCAACATTAACGTTTGTTTCGGCAATGGTTCTAGATCCATCAAGCTATGGCAGGGTTTCTGAGAATGACGGAAAATATTCCGTTATAGAAGATAAAGATTGTACAGATGACGAACGCCAAATTAGCAAGGTTAATGTTGGAATTTATGTTATCAATCGGATCTGGCTAGCAAAAAATATTGAATGCGTAGCAAAAAGTGATAGCGGAGAGTTTTATTTAACAGATTTAATTAAATTAGCATCAGATCAGAATCTTAACGTGAAGGATGTATCTGTTCCATTCGATTATGTGCGTGGCGTAAACAATTTTCAAGAGCTTTGGAATGCCGAACAAATAAAGAGGTCTGAATTCATAAAACATTGGATGGCTGAGGGTGTTCGATTTGAAATGGCACAAAGTATACATGTTGATATCGATGTTAAGATAGGCCAGGGATCATTCATTGGAACTGGTTCGCATTTGTTGGGTAAAACCGTAATCGGCGAGGATTGTTTTGTTGGAGCTTTTTCAATTGTTGAAAATACAACAATTGGTGATAGCACAGTAATTCATTCACATTCAGTTATTCAGGACAGCCAGATTGGTGGAGAGGTTCATGTTGGACCATTTGCAAGACTCAGAAACAATGTATCAATTGGCAACAATGTCCAGATTGGAAATTTTGTTGAAATTAAGAACACTGAAATTGGTGATAATTCTAAAACTAAGCATTTAACGTATTTAGGTGATGCAAAAATTGGTAAAGCCGTAAATATAGGTGCTGGGACAATAACTTGCAATTATGATGGCGCTAATAAGTTCAAAACGATAATAGAAGATGAGGCTTTTGTAGGAAGCAATAACACATTAATAGCTCCTATTAATATTGGCAAGGGAGCTTATACGGCTGGTGGTTCTACAATTACGCAAGATGTGCCAGCTGGTGGGTTGGGGATTGGTAGGTCAAGACAAGAAAATAAAAAAGATTACGCACAAAAAATTCTTGATAAAAAAAAAGATGAAATAATTGAAGAGGAGTCTGAAAATGCAAATTTTAATTTCAGGGGCGCTGTAAAAACAAAGCACGATAGACAAAATAATTTATGATAAAATTTTTTCACCTGGCGGATACTCATTTTGGCGTAGAAAATTACGGTAAGATTGATTTGCAGACGGGAATCCATTCCCGTCTGCTTGATTTTGATAAAGCTTTGGGTGTATGTGTTGGTAAGGCAATAGAAGAAAATATAGATTTTTTGGTTTTTTGTGGTGACGCATACAAAACCGCTACCCCGACTCCTACTCAGCAAAAGCTTTTTACGAAGCAGATGTTTCGGTTGTACGATGCTGGTATCCCTGTAATCATAGTCGTTGGAAACCATGATCATCCTTTTTGTTTTGGAAAATCGCATTCCTTAGATATTTTTTCATACCTACCGGTTGAAGGTTTTCATGTTTTCTCAAAACCTGATATTTTGACTTTAAAAACGAAAACTGGACATGTTCAAATTGTCGGTATTCCATGGCCAAACAGAAGTAATTTGATTGCTAGCGAAAATCATAGATTCAAAAGCAATTCTGAAATTACATCATTTTTGTCCGAGAAAGTTGGGCAAATAATTTCAGGGTTGGCTCAGCAGCTAGATCCAAGCTTACCGAGCGTTTTGGTGGCACATTTGACCGTTAGTACAGGATTGTTTTCAGGTTCTGAAAAATGTGCAGTTTTTGGCAGCGATCCTGTATTTTTGCCTTCCCAGCTTGCAATTGCTCCTTTTGATTATGTTGCACTGGGGCATTTGCATAGATATCAAAATTTGAATAATGGTGGGACTCCAGTTGTTTATTCTGGATCGATAGAAAGGATTGATCTAGGTGAGCGCAAGGAGCCAAAAGGCTTTTGTAGTGTTGAAATAGATTATGCATCTCAAGGCAAAACCTGTAAACATGATTTTGTTGAAATTCAGGCTCGCCCAATGATTCAGCTTGAAGTTGTTCTTCGTGAATCAATAGATTTTACAAAACAGATTGTCAGTGAGATTGAAAAATATGATCTCAATGAATCTATCATTAAAATTTTGTATCATATCCCAGCTGGTAAAGCTGATACTGTCGATCACTTATTGCTAGCAAAAACCTGTTCTATGGCTCATTGTGTTGCTGCAATAATCCCTGTTTTTAAGGTGGTTGCTCGTGAAAGAAGGGCGGCTGTTCAGGTTAACATGGATTTTTCTCAGCTTCTTAACCAATATTTTTGCTCTAAAAATATTGAAGTTTCTAAAAAAAATAATCTCATAAAAAAGGTACAAGAGTTGCAGAATCAGCTGGACACTTTACCTCTCGATTAGATTTAAATTTTGTTAATGACAGTCATTGTAGCTTGCATCGATTCAAATGTTAATCCTTGTTTTTTTAACGCATTAAATATATGGGAATTTTCAAGCATTTTATTAATGAATGTGTTTGAGCTTACTACAAAAACAGTCTTATTTTTTTGATGTAGGTATTCAATGATTTCATCAAGTGCGTCAATCCCATCTTGATCAATAAAAAACAATGTTTTCAAGTCTAGAACAATGTTTTTTGCTACTGGTAGATGTTTTTCAAATCTTGAAATGTGCGATTGTGCATTGATATAGACAAGTATGCCTTTTATCGAATAGATTGAAATGTCTGAAATTTGATTTTGAGTTGCGTGGTCTAAATGTGTATTTACGCTGGTGTTTTTGGTCTGTGTCTGTTTTGATTTGTCGAATAATTTTTCAGAAAGCTCAAATTGTCCATGCGATATTTTTTGCATAAATATAAGCATTGAAAGTGTTACTCCGAGTAAAATTCCAATGATTGGATCTTCAAATATTGTTACGAGTGCTACGATTATTGCTAAAATAAAATTTTTTTTATCTATTTTATACATTCTGACAAAATGCTCTCTCTCTATCATGCGTATTCCAACCACCGTTAATATGGCGGCAACTACGGCGAGTGGCATAAATTTGAAGTAGCCCAATAGCAGAAACGAAATCAAAATAGTAAATATGCTGCTGATTGAAGCAGATATTTTATTTGTTGCTCCACTACTAATATTTAATGTTGTTCTGGCAAGTGCGGCTGTTGCTGGAATTCCACCAGCAAGTCCACAAGTAATATTGGCAAGGCTAAGCCCAAGCATCTCTTTTTGTTTGCCATGTTTGGTTTTGGTTATTCCGTCTGCAATTCGTGCAGAAATCATTGTTTCTAGTATTGATATTAATGCTATCGTGAATGCTGGTAAAATTAACGCAGGAATAAATTTTAAGCTAGGAAATACAAAAAATTGTGGAGTTATTTCCCCAAATTTTGTTTCAAGAGTTTGCAGGTGAAATGGAATAATATTTTTGGTAGAAAGGTAGCCCAACAGTATGCCGAATGGTGAAATTATGATTGCTCCAGGAATTGACGGCATTTTTTTTAAAATGGCAAATAGAGCTGCCACAAATATGATGAATATTAAAAAAGTAGCCGATGAACCATGTCCTATGTTTTTAATTGATTCTAATATGTTTGAAATAAAGCTTTCATTCTGCGGGAGATTTGATAATCCCAGCGCAAAATTCATTTGATTTAAAACTATTATAAATGATATGCCAAGCACAAATCCATTGATTGTGCTTGAGGGAACAAATATAAGATATTTTTCTAGTTTGAAAAAATAAGCGATAAAAATTATTATCCCAGACATTATTGCCAGTGTTGATAATGTTCCATGGCCGTGAATAATTGCATAAGTGGTTAATATTCCTGAAAGTGCACCTGTTGGGCCGATAATGTTGTAATTGCTGCCCCCAAAAATAGATGCCATAAAGCCTGCCCAAATTGCGGTTATTACACCTTCGATTGGAGTTGCACGTGATGCAATGGCAAGTGAAATCGAAAGAGGTATAGAAACTAATGAGACGGCAAGACCAGATTTCCAATTTTCTTTAATTTTTTTTAAAATAAAAGATTGGTGCATTTATTTTTTCCTTAATTAAAAATGAAGCAAACATACTTATACTTATAAGCTATGCTTTAAGCATAAAACTTAGAACCATATTTGTAAAATTTGCCTTTTGAGATTGATGATTAAAAAAATTGAAATCATTTTATGGTGCCGAGGAGGAGACTCGAACTCCTATCCTCTTTCGAGGGCTGCCACCTCAAGGCAGTGCGTCTACCAATTTCGCCACCTCGGCATAATATTTAAAATGAACACAACAAAATCTACCAAATTCTGATGATCTTATCAACTACTGAAATCACAAATTGTCATCGCAAAATTTTTACAGGAGTTCCTCAAAAACAGAGAACATCTGAACTAGTCTGATCTACAAAAAAATGTACTCTCTCAGAACGTGTTTATCGCATAAACTAAATCTGAGGAAAGTACAATGCTTGATTTAAGCACAGTAATAAAGTATCCCGTATTAACGATCTTGTCCAGATGTAGAAGAAGCTTCGAACAGATGGGGCTTCTCATCGAGTGAGCAATCTTTTAAAGCTCAAAGGATTGCGTCCCACTGGCCGTCAAATGGCAAGAATAATATCCGTAAAGTGGTATGCTATGGATTTATACCATTACGAGTTGTTAAAGTACCTAAAATAAAGCTTTTTGCGTTTGGTTGTAAATCTACGATTGGAAGCTAGCTGTAAATGGCAGGGGCATTTTTCATTATTTTGAAAATTTTTATTCGGCAAGCCACATCCAATCGCATGTTGCTGGCGGGGTCTAAAAAATTATCATTTTCTTTGCAGTTCTGATGAATAGCCGCATGCGAGAGTCCATAGCCGATGTATCAATCTGCCTATGCATGTTTTGGAATGGAGCAATGTTTGGTAGGTTTTAAAATTAGAATGGTATTACTGTGCTTAAATCAAGCGTCACATGTGCGCTAATGATAAAACGTATCTTGCGAAAGTGTTGTCCCTAGCAGCGAAAAGTCCAAATGCGTAACCCCTTAAGTGGTGGTCGATGTATTGCCGTATCACGGCACACTTTGATGCAGCTTTGTTAACCGCCGCGATTGCTTGAAATAAATGTCAACGCAGCTCTGATCAGCTGGTCTAGCGCTATATTTTCACCGTTATATTTTTGAGACAAGTGCTGCACAGTTTTGTGGATCTCTGGCTTTGTGTAGCCCAGTGATGCCATGACATCGTTGACGTTTTGCCACTGCACAAAGCTTGATTGGCTTTCTTCGGCCAAAACGCCGGCTACAACCATTTTGGAAACTTTATGTTTTAGTGCAACAATGATCTGTTCAGCCTTTTTGCTACCTATCCCATTTACCGAGCTGAGGGCTTTTTCGTCCTGGGCGTTTACGACTTTTAAGAAATCAGTTGCGCTGATTTGGGACAGGATGTTGGACGCGATTGATGGGCCGATTTTAGGGCAATCAATAATCATCAAAAAAACTTGTCGCTCAAGCTCGGTCTTAAAGCCGTAGAGGCTTGGCCCATTTTCAGGATTCCAGTGTAAATAAGTGAATAGATCAACAACAGAATCTTGCGAAATTTCAGAAGTTCTTGGAACATTAAGCAAAAATCCAATTCCACCAACGAAAAGGGTTATCGACTTTTCACCAACATTTTTTACTTTACCACTCAGCAAATCTATCATTACAAGCCTTAACTCAACAGCTAACCAGTTTTGTAGTATTCATTTTATTATGCAATCAACCATACACTACAACTCGTCTAAAAATCAAATTTTTGTTTTAGACCGTAGAACAAGTGTTGTTATTGGGCTAAAGTGTAACGCCAAACGATCTGGCTTCGTAAGTTTTTGTAGATACAAGGCTGAGTTTTAGCTTGGTGTCAAATTCGTCCTCTCTTACAAAAAATACTTTGTTAAATGTTGCTCCGGGCTTGATTTCATACTTTGAATTGATATCAATAACTTTGTGGTCAAAGTCTTCATCTAAGGCTTTATTTGCCTTTGGAACCTTAAAGCACTCAACAGCTGCAGGAATTAAAAACGGCCAGCAAAATAGGCCTGCTACACCCCAGCCTAAAACACGAGGAACAGCATCAAGATGTAGTTTGTCTGCGACCCTGTCTCTGTATTCTATCGGTAAATTTATGGAAGATGCGTTAAGAATGTAATTTTTGTTGCCGTTGTTCTTGATATAAAGCTGGACCGGCTTATAGCCTTTACTTACTATTTTGCGGCTAAAATAATATCTACAATCTCCCTCGCCTAGCACGTGAGCTACAACTGTCAAATCCATTTTGTTTTTTGGATTACGCCGATGGTCTTCATCGTCCATTTCAACAATCTCATTTAAATCATCATTGAGGGTTACCATCTCACTCTTATCGCATTTAATCTCTTCAGGCGTGCAAGGCTGACTTAACGGGTGTGGCTTGTACTTTGCGCATCCAGAAGCAATGACAATAAGACTGACAAAGCTAATTTTTAATAAATTTCTCAACATAAAAAACCCTTTTAAAATCGAAGTTAAATCGTAATCAAGAGATTTAAAGAATAATAAACTTCGGGACTTTGTCAAATCTTGTTTGCCGCAAATCACTCGAAAGGCTTGCGTATAGGCCAATTTGGCAAAAATTATACCTTTGAAATGTGTTAATTACAAATTGAGAGTTGTGGATGTTTTAATTAAAAAAAACATCCAAACTTTATATTTTTATGCTATAAAACATAAACTGTAACAATATTTCAATCATTAAAATTTAAAAGACTTATCATGTTAAACCATTTTTATTCAATAATCGTAGGTTTGGTGGTGGGCGTTGTTTATTCCATGTTATTTATAAGCAGTTTTAATGTGCGTCCAAGTGGTTCTGAGCCGTCAGGTTTACAGCAGATCTTGACATTTGCTGCTCGATTTATTTTCATTATTATAGCAGCAATTGTTTTAATCATTTATGTAAAAATTAGTATTATTTGGTTTATGCTTAGCTTGGGAATCGCGTTTTGGGGATGCGTTTTAACAAAGCTTAGGGTGAAATAATGAGTTTGAATTTATTTGATCATACAGTCATAAAGCCATTTGCAAGCCTAGGATATACTGATAATTTTTGGAATATTCACCTGGATACCATCATTTTTACCTGGGGAGGCATGTTTTGTCTTTTTATTTTGTGCATAATTTGCCGTTATTTTATAAAAAAAGATTTAAGCTTGACCGGAACGGCTGTTGAGCAGGGTGTTGGCGCGTTGATGGGAATGATAACCGAGTCTTTTAAGAGTTTTGATTTTAATTATTTTTGCTTCATTTCAACTGTTTTTTTATTTACATTTTTTAGTTGCGTTATCGGTATTATTCCTTTTATGGATGAAGCTACAAAAGATTTAAATACTACGTTGGCAATTGGCTCGATAAGTTTTTTTTATGTTCAATACCAAAAAGTTAGAGTTGTTGGTATAAAAGGCTTTGTCCATGAGCTTTGCGAACCCATATTTCTTTTGTTTCCTGTAAATGTTGTTGGCGAGTTGGCCAAAATCGCCTCCATGTCGTTTCGCTTGTTTGGAAACATTCTTGGTGGAGGAATAATCTTTGCAATGTTGTTGCAAATGTTAAATTATTTTAATGCTTATTTTATCTCTTTTGTTTTAACTTTTTATTCACTAGCTATTCTGGTCTATTTTTCACGAATTCAAGTGAAGTTTCCTTTTTTGGTAAAATTTGTGAAATTTGGAATGAATGTGGCTTTTTTAATAGCATTTGCTCAAATTTTTTTTGGAATATTTGAAGGTTTGATACAAGCGTTTGTTATAACAATGCTAACGACTACATATCTTGCAATTGGAGTTCAACACGAAGAAGCCCATGAAGATGGGCATAAAAAAAAAGAAGATGAAAATTTAACAAGGGAAAATGCATGATCCTTGCCAGTCTTTTACACTATCTTTCTGCAGTAATAACTATTATTCTAGGTTCTCTGGGTGGAGGCATAGCTCAGGGTATTGCTGGTCTCAATTCAATTTCCGCTATGCAACGGCAACCAATGAGCAATGACGATGCGTCAAGAGCTATGATTGTTGGACTCGCGCTAATCGAAAGCGGTGTAATAATTGCGCTTGTTACAACCTTGGTAATGTTGGTTGGCGCTCATGGTGTTTCTGTTTTGGGAGTGTCGTTTGCTGAGCTAGGCATTGCTCTTGCGGTTGGATGTGCTGCTATATCGATAAGTATTGCATCAAGTCAGGTTGTTAGGGCTTGCACGCATGCAATATCGCGACAACCTCTTTTTGCCTCAAAAATATTCACATTTATGTTATTAACCCAGTCAATAATTGAAGCACCAATAATTTTTGCCTTTATCGTTGGGCTTATTATCAGATCAAGTACTACGCCGGACTTAACTATAGCCAATGGGCTTAGGTTATTATCTGCTGGACTTGTGCTGGCGATTGGCTGCATTGGCCCTGCGATAGGACAAGCTATATTCGCTAGGGCTGCGTGTACTAGCATAGGCCTGAATAAAAATGCTTACAGTAAGATATTTCCATTCACCTTGATTTCGGAGGCTGTTATTGAAACTCCGGTAATTTTTTGCTTGCTGTTTTCATTTATTATTCTGTTTACAAATTTTCCGGGAGGAGATGCAAATTTGACTATGCCTTGCGTGATGCTTTTTGCATCCGTTTTTTGCATATGTCTTGGTGCTCTAGGCGCTGCAATTGCCATAGGCAGAATATCTGCAGTTAGCTGTTTGCAGATAGCTAATAATGAAGCAGCTTATGGAACAATATTAAGAACAAATCTTTTAACAATTGCATTCATAGAGTCGACGTTAATCTACTCGCTGATCACATCTTTGCTTCTAGTGACAAAAATTCCGGGCACGCTTTAACCGCGTCAATAAATAAAGGAAAGAGGATTAGTTATGAAGGATAACCATGTTCATGTGCTGTATATAATAACAAAGTTAGAGTTGGGCGGAGCTCAAAAAGTTTGTCTTAATCTTGCACATGGAATAAATATCAATGGACATTCATCGAGTTTAATATCAGGCACTGAAGGCGTTTTTGTTTCAGAAGCAAAAAAGCTAAAATCAACGTTTTTACTAGATAACTTTAAGCGTGAGGTTGGATTTAATGGGCTTTGGAATGAATTCAAATTATTTACTCAAATAATAGCAATTATTAAAAAATTAAAAAAAGAATATCCAAATTTAGTTGTACATACTCATAGCACTAAGGCTGGAATTATTGGACGTTGGGCAGCTTTTTTTGCAGGAGTCAAAACAATAATACACACAGTGCATGGATTTGGGTTCAATGATTATCAATCAAAATTGAAAAAAAGCGCAATATTGTTTGTTGAATATTTAACATGTTTAATAACAACGCATTTTGTTTGCGTTTCGCAAAAAGATCGTGAATTAGGTATAAAAAAATTTCCAAAATTTGGCTTGAAAAGTTCAATCATCAGAGCTGCAGCCGAATGGGAAAAATTTTATACGCCAGCCAAGCTTGTTCCACAAGCGTTTGGCAGTGGTTTCGATAAATTTGTGATTGGCACAGTATCGTGCTTTAAACCACAAAAAAATTTATTTGATTTATTGAATGCGTTTAAAATAGTGTATCAGCAGATTGATTTGGAGATGCGTGATCAAGTGCAACTTCAAATAATCGGAGATGGCGTCATGCGTGGCATGATTGAGCACTGGATAAACATGAACAATTTAACAGGCAGTGTTGTTTTGTTGGGCTGGCAAGATAATACTGCAAAATTTATGCGAAAATGGAATGTTTTTAGCATGAGCTCTTTATGGGAAGGCCTGCCAATAGCTATAATTGAGGCTAGGCTTTGTAGATTGCCAGTGGTGGCTTATGACGTTGGTGGAATTTTTGAAGTAATTTTTAATGATAAAAACGGCTTTCTGGTTCCACCAAAAAACATTGATTTATTAGCGAAAAAATTAAAATTATTAGTTGAAAATCCAAGTTTGGCCGTGCAAATGGGGCAATTTAACGATGAGTTGAGTGAATTCAGCGATACTGTAATGCTCCAAAAACACATTGATCTGTATTGCAAACTTACAGGTTTTAATTAATTTTATTAGTCAGATGCTACTTTTTGCAGCTTTATGTAACTATTCAGGTGCCATCCGTAAAATACCAAAACGCTATGTTTAATTTTCAGTTAATTTTTTCATCTTCAAAACATGCATAGGCAGATTGATACATCGACTATGGCATCTCGCATGCGGCTATTCATCAGAGCTACAAAGAAAATAATAAATTTTTACACCTCGCCAGCAACATGTGATTGAGTGGGGCTTGCCGAATAAAAATTTTCAAAATAAGGAAAAATGCCACTGCCATTTACAGCTAGCTTCCAATCGTAGATTTACAACCAAACGCAAAAAGCTTTATTTTAGGTACTTTAACAACTTGGAATTGTATTATTTGAAGAAGGTTTGATATGTACGCGGCCAATGTATGTAACTGAAAATTAATTTTGGTTGGGTATTGATTTTTTCAATAATTGACATCATAGATACATTTTTCATATTCTCAACTCTATAGATATGATATCTCATCATAAAAAATGAAATCGGAGAGAGTGAGCAATTTAGTATGAATGTAAGGCAATGTTTGTATTTATTCTTTTTTGTTTTTGTGTCCCAAACAATTTATACGATGGAGGATGCTGAGGGGAAAGCTCAAGGTTCTGGAATAGCAATCGCTGCGTCCAAACATGATAATGAATTTGTTGCGAGATACAACGATTTAAGGGCAAAATCGTTGATTATTCTATTAAAAATGACGACTATTATAAAATCATTTATTGCTTCGATTGCAGATTCGTTTTCTCGCTGGTGGCCAACAAGTGCTGCTATCACGAAACAGGCTGTAGTAGCAGGTCCTGAGGTGCCTGCATTTGCTGAATGGCAGGGATCTGCTGAAAAAAGAGAGCCTGAAGTTAATTTGGAATGGGGAGATTTTCAGGAAAATATACCAAAACTTGAACCGAAACAAAAACAGCTTACTGAAGCTAAAGAAGGTGCCATTAGCCGAGTGCCAGGTGAAGTCGAATCTGCCGTTCGAACGCCAGCTAGTCCAAAATGGGGTAATGCTAGATTAAATGGTTTAATAGGTTACTTTCGAGACTATCACTACAACGAGAAAGCGCTTGACTATGTTGCTGTAACAAAGGGCCATGGATATAAAGCCGCAAATTTGATTGAACTACAAAATTTATGTGAATCATACAAAGCGGTAAAGGTCCCAGGTGGTTGCAACATAAAAGTGCCAACCTTTGCCTGTATATCATCCAACGAAATAATAAAATTTTTACAAGAAAAATGTAATTTTAACATAAACACTGCCTGGGAAGCTTTGCCAAAACCAGAATTACAAGCCTTGTTTGATGCGCAAAAATTTCCGGATGGATTTTTGGATACATTGAAAAAAAATATTGAAGATGTGGTGTTGGGCAAAATTAAGAATTTAAAAAATGTCTCAGTTGATGAAATTATACAATCATTTTCTGCCGAAACTCAAGCAGGGATAAGAAGGTTATTTGCTGAAATACACGACGATGATCGACTTGTGATACGCAGTACAGGCCCTGAGGATAAAGAAGACCTTGCAAATGCAGGTGGCAATGAAAGCGTTGCCAACGTTCAAAAAGAAGTTAAAGACATTTTAAATGCGATGGCAATTGTTGTTAGTTCGTACTTTAGTACAAAATCAATGACTCAGCGCTTGTGTGCAAAAGACACAAATTTGTTTAGAGCTCCATTTATTCCTGTTTTATTTCAAAAAATGATTGGAGAGGTGGCGCGAGAAAAGCCTGCAGTAGGTATTAATGCCATGGAGCGCAAAATTATAACTCGCTGCGGTGTGATGTATACAGAAGAACCAGAAGGCGGTATTTACAACATCACGAACCAGGCGGCCAAAGCAAGTGGAGGCAAGACCAGAACATTGGGTCTAACATTAATTCAATCTTCATACGGATATAACGAGGGGGTAGTAAACAGCATTGTGCCTGTGGATAGCATCTACGTTGATAGAGACATTCAAGAACATTCGGTTGTAGTGCCAAAATTATTCAGGCTTGTTCCCACTACAAAGGCTGAGCAGGACGCAGATTTGGCTGCCCGCAGACCCATTAAAAAATTAAAACGTATCGACAATGCGCCTGTTTTTGCCAATCGTATATCTTTGCATGACGGTACGGCAAAAGACCTCAAATTTATTGCTGATCTGCTTGAAGCGTATTATCAAAAGCCCATGGATGTGGAGTTTGTTATTGATGAAAACACAGCAACAATTTTTCTCGTGCAGGCCAGACCAATTCCACACGCCAAAACAGAGCCTGCTTCACATCTGACAATTGATTTTAATCGGTACAAGAACCATGTTATCGATGCAGAAATGATTGTGGGAGCCGGTGGAGCATTAAAGTTTATCTCAGATCCCAAACAAATAATAATTGAAGAATCGATTGGGCAGGCGCTGCGCAAGTATCAGGACCAAAAAACGGATAAAAAAGGAGTTGTTTGCGTGGTGATTGGAGAAAATGCGCCAACAACATCGCATGAATCTGCAACTTTTAGAGGTGAGGGCAAGCCTGTAATGTATTTAAAAGACTTTAAAAAATATGCAGAATCATTTAAGCAATCAGGCGGTAAATTCGTAGTTGACGTCCAGCAGGGCAAAATTGTTAATTGGGCAATGGCGGGCTTTGCACAAAAAAATCTTGCCGAAATTTTATCCGATCATTTGATCTCATCGATCGGATGGTTTTCTTATCCTATTCACAAATCCATTTCTCTTTATTCGGAGCGAAAAATAAATGACGAGCGCGATGTGCCAACGATGGAGAGCGTGTTTGGACCACAAATTAAAAATGAAAATTTTGCAGATGTTGCAGCTAAATATCAAGTGTTTGTCCAGCAGTTGAGCCTCCATTTTTTTATTCAAAAACTTAAATCCAAAGAGACTCGGTCGCAGGACTCTGTATTTTTGGCTTTAAGTGGACTGCTGCATTACATTGGATATGCGATGCAAAGGATGAAGAAGTCTGAATTTCAAAGCACTGAAATTAATATTTTAAATAATTTTATTTTGTATTATTGCAAAAAAATTCTCAATCTTTGGAAAGAACCTCAGCCAGACGATTTGGCATTTAGGATGAATTATCTATTTTTGGTTAATAAGCTTGAAGCACTGATTTATCAGCAACCCAAAAACGAAATTCTTAACGGATATTCTGTTGCGCAAATTTTAAGAACATTAAAAGAAGATCAACAAGTACGCTCTGCGCCTGTTTTGGCCAACGCAAATGTTTTCACTGTTCAACTTGCAAAATTAGGATTGCATGCATTAACCCCTGAACTGCGCAACGATTGTGTGACATTTGTGGCTGAGGCCCAGACTTTGAATAAGTACTTGCAATTTGACCTAAGGCAGCTTGTTCTCAAAATTGCAGAGCTTGATGTATCCGAAATGTGGCTTCATACCTCATTTGCGCAAAGTGCAGGAAAAAATGCACAAGCTAGGCTGACAGATTTGTTAAACGAAGTTTTTGTGGCAGAGGAGATTAAAACAACAACCGGCAAAACTCTTAAAATATCCCATCTGAAGCCATTTTTGTCTGAACTCAGCTCTTACAAGCAAAAAATCGATGCCTTGAATCTTGAAGGCGTTGTTGACCCGTCAAAATTTTTAAAAGTGTGGGAAGACTTTTTTAAAAATGTATTAAGTTATTTTATTTCTGATGAATTTAAAACAGCATTTGTAAAATCTCAAACAAAAATCGAAAAATTGGTAGCCATAACGCTTATGGAGGCGTTAATATCAAAATACGATTCATCAATAAAAGCTATGGAAAATAGTGGAGAATTTAAAATTGTTGATTATGATATGCCGCAAAACATCAAGGAAGTTATAGAATCAATCAATGGCTTCAGTACGGTTTACAAGGAGATTAATGAGAAAAGAAATAGAATTTTTACATTTAGTTTTATGCTTTATTATTACTTTATCATCTTGCAGCAATGGTATGATTTACTAGAAGCTGCTGGTATCAGGTTAGTGAATTATTATTTGAGTAAAGATTTGGTTAAAGATGTAATTCAGTGGCCTTCGGTGTCAGGCAAATATACATTTGCCAAAGCGTTACTAAGCTGCTCAAAACAGACTAATAAATTTGAGCAACTTCAGGTCAGGCCGGATGGTAGCTTTAATGTTAATATATCAATGCTTGGCTCAGGAGCTGATTTATGTAGCGGTGAGCTTCAAACATTGGAAGAATTTTTTACTTTTACGCACCAAAGTATTGCGGTTATCATTGGCAAATTATTGGACAATTATGGTCCACCAGAAGAAAGTTTTCCGAATGTTGTCAAACGTTTAATATCTAAGATACGTGAATTGAAATTGCCTTTAGAATTAGGGGCGGTGTATCCGTTGTCAAAAAAATTAGAAAATAAATCATTAATACTAAAATATAATTGCCCGCTTGGACAACACAGCGCATTGATTAACATCGAATACAAAAGTTCTAAAACAGCAAAACAAAAGCCTTTGTTAAATGTATCGGTAGCTATATTCGGTGACGACCAATGCGCCAGATTTTCGGTAGCCAGGGACTATGTTGAGATATATTGTTCTGCTAGTGGGTTGACGCCAGACAAAACAGTTCTCGAATTTAAGCAGGCTGAAAAGGAAATTCAATGTACATGGGCTGTGCAAGGCTCTTATCAGGACAACGACGAAGTAATTGCTGGAGTGGTAGCTGGTATTGAATTGTCGATAATGATGACTATTTTGACGAAAAAATTGCCAATTTATGGGTATTTTTCTAAAGAAGGGGTCACTCAACGAAAAATTGGTGAAAAGACAATAGAGCTATCTGCACAGGATGGTAGATCCAGAATTTGTTTGCCTTTAGATTATGTTGTTGATCCAACCATGCCAATATTTTACCTGGGGATCCCTAATGAAATGCAAAAACAGCTTTTACGAAAGATATTAGACAAACTTGCTGATTCACATAGCGATTACTCAATAAACACAAAAATTCTTTTGTACAAGAATGGGTTTGATTTATTAAATGCTCCTGAGATAAAATATTATGGGATAACAAAAGATAATTTTAATCTTGAATATCTCCAACAATCAACTTCTGCACAACAAGCTAGAGACCAAAAATACTACTACGAATTGGCTTGTAAACGATACGATGAGTTAAATGCAAATATTAAAAAAATGTTGGAGCTTTGAAGTTGCGTGTTTGGCATGCAACTAAATTTGCTGACACAGCTCAATCTATTAAATTAATACTTCAAAATCTTGATTGTGTCGGCGTCTCTGTAAGGTGTTTTATATTCACGTTCACCAGTGCTCCAATTTATTACAACTTCCTTTAAGTCTGAGTCTTGCTGAAAATGCTTCTTTTCATGATTAATGCTTTTATTGAATCTAAACCAGATAGGCAGGGCTGTTTCTCGTGCAAATACAGATTGTCCCATCGGCTTATTGTCGTCGCGGCCGATATACACGGCTGTTGTGAAATTCGGGGTTGAGCCAACAAACCACGTTGATGCAGCACCGTTTGTAGAGCCGCTTTTACCGATAGTGTCAGCGTTGATCCAATTTTCTTCACCAACTGACTGCTTGTTAAATACCATACGATGGCTGAGAGCATTGACCATGATTGACGCTGTTCTTGTGTCGATGGCGCGATGCTTTTCTGGTTCTGCCTCCCAAATTTTGATTCCGTGCTCATCTTTTACAGATTCGATTAAATACGGTTTAACATAAACACCGTTGTTAGCAAAAACATTGAATGCGGCGCAGTTATCCTCTGGTGTTATTTCTGCGGTGCCAAGCGCCGATGATGGATATGGCTGTATTTCAGCAGTTATTCCAAATTTTCTGATCCATGACATCCAATCAAGCATTTGATAAAGCTGCATATAAAGTTTAACCGTTATGATGTTGTTTGAATAAGTCAAAGCTCTTGCAAGAGTCATTGCGCCTTCAAACTTGTCATTCCAATTTTTCGGTGTCCAAACCTGACCGTTAGGCATTGTCATTTCTATCGGCTCATCAATGAAAACTGAGTCTAATTGAAAGCCTTTGGTCATTGCAAATGCATACAAAATTGGTTTGAATGAGGAACCCATCTGTCGTCTAGCTTGAAATACGCGATTGTATTGAGATTTTTTGAAATCCAATCCACCGATCAATGCTTTGATTTTGCCTGTGGAGGCCTCAATTGAAATGAAGCCGCTGTTTAAATTTTGTCCGTGCGTTTCTTGTAATTTACGAATTACTGGAATGTATGCCTGCTCTGCGGCTGTCTGCATTTCCGCATTGAGCGTGGTTTTGATTTTAAGGCCCTTCGTGTACAACGCCTCTTTGCCAAATTTGGTTTCAGCCCAAGTACGGATCCATTCTTGAATATAAAGTCGGATTGGGCTTCCGCTCAAATTATCAACAATTTTGATCGGGAGCTTGAGGGAATTTTGGTATTCATCTTCAGTTATAAAGCCAAGGTTAGACATACTCTTGAGTACAATGTTTCTGCGTATTTTTGCGGTTTCTGGGGCGTTGAGAGGGGAATAAAATCGTGCTGATTTAGCAACTGCGGCTAGCGTAGCCGCTTCATCGATGGTCATCTCTGACAATGGCTTATTCCAGAAGCGTTTGCATGCAGCGTCAACGCCATAAATGCCTCGTCCGAAGTATATGTTGTTGACGTACAGTTCAAAAATCTGTTGTTTGCTGAGTTGTTGTTCAAGGTGTAATGCCAAAAATAGCTCCTGAATCTTACGATAAAATGTTCTGTCATAGCTCAAAAACATGAGTTTGGCTAGCTGTTGAGTGATTGTGCTTGCCCCCTGGACTATGCGGCGGTGATAAAGGTTTACAAGTGCTGACCGCATCATGCCTTTAAGCGATATTCCTGCGTGATTAAAAAAGTCGTGGTCTTCTGTTGAAATGATTGCTTGAACGAGTATCAACGGCAGCTTATCAAATGAAACTGGACGACGGCGGTCCATGTCAAATCGTGCGAATTCTTCACCGCTTTCATCTAAAATTACAGAAGAGCTTGAATTGGGGTATATTTCAAGCAGCGAAACATCGACCCATTCACGTTCCAAAAAATAAAACGCCACACCGGCTACCACAGAAAAAATAATAATAGCAGCTAACAAAAGCCGTTTTAGCACCTGACAATCCTCAATTTATAAATATTTAAACATTGATGAATCGCAAAAAATTCTAAATTTGCGTTTGTGTTTGAAGAACCTTGTAATTTTAGTATTCTATCATAGGAATTATAAGAGTTAATACATTATTTTGTGACTTTTTGGTTTAGAAGAGAGTTTTTAGGAAATTTTTATGAAATCTAGCGACAACACAGTTCAGGGCGAATTAATTTACGGTGCACACGCGATAGCTGAACTTTTAAGGGCAAAACGAAGGCGAATCGTTTCAATTTATACGACCAAACCGTTGCCGCAGGGTTGGGAAAGAATAAAGCCTTATCTTCCCGAAAAATTGCCTCAGATTCAGTACGTTTCTAAAAATGTTCTTGATAAAATGGTAGGAACAACCGATCACAACGGTGTTGTTGCTTGGGTGACACAGTTTAAATACCAAACAAAGCCCTTTAACCCCGCTGACAAAAAATTTATTTTACTTATCGATGGCGTTCAAGATGTTCGAAACGTTGGAGCTATACTTCGTTCTGCTTACTGTACTGGCGTTCAGGGTGTGGTGCTTTGCAAAAAAGGCTCAAGTCTGCTTACCGCAGCGGCATTTAAGGCATCTGCTGGTCTGGCTGAATATCTTGATATTTATGTTGCCCCTTCCGCCAGTCATGCAGCCCAAGAGCTTGCATCAGCTGGATATAATCTTTACATGGCCATGCTTGAAGGTAAAAATGCGTACGATGTTGAATACAAGGCTCCAATGTGTCTGGTAATCGGTAATGAGGCTACTGGTATCAGCAAAAATATTCAGTCGCTCGGTCAAAAGATCACTTTGCCTCAACGCCGTCCGGATGTTTCTTACAACGCATCAGTTGCCGCCGGCATTCTTCTTTCTTTGGTTTCGACCAAGGCTAAAATTCTTGAGGGATTAAAATAATTTGCGAGATTTGTATTTGTTTGTTTCAGCGTGAAAAGTGGCCTTTAATATAAATGGCTTAGGTTCAGGCCTTTTACAAAAATTGAGTTTTTTTTATAATTAACATTGTTAAGTTAAGTTTTGTCTGAATTAAAAGCCCGAAATGAATTTTTTATGGTTGTTGTGATTTTATTATTTTTTTTGATGAATACGCTTTTTTGTGCAGAAAATCCTGCAATTACTGCCATTAATAATAACAATGTTGTTATCGAGAAAGCAACTGATTCGGAGCCTGAAGCGGAAACCTATACGATTTCTGATGCTGACCATGACGGTACTGTTGCCGAACAATCTGTTAATTCAGCGGCTGATGAAGAGATTAAAGATCTCGAAAAATTAAAACAGGACCATAAAAAACAAGCTCAACCTAAAAAAAATACAAAGAACAAGCTTATTGTTGGCATTGGTGCAACGGCATGTGCTTTGTCAGTCATCTGTGGGCTTGCATTTGCAATAAACAGGGCGTTGAATACTAATCCATACGCCGTGAGTTTTTTCCCTGATCCGATTAACACTTATTCATGGCAAAATACTGACTGGAATCGTCCACTGCCTAGTGATGAGGCAAAGCTTGAGTATTTAACATTTTTGACCCCAACAAGTATGTGGTCGGATCGTAATAAGGCGCAATATTCCGTTGAGAGAGTGCAAGAGAGTCTTCGATGGTGTAGATATTTATTTAATTACGATGATTTTGCCAAGATTGCAGAAAACAACAAAAACGTTCGTACCCGGCTTAGATTGCTTGCTCAATACATTAATTTTAAATATCCATCTATTGATGAAAAGAGGTTTTCACCAAGTCATTCTGATCTTATAGCCTGGTATTACACTGAGGCTAGCTATCAGTGCATATTTAATCAATATCAAAACGCTGATTCACGAGATGAAATTGTTATTAACGATAATAGGCCCTATCGTCATTGCGATTCGATGCTTATTCAAACGATTATGCCCGATGTAGATGCGCAATTAACAGAAGAAGAAGTGCTTACGCTTAAAAGTTGCAATGGAATGTCAATAGCCCATTTTTGTGTTAAAATTCATAATTTATTTTTTCATAGGTGCGAAAATCATGAGGGCAAGACATTTGATTTGGAGTATGTTTTTCTAGCCTGTAGTCAAGGCGCTTCTGGATGCTTTCTTATTCGCGATTGTAATAACAAAACTGTAAAAAATTTACTTGAAGAATTGCCGTATCGGTATATAAGACGACGAGATCTAAAGCTGCAATCGCATTATCGTAACACAGAGGATACTATAAATTACGCATATCTAAACCTGATTATGACGACAGATTTAACGGATGTTGCGTTAAAAAACAAATCTTGTGAGATGGATCCCTTACCGTAATAAATTCTTCGGAAGCTCAATCCATTGATTATTTAGCTTATACATCGACTATCAATATCTAAATAATTGATCTAGTCAGCTACGCCAATGAAATGATAAATTTTTAGATGCGGCCTGCCGGCATCGATTGGGTCGTGGCTGCGAAGCTTTTTTTCAAAGAATAGCGAAAAGTGCCCGTGCATCTAAAATATAATTTGGGGGCGCGATCTGTTTTACGTCAGGAAAATATATCAAACAGTTGATTTTCAGGTAAAAATTATTTAATAATTGGGTTTAAGTATATTTATCTGAATTATTTTAATTGAGGGGGAGTTATGTTTTATTCGTCGTTAAAAAAATTGGCGTTGTTTCCAGTAATTGTTTTTTTATTATTCCAAACAACCCTTGCAGATTACGTATTTTACCACAGAATTGGTGATCAAATCGAGCCGATCACTTTTGAAGAATATTCCAAAATTCATCCAATTGTTCTTGATTATCAATTTCCGATGTGCCTGGGCAATCCAAGGTTGCTTGATGAACTTAAGCCTAAGCCTAAGCTGTATTATAGCGAAGAAGAAGAAACTTTTAAAAAAGAGATGGGCTATTTTGATTTGGTTTACGATGAAGAAGGTTTTATTCAAAAAAGAATTAATCAACTAAAAGAAAACGGCGAATTACCGCCAACATTAGAAATGAAGTTTATTCCAAAAACAGTTTATGAACTGTGTTTTATTTTGAAGCTTGCAAAGGTTCTTCAAAGGCGTATGGCGCCACGTATTTCGGAAGATTTGCAACTGCTAGATGAGCCATTTCCTATGGCAGACAAAGTAAGATGTTTTGGCGCAATTTTTCGGCATGAATCAAGTGGCTTATGCAATAAAAAGTCTTGGTTGTCTTTAAAAAAATCGTGGAAAGAGGATGAATTTTATAGGCGTCTTAGACTTGAAAACATTCCTGAGGCTGCAAGGTCCATTGGAGAGTTTAATAGTACAATAATTGAGTACATGATAAAGTTCAACTTTGACGGAAATTGGACAATGTTTGCAGAGTCATTGATAAGAGAGATCAAAAACGTACAATCTGATGTTAAATCAATTTATGATGCTGAATGCGAATTAGAAAAATTAAATCGTAACGATAGCGTAGTGTCTGAGTTATTTGATAAACAAGAACGTACTTCCTACTCTGAAGATGAAAATCTTCGACTGAAAGCTATACCAATTGGTATCAAAAGTCAAATTGTGGAAACTATGGCCCTTAAACAAATTCATGACAGGTTTGGTAATACATATGATAAAGAGATAGCTTTTTTGATGCAAAAGGTTGATAACTGGGAAAATTTTCCAAAGCATTCGTATGGACACTATCCACGTGAGGTGGGTGAAGGTTATTATCTTGTGCTAGCTTTTAAAGGTTTCACAGATCAAACGCTCGAACTAAATACAACACAAATAAAAACAGTGATGTGGGCTATTGATCTTGAGAACAAGGCGCATGAGCAAGGCTTTTGGGTTTTGTACAGGGGTGGCACATTAAAGGAAAATAAGGAACTTCTTATGAAGCGTGATATAGCCTATTCCTTGTCATATGGAAATTCACTCTTTGCAGGGTTAATACACGATGTTGGGGCAACGGCTTTTTTATACATTGGCAGTAGGGGGGGGTATGCCATCTCGCTGCCTATTGTTAACTATATTATGAACGGTTTATCTCGCAGGCTGTTTTTGATTCCGCCAGTTATGACATTTTTGGGGCTTTATTTGTACGGAGAACACTTTCATGCTCGATCTAGGGTTTTTATTGATAGAGCACACACCCCAAGCAGAGAAAATATATCTGGTTTTGACGGCTTAACTAATTTGCCATTTGAGTATATCCGAGCCGATTTTAACTACTTCAGAACTAAAGAGGAATTTGAGTCGGCATTTCATGAGTTTTTTAGAATTTTCAAAGACAATATTTTTGAAATAAAGCCTTGAACTTAATAAATTTTTGCTTTTTGGTATTTGAGGTGTTTGAATTTTGGAGCCTAATCATTTTAATTGAGGGGGAGTTATGTTTTGTTCGTCGTTAAAAAAATTGGCGTTGTTTCCAGTAATTGTTTTTTTATTATTCCAAACAACCCTTGCAGATTACGTATTTTACCACAGAATTGGCGAGCAAATTGAGCCTATCACTCTTGAAGAATATTCAAAAATTCATCCGATTGTTCTTGATTATCAATTTCCGATGTGCCTTGGCAATCCAAGGTTGCTTGATGAGCTTAAGCCTGATGATGAAGGCTGTTTCGATTTAGTTTATAACGAAGAAGGTTTTATTCAAAAAAGAATTAATGAGTTAAAGATAAAAGGCCTATTGCCACAAACGTTAGAAATGATATTCATCCCAAAGACGGTTTATGAGTTGTGCTTCATTTTGGATAATTTGGAGTATTTAAAAGATCGCAAATATGAGAATGCCAGCAAGGTTGCGATGGATGCTGCATTTCCTATCAAAATTCTCAATTCTAAATTGCAAGATCAATTTTATGAAGCAATGAGTACTGGTCTAATTGCAGCAAAAAAACAGACTAAAGATAGTGTCTGGAATGAAAAATGCTTCTATGAAACGATGAGTCAGAAATTTGGAGGGGCCGCCGTAACGGTTGTTTGGGAGTTTAACAATATCATAGTAAAATTAATGCAAAATTATAAATTTAATGGATATTGGAGGGCTCTTTCTTCGAATATTATGCAACGAATTAGCGAGATACAGGCTGATTTGAAGCAATCATATCAAGTAGAAAAAGAATTAGAAAAATTAAATCGTGACGATAGCACAACGCTTAAAATATTTTACGCTAACTTAAAAGGGTATGGCTACAGTGTTGAGCAGAATAAATCTATGACACCTCAAGAGAAGAGGGCGGTTATAATTGACAAAACTTGTGAAAAATTGCACGCATTATTTGGTAATAAATGGGATGGAGAGATCGAATTTTTGCTTAAAGATGTGAATAATTGGGATAAACTTCCAAGGCATATTTTCAATTATCCTTCCTGTTGTTCCGGTTATTACTTTATTTTTGGAATTGTTAAATCGTCTCAATATAACACAGTTCTTAATTTGGATGCAAAAACGCAGGATATAGTTTTACAAGCAATCGATGTTGAAATGAAAGCCAAAAATGACGGAACCTGGGTTTTATATAGAGGTAGCGAATTAAAAGATGGTAAAGAGCAACTCACCCAAGAAGGCAAACCTTACTCATTGTCGTATGGGAACTCTCTTTTTGCTGGATTAATGAAAGAATCTGGACCCAATGGAGCAATGGCTTTTACTTACATTGGCAATAGAGGTGGTTATGCTATCTGTATACCAATCGCCAACTATCTTATGAATGGGTTAAGTCGAAAGTTGTTTTTTATAGCTCCTATTTTGACGTTTTGTGCTCTTTATTTATATGGGGAATTCTTTCATTCTAGGTCTAGGGTTTTTGTAAATGCATCTACAAAACCTTTTGTGTTTGACCCGAATGATCGATTTGGTTCAAGTCAGCACGATCCGTATTCCTTAATACATGGTTTTTGTGCAGAGACAAGGTCAGAAAAAGTAGCTTTGCCAGTCGAATACATTCGAGCGGACCTTAATCATTTTAAAACACAGGAAGCGTTTGAAGCGACATTTCATGATTTTTTAAAGCCAATATTTTTGAAATAAAGCCTTGAACTTAATAAATTTTTGCTTTTTGGTATTCAGTTTTGCTATGACATAGATGAGGGTGTGTTTCAGATTCGGTGTCAATCTTTATGAGAGTTGCGATGAAGATAAGTAGCAAAACTGGCAAATTTAAAAGATTTCTATTTCTTGGTGTGATTGTAGCAATCGCTTTGCCATCGGCTGTTTTCTTGTTTCGTAGCGTTGCAACTTCGTGTCAGACTAGGACAGCCAAAACTATGACAATCGAAACAATCGAGTACTATTTTGATACTATTTATTCCAAGCAACTTAAGCAGGAGTTGCAATGTTGTGTTAATCGGTACGTTGCGCAGGGTGCTGATTTTTTAACTTTCGATCAACATAAACTTTATGAGTTGCTTAAAAATGAATTCAAAATTATAAAATCATTTGATTGCAGACTTGATGATAAATCAGCTTTGATTGTCAAAATTGAGGGACAAAAACCTTTTTGTTTTATCAATAACAATCAGATACTTAGTGAGTCAGATATCCTTTTTCCATCAGCTTTATTTCATGATTTTGATTGTTCACAATTGCAGAATATTAACGTTAAAGATTTTGAACAAAAATTTGAACAAGATGTTGATAACAATGCGTTATGCGAATTTATACACAAAATTACCGATTATCATTGGCAGAATTTTGAGATTAACTATGTAAAATCATCAGAAATAAGACTTTATCCCAAAAATACAAGCATTCGTTGTATACTTTTAACAGAGAAGAAAACTTTTTTTGATTATGACAAGATCAGTAAGGCTCTTCAGCTTAGTCAAAAGGTGGCTGTGGATAAGCAAATTCAAAAAAAGTTAAAGTACACCAGCAAAAAAAATCTTGAGCTAGATTTAAGATTTAAAAGCAGCATTGTTGCCAGGACCGAATGTGAAGTGAAGGAGGGGGGAGGGTATGAAGAAAAAATTATTTAATGATTACATCACTGCCATTGATATTGGGACAACAAAGATTGTTGTTTTGATTTCAACAGTTAATTCTGATGGTAGTTTTGAGATCACCGGCGTAGGCCAAAGTCCATCTTACGGGCTAAAAAAGGGAGTGGTGGTTAATATCGGCCAGACTGTTGGGGCTGTCAAAAAAGCCTTAAAGCAGGCGGAAGAAATGGCTGGAATTAAAGTGGAATCAGCATGCGTAGGTATTTCTGGAGGCCATATAAAATCTTTTAATTCTACCGGGGTTGTAGCCATTAAAGGACATGAGGTTTCGCAATCAGATATTGACCGAGTGATCGAAGCGGCAAAGGCAATTGCTATTCCGCAAGATCAAGAAATCATTCACATTTTGCCGCAGTATTTTAAAGTTGATGGGCAGGACTATGTGTTAGATTCCATGGGAATGTTTGGAGTTAGGCTTGAGGCACAGGTGCACATAATCACAGGCTCAATTGCCTCTGCTCAAAACATAATTAAGTCCTGCGAATTAAGTGGCATCAAAGTTTCAGAAATTGTTCTTGAGCAGTTGGCTTCAGCAAATGCAGTGCTTACGCCGTTTGAAAAAGAGATGGGTGCAGGCATTCTTGACATTGGCGGCGGTACCTCAGATTTTGCAATTTATAAAGATGGTCGCATTCGATATTCTAAAGTTATTCCGATTGCCGGTAACCATTTTACTAGCGATTTAGCTCTTGGGCTCGGCATTCCAACCTCTAAGGCTGAGGACATAAAAAAACGTTTTGGTACAGTTTCTCTTGATAAAATACTATGTTTACAAAATAAAACAGAAGATGTTGATCTTGGTTTTGATGGTGGTGTAAAATCAATTGAACTTAGTGCGGCAAGCGAAATTTTACGATTTAGAGCAGAAGAAATTTTTGAAATTATTTTTGATGATCTACTTGAAATGCGATTAAAGAATTTAATGCCTGCAGGGCTGGTTTTGACTGGCGGCGGTGGACTTTTGGACGGAATTCAGGAGATTGCTTCAAAACGGCTTGATATGCCTGTACGAATCGGTATACCGCAGTGCCAGACCGATTCAATTCCTGATCTACTTAGAAGTCCGGCCTACTCAACCGGGTTTGGTTTGCTGCTACACTCAATGGGCTTGGTTGACGGTAAAGAGTTTTTTTCAGGTGACAAATCGACGATTGGAAAGATATTTAAAAAGATGAAGTCTTGGATTTATGATTTTTTATAGAGCATGGACTTAGAACAATATTTGAAGGAGTTGAGGATGATTGAATTAAACTTAGAAGAAGAGATTTGTAAATTTGGCGCTACAATCAAAGTTATGGGTATTGGCGGTGCTGGTGGAAATGCCGTCAACAGCATGATTACAAGTAACCATTTTTCAGATATCGAATTTATTGTAGCAAATACCGATTTACAGGCACTAAAACAATCTCCAGCTCCTTGCAAAATTCAGCTGGGCGCAAAGATAACCAAAGGTTTGGGTGCTGGCGCAAACCCAGATCTTGGCAGAAAGGCGGCAGAAGAGGATTTAGAGTCTGTCATACAAAATCTGAATAACACAGATATTCTATTTTTAACAGCAGGGTTGGGAGGAGGCACAGGAACCGGAGCGCTTCCAGTCATTGTCAGGGCAGCCAAAGATCTTGGAATATTGACGATAGCTGTTGTCACAAAGCCATTTTTGTTTGAAGGTCGTAGACGTTTAAAATTTGCAACCGAAGCCATCGAAACATTGCGCGGTTCGGTTGATACTTTGATTGTTGTTCCCAACCAAAAATTGCTTGAGGTCTCAGATACGAATATTTCGATGCTTGACGCGTTTGCTAAGTCTGATGATATTTTAAATCAAGCAATCAAAGGTATTTCAGACATAATTGCCAAGCCCGGTCATATCAATGTTGATTTTGCCGATGTTCGTACAATCATGAAAGATACAGGCATGGCGATTATGGGCATTGGTCGCGCCAGTGGTCCAAATCGAGCCAAGGACGCAGCTCTTGCGGCTATCAATTCTCAGCTTCTTGAGAACACAAATATTCGTGGAGCCAAGGGCGTTCTGGTTAATATCACAGGCGACTCTGCGCTAGGGCTACAAGAAATTTGTGCAGCCACAAGCTTTGTTAGCGAGATGGTTAGCGAAGATGCAAATATTATTTTTGGAACAGTTATCGATGAAAGCATGGGCGATGAAGTAGCTGTCACTGTTATTGCCACAGGCTTTGAAAATGCCCAGCCTGCAACGGTTGCCAGTTCTCCTGCCATAACCATCAGTCAAGAGATAAAAACAGCTCCTGTCGCAGAAACAGCTGTTGCTGAAAAATCTGTTAAGATTGCAACCATGATTCATGAAGACGATCTTCTTGAATGTGCCGCTGATGTGAAGGAAGGTAAAATAGATTTGGACGACTTTGATGCACCAACATTTTTGCGTAAGAAAATGGAAAGCGAGGCAAGGTCACATCAAAATTAGTTTGCATGAAATTAAAAAGAGGCTCGATACATCGCAGTACCGAGCCTCTTTGATTACCAATCTAAAATTTATTCGTCAAGCTATTTTTTCAAATCGAGAGCATCTTTGATATCGGCAAGAGCTACTGATATTTTTTGTTTGTTCAAATAATCAACGCCTTCGGTAAGAGCCATGGATAAAGCGAAATATGCAAATGCGTTAGGAATCAATGTTCCGGCGTTATATATGTAAGACTTTTTGATTAAGTCAAATGTCGTTTTATTGAACTTAAGTTCTGCGATGCCAACAAATGGAATGAATAGGCCAGTACAATATCGTAAACCAGCCTCATATCTGTTATCTAAAATCAACTCACACCGCGATATTGTGGCAAGTAAAATTGCAACTGCACGTAAAATTCTTGCTGATGTCGATTTTTTAATATTTTTTAATTTACTTTCTAATGCCGTAAAATCACATTTAATTTTATTCAAATCAAGCATTTCTATCGTTTCGTTTTTGCGTAATAAATTGCATGTGGCTCTTGCAAGTGTTATGCCGGCGTAGGCGATCGAGGTGTTTGTAAAAGCTTTTTGTATCATTCGTTGTTTTGTATTCCGTGTAGTTTTTTCACTTATTATCCCTGTCAGTGCTGCAATTAAAGCAGAAGATATGAATATCAAGGACTCTTTGCCAAGCTCATTTGTCGTCGATGGTGATTGAATGCTGGAAAGCTCTTTGATTAAATCTTCAATTTTTGAGTCACTTAAAACATTTGATTCGCCATCTGCAGCTGGATCGCTGATAACGGCTTGTTCACTTGCTGTTTGGCTTGATAAGTCAATGCTAGGCTCTGTTACGGCTACCTCTTCGGTCATGGCAGAAAGCTGCATAACACAAGCCAAAATTAATGACATCGATAAATACTTTAAATATTTCATAACAACTCCGAAATTTTACTTTTAATGTGCGCGCTTCTAAAACAACATTGATTGATAGTATAACTCAGAGATTGAGTAACGCAAGGGGCCTGTTGTGGACGCACTTTGTTGTAAAAGGCATTGAATTTTTTCAGTCTGTAACGCAAAATCTCGAGCTTGGGCTGTCCGTAGTACTGATAGTAAAATTCATACCTAAAATAAAGCTTTTTGCGTTTGGTTGTAAATCTACGATTGGAAGCTAGCTGTAAATAACGGTGGCATTTTTCCTTATTTTGAAAATTTTAATTCGGCAAGCCACATCCAATCGCATGTTGCTGGCGGGGTCTAAAAAATTATCATTTTCTTTGTAGCTCTGATGAATAGCCGCATACGAGAAGCCATGGTCGATGTATCAATCTGCCTATGCATGTTTTGGAATGGAGCAATGTTTGGTAGATTTTAAAATTAGATTTACAGCGAAAAAGCGTTTGGAATGTAAGTTACTTCAGGGTTATTGCCTTTGAATGTTACGGTGGCTACGTCAAATCTTAAAACATGTTCGAATAAGCTGAATTTGAGCGCAAAATTTTTGGCTGTTTTAATCATCTTTAACTGCTTTGTTTTGGTTACAACCATGCTAGTCGGAAAATATTCATTGATTCTGGTTTTTACTTCTACAAATGCGACAACTTCATTTTTTTGAGCAATTAGATCAATTTCTCCGCATCTACACGTGAAATTTTGAGCTAAGATTTTGAAACCGTTCTCTTTTAGCAATTTTGCGACTATTTCTTCTCCAGTATCTCCAAGATGTTTATTATTCATATTAATATCAAATATTAAAGCTTAAAAAAAGAATGTTGGTTCTGTGATTAACGCCTTTGCCATGTGTGAATACTTAGACTCTGGGTAATCACGCGATAATTTGATCAGTGTTTCGTTTAGATGGTCCTGATTTTTTTCTTTTTTAGCCAGCTGGCACTTCATGTAAAGCAGTCGGGCATCAAGGTCTTTATCTTTTGGCAGGTATTCCTTTTCAAGGTATTTTAGCCTGTTATTTGCAGCTTGGTATTTACCCTTTTTTAAGTAAAAATTGAATACGTAAATTTCTTTATCAATCAACTTTTGTTGACAGGTATGCTGTATGTCCCGAACATCCTTTTGATACTTTGTGTACGATGGGTTTTGCAAGTACTCATCGCAAAGATTAGAGGCTTCAAGCGTTGTTGTTTGATCGCAGTCCATTTTTAATGTTTGATAAAATTTAGATTTAATTGCTCGATATTTTGCAATTTCGGCACTTTTGTCTGATGGATAGAACTGGTTGTAATGGTTATAAAGCTCGTACGCTGATGGAAAGCGTCCAATCTTAAAATATGCCTGAGCTAGTGCGAGTTTATACTTTGCTATATCTGGACGGTCAGAAAATCTTGCAATTATGCATTCCAGCGCATCAGCTGCGTCGTTGTACTGCTTTTTCTTCAATGCTGTCTGTGTATTAGATTTTAGCTCTTCAAACGTTAAATTTTCTTTGCTCTTCTGCTTTGCGCACCCGCAAATTGATAGAGTTGAAATGGCGATAGCAATATATAATAATTTTTTCATTTTCTCTGCCTTCACTTACGTTAGTGTGGTGTACCTTATTTAATAAGTTAAGTTTAGCGATTTATTCTCTTTTTGAAAGTGGCTAAAACAGAAAACCCCGCAATTTAGCATCGCAGGGTTTTCTGTCTGAAATTTTATTTTCTTAGTTTATATTGATAGAGCTGTTTTGAAGGGCTTGGTGTTGCAAAAATTGAGAATAAACTTCACTTGCGAATGTTGCGATTTTGCCTGATATTTTACTTTCGGTCTCATATTCTTCATCTTCGCCACCGCCTAAAAGTTTATATATATTTGAAGGACGCTTTGGTTTGATGAGTTTGACTTCACCATCAATTTTGGCAAGCCTCTTCATTTCATCGATTCCATCCTGCAAATTGCCAAATCGGTCGACCAATTTTAGTTTCAGGGCTTGAGTTCCGGTAAAGATCTTACCATCGGCCCACTTTTCAGCGTCTTTTACTGATAAAAACCTTGATTCTGCAACATCTTTTACAAATTGAGAGTAAGTGTCGTCAGATAATTTTTGCAAGTAAACGTTTTCTTCTGAACTGGCAGGCTTTAATGGAGATCCGGCTGTTTTATATTTACCTGATTGAATGTAGCTAAACCTGATTTTCCATGAATCCAAAAGCTCTTTTACGTTTGGAAGTTCTAGTATAACGCCTACACTACCAACAAGCGATGAAGGGTTGCAGATAATTTTGTTCGCTGGAGCCGCTATGTAATATGCTGCTGAAGCGCAAAGATTTTCAACAACGATAACTACAGGTTTTTTTTGTTTAAATTTTTTAAGCTCGGCATATATTGCTTGTGCGGTTCCTGGCATACCACCCGGGCTGTTGATGCTGACGATAAGGCCTTTGACGGCGTCATCCTTTGAAAATTTTTCAATATATTTCAGATAAAAACTAGAATCTGTTAGCACACCGTTAATTTTTAGATGACCAACTTCAACTTTCGGGTGCATGCTCGTGGAATAAGCGTCTCTGATGCTTGAAATGACAAACGGAGCAAATTGTAGGACTAATAAAACCCAAAAAAGGTTTTTGACGTAGTAAAAAAATGTATCGAATTTTTCCCTGAGCGATGTTTTCATGTTTCTCCAAAATTATAAAATAAATATATTATTTTTGCGAAGCCGATGTGTCTGGCACTCTGTCTGACTGAGTTTCGTTGAATAAATCTGGGGGTACACCACATTCCGGACACGTCCAATCGTTGGGAAGTTCTTCAAAATTTAATGGCAAATTTCCCACAGTTTTTTCTGCCGATTCATCGTCATACAAATACCCGCAAACCGAACATATGTAGACTTTCATATTTTAACCATAATTTTTGCTAGATCAACAGTAAATTACAACATTTGCTGCTGATACTATACATTAAAATATGACAATTTATCAAAGTATTTATAATAATTAAATTAGTTGAAATTGCGAAGCATTCATCGATTCACTGTAGATGTGTCGACCTTTGTCGTTAGGATCTTTATAAGTGATTGATATTTGGTCAGAGTGTTTGTTGAATTTAATTTGAATAATTTTGTTTATTTGGTGCGTGTCTTCATTTAAAAAGCTTTCCTTGCTGTATGTCGGTTTTTTTCTGTAATTATCAAAATATTTTTTGGTCTCTTTTGAAATTACTTTTTCGCCATTACATCTATAAGTGCAGCAGACAGATGACAATTTTCCGCCTGGATTTTCTAAGCTAGTCCTTATATCTTTGATTGCATTATTTATGAGTGCATTATTCGTTTTAAATTTAGGTGCCTGATTGGATTCGTTATTCTCAATAATGTTGATGCTCGGCTTGGATTTTGTGGATAGCTCCATCCCTGCTATCAAAAAGATTAAGTTGATAACCAACAAAATTTTAAATTTATTTAAGTACTTCATAAACAAATCCTAACTTTAAATTTACTTATTTTTTAATTTTAAACCACTACAAGTAACGTTTAGAATATTTTTGAAATTAAGCTTATTTTTAAAGACTTTTAGCCTGAATTATGATTACTCATACAATAACCATAAATTAATTCTTCGGTTTTGTCAAACCCATGTGCTGGTTGGGGTATATATGAGACTGATAGGCCTCCGAGGATTGATAGTACAACTCAGGGGTTGAGTAACGCAAGGCCTGATGTGGACAAAAAACATTGAATTCTTTCAGTATATAACTTTGTAGCCGACATCGACTTGTATTGATCTAAAATACGGAATTATATTTTTTTAAACTTTTTTGGGACATTACAATTCTTTGCTTTAAAGATAAACTTTTTTTATTAAGCATATGATAAAAAAAGTCTCGATCAGCAGATCTGATAATTGCTTGCTCATGAGCCTCTGCAAGAGCAACTGGATAGCCGTTTCCCTTGATTGATTGATCTATAGCCGTTTTGCAGATAAGGTTAAGGTGGTCTGAATTTTGCGATACCCAAAAAGGAAACTCCAGTCTTGCAATTTCATGCCCAACATTTATATACAAAAAACATGGCTTTAAATGCGCTGGATAAATGTCGACTATCTTTGACTTACTTTGAAACACAATCGTGCGTTCAAATTCGTTTAAAAATCTGCTGCATAAATGAGCATCCAAAACATTATCCACAGCCTTACATGGAAAATCCTGATACAAGCTGTGACATGAAATGCAGTTTGCTCGTTCAAAGCGACAAAATCCAATTTTTGTTAAATTAACAAGCTCCCGGCTTTTGGACATGCTTATGTAACTGGCCATCGGAATATTGTGTTGATAAAAACCGTCTAAAGCCTGAATGTATTCATTTAAAAAATATTTTTTAACAGCTGAAGATTTGGCTTCAAGTTGCCAAAAAACCAAGCTTCCATCGAACAAGACAGTGAATGGCAAGTTGCATTGTCGATAGTTTTGGAATAACTGAATTGATTTTTCTAAAGCAGACTTTAACTCAAACTCCTCACGCTTTAAATCAACAAGGTCTACGCTAAATGCCTCTTCCACGCCAGGAATTACTTGATCAGTTGTCAAAACTTGTGGCGCTGAGGTTAATATTGCCAGACTATTGTCGGCATATTCAAGTAAACAATGTCCGATATTTAACAAAACACAGTTAATGCCTGAAATATGACGCTCTGGATAAATTTGCGATCCATCACTTGCCAAAACAGCATAATTCTTAAATTCAGGGTTTATTTTAATAATTTGATTAAAATCTTGCTGCCAGTCGGGCAATAGAAAAGAACTTTCGGATTCTATTACCCGTTTTTTAAATGTTGGTGCTTGCAAGATTTCTTGCCACTTTTCAAATGCAAGGTCAGTTTGGTTTTCGTTGGAAGTAAAAATCTTGGCGGATACGTTTTCAATTTCTTGAATAACCTTTGTACGATCAAGCATTTGATTTATTATTGTAAAGCAAAAATTGTATGCAAAAAATAACAAAAAATATGACAACTCGCAACGCGCCCAAAATTGTTTGAATAGGCAACCACATAACCAAAGCCACGTATAACTCCATTATTCCAGCAATCCCGGTTATGAGTAAAAACAAAAAGCTTATGCCGCGAACACTTTTTGAACTAGCAATTTTTATGACTAGAGGCAACTGACAAACAAAGCTAATAATAAAGAATGTCCAGCCTGTAATATTGCCAACCAGGCTGCAGTGGCCGACTGCGTAAGGTATCAAAACAATCGGAGCGGCTAAATTAATTGTATACATAAGCCAATACCACTTTGAATCGGCCATTTTATCGTACCAAAGTCTTTGAAGAATCAAAATTAAAACAGATACAGTTTGAATAGGATAAAAAAATTGATACGCAGGAGGAAGTCCAACGCAAAATGCATAAAAAAGTAGTGCCTCTGACATATTTAAATAAGCCAACAAAAAGAGATCACTCAACCCTTTACCAGTTTTTAATTTATAATTTGTAACAAACTGAGGAATAAAACAAACCGTATATAAAAACTGATAGACCCAGATTAAAGCGTTTGGATGAAATATCGATGTAATCATTTTTTACTATTTTCCACAACAATGTTTAAATTTTTTGCCTGAACCGCATGGACATTGCTCATTTCTTCCAACTTTTGGAGCTGCACGCTTTGCTGGCTGAGGCCTGGATGTTTCGTCCGCCCCACCAAGCTGCAATGAATCCAGCTCTTTTTCTTTTTCTTCTTCTATTTCTTCGATTAATTGTATTGTTGATTCATCCGGACGCATCTTAAATATTCTTTGAACAATATCCCACTTAATTTCACCGATCATTTTTTGAAACTCAATGAACGATTCACGCTTATACTCGATTAATGGGTTCTTTTGACCATAACCACGTAATCCAATGCCTTCTTTGAGATGATCAATATTTAAAAGATGCAACTTCCAAGCGTGATCAATAGTTTCAAGCAAAATCCACTTTTCGGCACGCTCAACAAGTTCTGGTTTGAGCATACCCCTAAACTGTTCGTATTTATAAATCAAAAATTCGATTATTGAGGTTTCAAAATCCTCAGTGGCTCGCTGTCTAAACTCTAGCGAGGCGAAACTCGCTGTTTCTAGGCCTGTCAGCTTCTCTATGGATTCAACAATTGCTTGACGTTCATCTTCAGAAAGTCTGCCGTTGGGAGAATGTATCTCAAATAAACTATGAACAACATCTGATATCATATCCTTGATCAAGCCCATTGTTTGCTCGCCACCTTCAAGAATATTACGACGGTAACTGTAAATAACTCCTCGCTGCTGATTCATTACATCGTCGTATTCGATCAGGTGTTTACGAATATCAAAGTTATGCTTTTCAACCTTTTCTTGAGCCTTTTCAATGCTTCTTGAAACAAGGCCATGCTCGATACTTTCGCCTTTCTTCATACCAATGCGTTCCATGGTCTTTTTCAAGCGTTCACCGCCAAAAATTCTCATTAAATCATCTTCAAGCGATATATAAAATTTTGAGGATCCAGGATCGCCTTGACGTCCTGCTCGACCGCGCAGCTGATTATCAATTCGACGGCTTTCATGCCTTTCTGTACCAATAATCCTTAATCCGCCAGCTTTAACTACACCTTCACCAAGCTTAATATCTGTACCACGGCCAGCCATATTTGTTGCTATCGTTAATTTGTGCAATTCACCAGCTTCTTTAACAATTTCTGCTTCACGTTCGTGTTGTTTGGCATTCAAAACATTATGTGGAATACCAGCCTGCTTCAATAAATGGCTCAAATATTCCGAAGCTTCAATTGATATTGTACCGATAAGTACAGGCTGACCACGCTTATAACACTCTTTAATATCATCGATAACTGCGCTATATTTATCTTCACGAGTCAAAAAAATGATATCTGCTTGATCGGTTCTAATCATCGGCTTGTTGGTTGGTATAACAACAACAGCAAGTTTGTAAATCTTCCAAAATTCGGCAGCTTCTGTCTCCGCTGTGCCAGTCATACCTGCAAGCTTTTTGTAAAGACGAAAATAGTTCTGCAGCGTGATTGTTGCAAGCGTCTGGTTCTCGCGTTCGACTTTAACGTTTTCTTTGGCTTCAAGCGCTTGGTGCAATCCATCACTGTACCGTCTGCCTGGCAAAATTCTTCCGGTAAATTCGTCAACAATCAACACCTCTCCCTCTCTGACAACGTAATCAACGTCGATCTTGAAAAGTGTGTTGGCCTTGAGAGCCTGCGTTACGTGATGCAATATCAGTATGTTTTCTGGTGCGTAAAGATTTTCTACTTTAAAAAAGCTTTCTATTTTATCTACGCCAGATTCTGTCAATTGCACAGATCTTTCTTTTTCATCAATCTCATAATTTTCTTTGCGCAAATCAAGTATGGCTCTGTTAGCCTCTTGATATAAATTGCTACCTTTTTCACTCGGCCCAGAGATGATAAGCGGCGTTCTAGCTTCGTCAATTAATATTGAGTCGGCTTCGTCGACAATTGCAAAGTGTAATTCACGCTGAACCAGTTCATCCAGAGAAAATTTCATGTTATCGCGCAGATAATCAAAGCCGTATTCATTGTTTGTGCCATAGGTTATGTCGGCGTTGTAAGTCTTTTTGCGCTCTTCATCTTCCATGTAATTTTGGATTGCGCCAACTTCAAGACCGAGGTGGTTGAATATTGGGCTCATCAATTCAGCCTGGTAGCGGGCCAGATAGTCGTTGACGGTTACCAGATGAGCACCCTTGCCGGTCAATGCATTGAGATAAAGCGGCAAAGTAGCAACAAGAGTTTTACCTTCACCAGTTTTCATTTCTGCTATTCGGCCCTCGTGCAGAACAATTCCACCAATCAACTGAACATCAAAGTGTCGCTCATTGCGTTTGCGCTTACTGGTTTCGCGAACTACGGCAAATGCCTCTGGCAAAATGCTGTCCAGATGCTCACCACGAGCAATACGCTCTCTAAATTCATTTGTTTTCAAAGTTAACTGATCATCTTCAAGCAGCGATATCAAGGGCTCGAAATCATTAATTTTGGCCACAATTGGTTGAATGCGTTTCAACTCACGCTCGTTTTTTGTTCCAAATATTTTAGCTAAAATTTGTGTAATCATAAATTAAATCCTAACATTAAACGTTGTTTTGAAATCATAATTTAACATAAATATAGTAGTAAATAAAAGTTTTTAAATAAGTTTGGCATGAACCAACAGCTTTAATAGATTCGGTCGGCGATTTAAGCAAATACTACTCACAAACATTGACAGAATATACGCATTCAGACCAAGGGACACTTTTTACACTTTTTTCCAAATTTATTCCGCAGCCAGCTCCAGATCAGTCACGGCAGCCCGCATCTAAAAATTTGTCATTTCATTGTCAGTGCTGATGAATTCAAGTCTCGCTGTGATAATGGTTGATGTATGGGCCTAAAAATAATGGTTTTGACGATACTTAAAACTTCGAATACTTTAAACTTAAATCATAAGTCTATGTATATCAATGAATATAGTTCTTTTGACTCTTATGTTGAATTTCAATTTCACAAATAACGAAGAGCCCATGATAACGCGAATGTCAGACCAAACGAAAGCTGAAAATCTAGAAAAAATAACTGTATCGGATTAAATATTAAGATAAGTAAACAGACGACTGAAAGCAGATGTAGAAAGTGTGTTTGTAGGTCAAATAATTTGCCGCCTTCCATCAACAAAAATACATAAAATGCCCTAATGAATGGGATACTTGACCAAGAAAGCAATTTATAAACCATACAAAGCAAAATTAATAAAAGTCGCTTCCAATTCATCCGGATTGGAATACAGCGAAATAAAAAAGTCCAAATCAAGATAAAAAAGACGATGTGAAGGCCTGACCTTGCTAGATAATGCGAAAGTCCCCAGTAATTGAATGTTTCGCGCATCTGCAAGATTTCAGTTTGCTGAGTGTTTCCCAAAAAAATCAGCGCAAAATAAGTAAATGTTTGTTCATCCATTTTATCGCGTAGATCATTATATATTCCTGTTTTTATCTTCCAAAGCCATCTTTGCCAACATCGTTCAGGTCTGTCAATAATCTTAAGATCATTATTTTTTGTTAAAAAAACAGACGACAAAAAACCTTCTTTACAAAGATAATCGTGAAATGACTTGTTGCCAGATAGGTTGAGGTTATCCATTTTTTTGATTTTAACATTGCTTAATTCGATAATATCGCCGACTTGGACATCGGTATTGAACATTGAATAACAAATTAGCGAAAAATTTACGACCGAAGCCTTTGATTCAGCAATTTTTTCTACATCGATATAAAAAATTTCGGCCACGTCCAATTTGCTTTTTTTAGGCAAAATATTTTTATCCGATACCCTGGCAACTATCGTCATATTTTGGTCGCAAAGCGCGTTAAATGTTCTTTTGTATGAGTTTTTTTGCAATGAATAGCAAAAAGCCCCCAAAATAAAAAATGTTGCGAATGTGGTATATTTTACAAAATTTGAAAACTTGTTTTTTATGACAAACATAAGCAATGCAAGGCACAAAATACATAAAGAAGGTGTCAAAAAATAAATTGAAGCTTTGATGAGTGATTGGCAATAAATCCCGGCTACAAAACATAAAAGTGGCAAAAGAATTGGCGTTGTATTTTTAATTTTATTCATTCAAAGCCTTAACTGATAGCCTCAAAATTTCGACCTTGAGCCCATCTTTTTGCTCAACAATTAATGTTTTGTTAAAAACCAAAATAACAGTTCCAGATATTCCTGAGTGTGTTATAATTTTGACCCCAGGCTTCAATTTATTTTTTATAAAAGATAGTTGCCTACGTTGCGATTTGGCAGGTATCATGATTAAGCTGTAAAAAGTTAAAAATACGCTTAGCGCAATTAAAATCAGTGGACAGGCTTTGATGATGCTGGAGTATAATAAAAAGCAAAAAGTGGCACACATTGTTATGACTTCGTCAAATTGTAGTAATTTTAACAATTTTTAATAAATACAGCTTGAATGATGAATTTTATCAAAATTTTACAAAGGGTAAAGTAAATATGAAGATTAAAGGCTTATATGCAAGAGAAATACTTGATTCGTTGGGTAATCCGACTATTGAATGTGTTTTAACACTTGAAAATGGGGTGCAGATAAAATCTAGCGTTCCATCGGGTACTTCAGTAGGTAAATATGAGGCATTCGAGTTGAGTGATGGCAACAGGGGGCGATATCTTGGAAAAGGAGTCTTAAAGGCTATCGAAAACATTGAAACAATAATTAAGCCAGCAATTATAGGTAAAACACCAAACATCATCGAAATGGACCATTTAATAATAGAATTGGATGGTACGCCCAATAAATCTAAATTGGGTGCAAATGCAACACTTGCTGCAAGTATCGTTGTTACAAGGGCCCAAGCTATGGATTGTGGGCTTCCTCTTTTTAAATTTATCAATAACGCGTTTGAGGTGGGCAAATTATCTCTTCCTGTCTGCATGTTTAATGTGTTGAATGGTGGAGTTCATGCGGATAACGGGGTATCGTTTCAAGAATTTATGATAAGGCCAAAAAATTTTAAAACATTGTGTGAGGTTATTGAATGTGCTGCTACAATTTACCACACATTGCGTAAAATTCTTTTAAAAGACGGGCTAAACGTAGGCGTTGGTCATGAAGGAGGCTTTGCTCCGATATTGTCAACAGATGAAAACAAGGTGCATTGTTTTCTAAATTATTTAAATAAAGCTATAGAAGCCGCCGGTTTTTCTTTAGACTCGGTTGATATTTGCTTGGATGTAGCATCATCAGAATTTTTTGATGAATGTAAAAATGGGTACATAATTGATAATAAGTTTTTATCAAGTGACGAATTGGTCGATTTATACGTAAGTTTGGTAAATAAATATCCAATTCATTCGATTGAAGACGGAATGGCTGAAGATGATTGGGTTGGCTGGGAGACATTAACTCAAAAATTGGGAAACAAGATTCAGCTTGTTGGTGACGATGTTTTTGTTACAAACATTCATCGTATAAAAAAGGGGGTTGAGCTTGGAGTTGCAAACTCCGTTTTAATAAAACCCAACCAAATAGGAACAGTTTCAGAGACAATTCAAGCAATTAAATTTTGCAAAAAAAATAATTATTCTACTGTTATTTCTCACAGATCTGGTGAAACAAATGATTCATTCATTGCGGATCTTGCTGTAGGAACTGGGGCAGGGCAAATCAAAGCTGGAGCTCCGTGCCGAGGCGAACGCGTTGCTAAATACAATCGATTAATGGAAATAGGTGAGCTGTTTTAAAGATTGACGTAAAAAATGAAACGCGCTAGGCTATCAAAAGAAGGTTTTTTTTAAAATAGAGCAAATTTTTTGTTGGAGAAAAATATGAAAAAAATTGTATCATCTGCTTTCGTTATTTCGATTATGTGTTCATCTCTTGCTGCTACAGCCCTGGAAACGGTTGTGTTTGATGCTCCCAAGCTTCTTCAAGAGTCAAAAGAAGGCAAAATATTCGCAGAAAACGTAAATAAAAAAGTTGCCTCATTTCAAGAATTTGCAAAAAGCTCATACGAAAAAATAGCTGCTATGCAAAAAGATCTTGATTCAAAGGCAAGTGTTTTGAGCAAAGAAGCTGTTCAAGAAAAAATAGAGGCAATCGGACAAAAGAAAAAAGACTTAGACAGAACTTTGAATGATAAAAAAGATGAAATTGAAAAAAATATAGAAAAAGAAAAGTCAAAGCTTGGACAAAAATTCATGGGAATTGCAAAAACATTATTTGATAAAGAAGGTTGGGGGCTCTTGCTTGAAAAAAATATGCCTGGTGTCGTTTGTGTTGCTGATGGAAAAGATATCACAAGCAAGTTGATAATTGCTGTAAATGAAGAGTTCGATAATAATAAACAAAAAACAGCAACAAAATCATCAACTAAAAAAGTTGTTAAGGCCTAGTATTTAAGGGCTATTAAATGGATGTTAATTTAACTTTAAGTAAAATTGCAGAGATTGTCGGCGGAAATTTGCATTCCGCCGATTCTCTTTTTGTAGTTAAAAATATTTCATCATTAGAAAAAGCAACTGATCAAGACTTAGCAATAATTCTTGATCGTGGAGATGCATCAGTTTTTGATTCTGTGAGCAAAGAAAAAATTAAGGCATCGAAAGCTTGGTGTTTTTTAACAAACACAGCAGACTTTTTTGCTGAAGAAAATTACATTCTTGTCAAAGATTCAACGCTTGCATTTCAGCTACTTGTTAATTATTTAAAAAAAATTGAGTTGCAAAAAAATATTCCATCTGTCATATCTTCAGGCGCTGTAGTACATCCAACAGCAATTATAGGCATGGGATCAAAAATAGGTCGTGGTACGCAAATTGAAGCACAGGTTTTTGTTGGAACAAATTGCGTAATTGGCAGCGATGTAACGCTTTATCCAGGCGTAAAAATACTTGATGGCTGCATTGTCGGCGATAGCTCGATAATCCATTCAGGAACCGTTATTGGCTCGGATGGATTTGGCTACAAAATTACAAAACTTGGCATGATAAAAATTCCTCAAATTGGCATAGTTAGAGTTGGTAAATTTGTTGAAATTGGGGCAAACTGCACAATTGATCGCGCAGCATTTGATGAAACTATTATAGGTGATGGTGTAAAGATGGATAATCTTGTTCACATTGCACACAATGTAAAAATAGGTGCAAGTACGGCAATTTTAGCGCAAACTGGCATAGCTGGTAGCGTTACAATTGGTGTTGGCTGTCAGATTGGCGGGCAGGTTGCAATCAAAAATGATACCAAAATTGGCGATGGCGTAAAAATTGTAAGTAAAAGTGTTGTAATGAACGACTTAGAAGATGGGGCAATTGTTTGTGGCATTCCAGCTATATCTTTTACTAAGTGGAAGCGAATATCGGTTATAGTAAGCAGATTGCCAGAGCTTGTTAAATCGTTTGAATCGGCTAAACACATGTTTCAAAATGCTGGCAAAAATAGACCATGGTATCTAAGGATATTTAATATTTTTAAAAAGTAAGGACCGATTGTTAAAACGGTGTAGGTTGAAATGGTTAATCAAAATTTAAAATTTGATATAAAAAACATAAAAGCAATTATTGGCCTTGGCAACCCTGGACCAGGCTATTACAAGACCCGCCATAGCATTGGATTCAGAGTTGTTGACGAGATGGCTACAATGTTTAATGCCTCCTTCAGCGCATCCGAAGATAAAGAATATTGTCAGATAAAAAATGAAGAATTAAACGTTTATCTTTTAAAACCGCTCACATTTATGAATAGTTCCGGAAAGGTATTGACTTTTCTTCAAAAAAAAGGAGTTAAATCTGACGAAATTTTAGTGATTCACGACGAACTTGAGCGAAAATTTGACGACATAAGCTTAAAATTTGGAGGTAGCGCAAAGGGGCACAACGGGCTGAAGTCGATTATTGATTTTGGTGGACCAGACTTTTGGCGATTGCGTTTTGGCATAGGTCGGCCCGATGATAAGGCCAATGTCAGTACCTACGTTCTTTCATATTTTTCAAAAGACGAAGAAAATCAAATTTCATCGTTAATTAATCAAGCTATAAATTTGATTTTGCAAGGCGGATAATATCTCAGTATTGAATCTAATACCATTCCGAGTTGTTAAAGTACCTAAAATAAAGCTTTTTGCGTTTGGTTGTAAATCTACGATTGGAAGCTAGCTGTAAATAGCAGTGGCATTTTTCCTTATTTTGAAAATTTTAATTCGGCAAGCCACATCCAATCGCACGTTGCTGGCGGGGTCTAAAAAATTGTAATTTTCTTTGTAGCTCTGATGAATAGCCGCATGCGAGAAGCCATGGTCGATGTATCAATCTGCCTATGCATGTTTTGACATGGCGCAATGTTTGGTAGATTTTAAATATTTTTTACAAAAACCAAGCCATTCGCTGTTCCGAAAGCTATCATTTGTTGTATTGCTGCGCACGAAATGTAAATGTCTGGCAAATTGTCAAGGCGAGTCAATGCTTTATTAACGATGTTAAACGTATAAACATTTGATCCTGAGGCCTTGTGTCGATATTTGGGAGGCACAGACTTTCCAGAAATTTCGTAGTTATCATGAACTATTAAAACCGTTTCAGGATTTAACCATTCTACAGAGAGATTTTTTATTGGCGTTGGGCTGTGAATTATTTGCGATGCTTCTATTTCATGCACAAGATTAAGTACATTCAATTCAATTGTGCAAGGATCTTGTTTTGCTACCTGAGCAATTACAATGACTGGAGTTAAAATTAAGCTTGGTGGATTCCATTTTATTATGCTAAATAAGGCTGATCTAGGCACAAAATTGGGCTGACTTACCGTTTGGTTCGGTTGATAAATTGAAAGATATGAAGCTTTGTTGGGGCTCTGATCAATCCAATTAACCAAACGATATACGCTTAAATCTTCACCTGAAAAAGCTATTGTATTATCAAACGGGCAGCAAGAAATACCGTTTATAGTGATGCCTCCGTTGTCAAATTTATAACAAGCAACAAGTTCTAGTGGATGCTCTGATTCCTCATTAAGTTTAAGAATAAAAATTAGGCCAAAGATACGTGAACCGACATCATTTGAATCGGCTCCAATTATTAGGTATTCTCCAACGTTATTCCAAACCATACTATTTATCGTTCCATCAACGTGCAATTCGCCTAAATTTTTTACAGTGTTTTCGTCTTGAATTTTGAATAAATTAACATTTCCACTATTGCTGCCTGTTGCCAAAATATATGAGGTATCCCACTTATTTCGCCAATTATCCCTCCAGGCCAAAACGTTGATTATGTCGCTGTTGACAAGATAAAGCGGTTGTAATGGTCGAACAATTTGTTTAGGCGTTTGGATAAGTTTTATGATTGAGTCTTGTGGCCAAATTAAAACGCTTGCAGAAACAATTTCTTTTCTGAAATTGAAGTCGACTACCGTTGCCGCAAGATATTTGCCGTTTTGGGTCCAGGTTATATCGTTTATTTCCCAAGATACAACTTTTTTATGAGAATTAAATATCGATTTTTGTATAATCTCTGTGAGTGGCTGCCGTATCGAAAAAATAGGCTGAGTAGCTGCTGGAAGGACTGATTTAAACGTAAGTATGCAAAGACTTAAAATTGTTATTAGAGCCTTACTCGTGTGTGATTGTGAAAGCATAATATTTCCCATTTTTAATATTTATTTGACGCTGCTGCGTACGATTAGTGCTTTCAATTTATATAAATCATACCTTGTTGTCAAATTCAGAAAATTCGTGTAAATCTTTCTTTACATTGTTCAACAAATAATTATATTGACAAATTCCTGGATTTGTTTGCGTATTTATAATAGTTTTAGGGTATCGTTTTTGGTTTAATTTTTTAATATAAGGTTTTAAGCGATGGGCGAGCACCGCAAGGATCAGAGTAGTTGTTGTAGCCACGATCACAAAGGTGGGGCGTTAATCAATCACAATGCCGTAAAGGAAGAGTTTTTTTGTCATTTTCCGTATGCTGTTTTTTCTGTGGCTTTAGCGCTAGTTTTGGTTAGCTTCGTTTGTTACAATGATTCTCCAGAGCAAACGCGCTTTGCATATCGGCTATTTCACAATTTTCATTTTCTACACTTACTTTTTGCAGCCAGTGGTACGGTGCTTATGTTTAGACGTTATTCAAGCAGTTTTTGGGGTGGTATTTTGGTTGGTTTTTTTATACCGGCTATTTTTTGTACGATATCAGACGCCTTTTTGCCATACATCGGCGGACGCTTGATGGGGCTGGATATGCATTTTCACTGGTGTTTTATAAAGCATATCGGTACTGTTCTGCCATTCCTGATTGGTGGCATGATTAACGGCTGGGTGATGAGTTTGCACTGCCATAGCCAAAAAATTTTTTATTCACTTGGATTCCATTTTGCACATATACTTGTAAGTTCGCTTGCTAGTCTTCTATATTTAATTAGTTTTGGCTTTGAAGGCTGGTGGAGTAAAATGGGTATAGTATTTTTGTACTTAATTTTGGCCGTGTTGCTGCCGTGCATCATGTCTGACATTGTTGTGCCGATTTGGTTTGCAACATTTAAATTGTTGAAAAAGTAGTTAACAAGCGTTTAAAAGATTGTTTTTGCGGGCATTTATTCCTTGCAAGGATGAGGTTGATGAGAAGTATCAAAATAGAGAACATTTCTAAAGCGTATGATGGTGAGTTGATTTTAGAAAATTTAAGCCTAGAAATTCCTGCCGGGCAGTTTTTTGCCTTGTTAGGGCCGAGTGGCTGCGGTAAAACCTCGCTGCTTAGATTGATTGCTGGGCTTGAAAGTGTAGATTCAGGCAAAATATATCTTGGTGACCAAGATATTACAGACCAACCAATCTATGAAAGGCGCATTAATACGGTTTTCCAACAGTATGCGCTATTTCCACATTTAACTGTGTTTGAAAATGTTGCCTACAGCCTTCGTATCAAAGGTGTAAAAGAAGCTAGCCTGCGCGAAAAAGTTTATGACGTTATAAAAATGGTACGTTTGAATGGGCTTGAAAACAAGTTTCCACGCAGTCTTTCTGGCGGACAGCAGCAGCGCGTAGCTCTTGCAAGAGCTATTGTAAGTGAGCCAGAAGTTTTGTTGCTGGATGAGCCACTTGCGGCACTTGATTTGAAGCTAAAAGAAGAAATGTTGATAGAGCTTATAGATTTACAGGATAAACTTAGGACAACATTTATTTATGTAACGCACGACCAGTTCGAGGCTTTAACTGTTGCTGATAAGATGGCAATCATGCACACGAATGGTGGAATTGAGCAGTTGGGTACGCCAAAGCAGATTTACGAATTTCCAGTTTCACGCTTTGTTGCGAATTTTGTAGGAAATACAAATATTATTGAAGGCACGTTAAAAGACTCTGAGGGCAAGAAATTTGTAGATGTTGCCGGGCTTGGTCTTTTTAGCGTAGATGCCCCTGTTGAAAAGGCCTGGATGGTGCCTTCAAACAATGTTTACATGAGCGTTCGTCCAGAAAAAATATTTATTAGCAAAAAAGGTCGTACTGAGTTTTCCAATCACCTGGAAGGCATTGTTACCGACATAATTTATTATGGTCGTAGTACGCAATATAACGTTAGATTAAAGAATGAGCAGCGATTGATGGTGTTTGAGCAGAATGAGGAGCACTTTCCACAAGAAAGTATCGATTATTACGATAAAGTTAATTTGTACTTTCAAAAAGAAAATGTCGTTTTATTGGAGTATTAATGAAGTTTATTCGCAAACTTTTTACTGAAGAAACAGCATTTATATTTTCATGTCCAGCGTTTTTGTGGGAGTTTTTATTTTTATATCTTCCATTGACTGCTCTTGCGATGTACAGCTTCTTTGTTTATTCTCCTGTTTTGCAAAAATTTACATTTTCTATTCATTATTATTTGCAGGTTTTGGATACACTTTATTTCAGGGCTATTTTGAATTCATTGATTTTGGCTTCTGCAACGGCTTTTGTTTGTTTTATAATTGCTTACCCCGTGGCATTTTTTTTAGCGATGCGGATTACGCCAAAATATCGATCATTTTTTTTGTTTACTTTAATTTTACCATCATGGACAAGCCTTGTAATACAGATTTATGCCTGGTTTTTTTTGCTGGAAAAAGAGGGTTTTTTGAGCCAAATTTTATACACTCTTGGAATTTTGCCTCAATCCGCGCATTTATTAAATAATTATTTTTCGATAATGGTTGGCATGGTTTCATGTTTTTTGCCGTTTATGATTTTGCCAATTTATGTGACGCTTGATAAAATGGATCCTGAGTTGTTAGAGGCTTCCGCTGACCTTGGCGCAAATCGTACGGACACGTTTAAGCGCGTAATTTTTCCACTTTCATTACCAGGCGTTTACACTGGTTTTTTGTTGGTTTTTATACCAGTTTTTGGAGAATTTGCTATTCCATCAATGCTTGGCGGATCGACGTATGTTTTTTGGGGAAGTTTGATAGTTGATAAATTTTTACGAGCAAGAGATTGGCCGTTTGGTGCGGCACTGGCCATAGTTGGTATTATGCTTATTGTTTTGATCATTCTTAGTTTTGTTATGATTGGTCGATTGATGACCCATCTTAGAACAATAAAAGTAGTAAAAAATAAAAATTAAGATTTGGGAATGTGAATGGTAGAAGAGAATAAAAAGCTTTTTTTAAGGTTAATGCAGCCTTTAATCGTAGGTTTTACCTATCTTTTTTTATATTTACCGATAATTGTGATGGTGCTTTTTTCTTTTAATAAAACAAAAGTTTCTGTTCACTGGGAGGGCTTTTCATTGTGCTGGTACAAGCAGCTTTTTCAGACTCCTGAAATTTTGGATGCCTTGCAGGTATCGCTTATTGTTGCATTATTTGCCACAATTATTAGCGTTGTGCTAGGAACGTTATTTGTGGTAGCCAGTGTTTGGCGCAAATCGGGTTATTTATCATATTTATTTCATGCAAATATTATTTTACCAGAAATAATAATGGCAATCGGTATTTTAAGCGTTTTTACATTTTTTCAAATTCCGCTTGGATATTTGAGTTTGATTACAGGACACACTGTTATTGGCCTTGGGTTTGTAATACCAATTGTTAGAGCGAGATTTGTGGAGCTTGATCCAATTTTGACGGAAGCCTCTCTTGATCTTGGGGCCAGTTATACCCATACTTTTAAAAAAGTTTTATTACCGCTTTTAATGCCTTCTCTTGTGTCCTCTGCATTACTTGTTTTTACGTTGTCGTTGGATGATTTTATGATAGCATTTTTTTGTTCTGGGCCCAAAGTTCAAACACTTTCTGTTTATGTTTATTCGATGATAAAAGGCGGCGTGGATCCAACAATTAACGCTATTTCGGCACTGTTTTTACTATTTAGTAGTCTGTTAGTTTTAATTTTGTGTTCTTTAAGAGTAATTGATCAGGTAATGTCACATGAATAAGTCAATTGATTTTATTATAAAATTATTGGGCATTGTCTTTCGTCGATCCTTGATAATTACTTTTTATTTATCATGCTTACTTGCGTTTTTATATTTTCCACACATCGTTGATTACTTTAAAGCTGATGATAATTCAATTACCGTATACACCTTTACCGAGTTCATTTCATCTGAATCATTGCGTAGATTTGAGCAAAAAACTGGTATCAAGGTTAGGCTCCAATTTTTTGAATCAAACGAAGAACTTTATGCTAAATTCAAGATTAACCAGGGAGAGGGGTATGACTTGATTACCCCATCTGATTATATGGTTGATGTAATGCGCAAAGATGGGCTTTTGCAAAATATTGACATTGCTGAGTTGGATAATTTTAAAGATTTGGATCCTCGCTTACTGGGCCAATATTTTGATCCTGATAATAAATACTCAATCCCGCTATGCTGGCTTGTTTATGGGATTGTTTATAATAAAGGTTTAATTGGATCGGAATTTAGATCGGCCGATTTGGATTTGCTTTTCAGTGACGCTAATAATTTGATTAAAGATAAAATTATCACAAAACCTTATCGCATCTGCATGATTCAAGATCCTCGTGAAATGGTCTGTCTTGGCGCGCTTTATTTGTTTGGTCGTACAAGTAATTTAACAGAGCAGGATTTTGCAAGTATTCAGGATTTACTTAGTCATCAAAAAAAATCAGTAGAAAGCTACACAAGTGTTGGCGTCCCCTATTTTTTAATGGGAAATATCGCGTCCGTGGCAGTTGTTACAAGCCATCAGATGAGAAAGATGTTTGAGTCCAACGAAAATTTTGTTTTTGAGATTCCCAAAAAAGGAAGCCTGTTCGTAATCGAAAATCTTGCAATCCCGGCAAAAAGCCCAAAAGCCGAACTGGCACACAAATTTATAGATTTTATGATATCGGAGGAACTTGCTGGCCTTCATTCAGCGATGTATGGCACAAATCCAAGCAATAAAGAGGCTTACAAAGGAATAGATAAAAAATTTACTGAAAACCCAAATTATTTCCCAACCAACGAAGTTTTTTCAAGGCTGCATTTGATTAAAAATGATATTTCACTAGAACGAGTTGATTCGATTTGGTTGGCGGTGAGGTTTTATTGATTGTAACGGCTATACATAGGCCTATGTCTTTTAAATCTTCGAGTGTATGCTGGTTGCAAGAGAAATGATAAGTTTTTAGGTGCGGCCTGCTGATAACGATTTGATGCTTGGTTACAAGAGTTTTTTTAAAAAAGTGCAAAAAGTGCCTGTTGTCTTGAATGGCTTGATCTAATGCTGATATTGGAATTGTATAATTTGTGTGTAAAATGTAAAATTGCGAGAGTTTTAGAGAGTTAATTTATGAAAAATTTAAAAGAATCTTTTGAAAGTATTTACGAAAAGTACAAACAAAAAAGAGAAAAATTTAAGACAGTCATTGATGGCTGGAATAAACGAAGAAGTAGTTATCACGACGCATTTGAGCTTTTAAAAATTACAGACGCCCAGGCGGAATCATTGATGAAAGATTTTGCTTCAGGAGCAGCAGTAATTAAATCTGATTTAAAGAAAAAAATTAAAAACTTTAAGGCAAATTACAAAAAATTAAATGAGATAACAAAGCCTATTTTGCAGCAGTGGGTCGAGGCTGTAGTTGTTGCAGTGGTTTTGGCTGTCATTTTGCGCAATCTTTTTTTTGGGCTTTATCACGTACCAACAGGGTCTGCCGAACATACAATTCTTGTTGGTGACCGCATCTGGGGTAACAAAATGGCGTATTTTCTGGATGAGCCAAAGCGCGGCGATTGTGTTATTTTTGATGATCCATTATTTAAATTCGATAGAAATAGTAAAATTAAATTATTGTGGCAGAAATACATTGGATTCCCAATTCCGTTGCTTGGTCTTGGAGCAGGCCCAGACAATTGGGTAAAAAGGGTTATTGCGGTGCCTGGCGACACGATAGAAGGTCGTGTTGAGGATGGCAAAACCGTGATTTACTTGAATGGGAACAAGATTGATGAACCGTATGTTAACAAACATCCTTTGATCAGGGCTCGTCGATCTAAGGGCATTATTCCATTCGAAACTATCGGACCTTTGCGTGTTCCAGAGTTTTTGCATCTTTCTGAGCGCGATAATTATTATTATACCTACGACACAAGCAAATCGATTGAAGATCAAACTTTTTATCGACTGACACCTGATGAGATAGTTCAAGATCCAATGACGGGTAAGCCTAGCTATTCCGAGCCATATTCTCCAACATATAATTTTGATTACGAAGAACGTAAATTTTATTGCGTCGACACGTTTGGTCCTTTCAAGGTGCCTGAGGGCAAATATTGGATGATGGGTGATAGCCGCAAAAACAGCAAAGATAGTCGTATTTGGGGCTTTCTGGACAGAAGCTTGGTTCATGGCCGTGCGAGTTTTATTATCTATTCGATCGATAGCGAAGAGGCATTCTGGTTTTTTGATTTTATTAAGCATCCAATCGATTTTTGGTTCAAAAGAGTTCGTTGGGATCGCATGTTTACAGATTTAAGTAAATATAACGGCAAAATTCCGTGCACAACTGAAAATTGACATAATTAGTGAGGTCATAAAATGAATAAGAATAAATTTTACATTACAACTCCGCTTTATTACGTTAACTCAAAGCCGCATCTTGGAACGCTTTATACAACGTTGCTTGCCGATTCGTTTGCGCGGTGGAATAAATTGCTTGGCAAGCAGGTTTTTTTCTTAACCGGCACAGATGAGCATGGCCAAAAGTTGCAGGAGGCTGCCGAAAAAGCAGGCAAGGCGCCAAAAGATTTTGTTGATTCGATGATTCCGTCATTTAAACAAATGTGGGAATTGTACGGGGTTGAGTACAATAAATTCATCAGAACGTCAGACGATGAGCACAAAAAGGCCGTTGAATGCTTTATTAAGAAGCTTCAAGACCAGGGTGATATTTATAAATCATCGTATTCAGGACTTTATTGCGTTCCATGCGAGACATTTATTGTTGTTAACAACGAAACTCCCAAAAATGACAAGGGTGAGCATGTTTGTCCATCGTGCATGCGCGATTTAAAAGAGGTTTCCGAAGAAAGTTATTTTTTTAGACTTTCTGCTTATCAAGATCAGCTGCTGAAATTTTACGAAGATTTTTCTCATTTTATAACGCCAAAAGAGCGGCTACAAGAGGTTATATCATTTGTTAAGTCCGGGCTCAAAGATTTAAGCATATCTCGCAAAACCGTTTCGTGGGGCATTCCTTTCCCTGGTGATCCAAGCCACACGGTTTACGTGTGGGGTGATGCTTTGATAAATTACATCAGCGCAATCGGTTTTGGGCAGGATGATGCCAAGGCTCAAGAAAATTTTAATTTTTGGTGGCCTGCAGATTTACATTTGATGGGCAAGGATATTGTTCGCTTCCATGCGGTTTATTGGCCTGCGTTTTTGATGGCCTTAGATTTACCAATGCCTAAAAAAATGCTTGTGCATGGCTATATTTTGATGGGCGAGCACAAAATGTCCAAGTCGCGTGGCAATGTCATTGATCCTGCGCAGCTTGCCGAATGGTACGGCGTGGAGCAGGTCCGATACTTTCTTCTCAAACACATGTCTGTGGCTCAGGATGGGCAGTTTGACTTGAAGGATTTAGAAAATACTGTTTCATCAGATTTGGCTAACGGTGTTGGTAATTTACTGAGTAGAACAATAACATTAGCATTGAACAACGGGCTTAATCAGGTCAAGGCGCCAAGCGCATTTGAGCCAGCATCCTCAGCGTTAAAAGAAAAGTACGAAGAGACGTTTAAGATTTATTGGGACGAGATGAATAATTGCGTTCCGCATCTTGCACTTGCAGAGCTGCAACGCTTTGTTGCCAACGTTAATGCCTATTTTCATTCGCAACAGCCGTGGGTTTTGGCAAAACAAAACAGAGAATTGTTCGAGGAAGTTATTTATACATCGTGCCAAAGCTTGTACATGATATCAATTTTATTGTGGCCAATTTTACCTAAAAAAATGGAAACCTTATTACAGGCTTTGGGGCATAAATTTGACTTATCGAACAAAAATATCGAAGAGTTAAGAGCTGCAAAATGGAATAAGACATTTGTTCTAAGTCCGGTTAGCCAGGCTTTATTTGTACGGCCAGAATCTCATGCCGATCAATCAACTGAGCAATCCGAAAAATCAGTTGAAAAAGAGAGCGTAAAGCCGGTAGCTGCAGCATCGGAACAAGAATTTATAAAAATAGATGATTTTGCCAAAGTTCAGTTGGTTGTTGGCACAATCCAGTCTTGCGAAACAATTTCCGGGTCAGACAAGCTTTATAAACTTAGCGTTGATTTGGGTAAATTTGGCGTTAGGCAAATTTTATCTGGCGTTAGGCAACATATTTCCGCGGAAGAATTAATTGGCAAGCAGGGCGTTGTTGTTGCAAATTTGCCACCTCGCAAAATGATGGGGCAAGAGTCGCAAGGCATGATGCTTTTCGCCGAAGACGAGTCCGGTAATTTCAGACTCGTTACGGTTGGAGGCGTGGTCGATAGTGGTACGCGTCTGAAATAACACATTGTCAAAGTTATGATTTAAAGGGCTATACATAAAGTATGGCCCTTTAATGTTTTGAATACATCGGCTCTACAAATAAATTAACAAGTTTTATGAATCGCTCTGCCGACTTCGACCTGATCAATTGTTTCGGATGATTTTTTAAAAAATAGCAAAAACGGGTATTGCATTTGAAAGACCTTTCCCAATCGTTTTTTTAGTTCTTGCATTTTTGCGATCATATTTGCGAAATTTTAAAGAGGTTTAGATGCTCGAAGTGTTTGTTATAAAAAGGAGATATCTGGTGAAGGCTTTTAATCTAGTTTCAATCATTTTTTTTGCATCAATTTTTTGTTTTTTTAATTCTAATCTTGGGGCAATGAAGGAGCATAAAGCAGATCTTTTAATGATCAACAGAACGGTTAAGTCTGGTGAACCAAATGCTTTTGAGAGTGCTTTGAAGGCTGCAAAATTAGAGCTGGATACAAAAAATTCGACATCGTTAGATATTGCGTTAAGTATTTGGAAAAATTTAGTAAAAAAACGTTATGAGCTTGCATATCCGGGCGCATTGAAGCAAGTTGAAAATAACGTTGATGCTAGTAATTCAAAGGTTAAGGTTGCTGCGCTTTATTTATTAAAAGCATTAATTGAGGCTGGAGATAAAGAGGCTGTTGAATATGCCAAAACTTTTGTAGAATCAGCCCAAATTGGCGACAATAAGGCTTTTAATAAAGCGATTTTAGATTTGAAAAATGCGTTAGCCCCTAAGCCTGAAAAGCAAAAACCAACTCAAGATCCACTTAATCTGGGGCTTGTAAGTTTGCAAAAAAATATAACATCTATAACTGCAAGTTTGGAAAAGGTCCAATCTAAGCTAACTTTGGTCAAACAAAGCCTTGAATAAGAAATAAAAATTTGCGATTCACAAGGAGTGTTGGAGATGTCTAAGCGTTTGAAATTATTATTTATTACAGCTTTTTTTGTTAATTTTTTCGTGCAAGGTGATGTTGGTAATCTTAAAGACTCGCTCACAATTTTAAAACCGAATTATTTTAGATATTCAATTATTCATGGAGAATTTGCTTGGGAAAGTGGCTGGGTGATGCGAGTTTATGATTCAGCTTGGGACCGAAAAAAGGGTGACAAGAAGGATGAGTTAGTTGATTCTAAAAATGTACCGGCATTGGTCTTGCTGATCGATCAATTATTTCATAGACCGCCAAACACTGCAGGGAGAGCCAATTTTACTCCGACAGTGCCAATAAAAGCTTTAGCGCACGATGATTTAGCCAGCTTAATTGCAGAGATTTTGGCGCTGACACTAAAATCGGAATTCACCGAGTTTCTGGAAAAATTTAAAACTCTGGATAAAAGTAAGTTGCAGTCGTACAAAGAGTTTTCGCAAAACGTTAAATTGTTTAAAGGTGCTGCAGATAAGGCTTTAATTTCGGTCAAACTCTTAGTGCCTGCCTTGCTTGAAAGTTTAGAACAAACTATTTTAACGCTCCAGGCCTTGGTTTTGGCGTGTTGTGCTGACAATAAATCCTCGCTTGCCGTATTTTATAAAACGCTTAATAAAAAGTGCTTAGAAATCAAGAAAGAATCGATTTTTGTTAAAGACAACGAGCCGGTTTGGGATGATTGGATTAAACAACGTTTTGAAAAATCTAAAAAAATAAAGATTGAGCAGGCCTTAACCAATGCCTTGAATAAAAACGTTGCAGAAACCATTGAAAAAGATCCGGCGCTTTATGAGTCTCTGATTTATTTTGCTTCATTGTCCGAAAATTATCCCAAAATTTCTAGCTACAGGCAGTCAACGCTTTATTGGAATGGAAAGACGATAAGCGAATGGGGGACGTATCAATGCAGTTTTACCGATTGCATGGATAGTACGATGATGAATTTATCGAACATCATTGTTTTTAATCCTGATACGTCGAGTTTTGATTTAGACAACTTCAAACAAAAATGTAAGAACGCAACCCCAAATTCTAAAATCGAAAATTTTTATGCAGGCAAGCATCCAGCATTTGGGGAAAAGGTTGTGCCGCCCACGCCAGAAACGG